>JAABUJ010000015.1_pt1 | contig 427934 bp, 602 predicted proteins | sample 5559131 | NCBI WGS metagenome assembly JAABUJ01 (sample SAMN10711875, study PRJNA513366) | rock metagenome | isolation source: Antarctica rocks | place: Antarctica: Victoria Land, Mt New Zealand nord | collected 2016-01-07
TCCCTGCGCGCCCGCGGCCGCCCCCCCCCCCCCCCCCCCCCCTCCCCCCCCCACGCGCCCTCCCGCTGGATCAAACCTGACTTGGGCAGGCGCGCGGAGGTTGGCGAGTGAGCGTTTGAGTGTGCTGTGCGACGCTTCCTGCTGGGTGGGCGCCCACCCAGCACGACAAGCGCCGGGGATGCCTGCACTGGCGGGGAGCTAGCCTGTGTGCCTGTGCGCACCGCGTGTGCATAGAGCAAGCCTCTGTCGTCGTGCAGCGCGGGACCCTTGGTAATGGGTACTTTTATCAAGGCCGTCTGTGAAGGAGTGCTGGGCTGCTGGTATGCATTAATACTTGCGCGAGCGTGCACCCCAGCATGCAGCAGCTGAGATGCAGCAGGACACCTTTTGCGCCGCGGCCGCGCCAGGGCGAGTGCCTGGTGGACCCGGCTAGCAGGGTAGGGTTAGGTCACAAGATGGTGCTGACAGTGCGCGCCGCAACCGCGCCAGGGCGAGTGGCTGGTGGACCTGGCGCCGCACTACTACGACCTGGCCAACTTCCCGGCCGGCGAGGCGCGGCGCTCCCTGGAGCGCCTGTTCGCCAAGCGCGAGCGCGCCAAGCGCGGCGACTGAGCGCGGCCGCGGCCGCGGCGCGCCCCAGCCGCCGCGCGGCTCCGTTCCTGGCGCGCCCGCTGCTGGCGAGTCGCCAAGGCCAGCGGCGGGGACGGGAGTGTGCGCCCCCGGCGCATGTCTCTGCGCGGGGCGCAGCGTGTACGGGAGCGCCTGCAGCGTGCCAAGCGCGAGCAGGTCGGGACGTGCTTTGGGACTGTGCAGAGGGGGATTGCTGGCAGGTAGGGCCTGCACCGAGGCCGGCGCGTGCACGCTAGCTGCTGGGCTGCATCTGGGCTGGCGCACGGGGGTGTGCTTGCACAGGCTCAGGAGACCTGGGGAGAGGCGCGCTCCTGTTTCCAGGCGAAGACCTGTGGGTTTTGCGTCAGCAAGGCACTGTGCACTCGCGTCTGGCACACATGTCGGAGGGGGAGGCTTTGTGGGGAGGCTGTCGAAACAGTGAGACCTGACATGTCGCGGTGTTTTGCCCGGATCCAGTCTGTATCTGTCTTCGGTGTGGTTGTCGTCTGCATCGGACAAGCTTGGCCCGCCAATAGCAAGTGCTGCAATGGCTAGGCTGGCTGTCCCCGGCTTCGCGACACAGTTGCGAGGACCTTGAAATGCTGGGCTTGTGCTGTAAGGTGAGCTACCAGATTCTGCACGACGCATGGCTTCGTCTCGGAGTAAGTCTGAGCATGGGTACAGGGCAGCTTACCATTGAAGGCATATTGGCTGTGCTTACAGCCAGCCCCCACGGGCCACGCCAATGTGGCGGGCCCTTTTGTGCTGCAGAACAGCTTACCCGCCACCCACTGGCCATACTTGTGCCCATAAGCTCGCATGGCGCGGCCTGCTGTCGTTGACATGCTCCTGTGACATGCTGCCTCATGCTGCCATGCCCCAACCCAGTGCCTGAGTTGCACAGAAGCAGCCTCCCGCCTCCAGGAGAGCAGCGATGCCTGCAGACGCACGGCTCACACTGCATGCAGGGGCACTCGCCGCAGGTACACCTGGCCCCGACCACACACTCATGACCCGCCCATCGCCTCACTTGTTGCCGGCCGACACCTTGGGCGGCGACTGCGCGAATGCGACGCCCGTCTCGATGTTCTTCTGCAGCACCGGCTTGAGCTCGGCGACGCCCTTCTCCTCCAGCGCCGACAGCGGGCCCAGGCCCAGCACCTCCTCCACGCCGTTGGGGCCCAGGCGCACCTGCGCGCGCGCCAGCCTCAGCGCGCCCTGCCTCCCCGCATGCTTGGCCCTACCAGCTCATGCTGCGTCCAGCGCACCCTGGATGCCAATCAAGATATGAACTACATAGCCTGCATGTTCTGAAGCCACAGGCAGGACGTCAGCGCCCTGCTGCTGACTTGAAGGCTGTGCTTCCCAAAAAGCACGCCTTGCCTGCCCTTTGGCATGACACACGTGACCGTGTCAAGCACGCCGCAGGCGCTGGGGGGCGGGCGGCGCGCCTTGGATGCGAAGAAGGGCAGCTCGGTGACGCTGGAGGCGACGTAGGCGGCCTCGTACACGCCGGCCTCGCCCGCCATCCCGCGCAGCACCGACTCGGCCATGCGCGCCGCCGCATACGCCTGCGCGCGCGCGCGCCGCGCTCCTGACGCCCTGGCGCCCTCGCTGGGCAACGCACACAGCACCAGGCTAGCAGGCTGGGGCGTGTGCGCTGCCCTGCGTGCGCCTCCGCATGCAATTTGCAGCGTATGCAGCTTGAAGCGCCTTCACTGACATAGTGGCCCTCTGCTTGCACACAAGGTGCGCTGTGAGACAGACAAACTCTGAGCACATAGTTGTGTGCAGAGCGCCAGTGGAGTGCTCGGCTGACTCCTGACGACAGCAGCTTGAACCTCACGCAGGAACCAGCTCCTGCAGCACTAGCTTGCTGCCCTGCTCAGCGTCCAGCTTTTGGCGTGCACCGCCGGCGACCACGCGGGCATTCTTGATCGAGCAGGCGAGCGAGGGTCAAGCGCCCGACCCGGCCGAGAGCTGCCGCCGCGCACCATGAACAGCTAGCAACTGCGCAGGCATGGCTGATTAGGTAGGCGAGTGCGGGCCGAGCGGGCGCCCAGCCCGGCCGGCGAGCGCGCGCCGCGCACCATGGAGAGCGTGGCGGACCCGGCGCCGGCCTTGGCCTCCACGACCTCGGTGCCCGCGTTCTGGATGCGCTCGGTCATCTTGGCCGCCTCCTCCTCAGAGAAGTCCACCTTGGGCGTGGTCTGCGCGTGCGCGGCGGGGGACGTCTGCAAACATGCATAGGGCGCTGAGCGCCGCGCATGCAGTAGCAAGCGATTGATGTGACGTCCGGTGGCGCGAGGGCGCAGGCGCGGGCGTGCGGGCGCACATGCTCCCTCCCGTGCTGGGGGACAGAGCGAGGTTGTGCTGCGAGTAATGACCCACCCAGGACCCTGCAGGCCATGAGGCGGCAGAACGGGCCGCGCCTGCGCCACCAGCGGCAGGATGGTCACGCCCGCGTGGCCACCCACAAATGCTTTCAAGCCACTCATAACCTACTGGAACCCTACACACATTCTGAGGCGGCAGGGCGGGCCGCGCCTGCGACAGCAGCGGCAGGATGGTCACGCCCGCGTGGCCGCCCACGACCGGCACGTCCACGTCGGCCACAGACAGGCCCTTGGCCTCTGCGACGAACGTGTTGGCGCGCACGACGTCCAGCGTGGTCACGCCCATGAGCTTGGCCGGGTCGTACACGCCCGCGCCCTTGAGCACCTCGGCCGTGATGGGCACCGTCGAGTTGACCGGGTTGGAGATGATGTTGATGATGGCCTGCCGCACGCGCACAGGGCAGGGTTTGGCAGCTGGTGCGGGGCTGCGCGCCGCGCGGAGCTGGGGCGCGCGGCGCGCACGCGCTTGCAGCGCGCGGCGTGCGTGCGCCACCATGTGCTCCCTCACGATCCCGCGGCTTGCATGCTTGACATCTAGGACCAGTTTGTCGGTGACATGCTTGGCGCGCCGCCACTGGCCCTGCAGGCCAAGAGCGGGGCTGGCGCAGGGCGCCGTGCGCGCGCGGCGCACCTTGGGGCAGTGCTTGGCGATGCCCTCGGCCAGCGACTGCACGATGCTGGCGTTGATGTTGAACAGGTCGTCGCGCGTCATGCCCGGCTTGCGCGGCACGCCGGCCGGGATGATGACCAGGTCTGCGTCCTTCAGCGCCTCCGGCAGGCTGTCCGCACCTGAGTGGCCGGTCACCTGCGGCGCCGCGCCCCGCCGTCGGCGCGGGAGCCCGCTCCCCAGGCGTTCTGGGAGCCCGCGCCAGGCGCTTCTGCACTCGCGTGCACTAGGTCGTGTTCTTTAAGTGACAGGTGATGTCCGCTGGCGCGTTGCGTCCCCAGGCGCCTGCAGCAGGCTGGCAGGCCCTCCCACAGTCAGCACACCCGCGCTCTTCCTAGGGCGCCAGGGAAAGGCTGCTGGCATCCTGGTCAACAGACACGCGAGTGGGGCCCCGCCAGAGGCACAGCTAGAAGCTACCAGCAGCTTTTCATCCAATAGACATGCATGCGAGGTCGGGGATGCAAGTGCTACATTGTCAGCACCAGGCAGGCCCGTCACTATAGAACACCATGGTGGAGCACTGCAGCACGTCAGCTGCCATACGCAGCGCTGTGGCAGAAGCAACAGCAGCATATGCAGCGTGTTCAGCAGCAGACCTTGTGCGGCGTGTGACACAGGCGCATGCGCACCGCGCGCTCTGTGAGTCACCTAGCGGGCTGCCAAGCCAGGCTGCGCCGCGTGCGGCGCACCTTGACGGTGGTGTTGCAGTGGCTGAGGTCGGCGGCGACGCCGACAGTGTTCGCGATATCATATAGCGCCAGCTCCGACACGTACGGCTGCATCTTCAGCAGCAGCGCAAGCGGCTGCCCGATGCCGCCCGCCGCGCCCAACAGCGCCACCTTGCGGCCGCTCTTGGCCTCCACCTGGACCGCCCTGCAGCCCATGCGCGCGGCGCGCGGACGCGCTGCCAGCGGCGCGGCCGGCGCAATCGAGCGCGAGCTGAGCGCGCGTGCGCTCGCGGGGCACGCCGCAAAAGCCACGCGGCCCGAGTGGCCGGGCCGGACCGCCGCACTTAAGCGATGGGCCGGCGTGACGCCTGTGCATGCTGAGCCCATGGCCTGCATTGCCTCAATCATTCTTCACAAACGGGAAAGCCTCGGCGTAGATGTTGATGAAGGGGATGGTGATTCGCATATGTGCTCGCAGTGGCTTTCTGTCCCAGCTAGCTGCTGCAGGTTTTGCAGCAGGGCAGCCGTCAGGCAGGCTCGGCCTCCCATTTTCTCGTGAATGTTGAGGACGGGCGTTGCGCACCACCTATGAGTACCTATGGACATCAGTCGGGGACAGGAGGCCTGGCCGGTCCTGTACAACCCAGCCACCCCGCCGCCGCCAGACTTTCAATACACTGCTACCAACATCGTGCCCAGCGGCGTCAGCCTGCAGCTGGCAGGCGCATATGGCTGCACATGCTCCAGGTGTGGGCTCTTCTTGAGGCAAGGGCTGCCTGCGTTTGCACAGCACTGACAAAGCATTGACGCACGCACTCTTGCAAGGGGCTTAACCCCTTTGAACGGTGACGTCACGAGTGTGTGTTTGCAGACCACAAGAGGACGGGGGCCTGGGCGGCGTAGTGTGCGGTGCCGAATGCCCGTGCGGGCAGGACAGCGCAGGACGGCCCCAGCTCGACCGGCACGAGCGCTTCGTTGCGCCCCTCTGCCTCGCTGCCTCACTGCCAGATATCCTAGAGTGATGTTAGCACTACGTACTGATGCCAGGCCGTATGAGCGTAACAGCCCCTCATCAAAGCGCAGCAGCACAGTAGCTGACTGGTTGCTGGTGTGGCCACAGCAGCTTAGCGTGTGCCGCCGTGCAGGGCAGGGCCGTTGAGCTGGACAGCGCAGCGCTGAGCGAGTGCGGCCCGGCGTGCCCGTGCGGACCGGCCTGCCGCTTCCGCACCACGCAGCGCGGCCTCTCGGCTCCGGTGCAGCTCGTCCAGCTGCCGGGGTGCGGACCCCAAATCTACGCCTGGCGCACACCCAGCAGCAGTATAGGCGGCGGTCCCTCAGCGCGGTGGTCGGTGATGACTTGTTTCCCTATTAGCCTGACGCCCGCCTCCGGGCGGGTCATGATATCTGATCGATAGGCCTGAGACCACACGCACAGAGCTTGAGGCACTGTGCGTCATTTTGCATGGGAATGACGGTCTGGTAGGGCTTTGCCCCCAGGGCTATGCTGCCGCAGTGTTACAAAGCCCCCACCAATGGTATTCGTTGACCTATCACCACAGCGTCTGGGCTGGAGCGCCACATGGGGCCTGCATGCGAGCCGCCAGTTGTGGGGTTTGGGGACGCCTGTCTGGACAGCTAGCCGCCTGGTGAAAAGCAGAGGCTGGTACGCGCTTTGGTGCCATGACGCGGCTTCTCGTTAACGCCAGGCACAGTGAGCGGGACTGCTAGTGGGCGCGGTGACCGCATGATCTGTCCGCTCAATCCACAGTCCCACAGCTCTGTCAGCTATGATCGCCCATGCGGCTTGCCAGGTTGGTGCATGACACGCCCCTGTCTCTGCCACTGATGCGCACCCAAACACCCAGCGATATCCCAGCAGCGGCACGCTCGCCGCCATGCCTTGGCAAGCGGGTATGGACGTGACATTCGTTAGCTACGCTCCATGTTGGGGCACCACACGCAAGCGAGCTGCGCGCTGGGCTGACGCGCCGCTGCATGGCTGGGTCGCGGAAAGCAAGGGCTGGAGCGCGCTCGCCGGCGCGCGCGTAGCGGCGGGGGCCTTCCTGTGCCTGTACGCCGGGGAGCTGCTCTCCTCGGCCGAGGCCACGGCGCGCCTGGCCGCGTACGACCGCGCGGTCGCCGAGCGGCCCGGCGACCCCGGCCACGCGCTGCTGGTGCGCGTGGCTGGTATAGGTGTATGGTTTGAGTACAGGTTTGAGCAGAGCTGCCCTGCTCTGCGCAAAGCGAGCAGGCTGCGCGCCGGCTCCGCCTCAGCCGCCCCGGCGCGCCAGGTGGTGCGCGAGGTGCTGCCGTCGCGCACGGCCGCGCTGCGCACCAACGTCGACGCGACGCGCGCCGGCAACGCCGCGCGCTTCTTCGCGCACGACTGCGGCGGCGGCGCGCTGGCGCTCGTGCTCGCGCGCAGCCCGGGCTGCCCGCTGCCGCGCGCGGCGCTGTTCGCGCGCCGCGACTTGGAGCCCGGCGACGAGCTGACGTTCCGCTACGGGCCGCCGTCGGCCGGCGGGCCGGGCCGCGGCGCGCGGCGGTGCGCGTGCAGGTCGCCCGCCTGCCTGGGCTTCCTGCCCAGCGGGCATGTCTGAGCTGTGCACCCGAGGAAGGGATGCGCACGGAGCTGGTGGCTGACGAGCAGCCGCCCCCCCGCGCCTGGACGCGCGGTCGCAGGGACGAGAGCGTTAATACTCGCATGCCCGCGACTCCTTGCAGGCTCTAAAAAATTTCAGTCTTGAACATGCAGGAGACAGGCATTTGCTCCACTGCTCAGCCTGCTTCTGCTGCATGCTGCGGGCATCTGTCTACAATAACAGCTTCCAAACTTTGATGGAGGATTTTGTACTCATGCAGTGTAACTGTTCGCTTCCGCCTCGCATGCAAAACCTGCCGGCTTGCTACGTACAAAAGCGAAATTTAATTGACCGATAAGTCTGGATTGCATATTTGGATTACGTTAGAGTTGCTGTGTCTGTTGCGCCACCGTGTTGTGACCAGGTCTGAAGTGTTAGCCGCTGACCGCAGAGTGCAGTCCTGCGCAGTTGGCTGACAATGCTGCAGCTGCAGATGCTGGCAGAGGCTGTAACCAATAGCTTACATGCTGCCGCCGCCACTTCACACACGCTGCTCATGCAGACCCACGCCGTTGCTCCGAAGAAGGCAGCCACACTCTGCACGCGCAGGCGCTGCACACATGCGCTGCCAGCGGGCCCAGCCATACAATCGTGACAGCCTCACAGGCCCCTGGTGTACACTGGCAGCGGGAACGCCTCGTCGAAGACGTCCTGGGCGTGCGAGGCCACGCGGAACGGCTGCGGCGAGATCGCGCGGCCGCCCTCCCCCGCTGCGCCCATGCCGGGGCCTTCCGAGGAGGTGCTGCGGATGCCCGTGTAGGGCCCGCCGCTCGGCCGTAGCAGGGACTCCTGCTGTGCGCCAGCAGGTTTGATGACCCCAGCATGATGACACCAGCATGACATCACCTTTGCTTTTATTGAGTGCCCGAGAGGGAAAGCACATCATCCCCGCATCGCAAGGTGCGGGAGATGCAGAGGAGCGTCCAGCAGGAGGCGCGCCTCGCTGAAGAGCTCGGGCGAGCGCACGGCTCGGATGAACGTGCTGCCGCCGTGCTGCCGCGCAACCACCGCCTTGTCCAGCGCTGCCTCGTACCGCAGCTGCAGGCCGCTGTCAACAAAGCTCCCCGTCGCCTGGATGGACGGCAGCTTTGCGGGCACGGGCGCCCGAGCTGGCGCAGGGCAATGCATGTCTCTTGGGCGTCCCACAGCCGCCGGCGCCCGCGCATGGCCCTCGGTGCCTGGGCCGCGCCTCGCCTGCAAGGGCGCACGAGAAGTCAATCGGCCAAACGTCTGGGATTCTGAAGTGTTGCATTGCATGTGCACATGGACTCACACTCTTGTGCCAGAGCTGGGTCTCCGCCGCACCGCAGAGTGATGCATGCATCTTGTCTCAGGAAACTCTCACACACGTCCATGTTTTGGCTGACATTTGGTGACAGGCAGCGCGCTGCATGCACAGTAGAAGCGCACCCGGCAGCGGGCTGCCCTGCGGATGTGCTGCTCAAGCGGCACGCCATCCTGCGCCCAAGCTGCGGGGGGCAGGTGCGGCGGGCAGAACACGCCGCTGCATGCCTGCAAAGCATGCGCCTCTTGCGCGCGGGAAGGGCTTGCATGCGCACTGTGGGAGCACAATCATGGTGGCATGCAAGTGATGGAGCTTGCCTGTGTTCAGCGGTAACTGCTATATGAGCAGCAAACCTTCCTATAAACATGAAAAGCGCTTGTCGCACTCAGTGAATTAAGTCACTGAGTAACGGCGTGAAGCCAGACTGCTGCTCTGGGCAGCTGCAGCGGCTGCCTGTGCTGCACCAAGGAGTGAGCGGGGCTGGGCACCTGCGTGGAGAGCAGGTGGTGCTGGCGCGCCGCGCGCGCCTCAAAGTTGCGCCGCTCTGCCGCCTCGGCCTCGACCGCCCACGCCCTGCACGCGAGCGCCGGCGGTTGCATGAGCACATCTGCGCAACGCCCTCCATTCTGGTGTTGGAAGGGCAGCAGTCCATGCCCTGCCGTGGGAGCGAGGACCCGCTCACCGGCAGACGGCCAGGCGGTCGTCCGCGCCCGCGTCCCGGGCGGCCTGGCTGCGCCGGCGCGCCGCCGCCAGGAAGCCGCGCCGCGCGCGCAGGTCGTGCACGCACTGCCGGCTGTGGTGGCCGCGCCAGCGCCGCTGGATGGTCACGGCGCTGCGCTCAAAGTAGGCCTGAGGAGAAGCGCAGACCCTGCTCAGCTTGTGCGCCCACCCAGCAAGCTCTGTGTGCCCCTGCACGTGTTGACGTCTATCTCACAACCAGCAGGGTTGCCACAGCGCGGACGCAAGCAGAGCAGGCCACATACTAGAATCGCAGATTCCCCAACTTGCTGGGCATCCTGCACGGGCGGCCCCTGCTGCTAGCTGCACACAAGGAGGTTCCCTCAGTCCTGGCTCTGAAAGTGCTGCTTCCCACGCCGCGGACCTCGCGCACGAGCAGGCAAGCCGGGCTCAGACCGGACACTTGACCTGACCGTGCGCGCCTGCCGCAGCGCGCGGTCGCGGCCGTCCAACGCGTGCTTGAAGCGCTCGCGGCCCAGGAACCCGCGCCAGCAGCGCTGTATGAGCTGCGCTGCGAGCCTGCCCTGAGCCCGGCGTGACCAGCTGTCTGAGTGCTCAGCGCTGTAAGCACAGCTCTTTCACGCTAGTCTGCTCCTGCTCGCCGTCAGGTAGGTGCCAAGGGGGTGGGAGGCAAGGCGCAGGGCAGGCACCTGAGCCGCAGCAGGCGCCGCCGCAGCAGGCAGCCCCGCAGTTGCGCCTGTACCCTCACTGCGCTGGGCATGGTTCGCTGCAGCAGTGCGTGCAGCTCCCTGCGCGTTGTGCCGAGGTGCGGTGCAGGTTTGTGTGGCGTCTCAGCCCAGAGACGCGGAGCGGAGAAGGTACACACCTCAGGCCTGGCAGCAACTCGGCCAGGTCCATGCGCTCAGCGCTGTCTTTTCGATGAACTTAACTGCCTGGTATGTGGCGAGCGAAGTGAGGAAGTCCGGCTGTTGTCTGCTAACTCCTGCACCCCTGCACAAAACCCTAAAGCTGCGAGTGGCGCCCCCGCACCACGCCCAGTTCACAGTTCACAGAGTGAATTGTTGCTCCAGCGTCAGCACTTGCATTGCGTGTCCTCCGCCACTCGGAGCGCCTACGTGTGAGCTGTGCTCATGACAATCTTGCTGTATACAAATTGCTCGCAGCTTGCTAGACACATCCTTACTGCACTGGAAAGTGAGAAATAATTATAGCTCGTTGTTGCTGTATGAGTCTGGTTGGCACTAGTCTTGCAGACGTCCGCGACCACTTCCTGGCAAACGGCTGGGCGCTGCTACGCAACTTCCTGCAGCCCAGGGAGCTTGAGGAGGTCAGACAGGTCAGTGCTGGCAGGTTCACATCCATAGTAGTTAGCTGACCTGCTGCAGGTTGGTTCGCAATATATTTATTGCGTTTATCAGCAGTGCCAGCAGTGATGCAGCATCGATTCATATCTCAAGGCCAGCGCCACAGCGTGTCCACCGCTTGACGGCCCAGACCTGCCCAGGAGTGCGACACCTTGGTCGAGTACGCACATGAGGAGGCATCAGCTGCAGACCGCGAGTGGGCTGCGAAAAGCAGGTTATGGTCCCACACGCTTTAACATGGACACTGCCAAGCAGTGCCTGTCCTGAAGCCATGCCATGCATGCCCTGGAATCGTCAGATGAGTAGAGTTCAGCGCGTCGCAGGGGCTGCGTGTTTGAGACGCTGCCTGGGCAGACTCTCTGCGAGGCGCGCCCAGAGTTCACGCAACGCCGCAGCGCCTGGCCGCTGCGGCCGGCCGTGTGCGCCCTGCTACTGGGGCCGCGCCTGGCCACGGTGGCGTCTGCGCTGCTGGGCTGCCAGGCTTGCTGGCTCTTCAACGACCAGGCGCGGCCAGCCCCCCATATGTGCTCCTGTTGGCACAAACAGTGCGGCTGGCTGTATGCACTGGGCTGCATTGCGCACTGCTACAAGCCAGAACACTGGGTGCACCAGATTCTTGCACCAAGTCTTTGCAGAGATGTCTCAGCGTATGCGCTGATCTTGGTTCCCCGCAGCAAAAGCCCCTGGGCCGCCCGCCACTCCCTCGCCTGTTGGAACCTCTTAAGACCGGCTCAACATGCCTGCAACTTGCATATGCATGTGCTTAAGACCTTCTGTGAGTACTGAAAGTGCCTGGCGCGCCATATGGCAGTACATTGTGAAGCCGTCCCAGACGCGCCTGTCGGGCTTCGGCTGGCACCGCGATCGGGACTGGTGCTGCGGCCCCGAGGTGGACTACAGCCCATACCTGAGCGTGTGGATTGCGCTGGACGACATGCATGCAGGTAGTCACCCCTTGCATGCTGCGCTCACACACTGGTGTGCTGCAGGACCATGTACCTGCTGTACCTGCCCTGGCTGTGTTTGCTCTTGTCAGCATCAGGCCCGCCTGCCACGTGGCAGCAACGCATCCCTGGTCATTTGCAGGAAACGGTGCGTTGCTCGTGCGAAGCAGCCCCGCACTCGACGGCGAGGACGACGTGCTGCTGGAGGTGGCTGCTGGCACAGCGGTGCGCGCGCTTGCAGGTTTGGAGCGCCCTGAAAGTGCTGCACTGCCTTCCATCACAGTAGCGCTGCAGTGCTCGCCAGTGCATGCATTCGGGCTGCAGCCATCAGGCTGCATCAACCCGTCATGTATTACCAATGTATGTGGAGTTGCGCAGGTCATCCTGAGCGACGGCGTGCTTCACAGCAGCCAGGCGAATGCCAGCCTGCGCAGCCGGCGTGCCTGGATGCCGCAGTTCAGCTGCAGGCCCATACGGTGGCAGGCAACATGCGCCCCCGTCGCCCTAGCCATTCCTATTGGACCGTCGGATCAGGAGCCTGATACCGTACATTGTGTGACCCCATGAGTCCAGTCTGACATGGACGGGGGTGTTTGTGTGCCAGGCACACTGTGCCTGAGGACTCGCTGCATGCACAAAGGTTCCTGCAGAAGTATGCAACCAGGTCGGCTGTAATCTAAATTGAATGCACTTCAGGGAGCGCAAGGCGCATGTGCTGGTGAATAAGTCACATCCGTGCATGGGCTTGAAATGCTGGCTGCTACATAAGCTGTTCAGGAGCTCCAAACCTATGCAGAGGTCTTGGGAAGTAGCTTGCAGTGCTCGTCGCACCGAGACTGGTTGTGTCATCAGTCCCTTGCCTGTCGCAGTCCATTAATGTGCTGCTGCAGCCATGGGTTGGAAGCTGCTGCGCAAGGATGTGGCCGCGGTGCAAGAAAAGGCGCGAGGCGCGGCACGCTTCGAGCTGGAGGACAACACAGTGAGGGCCTGCTTTGACGCGCTTCCGGCACCCATCGACATCGTCTTCTGTCAGCCCGACAAGTATGCAGACAGCCCGGTGCTTGTAATGTGCGCTGCCGCACACATCTCTGCGCAGCTGGAGGAGGTCTGCGACTCCTTTGAGGACAGCGGCGCGCTGCAGAGCGTCCTTGAGCTCATCTGCCACACTCTGAACCTGGGTGCGTGCCGCGCTTTGCAAAGCGTGCCTTGGCCGCGTCGCTGCCGAGGCTGCAGGCACGGTGCTGCATTGGACTCAGCACGAGCGCTGGCGCAGATGCGGGGTGGCTCCTCGACGCTGATGAGGAGGCCAGCCAGAGCATGTCCGTGAGCGGCAATGATGGCGCAGCGTGCAGCGACGAGGACTGTGAGGACCATGACCAGCGTAGCGATGCCGGCGATGACTGCTGGGATATGGCAGAGGGAGACGACGAAGCTTTGGTAATGACTGTTATGCAGAAGGTGTCCAGGTATGCAGTCAGCGCCTCATCACCTCGGGCCCTGCACTTTGTGCTTTGCCTGCTGAGAATTATCTTGTTATTGTGTAAGTTCGTCTCTGCCTTTACAAAGTATGACCGTGACCTTAAGCTTGGCAACCTTCAGAAACGCCGAGAGCTTGTGCAGGGCCAAGGAGGCGTGCCTGCACACTACCACACCTGTATGTAGGCCAGCTTACCTGTGACTAGAACAGCTGCCATTGTTTGCGACTGCTGCCTGCACGCTGGCAACACTGAAGGGATGCCACGGCGACTTCAAGTTTGTTGCAGTTTGACAACTTTTGCTAGCTGGTTCAAGGCACTTGCACCTGTGCAGGTGCAGTGCATGGGGCGCTGTCAGCGGAGCTGCTGAGCCTTGGGAATTCCAACACCTTCTGATCTGATCATCGCTCTGAGTGCCGCCCCTGCTCCTATATATATGGCAGCACAGGAGGATGCTAGGGAGGCAGCTGGTAGAGCCGCTGCAGGCGCATACTTATTGCAAGGCGGCAGCGCAGCCTGATTCTGTGCGGGGGTGTGGTAGCGAGCGCGGCCCGTGCTCACGTGCAGGTGGCAGCGCGCGGAGGCCGCCAAGGAGGCGGCCGAGGAGGGGCAGCGTCCGGGCGAGGCTGCGGCCGACGGCGCGCGCGCCGGCGCCAGCACCGCGCAGGCCGCCGTGCCGCCGGACGCGGCGCTGAGCGTGGAGGAGAAGCTGGCGTCCAGGCGGCAGATCTTTGCGCCGCGCGAGGCATTCGGGTGCGCCCCGGCGCGCCTCCTGCACCCCTCGGCGCTGTCGGCGCCGGCCACGGCTTGTCATCCCACCGTCCACTCGGCTGCAAACTGTTGCTGCGCATGCAGTGCTCGCTCGCAGCTGGCAGCAACTGAAAGTGCACTGCATGGCATGGCGAGCATGCTCAGAGTCACGCGGGCTGTCCATGCGACTGAAGCGCGTGCTGGCATGCAGGATCCTGTCGCGGGAGCTGAAGGACCTGCTGCTGGGACGTGTGGAGGCGGACTTCGGCGTGGATGCGGTGGAGGATGACGTGTTCCACTGGGAGCTCGTCATCAGCAGCCTCACTCCTGGCAGCCCGCTCGCGCAGGCATGCTTTTCGGCTGCTGACCCATTTGCCAGCCTCTCGTGCACACGCCGAGCACTCACATGTGACGCATGTGCGGGCACATCTTGCTGTGTACAGCGTGCAATGCCTACCATCGGAGCGCTGCTGCTTGACAGGTCTGCACCAGAGAGTCAGGCGCTGGAGCTGCAGAGGACATCCATTCGGCAAACACTCATGCTGATGTAGGTGTTTGTGTCAGAAATTTGTCAGGATGGTAGGTGTTTGTGTCAGAAGTGGGTCAGGATGGACTTGCTGCGGGGATGTGCACTGGCTCCCGCGGCACATCAGGGAGACGGGCTAGGCCCCACGCAGAGCCCACATTGCAGGACATGGCGGAGCTGGAGCGGCGGCACGGGCAGGCGGACGTGCGGCTGCGGCTGCGCTTCAAGCGCGGGCTGTACCCCTTCTACCCGCCCGCTGTGGAGCTGCTGCAGCCGCGCTTCTGCGGCCCGCTGCTCGGCGCGCTCGCGTCGCACCCAATGCTGCAGGTATTGCCGCCGCTTTCCCATGCTCTTGCGTGCTACACCTGCTGTGCGAGTTTCACTGCCACCGGGTTTGTACTTTGATGACATACTCGCGGGCTGTGCTCTGACTCAGGCATAGGGGGCAGGACGCAGCCTGGGCCTCACCTAATTATGTTACACGGAATGGAAGCGCATGCTGTGTTTAAAATTGTTATGCAGATGTTTGCCATGCAAGCACTGAATACCAGGCTGTGGGGCTGTAGATCGCAAACTGGGACCCCTGGCGCACCGGGCGCCAGGTGGCGCTGCAGCTGCAAGCGTTCCTGGAGGCGCGCACGCCCTCGCACGCTCGAAACCAATTTGTGCATGCGTTGCCTACATGTGTGCGCAGGCATGCTCCGTTGCCTACACATTCACAGCTTATTGCAGGACAGCTGTGTAGGCTGATGCTGCGAGGGTTGTCAGTCACTGCTTATGGTTCCAAGAAGTTGTGATTTGTACAATGCACTGAAGATGCTTCTCCCATCGCTGGCATTGACATCGTTGTTTTTGTTATTAAGCCCCATCTTCATGGGACTATGCTTCTTCATTTGCAAGCAAGCTGTGCACGATTTGTCGCAGTCCTTCTCGTGCCAGCTCAGCTGCAAGCACCAAAGGCATGCCGCCCTCTCCCCACGGTGCGGGGAACGTCCACACCCCCGCTAGAAGCCCCGATATGAGCCCGCTGCACCCAATCACACGCCGAAACGCGCAGTAGGAAGCACATGGGCTGGCGGCCGCGCTAATTTGGCGTTTTCCGCTCGACAGCAGGCACCCGCGACACCTCACGGAGGGCAACCTGTTTGAAGCATGAAGTGTTGGGGCGCGCAGGCGGCAGGCCGCGTGGACCTGGCCTCGCCGCTGAACGACCGCGCGCTCCACCCGGCCTCCGCGTACACGCACGTGGAGCGCCTGCTGGCGCGCCTGGAGGCGCTGACGCTCGTGCCGCCAGCCTGCCAGGCGCAGCACGCCGCGATGTACAGGCGCGCGCGCACACGGCTGGTACTGAGCGCGCGCAGCGGGCGAGCTGCTGGCTGGTGCTGTACCGCTGTCCGGCTTCTGCCACAGTACAAGCGCAGCTTATGACAATGAACATCAAATGATGCGTGTCCTCAGTTGGGCGTTGACACAAGCAGTAAGTCCTGCAGAATTGGAATAGACATTGCTCTAAAGTGTTTCAGCTTGAGCACTCATTGCAAGTCTCAAGCCGATGAGTGTGCGCTCGCTGGCTGGCTGTGCCAAGCTGCACGCACACACGCCTGTCACTCGTTTCGCCCAGCGCTCGCACAACAGGCTCTTTCATATGCTGATAACATTCTTAGGCTGACTGCGACTGGTGTGTGCAGCGCACGAGAGCACGGCGCGGATGCGGCGCACCTGCAAGCGCTGGCACCGTGCTCCAAGCGCGCGAAGACGGCCGAAGAGGGCGCGGCGGACGCCAAGGACGGCAGGTGGGCGGGTCCCCGGAAAGCGCGCCTCCAGGGTGTCCTGTGGTATCGCTTGCCGCCACTGCTCTGCCGCCAGTTGGTGGCAGAGAACGAGGGAGGTGATGCCGGTACAGGGTGCGCAGGATTAAGCACGTCCAGCGTGGTCCAGTCAGCCCTCCGCAGCTAGGCACAAAGTGCTTGTGCCTGATGACTGTGATGGACTGCAGGAGGACGTGGGCCGCCGGCACTGGCTATGGCAGCGGATACCGCAACAGCAAGGGCGATGTCTGGGATGCCCGACAAGGCGCGGCCATGCAGGTGCGTGCTGTTGGTCTGGTATTCTAGCACAAGTGTTTTTTGACATGCTTTTTTCTTTTTCCTGGGTAGATTTATTGCATGGCTTGTCAGACTGAAAATGGCGCAGGTCATCAACTGTTGGCTAGTCCAGCAGTGTCCTGCATATCGCGATAACTTATCTGAATTCATATTAGAAAATGCCCTTATGAATGTGGCAATGCATCTGTGAAAATGCCAGTTTTGACTCCACCTAAGCACACCTAAGCAAGTGCATGCGCTCTTGCGCTCCTACAGGCGGCCCACGATGCGGAGCTGCGGCGCGTACTGACGCGCCTGGCGGCCGCGCTCGGGCGCCACGTGGGCGGCGCCGGCGGCAGGGCCGCGGCCGCGGCGGCGGCGGCCGAATTGTGTGCAGAGCAGGGCGCGGGCGCGGCGGGCGGCGCCACGGACCCCCGCGGACCCTGCGGGGAGCCTGATGGCGTCGGTGGCCCCTGCGTGCAAGAAGCCATGGCGGCCGAGGCTGCTGATGCGGCGGTGGCTGCAATCCGGAGGTCGTGCCTCATGCCCTTCCTGGAGCGCCAGCTGGTCGGCGCATCGTTCACGGACATGGCCTCGCGGTGCGCGCCCGCCGCGCTGCAGGCAGCATGCTCCTGTGTCGTGCAGCGCAACACGCTGTTACACCGAGCTTGCTCAGCATAATGTGCGTGCTTATGCAACACTGTCAAGTTCCGTGTCAAGCACATGTGGTCACACCATACCATGCGCACTGCCGGGTCAGGCGCACACATTCATAATTGTCATTTGGCAGCTTCCGACTGCAATGGCTTCCTGCAGGATCATAAAATCTGCAGCCGGATGTCCTACCCAACCACCTTGTTCCTCACCGTAATAATGCAGTGCTTGCCGAGCAGGCTGGGCTTCTACATAGCGCTGCTGCGTGTGGCTCAGTGCGCCTGCGATCCGCGCACCGCGGAGCTGCTGTTCCACTCGCCCGCAGCGCCCAGCGGAGATGAACAAGCTGGTGCGCCCTTAGGACATCACCGGCACTATGAGTTTGATACTTCAACTTTATAACAGCTTAAATGTTTTGGCCCTTGTGGCAGTGTCAGAAATGCAGGGCACCGCAGTTACACAATTTTCCGCTTCAAACCACCACCACGTCAGCTTGCCCGCGCTTGAGCCCTCGCGCGGGCATGTTGCTACGGGCGTGGGGTGGTGGGCTGGCTGTCAGGTCTTGGGCTTTAGTTGCCTGATCTGGCTTGCCGCGGCAGGCGCCGAGGCGGAGCCGCTGGCGGCCATCTTTGCGCGGCTGGCGGCGCGCGCGGCGCAGTTCCTGCACGTGGTGAGCGTCGCCGCGCCGCCGCCGGCCGCGCCACGCTCGGGCGTCCGCGCGGCCGCGGCGGCCGCGCTGTCGGCGGTCGCGCCGCGGTGCGGGTCCGAGGGCGCGGCCTCCGCAGCCGCGCAGGAGGCTGCGGCGGAGGAGGCGCGCAGCCGTGCGCTCGCGCAGCTCATCATCGACATCGCCAGGTGCGCAGAGCGCGGCGGGCCTGGCCGGCCCTTGTCCGCGTCTCGTTGCTGACGCCGGCGTGTGTCCTGAGAGCAACAAGCCAGCGGAACATCTGCCACAGCCCATCATAACCGTGCCAGTTGTGTTGCAGGGCATGGCTCAACTGACGGATTTGGTGCATGCAGGCACTCACTTGCTGTTCTATTCCTCGTGTTGCATGCGTTCCTTTACATCTATGCCGCGTCTTGCTTAGGCTTATGCACGCCAGGCCCTGCGCTGTTACACCACTTGACTCTCCCTACCTTGTGTCACACAGTGTGTGGCTGCAAGCGCAGGGCGATGAAGGCGCTGGAGCCCAGGGCCGAGACGGAGCCGGCTGGGCGGCGCGGGCGAGCCACGCGCAGCCAGGCGCGCGCGGCCGCGACGGCGGCGACCTCCGCCGACCGCAGCGGCGGCGGCGCGGCCGCCCCAGGCGATGCGCCAGGCGGCCCCGCGGCGGCCGCTGTGCACTACTGCCGCGTGATGCGCCCGCTGCAGGCGCGGGCCGGCCGGCCTGCCGTGTTCGCGCCCCATGCCCGTGGCCCGAGCAGAGCAGTGCGGCCTGCAGCGCTCGAATGCGATGCAGGAGGGCTTGGGACTGCCTTGCAGCGGGCGCTGCCAGCTCGCCGCCAGTGAGTATAGGGTCAGGGCTCACAATGTTGGGCCCTAACCCTAACGGCTGCGCGGCGCGTGCGCCCAGGTGGGCGAGGTGGCGACTGCGGGCGACCACCACTACGAGCGCGCGCTGGCGGGCGAGGGCGCGTGGCCGCGCCAGCGCATGGTCCGCGTGGGCAAGGAGGCGGCCGGCTTAGCGGCGGACCTGCCGCTGGACCCGCGCTCGTCCGTCTTTGTGCGCGTCGGCGAGCAGCAGGTCGTGCTGTGGAAGGCGCTCATTACGGGTGCCCCCCACCCCCGCTCCTTCCTTCCTACCGGCGCGGGCGGTTGTGGGTAGGGTCGTCGGTTTAGGGTCGGGTAGGGTCTCGGAAGGCGCTCCTCCCGCCCCTCCTCCCGCCAGCCGTGCCTGGCAGCGCGTGGGGCCCCAGCCTGCCGCATGCCATGCATGCGCTGCGGCGCGCCTGCCAGGAGCGCGCGCTGCTCCCGCGGTCCGGCAGCGCGGTGCGGCGCAGGGGCGCGCGAGCACGCCCCTCTCTAGGAGCACGCGACCATTGTCATGGCAGTGTGCTGTGGGATGGCTGTGGTCCTGGACGCCGCTGTGCACCAGGGCCATCAGTGAGCAGGTCACGCCACGGGAGGGTGATGCCATGGGTGCGCAGCAGCTTTGCTGCTGCTACCAAAAAGCTACCAAGGCTGTAAAGACTAACAAGGCACTCAGTGCAGGTCCGGAGGGGACGCCCTACTCGGGCGGCTGCTTCCTGTTCGACATCTACTTCCCCAGCCAGTACCCCACCGTGCCGCCGAACGTCATCCTGCGCACAACCGGTGGGCCACGCCCCGCAGTGCAGCCCGTGTGCGTGCACTTGCTTGCCCGCCCGCTGCCGTATTTTGTCCGTTGTGGGCTCCCGTTTGATGCGACATTTGCTCTGCATGGCAGCCTGCAGGGGCTGGCCCGAGTGGCAGTCCACCAGCAAACGCAAGGCCTTTGCCTTCAAGGGCTGAGGAAGCGCCTTCCTCAGACTGGGCCTCTGGCAGGTTGTTGCCGATGTTGTGGCTCAAGCGCCCGCCGCTCAAGCAGCATCCTGAGTCGCTGCGGTCAGCTCCACGCGGGGTTGCAGTGGATCTCTGGGGACGTCTGCTCATGCCGTGCGCTTGCTTGCCGGGGCTCGGGAGGGCTTGAGTGGGTGGACCGGCGTGGCGCGTGCAGGCGGCGGGTCCGTGCGCTTCAACCCCAACCTGTACAACTGCGGCAAGGTGTGCCTGTCGCTGCTGGGCACGTGGGGCGGCAGCCGCGGCGAGGGCTGGGACGCGCACTCGTCATCCGCGCTGCAGGCGCGCGCCCTGCCCCCTCCAGGCCGGGCCGAGCAGCTCTGCCACATGAGACAGCCCACAGCTGTTTTCATACATGCTTATGAGCATCAGGCACTATGAGCGTATCGCGCATGTCAAGCGGCGGTCGGGGGCGCTCCGATATGGGTGCCTCAATATGCCCGCGCGTGCGTCCCCAGGCAGCAGGGTCTGGAAGCGCCCGCCCATCCCAGCACGTCTCGCATTCCGCAGCGCAGGGTCAGTGTCAGCGCAGGCCCCAGAAGAAGCAGGTCCAATGCATCATGATACACGCGTCACGCGCGCTGCAACGTGACACCGCGCAGGTGCTGGTGTCCATCCAGTCGCTGATCCTGGTGGACCAGCCGTACTTCAACGAGCCCGGCTACGAGGGCAGCATGCACACCGACGCCGGCCGCGCGTCCTCGCGCGCGTATAACCTCAACATCCGGCGCGGCCCCCGCGCCGCCGCCCTCCCTACCGCCACTCCCCCGCCTGACGCTCATGAACACCGCCTGCAAGCGTACCACGCCAGTTTTCCTGGCTGGTTGCCTTATGGACTCGCAGCGCCCGCCGCAGCGCACTTGCCAGCGTATGAAGCCGCGACGCGCTCCATCATTTCTGACAATTCAATCGCCCTCGGCTCTGTACCGTGCGCACGTATGCGCGGGCGCCTCCGCGTGCGGCTCCCCGACGCCGGCCGCGCGCGCCGCGCGCAGGGAGCAGACCATGCACTGGGCCATCTGGCAGATGCTCCGCAGCCCGCCCGCGGGCTTTGAGGATGTCGTGCGCGGCCACTTCCGCCTGCGCAAGCCTGAGGTGCTGGCCACGTGCCAGGCCTGGGTGGACGACGCGTCCGACGCGCACCGCCCGCGCATGCGTACCTTCCTCGCCAACATCCGCGGCGAGCTGGACAACCTGTGACGTGGCCGGCCTGGGCGGCCACGGCGGGCTGCACGAGCCGGGCGCCGCGCGGCGCAACCGTGCGCGCGTGCGCGCGGAAGCACTGGGCACGTGCGGGCCTTGTGCGGGGCTCGTGTAGTTGCCCACGCAGCTTGTCTTAGTCCTCATGATAGCACGCTGCATGACCCTGCCTGGCAGGGTCGTTGCCAGCGCGTGACCCTGGCAGCACCTGTGTCGCATGGCACGCATGGTAAGCTGGCAGGCTGTCAGCGCTACGTGCTGGGCAGTGCAAGAGAGGGGCATGCGCGCGAGCGCTTGCAGGGTTGGGGCGGCCACTGGACAATTTTGTAGGGCAGTGTGCATTCGCTAGCACTGCTGAGAACAGGGTTCATGCTGGCAGGCTACTGTTTTGTCTGATCAGCATGCTCTCACCTGGCTGTGAGCAGACAGAAGCAGAGTGTGGCTAGACCCAGGTAGATGTCAGTGTGTGGACAGCATGCGTCAAATGATGGCTTTGCGCGGGGCTGCTTGACGGGGAGCGAGTCTCTCTGCTCGACTGGTGCCAGGATAGGTCCATGTAGTCACTGCCTCTGCTTTTGGCCTGTCTATAGAGTGTTGTGTGCAGCATGGCCGGCCAGCATTCACATCCTGCGCCAAGATGGGGCATGCACTGTACGCTATGCGCCCTGCGCTCTGGATGTGTGCTGAGATTGGTTGCGGCCCTGCTGTGCCAGGTGGCGTAGGTCGGAGAAGGCTGACAGGGGCTTTTTGCATACGCGTGTGCCACTTGCATGTGGGGCAGCAACAAAGTATGCTGGCACTATAGCAGTGCAAATGATGTCTGTACGCCATCACATTCCCAAAGAGTATCGTTCAGCAATGCGTGCGAAGGCTTATCCTGCATGCTCAGCTGTGCGTGGGTAAACCGCTCCCTGGCGCCAGGGCTGCCACAGCCGAAGTGCTGTGTCACCAGGCCCTAGTCCAGGTATTGCTGGGCAGCGAGCGCCGCGGGAAGCATGCCAGCCAGCAAGATTGGGTCTGGGTTGCTGCTGCCCAGCAGCGCCGCCACACTCGCCGCCGCACCGGAGTACAGCGCCGAGGTACCACCAGCAGCCACCTGGACACTGCGAGACATGCTGGGAAAGATTCTGGCGCTCAGGCATACCCGCATGGTGCAAGTATACAGGGAATACATTCAGCGCATGCACCGCTGCTCAAGGCCAGGCGCATCCTGTGAGGGGGCAGTCATGTACGCCCCAGCACATGACACACGCTCCAACAGCTGTGCGTGTTGCTTTATAACGCTGGGAGGTCTTTGTATCGTTATTGGTGGGGCAGAGCAGTCGCACCTGGGCATATGCTGCGCGCACGGGCGCCAGCGCAGCGGCAAAAGCTGCCTCGCTTGCACCTGCGGCCGCTGCATTACATGATGCCAGCACGCCATCTATCAGCAGGCCGCCCTGCGCATGCAACCGCAAGTCCCAGCTGGATCAGCACAGCGGGCAGTACCCGGGCATCGCGGGGGGCTGCATGCATGCGATGTGCAAATATGCAGCTCTGCACAGCAGTCGTTCACCAGGTAGATTTTGAGATGCTTATCGAGCAGCATATCAGCGCTGCATGTCTGGCGCATTGAACGCAGCTCTGCTATCCGACAACCTTTTGCGTTCAACCAACCTACAGCACATGTGACCCACCTGCAGAGTGAGCGGCAGCACTCGCCCTGCCGCGGCCACCGTGGCAACGGCCGCGACTTGCCCTTGCGCCAGCATGCTGGACGACCAGGGTGGCTGCAGCCATACACTGTCTCCGACCTGCACCTGAGATGCATGTACGACCCAGCGGTCATGGCGCGCACGGCAGTGCTCAACGCCAGGGACACACGTATAGGTGCTGTCTACCTTTGTGCAGCCATTCCGCTTCGTAAGCGTCTCGATTTCGCCAATGCACACGTTTGACTGTGATGCAGAACTCATATATCAGCACAGAGGATATATCAGCTTAGCAAACAGGAACTGTGTTCGCTGCTCATGAGGAGGAACCGGATGTGGAGTGGCTGCTAATCATCTAGAAGGCGCGTGGCTGCCAGCAGGAGCTTCTCTGATGCGAAATGTGGAGCTGCCTGCACAGCTTACTAAGGTGGTGGGGAACAGCCCCGAAAAGCAGTGCATGCGTGCCTGGCCGGCCTGCAGCATGGTTGCATCGGCAGGCACCGCCACGGGCGACACGCTCGATGGCAGGTAGTGCGTGGCCGACAGCAGGACTGCATGGCCGTCGATGGTGGTCAGCTGCACGTATGGCAGCAGGTCCGTGCCATCCTGGAACGGCTGCGGGCACGCAGGGCTGGCGTCAGTGTCACTAGTCACGCTCTACCGCCGCTGCTATGTGCTTGGCCAGCTCATCATTTTGACCAGCTTTGGTTTGGCCAGCCCATCAGTATGGCAGCCCAGCAGGCTGCAACTTTGTGTCCAAGCAAGCAATAAACTGCATGCTCTGTGCCAGCATCGGCATGTGACTGTCCGTGCTGCTTTGCTCAACACACGGCAGCAGATCCCACGGATGTCCAAGAGCTGGACCATGCAGGCCGCTGTGGTTTGTTCATGTCTCTTTTGACAGCGCGGCACAATGTCAGCGGCATTACCCCTGGCATGGCAGGGCAACCGCCAGGGCACTGGCTGCGGCAGGGCTGAATGTGCGCACCAGCAGATACACAGTGTCCCAGCAGAGGCTGCTGTTGCTGCCGCAAGCGCTCAGCACCTGTTTTTATATGCCCCAATTTCAGTGTGTTGTGCATGCTCCATGTTTGCCTTTGCTCTGCACAAAAAAGCCATGCTGCAAACGTGGAGTGGCTGAAAGAGCTGTGCATGAACTCCTGACCTGCACCAGGGGGTTGCAGCACGCACCTGGCTTCCCACAAAAAGCTCACTGGCTGGCACAGCTGACTGGGAGCCGTCAGCGTTCAGCACAGTCACCATTGCTGCGGCCGGGAAGCCCCACGCATCCGCAAACGCCTCCACCACAAATGCCAGCGGCGCCGCGAGGGCCGTGCTGATGCCTGCAAACATTTGAGGCCTGGTTAGTGCTTGCAGATTTGCTGCCTGTGGTGCTGCCATTGCACACCAGGGTGTTGTGCGAAAGTGTCAATCAGGTTTGCTGTGATTAGATATAGGTATGCATACTCAGATGCCATGCAACAGTGCAGAGCAGAGATCTTGCCAGGGGCGCGCGCCAGATGTGGCTAGCGCGCCGCTCGTGACCCCAGCTGGAATGAAGCTGCGTGGTTGTAGTAAAAAGGTGTCATAGGCGGCACCGCTGGTATCGCGGCTGTAGGTTATCCGCCCTGTCAAAAGGTCCACCAGCGACACCCTGCACGCCATTGCCCTTTTATGCGTGCAGCGATGCCAGCTTCTTTAGCATCCAGCACAGTACATGCTGCTCAACGCATGTGTAGGGTATTTTCAACTACCCGTCACGGCAGGCCAAGGATGCCTGCATGCGATTGCATGTCACACGCATGCACTCTGCAAGCTCGCGACCTGGGCGCTGTTGAGCACGGATGCCATGCAGCCACTTACAATGTAAGACATCGTTTCATGCTGGAGGACGGCAGTCAGCCCATGCGCAAGCGGCATGGCCAGAGCATCATGCCCACGTCGTAACTGCGCGATCTGAAAGAAATGCCTTCCACATGGTGCAGTACAGCCGCATCGGGGCTGCGCACGCTGTGCCGGCTGCCACAGGGCTGGTCTGGCCCGCGACGGTGAGCTTGCCGTGCTGTGGGGCCGCTGTGAGCTGGAAAGTCACGGCGAGCGGGTCAAAGCGCTCCAGCAGCAGGGGGTCTGGACTGCTGGTGTAGATCACCTGCGCCCAGGCGAGCATGCCCCGGCAGTTCAGCCGCATCGCAGGCGTCTCAAACCTTGAGTATTGCATTGGAGATGTCATGCACAAGCCCAACCAGTGCCCACTTGCAGCGCGCCCAATCACGCAATTACAGCTGCCAATATTTACATGGTGTTCTAGGCCCGGCTGGCAGACTTGAGGGTCCAAGCTCTGATGGCCTGAGCATCAACTGATTGGATGAGAAGGATAAGCGATCTGTGATATCGGGCAGAGGGGATGGAAAACACATGACCAGTTCGCTGGCGTTGAGAAGAGCTGACCCACGCTCTTCCAAACAGTGGCAGGCACCTGGGTGTTGGCGGACAGGGTAGCCTCGCTCTCGTTGGCTGCCAGGGGCAGCAGCGTGGGCGACGCAAAGCAGGGGAATGCCAGGAAGGTGCCGTTGAGGGGCCCCAGCAGCGGCAGCACCGCGCGCGGCACGCCGCCGCACAGCCACTGGTTGCCCTGCACCAGCACGCGCGCCGCGGGCGCCAAGCCCTGCGGCGGTGATGCTCAGCGGGTTGCCAATCAAACATGCAAGCGCTTGCCGCGGTTGCATGTATCTGTACGTGCTCACTGCGACAGGCTTCTCATGCAAGCCTTCTGCTGAGAATTGCGAAAGGCTTCCTATGAAGGCCAGCTGCTAAGCCGTACAAAGCGCTTAAAAACCTTAGAGGCAGCTCAGCAGATGCAAGTTGCACATGCATGCACGCCGTAAGTTCTTCTGCAACAGTCTGCACTAGATGCAGTAGTGTCGTCCCAGGGGCGCGCCTGGAGGGACGCCGGGACGCCGCCCGCGAAGTTGTTGCGGGAGACGTCCACCGTCGCCGCATTGGCCAGGCTGCCCAGGCCGTCTGGCAGCGTCCCCTGAGCCAGACCCACCGGCGGCGGGAACATCAGCGGGAGAGCACCCACAGGCTCTGCCTTCATCGTATAGCGCCGGCCAGCATGCGCCCAGGCAAGCGCATGCGTGCAGCATGATGAGACCGCGGAAGGGCTGCCGCAGAACGAATTTGCTGGCACATGGTACAGCCCTCACCATGCAGGCAATGCGTGCATGCCTGCAGTGTCGACCATGTGGGCATGTCACAGTTGACCAGGCGCGCTCGTCACAATCGACCAGGTGGGCTTGTAAAAGCTGACCAGGTGGGCCAGGTGTCGCCAGGGGTGTGACTCTGGGTCGCCGCGCGTGCCTGGAGGCTGTTGCCGGCGACCGAGAACAGCGCCAGCGACGCCAGCGCCTGCCACAGCGCGGCGTCCCCCGGCAGCGTCCCGGTCAGGCCGCTCCTGCTGATGTCCAGGCTCGTCGGCAGGCCTCCCAGGCAGGCGACGCCTGCAGCTGAGCGCCTGCGTTGGTGACTTGCATGGGGCTGTTTGACACGCATGTGCAGATCATCATGCACACTAGAGCTTCACGCTTCATGCTGGCAAGCCAGAGTACGCACGCAAGAAAGTGAAGCAAACATTGGGCTCCCCTCAGTAGTCTCGCCAGCGCGCCGGCCCGCACGCTACGCAGATGCGCGTAGCATGTGCTTGTGCACAGCCTCTGCTGTGCCAGGAGCAAACACAAGCGCAGCAATCGGTCAGCCAACAGGTGCACCAATGTGCGGTGCGCGCCCGTGAAGTTGCAGTACGCGCCGGTCGGGCTCCAGCGCAGGACGCTGCCGCCCGGGTCCACCGACTGGCGCAGGCCAATCAGCGCCGCCAGCACATCCCTGTCCGTGCCCGCGGGAGCTGCGCGGGGGAGCGCGCATGAGGCCCTGCCAGCCCAGGGCTTGCTTGCACAGGAACAAGGGTGCCGAGCCCGGTCAGCAAGCCCTTGGCCAGGCGCACACTGCGGCCGGCTGCGAGCCGCCTGGCTGCGTGAGGTGCTGCGGCGCTCGGCCATGCAGGCTGCACTGGCAGTGCGGAAAGGTATGCTGACTGCTTCACGTACGAAGTGGGTGATGAGCGGTCCAACAGATGCAGCACTGTGCTGCACACTGGCCGTCAGCGCAATGGGTTTGTGCGCACGTGACAGCACATCAGCGGCCACCGTGAGCGCCGCCGCCGTCGCGTTCACGGGCGCCACCCGCAGCGTGAGCACCAGCTCGCCGACCACCGCCGCCAGCGCGCCCGCGGCCACCGCGCGCTCGATGGCGCCCGTGATGCAGGCCCTGCGCGCATGCGCGGGGATCCAGGACCTGTGTGGTAGGTCATCAGCAAGGGCTGTAATTTTTATTCGAGGCCGGTCCCAGTTCAGCAAGGACAGAAGATCACCAACGTTTGCCGGACGTGACCTTGAAACAATTAATTCACTGGATGCTTTGCCCGGCATGCAAGGCCATGCAAGCATCATGCTTTTTGTTGTTGTTGTAAGGTCGGCCAGCGAGTACGAGCACTGTACATAAAGTATGTGGGCATGCTAGGTTTTGCAGTGAGCTGGGGCCAGGGCGCCGGGCGGCGAGCATTAGCGCGCCTGCCGGCGACGGTGGCAGCTGCAAGGTTGAGCGTCAGCGCGCCCTGGTAGCTGCCGGGCAGCAGCGCGCCCGCCAGCCGGAGCGCCAGGGTGGCCGGCACGCCGGCCGCGAGCGCCGCGGTGCCCGGCAGCGCGCTCAGGTACGGCGCCAGCGCGCCCGCCAGTGCGGTCACCACCTGGCCGTGGCATGGGGCGGGTTGAGCGGACAGCACGGGGTTGCTAGGAGAGAGAAATGGCTGGAAGGACGCTGCCCATCATGCACATGCCAGGCAGATGTCAGCGCCTCAGTCACGTGTGATGTTCGGGTGCATGCTCCCCTTGTGAGGTACTTGTTGTCACGGGGGCAGACGTGACCTGCGCATGCAGTACCTTTGCAGCAGCTTGGAAATCCAGGAAATCCAGTTGGCTGATACTCGGCTGTAACTCATTCGTTCATCATCAGATGGATCGTACACATGGCCCATGCCCAGATTACATACCTGGACAGGTCCCGGGCAGCTCGCGGTGGACACCTGGACAGTCGTCTGCACCGCCACTGCGCGCAGCCCATGCGACATTGGATGCCTTGATATGCGCGAGGGCCGCAGCAGCAATCATGCCAAGCTGTGTTATTTTCACACAGCATGTCAGGCGCATGTCCGTACCTGGCACCGGCACAAGCGGCGCCGCGGGCACCGTCGCGGACCCCGCGCCAGCCGCGCCCGGGGCCCCTGGCGCCCCCGCCAGGCCTGGAGTCCCAGGCGGCCCCTGCGCGCCCGCCGCGCCGGGCATCCCTGGGCCGCCGGGCACGCCTGGAGTGCCGGGGTTACCACGCGCGCCTGGGCTGCCTGGCGCCCCCGGCGGCCCCGTGGTGGTGCTGGAGCCAGGGTATGCTGGCGCGCCAGGCGCGCCAGGGCTGCCCGGGGCGCCCGGCGCGCCCGGCGGGCCCACGCCGCTGGTTGAGGTGCTGGGGCTGCCGGGGCTCCCGGGCGGCCCTGGCTGCCCCGGGGCGGCTCCATCGGGAGCTCCTGGTGCCCCAGGGCTTCCCGGAGAGCCTGGTGGCCCGGGCGCCGTGCTTTCCCCAGCCCCTGTGGCACACCCAGCAGAGCGTGTCAACGCTAACATCTACTCAGCACTGCTTAGCCCCTTGTGCTTTGCCTCACTGGCAAGAGTAGCATGCGACCAAGGCAATGTACTCAAGCAGGCGTGAGGAAGAAGTGAAGAAGGTACCTGGCGCCCCTGGCGTGCCGGGCTGCCCAGGAGTGCCTGGCGGGCCTGTGCTGCTCCCGCCAGAGCCGTCCGGCGGGCCCGTCGCTCCAGGCGGCCCCGGCGCGCCCGGCGCGCCCCCGTTGCCGCTCCCAGCGCCGCCTGGCGTCCCCGGCGCGCCCGGCTGGCCAGGCGCGCCCGGAGCGCCACCACTGCCGCCAGGCTGACTGCCTGGCGGCCCTGGCAGGCCGGGCTGGCCCGGCGCGCCCGACGCGGCCCCCCCGCCGCCTGACTGACCGCCTGACGGCCCTGGTGGCCCTGGCGTACCGGGTGCCCCTGGACTGCCCGTATCACCACTGCCTGAGGGCCCTGGAGGCCCAGGCGACCCAGGCTGGCCTGGAGCACCGGGCGAGTCACTGCCAACCGTGCCAGGTGACCCGGAGGGCCCAGCCGCGCCGCTCCCGCCGCCGCCGGGAGGACCGGGGGGCCCCGGCGGCCCTGGGGGACCGGGAGCGCCTGGTGTCAGGCCGCCCCCGCTGCTGCTGCCGGGCGCCGCTGCTGGCCCTGGCTGCGACGGACCGCCGGCACTGTCGTCTGGTGGAGGCCCCGGCGGTGGCGGCTGCAGCGGAGGCGGCTGTGATGTCGGCGCATTCGTCGCAGGTACTGGCGACTGATCTAGTGGCGGGCTCGGCGGCGGCGGCGGCGGCGGCGGCGGCGGCGTGGGCGGCACCTGCGCCTGGATCGGCGGAGGGCTCGGCGGCGGCGGCGGCGGGGCTGACAGCGGCGGCGGAGGCGCCGCAGGCGGCGGCGGAGGCGGCGGCGGCAACATGGGCGCCGGCGGCGGCGACGGGTATAGCTGCCCCGTCAACCATGCATCGGGCAGCAGCGCATCGAATGCCGTGCGCGGCAGGAAGCCATAGAAGCAGCCACAGCTCGTGCTGACTGTGTACCTACATTGCATCGCTTCTAGCGTTGGCTGTTGCATGCAAGTGAGCTGCAAGTGAGCAATATCAAGGCAGGCGCAGCTGCATGAAAGCCTAATGACATTTGTCAGCATCATGGGACCATACCAGAAGAAAGCATAGCATACTCACTAATCTGTTAAAGCGTGTGAAGGCACACATGCATGCATGTGTGTGATCAAGCTTCCGGTCCCTGTCTGGAAAAGATGGGCAGGGCCCTCAGAACCACGGCAAAGCCGATACGTGTACCAAAGCTCATTGTTGCAAGGGAGTGCGCACAGCAAGCTGTCCCCTGCCGGAGACTGCAGGTCCAGGCTCTGCTCATAGCCGTTGACGATGTCGACGTCCGCGGGTGTCGAAAACACATCAGCGGCACCCGCAGGGCCCGTCCACGACACCGCGGCTGTGCTGTTGGCGGTACCTGCCTGCCTCTCGCGCCGTCACTGGCACGTCTTGCTCCAGCATGGGCCGGCTAACATGCCGCGCAAGGGCCTCAAGCTCCTATGGCATGCATGCTGCTTTCCGCCGTGGTGTTTTCCGAAAGAAATATATCAAAGCGCTTGGGTGTTGTGGCTGCGCCCATGCCATTGCATGTATGGCATCCTACTCAGCAAATCCTGCCGAGCTTGCGAATGTTAATGTGCTATGTTGCATTGCGAGCGCGCCTGCAAGCGCAACATCATGCAGGCGCCTCGAAGCATAGCCAGATGCAGTGAGCGTCCCGCAGTTTATTGTCAATGAGATCATGGAGGCGCGCGCCTGGCAGCGTCCAGAAGAGCGTGCCGTCCAAGCCGGACTGAGCACTGTCGCAGCCGGGGTCGTACACAAGACTGCCGCCCAGCGCGCCGGGCACAGCCACGAGCGTGGTTGTCGCCCATGCAGCCGGGGCCGCCACATGCAGCGTCACGCCGTCCACCGGGCAAGCGAGCGTGCCCATGTGATGGGCCGTCGCCTGGCAGGGCAAATGTGGCGTGTTGTGAGGCTGCCAGGTGGCCCTGCATGTAAAGGGCAGCCACACATGCAGCCCCCTGCTAAGTTCCTTGTAATTGTGTCTGAGTCTGGTCTGCTGTAATAGGTGTTGCGTTTTCAAGCGCGCTGGGAGCACAAGTCTTCAGTGACCTAAATTTAGTCTGCAAAGTCGTGCAATCAGCTGAGTCCCCTGCGAACTCGCGCCTGCAGGACCACCGTGGTAGTGACAGGCGCGCCAGTAGCACCACCGCCGCTGCGCGCATAGCCCGCCAGCGACACTGCGCTCGTCTGTGCCACAAAGCACCGCGCGCAGGCCGTGCACCCGAGCTCGCCTTGTTCCTGTGCGGCAAGCAATAGCGGTTCACACAAGGACAGGCCCTTATATGTCACAAAGCGTGCCGGCACACAGCCTGCTTATGCTGACCTGCGACGCACCTGTGAGGCAGGGCAGGTCGCCTCTTCGAGGTAGCTGTCGTCACGGGCCTGCCCGGGGCTTATCTTCAGCGCACGGCGCGGCTGCGGGTGCACAGCGCCAAAGGTGCTGATGAAACTCGGCCGTGCCGGCAGCTTGTCGTGGCCAGTGAGCAGAAAGCTTGTGCGGCCCTGCTGCACCCCAGTCCTTTGTTTGTTGGCCATACGAGCTTGCGCGCATCAAGGGGCGTCAGAGACTCGCGTACCAGGTTCACAGCTCCTTCAGCACTCCAGCAGAATATGCACACGGTGAGCGGCACGGCCCATGCAACCATGGGTGCTCATCTGCGCGGGAGTTGGCACTAATCTTGTTATGTTCTATGACACTTCCTGACACCCAGCAGCCACATCTGGCCATGCTGTCTCAACACACGCTTAGCGCAGCACTGGCGAGTGTGGGAGGCCTTTGCCTGCATCTTTGCGCTGTCACCATCAATCGCCTGCATTGACCAAAAGTGTCCGGCAGTTGCAGGGGCAGCAGGCTGGTCGACAGGTCAGCAACACAGCGCTCCTTTATGTTGTCTAAGAATGAGCATAAGGACGCTTTCCTGCAAAAAGGCGAGGAGGAGCGTCGGTCCAGCCAAGGGGAAGCCGCTCAGAGCGATTGCTTGATTAGATTTACTAGAGGCAAGCGCCATGTACAGAGAGCCTGAGCGCAGGCATATAAGCGCAGCGCAGATCACCGACCAGGAGAAGATTGCGCATGGCAAAGGCTGGCGCCAAGAAGCGCCTGGAGGACAACGCAAAGCGGCTTGCGCTGCTGCAAACAGTCATCGCTGTTGCTAACGTGCGTGCAAGTGCAAGGTGCCAGAGCAGAGCTGTTGGGTAGCTGAGTCTGATAGTGTCAGTGTGCGCGCAGGCACTCCACCTTGTCATCAACTTTGGCCTATTCAGAGCATACCGCAGCTCTGCAGCGTGGGCGGGCCTGGCATTGACCAGCGCTCTGTACGCCTTTGCATACACCTCGCTTGCGGCAGTTGCGCGACCTGTGTATGGCGACGGCGGCGCTCTGGTGGACGGTGGCGGCGACCTCAACCTGGGAGGCGTGACCTCGTACTACCATGACTTGATCTGGCTGTCGGCTGCGGTCCAGCTGGGCAGCCTTGTGACGAGACGCGCGTGGTGGCTCTTCTTGGTGGTGCGCGTGGTCACCTCCCGTCAAAGATGTTGTCTTACAAACTGCTATCCCTGCCAGTCTCCTTGCGGCAGGTCAAAAACGAGAGGCAGGGACGCTGTGCACGCAGGTGCCCCTGTTTCTGCTTTGGCTGCTCTGGACAAACGTGCTGCAGCCCCGCTTTGCTGCTGGCAAAGTGCAGGTGTGCCTGGGCTCTGTCACGGAATTGGATGCTGTAGTGTCTGGCAAGCTGGACTGTATTTTTATACGTGTGGCTACAGCCTTCCAAGCAGCAGCGGAGACGAGCTATTACTAGCCAGAAGTTGGTATTCTGGCAGGCCATGGACAGCCGTCAGGAGACCCCTGCAGAGCGCAAGAAGCGCGAGAAGCTGGAGCGGAAGAGCACGCGCGGCGTGCGGTATCGATGAGCTGCAAACGGAGGGAGGCTGTGCGAGAGGGCAGAGTGTGAGAGGGCTAAGAGTCTGTGTGAAGTGCAATGCGCGTACTGTGAACACACCATTACAGCCCACAGCCTGTTTGTACAAAGAACTGCATGTGATGTACACGCCCCCGTACGCAAACGCTTGGCCTCCGAATTGGATGTACGTCCAGTGTTCATGTGTCAGACCAGGGACAAAGGTATGCCCATTATGCAGAACTCAGGTACCCCACCAGCTACAAAAAGCTGTTCAAGGCTACAAGCAAACCTCAAAGCGGACCGCAGTATTTACAGCGCTACATCAGCATGGCCGTTGATATGGCCGTTACAGCAGCATCCACACAGTGATTGCACTCTGCTCGTGCTTGTGAGCAGAGCTTCAAAACCTCACGTCATGTGCGGACTTGTGCCCAAATATCACACAGACATGTGCACATGAGCCCCCCGCTGATTTACATGCTCAAAAGCGACATCCACACTAAAGGCACGCCGACCACCCACTGGCCACCACCTGTGCAGTCCACCAAGGGCTGCACCAGCCGCCTCAGCGCATCTACAATACATACACAACTGCGCCCAGTGTGATCACTGCCTGGAGGCCCACACCTCCCCGCACGGCTCACAGGATGAGGCCGGTGAGAGCGGTGCGCAGGATGACGCGCGAGGCCGTCCAGAGCGCGGCCAGCACGGCGCGCACGAGCCAGGGGTTCTCGTACACGCTGAACGCGCCGTAGCTGAAAGCGGTCAGGCGGTAGATCATGCGGCCCATGTCCCACAGCCGCCGCACGCGGCTCTTGCGCAGCTCCTGCGCAGACACATTCCACTCACCAGAGGCTTTGGCGTTGAGTAAGGCGGCATTCTGCCATCGCCTCAATTTACTCCACCCGGGGTTCTATGCTCAGCCATAGTTCGGCCGTTCAAAAGACCTTCAGGCCGGAGGCTTGGGAGCTCTGATGCTCCCACCACTTGCTTGACAAGCGGATGCTCGCATCCATGGGCTCGCATGAGCTGCAGCTATGTGCGCTCCCTCATGACACATACACGCTCGATACGCGCTTGAACAGCGCACGCAAGTCAAGGCCTGCCCAGGCGCATATCAGCGCCCGCCGAGCCGCCGCAGGCGGCGCGCCTGGAACGCGTGCTTGAGCGCGGCCTGCAACTGCGCAGGCTGCAGGCCCTGCGCCTCGGGCAGCGAGGCCAGGTAGGCCGCGATGAACGCGCCGACAGCCTCCAGCACGTCCTCGCGCTCCACCAGCACGTAGCTGTCCAGCGGCTCGCCGGCCGCCGCCTCGTGCGTCACCTGCGCGCCGCGCTTTGCCAGTCAGCACGTGTGCATGCGCCAGCTGTCGTGCAGATGCGCCGGCTGTCTGTGCGCGGCCGGAGTTTACTGCCTGTGCAGTGATTGCTGCACTTCAGCCGTGTCATGCACATGCGCACAGCGCATGCCACAGCCGCTTGTCTTTCTTACAGTCCGACTGTACACACAGGACCTCCAAACGCAGCACTGCAGCACTGCGCCTGCGCAGTGCTCCCCTACTGTGAGTGCAGCAGCAGCATCTTCTGCAGAGCTCCTGCGGAGCCACACTGGGGCTGATAAGCACTACCAACAGAGCAGTGAGCGCGCCTCTGTAAAGCCCTCGGCCGCGGCGGCGTCGTCCGGCCCGTCGCGGGGCGCGGCCTCGCCCGCAGGCGGCTGCCACCACGCCTCACGCAGCACCTCGCTGCCGTGCTCGCCGGCGGCCACGCCGTCGACGCCCGCGCCCTGCGCGGCCTGTGCTGCGCCCAGCTGCGCCAGGAACGCGTCGCGCTCCATGTGCTGCTGCAGCAGACCGTATACCTGCGGCGCGCGACAGCACCGCAATCAGTCTGACATACTGAAGTGATTGTATAAGCTGTACGAGGCAGGCCAGTACACTGTGTAGACCGGGCGATTTCCCAGGTCCCTGCAAACACAGTGTCCGGCCGCAGCGTATCACACCAGGAGCCGCAGGGACTCGGCATGCCTGGTCGGTGCCGCGGTCAGTCTCCAAGCTGGGCTTCAGCCAGGCCACCGCCGCGTGCGTGCCGCCCACACGCTCCAGGCATGCCCTGCAGCCGCGCACCCCGCGCGAAGCGTCAGGGAAGGCCACGTTATTTCATTACCTGGTCGCTGACAACAAAAGGTCCGTGAGTCCGCACAGCACGTGCAACGCGGTGCACTGGTGGCTCAAGCAGCTCAACTACACTGAGGCCTCGAGCGCCAAGAGCGTGGGCGATGGGCACTCTGCCCACAGCAACTTGCCGTGCGCTGCTGCCTGAAGCAGCAGGCTCTCAGCGTCGCACCTGTTACGGTCTAGCACCTCCTGAAGCCGTTCATCGTCCGCAGCTGCAAGCGCGGTTGCTGCCGCCATCTCGCTTGAGACCCAGGGGCACGGCTAGGCGCGCCGCCTGTGGGTCATGGTGCGCTGTGGGGGCGCTCGGTAGGGCAGAAGCGCCTGAGCAGGAGCCTGTGCGCGCAGAGCGCCTGTTGTACGCAGTGCAGCTTGCCAAGCAGGACGTATCTATAATACAGTTGAAGGTGCCCTGTGTCACAGGGAAGGCCGACTCCTGGAGACTCTCCAGTGGAGAGCAAGCTCAGCGAAAGCTACTAAAGTAGGGTATCCCTCCCACGCTAGGCCCGGCCTAGCAGCGCTGCATATGTATAACCGGTGTCGTGAAGCTAGTGTCTCCCTCTGTTACAACAGCTGGCTTGCCCCAAGGCCAAGGCTGCGCCTGTGTGCGACACAGGGAAGGGGAGCCAGTTCAAGCGCCAACGCTTGCTCTGCTTGTGGTTGATAGCGCGGTGGGCTGTGACACCACCTAGCGTGTTGGTACTAAGCACTGCTCTTGGCGGTCGTACGTGCGGGGCCATGCCGGTCGGCGGAAAACTGCAACTCAGAGGTGCGCGAGGTCTCATGAATGTTTGCGACACTCAGTGGCGCTGCCTGCGCATCTGCTGTTGAGCGCCATTGCGTGCGTGCAGGCGGCCAGCCGTGGAGCGTCAAGAAGCGCAAGAAGAAGAAACAAGTGGAGGCACCCGACACAGAACAGCTGCCGGGGCTGGTAGGCACAGGCAAGCCCGCGCGCTGCTTGTTGCTGGCTTGCAGTGCGGCAGTTGCCTTGCTGGCTTATATGGAGGCACTGTGCTAGCTGGCTCTGGATGCAGCAACTGCCTTTGCCATCATACCCACACTGCTTGGACCTGTTCTTATACCTGTACCTGGGCGTTGGGGAAGGCACCTTGAACGCCTCTACGTGCACGCCTGACTCCTGCTCTGTGGCCTGTGCAGACGGGAAGCCCATCAGCGCGAGCGCCGTGTCCGTGCAGACTGGCAAGACGTATGAGCAGGAATTCTCGCTCGAGATTGAAAAGGCGAAGGTGGGGAGCTGCCACCGCCCCCTGCGTCGTGCATGTCCCCACCACGTAGAGCACCGGGCCTAGCCCACAGCGTGCGTATGCGACAGGGGGGGAAGGTCAAGAACACGCCCTGGGGCTCTTCCTTCCGGGCGCCGCAGGAGATCCTGCACGGTGCGCACGACGTTGACACCCGACGCGTGTGCGTGAGACTTGCTGTGCACACCGGTTGATGGTGAGTGTCCTGTGCAGGGTACGATGCGCCTGTCACTGGAAGGACAGCGCAGGAGCGTTTGGATCTGCGCTGCGCGTCCAAAACGGACAAGTTTTGTAAGTGAAAACCCAGCGATGCCGCCTGTAATATACACCTGCTTTTGCGATGTAGAAGAGGCAGTCGTTGTTTATAGACTGCACACAGCATGCAGTACCAACCAACCTCAGAGTGTGCGCTTGGGCGTGCGCGGTGAGCTATGTCATGCTCCAGACTGCATACCTGTCGGAGTTCAGGGGCAGCGACATAGTGCATGTTGGCAGTAGCAGGCCATTCTGTTGTCCGGTGAATGTGGAAAGAGGTAGCATGGCATCATATTTCTGGTCACATGCGCTGGTGCACCTCACATACCCCAAATGCGGCAGTGTGTCAGCCTCTCTTCGCATCACATTTTTAGGAGAAATTGGCCAGTGCTGACTCTGCGTCTTTGCACGGAAGGACGACACCCTGCACAGCTGCAAACACACCAAAGCTTTCAAGGGCATGACTCCCAGCCTCAACCACAGCAGGCAGCTCCGGCGGTCTGCGAAGCTCAGACAGACGGCGTAACTATGCCACCTGGCAGCCACTCTGTGCAGTCGGCCTGCAGGAGTTTCCTGCCAGACCAGTCTGAAGCATGCAGAGCTCACGGCACAGCCCGGCGCATGGCGGCGGTCGGCAGCGCGCGGCTGCTGGCTAGTGTGCGTCCGCGGCGACGCTGTCCGTGTGGAGCTCCGGGAACTGCCAGGGGCTGAAGCCCTTCCCGGCGCAGTCCGCATCTGGCCACGACCAAGACCGTCAGGGAGCGGGCATGCGTGGCGTTGCACCTGGGCGGGAGCGGCCTTGGCTGCCTGGCATGAATGCGCTGCATGCTGCGTGCTGAGAGCCTGCTCTGTGCCAGAGTGTGACGCGCTGGGGAGGCAGAGGCATGCACTGCAGCCAGCTATGGCAGACGTAAGGGCGAGCTGCCACTGGACGGCAAGCGCACTGCAGTCAGGGCTTAGGTAGGGCAGCGAGCGGCGAGCAGCCCGGCGCCCAGCGCAGCTGCACAATGCGGGAGAGGCCAGGGCAGTGGCGCCGCAGGGCGGCGCCGGTCCATGCCTTTGCATGTATCCTTGTCTGTGCATGCGTCATCACAAGGTCAGAGCGGGAGCACGGCAGTGGCGCCCAGGGCGGGGGCTGGGGGCGCGCCCGCTGCGGGCAGGGGCCCCCGCTGGTGCTGGAGGTAGGCCCCGGTCCACTCCCACATGGGGCACTCCTCGCGCGAATACTCGCCCGGGTACACCGGCGGGTCGCCCTCCGGCGCGCGGAACCAGCGCGGCGCCCACGTCTCCCGCCGCCGCTCGCGCTCCTGCGGCGCGCGCGCGCGCGGGTGGGTGCCGAGCTTGCGAGCCTACGTGCGGTGCGCGCGCTACGCGCCCAGCCTCTCTTTGCGGACCTCGCCGGCCTGCGCCAGCGCCAAGGCGGCCCAGCTTGCCAGCCCCCCACAGACCCGAAACCTGCAACCAGGGCTCGCATTGAGCCACGGAGCGGCGGGCACCTGGGCAGCACTCCACGGACAGGCAGGTGAAGCTGTCAGCACCGGCAGCGGTCCGAGCCGGGGCCTGGCAGAGCAAGGGCTCCCAGAAGAGCGGTCTGAGGGCGCCAGCGCCAGGAAGCCGTCCAGGGCAGGCGCAGGCAGGGGGGCAGCGCCGGGGGCCGCGGCGCGCCGCACCCGCCGCTCGGCGCGCTGCGTCTCCTCCAGCGCGTACTTCTCGGCGCCCGCTGCCAGGTGGTCGCCCAGCTGCGCGGGCGTGGCGCGCGTCAGTAATTAGGGTACCAGTACCTCACACTCCTAAACCCAACCCTGCCCCCGTGAGTGGGCGCTGCGCTGCACCGGCCGCCCTGCCGGCCTGGAGGCCGCCCATGCGCGGACAGGGCTGCCTGCCAGGCCCGCCCCCAAGGGGACCCGCACAGCGCCCACAGCAGGCCTTCTCAATGCGTCACTTGCAGGCACAGGTGAGCATCGCACGCTCACCCCGTCAGCTACATCAAGGCCCGCTGCACCCAGGCCAGCCCCCAAACTACCCTGCACAGCAGCCATGCCAGCGCCCCTTCAGCGTACCACATCCAGGGCGCAGCGGTCTGGTCGCCAGCACAGCATCCCCACCAAATCCGGCAGTAGCCTCTGCAAGGCCCTTTGGGTACATCACCTCCAGGGCAAAGCGGTCTGGTCGCCGGCGCGAGTCCGACGCAAGCGGCGCGATGCCCTTGCCGTCGTTCAGGTGGCGCGCAAAGTGCGTGAAGCCGTACTTGTCGCCCTTCGGCTTCTCTTTGCACTGCCGGGCGCAAGCCCGGCCGTCAGGTATGACACCGTAAGCCCTGGCTGGCTGGCACGGCGACCTGAGACCTCGGCTGCCAGAAGCGACCGCCTGCTTTCCAGTGTGGGCACAAACATAAGGCTGCTTGCCCTGGGCGCGCAGGCACCCCGTGCACCCACCCTGGCACGACCATCTGATCAGCTCTGACGAAGCAGGCCGAATCAAGCGAGTGCGCTTCCACAGGCCTCCGCTTGCACACGCCCCTGTGGTGAGCGCCCACGTGAGATGCCGCCAGCGACTGACGAGCAAGTGCGCAAGACGCCCAACACCCTGGTGCGCTGCCGCTTGCATGAAGCCCTGCCAAAACCCTGCGTGGGTGCGGCTCGCTGCGCCGCGCGCGCCTTCCAGAGCTCCACGACGGGCGCGTCTGGCAGCGGCTCGCCGCCCGCGTCGCACTTGACCATGGTCAGGTGGCTGTTCCAGGCGCCGCGCAGCGCGTACACCCTGCGGCCCTGCTCGTCGAAGATGTGCCCCGCCACCTGCGCGCGCGCGCGCGCCGCGTCGGCCGGCCGGTCCGACACGCCCACTGCCTGGTGGCGGTGAGGTGCTAGGTTAGGGCAAGCACGGTAAGGCGCCGGGCGCTGCATGCGCCTGCGGCGATATCGATCAGGTGTGAGCGCGCCGCCGCCTGCCGGGCCCTTGGCTGCAGCCGCGGCCGGGCTGCGCTCTACAAGCGGGGCAGACGCATCGGCGCTGACAGCCTGTGTGGCAGCGACAACATGCAGCATGGCTGATGGGCCATGCCGTGCCAACCACGGTAGCGGCGGTGGTACCTCCAAGGGTGCCCGGACGATCATAGCTATTATAAGATTGACACCCGCTCCGCCCATGTCGGAACGGGACCACGGTCGCGGACCGACCAGAGCCAAGTGGACCAGACAAGCGCATGTGGGAGGCGTGGCGCGCGCGCGCCTCATACCGCCCGGCGCCAAACCAGCCGCAGGGCGTGAAGTGCAGCGCGGCCTTGGCGCCGGTGGTGGCGTTGAGCACGTCGAAGTCGCCGTGGCAGTCCACCCAGGTGCCGCCGACGATGACGTTGTGCGCCGTGCTGTTCGGCGGCACCAGGCTGAACTCCTCGCCCGTCGCGCGCAGCCGCATCCTGGACCGCCCTGCGCGGCGGCCGCCGCCCGGGATTGCGGGCGCGCCACTGGCGGTCTGGATGCAAGGGGCAAGGCAGTTGGGACGGCCGTGCCTCCCCAGCCCAGGGAGCGCCAAGCGCGCTGCGCACGGACGCCGTGCTCAAAGGATGGCCCACTTCTGCATGTAACGCAAGGTCGGGCAGAGCGCGCAGAGCGTGCTGCGCAACATGGTGCGGCGTCCCGGGTCCCAGCGCGGGCTGCACGACAGGCCATGACTGGACCCTAACAGCCGGGGCGAGCGCATCCACGGTATACATGTCCACGCTGCACGACAGGCCATGACTAACCCTATACCCTATCCCAGCCGGGGCGGCCGCACCCACGGGGTAGATGTCCACGCTGTTGCCCAGGAACTTGGTGGTCGGCGCGGACACGATGTCGTACACCCAGGCCGCGTTCTCGGCGTGCGCGGCCGCGATCGGCGGGTGGTGGCTCACCTGCCCCGGCGCGCCCCCGCTCAAGCCAGCGGCCGAGGGCGACCTGCGCCGACTCTTCATGGCGCGCCGGCTGTGCAGGCAAGGGCGGCCATGCAAGCACGAGCGCCTCAGAGCGGCGCGGGCGGCCGCCGCGCACGGGCCGGCTGCACATCCAGCCCCGGCGCGCCCGCGTCGCGCCACTGCGCCCCCGCTCCTTGCACGCAGCACGGACGGTACGCCTGCAGGGCCAGGGTATGGACGCTCTCCATGGCGCGCGCGCGCGCCTGCTCGGCCAGGAAGCGGACGCCGCTGCCGCAGTCCAGCTCGAACGTCTCGCCCAGGATGGGATTGAACGGCTTCCAGGTGCGCTCGTTGCCGCCGAACGGCCCGATGCAGAAAGCGGTCACCCAGGCCAGCCTGCGCCGCGCGCTTTGCAGTCGAGCGCGCGCACTCAAGCTGCTCTCGGGCCGCGCGGCGCCGCATGTTTTTGCGCATGGAAGCAGGCGCGGAAGCGTGTATGGAAGCAGACATGTATGGAAGCAGACACGAGCGTGTGCGACACGCAGAGGCTGGCAGTGCAAGCGACCGCCGCCCCGAGCAGCCGGGCCGCATGCGGCCGCAGCTCGCGGGACGCGGCTCCCAGCGGCCGCAGGCAACACGAGCGCGCTGTCTGCAGGAGCCGCGTCGTGCAGCTGCATGAAACCACTGCAGGCGCACTAACCCGGCGGGGGCGCTGGAGCGCCCCCGCCATGGCCGTGCGCGGCCGGCCCGCAGGCTGAGAGCGATCGCAGCGGCCGCGCAGGGCGCACGGCGGCGAGCGGGGCGTGCCTCTCGTGCGGGTCCTCGGTCGCGGCCGCGCGGTCCAGCAGCTCTGTGTACTCCATGATCTCAGCCACCTTCTGCAGCATGGTGTACGGCTCCATGATCCACACCGGCAGCGTGACGAGCGAGGTGATGTCGCGGCCAATGTAGTCCTTGTAGTTGACAAATGCCTTCTGCCGTTGCTGCGCGCGGCCGGGCCCCGCCTCAGCCGTGCGCGGATGGCGCACTAATCAACGCGCGCGCGCCTCAGCGCCAGGCACGTTTGCTGGCGCTGTGCGAGCGCTGCCCGCCGGTGGCCGCCGACCTACCAGCGGGTCAGCTGTTCCCAGCTGTTGGCTCCTGTCGGCGGGCGTGTGTGCAGCCACGCACACACCCCTACTCCTGAGCGCGCAAGACCATACGATACGCAGCGTCGTCTTGACAGCCGCACAGCGGCGACCTGGGGCGGCGCACATCATCTGCGTCGACGCTGTCCACCTTCTCCGCGCTGGAGCTCTGCGGGTTGACCACGTCCAGGTCTTCGTATCCCAGGAAGCTGCGCACGGGCAGCCCACAGCAGGTCAACCTCGGCAGCATGCGTCTGCATGCATTCAATGCCAGGCCGCCGCGGCGCACCTTGCCTTCGCTGCACACTCCGCAAAGAGCTGACACTCAATGCTTAAACGACCGTGTGTGAGCAGTGAGTGGGGACCGTCAACACTGCATCAAGCGCACCTGCTGATGGATGTGGTGGCATAGTTCCACGCCCCGGCCAGCGCGCCATACAGACTGTTGTCCTGCGCGGCCCCCTTGTCGGCCATTGCCCCGCCGCACTCGAGGCGCCTGGTCACAGAGCGGTGTGCCCTGCCTGCACAGGCTGCGAGGCCACGAGCCAGCCGCAAGCTGGTGCAGCCAAAGACTCAGCCTTTAAGGCTGTTGCCACTCGGCCTCACTGTGAATGTGTGATGCTTGACGCATGTAATGAGCGGCACCACCACTCACCTGGTCGGGAGGTTAAGTAGCCCGCACCGCCTATTAATGCAGAGTTGTTTACCGCAAAGAGGAGAGTGGACGTCGCAGCTCTAGAGGCATGCCCTGTGGCCGCAAGAGGCCGCGCACCGCCACAGACCTTGAAGGGACGCAGTGGGAGGACGCGCCGCTCGGCGAGCTCGCGCGGGCCATCACCGCAGAGGTCGCATCACTGCAGCGCCTTGGCGCGTCTGTCATTGGCGGAGAGGTGTCAACAGGGCAGCACGACTCTGGCAGCAGTGTACGAGCTGGCTGGGAGCACTGCCCCGAGAGCAAAGCGCCATGCAGCGGTCTGCGGAGTCGAGCAGAGCGCCTTGGGCTGAAGCGCGGCCCGCGCTTCAGCCTGGCGAACGTCGCGGCGCAGCTCACGGAGGCCACTGTGCACGCTGCGCCTCGCCTGGACCTGCCCAACTTCAGCAAAATGCAGCGCCAGCAGGCGTGTCGCCCTTGCAGGCTCCCACGTCTGAGCGGCGCTGCACTTGTGTGCACCCATCCGGCTGTGACCTCTCTATCTGACTGTAATCTCTCTGCGTCAGCGCACACCTGTGACTGCGTTGTTACCGGTGAGCCGACGAGGCTGCTCTGCTATCAGACTTCAGTGTGTCCAGCGGAGCGGTTGTGTCAGGCGGGCCCACACACAGCGCAGCTGGCGCACTGACAGCCCTGCGGTCCTGTACTTGGTGTGACGACGCGCGCGGGCGAGGGGCCGCCTGCACTCACCAACAAGGCACAGACTGGGGCGAGGCGGGCAGCTCACCCAGGCGCCGCGAGCGCGGCGCAGGTGGCGGCCCTGGCTGCGCTGCACGGCTATGAGGCGCGCGCGTGCGGGCGGCGGGGGCTCACGCTGTTCCGCTGCGAGCGCGCCCCACCCGCGCCGCTGCCGCCCGACGCCCAGGAGAAGGTGGGCGCTTCATTGCCGTTCCCTGCCACGCCAACGCACGCTAATACCTTTCTACATCTATCAGAAGCATAAGCGGGCCACCTGTGGCGAGGCAGGCGGAGCAGCTCGTGGCGCAGAGCGCGGCGGGCGGGCGGCCGAGCGCGGAGCTGCGCGCGGCGATGGCCGCCGCGCGGGGCACCGGCGCGGTGCGCGCCGGCACCGCGCATCTGAGAGTGAAGCTGAAGCGTGCTCTTGGAAGCCTGTCAGGAGCTTGTCAACCGGTGCATGTGCTTGACGCGCGGGTCGCAGGGCGCGCTGGCGCCTCGCCCTGCGCGGTCCCCGACCCTGCGCGACCCGCAACCCTGCAGACCACCTGCTCGCCCTCATGCAGTGTGGCGCGGTGCTGACCAGCGGTGCGGGCCGGCAATCAGGGCGTGAAGGCCGCGCTGGCGCGCCCGCTCGCGCCCGACAGCCGCGGCGGCCGGCTGCTGCAGAGCCTGGGCTGGCAGGCGGGGGCGGGCCTGGGGCGCGACGCGCAGGGCCGCACCGAGCCCGTGCCGCTGCACCTGGGTCAGGGCCGGCGCGGCCTGGGGAGCTGAGCGCCGCGCCGGCGATGCTGCAGCGTCTCTCTGCGCGTGTGCGCGCGGCTTTGGAGCCGAGTGCAGGTGCTGCGTCAGCAGCTGTTATTGCCTGTAGACTGCTGCGCTCTTCTGGTGGGGTGTACTGCATGCAGCCATTGGGTGCAATGTTTGTTAGTGCTAGGTGTGCTAGCTGTGCGCCGCGGTTGTGTAAAGCATTGCGTCCATGGCACTTGCGCTTGTGTGCGTTTGCACAACTTTTGCACATGAGGGTGTCTGCTTAGCCTTTGAATCTGTGTTGAGTGTGTGCCTGTCGCTTTTTGCCTGAGTCCATCGATTCACCATGTACTGAAACGCATCCGATTAGCACATCATGTCTCGGATGCACTGGTACGCTGTGTGTTGCTTACAGGCCTGCTTTTGCACATGTGTTGCTTTACAGGCCTGCTTTTGCACATGCGTTGTCAAATCGGTGTTCCCATGGCGAGCGCGCTCAGTTGCCGTTGACGGCCCTGATGTCCAGGAAGGCCTGGACACCCAGCACCCCGCATGTCGGCTGCATCACCCTCAAGGGGGTTGGTCGGCACAACTTATAGCCAATGCGGACAGCTACGTGGGAGTGAGCGTTCATGGCACACGCAAGCTAAGCAGAGCTAACACAGCAAAAAACTCACAGTTGCCTTTGCAACAGCACTGCAAAGCAGCCCCGCATGGTCTCATGCGCCTGCATGGCAAAGTGAACAAGTGAGCTTATGTCACGGGCACACACCTCCAGCGCGGTGCACAGGCGCGGCGGCCAGCGGCGCGTGCCGCGCAGCCAGTTGCGGTCGGCGTAGCGTGGGTCCTCCACCCGCGCCTATCGCGCGTGCCAGGTGCAGCTTCTCATCAGCGGCTACGCTTTTTGTATATAGCGACTCTCTATGACCACACGCAGCCGGGCACAGCAATGCCGTCTGGCCCCGCTCTAGCAAGACAGCGCAGTTGCTTCTCATGCACCACACCTATGCGCGATTGAGCCACCTTGAGCCCGGGAGCATGCGCGACAGCGACGGCCGGGTGTGGCACTGCGCAGCTGTCTCTCTCTTCTCGAAGGGGCATGCGAGCGTACTTTGCGTCAATGGCATAGGGTTAGGCTTACCCAGTCGGCCTCCGCCTGCGCGCCCAGGCCCGCGCCCCACTCCGCAGCCGCCAGCGCGGCGCGCATGTCGGGGAAGTCAGGGTAGCGACGCAGCAGGCCCCTGTGTTATTCCGGGCACCTCCTTCATTGCACATCCGCCCGCACTGCATGTACAGCCATGGGGAGGGGGCTAGGACGAGCCCCGGATGTACACCAGCATCATGATGTGCATGTGAAGCATCGCGTACGCGGCTGAAGTGACGGGCAAGGCGGAGAGCTGCAGAGAAGACCCCTGCATCAAATGGGCCCTGGGGCGCTCTGTGTGACCTCACAGTGAAGCTCTGAGTCTTCTGTGACGAGGCCCAGCCGGGTTGCTGCGTGCAAGTTGTTCACGCAGGCAAGCGCGCGCCCCAACAGACCCGCATGGTTACGCATCAGCCCGTCCCTGCACCTCGTGCTGCGCGGGGGCGGCGGGTTTGGCGGGCGCGCACCGCATCTCGCGCATCGCCTGGTCGGTCCGCCCCGCCGCGTACAGCCCGAGCGTCTTGTTCGCCGCGGCGAACGAGAACGCTGGCGCGAGCTGCACCGCGCGCGTGTACTGCGCCACGGCCTCGGCGTAGCGCCCAGTTGCCATGTACACATTGCCCAGGTTGTTCCTGGCGCGGCGCCACGGCTCAGCTTTCCGGATGTGGGCCTGGTGCAGGCTCCCAGGCGCCGTGCTCGAGCCTGGCCTCACACCACTTCCATGCCAGTTAATGTCCTTTGGCGAGGCTTGCGGGCTCGGGGGTGCGTGCCTGCGCCGCCGGTGGGGGCGGGAGAGCGCCAGGCAGCTTAAGCACCTCGGTCTCGGCATGCACAGGGCTACTGCAGGGGAGAGCACATGCGGAGTGTGGGAATCACGGCACATAGCGGGAGGAAGTTCATGCTGGCACTTCCCACCCTGATGTAGGCACACTTGCTGGGCAAAGATGCCCAGTGGCCCACCATGCCGAGGGGTCGTTTGGCGCGGCCGCCAGCACGGCCTTGTAGTCCGCCTCCGCCAGCCCAAACCTGCTCGTGTTTTCGAACACCACCCCCCTGCGCCGATCATACATGCATGCTTCAGCTTGGGTATGCTGCCGTCAGAGGGAGTGCATGTGGACCCCTGTGCTGTCTGAAGGCCACGCCACTGCCCGTCGAAGGCCACGCCACTGCCCTCGGGTGCGGCCGCCAGGAGCGGGGCAGGGGCGCCCGAGGACAGGGCCATGACAGAGAGCCCTGCTGGCGAAGCGCGCACAGATCGCGCGGCGCGCGCCTGTTTAGTACGGGGTCTACGGACCAGGGGCAGATCTCCTGCGCGCGCGTAAGGTCCGCCAGCGCGGCGTCCCACTTGCCCTGCCGCGAGCGCGCGTTGCCTGCGGCGCACAGCGCGCGGGTGGCTGCTTGGCTGCAGCAGTGCTGGCGAGCAGGCCGTGCTCTCGCTGCACGCTCACCTCGGTTGCCATAGGCTCGGCCCAGGATGTCTGCCGCCCAGGGCGCGCTGACCCCTTCATACTTGTCGATCAGCACACCCCACAGCCTCTCCTCCTCCTGCACGAGCCGTGTCCGTGCTCAGCCGGCGGAGAGACGGTGCAAGGAACTGTTCCACTCGAGGGCCTGCCCCCCAGCGGGACCCCGCCTGCACGCTCTCAGCGTTGAGCGACTGCTGCAGCATCTGCGCCGCGTCCCGCAGCCGCTCGTCGCTGGCATCGTAGCTGGCCTGGTCGGGCGCGAGCTCGGGCCGTATGTTGGCCGGCTGCGGCGGGCCTGCCAGGTCGCTGCCCGCCGCACTGCCCGTCCACCCCATCACAAGAGCCGCAGACAGCGCCAGGGCGCTGCGCCGACTGAGCGCTGCCTGCTGTGCGTCACGAATGCCCTGCTGTGGACCACGCGCTGCTGGCGTATCAGATTGCGCAGCATGGCAAGTGCAAGTCTCATTTTGATATATCAACGTGCTGGCCTGCAGCGCTGGAGCTGCAGCACGCCGCGCTGGCTGCCCACCCACGACAGGAAGGAACGGCCTGCTCACACAGACCTCTCTGAGAAGCAGCATTCCTCCAGTGCGGTGTGGCACGGAGTCCGCTCTGAGCCGAAGAGTGGAGCACTCTCACTTACACACGCCCCTGCAGCTTGCTGCTGCTGCTGCTGCTGCTGGGCGGCACTGAGGTTACCGCTCGATGGTTTTCACAAGTGTTAGAGCGTGGCTACCCGAGTCGCCCATGATGCTCTGCCTGGCAATGGGAAGGCCTACCCCGGAGCAGAGGGTGGGACCGCTCTTCCCATATTTTGCTCAAGGTAGAGGTCGACGGACATGGCTCTGTAGTGGCTGGAAAAACCAAGTGAGTTGATCGTGGCACCGGGGCCAGTGGCGGTGAACGCACTTGTTGCGTCCTTCAAGATGTGTGGGCGCACGCGCGTGTCATTCCCAGAGAATGATATCGTCGCAGTCTCCGGGGTGCCGCGCGAGAGGTGGCGGAACCCGGAACAGTACAACCCCTCCTACAAGCGCGCCCTCTGCCTTGGAGTTGCTTTCGTCAGACCTCGAGCTCGAGCACAGTGTCAAAGTGTCTGAGCTATGTCTCGCGGCTTGGGCAGTGTTGCGCCGGGCTTCCGCACGCCCGTGGTGCGCGCCGACAAGGAGGGCGACCGGGAGCTGCAGACCATGACGTGCGCCAGTGTCCCACTGCAATACAGTTACTGTTCGCGCCTCTGTCTCACTGCAATACTATCACTGCAATACAATTACTATTACTGCAATACTGTATGATACACAGTCAGTGCGCTGGTCCCCTTGTCTTGACCACAGCTCGTGGCGCTTCACCTGCCCGTCACACCTGGGCCACCTCGGAGCGCTCAGGTGGGGCCTGGTGCCGGGCTGGACGAAGCCGGGCACGCCGCTCGATCACTATCGCATGTTTAATGCACGTTCGGAGACTGTGGAGGAGAAGGGTGTGTCCTGCCACCCGGTAGCTGGCCGTCTGCCTCCTGCGCCTTCCTGCCGCGCCGCATGCCAGCTGAGCACCGGTCAGTGTGCAGGCGTGTTCAACCGCCTGCTCAAGAGCCACCGCTGCGTCGTGCTCCTGAACGGCTTTTACGAGTGCGCTGCCAGCCTGCGCTGCTGCTCGCGCTCAGTTCAAGTGCCCCGAGCCGTGGCTCTCAGGCATCCCCGCTGTGCTGGTGCAGGTGGCACAAGGTCCGCGCACGCCCGCCTGCTGGGGCGCCGACCCATGCTTGGTCGTGCTCTGTCAACCAGCAGCCTCGACATAGTGTTGATGTCGTCCAACTGTGCCTGATTGCGTCGCCAGGCTGCTTGCAACAGTAAAGAGACGGCAGCAGCCGTGCAGGCAGTGCAGGAGCGCCAAGATTGACGCCTGCGCAGTCAGTCGCGTCCCGCGTGCGCCGCTGGACCCCGCACGCGCGGCGCGAGCGCCTGCTGCGGCGCGCGCAGGAGCACACGGGCAAGCAGCCATTCTTCGTGCACCTGGAGGGCGAGCCGGCGCTGCGCATGGCGGGCCTGTTTGACGCATGGAAGGGCGAGGACGGCGAGCTGCTGTACACATACACCATCCTCACCACGGACAGCAGCCCCCGCCTGCAGTGGTGAGTTGCCCCTCACCCTACTCCTAACCTACTTTCGCAAGCTCAATGATGTCGTCCTGCGGCCTGCCCACGTGACCACCGCACAGCTCCAGGGCTGCCAGCAGGCTGAGTCGGGGTGCTGCGAGGCAGCGGGGCGACCTGGCGGCAGGTCCATGCTGCTGCCAGGCTGCCCAAATGCATGCTGTTGAGCTGCGGGGCCGGGAGGGGACATGCTCCGATGCGCCCTGGGTAAGTGATGGCGCGCGCGCGCGCTGCGGCAGGCTGCACAACCGCATGCCCGTGATCCTGCGGCGGCCGGAGGACGAGGCGCTGTGGCTGGCCGACCGCGAGCTGTCCAGCAAGTGCGCTCACGTCCTGGCCTGCAGTCCCAGCCCCGCATCACAGCACGCCGCGGCTGCCTGTGTGAAAGCTGTTGAGCAAGGTTTCTGGCTCCTTGAGGCCCTTGAGTGCATGCGCGGGACGCAGGGAGGCTGCATGTGCCCAGTAGTGGGTGAGCTTGCAGTGGCTCTTGCTGGGTTGCAGCCAGCGGTGCCAACGCAGTCGTCACTTGGCACCTACCCCCCACGCTGCGCAGGCCGCTCGCAGACCCGCCCTTCTCCAGGGGCAGCCACTGCAGCACACAGCTGGTGGCACTTCTGGGGGGCCCGGCCCGTCAAGGCGCATCGCCCTAGCCAGGCTCATGCAGGGCATGCACTGCCCTGTTTCGGTATAAGAGGGGCTGGCAAGCATGCAGGGAGCTGGTGGCGCTTGCGCACCCCTACAACGGAGAGGACCTGGTCTGGCACAAGGTGGCGCCCGCGATGGGCCGGATACAGTGTCAGGGCCCCGAGTGCAGCGCCGAGCTCAAGGTCCATGACATCGCCAACTTCTTCCAGCGCCCAGGTGCCTGCGGCGCGCACGCTATACCCTAGCCATACCCTAACCATACCCTAGTCTGCAGCAGAGAGCGCAGCGTGTCCCCAGGCTGCACGGCAGGGCTGTCAGCAGTGCACGCCACGCATTTGGTTGCTCTGGTCCGCCGGGCGAGGCTGACCGTTGGTGGGTGAGCAAGTGGGCGTCAGCGAGTGGGGCTGCCCAGCAGCTGAGGTGCGCGCGAAGCCATGCAGGCGCTGACCTGGGCGCCGCGCCCAGGCAAGAAGGCGCCTGCCGCAAAGGGCGCCAAGGGCGCTCCGCATGCAGCGCCCGCTGCAGCGGCGGCAGTAACAAAAGCCGGGGGACAGGGCGCAAAACAGGCAGAGCCAGCCGTCGGCGCGGCTGCCAGCGATGCCGCGCGGCCTCCGGTCAAGGCGGAGGCGGCCGGCGGCGCGCCGGGGCCCGCGCCCGCTGCCGAGACTGGGCGCGCGCCGCCCAAGGCAGAGGCCGCCGAGGGATCGCCGGGGCACGCATCCGCGGCCGAGGCGCAGCGGACGCCGCTGAAGGCAGATGCGGACGGCGCGGCGCCTGGGCCCGCGGCGGCAGCAGCGGATGAGGCGCCGCCGCCGGCAGTCAAGGCGGAGGCGCAGGCGCCGGGGCCCGCGGCCAGCGCGGCCGCCGCGGCGACGCAGCATGGCCTGGAGCGGCGCAAAGGCGCAGAGGGCACGACAGCGGCGGACGGCAGAGCCGTCGAGCGGGAAGCCGGAGACGGCGGGGTGCGCCAGCGCGCCCCCAAAGACAGGACGATGCTGCCGCGCAGACATGCTGCTATAAATCTGCCGGTGGGTCATTTGGATGGGAATCCCGTTTATTGTCTTCATGTTGGCAACGCGCGTCCGGAACGTCTGCTGCGCGACGTGACGCAGCTTGCCGGCATGGTAGAGGAGCAAGGTAGAGAAGCACGCTTTTTGTATGAATGTTCCTCGACTTTGCCTTGGCAGGAGCCAGGCGGCCCCGGCGGAGGCTCTGCGCCGGATGAGGCGCCAACAGGTGAGCTGCAGCGCAACGGCGCCGCTGTGCCGAAGCTAGCCAGACCGCACAGACCGCATGGTAATTATTGTTGTATGGTGCGCATGCTTTTTATGTTAGACACAAGTTTTTTTTGTAGACGTGATTGCAGTCATAAGTACTTGTGCGCAAAGCTTTCCGAACAGTGCTAGCTTCATCAAGCAGCTTGCGCGCCCTCAGCTGGCATTTGATGGGTGAGTGGTGCGGCTGCAGCGGCAGGCGGAGGTGCGCATGGCAAGCAGGCGCCGCAGGCGGCGGGCGCCACCAAGTCGCCGGCCGGGGCGCGGAAACGGCCTGCTGCGGCGGCCTCGCCCAAACCCGGACGCAGCAAGATGGCGAGGGCGGCGGCTGTCGCTGGGCAGCAGAGCCTGGACGCGTTCATGGTGAAGAACAGCAAGTGACCCGTCCCTGCCATGCGTGTTGTGTCTGCGTGTTGTGTCTGTGTTGTGTCTGAGTTGGCAAGCACATTGTGCCTGTGTGTTGGCACAGCGCATGCTTGCGAATGAACGGCAAGAGCACCTTGTTGGTAGGAGTGTGTGCACGCATTGTGCCTTCCTTTAGTAAAAACTCAGGTGCATTGTAAACTCAGTAATGTACTCGGAGCTGTTCACGACGCACAATTGGCACAAGATCACCGGACAGACAGAAGCTCCTGAGACACCAAGCTCGTCCACTGTGGGCGTTGAACAGCGCAGGGGAAATCTGATGTAGCAACCTTGTGCCTGCAAATACCAGTTCTGAACCATGCAGAGCAGAGAGCAGCACACAATTTGTGCGAAACAAGTCCAGCAACACCGCCCCATGCCCAGACGGCGACACGGCCTCATGCGTGCAGCTCCGCCTCGATGCGCCGCGCGGCGGCCGCGGCCGTCTCCTCCAGCGCTGCGACCGCGTCGGCGGCGCGGCTGGCGGCGCAGCCAGGGCGCGCACGCGCGCACGCGGGGCTCCCCCTTGCGGCCGCGGGCGCCTGCGCGTCTGCGCGCAGCGCGGCAGACAGCGCCGCCTCCGCCCTGCCGGCCCGGCACGCGCTGGTGTGCTTGCCACAATTGGAGTGATCGCTTGCCGGCTCGGCGCGTGTCGCTGCAGCTTTGGCAGCGTGCCAGGCTGCGCTCTTTGCAGCGTGGTGCGGGACGCGAGAAGCTGAGCGACTGTGAGTGCGCTCGCAAGCTCGCACGGCCGGGACGGACGCGGCGCCAGTGGTGCGCGCGCCTGCACGCCTCGGCGTCTACCTCCGCCAGCAGGCGCGCCAGGCCGGCGCCGTCCCAGCTCGCGCTAGCGCGCGCGCCTGCACGCCGCCGCTGCGCTGTCAGACCCACTGGCGAGACCCACTCTGGTGCCTGACCGCCCGCAGGCCATGCTCAAGCCCTGCCGTCCTGCATGGTGTGGCGCGCGGAGGGAGGCTGCCCCACCATGCTTGGGCATGCAGCAGCCGCAGCAGGGGCCGACGGCGCCTCGGAGCACTGCCGGCACCCGCTCGCGCGCCGGCACTGGGACAATGGCGCGGCCCGCACCGTCCGCGAGCGCGCCGTCCAGGCCCGCCAGCACGCGCGCGGCGCGCTGCGCCAGCGCGGGCGCGCCGCCGCCGGCGCCGCCGCGGCCGGCGCCGGCGCCGTCCCCGGCGCCCAGCAGCTCGCGCACCTCGGCCGCGCTCAGGTCGACGAGCGCGGCGATCGCCTCGGCGCCCGCGCGCGCCCAGCCGCCGCCCTGCCCGGCCGCCTGCAAGCTCAGCGCGCATGCGTGAGCCTGCATGGCGTTGGCGTTGCGCCCTGTTTCCCAGGTAGCGCATGCCGCTGTGCGCCGGCAGAGCGGGCGCGGGCGCCGTGGATGCCTCACAAAAAATGACGTGCCCGTCCTGCGACGCAGCAGCTGGTGCGCCGGCCTGCAGGCTGACTGCGGTTTTGCTGTCACACGTCGCCTTGACGGACAGCAGGCCCTGGCACACCCCCGCGCCTGGCACCTGGCAGCGCGTGCCGCCCGCCGCGCCACGACGCCGTCAGTGCTGAAGGGTTGATTTAGAATATGTGTAGATGAGTGGAACCAGAGCGCGCCTCGGTGCCCGGCGGTCTGCAGCGCAGGCCGCCGACCTCGCCCGCAGCCGCGTCGAGCGCCGCGGTCGCCCGCAGCGCCACCCGCAGCGCGGCGCGCAGGCCGCCCAGCGCGTCGGCCGCCGCGGCGGCGGCCAGAGCGGCCGCGGCGGCCGCGGCCGCGCGCCGGATGTCAGCCTCGCGCCGCGCCGCCGCCTCCGCTGCCTCTGCAGCTGCCTCGCGCGCCTGGCCAGGCGCGCATCCGGGTGCATGTAACGTGAGGTGCTGGAATTGAAATAATCTGTCCTGACAGTCCCAGTGTTGCAGCAGCAGGCTCCATGGTGTAGCTGGGGCACCGTGTGACTGCCAATTTGTGTGGCAGTGCACTTTTTGCGCTTGCATCCGCAGCGGGTACACGGCTGCATGCCATGGTGCTCCTATCGCAGCAGGACTGATTGGGCAGTTACTGTGGCGCTTGTCAGGGGCCTATGATTGATTGCGAGCGCCCAGTAGTACAATGTCATGCCGCAGAATAGGTGCCCACCAAGGGCGCAAGCGCATGGCCGCCTGCCTGCACCAGGCAGCACAGTACATGCGCGCACCCGCGCCGCCTGCGCGTGCGCGTCCGCCAGTGCGGCGTCCCTGCGCGCGAGCTCGCCGCGCAGGCGCTGCGCGGCGGCGCCCGCCTCCGCCGCCGCGTCCGCCGCCGCGTCCGCCGCCGCCTCCGCCGCCGCCGGCGCTGCAGCCTCAGCCGCGGCGGCGCGCGCGCGCACCTCGCGCAGCTCCGCTTCCTGGCACGGTGTGGCCCGACGGTAGAGTAGGGTAGGGGGCTGCATGGGGTGCCAAAATAGGCGCGCTGCCAGGCCCATGGACCGGCGGGGCCATGGCGCGGCGCCCAGCTGCCCGAGCCGGATGGATGGCAGGCTGTGCCTCCTTCATGCGGGCACGATGCTGTGAGCATGTCAGCAAAAGAATGCTGAGAAAGCAGCTCGAGGCCGTCGCGCGGGGAGCGCGCGACCAGCACGGCGGAGCACCTTGCGGTCGGCCGCGGCCTGCGCGGCCGCGAGCGCCGCGCCGCCGTCGCCCGCCGCGCGCGCCGCGGCCAGCGCGGCGGACAGCTCGTCCACCTGCGCGCGCGCAGCGCGGCGCGCTCACGTCCCCATGGATGAGCCTGTCATGCAAGAGCCTGCGGGCTTGTGTCTTCCATGCGCTCATTCGCCATCGCCGCGTGCGCCAGCGCCGCACGCAGCGCGCGCGCCAGCGCCGCCGCGCGCCAGGCTCCATGGCGTCGCGTGCGCAGCGCAGCGCACTCTGGCCAGGAGCCTGCAGGGAGCCGCCTCCTGCTGCTGCTGCTGCCGACGTGCACATTGGCTATGGCCACACAAAGACGCAAATTTCAATGGCAGAGGAGGCAAAAACACTTATGCGGAGGAGTCCGGCAGCGCGCACCCTGCGCCGCAGGTCCGACACCAGCTGCGCGTGGGCGGCCGCAGCGGCGGCGGCTCCGCAGCCGCACGCGCGGACGGCCGCGGCGCCCGCCTGGCCCGCCGCCGGCGCGGTCGCGTCGCTGCCGGGCGCGGCCCGCGCGGGCTGAGTGGCGGCCTCGGCGGCCGCGCGGCCCGCCGCGGGGGGCGCCGCAGCGTAGCCCTGGCGGCAGCGCGTCGCGAGTCAGTCCGCAAATGCCGCGCTGTGTCTGCCAGGACGGGCACTCCATTGCTGCGCTGCTGCGTCAGCCAGCTACGTCAGGCAGCTGGGCAGCATGGCAGCGGCCAGTCCCGGCACTCATGGAGCTGCACATCCTTTGCTTCCCGCTCTCGCGCGCCGCGCACGCAGCGCTCGGCGCGCACTTGCGGCACACAGCTCAGCCCAGGCTTGCCGCAGGGCGCGGCCGCGCCCGCGCCTGCCGCGCCTCCGCCTGCGTCTGCGCTTGCAGCGCGGCGAGCTGCTGCTGCAGCGCGGCCGCCGCGCCCTGCCGCCGGGCGGCCTCGGCGCGCGCGGCCGCCAGCGCGTCACGCGCCTCCGCCAGCTCCGCCTGCCGGCGGCGCGGGGCGTGTGCCAGCGGCAGCGGGCGCGCATGCGCTCAGTGCAAGAGGGGCCGATGGCCACTTCCGTACCGCTGAGACACTACGAATTGTAACACAACCCACACCAGCTGCTGCCGTGCAGGCGCGGCATGGCCTCGCCCTCGGGCGCTTTGCTGGGCCCCGCAAGCAGCGCACTCGAGGGCGCGCCTGCAGCCGCGCGGCGGCCTCGTCGGCGCGCCGGCGCCGGGCGGCCGCGGCCGCGGCGGCGTGCTCCTGCGCCGCGCGCGCCTCGCGCTGGCACGCGCGCAGGCGCTCGCGCAGGCGCTCCGCGGCCTCGGCGGCCTCCGCCGCCACGGCCTCCGCGCCTGCGCGCAGCGCCAAGAGTGCGTTGGAGCGCCCGCCTCTCCGAGCGGCTTCAGATTGCCTCATTCGAGTCGGCGCAGCCGACATGGAAGCATGCTCTGCAAGCTTGGCGGCGCTCACTTAACTGTCGCCTGCACCTCGACGCAGCCCGTGGGAAGTCAGGAACACACGTGTGCATAGGGTTAGGGAGGGTAGGCTTGGGGAATGCGCCACATGCAGGGCGCGCCCTGGCGCTGCAGCCGCTCCAGGTCGGCCTCGCGCCGCGCGGCCGCCAGCGCGTCCGCGTGCAGCGCAGCGCCGATCGCGGCCGCGTTGGCCGCGCCTCCGCCGGCGGCCCCACCGGCCGCCCAGGCCGCGCCTGCGCGACCTTCCCCGAGAGAGTGGCAGTCAGGCAAAGCCTTGCAGGACATGCAGCAGATTGTAACGTGAAGCTTTTATGCATGTGATTGACACCGGCCTTGCCGGCTGCGTGCTGGGCGTCCGTTTCTGCAGATAGCCTACCATGCTTTTGTAAGCTTGCACAGTCCGACGCTCCTGCGCCATGTGCAACAGACCGTCACACAACAGCACAGGAGCAGGGCGCACCGACGGCGACGAGCGCGCGCGGGACACGCGGCGCGGCCGCGCGCGCGCCCGCCGGGGCAGGGCGGCGGGTTGGCGCTGCTGCGCCGCCGCCGCCCAGCAGCGCATGCAGGCGCGCCTCCAGAGCGGCCACCTCGGCCGCCTTGGCGGCGCGGTATGCGCGGAAGGCGCCCCGCAGTCGGTCGGCCTCGGCGGCCGCGTGGCGCGCGTCGGCGTCGGCCGCTGCGGCCGCCGCCTCGGCCGCGGCCGCCAGCCTGAGCGGCGCGCACTCGTGCGGCACGGCAGGTATACCAGCAGGGGCTTATGCACATTTGCCTGTGCGACGTGATGGGATGTAGCCATGCACCGCTGCACAACACGCTCCGGCGCGTGACTATGCAGAGTGCGGCCGGCTGCGCGGCAGCCCAGCTGCGCGCACAGGAACGCGCGCAAGCGTGCTCTTGACAGTCCGTGCATCCCGCACGCCAGTGGTGCGCATGGGGCTGGGCGCACTGCTCTGCCGCCGCGATGCGCCGCTCAGCTTCGGTGGCGGCCACAAAGGCGCGGCGGCGCTGCGCGCCGGCCTCCGCGTGCGCGCGCGCCCGCTGCTCCTGCCCCTCGTCGCGCCCGCGCTCCTCCTTGCCCTGCCATGCCGCGCGCGAGCGCTTCGCGAAACCACGCAGCACACGTACGTGCCAACACAGGCACTGCCGCGCTGCTCACTGGTGTGTCTGCAGCGGCGGCACGGCGGCATGGCGCTCCTCACTAGCAGTGGCTTTGCGTACGGGCACACAACATGAGGCTGTCCTGTAAGCATCACCAACGACCTGCACCATCAGTTCCCACCTTGTCTTACACAGGCACGCTCCTGAGCTGGCATGCGCTACCCGCGGCAGCGCAACAGCATGCACGCTGGGCTGCACATGAAGCAACCGGCAGCTCTCATCGGCCAACACGCACCTGCCGCTCGTGCTCCAGCGCGCGCTGCGCCGCATCTGCGCGCCGGGCGGCCTCTCGCGCTGCCGCCTCGGCCGCTGCGGCACGCGCGTGCGCCTGCGCCGCGCCGTCGCGCGCAGCGGCAGCGGCCGCGGCCGCCGTATCGCGCTCAGCAGCAAAAGCGGCCGCGCGCGCCACGGCCTCGGCGGCCCGGCTGTCCGCGTCGGCGCGCGCCTGCACCAGCGCGGCGCGGTAGCGGCGCGCGCGCGCGAGGCCCTCCCAGCGCGCCTCGGCCGCGTCCCGGCGCTGCCTGCCGCCGACCCCGAGCGCGCGTGAGAGCGCGTTTCACGAGCACGTGACACACGCGGACGCGTTCTGGAGTCTGCAGCTTGTGCCGAGGCGCGCCCGCGCCTCAGCGCGTGCGCACGCCTGCGCCGCCCGGCGCATGGGGGCCGTGCCTGGCGCCGCCCGCTGCACCCGGCGCGCCCTTGAATTGCCATCGTGCAACGCGGATGCCATTAATCGAACCGGGGCAGTCATAGCCATGCATAGGCTATACAGCGCATTGGGCTCCCCAGCGATCACACGAACACGGCGTCCCTGTCAGGCCATTGTGCCGCAGCCACGCAAGGCGCGGGCGCGCGTCAGGCTCCCCAGACGGGCTCGTCACACTGCGCACAGGCATGGCAGCCCCAGCAGGGCCCCGGCGCGCGCGCACGCGCGCAGCGCCGCCTGCTCCGCCTCCAGCGCGGCGAAGCGCTCGTCCAGCGCGGCCGCGGCGGCCTCCGCGGCCGCCAGGCCCTCGGCCAGGCCGGCCGGCGGCGCGCCGTCGGCGCGCAGGCGGCCCAGCAGCGCCTCCAGGCGGCCGGCAGCGGCGGCCTCCAGCTCCGCGCGGCGCGCCTCCGCCGCCGTCAGCTTGGCCTCCAGCCTGGGGGCGCGCGCGCTGTGAGGCGCCTCCCGTGCCCATTCCCTTCATACCCTACCCTACCCTAGCCCCTTGCGTGCTCATGCCCAGCCCGCTTGTCAAGGGAGGCTGCTTGTTTGAAGAAGCAGCAGCCGTATCAGCGCGCACGCGGCGCATCTGCCCTCCTGACGGCCGCATCTGCGACTTCGGCACCGCTCGGCGCGCGTCTGCCCGTCGTACGCCATCTCTGCGCCAACCGACATGCGCGCACCGAACAGAGCAGGCGCTTCGACCGGGCGGCCGGCCGCCGGGCCGCGCACCCCGAGTACAGCTGCTTGAGCTCGGACAGGCGCAGCGTGGCGGCGTGATCGGCCAGCTCGGCGTCGGCGGCGCGCGCGCGCAGCGCGTCGCGCTCGGCCGCCGCGGCGCCCAGCGCCGCCCTGAGCTGCTGCGCCTCGGCCGCGTGCGCCGCGGCGCGCCCTTCTGCTGTCTCCTGCGCCGCCACTCACCAGTACTGTCTCAGCGGTTGCTTTAGAAGCACGTGGGTTAGCAGGAGCATGCATGAGCTTGCGCATGATAGTTGGGGACACTATATGCTGCCGCGCTGCGCGGCCATGGCTTGCGCAGTCGTCAGGGCAGACAGACCCGGCCGTGTGCAGAAGCGCGCTCGGCTGGCAGGAAGGCTGGTGCACAGACGGGCGTCCGTGACGCAGGCAGGCCGGGCGGGCGCAGGTGGGACGATTGGGGGCGGCAGCGGTGGAGCGGCACCTGCGCCGCGCGCGAGGCGGCGAGCTGCTGGCCGGCGGACGCAAGGTCCGCGCGCAGGCGCGCCTCGGCGTCGCGCGCCGCGCGCAGGCCCGCCGCCGAGTCCCGCAGCGAGCGCACCGCGCGCGCGCGCGCCGCGCCCTCCTCCCGCAGCGCCGCCTGGCGGGGCACCGCGCCGCCCGGGTCGCACCGGGGCCGGTGGAGCACCGGGCGCTGCAGCGTCAGGACAGGCTCGGGGCTGCCGCTGGCTGCGCGGGACACTGCACCGCAAGCACACAACGTGCGGCGCATGCGAGGGGTCGTGCAGAGGGGCCACTGCATGCAAAGATGAGGCTTCGGGGAGGGGCCAGCTCGAGCACACCCGCGAGGCGTCCAGGTCATCCTGCAGCGCGCGCCGAGCGGCGGCTGCCTCAGCGCGGTGGGTGTCCATCTGCGCGCCACGGACCGCATGCATGGGCAGGCAGGCATGGCTGCAGGACATCATATTTGCGGAGCGTTGGCCCCAGGGTGTGAGGCTTCCCTTAACGCATGATTCCTGAGTGGGGGTATAGGCAGCACAGCCAGCGCTCATGGAGCATGGATGTGCAGTGCGCACTGCAACCCTCTCCGCGCGGTAGGCTGCTGCAAGCATTTGCGGGCTTGTTTTCAAGAAGCAACAACCAAACATGCTGCCCGTATGACGTCCTTTCTCACACCAGTCTATATGCCTTAACTGTTGCTAGTGGTCGGGTTTGGTGCATGGTGTGGAGATTCCCTTTTCCTTAGGTTACGCACTGCTGTTACAGCTAAGCGCGAAAAACAAATAAAGTTGGAAAACAATGGCATGCCCTTCTGCAGCGCGCCCTTGTTTCCATGGCATGATGGGGGTGCTGGGGCCGCGCCTGCTTCTGCAGGGCCGCAGCGCGCGCCTCGGCGTCCGCAGCGCGCGCGTCGGCGGCCGCCGCAGCGCCGCCGCCGCAGTCCGCGCGCGGCGCGGCTGCCTGCTGGCGCCGCGCGGCGCGCTCGCCCGCCAGCGCCGCCTGCGCGGCCGCCAGCTCCGCCGCCGCTGCGTCTCCCGCGGCGGCCGCCTCCCGCGCGGCCGCCAGGCGCTCCTGCGCGGCGCGCTCGGCATATCCACCCTCGCTTCCTTTGCATCGCAGTGCTCTGCATCGCAGTGCTCTGCATCGCAAAGCTCTGCAGAGCAACAGTGGGCATAGGTGGCAACCACGGCCTGCGCCACCATGCGCCATCACAAGCTCCCAGGGGCGCGCCGCGGCTCGCACGCGCCCGGACGTAGGTTTATAACCTATCCTGGTGTGCTAAGATAGTTGCTCAAGCGGTGGAGACTATACGTGTTGTGCAACTAGCATGCTTAAGGCTGACGAGCAGTGCACCAGTCGTACAGGCAGAAACAGGGCACCTTGAGGGCGACCTCACGCGCGACGGCCGCCGCGCCCGCCGCCGCCGCCTCGCGCTGCAGCTCCCGCACTCGCGCCTTCCACTTGGCAGCCTTGGCGCGCGCGGCGGCCGTCGCCGCCGCGGCCGCCGTCGTCTCTGACGCGGCTGCCCCGCCGCGGCGACCGCCGTCCGCGGCGCCCTGCGAAGCAGGTGCGCATGATGCGGCAGGCCGGCAAGTGCTAATGCGGCCAGAACAAGCTTCGACCCAACACCTACGCCAGACCCACCTTGTGCACACAGAGGGTGGCACATTCTTGCACAGGCGCAGGGCGCGCCTCCAGGAGCAGCACCGACTGCGGCGCAGGGCCTGGACGGGCGGCCACGCTGCCGGCATCCAGGCGCGCCGTCGTGCCTGCACATCGGAGTCTCTGTCTCAGGGCCTCAACAGCGCACGCGCCCGGCTGGCCAAGCAAAGCATGTCCGCGGCTCCCGATTAAGCAACGACAGCGCTGGCATCAGCAGCGTGCCTCTGCGCACACAAGTACTGGACGGGTCTGCAGCGGTATGAGCGGCAACACAGGAGCCCTGGGCATGCGCTTTCATCGCTGTGCACTCTGCCGGGCACTCCGCAGTGGATGTGTGCTCAACGGCCTGCACGTATGTGTGGGCCAGCTGGCTGCGAGGCAGAGGCCGAGGCACGCGCAGGTGCGCCCCTTTCCCTGTGCATGAGGGGTCCCTGTTCTGCAACACTTGCACACGCAGTGTAAAGGCGGGACCATGCCTGCAGCGCAGTCCGCCCGCTGCCAGCCTTCCAGCGCGGCCGCCAGGACCTGCAGCGTCGCGCGCATGGCGCTGACCTCCTCGGCCGCCCACCGCGCCGCGTCGCCGCATGCCGCCCCAGCCTCCGCGCCTGTTCCCGATGCAGGCCTTGGTGTGCAGTCTGGGACAAAAAAAATGCTAGGACATGCACTGTGCAACGTAGTGACAAGGGTAATTACGGGGGCCATGTGGCGGGCAGAAGTCTGCAGTGTGCCCTGCAGGCTGGGTGGCTACGTGCGCGGGTGGACCCACGTGTCTGCCACCTGCCGCTTTGCCCTTTGAGCCGGCAAGTGCGGTGCGCATCACGCAGCGCGTATGGCGGGAGAGCTGCCTGCACGCCGATACTGATGCTCATTGCCGTGGCAAGCATGGATACCATTCAATATACAGGCACTGTCTCACTGCCGCCTGCGGAAATGCGCCGTCGACAGCGCGCGTACCAGCGCCCCCGCCGCGCTGCGCGGCGGCCGCCGCCTCCAGCGCATCCAGGTGCAGGCCCAGCAGCGTGCACAGGCCGGCGAGCGCGGCGCCGTCCGCATCGGCGCTCGCGAGGGCAGGCGCGCAGGTCTCGTGCGGGAGGCCGTCCGCGCCCTCGCCCGCCCTCCCCCCGCCGGCCGCCCCGCTCGCGGGCGCAGCGGCAGCGCTCGCGGCCGGCCCGTCGTGGCCGCCGCGCGGCTGGTGGCTCGACAGGCGCGCGGGCGCGCCGGCGTGGGCGCCGGGCGGCGCGTTGTCGCATGCGTCCGCCGAGCGCGCGGAGCCGAGCGATGCGCGCAGCGCGCGCAGGCGCTCCTGCGGCCGCGGCGCCCGCCGGCGTTGGCGGCGGGGCGTGCGCTGCATTTGTACAAGCGTGAAGTGCATGAGAGTGCTGCAATCTTGGCGCAATGCGAAGGGCGCTCATGAGTAGGGCAACTTAAAAGTAGCCGGCGTGCACCTGCGCGCGGTCGCGCTCGGCGCGAAGCTGCTCGTGCGCGCGTGCCAGGTCCGCCAGGCGGCCGGCGAGGTCGCGGATGACCGCGCGCTGCCCGGCGGCCAGGGCAGCGTCCGCGGCCGGGGCCGGCGCGCCGGCGTCCGCCGACGCGGCGCCCTGCTCGGCGCCGCGCGCCGCGCCGGCCAGCAGGTCCAGCGTGCACTCGCAGCCCTGCGAGCCGCCCGCCCGCACCCCGTCTGTGGAACTGAAAAGCATGCACCTCTTTGTTTTTATGATGGCAACACAGCGCTGAGCATGTGGGTGCGCTGTGCATATGGCGCCCGTCTGCACTGCATAAGGACCGTCTGCTGATCCGAGCCGGGTGGTCCACATGCGGGCGTAGCTCCGCGACAGGGGCTCGCTCACGCATGGCACAAGGGCGCGCAATCGCACGCGTGCTCTGACCAACAGAGCTGGTCATGGCATACCAGCCATGGCATACAGCAAATGTGCAGGGCATCAGCGAGCGCTCTCCCTTCGGCCAGGCCGCCGGCGTGCCAGCAGGCACCCGGTCTGTAGCGACATATGGGCATGGAACAGCTCGGCCAACATCGGCCGAAAGGAGATCGAGCAGCAGCTTGGACCGCACATGTGAAGGTAGGGTTCCTGACCCCATGACCGGGGCAAAACGCGCACCTCCAGCCGCGCGGCGAGCGCGGTGACGAGCTCCCTCAGGCGCCCGCCGCATGCGCCGTCGCCCTCCGGCCCAAGCGCCGCCGTGCCTGCGCAGCTTCCCCCCACTAGCGTCGGGTTGAGGTCGCAGCCCAGCGCGGCCGCCGCCGCCGCCGCGGCAGCCGCGGCGTCCGCGCGTGCACGCGCCAGCTCTGCATCCAGCGCCGCGACCCTGGACCTCAGGCCCTGGCTGGCCGCCGCGCTGGCGTCCCCGCCGCCTTCCTGGGCCGCGTCGGCGCCGGGCACGTCCGACGGGGATGCCACCGCGACCGCTGGCGGCGGGCGTGCAGAGGCGGCCGCAGCATCGAGCGCTGTGTGCGGGGCGTCGTCCCTGCCCGCGCCTGCGCATGCGTGAGCGTCACGAGCGCAGACCATCCTGGACGCGTGCTGGCTCCCGCCATTCCCGAGCACACGCACAGACGCTCGATGATGCGCCAGGCATGCTCAGCATGCGGTGCTTCCAGCATCCCCTTGCACGCGGTGCCGGCGCCTCCATATTACGTTCTAGCAGTGTTGGGCACCCACCGGGCGAGCCGGCGCGCGCGGCCGCCAGCTGCTCCCGGAGCGCCGCGACCTGGGCGCCCAGCCGCGCCGCCTCGGCAGCCTTGCCGGCCAGCGCCAGCGCCAGGCCCCGCGCTCGCTGGGCAGCCCCATCGTCAGCGCCGGAGCGTGCCTCCGGGTCAGGTCCGTGCCCGGCCGCCGAGGCAGCGTCGCTGCCAGCGTCGCCCAAGACGGCGGGCGCCTCCCGCGGCGCGCCCGCCGGCGCCGTGAGCGCGCCGCCTGTGCGCACGCCCGCGTGCCGGCCGGGGGCATCGGCCGCGCCGCCGGGCTGGCAGGGCGGGTCCGCGGCAGCCGCGAGCGTGGCCTGCGCGGCCTGGTGGCCACCGGCGTCAGTTGTGGCGCTGCTGGCGTCGGCGGCGGCAGCGCCGGCGGCGGAACAAGGGGCCGCGGTTTGCACGGCCTTGTCAAGGCGGGCATCCACAGCGGGCGCTCGCACGCCGCCGGCGCCTAGGCGGCTGGGCGCGGCGCGCAGCGCAGCCTCCCGACGCGCCGCCTCGAGCTCCGCCTGCGGAGGCGGCTCAGCGGCTCAGGTCCCTGCCCTTGCCCATCCATCGGCCTTTCCGCACCGTCTTCCCTCGGCCAGGCACCCACGCCCGGCCTGCCAGGGGAGCCTAAAAGCGCCCCCCCCCCCGTGTCCCAGCCTGTCCATGTGTGGGCTGGTCCGGGTCTGGTTGATGCGCGTGCCGCCTTGGGCGCATGGCGCCCCATCCTTAACCCTACCCAAACCCCAACCGCGCAATCCCTGCAAGCTGCACAGGTGCAGGGCCCCGCAGCAGAACGCGCGCGCGGCCGGGGCGGGGGCCGCGCCCGCAGCTCGGCCGCCTCCGCAGCGGCCGCTGCGGCGGCGCGCTCTGCGGCGCGGCGCGCGCGCGCACGCGCGTCCAGCAGCTCCGCGCAGCGCGCCTCGGCCGTCTCGGCGCGCCGGCGCTGCTCCGCCGCGTCTAGCGCCGCCGCCTCCGCGCGGCCCTCCGCCTCGGCCGCGCGCGCCCGGCCGCGCTGCAGGGCCTCGTCCTGCAAACGGAAGCTGAGCCTAAGCTCAGGGCATCGACAGCATCAATAATATTTGGGCATCACGGCATACATACTTGGGCATCATGCTCTCGGAGGCTCGCCGCAGCGTGCCCCGGCGGCCCGCGCGGGCGCCGCGGCCGTAAGGATCGGCGCCAGTGCTGGGCTTGCTGCTTCGCGCTGCACGCAGCCTGCTGCGAGTATGCCTCCTCCAGGGTTCCCGAGCTCTTGGTTTCCGTGTCGCGTCCCGACGCCCAAGGGCTGCCGCCATGGCAAGCCTGGCGCATGCCCTAGGGGTCCCGGCAGCGCTGGCGAGCGCGCGCCTTGCTGCGCAGCAGCTCCAGGACCCGGACGTCGCGCTCCTCCTGCCACGCGCGCTCCCGCGCGGCGCCGGGCGCGGCAGCCGGGTCCGGGTCAGGCACGTCGTGCGCGCCGGCGCCGGCCTCGCGCTCCATGTCTCCAGGCTGCGCGGCGGCGCCGGCCAGGTCCGCCTCTGGCTGCACGCCGCCGGGCAGCCCCAGGCCGGCGCCCAGCGTCTCGCGCAGGCCGCCCAAGGACACGGCGTCCCCCGTCAGGTCCGGCTCCCAGCCTGCGCCCGCGGGTGGCCCCGCGCCGGCCATGCGCTGTGCGGCGCCCAGCTGCCCGTGCAGCGCGCGCAGCATCTCGTCCTGCTCCCTGCGCGCGCAGCACACGGGCCCTTGATGCGCTATCAGCGTCGCATGCGCCGCCGCGAAGACCCGGGTCGCAGTGCGCGGCCATAACGCCGGCGGGGAGCGCGCACCGCATGACCGCCGCCTGCCGCTCGATCGTCTGGCGCAGGCGCCAGTGCGCGGCCGCGGCCTCCTCCGCGGCGGCGCCAGACCGTGCGTCGTCGGAGGGCGCCAGCTCCAGGCCGCCCGCACCGCCCTCCCCACGCTCAGGCTGAGGCTGTGCTACGCGCTCCGAGCTGCCTACCCACGCCTGTGCTGGCCGCCCCTTCTGGGCAGGGTCAGCGCCAGGGTCCTCCGCCCAGCACGCAGCGCGCGCCGGCCCTGCGTCAAGCGCGGGGCCCGCATCGGCTCCCTGCAGCCTGCTGGGCGCGCCGCCGCCGTCCGGCCTGCCCGCAAGGCGCTTCGCCACTGCGCGGGGCGCCCGCTCCGCCTCTTCGCTACCACCATGCGCTGCAAAGTCCCACTGCCGTGCTGCGCTGGTTTCAGGGTCGTGCGGCGGGCCGCCCGCGGCCGCAGCGCCGCGCTCGTTGCCCTCGGGGCGCTCGGCCTCGGCGGCGCTGGATCGGCGCGCGTGCGGCGCGCCGCCCCGCGCACGGCGTGGCTCGGGGGCGGCGCCAGGGTTGGGGTCCAGTTGCGGCGGCAGCAGCCCGAGTGGGCTGCGCGGCGGCGCGGCCGGCCGCTGCGCGTGCGCCGCCGGGGGCGCCGCCGCGGCGCGGCCGCCCTCGCCGCCGGCCTCCTCCGCCGCCAGGAAGAACGTGGCGTGGAACTTCTGGTCGAAGAACGTGGCCTGCTGCGGCCGCCGCACGCGTCAGAGCTGCCCCTGCCCTGCCAGTCGGTTGTCAGGCGTCCAGCGCCGCGTGCCAGCGTCAGAGCTGCCCCTGCCCTGACAGCTGGTTGCATCAGGTAATGAACGCCGCGTGCGAGCTTCACACGTGTGTCTGCCGTCCATCGCCTGCGCAATGCGGCTGAACGGCGCCTGGACTGTAGCCGTACGGGCGTTCAGCGCCGTGCTCGACTGGAGGCCACTGAGGGGGCAGGGTCGCGCCTTGATGTGGAAGATGTCGCGCTGCCCGACGTGCGCAGCCTTCTTGCGGGCCGCAAACTTCAGGACGCGCAGCACGACATCGACCGCCGCGCTCTGCCCCGGCCGCAGCGTCAGCGCGGCGGGCGCGAGCGCGTAGCGCTCGGGGCTGCCCGCGCGGATGCTCGCCTCCACGGTCGCGCGCAGGTGGTTGGTCACCACCACCGTCTGCGTGTACGCCTGGGCGCACGCATGGCCGCCGCGTGCTGAGGTCTGCATGGCCAACCTATACATCAAGATGGTGTCTGCCAACCTACACATCAAGATGCTGTCTGCTTGGACACAGCCGCAAGACGGCCGCGTCGAAGCTGCCTCTGAGCCTTGAGAGGTTGGCACCTGCGAGCAAGCCCGAAGACGACCTGAGCTCGGCCGCACCTGGTGCAAGCGCACGCCGGTGAACACGACCTCCTGAGGCTCCAGCGTCAGCAGGCGCTGCGCGTCCGCCATTAAACCCGCCGACGAGCCCCCGCCCTCCCGGCGGTGCAGGCGACGAGCGCCCTGCGTGCGCTGCTCTCTTCGGGCAGCGAGCGAGGCGCTGCACCAACCCCGGAAAGGTGGCTCCCTATCCCATCTCCACCTGATGCTCTCTGGATCGGCACAGGCAGTAACTTCTGTGTGGATTGCCGCACGAGGCACATGCATGTGATGTGTTTCAAACGAGCTGTCCTCTGCAGATAGGCACTTTCACAATTTATTGGCACTCGTTCTGGCAGCCTGTACGTGCCTAGGCCTGTCTGTTCATCCTGCTGAATGAACTTGCGCCCTGTAAGCCCAGGGAAACGCTCAGCGATGGTACTGGCAAGCGTATGAGCTGTGTACATCATGCTGAGGCCGTGTGAAGGAGCACGTAGCTGCCAGCTAGACTTGCCTGTGCTGTGTGACCGGCTCACTGCGCCGAGTGCACAGTCTGCATGGAGAAGTTCCTGAAACCAGTAAGCGGTGTGAATGGCAGCCTGTGCCCTGCCAGCAGGAGCCTCAAGCGCGGCGCGCAGAGAAAACTCAAGGACTGTAAAAAGGTCGTCACCTTAGATCCTGGCACAACGAGAGTTGTGTTCGGGCTGGACACAGTGCTCCAGGCAAAGGAGGTGTTGGACTGCGCAGACAGCGCGCCGGAGAAGGTGTGTGGAGTTGGAGCGCCTGAACAGTCTTTCTGCTATAGAACCGCTTGCTCTGTCTCTAAGAGTGTGTTGCTTGGTCAGGTCCTGGAGAAGCTTCGCTTCCTGAGCTGCCTTCAGATCGATGAAGCAACACTGCGCAACAGCGGAGTGGTGAGGCCCTGCCCCGGCCTGCGCTCCTGTATGCCGGCACCAGGCGCGACCGCTAGCGGAAGTTTGCCAAGCAGCCAAGGAGCAACTTGCACAACGCGCAGGGCTTCAGCGTGCGGAAGCAGAAGAAGAGCGCCAACGCAGACGTGGCAGCGCTGGCGGCCAGGATCATAAGCAAGTGGCAAGGCATTGTGCTGGACGAGCAGCAGGTCAGGAAAGGCCGGAGGCGCCTCGCCATGCAGCCTGGATAAACTTTGCTGTGCAGCAAGGCTAGCATGCAGTGGCACAGTAAAGCGGGACATCATGTATGCGAGTGGCCATATGCAGTACTCTTTTTGCTTAACGTGACAGACAACATGTACAGTATGTAAACCAGGAAATCGGTGCCAAGTACTAAATCCACCTCCCGCCGCATGCACGCGGCAAGGCTCCCACATGAGTGCGCTATCCTACTCGTCTGCCTGGTGTGCACCGCATGCCAGCAGGCGCCCCAGGCCCTGGGGCCAGAAGTAACAGCCCTGCTCTCAGGCAGCGCTTGCCAGCTTACCTTGCCCTTGCCGCCTGCTGCTGGGATGCAGCAGCTGCACGGAGCAAGCAGACGCAGCAGAGGCAGCAGCGGACGCTGCTGCCGCTGCCGCTGTCGTAGCCTCTGCCACAGCGGCTGCCATGCGCATCTCAGACGCAGCCCGCGGCTGGGACACCTTGCTCTGCACCAACCACCAGCAGCCATTCAGCTGGTGCGCATGCAGATGCATGCACCGCAACATGACACACCTAAATTCAACACGCAGATGTGCCAGAGAGACAAATGTGCAAGCATGCAGAAAGGCACATGCATGGGGGTTGGGTCTGCACTATGGGACGTGCCTTCATATCCCTGAGACGATCCTCCAGATGCTTTTTCTCCACGAGCAGCACGTCCACCTGCTCCTCCAGGTTCCGGCACTTTGTCCTCTGGCCGGGCAGGGGTGGCCGGGTTAGCACAAAAGCGTAACAGGCCATCAGCACGCACAAGTGCTGCTCTGCTGTCACATGCTAGCGCTTCATGCAGTGTGCTGGCGTTTCAGCGTTGCAGGTTCAAATGAGCTCAATACACCGTGATTGAAAGTACTTTGGCGCACCTCAGCCTTGAGCTTTCCCTGGTTCAGTTTGTGGACTACAAGCGCACTGCTGGCGCCCACGGCAAAGTACGGGAGGCCGACCTGCGGCGCTGAGTGTCAGCGCATCGCCGGTGACAAGCTCAGGTGAGAAGCTGACCACCACTGGCAGGAGCAGCACCTCAGAGTTGAACTGCTTGTGCGCACGTTCTGGATAGCAGACAGCGCACAGAGAGCCGCAGTGAGCGGGGCGGCGGACCTGCACTGGCAGCGGCAGCGACAGGTATGTGCCTGCGACGGCCTCGCGCACAGTGGCCGCCAGGGGCCGCAGCACGTCCACCTCCACGTTGACCGGCATGCCCCACTTGGGCAGCTTCATGTTCTTCGAGTTTGCCTGGAAATTGGTCAGCCAGGACTCGGCGCCCAGCCGCGCCTTCGCGCTCTGCTGGTTGAGCTGCTGGCTCCATGCCTGCCGCAGGCAACACAAGCACTCAGAAGTGTCCCCGGTGACCCGTGCACACAGCACTGTGCCTGCTCACGGACAGTGCCCGCGGCTGACGCGCACCTCCCAGAACGGGACGTTGGAGGGCGGCGGGACAGCGGCGCCCGCCTTGCTGGCCTCCTTGCCCACTGCCTTGGCCGCCTCCTTGCCAGCTGCGGCATGGTTCGCGGCATTGTTGTGCATGTGGGGGCCGGGCATTGCAGCCCACTGACGTGCTGCCCTTGCGCTTCGCGCACCAGGCTTGTGCCTAACAACGCCGCGCTCCTGCCGGACAGGAGGCTCGTGCCCCCTGTCACTTACATGCCATGCACTGCAGCAGCGCGCTGCAACGAGTGTGAACAGGAGTGCTTCAATGCCAAGGAGCAGCTCGGTGTTGCCTGCCAGCAAGGACCCACTGCCTTAGCAGGATGTCAGGTTACAGAGCCAGGCTCTTATTGATATGGACTGGATGATGAGGCGCTCAGCACAAGTGAGGTGCTCTCCACAGCTGTCCTGTGAATGGCCCCAGAGAGGCTCCCAAGGGGTGTACACCCAGTGTCAGTGCTGGAAAGCGGAGCTGGTAACAGAGCTGAGCAGTGCTAGGCGCGGGCAGGGCCATGGAGGACCCACACTTGACAGCCCGGGATGATCCGGACGCGGCCCCCCCGCGCCAGGGCCAGCGCGTGTTTCTGAACCGGGTGATGGTGTTCTCAGACCTGCTGGCGCGCGGAGCGGGCAGCGCTGCAGAGCTCTTGGGCGACCGTACGCTGAGGGCGTGCGCTGCCCCCCCACTCGCTCTGGCCCGAGTGCACCTCGCAGCGTCCCGCTTGGCCGTCTGTGCTGCGAGCGAGCAGCTGCGGAGGCCTCCGGCGCACCGACTGCAGACAGGAGCATCTCCCGAGCGTGGCCTGGGCGAGGACAGGAGTCCGAGCGCGGGTCGCGGGGGCAACCTTATGATGCCCGTTCTGACCTGCACTGCCGCCCGCGCGCAGGAAGGCGACGACGCTGGTCGCGCGGCAGGCAGGGCAGCAGCTCCAGCGCTTCAAGGGCCTGCAGCAAGGTGGCGACCGCGCTTTCCCCACAGACGGCAGTGCAGCTTCCCAGCGAGGGGAGTACCTGCAGCATAGGATGCTGTCCGTGTTGCACAGCAAAACATAGCGTACTGGTGTGTCACGGGGCTGCGGTAAGGCGGCGCTCAAGCTCTGCGCGCTTGATTGGTGCTCACTCGCCCCTTGCTGACAGCGCTGTCGAGCAAACAGCACGTGGTTTTGGGTCTGCGCCTACCAGGAGCGGAGCGCTCATGTGCAGACTCTGGAGGGCGCGTGCGGCCGCGTGGGTGGCATCTAGCTGCGCGCCTTGCCTTCAACCGTGCCTGTGCCCCAAGGCGGCACCAGGACTGCCTGCAGGCACCGGGCACTTGCAGTCACTGAGGGGCTTCCGCTCGCGTGGCCAGGCGTGCAGCTCGGCGCGGGGCAGCTCGGGCGGAACCTGGCGCAGGGCCCGCGGCAGGTCGGCGCGATCCTGGCGCGCCTGCAGGCGCGCCTGGAGGAGCAGCGCCTGGCCGCGCAGCTGCAGGAGGAGCGCGACGCGCCGGTGGACGTCCAGGTGCCGGCGCGGGGGCCGGCTGCGCGCGCCCCTGGTGTTAAGAGTCGCGGCCGAGGGCAGAGCCTGCTGCGCGTGCACTGCTTCGGTCAGGCCTGCTTGGGGAGGGGTTGCTGGGAGCACGTGATGTTGCACATTACTAGCTGTGCGCCAACGCTTTGCAGTGGAGCCCATAGAGGCTTTGCAACCTGGGGGCTGTATGGCGCGCGGTGTCCTGGGAGTGTGTCTCAGGCGCACCGACGTGCGCAACGGTAAGGCAGTGGAAACCGCGAGCCCTGCCAATAGCGTCTCGAGCGCCGCAGCTGGGCCCTGTGCTGTACGAGGACGCGCCGCAGGAGCTGCGCTCGCGGCTCTGGATGGCGCTGCTGGCCGACCCCAGCCTCACCGGCAGCCTGCAGCAGGAGCGGGCGCGTCCCCGCTCGCGCTCACCTGGTCGGCCAGGCCACCGCGCAATTTTTGTACAGAATTCGTGCCAAAGGAGAGCCAGTTTGCACTGATTGTAGTCTTACGCCAAAGCAGATTCAGCTTGCACTGCTTTGAGTCTTTATGCCAAAGCAGAGTCAGCGCGCACTGGGGTAAATCCTTATGCTCCTGCAGAGGCAGCTCGTGCTTGCACAAACCTGTGAGGCTCACCTGACCCATCCAGCCCCTGGGGCGGCGCAGGCGCTGGAGGAGGCGCTCAGCCCGCGCGGCTCCGCGCGCCGCAGCAGCGGCGGCGACCTGGGCGCCGCGCCGAGCGCCGGCAGCTCCTGCGCGGCGTCACCCCCGGCGCCCATGCCCGCGGCCGCCGCAGGCGCCGGAGGGCCCGGGCGCGGCGGGAGCGCTGGCGCAGCGGGGGCGAGCGCGGCGCCGGCTGGCGCGCCTGCGCCCGGGGCTGGCGGGGCAGCCGGGCGCCTTATGGAAGGCAGCGGCAGCGCCGCAGGAGCGTCGACGGACGCGGCAGCGGGGGGCGGGGGCGCAGCGGCAGGGCCAGCGACGGAGCGGGGCGCTGCGGCGGCAGATGGTGAGCGGTCCCACTCGCCGGATGCCACAGCCAAGCAGGGGTCACAGCATGCGCATGCCGGCACAGCGGTCCGCACCAGCGGCCAGCCCGATGCAGGCGTGTGCGCCGCCGCTCCAGAGTCGTGCGAAGCTGGCGCTGCTGCGGCAGGAGCAGCCGACCGCGTGGGTGCCCATCCAGAGGCGGCTCCGGGCGAGCTGCGGCCGGGTGCACGGGGCACACCAGCTCCTACGTCGCCGGCGCCAGCTGCGCCCGAGGACTGCGCAAGCGTGCCGGCACCCCGAGCAGACTCCGCGCAGCGGTCGCCTGGTGCAGCTGTACATCCTGCCGGCGCCGCTCTGCACCGCGCGCCTCCTGCCCCAGGGCCGGCCAGCGCCGTTGGCGGCCAGCCTCACAGCGGGACAGGCGGCGGCGCGGCAATGGGCGGCGCAGAGCCCGCCGCGGAGGCAAGCGGAGGGAGGGCAGCGGGGCGCTTGGGCGCTGGCCGGGAGCCTGGCGAGGGCGGGGTGGGCCAACCCAGCAGCCGGGCGGCAGGGGCAGGAAAGCGAGGAGATGCGGCGGCGGAGCGGCCCGACGTGCAGCCGGATGCGGTAGGCCGCGGGGCTCCTTCGAGCGCGGCGCATCGAGATCGGGAGGAAACAGCGCAGCCTGCGCCTTCTGCTAGTCTGTCTGCCGAGGCCTGGGCCGGTGCTGGGGTGGCGCCAGCGTGCGTGGACCCGGCGACGCCGGCTGATGACTTTGCTGACCCGCTGGGCGCGCGGGGCAGCGGGGAGGGCATGGGCGCGTACCTGGCGCCCGAGCCTGGGCCAGGCAGTGCTGCGGGGGTGGGCGCTGGCGGCAAAGCGGGGGGCGGCGGGCAGGCGGCCACCGTGCATGAACCTCATGCCGCAGAGAGCCTGGGCGCGCAGCGTGGCGGCGGGGCTGCCGCGGCGTCGCCGCCGTCGCCGTTCCTGGACGTGCACGCGCGTGCGGGCGACGACGGGCACCTGCCGCCCCTGCCTGCGGGCGGCGCCAGCCCCGCGCTCAGGACGGACGCAGGCCATGTGTCGCCGAGGGGCAGCCTGTGCGAGGCGCGCACTCCTCACTGGTACAGGTCATGCCTAGGTCGACATTGCTTGACCTGTTGATTGGGAAGCCTCAATAACGTCATGCACAGACGTGAGGAGTGCACTGTCATGGAGAAGCACGCCGGTGCAGCCCACTGGGCTGTCACATAATGGGTGCCTTTTGACATGGAAAGTGTGATTGCTGGCAAGGGGCAGTCCTGCGTGGTATCAGTTTGGCTTGTGAGCATCCGCCACATGACTCTCAGCTTGGCCATCTAAGGAGGTCGGGGCCTGAGTGGCTGGAGAGCAGCATCGGGGTTCGGCCGTCTGCGTGCCCGCAAGTGGCGGGCGAGGGCATCCTGGGTCCTTGCGACAGGCATAGTGTGCCACGAGCGCGGGCTGGGTGGTGCGCAGGAGGGCGGGGCCCTGGACCGCTGGGAGATGGTATCCAGCGCGAGCCGCCTGTACGACTGGCGCGCCAGCCGCTTGGGCAGCCCGCGGCTGGGCGCGCCGCGGCGCACCGACTCCAGCAGCTCTCAGCCGGACACGCTGCGTCAGCGTGCGCACCCGCGCTCTCACCGGCTTTCCTGCAATGACGTAGAGTCATGTAAGGCCTGCGGCGGTGTTTCGTGCGCATCCCCATGGCTATGAAAAGCCCTGCCCCTCTCTATCTTCTCACCTTGTCTGTCCTAGTACACTCCCGCTTGATTTCCTGAGCACGAGAGCAGGGCTACGGCATCGCCCCGCGCTCTCCCGCCGTCCTCCCGCTTTCTTAAAGCTGCAGCCGTGCGATACGCTAGTGCACCCTGTGTTCGTCCTTCACAGGCGGACCGCTTCAGCTCGCAGAGCAATCGGAGCATGTCCAGCACCCTGATGCTGCGCGGCGCTCGCTGTCTCTGTGTCAGTGCTCTGAGGCTGCGCGCAGGCCTGCTGGCGGCGGTATGGGCGGTGCCCTGGCCGATTGACACTGGCTTCGATGAGGGCTCGCGCTACAACACGCTGCTGCAGATCAGCGTGGGCCAGGAGGAGATCGATGAGGTGCGCGAGCGGCGCCGGATAAGAAGCCGCCCTGGCTCATGCACCAGCAGCCCATGAAGAGCTTCGTAGACGATGGAAGCGCTCTGCATGGACGTGACGGGTGGGACATGTGTGGTGTCACAAGGGCGCACAGCCGCAGCCCCGCTGTGTAGTGGGGCGCGGCGGCTGGCGAGCAGCACAGCAGCCTGCCATGCGGTGCGCGCGCCGGCGTGGTCCACCCCTGTCCGGCGCGGGCCAGGCGCGTGTGGACTCGTCTGTGGCGCACGCAGCCCGGCATGCTGCATCTGATGTGGGCACTGACATGGGCACCCTGGGCGGCAGGTCATCAGCCGCGACATCCACCGCACGTTCCCGGAGCACCCGCAGTTCGGCTTCGAGCAGGGGCAGCAGGCGCTCTTCCGCGTGCTGAAGGCGTACTCGCTGCATGACCTAGAGGTGCGGAGGCCATGCACATGTCTCATGTCTGCAGTTTGTCGAATTAAAAGCTTGAGCGAAGGATGAAGGAGGTCTTGGACAAGGTTCCGGGGGGTACGCTTGGCAGCCCCGCTCCAATGCCAGAGCCGAATGCCTGCCAAGCTGGTGTTGGCGCCGGCTCGCTGGCTTGACTCCGTGGCGCATGGGCAGCGTGCGAGGCCGGCGGTTGCCGATGCGCGGTCGTGCGCGTAGCAGCCACAGGCCTTGCCAAGTGATAAAGGCGGCGCTGTGAAGTGGCTCCGAACACATGCAAAGCACGAAGCAATGCAGGGTCGGCAGGCTGCCTCAAGGCCGCGCCGCGCAGGTGGGCTACTGCCAGGGCATGGCGTTCGTGACGGGCATCGTGCTCATGTACCTGCCCGAGGAACCGGCGTTCCAGGCGCGCGCGCGCGCAGAGCAGGCGCCCTCCGCGCTCGGGCTGCGCTGTGGGGCAGCTCCCATACCCTGCCCTATGCAGCTCCGTCCCCCTATGCGCAAGGCACTTGACAGTGTGCCCCCTCACCGCCCTCGCCCATGGTCGAGCCTCGCGAGCCGTGGCGCACGGGCCCTGCTGCACCCCTCCGCACCGTGCTGCAAGGCACCGCACGGCAGCCCCGCCGGCGCGCCGGCTCTGACACACCGCGGCGGTGGAGCCCTGAGCGGGGCAGGAAACCCTGGCAGCAGGGCGTTGCCTGTGACGGTGCTCCAACAGTCACGGCGCCCCATGGCCGACAGCCGGCCGGCCGGCCGCAGGTGCTGGTACGGCTGCTGGGGCCGGGCGGCCCGGACCTGCGCGCCTTCTACCTGCCGGGCCTGGAGGGCCTGAAGGCGCAGCTGCGCATGCTGGAGTGGCTCATGGAGCGCGCAATGCGCCCTTTGAAGGAGCACTTGGAGGCGCGCGCCTGCTCGGGGCAGGGTAGGAAAGGGCGGCGCCGGCGGACCGCGCGGCGCGGGCGCACCCCCAGCGCCCGGCGCGGCTGCGGGTTGCTTGCAGACGCGGCGGGTGTCCGGCGATATGTTTCGTGGGGGCTGCGCGGAGGGCAGTAGCATGGACATATGAGCGGCCGCGCGCAGCCGCGGCTGCCCGGGGCCTGCGGCCGGCGCGCCGCACCTCGCGCGTGGCTCGGCCGCTCACGCGCAGCCCGCACCCGCTGACGCGCGCCCGGGGCGCCTGGCTGCTGCGCAGGCCTACTCCGCGCTGCCCGTGCTGTACGCCAGCCAGTGGCTGCTGACGTGCTTCGCGTGCCCGTTCTCGTCGGCGGTCGCGTGCCGCGTGATCGACGCGCTGCTGATCGAGAACCGGCCGCACTGTCTGCTGCGCGTCGCGCTCGCGCTGCTGGCCGAGCTGGAGGCGGAGCTGCTGGCGCTGGACGACTTTGAGGAGCTCATCACTTGCATCAAGGCGCGGCCCTGTGCCTGGAAATCGGTTAGGGTTAAGGCCTGGAAATAGGGCAGGGTGGGGTCGGGCCAGGGGAAGCTTGCCGTCTTGGCCACTCGCGCCGCTCACATGCACGCTGAGCCACAAGCGGCCGCGTCGCATGCTGCGCGTCGCGCTCGTGCGGCGGGTAGATGGGATCGGGGCCCGCTGCAATGAGCTCCGGTGTCAACCACCTGCACCAGGGCATGCACGCCGCGCGCCCGCAGTGCGCATTTTCTCCGGCGGCGCATGCAGGCTGCGCCGAGGCTTCGCCATGCTGCCTGCTGTGCGGTGCGCGCTCCGGCCGAGCCGCGGCGGAAAGGCGGCAGTCCCGGCAGCCCTGCCTTGCCGCGCGGCGGGCCCGCCTCTCGCGCGTCGCAGGGGCCGCGCCCGCGCCGCGCCTGACGGGCGCGCGCCCGGGGCCCTCGGCGCCAGGTGAGCCCGCTGCAGTGGCCGCCGGCGCGCATGCGGCACGTGCTCAGCCGCGGCTTTGGCGGCTATGTCAGCGACGAGCTGCTGGATGCGGCCGCGGCCGCGCTCGACCAGGGCTACGAGGGTAGCCTGTCGCGGTGCGGCGCCCCCGGGCCTTGCCGCCAGCCGCGCCGCGCCTGCACCCCGTTCCCCGCCATCATCTTCCCGCCTTGTCAGCATGTGGTCAAATCCTGCCCGGGCTGCTCTCCATGTGGCGGTTCCCGTAGTCCCCTGGGTGCTGCGACGTGTCAGCCATCATGTTATGCGAGGGTCACGCAGGCCCGAGCCCCGTTTAGTAAACTGTCTGCGCAGGGTGACCGCGGTGGCCGCTCCAATTCTCGCTGCATGCAGGCCTGGTGTGGACACGTGTGTGAGGTGGCATCACTGCGTGTCCTTGCTGCACAGGCGGACATCGATGGCGGAGCCGGCGGCGGTGTGCAGTCCCGGCGTGCTCGATGCCGCCGCCGCAGGAGCACCCGCGGCACCACCCACAGCGCCGCTGCCCCCAGGTGCGGCGGCCTCCCCACCTGCTCCTTGCTCCCCTTTTTTGGTAGGCGATTGCAGGATTTTTTGCTATTTTCTAATAAATCTAGTGTGCAACTGGTCGTGATGTGCTCTCAGCAAAGTCGCCAGGCCTTGCTTGCAGTGGCCATTGAGTGCGTTGTCGCACATCGCGCGCCTGTCAGCCTTTAACGACGCCGATATGCCTTGCTTGCACTTCGAGCAGCTCGACTCGAGCTGCTAAAGCTTACATACCACTGTTCATTCTGCCTTGGCTTTACACTGCGCACAGCTACCAATCCAACTCGTTGCTGGTTGTTGCAGCAGCTGGCGCGTCGGCAGTGGACGACATGGACGCTGAGCTGGCGGCCCAGCATGCTTTTGCGGCAGAGCTCGAGGCGGAGCTCATAGCACACACGCTGTGGAGCGAGCCCGCCAGTTAAGATCAAACTGTACTTGTTGGATAGCACAGGCGTTATCCTTGGTGCGCCCGCGGCATTTTCTGGGGGTATCAGTCCATGCCAGCCGTGGCGTACGCTCTTTTTTATTCCGCATGCGTATATGATGAGGTGGTAGCAGCCATGCAGCTTCATCGCGATGGAATGCACCCCTGTAGTGCACCCCTGGAGTCATATGCCTACAAAGTTTTGCCACATTTGTGTAACACCTGGTACCAGTACCCTACTTTCCACGAAGTAGGCGCAGCCAGACTTCTCTCCTGGTTGCCAATCCTCTTGTTTCTCTCGAACTCTCCTCTGCTCAGCCTGCCTTTGAAAAACTCCGAGACCAGCCTGCTTCCCTCAGCCTGCAGTCCCAGCACTTTACGAGATGACTATGATCGATTCTCTGCGGGAGTCGGCACGCGGCTTGGCTGGGGCCGTGGCTGAGCGGGGGTGCGTGGCTCCAGCTGCGAAGCCGTGCTGCGGGCGCCGCGCAGGCTGGGGTTTGCTTTTGAATGCTGCGAGGCATTGCGGGTGCCGAGCCCCCGGCTGCCTCGGGGCGCAGGTACATGCTGTACTACCCCGTAGGTGCGGCCATTGGCGCGTGCGAGGGCGTGACAAAGGCCACTTATGAGGCGGTGACCACGCTGCCTCCCGTCCTGCTCAAGGACCCGGCCCTGCTCGTCAAGGTGGGTGGCCAAGCCCGTCTGCGGATCGCTCAGGCACTGCGGACGCTGCGGATGCCTTTGGGCTGCCCGATGCAGAGGGGCTGTCCGGCACATGCCTGTCGAAGATCTCCATGGGCTGCACCAGCTTGCGGCTGCGCCTGCGCGCGCGGGGCCAGCAGCATCGGCGAGTCGGCAGTGCGGCGGTGCTGGGGGCGCCGACGCTGGGATGTGCCTGTTCGTGCAGAGAGCAGGCGGCAATCTCGCGCCCCCTGTGCCAGCTGCCAGTGTGGGCTCGATCGCGCAGTGCGTGCGCGGGCGCGTGCGTGGAGCACCCTGCGCGCGCCGCGGCGCGGGCGCCGGCGCTGATTGCTGCGGCTGCGCGTCGCAGGGCACCAAGAACAACAAGAAGGTGGATATGAACGGCTTTGTGGAGGAGCCGAAGCGCGCGATGGAGAACGGCGTGAAGGCCGCGCACGAGACAGCCCACTCGGCTGCCGCGCACGCCAAGAAGGCGCACCTGCCGGCCGACAGCAAGATCGCGCAGATGTCGAACAAGCCTATGGCCCATGTCGAGGCCAAAGGTGAGCTGCCACGGGGCCGTTGCGCTTAGCAGGCCCGCCGAGGAGCCCTGCTATCTATCAGGCCAGCGGTCTGCCCGGGCTGCGCGCCTGGCCTTTCCGTCCAGGCTGTTGCAGCGCCTGCGCTGCACCACAGTGCAGCGTCTGGCAGTCTGAGCACCCTGCTGGTGAGGCTATTTCCTTCTGGGGTTATGCAACGCAGCTCTGTCCGGCGGGTATCGCTTGTTGAGGCGGCTCAAAAAGATTGTCTATGCAGCAGCGCTGCGCTGTGCCAAACCCCGGCGTGCTGCCCCGCAGGCTGAGCCAGTGGCTGAGCGGCGTCCGCCGGCCCGAGCGGCGCCGGTCGTGCACAAGCAGTCGCCCCCGCGCACGTGCGCGCGCGGGCAGAAAGGGAGGCTGTTGGCCCGCCCGCCGATACGGGCGTTGCCGTGAGGGGGCGCAGCATCGCCCGGCGCGAGCGTGCTGGGCCCCGGATGGCGGCCTGGGCGGGGGGTCCCCGCCTGGGGCAACGGCTGGCGGCCCAGCGCGGCGCTCGTCTTGTGTTTGCTGCACGCAGTGGCGTCTGTTTTTGAATGGTTTAGGGGTCCAAGTATTTGTGTGTAATTGCTCGCGCTTCTTAGGTGTACAGGTGGGGTGACGCGCTCGTGACGCGCGTCCCCCGTAATTACATTTCGGCCGCTCGTGCCCGGGCCGGCCGCAGGTCATAGGTCCTAGCACTTGTGTGTGTGTGTGTGTGTGTGTGTGCGCGTGTAGGCCGGCGCGTCGCTCTGGCGCAGGCGCGCCCTGCTGTTCCCTTGCTGTACGCACCTAGGCAGAGACTTTCCGGTGTGCTGGATCAGTGAGGGGTGGCCGCCCAGAAACCCCTGCCCGGGGACTGAAGCCCCTTGAGGCGCTACGAAGCACACTCGTCCCTCCATTATTAGTTCCTGCACGGCGGGAGCGTGCCTTGCCGTGGTTCCCGCGCTAGCTGGTAGATTAACCCTGATGCAGCGGCCCCCGCCGCGCCCACCGAGGCTGCGCCGGCGCGCGCGGGGGGCCCTGGGGCGTTTTAAGGGTTAGGGTGGCAAGCAGCCGCAGCATGTGCCGCGGCTTGCCATGGTGCTCATGTGTGTGTGCTCCTTTTTGTAAAGCCGATCTTCTTTCACCACCTCTCCCACCTCGCTTGTGAACCGCAGTGAGCCACCGCTTGTGCCAAGGCCTCATGCGTACATGCTCTGCACTCAGAGTACAGAGTAGGAGACCTGAGAACCTGCTCCTCTAAATGTTTGTCACGCGCCGTCAGCCAAACTGTATGCTGCCCTTTACCAGCATGTGGGCACACAAGTCACTGTAGCATCAAAGACCTCTGCAGCCGCACAACTCCACTCAGAATTCAAGAATTGGCATCGCCCACCTCGCTGACATCGACCTTCAATTCTGCTCATGTGGTATGTGCAAAAATGTCAGCTGGCGTATCATAGACAATGGTTATCAGCTGCAACCCCTACTGGCACAAAAGCTGTCCAATGGAGAGCTACCGCTCGCCATATGAGTCTCAAATGCAAGCCCCTGCTTGTCCAGTGCAGGTGCTGCAGCCTGGGCGCACTCGTGTGGACCACTCCCAGCAATCGGAGCCGTGTGCCAGCCCCAGCAGCCGGGGCACTGTGCAGACAGCAGAATGTTTCTGCGCAGGCCCCTGCGCTTCACGCTCCGCCACAGCACGCCGCCCCTGTCCGCCTGCGTGTCACGCAGCTGCGGCGGCCCACGCCAGCGCTTCCCCGGCCGCCACAGACACCCCCATTAGGCCGGTCGCTCGCGAGCGCGCCGGCGACCGGCCTTTTTACCGCCCTCCACCCTCAGCATGCACTCGGGTACACACACCAGGACGCGCGCGATGCGGCCGGCGCCCCCCGCATATGCCGGCAAAGCATCACGAGGTCCACCACTGTCTGCGTGGTGCCGGTCACCAGCGCGTTCGCGATGCGCCAGCTGCCGCCCGGCGCGCGCGCGCCGCGGCCGGCGCCCTCTGCCGCCGTCGGGCGCGCGCGCCGCGGCCCGTGCCCCCCGCGGCCACCCACGAACGAGGGCAAACGCGGCCTACGTGGTACCGGTCACGAGCGCGTCCGCAATGCGCCAGCCGCCGTCCAGCGCGCGCGCCAGAGTGTACTCCACCGTGTACGCGTTGTCATAGCAGTGCCCCTCAGAGCGCTTGCCGGTCGCCGCGTACAGGTCGCCGGCCTCGCGCAGGCGCGCGGTCACGATTGCCGCGCCCGCGTCGGGCGTCAGCCGCGACGCGTCCACGTCCTCCACCTGCGCCCGCGCGCGCGGGGCCCCTGTCATGTCTCGACCCAACCCTAACCCTGTCCTGGAGCCGCATGCGTCCACGTCCTCCACCAGCGCCGCGCGCGCGGGCCCATGTCACGTCTCGCCCTAACCCTAACCCTGTCCTGAAACTTGCACTGTACGCGTCCACGTCCTCGACCTGCGCTAGCGCGGCGCCCCTTTCGCTGCGCCCGCCCGCCCGCAGCGCGTGCGCGCCCGCCGGGCGCCGCCCCCGTTCCTACCGGGGATAGTAAGTATAAACAGGAGACATACAGGGAAGCGATGATGAGAAGGAGGGCGTGCACGGTTCGCATGCCGCGGCTCGCCGGGTCAGGTGGCCCAATGCTGAGCATTGGGTGCCCATATTCAGAACAGGGATAGGGTCACGCCCAGGACGGCCGCGCCTTGAGGCTGTCCAGGCGGTAGTGCCAGAACCAGCCGGCCTGCTCGGCCGCCGCGGCGTCCTGCGTGACGCGCGACAGCCACGGGTCCACCGCCACGGCCGACAGCAGCGCGGTGTTGTGCCGCGGACCTAATGCCTCGGCCTTGGCGCTCTGCGCGCGCAGGAGCCCGCCTCGCGCGCTCGCCATCGCTCGGGGCGCCCTCGCCCATGCACACCGGCGCCGATCCGCAGCCCTGGCCCGCCGTGGCGGCACGCATGACTTGCGGCGGCCAGGGAGTGCGAGCCAGGGCCTGCGGTGGCGCGATTGGTGCGCAGTGCGCCCGGCGCCTCTACCCCGGTGCTCTGCGTCCCGCACTTACTGATGCGCCCAACGGTACAGGATGACCCCATCGTCCCTTGACGCTGCTGCCGCACAGCGGTGTGCCTCACGCCCAGGCGCGCGCGCCTCAGCCCGAGAGGCATGTATGGGCAGGCCCGGTGCATGCACGGGGCAGCGCAGGCTGTGCCATGGCTCCTTCCGGGCGCTGCCGGAGCGCTGGCCGGGGCCCCGAGCGCGAGCGCGGCGCGGCGGCGCGCCTGCCACTTGCGCAGGACGGCCTCGGCGGTGCGCGGGTGCAGCTGCCGCTCCGCATCCCACTCGCGCTGCCAGGGCAGCCGCCAGCCGCCGCCGCGGCCGCGATGCCGGCCGTCTGCAGGCTCCGCTGCTTCGGCCTCCGCCTCCGCGCCGGCCCCCGGCGGCCTGCGCGCATCGCGGGTGCTGACCTTATGCACAGTGAAGCGGCCTGTGCACGGGCAGGGGGGGTGCGGATGGAGCTCCCCACTACCCCGCGCCCCTGGGCAGTCGCAAGCCGCTGCCGCCGCCAATGTGCCCGCCACACGCGTGCAGCGCCCCGGCGCCCCAACACCATCGCAGGGCGGCAGACAGCTCGGGTGGCAGGCCTGCTGGCACATCCTGCAAGTGTGCGTGCGTGCGAGACGGCCTGGCCTTGGTGAGGGCGTGCCAGGCGCACCCGCCGCGCGCCTCATGCAGCGCGGCCGCGTGCGCGTCGGTGCGCGCACGCGCGCTCACCGCCGCCGCCGCGCCAAGCAGCAGCGCGGCGGCGGCCATCAGCGCGGCCGCGCGGCCCGCGCCGGGCCCCGCTCTGCGCGCCGCCGCCAGCGCTGCCGGCAGCCACCCGCGCGGCCGCGGGCGCGCATACCGACCGGACTGCAGCGCCAGCCTCGGCGCGCCGCCGCTGCCGGCCGGCGCGTCCAAGCGCCCCCGCGGGGTTTGCAGCAGCCGGCCGGCCAGGCGGCGAGCGGCGGCCGCGGCGCCTGAACAGGCGCGCGCGACGCGCGCGGGCAGCGCGTCCGCCTCCTCGCCGCTCAGGCTCAGGAAGCTCGTGACGCGCTTGTCCTGCGTGCGCCAGGGTAGGGTATGGAGCTAGTGGGAGGGTAGGGCGGGTAGGGCGGGTACCCGACCTTACACCAGCGCGCGTAAGTGCTGCCCGCGGTGCAGAGCCGCACAGGGCGGCGGACGCGCAGCAGGGCATGCATGGACCCAATGCATCTGCGTAAAATGAATACCGCGCCCCTGCAGAGCGGGACCCAAGAGGACGGCCGCCACCGCCCCACGCACGCGCCCGGGCTCAGCGCGGAGGCCGGCGCGGGGCGGCACCTCGTAGTAGCCGGTCAGCGAGTCGGGCGGCGGCGCGTCGGCGGTGTCGCGAAAGGCCGGCAGCGCCGCATTGGCCAGCCAGGCGGTCGCGAACGCGCACAGCCCGGGCAGCAGGTCTCGGTCGCCGTCCGGCGAGTCCGCGCGCACAGCACGCAGAACCTGCGCGTCGGGCAGGCGTCAGGACTAGGGTAGGGTTGGACAAGGTAGTCCTCAGCCCCAACCGCGTCCAGGCACCCGGCGGCGGTGGGGCGCGCGCCGGCGCCGTGCAGCCCCGGCGACAGCCGGCGGGGCGTCGCTTGCGCCTGAACCCGCTGCCCCGCGCGTTTGGCGGCCAGGCAGCCAGGACAAGAGGCAAGCACGCGGCCGACAGCAGCGCGCGCGCGTGGCAGCACCTCGGCGGCGGTTGGCCCTGCCGCAGGCGGCGACGGCGCCGCCGCCGCCGTGGGTGCCGCCGGCGCCGCGCGCGCGCCATTCGAGCTGGGCGCTGGCAGCGCGGGGCACGCGGCATGTGGCGCTCCCAGCGGGCTGCGCGACTGCCTACGCGCGCCCGCTGATGCACGTGCGTGAGGGTTTGGGCCCGCAAGCGGCCGCGGGGCCGTGAGGCTGCTGCGGTCCCGGCGCACCCTGCGGCAAGCCGTCACGGACCCGTGCAGCCATACAGGCAGCTCATGCACGCCCTGGGCGCGGCTGACCCACTGGCCCTGCACTCCAGGTGGGCGGGCGCCTGACCCCATCTGGCAGACAGGCATGCCCAGGGCGCGGCCGACCGGCAGGCGTCAGCAACCGCTGAGATGGCAGGAGCAGGCCTGAGCGGCGCAGGGCGGGCCCTGCGCAAATGGCCGCACCTGTCCCAGCCGCGGCGCTCGGCGTCTAACAGCAGCGCGGCGGCCGCCTCGGGCGCGCCCAGCAGCACCTTGCAGACCACGCGCGCCACCAGGTCGCCGCCGTCCTGCGCGCGCGCGCGCGCGCGCGGCCGCTGTCAGATCGGCCCTGCGCACGCGCGCTGCCGCCTCCGGCCCTGACCCTGTGCTGCCATGCTGTGCGCAGCCTGAGCGGAGCGGGCGCAACGGTGACGCGCCTGCTGGGCCAGACCATGGCCCCGCTGCAGATGTTCGCTTGCACACAGGAGACAAGCAAGCGAGCGAAGCGCGCCGGGAGCACCAGCAACGCCACCGAGCCCTGCAAACTCCACAAGCGCGCCCCTCTGAGTCGGCCGCCGCACCGGCCCGCACACGGGCAGCCGCACCTCGGCGCGTGCGCCCTCCTCAGACGTGTGCAAGCTTGTACCAACTAACACGCCCGCGACACGCCCATGCCAGAGCGGGAACCCTGTCTGGGGTCAGACACCCTGACAAGGCGCTCCGCCGCACCGGCGTGCAGGCGAGCAGGCGCTCGGCGACCTGGATCAGCGACGGGCGGCGCTGCAGGAAGCCGGTCACGACGTGCGCGAGCGCCACGCGCTCCAGCAGCTCCGGCGCGGCCCTGCGCGCGCGGCGCGGCCCGGACGTTGCCGCGGGCCGGCGGAGCACGGGGGCCCTGCGCTCGGCCGCCGCTGCCGCTGACGCCTGTCCTGAACCGCCCTCCTGTGGCCGCCCGCGGCCTGTGCGACGGTCCGACTCAGGCGCTGATGTGGCGTGTGTGCATAACCATCTGTGGCGTGTGTGCTACCCATCCAAGGGGCCACAGGGCTGCGCCTGCGGCCCTTGCAGCGCACGTGGCGCAGCCGCCCGCCAGGATCTGGAGACTAGGGCGTGGACAGAGCGCACCCTGACGGGACTGACATGGGCTCAACCCAACACACAAAAGCTATACCAACTGAATATCACCTCAGAGACAAGATTTCGGCATGTTAACATATGCCTCGTTGCGACGGGCAGGGACAGCATGTCAGAGCGAGGCCGGTACGACCCCACTTGTCTCGCTCACCAGGCCGGCGTGGGCCCGCCGTCGCGTGTGGCCTCGACCCAGTCGCCCAGCTGCACGACCTCGGGCGCTGCCAGCCAGCCGAGCGCCTCGCGCACGAAGGCGCCGTCCGGCGCGCGCGCGGCGCCGCCGCCGTTGGCGCCGGCCGGCCCGCGCGCCAGCAGCGCGCGCAGCACCGCCAGCGCCGCGCGCCGCGTGCCCGCATGCGCCTCGCCCAGCGGCAGCTGCGCGCCGGCCGGCGCGGTGAGGCCCGGGCGCCTCGGCGTTTGCTCCGCCTCGCTGGGAGGGCAGGCAGGCTCAGGGCCGGGCTTAGCGCGGTCCAGGCAGCGCGTCGCACACGGAACCAGTTGGCATCCTGCCGACGATAGGCACAGCCGTCTGCCGCTTGGATGGGCGTGCTGCATGGCCGCTCTGCGCCGCTGGGCTGTGGCGTCGGGGCGCCCGCGTCATGGGCGCCGCGCCGCGCCCGCGCTCAGCAGCGGCGCTCATGCACTGCCCTACCCTTCCCTACCTTACCCCGGCCAGCGCCGCGGGCGGGCGCACCTGGAGGTGCTCCAGCGTGGCGGCCGGCTGCAGGTCTGCGAGCGCGTCGGCGATCTCTTGCGCCAGCTCGGGCGCGACGGCCGGCGCGCCCGCGTCCGCCAGCAGCGCCGCCGCCGCCTCCAGCCGCGCGCACCCGTCCGCCACCTGCCCCGCCGACCCCGCCGCGCGCGGTGGGTGCGCCGCGCGTGCGTCACCGCCCGGCGCGCGGACCTTGCTGGTGGGCTGCATTCAAGCACGCTGCTCGGCTTGCATGCTGAGCACGAGCGCTGTTGGGCGCGGCCCTCCTCCTCCGATGCTTTCTGCCCGCTCGCCGGCGATCTCTCTTACTGAGCAGCACATGCATCCCCGTTTGCGGTGCAGACAGCGTTGCACATTCAAACGGCTTGGTCGCGCGCTCCCTCTGCTGCCCCGACTCTGCAACAGATCAACTCAGCCTGGTGGAGCCTGTGGGTGTGGACTGTCCGGCTGAGCAGCGGGGGTGGGCGCTGCAGCGGCGCCGCCGCCGGGCGCGCAGCGCGCGGCGCGCACGTGCCCGGGCGCCTCAAACGCCTCCGAGGCGAGCCCCAGGTGCGCGAGCGCCATGGCGAGCAGCACGTCGCGCCGCATCGCGCGCGCCTCCCAGCGGTCCAGCGCGCGCGCGCCCACCTCCAGCACCACCTCATGCTCGCCCACCTGCGCGCGCGTAGGGTTATACTTAACCTACGCAGGCACGTCCGCGTGCTCGCCCACCTGCGCGAGCATAGGGTCATACTTACCCTACCCAGGCACGACCTCATGCTCGCCCACCTGCGCGCGCGGGCAGGGTAACGCGGCTGCGCAGGCGTCCCGGCCGCATGGAAGTGGGCTTGACGGGCTGCCGCCCTCGCGCGGAATAGGCGGAGGGTCCCTGGAATATGCCGGGTGGGGTCTACGTGGTCCCGCAATACTTCGGGGCGGCGCCGCGGCGCGGGCGCGCCTCCTGCAGCAGCGCGAGCGCGCCCGGCAGCAGCGCCCACTCGACGTAGATGCCACGCGCCTCGCCCGGCGGCGCGCGGCCGCGCGTGCGGCGCAGCTCGTCGGCGGCCGCCTGCAGCAGGAACGCGCGGCCCTCGCCCGCGCCCTCGCTGAAGCCCGGCTCCAGCGGCGCGGCCAGCAGGCCCTCGTACGCGGCTAGAATTTGCGGGTCCAGGTACGACTCGCGGCCCTTGAGGCCCAGCAGCTGCGGCGCGGCCGCGGCGGGGTCAGGGCGGGAGGCGCGGCTGTGCCGCTGCTGGAGGGCCGCCGTCGGCTCGGGCCCCCTGCCCCGCGGCGATCGACGCCCGTGCGGACGGGGCAGAGTGAGCGTATGCGACGCGGCTGTGCACGTGTTGCGCTCAAAGAGCGCGCATGAAAACAGCCACGCGCATGCGCATAGGAGCGCCCAGGCGGGCCGCCCAGCTGAGCGGTGTGCCAGCGTGCCAGCACTGCATGGCTGGCAGGCGCAGCTGCCCAGCGCCGCGCTCTCATAGAACACAACACAGTTGGCGATGAGCCAGCGTGCTGCGTCAATGGCCTTAAACGCGTTCCAAGTGCTCAGCTGGACGTGCAGCGCAGCAGGGCTGCGCTGACATGCCACCGCACACACCCAACCTCCGGCAGCCCGTGACGTTCGAAACAAACGGTATGTGCCCCGTGCGCAACAGCGCGCGCTGAGGCCCGGTTGCCGAGACAGCATACACGGAGCACAGGAGTGTGTTGTGACACACGCAAGCAGTCAGTTGTCAGCCCGGGCCCGTCAAGTCTGTAATCCGAGCTAAGTGTGCATCAACAGGCACTCCTCTGAGTTGGGACCCCACCTGAGTGTAATCGACCGGTATCGGGAAGGTGACGCCTCGCGGGGGCGCCATCGCCGCCCTGGCGTAGCTGACAGCCCCATTCCGGGACCTGCCACGGCCATCTGACCGTTGCTTTCTCCTCCTCCACAGCTGCCTCTCGGGGTGCCTGGCTCGCAGAGTGGGCCGCAGCCCCTGCCAAGTCGGGCCACAGGCAGACGGCAGACTGGGTGTCCTGTAAAAGGTCAGTGTGCAGGTGGTGCAGGGCGCATGATGGCCCCGCAGAGCGCGCATCCTGGCTTGGTTCTACAGACAGCGCAGTTGGTTGATTCTACAAGCCATTCCTTTCCAGACTCGTGGCAGAGGCAAGGAGCATTAGAAGTGGCATTGTACACTCCAGTCATCACAGGCAGCAGATTCAGCCCAAGTCCCAGAAGGCCTGTCCACCCTGGTTGCAGGGGACCAAAGAGCAGAGCAGGAAGCCTCAGCATCAGCACACTGGAACGCACTCAACATGGCCCCTGAGACAATCGTCTCGCACGGCGTGCACGGCGGCGTGCACGCCCAGCTAAGACAGCGAAGGGCTGAACGAGCGCCGCAGTCTGCACAAAACTCGACGCACCGCTCGAGCGCGCAGGCGCCTGCAAACCACCGTTGACTCCAAGCTCCTAGTGCGCACACGCGCGCCGCAGATATGCACGTTGAGCAAATAAAACGCCCCAAAAATACACCTACACATACCTCCTGGTGCAGCTCGGGCGCCCTGCTCGCGCACCGACCCGAGCCGCACCAGCGCTGCACAAACCAACGCTACACGGCACCCTGCCACTACCTCTCTCGCTCTCACTCCTCCATGGGCACGGCCGCATCTGCGGGGCCGCTCTGTTCATAAAATTGCAGGCTGGCGTCTCCCTCATCCACGGGCGCGGCCGGGCCGGGCGCGGGAGGCGTCGCCGCTGACGGCTGTTGGCCAGCCCCACCAGGCGGCCAAGCAGCCCGACCCAGACTCGAATCAGACGCGGCGAATGCCAGGCCTGGCAGCACCGGAGGCGGTGCAGCGGCGGCGTTCGCGGGCACCCACGGCCCAAAACTGGCGTGCGGCTGTCCGCCGGCCTGCGGCGCGCCAGCCGGCGCCGCGCCGCCCGCATACGCAGGCGCCCACAGCGCCTGCGCGGCAGCCGGCTGTGCCGCGCTCGGCCGCGGGCCACCGAAGCGCGCCGCCGCACTGCGCTCCTCCTGCATGTCTGCCCCTGGTTCCTCGGCGGCCCGCGAAGCCGCGGCCGCGGACCCCGCGGCGCGCCGCGCCTCGCGGTGGCGCCGCTTCAGCTCTTCCACAGCGCTCTGCAGGTGCCGCACGGCCGTGCTGTCGTATGCGTCCCTGATCACCTCCTGCGGGGTACAGGACCAGAGTGAGCGCCGGCACAGCGGAGGAGGCGCCGGCCAGCAGAGACCAAGGGGGTGGCAGCGTGTCAAGAGCTAGGATGCGTGTGTGTGTCTCCGCGCTGTGAGCAGGTCTGCGCACGGATCCGCACAGAGCTGGGGGGAGCGGCGGAGGCGGGGAGTCCCACCACTGGCCAGCTAGCGCGTAGCAGTCACGTCAGAACAGCATGTGCCCCTGCAGGGCGCGCAGTAGCGGCATTAAGTGGATGCACGTAGCCTCGGCAGCATCCCTCACGGGAGCAGGCGCGCGTCAGCATATAGGGCAGCACCGGCAAAAGCGTCTGCAGAAAGCACACCACCCAGACGGTCCACCCAGACGGTGCTGCGCATTATCTCCCACACCATGCACGCCATGTCACAGCACACCGCCCAGGAGCGTCTGACCGCAGCAGAGCGGTCGAACGCTGCAGGCGTCAGACAGAGGCACGTCGCGCGCAGCCGCTCAGGGCGGCGGCGTACCTCCGGGGCCTTGTACGGTACGAGCGCGCCGGCGGTTGACAGGCTGGCGTACTGCGGCACAAACGCCGGCGGTATTGACAGCAGCGGCTGCAGCGGCGCGGCCAGCATCACGCGCAGGTCTGGCGCGGAGGTGCTTCGCGGCATGCCACCAAACTGCGCGCGCCACAGACACTTGCACGGCTGTGCCCCAGGTACAGCGCAACTCAGTGCAATTTGCGGTCACACAGGTCCCAGCTTTGAGCGGGCAGGCGTGTTTCCAGGAGGGAGGCGCACCTGAGAGTATGGCGTGCTGGCCTGCATGCCAGCTTCGCTGGCCTCGCTGCCCTGCACGCTCGCCGTGCGCGCATTGACCGAGACAGACGTCGCCGGCTCGGTGACCCTGCCCCAGCCTGCGCGGTGGTCCCCCAGTGCATCAGCGTCGCAAACACTGCTTGCACGCTGTCAGACGGCACAGCAGTTGCGAGCATAAGGAAAGCACGCTGGAGTGCAGGCACGCGAGGCTCCAAAGCGCGCCCCGCGCGGAGCACCTTGCAGCGGCGAAGACTGCGTCGGCGGCACAGACCCCGTGTCCGCGAGCACTCCTGCGTGCAGCGCTGACAGCCCCCCGCAGCTGCTGGCGGCCAGCGAGATGGCGGGCTGCAGCGGCGAGGAAAGCGCGTGCTCCAGCAGAGGCGAAGGGTACTGCGCGCCGCCTCACACTTACTGCTGCATATGCAAAAAAGCAGCGGACAACACAGCCACGCTCGCACAGACGCGGCGCCAGGCAGCTTCTGCGCAGCCAGCAACCTGCAAGTAGCGCGGGCGACGCACCGACAGGCCTGGCGCAGCCTGCTGCGCCTGCAGCAGCTGCTGGCCGTACGCCGTCGAGCCATGGAAGGCAGGCTGCGCGGGCCGCAGCACACGAGATGGTCAATGTGGAGCTTGCTGTACAAGCGCGCGAGGCGCCGCGCAGCTACTGGTCAAACCCCCCGCCCTTGCCCTTGCATACCGTGCGACAGGCAAATTATACGCAGTCCAGGCGTCTGGGGTGCAGCGCACAGCAGACACCACTGGGGGACTGCGAAAGAGGCTCCGTACTGCAAGAGGCTGTCGCTCATGCCACACAGTGGCCTCACCTCCTCGGTGCGCTGGCGCTTGTCAGATCCGAACGCCCCCTCGACCTGGCTTGAGCCCGCACGCTCCAAGCGACCGAGCTCCTCTCCACTCGCCTTCCGTTTAGACATCTCGGCCTCTGCAGCGATCGTCCGCACTCTCGAGCTGCTCGCCGGCTAGGCGCTCAGGCTGCCGTCGTCTGGTGCAGACTTGGCTCTCGATAGCGCGAGCTCAGGCCGGTTGTTTTTTCTCCTAAGGCTCTTTTGATTCTTCTTCCAGATCTTGCCGCTTGTCTTGCCTCCTATTGGTCCGCTTAGAGGGTATTATGCGGGCACACATTAGCATGGGACAAGTATCATCCTGCGGCTTGCAAAAATGGGGTCAGGATGTATCATGACGATCTCAGACGGCGGAAGCGGGCGTGCGACAGAGCATGTCGCACGGGTGCCACCCCCAGGCCACTGCACGGGCTCTGCGCTCTCTCTCAGCTGACCTTTCAGAGCAACTTGCAGGCTGCGTGTGCTCAGCGGAGCACTGCATTTGATCGCCAGCGTATGTGGTGCACTCGAGCGCGCCTCACGCCACAGACCTGTTCGCCTCGCCAGATAACGCAGCCTCTTGCATAACCCGCCGCACGCGCTTGCCCTGCAGCCAAGGCGCGTCGCGCGTATGCGCTGGTGCCCCCAACCGGCCGGGCGCATCGGTGGAGCCTGCCGCCACAGGGCGCTGTCTGTCTGACACTGCACATGCAGGCCCTGTCGGGCAGCGCTGCGATGCGCTCTCAAGGGTGCTGTGGCTTCACGTCGCGCAGCAGTGTGCTGAGCGGAGAGCCTGATGCCAAGCGCCGCAGCGCGTCACCGCAGACAGCCTCACTTGTTACAGAGCGCCCCCTGACGCGCGACAGTGGCCTACAGCCCAGTGGCGCATCGGCGGTCATACGTCCGCGGTGCTGCCCCCCTTCTTCTTGGCCTCGGTGCCTGCGCGGCAACGCACAGTGTCACGGGCCTGGCCACGCGCCGCGCCTCGGGCAGGGCTGCGTCACAGGGCCGCCCATGCGCCGGGCCTCGAGCAGGGCTGCGCCACGGGCCGCCTAACGCCTGGCGGGGGCTGTACGACACAGCCGCCGCACACGCTGCCAGTCATGCGGCAGCAGCACCGCGCCGCGCGCACTCAAACGCACGGCACCAGGCGCGGCGCACCCTCCCGGAACCCGTTCTTGAAGCGGCGCGGCATCTCCTTGAGGTAGCGCATGCGCCCGGTGCCGGTCGTCTTCCTGCGGATGGCCTTCTGGCCCCACTGGTCTGCGCAGCCGCAAGCGCCCCAGTGCGGTGAGGCGCAGTAGCGTTACGATATATGCGCTGACACAAGATGAGGACTCTATTAGGTGCCGCCGCGCACGTCGCGCATTCACGTGCTGTGCCGCCGCAGGGAGCACTTCCATGCAAGGCACGTCACGCGGCACTGAGCAGCCACTGCTACGCTTCCCAACCAGCACACCGAGCGCTGCTTGTGTTCCACCGCCCGCAGCGTCCAGACCGCGCACGCACATTTGCGGATCGTGGCGGCCGGGTAGCCGCACGACGAGCACTTGCTCTTCTGGATGTGGAACGAGCGCCGGCCGCAGCGCCGGCACAGCGTGTGTGTCTTGTTGCGCCGCTTTCCTGCGGACGCACGCGCCGCACCCGTCAGGTGACCGCGCAGAGCCGGCTAGGCTGTTTCTGACCACCGCGCTCCAGCTCGCGAGCTGCCAGCCCGCGCTGATGCGCAGCCTAAGCAGCTGCGCACGTCTCAGGCACAAGGCCGTGCGCACCGAAGCTACCCGTGCCCTTCCCGGCCTTCCCCATCGTGGCCTCCGGTGTTGAGCCTCTGCGACTCTGGGGCCGGCCGCACTGACTGCAAGTTGCCTCGCAGTGGAGGAGGGAGGGCGGCTGGGTGTAGATGAAGAAGACTAGGTTACTGTGACCTAAGCGTCCGAACTCAAAAGCGTACCTGCGCAGGTCCAGCGCATCCACACAAGCCACCAAGCACGGGTGGGGCACTGATGGGTGCCCTGCGGCAGCAAGTCGTGCGCTCACAGCACGAGCGCTGAGCGGAGGCGGATGTGGAGCTTGCTGCTCAGGTGGGACGCTCCACCCCGGCGCCGTGCTCCTGTCGGGTCCGGCCTTGGTGTGGTGCGCTGCAGCAGCCCCGCCGCGGACGTCGCCCCAAGCCAGGGCGCCGCGCCCGCTGCGCAGGCCGTGGCAGACTTGCTATGAGCGCGTCGCCGCCTGGCGAGCCAGCTGCTGCGCCTGCGCCAGCCAGCGCACTCGGACAGGGCGTGGCAGCAGGCGCGCCGAGCGCCGCACCGGCGCCGCCAGCGCCCGCCACCGTGCCCAAGCAGGGCCCAGCACCGGCCCCGGGGCCTGCGACGCCGCCCGCCAGCGCCCGCGAGCAGGGCAGCGGCGTGGTGGCTGTGCAGCCGGGCGCAGCAGCAGCAGCGCCTTCGGCGTCCGCGTCGCCGCCGCGGGGGCGCCCGGCTGCGCCGCGCTCCCCGGCCAGCCCGGGTCGCCCGGCGCCGCCCGCGCCCGCCGCGCCAGCCGCTGCGCGTGCCGCGCTGCGCCCGCGGGCCCCGCCGCCGCCTCCGCAGGCGGCGCTGGCCAGCCCGCGGCCCGCGGGCTACGCGGCGCGCGCGGCGGCGGAGTGCTCGACCGGCAGCCGCCTGCCGGCGCCTGCGCCTGCCGCGCCCGGCGGCGCGACGGGCGTGCTGACGCTGTGGCCGCCGCTGCCGGTGGCGCACCTGCGCGCCCTCGCCCCACCGCTGCCACGCTCGCCGCGTAAGCTGCGAGGCAGTCCTGTGAGAGCAGCGTCCGCACCCGCGCCGGCCAGGACCCCGCCGCGCACCTGCGCGCCGGCCCGCAGTCGAATATCCCCCGGGCGGGACGGCGCTGGCGCGCTCGCTGCGGCGGCGCCGGCGGCCACGTACGGCGCACCGAAAGGCCTGGCACCCGCGGGTGACCCGCAGCCTCGGCGCTTAGGGCTGGAGCTCGGTTCGGACCAAACGTTATTGACGGTTGGCCCTGATGCGTGCCCGGCGGCCGCGGAGCCGAGCTGCAGTGCTGCGGGCGCGCGCGTGACGTCCGCCATGGCGCCGACGCCGTGCTACGCCGACGCCGACAGCGCAGTGCCCTGCCCGTGGCCGGGCCCGCCGCCGGCAGCGCCGTTGCGTAGCGGCCGCGATCAAGCGGCGGGCGAGCGCAGCGCGGAGCTGCCGCCCGCGCCGCAGCGCCGTCGACGCTTGTGGCTGCGCGCGCTGTTCTGTCTGGGCCGCGGCCGTGCGGAGCAGCGCGGCGGGCACGCCTGCGACGCGCCTGGCGGGGCCGCGGCCGCCGCGGCTGGGGGCGCGGCGCCGGCTGCTGTGTGGCCGGCGCCCGCGCCCCCGGCCGCTGCGCCCGCGGCAGCGGCCAGGGGGGCCCAGGAGCTGGCGCAGCCAGGCGACGCAGGCAGCCAGGCCCACGCAAGCGCGCGCCCGCCGCCCGACGCGCAGGCGCCGCGCAGCGCGCCGCGCAGCACGCCGCAGGAGAGCCCGGCAGCGGCCGGCGCCGCCTACCGCGGCGCGGCCGACGCCGCGCTCCGCCTGTTCGCGGGGCCGCGCTCGGACGGCGTAGCCCTGCCGCAGCGCGCCGACGCTGGGGGTGCCGGGACGGCGCGCGGCCCTGGCCGGCCCGGGGGATCACAGGGCGCGCCGGGCCCGCGCGTGCGCCACACGGCGGTGACACTCGTGGAGCTGCTGGTGCGCGCCGTGCGCTCGCCCGCGCGCGGCCGCCCGGCCGCGGCTGCGCGGCTGCCGGCTGCGCCTGCGGGCGCGGCGCCACGCGCGGTGCGTGGCTCACCACCAAGGGCTCTTGAGCCGCCCGCGCTGCTTGCCATGGATGCCATGCAAGCCTTCCAATCGATCGTCGTTCTCCTGGGTGGAATGTTTGCTTAGACAGCGTCTGACCCACCGCGTAGGCAAGCTGCATGTCTATGTTGCTCGCGAGTGGCGCGCAACTTCATCGCAGGATATGTGCTGGTGGGGTTGTACCGCAGCAAAGCACCTGCGGCCCGATTCACATCCGCAGCTTGGCTGGCGGGCTGTGGCGGCAACAGAGCTCGCTGCGCTGCGACAGGCGCGCAGCGGCATGGAGCACGTGCGCCTGCTGCCCCCGGGCGCGCCGTCGTCGTGCGGCGCGGCCGGCACTTCGGGGCCGGGCCACCGCTGCTGGCAGGCGCATGCAGCCCATCCTGTCGCTGACCGATTGCCGCCGGACCCCGCAGCCCCGCCGGCACATGCGTTGCCCCAGTCCGGCGGCAACGCCGGCGCGCGGCCGCCGTGGCGCCCCGGCGGCGGCTGGTGTCCAGTCCCCAGCCCCAGCCCTCAGCCCCGCTCCAGCCTAGCTGACCGCGGGCTGCACGACGCGCGGATGGCGCCCGCACGCATGCTGCACGGGGCGGAGCCGGGCGAGCCGCGGCGCAGCTGCGCCGCGGCCTGTCAGGGCGACGCGGGTGGCAATTTCGGGACACTGCACCTGCGTGCCTCCAGCCCGCTGCGGCCCGCGGGCGCGTGCGCGCAGCCCACGGCGGCGCCCTCGTCGGCTGAGCGGCATGCGACAGGGGCTCCCGAGTCTGCAGGCACGCGCGCCCCGCTGCTGCCAAGCGTGGCTCTCCTGCATGCGCGGCGGGCCTGGTAGCTCAGGCCTCCCTGCTCCCATGTCACATCTCTAGTCGGCGCATCACGCACAGAGTGCTACATACGGTTGCAGGCCTGCCCGCCGCCGGTTCTGCTGGGCGCAATATCACAGCTGTGTTGCACTCGCAGCATGACCGGCCGCGCTTGCGGTGTCCGTGCACACCCCTGCACACCTCGCTAACACTCCCCAACGCCCACGTGTGGCGGGCGGCAGCGGGCCGCCGGGCGCCGGCGCGCCCGCGGGCACGCCAGGCGGCCAGGAGGACCAAACGGCTGAGCGGCGCGCCGTGCGGATGGCCGCCCGGTCGAGCCGCGGGCGCTCCGCCGCCGCTATTCGAGGCGGGCATGTCCGACCCGGCCTCCTGTGCGCCCCGCCGCGCCCGGCCGCCTTGCTGCCGCCGGCGCAGCCCCAGCTGCGTGGCAGCGCCGCTTGCGAGACTGTGTGCACAGGCGCATGTCGGAGCTGCGCAGCAGCCTGCTCACCTGGCTGCATGACACGAGTGGTGATGGGGAGGGGCGCGCGCCTGCAGCCGGGGACGAGGGCGTCGCGGAGGCGCCCGGCGCCATGCGCCGCGGTGCAGCGCGAGCCGCGGCGCAGCAACGCGGCGCCTGCAGCACCGAGGTGGCGGGGCACGCGCCGTCGCCAGCGCCGCGCGCCACGCGAGCGAGCCGCACACCAGCTGCCGCGGTCGGCATGGAGATGGACACGCGACTGGAGCCGGCAGGCCAGCGCGGCGGCGGCACGGCCACGCCTGCACCGGGCGCGGGCGGCCTGCCCCTGCCGGGGCGCGCTGGCGCCGCGGCGGGCCGGAATGCCATGCGCGGGAGGCTTGCATGCCCGCCAGGGCGCCCTGTCGGGCCGCCTGCGGCGGGCACCGCGGCGGAGCGCCTGCTGCTCGCGCAGTACCGCGCGGCGCTGCACGGCGAGCGCCGGCGCGAGGCCAGCTCTGCCCTAGACCCAGCGGTGTTTGGCGCGCGCCTGGGCGCGGCGAGCACCGTCGCAAAGCCCGCGCCGCCGGCCTCCTCCGTAGGCGAGCGCCAGAGTCCGGGCTCCCGCTCAGCGGCAGCCCGCGCCAGCCTTGAAGCAGATGTCAGCATCAGCGGAGCGACAGGCGGCAGGGCAGACGACCCTGGCGCCCTGGCAGCGGGCCCCCGACCCGGCACAGCGCCCGGCGGCGGCCCCGCCGTGAGCCCTGGCGACGCCCCGACAGCCGGCGGCGGCCAGAGCCCAGGCCCTGACAGCGCCGAGAGCCCTGGCGCAGCTCTGGCGGGCGGTGGCAGACTCAGCATCTTTGCCTGGCCGGGCGGCGGCCCCGCGCGCCAGCCTGGCGCTACCCCGGCCCCGGGTTGCGGCAGCGATACATCTAGTCACGTGTCTGTAGACGACACGTACAGCCCCGTGTCTGTGCTGGCCGGCCATGATGCACGCCAGCCGCAGCTGGCCCCAGATGTGCAGCAGCTGTGGCGCAGAAGCCTCCAGCCGCGGCGGAGGCTGCCCTCTAGGTTGGGTGTGCTGAAACTGTTTTGCTGCAATGCTTGTCGGACCATGCATGAAACTGCATCTCAGGGCATGCGAGTCTGAGAGAGAGCCATCTGCCATGTGGCATGCAGGCGCTGAAGCGCATGGCAGGCATGTATTCACTCTGATTTTGCTTATGTGCGCTGGTAGGGGCTACAACAGGCATGCATGCAACGTTGTGCTAGGCTGAATGCCCCTGCAGATATTCCGGATGTGCATGGTTGCCGGCTCACGACACAGCACAAATCGATGGCCAATACATGCAAGACCCGGTTTAAGGATAGCCCTCACAAAACTTTACTTCAACAGTTGCATGACGCTAGGCTTGTTTGCTTAAGTCCAGCGAAGGTATACCCACGCCAGAGTCAACAACATGTTGCGCTGTCCTTGCACAGCACATCAGAGGCTTGTCCACACCATCAGAGAGGTGTGAGTGCGCGGAGCTTGGCAGCGGCGCTTGAAGGCGCTGACCGATGCACAATGCAGCTACTGAAAGGTGCTCAACGGGCTTCACGTCTGTAACCTCGCTAACCAGTTGAGAGGTCTGGGTGGCTGCATATGCTTGCACAACAATGCGCGCTATTACTAGTGACCCAAGCATGCCAGCCAGCTGCGACCGCGCCACCTTTGCCAGCCCCCTGCAGCACCCCGCGCTGCAGGCACGCCCGCCCCCTTGCAAGCAAGCGGTGCTGCACAGACCCATGTCCCGTCTTCGAAATATGACAGCGACACAGAGCTGTGTGGAGCGGCCGGGGCCTTGCCGCAGGGCATTGCCACGGGCGCGCCACGGTCAGAGCGCCTGCTTGGCAGCGGGTGACAACAAAACGGAATGCATGGCGCGGCCGGGGCCCTGCCGCAAGGCACTGCCTCGGACGCGCCGCGTACGCTCCGGCCCTGCACTGTGCACGACGCCCGCACCCGCCAGGTGGCCTCCTGGAGCTGCAGGCTCCAGCAAGCGAATAAGTCATCGGGAGTGCGTGCTCCAGCTTGTCAACACCAGGCAAGAACTGCCAAAAGCATACTGGCCCAGGCTCGAACGGGGCCGTGCCGCGAGGCAATGCCGCGTCCGCGCTGCAGTGCACCAGGCACCGCTGAAACGTGGAACTGCTTCCAGCACCCTTCACCAGGCCGGGCAGCCCCCCTTGGACCCCATTGGTGTATAGGGCCTAAGCTGGGCTGGATTTCAGCACGGAGCAGCCCTGCATGGGCCACCAAATTTGAAGGACGAAAAGCCAACACAATGCTGAAAGTACGTGCATGGCCTGGTGCCGCCCCAACCAGGCCCCCTGTTCTGGCCCGTAGCATCAGCGACGGCAGCAGACCCCCAGGCGGCGGATGATGCCCGACAAGCACGGAGGATGGGTGCATGTGGATGAAGCGCCGCGCAGCTCGCCCCCGCTAGTTGGAGTTGCCGCTGACCGGGATGATGCCGGTCTTGTCCACGAGCAGCGTGGGGTTGGTGTTCAGGAAGAATGCGTACTGCGCGGCGGCGCGCCCGGGGCAGAGGTCAGTGCCAGACAAGCGGTCTGTTGAATGTGCAAATGCCCTGAAGCTTGGCCTCTCTGTCAAGGTCGTGCCAGTAAAGGCTGCTTGCCAGCACTGCGCAGCTTGTGCTCTCTGTGCACTGGCGGGACAGGCAGCCTGAGCGCACAAGCAGGTCGTGGCACACACAGGTCACCTCCGTTGCAGGGCAGCCTGCGCCTGTCGCCGTGCATCCGCCTGCACGCGCGTCAAGGCACGAGCGACCGCGGTCCGTGCAGCACATGTGAGGCTTAGGGATAGGGTAGGGGCCGCGCCTGGTCGGCGTTGTAGTCGGGGCTGGTGGTGTCCATCGGCGGGTTCTGGTTCAGCTGTACGCTGCGCGCGGGCGGGCGCCGGGCATCAGGCGCGCGCCCCGCCCCGGCCAGGATGCGGCCCACTCTGTTGCGGGCTCGCCGTTCGCACAGGCGGCATGGGAGAGACACGGACTGCGAGCTGGTGCTCAGGAGCTCGCTCACGACGGCAGCGCATGCCGGCGCATGCAGAGGGGACTTCGAGCGGGCTTTCAGGCTGAAAGCTTTTGCAAGGCCGCTGCTGAGCTGTTGGACGGTTGGACGGGGCGCACGAGAACTGGATGGGCGGCAGCACGTCGGACGGCCCGTCAAAGTGCAGGTTGAAGCGCGTCGGTCCGTTGTACGGCACGAAGCACGCGCCGGAGTGCGCGACCGCGTTGCCGAGCGAGATCTCGCAGTCGACGAACGTGGTCGGCGCGATCGGCGCCTGGAACAGCGTCAGCAGGTTGTAGTTGGTCTTGGTCGACGGCAGCTCGAATACGCAGTTGACCCGGTCCTTGGCGATCGCGCGCTTGCACCTGCGCGCCGGCCGCGTCAGGTCGTGAGGCGCGGGCGCGCGCGCAGCGGGCCGAGGGGCTCGCCGTTGCGCCCGAGCACCGGCCGGCGCCTGTGACATCTGCGCCCAGCGTCTCGTTGTGGCCTGGCTCTGGCATGCGTGGGCAGGTGGTTAAGGGTAGAATAGGGTTAGGGTCAGGCGGGTGCGCACGCGACAAACATCTTAAGGTACTTTTCCAGGTTGGTCTGCAGCAGCTGCCGGCGCCGCCCCACGACGGTCGTCGCGCCGGGCGCGGTGCCGTTCTGGGCGATGGCGAAGACCGTGGAGCAGCTGCGCGCGTGCTCGCGAGGTCAGTGTGCAGGGCCACGGCGCTGCGGCGCACAAGCATGGTTGCGGCCACGCCAAGCAGGCCCAGTGCTATCGAGGCGTGTTGGTTAGTGCGGGATGCTGAGTCACAGCTCTCAGGGCAGGAACGGGGGGGAACGCAGTGTCCTCCAGGAAGGGCAGGAACGCAGTGTCCTTACAGCTCAAAGCGCAGCTCAGAGCACGTTGTGTCTAACGGATAGGGAGTGTGCTCAAGTTGGACGCTTGCTGGGGCTGCAGGCAGTACAGTGTGAGCTCAGCGGGGCGCGTGGGGGCGCGCTGGCGCGGCGCGGGCCGCACAAGGTCGTGATCTGCTGGTCGCAGGAGTACACGTTGCTGGTGGCGCTGCTGCTCGTCACCGCGCAGTTGGACTCCACCGCGCAGTTGAACAGGTCGTGGTTGAAGATGAGGTTGGCTGTGAACGCGCTGCGCGGCTGCAGCAGGCTGCGCCCGTGCGCGCCGGCGGCCTCCATGAGCTCCTCGCCGCGCGCCGCGGACGCCTGCGACAGCAGCGCGCGCCGCCGCGTGGTGCCCTCCGGCGTGCCGCCCGCGCCGACGAGCGAGATGCGCGACGTGCCCGGGCCTGCGTTGGTGCCGCTGTCGTCATTGTTGAAGTACAGAGTGAAGACGACCGGCACGCCGGGGATCTGCACGCGCGGCATGCGCGGTGAGGAGCTGGAAGCGCGGCTGCGGAGGAGCGCCTGACGCTGCTGGCGAGCCACGGGATGGTAGCTAGGCGCAGGGTGGCGGGGCCCGCACCAGCACTATCGTGCTTGCGCGCACGGTCGCCGCGCAGAAGAGCAGCGCGCTCACAACAAGGTGCAGGAGCCCCATCCCGCGCGCCGCGCCTGCCTCGCCCCTGTCAGCAGAATGTCGCAGCTCGCGTTTTCAGGCGCCACCTAGCCCCAGCTGCGTGCGCAATATGCCTTGTTTGCCAGGGAGCAACGCAAGTTGGCAGCTGTGAGCGCGCCTGGGAGTAGCTATGAGCTATGCGCACAGCAGCAGAGCGCGCGACTGCCTTGTGACCCAGGTTGCGTTTTTTGTGCTGCGCTCAGACGCCGGCGTAGGTAGGTGCGAACGAGCAGGTATGCAACAGTTCTTCGCAGTGCTACAGCTCGTTCCAATTTGAACCGCCGACCCTGTTAGGGCTGTGCACATGCAGGCCCAGAATGCACTGTGGAAATAAACTTTACTTAATAAAGCAGAGGAGACCGGAGAGCTGGCGCCCGGCTCTAACGACCAGTGTCGCTCCTGCTGCTTGCTTACATGCCGACATATGCTGCCGGCAGCAGAATTTGGTCCGCCCTGCGGGATGCACGCCGCTAGGCGGCGGGGCGGGGTAGCTGACCACCCCAGCAAGTCTAACGTCCATGTGACAACATGTCGAGAGCAACGAGACAAGTCCAGGACATGCATGACACAGCCGATCATGCAGCGCCGGCCGCTCACCCGGCAGCCGGGCCGGGCCGCTGCCGGCCGACGCAGACCAGGAATACCTCGCGCGAGTGGCGCCGCGTGGCCGCCGGCGTGACCCAGGCCACGCGCGCGAAGTGCGCGCGCAGCCGCGCGGCCAGCGCGCTTGTGTCGCCGCCCTCCAGCAGCTTGATGACCAGGCTGCCGCGCGCGCGCAGGACGCCGCCGCCGCCGCCCGGACCTGCGGGAAGCGCCGTGCGCTCTGCCCTGGCCGCCCGCCATGGCCCCGCGTGGGGGCATGCATGCTGGGGGTCTCACAGTCTGCTGTTTCTTGCTTTGTTGGCGCCTGGGCTGGACTGCCAGCACAAGCTCGAGGTATGGTTGTGTAGGACGTCTCGCGTGCCGACAAACCAGGTAGTGAGCTCCGCAAGTATTGCTGCCTACATGAGGCGGCCTATCAGGCACCAGCAATGCTGCCAGACATAGCTTGCACGCCCGAGCAGGGCAGGGCGGCCCCGGGCCCGCCGCACCGGCGGCCGGGTCGGCGCCGCCGCCGGCGGCGCAGCCCGGCCCCGCGCCCGGCGCCGGGCCCGCCGCGGGGGCGGGCGCCGGCGCGGCGCCGCCCGCGCCCGCGCCCAGCGCCAGGTCCACGGCGCAGGCGGCCAGCTCGTGCGAGCGCAGCGCGTCGGCCGCCGACACGCCCAGCGTGGCGTGGCACATGTCCGACAGCACGCTGTGGAAGCCGGCCTCCGGCCCGCGCGCCGCCCGGCCGCCCACGGCGCCAGGCCCCGCAGGGTCCGCGCCCAGGGTTTCTGCGGGCTGCCGCCCGCCCAGGGCGAGCAGGCGCTGCGGGCGCAGGCCGCGCGCGTCCGCATGCAGCGTCGACACGCGCGCGTCGCAGTGCCGCGCCGGCACCGGGCACGCCTGCGCGCGCGGCGACGGCTGCGGCCTGGCCACAAAAGGATCACGTGACACACCTTGTCAGCTCAAGAGTTGCGGACGGCATTGGTCTGGCTGCCGCCAAGCCGCCCGGCAACCGCGCCCCCGATCAAGCGGGCGCGGCGGCCCGACCAGCATTATGCAAGACCCAGGCTGTGCCGCATGAGCGCGGCCGCGCAGCGGCGCGCCTGTATGTCGACGCCCAAAATGCTGCCGCCCCGCGCGGGCGCGCCCAGCGCCTGACACGCCACCTGCAGCCAGCCGCCGGGCGCGCAGCCGAGCACCAGCACGCGGCCGCCTGCGGCGCAAGGGCTGTCTGGCAGAGGACACAAGGAGCCTTGGCTCTGCCCCCACTTGTCTTGTTCTGTTCTCTGTGTACCATTTCACCGGTAAAGGCAGACTCGGCTTGCTTGCATAGCACCGCAAACCAGCACGCGGCGTGCCCTTGGCATCTAGGCACCGCCTGAGCACGGTAGCCACTTTGGCAGTCCTGGAGTGGAGCTGGGCTGTACACCGCTGACAGCAGACAGCTGTGGTCCTGTCGAGGGCGCTGTGGTGGGTGCGGCTGTGCAGCAGAGTGGTGGGCAAGAGTGCAGCTGGCAAGCGCTGCCCTGGCGCGCTTCTGCTCACCTTCAGGCACGACCTTGAAGCGCTCCTGCGCGCACACTGTCGTCAAGCTGAGCCCGGCGGCGGCGCCACTGCTTGTCAAGCTGAGCCTAGCGGTGGCGCCACTGCTTGGCAGCTGCTCGTGCTTCATGGTGCGGCAAGGCGACCAGCAAGCGGCCCGGGCGCGCGCCTGTATCTCCAGCAGCTTGTACGCAGAGCGGGCGAGGTAGCCCTGAGCCTGCGCGGGCAGCGCTCACGTTGCTGCCCGCGCTGGCTGTGGCAGGTGGCGTGTCGAGCGGCCAGGCCGGGTGCAGCGCCCACCTTTGCGCGGTGAAAGAACTGGTCGTGCAGCAAACGCATCAGGCGCCCGCGCACGTCAGCGCCCACGCTGTAGCCTGCATGCGCAGCTCCACCCCATGGCGCCCCGTGGCTGGGCCCGAACAGCTGCTCTTTGTCGCGACGAGGAGCTGGCACAGTTGCCACGCACGCCTGTCACACGCTGCTATGTCCCGTGAGGAAGAGAGCTTAGACCGGCCATGCCATTGCAATGTTGCTGGGCAGTGGTCACTAAACCCTGGAACTGCTGGGCAGACTCTGCTGCAGCTGGCCTGTTGTACAACGTGGCTGCAAGGTGTGCTGCTTGGCTGCTGAGGGCGTGCGTGCGCCGGCAAGGTACGCCGCGCTTTGTGCAGTCGTGCACTGCAGCCGGTGTCCCGTGGCATCAACGTGCGCCTGCGTCGGAGCCGGCCGCGAGCGGCCGCGTGCTAGCCTGCCAGGTGAGGTCGGCGCCTTGCCAGGCGCCAGCCGAGCCTCGCGCTTGATTGGGCGGACCCGAGTACACCGGCGGCCACCGCAAAGTCCGAGACCGGGTCTCGGAGTTTTGAGCTGCCCCTGCAAGACGCACCGGCAGTCGTTACGGACTGCCCGGGCCGCGCGAGGGACCCACACAGCCTGCAGCGGGCTGCGGCAAGAGCAGCTGTGAGTCTAGGCACGGCCTGCTGTGGCCAGGCCCTGCTTGCTGCCTGCACAAAGCCGCTTGGCGCGCAGCTGCCTTCCCTTGCTCGCCGCGGGCTCGCGTGGGGCTGCAGGCAGAAGCGCCCTGCAGCCCGGTGTCTCAGGGGCCCCGGCTTGGCATGCGCGCTCGCGAGGCTCAGATCCCATGCGCTTGCAGCTGGAGGCGGGCTGTTGCCTGCAGCCCTGCACAGTTCCGGGCGTCCAGGTGCGGATTGGCGCGCCTGGTCATACGCAGGCGGTTGGGCTGGCCCCATGAGTGCGTCACCCGTGCCCCAGACAGCAGGGCGCAGGATCGCTCAGATCCTGGGGCACCTGCTGAGCTGCTCTGCGTGCGAAGCGCCGGCGCCAGGGCGCCGCCTCCCGCCCGCCGCCTATGCGCAAGGCCGCGCGCGCGCCCATGCCCGTTCAAGTCGTGGCGTGCCCGATGCGTGCGCAGGCGAGAGGACCCCAGCCACAGTCCAAGCTGAGAACCACGGGCGGCCGCACAGACGCGCGGGGGCGCCGGCTGAGCACGCGTTCGCGCGCAGGCGCGCACCGGCGGCGTTCGTAATATGGAGCGCGCGTCCAGGCGCGCGTGCGCGCCGCACGCCGGCCGCGACCTGGAGGCCGCGGCGGCGGTGCCGGACATCTTCTGCCCAATTCTGACCAAGGACGGTGTGAGCTCCGACGAGCTGGCCGCCGGCCAGGAGGTGCCGGAGATCAGGCGCGCCCCGGGCGGCGCGCCGCGGTTACGGGGGCAGCGCTGCGTGGCTCCGGGGCGCTGTTCGCATCCTCATGCAGGCACAGCGGATGTGGCGCGCGGTCGCTCTCTGCGCGCGCCGCCCGCCCCGCACAACTCGCCCGGCGCTGGACTCTGCTTTTCAAAAGCGCATCCCGGCATCTGCCACATTGCCTCTGCGTGACCGGGCTACGCGCTCAGCAGGAGCTGCCCTGTTCAATCCACTGCACAGCAGGATCGCGCGCGCGCCTGCACCGCCGATCGCACGCACCATAGCGCCAGTGCACACACCCACAGAGGGCGTGCCGGCAAGCTGCGCGGCGCGCGCGGCGCGCTGCTCGCCGGCGAGTCAGTTTCGGAGGCGCGCGGCGCGCCGGCCGCCGGCAAGTCAGTCTCAAGAGGCGCGCGGGCGCGGCGCGCAGGGCGTACAAGCTGGGCAAGCGGCGCTGGTCGTACAACCAGCTGGACCTGAAGTTCGTGCAGGAGGGCGGCCTGGCCAAGGCGGAGATCACGGAGGCCGCGCAGAGCAGCAGCGCGCACCTGACAGACGAGCAGCTGGAGTCAGGGGTGACATACCAGGCGCGCGCCCGCCCCCGCCCGCCTGCGCATGGCCGTGTCTGGGGCCGCTGTGGCAGCCGCGGCGCGCAGCAGGAAGCAGGCACACGCCCAAGCGGGTGATTAAAGCGTCTGCCGTCGTCGGACAGCGCTCGGCAACTCCGGAGCCTCGAGCCAGCTCAATGTGTCCGGCAGACGTGCCACGCGTGCGCCGCAAGCACACGCTCCCCCGCCGCTGCGGGAGCAAGACCACACGGCAACGCGCGCGTGCGCCGTCGCGCGCAAGCGCGCGCGCGCGCCTGCGCGGCTGACCCAGCGGAGCGCGCGCGCGCGCAGCTGCGCCTGGACAATGGCGCGCGCGTGCGCGTCAACATGTTCATCGTGCACGACGTGCCGATCGCGGTCAACCTGCCGCCCAAGAAGCCCGGCGGCGCGTCGCCGCGCCGCTACCAGTGGACCGCCGTCACGCGCGCGCAGTGCAAGAAGGGCTGCCAGGTGCGCGGCTGGGCGCGGGGCGGTGTGCTCGAGCGGCCGGCGCCGGACGGTATGCGTGAGCGGCCAGGTGCCCGGGGGTGTGCTAGAGCGGCCGCGCGTGGGCGTGCGTGCGCGGCGTGCGTACGCCGGGGAGGGGGCGGGGCGGCTGTCAGCGGCGCAGCTCCCGCAGCCAGGGAGGCAGCCGCGCATGCACATTTAAGATGAGTGTCTGCGCATGGAGGGGGAGTGGTCGCTGTGGGTGGCGGGGCGCGGCGCTGACTGGGCGGCCGTGCATCGCGCGGCGGCAGGGGCCCGTGCTGCGCTCGATCCAGCGGTACGGCCGCCTGGGCCGCCGCAGCGGCAACGTGCCGGAGGAGCTGCTGGAGAGCAGCGACAAGATCAAGGAGGCCAAGTACATGTACCTGTCGATCGACGAGGCCGGCACGCACGTCGGCGTGCGCCGCTTCCGGTGCGCGCGCCGCGCGCACACGGCCAGGGCGCGCCTTGTGTGTTGACCCTGACGCAGTGCATCATGGGAGCCACGTGTTGCCAGGCGCGGCCGGGGCGCACCTTCTGTGCCGCATATATACGCCAGCCCACTCTTGGCTCACACTGGCGTCCATGTGTGCAGCAGGCGCACGCGCGCCACTGTGCACTGCATGGACATGCTCTCCGTATCATATCTCGTGCTCTGCATAAAAACCCGCCTGCCGGCCCCTGAGCGTCCCGCGCTGCCGCGCCAGGCTGGTGGTGGGCGTGTACGAAGAGAGCGGCGTGACGCTGATGGGCGCGTGCTGCTCGCCGCCCATCCGCGTGCTGGCCAACAACGACGTGCCGACCGGCGCCGCGTTCATCGCGCTCACGCTGCCGCTGCGCCACGACTGGGAGGGCTGGCACGGCGGGCCCTGGAAGGCGCGCCCGCTTGCTGCCTCCTTTTGGGCCGGAACATAGTTTGTGGCAACCGCATGGGGCACATGCATGGCATCGTGCACATGGGACCAGCGTCAGGGGCACTGCACAGCGAAGCCGTGCAATTAGCGCGCACCAGCTCTGGAGCGGCTCCAGCCTCGCGTGCCTGGTTGGCTGGATGCAGCTTTGTGTACTGCGCGCATGATTTTGCGCCGCCGCCTGCACAAAGTTTGCTACCGCAGCGCGCCTGGAGAGCTGACGCATGCGCGCGCGCGCGCACGCAGCGCAACGCGGGCCTGCGCAGCATCGCGCTGGGCCGCCACGGCGCGACCGGCAGCCTGAGCGGCTCGCCTGCGCTGGTCACCAGCTCGCCCGGCGGCCGCAGCAGCCGCAGCGGCGCCGCCGGCGCGGAGCAGTCCTCGCACTCGCAGGACACCTCGTTCGCCGCGCCGCCGCCCGTTGGCGGTGCGCCCCATACCTGGTCCCCTAACCTATACCTTACCCTCCCTGTACCCTACCCCCATGCGCCTGCGGGCGCCTTGATAAAGGCAGGATAGGGCAGCAGGCATCAACGTGGTGGGGCGACACGCGCGCGCTGCTGGTTGCTCCCCGCCTGCCGCCCCGCACCCCGCGGTGCCGCGCAGTGCAACACGCCCGGCGCACGCTTGCTGCCGTATCAGCGACCTTGCGCTACAGCGCGCGGCGCAGGCGTGCTGTATCCGGGCAGCCCAGCACTCTGTGTATGTGTGGGCGTGCGGTTGCTCTGTCTGCACGGGCGGAGCGCCGCCATTTCATATTGATGAGAGCCCGCGGCGCATGCTGACATGGCAGTGCGCGTCGCCAGGCGCGCAGTACATGTGGGGCCGGCCCATCTCGGGCGTGCAGACGCCGCAGGTGCTGTTGCAGCACGCGATGGCCGCCTCGGCGCCCCGCGGTGCGGCCCCACCGCCGCCCCGCTGCCGGCAAGCCTCCCTGTGCTGTGTTCGGGATCTGAGAGAGCACCTGGGGGGCCACCTGCGTCCTCACTGGCGACGCAGGCCCGAGCACGGCCGGCAGGCTGGTGCTCCGTGACGGCATGCGTGCCGTGCCGCGCCTCTGCGGGCCCCACGAGCCGTGCCGCACGCGTGTGGCCGCGCTGCGTGCTCCAAGCTGACATGGTGTGGGGCGCCAGGGCCGCCGGGCGGCGACGAGCACGGCCCCGTGCTGCTGGGCTGGGGGCCCGGCGGCCAGGAGCGGCCGCTGTCGCTGCACCCTGCGCAGGATGTCATGGCGGGCCTGCCAGCCTATGACGACATGCAGGCGCGCTCCTGGACGGGCATAACAAGCCCAAGCTGCGGCTTGGCGTCTGGACTGCGACTGCTTCAAGTGGCAGCGTTGTGCGGTTGTCCAGGGAGTGGCTTGCATGAGGCATGAGTGCACGGCAGGCGCAGCCGGGAGGCGCCCTGAGCGGGGACGGCGCCGCGCGCCAGGGCGCGGCGGAGCTGCAGGCGCGCCTGCTGAGCGCGGCGTACGCGAGCTCGGGCGGCGCGGCGTATGCGAGCGCGGGCGGCGCAGCGTATGCGAGCGCGGGCGGCGCGCCCAGCCGCGCGCCGCTCGCCGTGCACGTGCACGCCGACGCGCGCGGCGGCGGCGCCGGCGCCACCCACGCGCTCGCAGACCTGCTGGGGCCCTGCGCGCCGCTCAGCATCGGCGCGGCCGGGCCCGGCGGCGCGCTCGGCCCGCTGCAGGGGCCCTTCCCGGGGCTGCTCGCGGGCGGCGGCGGCGCCGGCGCGCTGCGCGGCCTGCACGCGCCGGGCCGTGGCCCCGGCGGCCACCGCGCCAGCGTGCTGGGCCGCCGCAAGCGCAGCGACGCCGACGAGGACGGCGGCGACGGCCCCGTGGTAGACCTGACCGAAGACACGGGCATGCATGCCGACTCGCCGCGCGGCCACTTCGCGGCGCCGGCGGCGCGCGGCACGCCCGGCCGCACGCTCTTCACGCCCATGGACCCGGGTTTCCACCCGCACCCCGGCCACGCGGCCGCCGGCCGCACGCCGCCCGGCGCGGAGGGCGGCCTGTGCGCGCGGCGCCGCACGAGCAGCGACTCGCCCGTGCTCAGCATCGACCTGATGCGCTTTGGCGGCGGCGCGCCGGCCAGCGGCGACGGCGACGGGAACCCTGCGCTGTCCGCCGGCGGCTACGCCGCCTTCCACGGCCCGCACGAGGCGGACACGCGCGGCGCGGTCCGGCAGGCGCTCAGCCGCCACCTGTCCGGCCACGCGTCCGGGCACAGTCAGCCGGAGGCGTCGGCGGAAGCGCCGGAGGACGACGCCGACGAGGAGGCGACGGTGCGCGGCGGCGTCTTTTCTTTTTTCCTTCAATATTTTTCCAGCGTCCTGGCTCCCTGAGCACCTAATCGGAGGCAGGCTGGAGGCGTCTGCACCCCGTCAAACAAAGGGGGCTTAGAGGCATTGCGTTGATGAGCACACTCTGGGCCCGGGTGCTCGTCCAGGCTCCCCTGTCTGTCCGTGATATCGTGACAGCTGTGCGGCAGGCCCGCGAGATGGCTGCCCACCTGCGGGACGTGGACTATGACGGCGAGGACGGCGCCCGCGCTGCCGCCGCATACGGCGGCGGCGGCGGCGGCGGCGGCGGCGGCGCGTATTTGGCAACGCTGCGCGCGCGCGCCGAGGCCGACGCTGCGGCTGAGTGCGCCGCGGCGGTCGGGGCGGCGCAGTGGGACGACCCCGTCGGGCACGGCGCGTGCGCCGCGCCCGGCGAGCCGCCCCTCGCGTGTCAAGGTGCGGGCGGATCTAACGGTGGGGTCGAGTGATGGGGCAGGGCGCGGGTGTTGTGCGGTGTGCGCTGGATCTTTTGTGCGCGCTGAAATTACGCATCAGATTACGGGCAGCCAGCGCTTCCTGCCTAAATTTCAATTCCTGCGGCCCCGGCGGTATCAGGGATTCAGGACACTGTGGGCCAGCGCACATGCAGCACACCAGGGTCAGTGCAGCCAGCGCGCTGCGCTTGTGGTGCAGTGCGTGATATCTGCGCATGGCCATGCCCTGAACGACGTGTACTGACTTGCAGGCACGCCCGCGTGGCTGAGCGCACTCGCCGCCGGCCACAGCGCCAGCCCTGCGCACGAAGGCGGCGCATACGGCGGCGTTGGCGAGGACCGCTCCGGCAGCGGCGCCGAGGGCAGCCCTGGCGAGGCGGACCCTCACCGCGCGATGCCCGCCCTCAAGGCGGCCAGCCTGGTGGGCGGCGCCTATGCGGATTCGGATTACTCGTCGCCCGAGGTCTCGCTGGTGCGCAACCTGCTCTGCTGCATGCCGCAGCTGATCCAATTTCGCCCTAACCCAACCTCACCTCCAAAGCGCACCCTGCCACCAGTTTTGCTAATCGCCCGGTCTTTCAACATGCATGCACTTATGGAGCGCGCCGCTGGCGTCAGCACTGCCTTTGGCGAGCAGTGCGTGTAGCGACTGTCGGAGGGTGTCAGAGCTCCGGCAGAGCGTGTTCGCCAGCGCGGTCGCGTAGGCGACAACGCCATGGCAGGTGCCAGACACGCGGTGGCCGTCACCACACTGACAGTGTCTGCTGCCTCCCGGCAGGACGGCGGCCCCGCGGTCGTGCCTGCAAATGCCGCGTCGCTGAACCCTGGCAGGTGGTAAAGTGGCTGGCCAGCTCTATATCAGGTCTTCTTGCATTGCGCGGGGCCGCATGCCCAGCGAGGGCGGCTGGGTCGGCGCCACCGCATGCAGAGCTGCAAGCAGGAAATCATCTGCCTGGTGCTGTCATTGTGCTGCCACCAGAGCAAAGCTGCACCTGGCATGCAGGGCCCCGTTGAATTGAGCGCCTACAACGCGCTGGCGTCGTTTGCACTGAACAGAGCATCTGCGTTGCCTGAAGTCCGATCTCTCGGGTGGTTGTAAAGGGAAAAGCTTCACTACCGGAGTTTTGCTATACTCTTGCTTGCGCAGGCTGGCGGGCATGGGGTTTTGTAACAGCAGACTGGTGCAATCATGTCATCGGGGCAGTCCGGGCGGCCTGTTATGTCCGCGTAGTGCATTGGCCTCTGCGCAGGCATGCACTCCCCCGCCTTAGGCAGCGCGGCTGGCGAACTGATGTATCATTTCTTGTGGGGTAGAGGCAGGGTGTCGCGTATCCGAGAGAGCAGACAGAAGTCTGCTGCTGTGCGCCTGCCGGCCTGCAGGACACTGACATTTGCTGGCGGCTCCGGATGCCATCGCACATGCTCTATATGGGCGCAGACCCCTGCGCAGGAAATTAGGCTGCAATGCTGGCACTTGCCGCAGCCTTGCCGCCTAGTGGGCATACTACGACGGGCAAAACATCCAGAGAGGCTGTCGCTGCAAGCGGCTGCTGGTGCGCTTGCAGTGCGCCTGGCTGTTTCAGCGTCTCTGTAAACACTACATGTGCGTGCGAAGAAGCGCCCTCGCCAGCCTCGTGCAAGGTTGGAGAAGACATCAGGCTGTCTATTGCGCCATGCCATGCCATGCCAAGCCAGTGCCAGAGCGTACACCTCCCAAAGCATGCATCACTGGCGCGCTTCATGGGTCAGAGAATGCTATTCAGCCGTTTGTGGCACTCACAGCATCTCGCCATAGCACTACACCAGGCTGCCTTGCAACATGCCCAGCCGTGCCCATCACTGGTACATTGCATTCTCGCCTACTGAATAGCAGTGTGCACACACCGCGTGCATGTCAGCACAAATAGCGGTCCATGGCCTTGCGGTCCTGCAGCTTTGCGTCGTTCTGCGCAGGCACAGTAGTATTTCAATACATTTTTCCATCGACCGTCTGACAGTCGAGGCCAAGCACCTCGCACCCGGCCACGCATGTGCGGTGCAAACATAGACGAGTGAGGTGACACGCTCTGCACACCGTGCTGGAGACCGCGGCAATGCACGCCACTCAGACACTCATGTGAGCTCCGGCTCACTGCTGCGCAGGCGAGGCGGGGCCGCGCACGTGTGCCAGGTAGCCGATGCGCACGGAGGAGTCAATGTCTAGGATCTGCTTCAGCTGCTTGCCGACGCTCATCTGCGGGTCGCCGCGGACGCCGTCAGGGCGTGACTGCTGCGGCAGGATACGCGCAAGGACCAAACCAGTCACCATGAGCCGCATGTCCCAAGGCAAAGGCTGGACGCTCGCTTCATTGGTCTGGGGGACCAGCATGCAACATGCTGTGTCACGCAGAAGGACTCCTTCCCGAGCCATTGTACTGATTCATGAACTTCATCATGCCTCCACAATAGGGTGTACAGGGCGCTATAACGGCGCTGGATTAGGGTAGGTCACCGCGGCTGAGGCGGAGTGCGCGCCTGCTTGGCCTCGTTGGCGGCCGTGCGGGTCCACACGCACAGCTTGTCCTGCTTGCCACGCACATTGACGACGATGCCGCAAATCTCCTCGCCTTCCTCGAATTGCTCGCCAATGCACGCCAGCAGCTGCGCGCGCGCGACGCGCTCTCAGGGCGCGCCAACCACGAGTTGCACACGGAGGGCACCCTCTTGTGTGCGCAACGCTGCATGCCTCTGCTGCACAGCAACGCCCTGCTTTAGACTACACCAATGGGCTGCTGCCGCTCTTTCCCTTCCACGCACTGCTCCCGCAAAGCACGCCCGCGAATATGCGGGCTGCGCCCCTCGCCGCTTGCATGCAGCTGAGGCCATGCAGGCTATCTGAGGCCCGCCGCACCACCAGCGCCGGGGTAGTTTGCAGAAGTCCCGGCTAGCACGGGGCAGGGCACGCACACTGTTTGTCGCAGCCGCGGGCGAGTCCAGGCCACAGCACACAGGTGGACCAAATACACTCTGAGTGTTGGGCACAGGAGGGTCACTCCTGAGGCTACCTCTAACACTTAACAGCTACCAGCCATGGGCCGGCGCAACTGCTACCGTGACGTTGTGCGGCGCCTGGGCTGCTGGGTGTGAGCACAGAGCACTGCTGCACACCAGGCGGGTCAGGGCCGCAACGGGTCCACACCGCGTTGAGCCAGTACGTGTCCAGCGTCTGCTTGTTGTTCGGGCTGCGCGGGATGAGCACGGTCCACTTGCCGCCGTGCTCGCAGGTGGGGTCCTCCCACTTGGGCTCCACGCCTTCCTTGAAGAGGTGGAAGTCCGTGTTGGGCCCCAGCCAGCTCGGCGGCTTTATGTTATTGTACAGGCTGCCAAGAAGCGCACGCACCAGTCAGGCGCCAGTTGTACAAGGTGCGAGCCCAGCAGCTGCCCAGTCCGCTCCGCCTCTGCAGTCTAGGACCTATGCTACAAGCGCATGGGCGAAGCACAGCTTGCACGCCTTGACATGGCCTTACAGATGTACTGCAAGAACACGAGGTGGACAGACAGTGAGCCAACACATATGAAGCTAACACACTTGACGCTGGTGGCACATCGCCGCCAAGCATGGGTACTGCCGGGCGCGTGCACAGGCAGGCAAAGCTCAGCCACAGGCCCGCACCACCAGAAGTCCTCCACAGTGTCAAACGTGTACACCGCGCGCAGCGTCTGCCCCCACGTGCTCTGCTTCTGGCCGCCGCCCTTCGGGTTGTCAAACCACAGCGTCCACTTGCACTCCAGCGGGTGCTTCTTTGTAAAGTCGGGCTCGCCCTCGCGCTCTGCCGCGATCTCGCCGTCCTCGCGCGCCGTGCTGGTCTCCCCCGCCTTGCGCTCGTCCTCTGCTGCCATGGCGCTGTAATTTCTAAAGCTAGACAGCGATCAGGCTTTCTCAAACAGAGAACAGAGCCAGTGCCTTGCACCTGGGCGGCCAACCCTGACCTCGCCCTAGCTTTCTGACTGGTGAGCGCTGGCCTGTGCTCAAGACAGCAAGGCCTTCCTGCACCCTCCGGATCTGCTTATACCTGTTTGAAAAACCTTAAAGTTCTTGCATGCCACTGTAGCATGCATACGCGTATGCACAGCCTGGTGTCCGGAGCGACGGGCAGGTGATCATGTGCGATGCTCGCGGCTGTTACCAGAGCCCTGGCTGGCGCAGGTCCACCGCTTTGCAGATGCGCGTACGCCACGTCTATGCCTAAGTTGGTGGTACACGCAGCGCCACCGGCCTGGCCCGGCATGGGCTGGTCGCGCGCCGGGGGATCTGTGCGTGGCGTGCATATGCCTGCGATGGCGATGCGCGCGCCCTGGCCCGCCAACCCGCCGCCGTGGCACGCGCCGCGGCACGCGTCCACACACGTGCGGCATTCGCCGCCCCCGGTGCTGCACCGCGGCTTCGGCTCCGCATGGCGCGGCGACGACCGAGGCACCAGGCGCGCACAGGGTCGGAGGTGGTCCCGTGCTGGCTCATCTGCGGAACCGCGCAAGCTGTTGACTCGCGCTGATGCTGCGGAATATGCCTGTTCAGGAGGCCAGACCCGCCGCACGTGGCTGGCGGTGCGGCCGTTGCGCCGCCGCTGCCGCCGCTGCCGCTCACCAGCAAGAAGGAGTCGCAGGCGTACCAGCGCGAGCTGCACACGGTCACTGTGGGTGCGCCGCGCCGCCGCAGCAGAACTGCTAGTGCGCTGCGGGCCGCCCGTGCGGCAGCGAGTGTGCACGTGGGTACCGCGCGCCAGCCTTTCCAGAGCAGTTAGTTTACCTAGAGAACGGTGCAAGCGCGAGCGCACTGGCTCGAGCCAGGCCACGCACAGTCGCCGTGCGTGCATGGCTGTGCCGCCGCTGCCGGCCAGCGTGTGCGCGCACGGCGTTACAAGGCACGGGAGGTGCTGGAGGTGAAAATGCAGCTGGCGTCCCTCCAGGTTCACGGGCCTGCCGTAGTAGCCCTCCAGGTTCACGGGCCTGCCGTAGTAGCACCCCGTCGCCCAATGACAAGCTGACCGGTGGTCTGTGTTGGCGGCAGCAATCTGCGCCAACCTGGTGATCTTTGCGGCGAAGCTGGCTACGTACTTTGCGTCGGGCAGCAGGTGAGCTCCTGAATGCCCTTTGCGGTGTCGCACAGGGCAGAGCGGGGCCTGACAGGGGCTGCGTGCGCAGTGCCATCCTGGCTGAGACGGTGCACTCTGTGGTGGACACGTTCAACCAGGCGCGCTTGGCCCTGTGCCCCTCCAGAGGCAGTCGCATGCAGGGCTCTCTTCCGCGTGCAGGACTCCTTCCCCAGCAGTGAGTCCAGTGACAGAGACAATCCAGACGTGGGTGACCGGTGTCCAGCAGCACTGTTTGCAGCCGCTATGCACCGTGCGCAGGTTCTGCTGAGGGTGGGCATCGTCCGCTCCAAGCGCGCTCCCACGCGGCAGCATCCATACGGGTGCGAGCTCCCTGTGCAGCACACGCATGCCATGCGAGGCCGGTCAGGAGTAGGCAGGCAAGCGCGGCCGCCCTCTGCAAATGCTTGCCCCGCGCAGCGCTGACAAACGCCGCGCCTGGCTTCCACCACACAGTCAGCAACCCGGCCCTGAGCTTGCGGACATGCATATGGCTGTGCAGCACCCGGCCTGCGGCACTGCGCTCAAATGCGTTCTTTGTGGCAGATCCTGTGCTCAGGTACCCAGGTGACCAGGGTGACAGCAGGGCTCGAGCCCACCCATGACCCCACGCCTCACCCAGGTACATGAAGGACAAGTTCGTGTGGTCGCTGGTGTCGGCGGTGGGCATCTTCTGCCTGGGCGCGGGGCTGACGTGCGCGCACGGCCTCAACGCGCTCATGGCGCCGCCGCCGCACCTGGACAACCTGGGCTACGGGCTGGCGGGTGCGCCCGTGGGCCCCGCCGGCGCGCACGGGGACCTGCCCCTGATCGCCCACCGCACGCCAGCAGCTGCCAGGCGGCCAGGGAGGCCTGCATCCTGGCGCCAGTGCATGCGCGCGCGACTGCGCCTGCCCCTTGCGGCCGTAAGCGATGGGCGACAGCCTGGCAATGCTCTGCGCGCGCTGCGTGCCGCCGGCCCTGTGTCACGCTTGGTCGCCGCGCGCAGTGCTGGGGCTGTCGTTCGTGGTGGAGGGCTACAGCCTGCTGGTGGCCACGCGCTCGGTGGTGGCGGGCGCGGCGGCGGCTGGCCTGGGCACCATGGAGTTCATCAAGCGCGGCATGGACCCCACGTCCATCGCTGTCATGCTGGAGGACGGCGCCGCCGTGACCGGGCTAGTCATTGCTGGTGCGGCGGGCGCCTGAGGCGCGTGGCGTTTGTTATAGAGCCGGGGAGGCGGCTCATTTGCGTCGGAGTTTTACTCTGTCAGGAGCGTGCCTGGTGCTGTGCGCCTGCCGGCGGTACAGAAAGGGCGCCGTGCGGCGGCGACTGGCCTTGGCGCCGGCGCGATGCGAGCCAAACCAGCATGCGCACCGCAGGCAGGCAGCGCGTGTGTCGCAGGGTAGGGTTTACCAACCTAAATCCTGGGCGGCCGCGGCAGGCGTGTCCACCTGGGCGACGCACATGACGGGCCTGGCCATGTACGACGCGATTGGCTCGATCACCATCGGCCTGCTGCTGGGCTGCACCGCCGTCTTCCTCATCGGCCAGAACCGTTCGCTGCTCATCGGTGCGCGCGCCCCCTGCTGCCCGGTGGCTGCGAGCTCGGCTCGCAATGGCGTCCGTGCCTGTGTGACTGTCTGTGTGACACACACGGCTCTCTGTTGCATTTGTGACACACACGGGATCTGTGCTATGTTTGCGAGACGCACGGCTCTTTGCTTTCTATGAGATTTTTATTCACTCATTAAAAGCAAAGAGCGATGTGTCTCACGAACATAGCAAAGAGCCGTGTGTGTCTTATGTACAGCAAAGAGCCGTGTGTCTCACACAAACAGTCACACAGTCACGGCAGCCGCAGCCAACTCCTGCTGGATCGTGGCAGTCGCCCCATGTTTTTATGTTTACAACCTCGCGGGGGGGCACGTCTCGGTCGTCATGTCTTGCGGGCCTGCTTCAGCGCGCCTCTGCGCAGCCCATTCAAACGTAGAGCTTGCCAAATAGTGTTCGCTATAACATGATGACTGTGTCCCAGCAGAGGTGCACTGCCACTCTCTGCAAGGGCAGGGGGAGCGCTGGCTTTGCAGCGCCTGGCGAGTTGTGCCAGCTGCCAGCGGGCGCGTCAGTGCCAGGGCGCATGCACAGCGCCCGCGAGCCGACGCCTGCGCGGCGCCCAGGCCGCGCGATGAACCCGCACGACATGCAGCGCGTGCTGTCGCACCTGAAGCGCGACCCGGTGGTCAAGGCGGTGTACGACGCCAAGAGCGAGGAGATCGGGCCCAACATCTTCCGCTTCAAGGCGGAGATCGGTGCGGGGGCCTCCCGGCATGGGCAGGCAGTGGGCGGATTTCGGTGAGGGGGCCTCCAGGCGTTAGCTGCCAGTGCGCCGTCGGTGACACTGCCGAGCCGCGGCGACTGCGCCTGACCTGCGCGGGCACTTGTACGCGTGCACTGCTTGACGTGCTGCCGGGTTGTCAGGGTCGTGCCGCAAGCTGACGAGAAGGGCGGTGAGAGCGGCGACATGGAGCGCGTGCACGGGGCTCACCAGGCAGTGCGCCCAGGGTCGGGCGCGCGAAGACAGGCACTGAAAAGTCTCTGAGGTAGGGCGGTAACAGCAGCCAGGGTAGGGCGGCCCTGCAGGGTGAGCGCTGTGCTAAGGCAGGGGCGCCGCGCCGCGCAGAGTTCCACGGCGAGCGCATCGTGGAGATGCACATGCAGCGCCTAGGCGGCAAGGAGCAGCTGCTGGCGCAGGTCTACAGCGCGATCGCCACGCGCCGCGACGACACAGTGGAGCTCGCGCTGCGCGCGTACGGTGCGCCCTGGCGCCTGTGCGTGGCGGCCCGGGCCTTTGGCAGGCTGTCCGGCAGTAGGCGCGCAGCAGACGCTGCTGTGAGCGGCATTTTGGCATGTACACCTGGCAGCAGCGGCGGGCGCGAAGAGCAGGGCTGTTTGAAGGCGGGAACTCACGCTTGATGTGGCGCTGTTAGGGCTGCTGGCAGGCATGGCGCTGATCGAGGGTCTGGTGACTGCAGGCAAGGACATGGTGGGCGCGCTGGGCGCGGAGGTGGACCGGCTGGAGTCCGAGATCAAGCGCGTGATGCCCGGCATCCGCCACATCGACCTGGTGCGCATCCCCGCGGGCATGCCTTGCTGCATGAGAGGTCCGATTTTTGCCCCAAACCCCTTGCACAGAGACGGGGAGGCCAGATAGCGCCATTGCATGTGCTGGCTTATTCGTAGGCAGGGTCAAAGCTCAGGTGACTGCCGTACCGAGAGCTCTTTGCACATTGCTGCTCTGTCCATAGCATGCATGCGCAGAGTGTGACTCTCCTGGCTGGCGGCCATCCAAGTGCCCTGCATTCATGCATGCTGATGTCGGGCGAGCAGGAGACGGACCGGGGACGGCATGACAAGAAGACGCTGAAGGAGCGCAGCCTTTACTCTGTCGACTCCGACCCGGAGCACACCATGGCATCCTGCCAGACGCCATCGTAGGATCTGGCTTCGGCCTGGGAGCGCATCTGGCGTGTGCCAGCCTGTAGAGCTCGCCAGCCTGCCCTGCCCCGGGCGGCAGCGTGCAACCCCGTGTGATCACTGGCTTTCCAGCTGTAGGTTGTAGGGCCCAGGTGATTGACGTTCACTAGATGTAGACCTGGGCGCAGGCACTGGAATGAACGTATGCACGGGGATGTGGAACTCTGGAGACATCACTCCGTAAGTCAGTGCAGGTGGGCATTGAACTGTATAGAAACTGCTGCATTATTTTGTCAGAAATGCAGGCCAGATCAGGCAGAAAGGGCTGGATGAACCTGAGAGCTGCATTCACTCGCACAACACAACTGACCTCGACGCTCAGGCAAAGAGCGGGAGCTGGCAGTTCAGACATCGAGCAGTGCTGCCTGTGCTGTCGCAGAGCCTGCTCTGCAGGGCGACAGCAGGGGCCTGGTGAGCCAACAGGAATGCCATCAGTCACGGCGCTGCGACGCTGGCTGGTCTTTGTCGCGCTGCTGAGGCTGCTTTCTGGTCCGCGCCTTGCTCAGATGGATGACTGACTTGCACTTGCAAAGTTTTCATTGCGTTGTCTTGCTGCTCCTCTGTCCTACCTCGCCGCTCTTGTGGCAGGCTTTGCAACCTCTTGACATACAGTAGTTTATGTGTGTGCGCTCGGCAGTGTACCTGGGTGTGTTCCAGCATAGCTACTTCAAGTCCCACCTTTTCGACCTCCAGCCGGTGCTCGGTACGCCTGTGTGCGTTTGGCAGCGCACAGCATATATTAGCTGCTGCAGTGCCACCCATGTGCGTGCATGAGACCTTTGCGAACGCAGTCAACGAGCTGTATGGCCGGACATTTGCAACCTGGACGCTCACGACTTGCGCTCTGTGCCTCATCTGCGCCAAGAACCCTCACGTGAGGGCAATATATGGTGCGCTATGCCAGTTCATAGCTCCTGACTCCCCTGCTTTGAGCATTGCCCGCGTCTGCCGACGCCCGGACGGCCTGCTGCAGCATCGCCTACACAGTGTGTGGGGTTGCAGGCGCGACTCTCCTCTCCTTCGTGGCGGCGCTGGTGCACTTCACCATAGAGGTCCTTGTGTATAAGACCATGAGTCTGCGGAGTGCGGCCAACCCACTCATCGTGGCCGGCGCGCCCTCCTGAGCCAAGAATCTGCTACAAAAACTAAAGTATGTACAACAGGCTGGGCTACGCAGTCCCCCTCTGCAGGGCAGCGGGCATGCTCTGCCCCCTCATCGAGGACGCCGGGACTAGGCCACTACATGGTCATGCAGTATTCGAGCCCCTCCCCCTTGTGCATGTGAGCTCTGGTGAGTCAGGCGCGCCTGGTGGCAGGCGTGTCGACGCTGTGGATGGGCGCTGGCTGGAACTATTACACCAACCTGTCCACCGAGTCAGAGTGCGCACCGCATCCCTGGTTCACGCGTCATCGCGACTACATGCTGCACAGTATGCATTCTCATTCCTGCTGTACAAGAATTCTGTATGCGAGTTTGAGAGCGCGCTGCATTTTTGTGGATTCCAAGCTGCTGCATACACGCACGACTTTGCCGGCACAAACTTTGCGTAAGCATGTGTGAGCTGCGTACTGACTTTCAACTGGCAGACGCTCATGCCCGGGCTTCTGCCCGTGCAGGGCGTCAGAGGACCACGAGTCGGAGAGCGTGCTGCACCCCCCAAAACAGGAGTGAGCGCGAGCGGCGAGTGCATGCTCTGCAGCCCCATCTCGGCCTCTGAGACACATGCACGCTATGCTGTCTCGCGCTCCACATGGGCCATGTTGCGGGGTCATTGCCACATCGCAGGTATTGCAGGGCATTTGACGCGTGCATTTCCGCATGATGGTGCCTGTTGGGGACCTTGCTGTGGTTGCTCTGACCGGTTGACGGTGCTTCTGGGCTTGTTGCTGCCCATCTGCTTGAGCAGTAAATACGAGCAGGTGCTTATCAGACGCTCAAGTACATGCACACCTTGGAGGCACAGCCGTATCAGTGTTTCAAAACTGTACACGCTCGAGGTGCAGATGGCAGCCAGCCAACCAGAACAGTCATCAGACATGATATGGTACAGCTCGAGACAGCATGCACACGCGTTGTGTGGTGCATGCGCGATGCAAAGTGCAGCAGCCTGCAGCACACTTGACAGGATGAATATCATGCGTACACTTGGCAAGCCGCAGCCCTGGCCTGTGCTCCCCTTCATGCTGTTGCTAATAGATGGGACCGTTGATCTTGGGCTGGCGGAATGGCTGGCGGACATCCTTCCAAGGTGTGGTGACAGGACTCCTCTGTCCCAGTGCTGCCCGGTCGTTTCACGGCATTGCAGCGCAGCGCCGCCCCAACGCGCCTCAGTCCCGGACGGTGTTCAGGCGCACCACATCGTAGTTCAGCAGCGCCGCGATGGTCACCCAAACCTGCACATCAGGGGCACCCCGTATCGCTCAAGGATTGCGCAGAGATGACAGGCGATGGAGCAGGCCATGTGCCAAGAGCTTGGACCCATCAGGGCATGTGCAGCCTCGCCAGACGCACACCTGAGTGGGAACCATCAGCAGCCCTGCCGTCGGCTCGATGTCGTAGAAGCTGGCAATTGTGCCTGCAGGCGCGCACAGGGCGCATAGGGCATAGGGCATAGGGCATAGGGCGCTGGGTGCACACCCGCGCACGCGCGCACGGGCCACCTGGTACAGCTCCTTCGGCAGCAGGCATGCTACCATGCAGCCGCCTCTCCGCACAGCCGGCAGCGCTTCGGGGCGTGCGCGGTGCAGGGCGCCGGCGCCGCACCAGCCACCGAGAGCCAGAAGGCGCCCATCCACTTCAGGCTGGGCTTGAGCTCCCGCCGGCCGAAGAACACCACTGCGCGCGCCCTCAGCCGTCCGCGACTCAGGGCCTACCAGCTCCAGGCACAACTGGCACCGATTGTACCCTGCCATGCTGGCGCGGAGAGTGCCAGTCTGGCCAGCCTGGCCGGCGGCGCGGCCGCAGGCGGGGCGCGCACCGTTCCACCAGTTGCCCAGGAAGAGGTGCAGGCCGAACACCGAGAGCGGCACGGCCAGCTTGTTGCGGTCGCCCTTGGCGCTCTTCCAGACCAGCCACAGCGCCGCCTGTGCCCCACAGGCAGGAAACCTCGCTGCTGCTCGCGAGAGCGCGCTCAGCAGTGTGGCACCGCTATAGCAGGGCATGCGAAAGTTGATATCCCCTCCTTGTCAGAGCCAAGGTAGCGGCTCGCGACCAAGAGCATGTCAGCAGCACAGCCCCCCAGCCGCAGGCGACAGCAGCGACACACTAGTCCAGCACGGCCTGCGTCTGGCAGACGGCACAGGAAGAGCTGGGAGCACAAGTGGCACTGGGGTGGTCACAGCGCCAGGCCAGCAGGGAGCTCAAACGTAATTTATGCGCACCGACTGCATCACCTTCAGCGGGATCCAGACAGACGGGAACCTGCGGCACCCATATGCTGAATTCTGTTAAGCAGCTACACCCAGTAGAGAAGCATGCGCCGTGGTGCCGCAAGAGGGGGCTAACACAGCTTGCGCATGCCGACTGCAAGAACGAGTGGCGGGAACTCACACCCACGGCGGCGGGTAATAGCTGCGGCGCAGCACACAGAGCTTTAGTATGCGCCGTAGTGACGCGCAGGTCGCGCTTTGTGGAGCAGTGACACTACGTCAGGGCAGGGCTGAAGCGGCAGGCGGCTCTGGGCGCACTCTGGCTTGCGCAGCTTGGTGTACCACGTCTCGTAGCTGTCCGTGTACGGCGGCACGAGCTGGCCAGCGCCAAACACAACAGCAGCGGCGGCTAGCAACCCCAGGTCCGATCTGTTGCACGAGAGCCCCACTGTTAGCAGCGTGGAGAGTTGCGCAAGCACACATGCACGCAGTGCATTGGCTTGCTTTTGATTCACCCCCGGGGTCAGCTTGACCACGGGACCGCTTGTACTTGCACAAACACTTCTTGCACGACGTTCACAGCATGCGCCTGTTGCGCAAGCGAGGATGTGATACGATCACGAACGGTGACATATCCCACGGTGACGCGCAGGGGCGCTTTCGCCACTGGCGCCTCGCGCATCTGAACGCAGCGCACTGCGCCAAGCAGGGGCGCACGGCGGCAGCGCTGCCAGCAGGCCGGGCTGCCGGCGCTCATACGCAGACGCTATCACCCCGATGAACCTCATCCTGCTGTCTGCTGGTTGGTCCTCTCCGGTATTAGTCCACCCACTGATGGGAATTTTTCAATCCAAGTCAGTGTGGCTGGTCCGTAACCTACCTGCGACGTAACGGGAGTTTTCAACACACATCAGCCCTATTAGCTGAATAGAGGCTGCCTCAACACTCCTGTGCCGAAGGGAGGCTATTCCCAAAATCTAAGGAGTCGGTGGTGGCTGAGCAGACCAGCGGAGCGCGCCCCCCAGTCTTTTATCCAGGTTACGAGCGCATGTGGCGCGTCCTGAGGACGGTGGGGTGTCGCTGCAGTTGCACGGGGAAAGACGCGCAGGCGCGCGCTATAGCCGAACTGTTAGACGGAGTCAACCCTTGGAGCCTCCGGCCGGGGAGGCAGGTCTGGGGGGATGCTCATGCTACCAGCCCGAACGGCATTGACACATTCTACGACTCGACCGTGGAGCAATTTGCGCTGCAGCCGTTGGAGGTGCTGTCCCTGCGGCAGGTGTGCCTGGTTCGCGGCATGCGGCAGCATTTTGTTATGTACATCAATGCACACCTTCCGCCGGTGGTTGTGCAGCACCAGCAGACGCTCTACGCTCGCAGATGCTCGAGTTCGGAAAGGGCGCGACGCATGACAGGGCGCGGGTGCTTAAGAGCGCCAGGCATGCGCAGCGCGAGGTGCGCCCGCCCCTGCACAAACGCTGGGAACGGCGACCGCCACGTGATGAGACCTGGCCTCGCTATAAAAAGCACTCATACATTTGCACCACGCAACATGGTGACCTCTGTGCTCTGTGAAAGCGTGGCGAGACAAGCCAGTGCAAGGCTGGCACGGCTTGACCTGCGCTCACCGTGCGCAGCTACCCAAGCGCCTAGCCAGGCGGCTCATGGACCTGCAGTTCCTGCCGCACATCTTCGTGAAGAACCCGCACATCAGGCGCGTGTATGACGCGTACCTGCACGCGTTTGACACGCTGCGCTCGATGCCGCTCGTGGTCACGCCCGAGGACAACGCGCGCCTGACAAACGTCCTCCAGCGGCTCGTGGATGAGCACGGTGTGCCACGACATTGCAGCCCTCAAATGCACAGCATGCGCCCAAGCGTGCTCACCACTCAGCCTGTCAAAGGCGTCACCAGCCTCTCATAGCTTTGCATGCATGCGTGCCTCACCATGATGTGCCACACGGCTAGCTCATTGCGGTGCTGGGACCGCTCACAGCGCCGATGCTGGACGCGCTGGCTGCTGGCCTGCGGGAGAGCAGCAGCAAACCATTCGTCGGGCCCAAGCTGCCCAACCTTGACGCCTTTTTTGACAGGTACAGCCCACACCTGCTTGCAGCCCACACCTGCTTGCGGTGAGCAGCAGCGTTTGGCTCAACGCAGCGCATTGAGACACCTGCATGCCCCCGTGGTCCTGAAGAGCACCCTGCCAACATGCATGTATGCACGGGCCATGCTTTCGACCTCCTATTGCATGGCGCATAGAATGCAGTGGCGTGGTGCAAGAAGCCATGATGGCTGACCAGTCGGAAGCAGCCCCTATCGTATTGTGCCTTTGCAAGGCATGGTGCTCGCTCGCACTGGCAGCCTTGCGCCAGCCTTACCTTCAGTGCAGGTGCCCGCGGCGCTTTCACTGCGCAGCCCCTGCGACTTTCACTGCGCAGCGCATGCGAAGTAGAGCGCTGGTCTCGTCCGACAGTCTGATCCCCGCGCAGCATGCTGCGCTCGCGCATCAGCCGGCGCGTGATCGCGGAGCAGCACATCCACCTGGCGCAGCGCCGGCCTGGCTTCATCGGCGTGATCGCCACTGACTTCTCGCTGCGCGAGGCGGTCGACCACGCCGCGCGGCGCACGCAGCAGGCGCGCGCCCGCAGTGGATATGCCCGTTGCTGTTATACTCAGAAGCTTGCAACCCATGGCCTTGATGCAAGCGCCCGGGCTGGACAGCAGGTGCGCGCCTGCTGTGGACATGCCCGCTGCTGTCATGTTCAAAAGGTTGTAAATTTTGGTCTGAATGCAAGCGCCCAGCCCGGGCGCTTGCATGGCAGTACCATTATTTCGTCCATCTCACTCACTGTGGAATGGAGAGGCTGAGCAAGCATGCCAGGTGACCCATGCAGGCAACATGCTTGCTTCACAGGTTCATGCTCGCCACAGCAGCACTGCTGCAAGAGGCGTCGTCAGGGATGGTGCAGCCTGGGCGCACGCGATGCCTGGCTGGCTGCTGGCGCAGGTCTGCACCGAGACGTATGGCTTCAGCGCCGACGTCGTGTGCACAGGCAACCTGCACACGTCGATGCCCTACATCCCCATACACTGCGACTACATGTGCGCGGCGCCTCTCGTGGCACTGTAACTGCACCCCGCTCGCTTTGCCTGCGCTGGACGACAGCCAGACAGGCGGTATAGGCTCCCTCGCGCAGTTGTCCCTATTCTTGCCGTTTGCCCAGGCTGGCTGTATGGCATGCTTCAGGCTCCGAGCCAGGCTGGAGGTTCTTGTGCAGGTCTGAATTATGGGTGTGGCTCAGGTAGTTTGTCATTGAGTTTGAAGCGCTATTACAGTCTTATGCGCATCAAGGTGCGCGTGCACCTGTCGAGCGCCCTGCGCACAGCAGCCGCCGCGCAGCTTGAAAGCTGCGACGCGCGCGACAGGCTGTTCGAGCTGCTGAAGAACGCCATGCGCGCGGTGGTGGAGGCGCACGCGCGCGCCGCGCGCGCCGGCGGCCGCCGCAGCGCGCCGCCGCCGCCGATCATTGTGCGCATCTGCGACGCGCCAGCCTCCGTCACGCTGCGCATCTCAGACCAGGTGCTCCGGGGCAGGGTACCTTCAGTACCATAGGCTTGAGTGGCCGTCTCTTCTTAGTCGTAGGCGTTTGATGTAGGCCCGAGGCAGGACCTGTCTGAGATGCAGGGTGCTCTTGGTCAGCCGCATGCTGCAGCGCTGGCGTATCTGCGCTGCGCGCCTGGCGGCACCCGCCAGCGGCGCCAGTGCGCATGCGAGGGGCGCCGCGCCTGGCACGGCCGCGCTGAGCCTGCGCACGCGCGCTGCCGCAGGGCGGCGGCATCCCAGAGGCCGACCTGGACCGGGTGTGGAGCTACGGGTACACCACGGTGGACGACGCCGGCGCGAACTCCGGCCTGGCATGCCCTTGGGTCGACAGTGTAATGCAGCTCTTGTGCGGCGCTGCAAACTGTGCACAGAAGAGTGCTTAATCACAGCCCTAACCTAACCCTAGCCCTAGCCCTTATAGGTGCCAGCATAGGGTATAGGGTGTCCAGCAATGCAAGCATGCCGTAAGAGCTGCACCCAAGCAAGCCCCTCGCTGCGCAGGAGGGCAGCGGCGAGCATGCGGCAGCCTTTGGCGCGGCCATGGCGCAGGTGTGCCCGCCCGGCTGCGCTGCCGATCCGGCCACAAATGCCTGATTCCGGGCCCGGGCTCCGGGCGCCCCGCGGGACATGCTCCTGCATGGCGTCCTCCTGCCAGCTGGGCGCCTTTGGAAGCCGGCCAGCTGTGCGCCGTACACCTGCCACGCATGCAGTGCCTGCACAAGCCCGCTTCAAGTTGCATGCAAGACATAATGGCATGGCCGCATCTTTCCCGCCTGCCGACCTGTGTGGCCGCGCAGTTGGCGGCGCCCTCAGGCAGCAGCGGCCGCTGGCGCATGGGCGGCCTGGGCTTTGGCCTGCCGCTGTCGCGCCTGTACGCGCGGTACTTTGGTGGGCGCCCTTCCCCCTGCTGCTGTTCACACGCAGCCCAGGCCACCTGCGGTCGGCGACTGTCTGACGCGCCTGAGTGCAAGCCTTGGAGTGGTGGGGTCGGAGCATGGTGCGAGCTGCGCCGCCCTTCACGACCCTTCTGGATGCTGCCGCACTTACCAGCGTGCCGGTGTTCTGTCCTGCGAGCCTCGGGGTTGCGGCTCTGGGCTGCAGTGAGGGCCTTGGGATGCCCCCTGCACCAACTTTTGACCCAACACGCCTGGGTGCGCCGAAGGGCGCGCGCACTCAGGGCCTTTCCTTCCCTGTCTGCTGCAGGCGGCGACCTGCAGCTGGTCAGCATGCCCGGGTATGGCGTGGACGCATTCCTGAGCCTGCAGCACCTGGAGGGCGACTGGCACGAGCCGCTCGCCGAGGTGCAGTCGGCGCCGCTGCTCGCGCCCGAGCGCCACGCGCCGGGCTTGTACCCGTGACTGCGTGCTGCTGTGCCGCAAGCTGATGCTACGCAGTGTGTTTGGGGATAGCGGCAGCGTTCCATGGAAGCCTTGGTGCCTTCAGCTGCTTTGAAGAATACTTCAGCCTGGGGTGCTGCTGTTTTTGCGTGCCATGCATGTGAGGAGGTCAATGTTTGCCTGATCTCAAGGTAAGCCCAATAGTTTCGTGGCTTGCTCACATACCGTATGATGCTTGCACAAGTTGCCTCTGGTTGCAAGTCAAATTTTGGCACAGCCATGTGAACGAAGTCTCCTCCAAGTCGCATTTCATCTTGCTTAAGTAATTGGAGTGGAGGTGGGTAGCATAAGTGCTGCATCTGCCGGCGTACATGTGAAGCACGGTGTGCAAAATATGTGGATGGCACGCATTACTAGGGCGCACTTTTGTCAATACTGCCCATGCGCCCCTAAGCGAGCAGGTGCCACTATCGAGTAGCGTGTATCGACGTTTTGCTGGTAGACGCTACCCTGGCTCCTGTCAGGGCGCCTGACTTAGCAGGAGCATGCCCCGTATCGTCTCCCTGTTGCGCTTGCCTCCGCTACATCCTCACACACAGTGACAGCAAGGGCGGCTCTACCCTCAGGCGTATGACATCACGTTCAGTTGCTAAATTTCAGCAGCCCCTAGCTGCCCAAGGCCTGCAAATCTCGCATGTGGACCACAGCCTTCATCAGACCCACATCAGCCCCGCTCACACAGTGGCCAGCACATCGGCCGGCACATCCATGGCGTACTGAAGTTCGCACGCTGTGCAGAGCACCCTAAGCAGCGCCCGCGCCCCCCGCCAGCTCAATCGTCGATGAGGTTGGAGATGTCGCCGATGCGCGCGCGCGCGGCCCGGCGCGCGGCCTTGCCCTCGCGCTTGGCCTCGGCCTCGCGGAACGCGCGCATGTTGGCCGGCTCCCACAGCGCGCGCTCCAGCGCCCAGCGCCGCGCGTCCTCCGGCTGCGCGTCCCAGCGCCGCTCCGACAGGCCCAGCGCGCGGCGCGTGATGTACGCCTGAGCGCGGTTCGAATGTACAGCTCTGTTGTCGCTGCCCTCCTAGTGTGCTCAGGTTGGCCACGCAGCAGGGCTGCCTGGGACGGTCAAGCCACAATGCAGCACAAGAGGCTGAACACAGGTTGCTCTCACATGTACAAGTCAGACAAGCCCGTTTCCGAGCGCGCGGTATGCTCGCTCGTAATGTAACAAGGTGAGCTAATTGCAGCCCCAGCACACTCGAACACACTGCTGACTCGAGTCGGGCCTGGCACCGGGCGAGGCAGGCCAAGGGCTCCACCTTTGCGGCGTCATCATACTCCTCCTTCCGGACGCGGTAGCGCATGAGCCAGTCGAACTGCCACGCGACGGCCTGCGCGGCATGGCGGGCTCAGCGCGCTGCCCGGCCCACATGGCGCGCAGCTGGCTGCGCTGCGAGCCGCGGCGCCCACCACGCGTGCTGGCTCAGGTGACGGTGCACTCGCACGCCCGCTCCCCCCTTGCCGAAGCACCGCACCCGGCGTGCTAGGTGGCAAGAGACACTGCTTTGGCAGGCCGGCGTGGCGCACAGGACGCAAACGCCGTTTAGCGCCGCGAGGCCCTGCGGCCATCTCCTCCCGTAGCATACTGGGGTCGGCGCATGGACCGCTAAGTCATGTAGAGCCAGCATGGCCCCTCCCCCACCGCCAGCGCAGCGCGACGCCGCGCCTTGCAGGCCGTGTACGGCAGCAGCGCGAGCTGCGCGCCCAGCAGCTCGCGCACGTCGGGCTTGGCGAAGCCGCCGCCGGCCGCGGACGCGGCCACCTCCGCGTCCGCCGCCGCCTCGGCCGCCTTCAGCTCCGCCTCCGCATCGCCCTGCGCGCGTGGGCTCCATGTCACCTGCTGCATCCATGCTCCCGTACCACCCCGTACGACGGACTTGAGCTGCCAAGCAGAAGCATGCCTGCGAACGAGTGCTTGTCCAAAAAGTGCTCGTGATAAGTCTACAACCAGACTGAATGAGGGCTACAGGTTTGACACGCAAGGAGAGTAATACAAGATATGGAGTCAGCCTGTCACCCACCTTTTTGCCCTTGCTGCCGGTCCGCTTCCTGGCGGGCGCGGTGCACTGCGCGCCGCCCTTGCCGCCGGTCGCGAGCTCCGCCTGCAGCCGCTTGACCAGGTGGCGGTACTTTGGCGTCTTGCGCGCGCGTGTCATCGCCTGCCGCACAACCCGGGCTTACGTCACGGACACGTCACGCTGCCGCGCTCGGCTGACGCGGACGCTGCGCATTCAAGCTGACTACCAGGCAGCGCGCGTGCGCCCCTTTGATGCACCCGCTCGGGACGCTCGAGGTGGCTGATCAAGGAAGTGTCACTGGATAGCGTGCACAAGGCAGTGTCACTTGCAGGTTGCTTGTGAGCAAGCAAGGCTGGTTGGCGAGCGAGGCAAAGGCGGCGGCGCGGGGCAGCGCGGGCGGGCGGGGCCGTACGCTCTCATACACCCAATACTGGTTGGCGTACTGGATGCCGGAGACCACCGCGATGATGCTGAGCACCACCGCACGCGCGTCAGTCTTCCAGTACTTGACTGCGGCCGCATTGTAGTAGCGCATGCTGTTATACATGTGCTCGTCTGGGTGCTCCAGCGCATAGTCGTACGCTTTCCGCAGCCGCGCGTCTGCCAGCACCTGCGGGCGCACCGAGAGCCTCACGCACCGGTGCTCACCCCCCCTCGCACACGCCGCATTGCAGGCTGTGTGATAGCAAACCAGCACAGGCGGGGCACAGACACGACCGTTAACGCTTCAGAGGCCCTGGCGAAGAACGCAGCAGAGCGCAACAGAGCGCCTACCCAGCAACTGCAGCGTGGCCCTCACCTCGTAAGCCTGGGCCAGCCGCTGGAACTTGGCTTTGGCATCCGGAGACGGATTCTTGTCCTGCATGCGATGTGCCCGACCTTAGACAACAAGATGCGCCACTCACCGAGCGATGAGAGCCACGCCGCTGCAGCTGCCAAGCGGTGCTCAGCTCAGCAGAGGTGGCATACACACTGCGCGTCGGGGGCGCACCGGGTGGACCGCCAGAGACAGCGTACGATACGCGCGTTTCACCTCGCTCGTGTTTGCGGTCTGCTTAACCCTGCCGGGACAGCAGCTGGCTGTCAGCGCACGCTGCAGGCCGCGTGAGCGCAGAGCGCGCATGTTTGCACGTGCCGGCGCAGGAAAGCATATGTTCGGGCGATCACCCCAGCACGTCGTAGCAGTCGTCATCGCCGCAGTATATTGCCGTTGCCTGGCGCGCGCAGGCGAGGACCAAGCCCACCACAATCAGGCGGCACAAGGCCCCGCGCTGCATGGCGGGTCGCCCGCTCGCCAGGTCGCACGACAACGCGAGTTAGCCTGTTGAGTGTGCCACGCTGCTCTCTTTTGCTTCCCACTGCAGCTGCAGCTGCTGCTGCTGCGGCTGCGGCTGACAGACGCGTGATCCGCCTGTGATCTGCTCTTTCGCAGTAGGCAGGCGGTTCTGTGCACCACCACACACTGTCGTTCGTGCGCTTGAGTTGTCCAGGAGAACAGGGACAGGGACCAGGAGGACCCCGCCAACTTGGCAAGACCTAAAAAGGGTACAACACATCCCATCGGCTGCACTGGAGCCACACTGGAGCATCGCTGACGCGGACCACCTGAACGAGGGACGCCGTGATGGGCTTGCGTCGCCATGGAACGTACGTGGTCAAGCGCACGGACCATGTGCCTTCATTGCGACGCTCTGCATTGGAAGCAGGAATGCACGCGGCACACGTCCTGGCGCATGGAGCAGGTCCGGCTGCTCACTCTGCAACAACCATCTTAGCCGTTCAGGGCGCTGCTCAGCGGCGACGATCCGGACAGCGCCGGGATGAAAGCCCACATCGGTGCGTACAACATAGTGTTCCAGCGCCACGTCTCCGTCGCACAAACAGACCGCTTGGGTCTGGGCGCGTGCCAGACGTGCGGATCAAGGGTCGGGTCTACTGCTGCATGGGCCCGCTGCAGCCGCGCAGTGTCGCCACATCGCAGTTTGTGCAGACCTGCAGTCTGGGCGGCCATGGCGAGCTGGCAAAGGGCGTGGCTTTCTTCCCTGGTGACCGCGCAGCGGAAGGCTTGCACCCAGTGTTGTGCTCATACATCATCGCCTGCAGCCGTGCTGCAAGGGCACCGCGCAGCTGTCACCAGGGAAGAGGGCCATGCTCGCCCTCGCCGCCCACACTGTAGATCTGCAGGAACTGCGCGTGGCGATTCTGTGCCGCTGCAGCAGTCCTAAGCGGAACTTCACGCGCACGTTTGGCATGCCCAGTCCGGCGATGTGTGCGCCGGATGACGCGAGCTGGAACATGATGTTGTACGTGCCGATCAGGACTTTGAACCTGGCGCTGTCCGGGTCGTTGCGCTGAGCAGCGCCCTGAGAGGTTGCGGCGCTCCTTGCGGAGCGGGCGCTTGGCCTTAGCCACTTTACAATATATATGTTTGTTGCTCTCGGCTCGTTAGCAACCACACCATTTGCTTAGGCACAACGGGCCCTGCAGTGACTGCATGTCTTAACAGTTCCCAGCTGTTGCCAAGCAGTTCCAGGTTCGAGCAGGAGGATAGTTCATTGAGCACTAATGCACTAGGAGCGCCAACAAACATTGGCGAGTACGCGACACACTGACAGTGCTCCCAGACAGGACCCACAAATGCTTTCACATGCCCCCTAGCGCTGGACCCGAGCCCATGTCTCCTTGCCGCGCCCAGGGCCGCTCACATGAAGTCGTCCTCCAGCTCGCTAACCGACTTGTATTTCTGCTTGAGCTGCTCCCGCGTCATCATGTTGTCGTCCTGTTGCACGGACATCACAGCACACATCACCATCGCCCTGGCAGCCTGTCTGCGTGGTACACGACAGTACCGCCACATGGAGATATAACCTCCCACCCTATGCACAAATTGGCTTTGCAAAGGTATCCGCGATGAGCTGGTGCGCCAGACACGCGCGACCCGTTACGGACGCGCCTGCATGAGGTGGGAGTAGGAGCGCAGCTCCCGCTCTTGCTGCGCGGTCTCGCGGGCGGTCTTCTCCGCCCTCCGCTGCGTCTGCACCTCGGCCTTCCTGACGGCGCGCACCTACAGACCGCCGCGAGCGCAAACTAACTAAAAACTTATGACCAGCACAGGTCATATTGTGAGCTTTGCAGACAGGCGCATGCAGGACATCGGAGATGCAGCTGCATGGCAGAGCCGCGCAACCAAGCCTGCCGGTGCATGCAGGCAAGGCCTTGCCTGCCACCCGTGAGCATCCATCAATAGCACAACAACCTTTGTTGGTGCGCGCTTTTCAAATAAGGCAACGTTGGTGCACATGCCTATGGCTCAAGCAGCCCTTCTATTGCACTGTATATTGCATTGTATAAGACAAGCAAAGAGGCATCAGTTGCAGCTCGAGCGCTCCACGCAGCAACACACTCTCACGGCCTCGACATCTTCTGGCAGCATTGACTATGGACTCAGCTGGCGGCCAGTAGCATGCCTGTGCATGCTAGCCTGCCCAGTGCTGTACAAGCAAGAGCTCAGGGCCCAGGTCCTCGTGCACGGCGTGGCGTGTCGCGGGCCGCGCCTCCCGCTCGTACGCTCCCCGCTCGCTGGCCAGATCGGGGAAGGCCTCGCGCTTGGTGCGGTTGAGCCGGTTCACCGCGTCGTTGGACTTCTTGGCCACCGCCACCTTCCGGACCTGCTTCTGGTCCTTGAAGCCGACCTGCGCGGCGGCCCTGCGTCACCAGTGAACTGCCAACCACACGGGCCGCGGTGACTGCGGACCTTTTGGCTGTGCTTCCACCTCGCAGGAAGGCGCGTCGCGTCCCTGCTGCCGCGGGGCGGTGCGCCAGCCGCGTCGCGGTGTCGGGCACAGGGCGCTGCCGGGGCGCGCCTGGCCGACCTCCATCGAGGCAGTCTTCCTCAGGTTGGCCCACGGCGTGTACACGACGTCCACGGTGCTCAGCTTGCAGCCCTGGATGGAGTTGGCCTTGACCAGCTGCGCGCAGTCCTCCAGCGTCTCCGCGGGGATGTCGTCCAGCGTGCTGTCTTTCGGGAGCCTGAGGTACACGTGCGCCGACGAGAGGTCGTCCACGTGGAACCTGTGGCGCGGCGGCTGCGCTCGGCGCGTGCCTGCCGGCCTCCGGCGGCAGAGCCGGAGCGGAGTGCGCGCACCAGACGTCCAGCGGCAGGCCGTATTTGATCAGGTCCTCGTTCTCGTGCTTGTCGCGCCCCATAAATATCAGAAAGTCCTCCTTGCCGGGGCCGTAGCGCAGCGGCTCAAAGTACAGCACCATGCTGCCGGACGCAGCGGCGGCGCGTCAGGCAGCACTCTCACCGGCACGGCCGCCTGTCTGACGTATCGCGCTGCCCGGCTTGCATCACAGCTTGCACGCAGTGGGCCCAGAGAAGCAGCTTTTCCTGTCGTACCGTATTTGAGACGGCAGCTCAACCACCGTATCACCTGTTTACAGGAACAGGCTAACTTGGTTTGCTTTTGCGTTCACTTGCTGGGCGCCTCCTCCAGGTGGGAGGGCCTGCATCCACGCACACCCGCTGGGATCACCCGGGCCGCAGCAGATCACTATGCAGATCAGGGCGATCGTGCGCGCGGCGGTGCTGCTTGCAGCGCTCGCCAGCGCCGCCGCTCTGTACAGCAGCGGCGGGCCCGTTGTGATCCTCTCCAAGAAGAACTTCAGGGCAGAGGTGCTGGACAGCAGCCTGCCCGCCCTGGTCGAGTTCTACGCGCCCTGGTGTGCGCCCCGCTGTGTCCCCACTGGCAGGCAAGGCGCCTGGGTGCACAGCCGAGCGTCCGCTGTGGGCAGTGAGAAGTGAGGTCCGCAGTGAGCAGGCAGCATAATCAGTGCGGTCTTGCAGGTGCGGGCACTGCAAGGCGCTCTCGCCGGCGTTCCAGAAGGTCGCCGACAACCTGCAGGCGCGGGCCCGCCTCTCCCCCATCGGCAGCCCGCCTTGGCTCTCTCGCTGTGCGCACCACTGCAAGCGCTCAGGCTGCGGCAACCGCTGTGCCAACGCGCCCAACCCACGTCCCCTGCCGCGGCTCCAGCTAGGCCGCTGGTCCCTCACCTCAGTCCCCGGCTGCTTGAGGGCTGCTAGAGGGAATGCAGGTCACACCGCACCGCCGTGCGGGATCCCAGCGGCAGCGTCAGGAGCGCGCATGCCTAAGTCACAGCCGCTAACCAGCCAACTGTGCCTGCAGGGCCTGGTGACCGTGGGCGCGGTGGACTGCGACGAGGAGGCCAACAAGCCGCTGTGCGGCCGCTACGGCGTCAAGGGCTTCCCCACGCTCAAGCTGTTCGGGCCGCAGCGGCAGGTCAACCCGTACACGAAGAAGGTCGGCAAGTCGCCCTCCGACTACAGCGGTGCGCCGCTCGCTGGGGCGCCTGCCGCATCCGTGACACGGCTGTGGCAGAGCCTCTGCATGAGATTCTGCACCTGCAGCTGAACAACCAACTGGCGCGCCGCAAGGGTGCTGGAATGCACGGGCGAACGTAGGTTTGGCTGTGACCTGCAGGCTCCCGAGAATGCGCTCAACCTCCAAGCACGAACCTCACGAGCTGCGAGCCATGTCCCGAATGCGGGCCGCTGCGCGCGCAGGGCCGCGCACGGCCAAGGCGATGGCCGACGCGGCGCTGGGGCAGCTCGCGAGCGCGCCGGTGGCCGCGGTGGCGGGCAGCGACGAGCTCGCCGCGTTCCGCGCGGGCAGCGGCCTGCCTAAGGTCTTGCTCGCGAGCGCCAAGGCGGCGCCCACGCCGCTGTACCGCAGCCTCGCGCTGCGCTTCAAGGGCCGCCTGGCGTTCGCCACCGTGCGCCGGCCCCCCGGCGGCCGCTCCTTTGCTCAAACTGTGACGGACGCTGAGATTATGCGCCAAACGTACCAAATTTCGCATGTTCCATCACCTCAGCGGCTTGCAGCCCGACTCCGGGGCCACCTTGGCTCATGGGTCGGGCACGCGCTCCTGCGCGGCTGCGAGCTCCGGCCACGCTGGCGGGCAGGTGCGGGAGGCAGACGCCGAAGCGGTAGCGATGCTGGGGCTGGACACCTTTCCGTCGCTGGTCGTGCTGCCGTCCGACACGGGCGGCGTCATCAAGTACACAGGCGCGCCTGCCTTATCCTGGCAACAGCATGTAATCTGGGGAGGGCCGTAAGCTTGGCGGGCGCTGTGGGTTGCGCTGCCCCCTGGACGGCAGCCGAGTCACGCATAATGAGGGTGCCTTTGAATTACGCTTGGCGGCCCAGTCTACACTGAGGCGGTGTGCCGATGGGGGCAGATGGCAAGTCAGCGTGCCATCATGCACTGCCTGCCTCCATGCTGACGTGTGCGGCGCGCACGGGGAGGCGCGGTGCCTGCTTGCCGCTGATGCGCAGCCTCCCCGGATGCCCTGCTGGCGCGCGTCTGTGAGCCGGCATGGCGGGCTGCGCAGGCCGGCTGAAGGCCGCTGAGCTGATCGGGTTCCTGGGGCAGCACGCGGCCGCCGCGCCCGCTGCGCCCGGCAAGGACGCGCCCGCGGGCGGCGGCGGCGGCGGCGACGAGGCGGGAGATGAGGCAAGGGATGGCGACGGCGAGGCCGCCGGCGAGGACAGCGAGAAGGCCGTCCCGCAGGCGAGTGCCGGCACGGCTCGCGGAGGCATGGCAAGGAGGCTGGCGGCGTCCAAGCACACACGGCCGGGGCGGGCGGCCGGGGAAGAGGTGTCGGGTGGAGTCGCTGGCTCGCCGCGGGCTCTGGGACAGCCGCCGCTTCAGTACCAGGAGACTGTCAGCGTGTCATGATTTTGTGCGAACATGTCTCATACATCGATTGGGGTGTCCAGCGCCAGCCTGGCGGCACGGACGGCTTACCAAAGCTACACTCAACAATGCATGTCATGTCATTATTTGCTGTTCAAGGCCTGCGCCAGTCCTGTGCAGCAGACAATGAGTGAGCGTACTGGCTCCTGCCAGAGTGTGAACCTGCAAGGCTGCCCTCAGCGCTTGTGCCAAGTGTGAGCCACCATTACGCAGGTCGTGCGGGACATGACGGCCGAGGATGTGGACAAGGTCCTCAGTGAGGAGGACGCCTGGATGCTGGCTCTGTTTCAAGGTACGTCCCCATGCAGGCGTCGCGCTACTGTGCATGATAGCTTGGTGCGGCCCGCACTTGGTTGGGCACCGGGCGGCGCACCTGTCAGTGCCGCACTGCGGACGACGCCCACCCAGGCATGCACGCCACAGTGTACATTTGCATCACCGGACTAGAGTGCCGATGGTCACTGCAAAGCAACGAGATACGCTGTGATCTGTGCGCTGGCATGCTGACTAAAATGTTCGTAATAAGCGCGTCGCGCGCCCGGTTGATGCACAGCGCGGATGCGGGCCTGTAACGTGCGGGCACCGCGGCAGATGCGCCCGACGCGCCCCGCGGCAGCTGCGAGGCTGACCTCAAGGGCTTCAACAAGGCCGTCGCCGAGCTGGGCCGCCTCATCAAGGCCGGCGCCGTCAATGCCTCGGCGGACGCCGTGGCGGGCGGCCTGGACAGGGTCGCGACCGCCGCGCAGCGCGAGGCGCTCGCCGCGCCGGCAGGCGGGCAGGGTCCGTGCCGCACCCGGGTGAGCTCATACATCCGCAGCGGCCACACGGGGCCGTGTGGACGGGGCTGGCATGCGATCCCAGCATGCTGTGTGAAATTGACCTGTGGCTGTGTTCAGCAAGCTCCTGGGCTGGGCCGCTGTGCCTGTGCGCGCTCCTGCGCTGGCCCGAGTGACCTGCGCATTGCTAGGGCTGCTTAAGGCACTCAGCGCAGTCTCAGGCCCGGCGGCGCCCGAGCACAACGTGTCGTCGACGGGCCTGGCGCAGCGTGTGTTGAGCCTGGCATGAGCGGCCGGGTGTGTAGCCTACCCTAACCCTTACTTCGTGCCAGGTGGTGCTGCTGCCCTTTGGAGAGGACAAGGGCGGCCCCGAGGACTGGACAGAGTACACCGGTGCGGGCCTGGCAGAGCCGGGGGGCAGCGGGGCGCCCGCGGGCATGCGCTGTGGGCGCGGGGTTGCTGGCCGGCTGGGAGTGCATGCAGCGACGGCCCCGACCCTGCGCACCTGCCACAAGTTGACGCAGCGCCTGAAGCAAGGGCGCCAGTTCCTTCATGGGGGAGGAGTGAGCTCGAACATGGGGAGATAAAGATGCAGTGCCTCCTGGTGCTGGCTTTTTTGGTTCTGGACCAGCGGCCGATTGGCGGGCTGTGTGAGGCCGGTGTCGCATGCTCACAGCGTTATGCGTGCACGGCGCCCGGCGCGGCAGACGCACTGTGTGGGCCTGCGCACTTTGCCGTCGCCGCACCGACGACACTCGTGGCGCGCGCGGCACTTGATTGGCACGCCGTATGCGCCCTTGCGGCCTGACGCGCACGGGGCGCCCTGCGCCGCAGGCGCGCTGAATGAGACCAAGGAGCTGCAGCGCTTTGCGCTGGAGGCCTTCCCCTCGTACGTCACGCGCCTGGACGCGGCCTCGCTGGAGCCGTTCATTGCGGCTGAGCTGCCGCGCCCCAAGGCCCGCCCCAGCCTGCAACGGCCCACCAGGACACCCTGCTTTAGGGCTCGTGCCTCTTCTGGTTGTAGGGACACCTGCACGTCACCATGGCCTCCACTGCCCCCACATCTCGTCTTTTGGGCTCGCACCTCGTGCGGGTACATGTAGCAACCTCCGTGATCTGGCGTCTTACATAAAGCGTGCCTCTCGCCGCACTGCAGCGAGCAAGCGCGCCTTCGGCCCAGGGGTCCAGACCCGCGCGCACGCACGGCGGCAGGTGTTCCTGGTCACGGACAAGGACGCGACGCCGGGCGTGTTTGCCGCGCTGTCGGTCAACCTGCGGAAATACAAGTATGTCTTTGCGGACGTGCACAGCAGCGACGCAGAGGCTGTGGCGCGCCTGGGCGTGAAGAAGGTGGGCGCCCGCGCGCCCGCCCGTTAAGCCAACTCCCTTTTACCCTACCCTACCCTGTAGAAGGCGAGCACGCCCGCCGATCGCGCGTGCGCACAGACGGGCAGCGGTCTGCCGGCCTGCCATGCTTGGGTGACCCAGGAGCCTGAGCGTGACCTGCATGCCTTCAAGATTCTGCGTCAATGTGTGTGCAGGAGCAGGGTAAGACGCTGCGATCCTCTCCCCGTGGGTGTCCCTTCCTGGCCCTGCGGGCACCGGCCATGCGCTCAGCAGGCGCGGCTTGGGCCACGCAGGCCTGACCTGGATGCATGACGGTTTGCCAGAAGCTGTGTGCTGCATGGGCCGCATTTCCCGGCGCGGCCACACAAGGGAGCGCGCACGCATGCGCCAGGCGCCCGCAATGGTCATGGCCTTCATCAAGCCCAACGAGGACGGCAGCCCGCCCGCCCTGGGCAAGGACGCGCGCATCGCGCTGCAGCCCTTCCCTGGCCCGCTCCAGTACCCGTACATGCATCAGTTCCTCACGATGTTTGCGGGCATGATGGGGTGCGCCCGCGGCGCGCCCGCCTCCCGCTCCCCCGCAGGCCTGCGCGGCCAGGGCAGGCGCATGCGAGCTGCTCCGCCCGACCTGCTGGACGCCAAGAGTAACTGCCTTTCCTCGCGACTCGCTGCACTCATGACCTGGTATGGGATTTGAGCCCTCTGCACGAGGGAAAGAGTGGCACATTCAGTGTGCCGGTCCAGCACAGACCCTGCTGAGGCTAGGCCGAGGCTGAGCCTTCAGTCGGGCTGAGCGATTGAGCGTTAGGAGCGGGGCCGACCGTGCCAGCCGGCGGTGCGGCAGGGTCAGCGCAGGCAGCCTGGCGAGGGCTGGCGATAGGGCAGGCCAAGCACTGAGGGGCTGAGCCCGAGCAGGGCGACGCCCGAGGGCGGCGTGCCGGAGGAGGACGCCTTTGGCGCGGCCGCGGGCGCGCCCGCCGCGCCGGCCGACGTGCCGGAGGCAGCCACCGCGGCGGCGCTGGAGGAGCGCTGCGGAGCCTCGCAGGCACGCTGCGCAGACCTATGCTGGCGCTAGATGTGCGAGCGCCGCTGCAGAGAGGGCTGTGGTGGCTCGAGCGCGCTGGGGGCTGAATCCCTGGCACCCCAAGGCAAAGGCGTGCATCAGCCCATCTCCCAGGGTGCCTGAAGCCTCTGTAATGTCAGCGTGGCGAAAGCCGGGTGCCAGGTTGAATGCACCGGCAGCACGCGCAGCGTGCGCGTGCAAGCGAGCAGGGGCGCGCGCAGGCCGGCCTGTGCGCGCTCGCGCTGCTGGACCCCGCGTCCGCGGGGTTTGCGGGCCAGCTGGAGCTGGTCCGCGCCGCGGCCGGCCGCTGGGCGCGGCAGCCGCTGCAGTTCACCTGGGTAAACGCGCCGCGCCAGGTGCGCGGCCCCGCACAATGGGACCCCTGTATGCCGTGCCTGCGCGCCCCGTCGTGTGTGGGCGCCTGCTCTGTGCATTTGCCCTGCACCTGGAACAGTGCCGTGTGGGACAGTCGGTCCTCTGGTCCCGCCTTCACATCACAAGGACAAACGCATCTCGTGTCCACACGCTCCGGACTGGATCTTGCTGCGGTCACTGCCCTGACACACCGGCCTGGCACCGGGCAAGAAGCCAAAGTCATTCTGCCCTTTCTCTGACATTATGACCGTATCGCCCAGGTCATGAGAGCTCGCTGGCAATGTGGGGAGCCTTCGCACTGTGAGCGGTCATATGCACGCAGTCTGTCCATTTTCTGCCAGTGGCAGACGCCTGGTCCCTCCTGCCCGCGCGCAGCCGCGCTTCCTGGCCGCGTTCGGCCTGGCGCCGGACGCGGCGCCCACGCTGCTGGTGCTGAGCCCGCGCAAGGCGCGCGGCGCGCGGCTGACCGGCGCGTTCGACGCGGCCGGCCTCGACGCGCTCGTGGACGGCCTGCTCGCCGGCCGCGTGCCGACCGAGGCCTTCCAGGCGCGCTGCCGCTCAGGCGACCCGCAAACCTGGATAGGGTTAGGGTCAGGGTTGAGGGTGGGGCCAGATCGCCTGCATGAAAGGTCGCGTGATGCGCCGCCCGGCGGCTGCCCCTGCCATGACCGCGCCGCCCTGCCCGGACGCGCCGGAGCTGCATGGGAAAGCTATTGATGCCGATGGAGGGGCGCTTGGCCCGAATGGGACACTGCCCCCCCCCAGCCCCCCCCGGTGCGTGAGTGCGGCTGCGCGCGCTTGCCAGGCCATGCCGGTGCTGGCAGACGGGGGCGAGGACGCGGCGCCGGAGGCCCCGATGGCGGAGGAGTTTGACCTGTCAGACGTGCTGGCTGAGGAGGTGTCCGCCGCGCCGGGCTCCAAGGAGGAGCTGCTGCGGCGCGCGGACGCAGAGCTGCAGGCGCGCCTGCCGCAATGCCGCGGCGTCTACAGCCTTGGGACTCGCCTGCGGAGCTCGCATGCGCTTCTTGTGGATCCGTTGTTACCCCTCGGTGGCAGATTGCTTTTTCAGGACCCACCAACTTGGTGTTGAATACATGGATGGTCAAGTCAACTTAGAACTGCATGCCTGGAAGTACCACTCCATGTGTTCCGAGGTGCCATCTACAGGATCCGAATCAAGCCACTAGAACTGATGACCCACTGGCGCACGACTGCCCGCTGTCGCCTGCCCCAGGAGGAAGCTGCGAGGAGGAGCGCGGAGGAGGCGGCACGCAAGAGCGAGGCCGAGGCGGCGGCGGCCGCGGCAGGCAAGGGCAAGAAGAGGCGAAAGGCCAAGCATAAGAAGAAGCTAGCGCCGGCGTCAAGGAGGACCTCTGAGCGAAGGCGCATGGAGGGGGGCCGGCGCTAGGACAAGGCTTAGTGTGCCCGCGACTTGGCGCGCGACAACATTTTTATCCTGGTGTCAGATCGTACAGGTGTCCAATTCCGAATACGCTTCTTTCTCCCCCGGAAATCCACAACAAGACATGCAGTCCGCGTACCCTTTCACCTCTCCTCAACGTCGAGCTACCCTTGCTCACGTAAGCTACCTTGCTTACCTTCATCACAAAGTATTATCTTTATAGATTCAGCTCCAGGCAGCTTGGTGCAACACACATGTTGCTACACATAGCTCAACATGCATTCCGCTGGCATGCATTAAGCTGAGGACTTGTCAAAAACGGCGACAGCAGGGAAGCTAGAGAAAATAGAGAGCATCAACAGATCTGACAGACAGACGGCCTGGAGGGGTGACCAGAGTGCAGGATGAGGCCGACATGAACACAGAGGGCCACCCGGCCGGCTGCACGGCTGGGGCAGCAGGCTCAGGCCTTGGCAGCGCGGCTGCAAGCGTCCAGAATGTCAGCTGCCTCTGCATGGTCCCCAAAGTTGTGCTCTGCATAGGCAAACTCGGCTCCCAGGTCGCCCCGGCGCATCACCAACAGCCCGCCCATCGTCAGCCCGTCGCCATTCAGGTTGGACTCCTTGACGGTTTCCTTAGCGTCTGCAGCGCGCTTCCAGACCTGGCCCCAACACAGGCACGCTAAAGATGCCATGCAGACAATGCTTAAATAAGAGCATCAGGTAAAAGCAGAGATAAGCACAGGAGGAGCAAGTAGACAGAGTTGAAAAGGAGTGCGCACTGAGCTCCACGGGTTGAGGAAGCTCAGCAGGGAGCCTTTGCGCAGGGCGCCGTTGTTCAGGCAGCGGTTGAAGGCCTTGGTCTCGTCGTAGTAGAGGTCACCAGGCCTGCAAGGAGGTCGCTAAGCACTTCTAACAACCTGGAGCTTGCACATCAGTCTTCGACTTCTGGGGGCGCGCCAGAACGCGGGCTTGAAAGCCTGTATTTCCGCGGGGATGGCTTCGTGAACTACCGCGCACAGTCCGACGTTCAGTTTGTCTAGCTCTGGCTTGAGAGCGTACACCTGCAGGTGAACGCGGTGCTGAGCATGGTCCCACATAAAACATGCTCTGTTAAAGTAGTCAGAGAGTACAGCTTATACACACCTTTTGCGCCTCAGCCCTGCAGAGGACTGCGGCACATAAAATCAGTACGTGCTTGCCAACTGTAGATGACGCGTGGTACTTACAAAGCAGAGGAGCAGTGCCAGGCACTTACTGCAGCCCGGGCGTCTGGTTATGAGCACGACACACGGTGCGCTCTTCCAGAGCTCCCGTCCTGTGGTGGCAGGCTTGCTGTCAACGCCAAGCGGTGATAAGGGCGCATCTGCCAGCGCAGAGAGAGGAGGAGGCTGTACAACGGCCATGATTACAATGGGGCGAAAAAAAACTGCCTGCTGTAGCTCAAGGCTGTAGCGCAGCGTGCAACGCACGTGCAGAAGGTCGCCTAATGAGGCACTCCATACAAGGGCTACAAAAATTAAATGCAGCTCCAGTGGTTGCAAGCACAGTGGTTGAATCCTGTCTATCCTGAGGATGGCCTGACGCCCAGCCATGAGCACGGCTCAACGCACGCGCGAGCAAACCCTGTGCTTCATCACAGCCGTTGGGCGCGACCAGCCCACCCTCAGTGCACGCCTGTCTGGTGACCAACCTGGCGAGCGCCGCAGCACCTACAACGCCTAGATCTCCTCCCGCATCATCGCCGGCCCGCCGTCGCCCGCGCCCTGCGCCTCCGCCTCGGCGGCCGCCGCCGCGGCCGCCTTGTCCTTGCGCGCCTTCTTGGCCTTGGCCTTGCCCTTGCCCTCCTCGGGCGCGCCCGCGCGGCCCAGCACCAGCGGCTGCCAGCTGCCGCGCCCGGCCGCGTCCACCACATACTCCTCCTCCACATCCTCAAACACGTAGCCCTCTGGCGCCTGGCCCTGCGCACAATGAATGAATTACAACCATGTATCAGCCAACATTGGCTGCTTAGGGCAGGCACGCCCCGGCATACGGCCACCCGCCCAGTGCACGCTGGAGCAGCTCCTGCCGTGCGCGGGCTATATATGCACGGGCGCAGCGGCGGCGGCCAGCGCTGCCCCAATGCGCATGGCAGGCCGGCCCCCTCTCACATGCTTGAGACGTGCATCCCTCCCGGCCGGCCCGGCCGTTGGCACGCGCCGCGCGCGCTCGCGGCGGCCGCAAGTCCGCTGCGCAAGGCTGCAAGCATTACGATGCGTCCCTGATGCGCCCCTGCAGCCCGTGGCTGCCGCCTATGGGCGCGCTGGCCAGGTGCGCCGCGCGCGAGGCCAGAACAACCTGGACTCCTGGACACCCATGACTGCTGCGACGCGCCATTTCCATGTGCCACCGCGCCTGCCGCTACAGGCGCACGGCGCAGCTGCAACGTCAAGCACTCTCCTTTTGCAGGACAAGCAGTGCCCACTATCCAGGCCCAAGCCTCGAGGGCGCGTACCGAGGCGATGGTGAGGATGTCAGCTTCCACACGGCGCACGAGGTCCGGGCTGACATCGATGGGGCGCCGAAACAGCCGGCGCCGGGCGTCGCGCATCGCCGGCGTGACGCCGTCGCGCGCCTCGGAGCCCTCCGGCGCCGGCTCGTCCGCGCCGCGCACCAGCAGCACCTGATCATGTTGCACAGTCAAGGACGGAGCCTTACCACAGCTGTGCTTTGATGTGGTGTGCCTAGGTACCACCAGGATGACGGCCGCTGCTGAGCCAACAGCCCTGTGGCGGCCGCGTTTGCGCCGCTCACCCGCAGCACTTGCGTCCATCTAGCAGGCGCCGAGGCGTGAGACAGCTCTGCCACTTGAACGCTTCCTCTCCAGCAGTCACATAGGCTGTGGTCCACGCACACTGATATGGCTGGCCACCCAACACAGTACATACTCCCGTACTGCGCCGACAACGCTGGCAGCGTCAGTTCGCAGGCAGACGGTGCTGCTGATATTCAGGCCTGTCCGTGCAGGACGCGCCCCTCCCGGCAGCGCCCGCTGTGGTTACCAGGCTACCAACACGCTGCGCACACACCAGGCCTCGCGCGAGGGCCAGCGCCCAGGCCTGCCGCAGGTGCGCACCTCGCCGACGTCCGCGGTCTTGACCAGGTTGATGTCGTCGTATGTCTTGTAGCTCTCCACGACGCACGGCAGGCGCAGCAGCGACAGCGGGTATGCCTCGCCGCCAATGGTGAAGCGGCCCTCACGCGGCTTGGCCGGGTCTGCGCACACGCAGCCTCAGCAATACAGAACCACCAAGCGGCTTGTGCGCTGCTCTGTGCAGTGGCCTGCGCCATGCTCCTCGCACATGTACATGCTGCGGTGCAGTACTAAAGGCAGAGGGCAGCGCTGTGTATGACCGCACCCTCAAACAGGACCTCCATATCAGCGTCTTCAGGGCGGGCTGCAGGATCCTCGCGAAGAACGCAGCGAATGCGCTCAGCGAGTGCGTCATCCTGCACTCGGAAGAGGAACTGCTCCTCACGCTCGCCGGCCATGAGGCGCTACATCTGGCACCACTCACGGATCCTGCATAGCTCTGCGCACGCACTCTGCAAGATGACCTGCGCAAGCTCTCTTGCACCTCCAAGAGACTTTGCAGGTCGGACTGATGTGGTGCTTGCGCTGAAACTTGAGCACGGCAAGCTCAAGCACAAGGGGTGTCAATAGTAGCGCTACTACACTGGCTGGCTCGTTGAGCTTCAGTCGAAGTCTGATGCTGGCTCAGCACAGATGGCACCATCATTGCTCTTAAATCTCCCCCATTTCTGGGGTGCTGATCAGTGCTCATGAGCTGAGTTCCGACCATGCAGAGCAGGCTGGCCAGTGTGAACATGACTGAGGCTGCCCTGCCCTCCGCCCTCTGATGTCCCGGGCGTGCAATGGGGGACGGCGGGCAGGCGCAGGGGGGTCAGGGCCCCGCGCAGGCGCCGGCGCGGCCGCCCGCGTACATGGACGCGGCGGCGGGGGCCCTGGCGGGCGTGGTCGCGCGCTTTGTGGTGCAGCCGCTGGACGTGCTGAAGATCAGGTTCCAGGTCCAGGTGGAGCCGATCCAGCGCGGCGCGTCCGCCGCCGCGGCGTCCAAGTACACGGGCCTGCGGCAGGCGCTGAGCGCAATCGTCCGGGAGGAAGGCATCAGGGTGCGCGCCTGCGGCCCGACCAGCTCTGAAGTGGGGCCAAGCACTGCTGTTGCGTGTGTGCTGTCGGAGAGCCCTAGCGCTCCACCCAAGCGGTCTTGTCCCGCGCCGCCGCGCTCGCGCGCCAGCGTGCGTCTAAGGTGTCCAGCCCAGCGCGGTGCCACGCACCCGCCGCACTTGATAGCAGCCGTGCGCCGAGCCCATCACAGCAAGGGGGCCGTGGTACGGGCGCACGCCCCGTCCGCCGGGGGCTGGCACGCCCTGCTGCTCGGGCGGGCCGGCGCCAGGCGGGACGACCCCCACGGTCGCGCCGCAGAGCTTCGACGGCGCGGGCGCGTGGCGCAGCCCGCCGCCGGGCGGCGGCGGGCCCCCCGCTCGCGTGCGCGCGCGCGCACACGCCGCTGTCGCGGGGCCGCGCAGGGCCTGTGGCGCGGCACGCTGCCGGGGCAGCTGCTCACGGTGCCGTACACAGCGGTCCAGTTTATGGCGCTGCAGCAGTGTCGCGCCGCGGCCGCGCGGCACGGCCTGCTGCGCGGCGACGGCGCGCCCGCGCTGTCCTTCCTCTGCGGCGCGGCCGCCGGCGCGGCGGCGACCATCGCGTCGTACCCCTTTGACCTGCTGCGCACCACGCTCGCCGCGCAGGGCGAGCCGCGGGTGCGGCGGCCCCTGCAGGGTCTGTGTAGGTGTTGCGAAGTTGCCGAGCGCAGTTATGAGCAGCCCCCAGCCGCAGTGCGCGCTGCTTATTGTGTGCAGAGTGGAGCGGCCCAATTTTGTGTGATCGAGCAGGGGCCGAGGCGTGCTGTGTAGGCATGGTCAGGAGCAGCAGGGAGGTGCCATGCGGCTTGGTTGAAGTGCCTCACGACACAAACGAGCTGTGTTCCCATGGGCACACAGATCGGTCAGACGGACAGGCGAGCGCGCGAATGGTGCAGGCGCACTGTCACGGCGCAGGTGTATCGCGGAATGGTGGATGCAGCACGGGGCATCATGGCGGTGCATGGTGTGGCCGGGCTGTACCGCGGGCTCAGCGTGACGCTGCTGGAGATCGTACCATATGCGGCGCTGCAGTTTGGCATGTATGACGCGCTCAACGTGGCCGTGAGCGCCGCGCGGCGCCGCGCGGCGGCCGCAGAGGCGCGTGCACGGCTCCACAGGGTTTTGGGGGGGGGGAGCCTGCTTTGCCGCGCCGTCGCTCCACCGCCAGCGGCCAGCCCGGTCTCTGCCACCCCTCCCCGACGGCCGACGCAGGCGCTCAGGGGCTGCCGCGCGCATCGGCGGCCACCAACTTGGATGCAAGCCCTGTCAGGCGCTTGCACAAAGCCGCCTTGCACCGGACATGGGCTTCAGCTGTAAGGTGTGGCAGTCGAGCGCTGTGTGGAGCGCGCATAGCGCGCGCATGGCGCCACGCGCGCTCCTGCACAAAGAGCATGGTATCCAGCGCCGCTTGTGGGCGTGCGTGCCCTGTGAATGCCCAACAAGTAGCCTCGCATGCACAGCTGAAGCGCAGCCGGCGCGGGCGGCAGGGCGGGCGAGCGCGCGGGCGCGGCCAGGAGCGCCTGGACCGCTTCCTGTGCGGCCTAGCCGCCGGCATGCTGGCCAAGCTGGGCACGCACCCGCTGGACGTGGCCAAGAAACGCTTCCAGGCGCGCGCGCCGCGCCCTGCTTGCGCACACACAGCCGAGCGGGCGCGGAGCCCCGCGGCTGCCTTTGTTTCTGCTGGCGCACAGCGCCGCATGGCTTGGCGCGTCCGGTGGTCATGTCCCCTAGCTCGCCGAGGCGTGGAGGGGGCTGCCGTTCCTGTGCAGGGCAGGGTGCTCACCGCCTGCGGACGCAGCCACCAGCTCCCTCGGCGGCGCCAGGACCTCGATGACTGGGATGTGGGTCGTTAGGGTAGAGGGCTATGCCCACAGGCTGCGTGCGCGGCAGGTGGCGGGCCTGCAGCGCTCGCTGCAGTACGGCGCGCGCGTCCCGGCCGAGACCGCGCGCTCGCTGCCCGCATGCCTGGCGCGCATCTGGGCGGCCGAGGGCCTGCGCGGCCTGTACAAGGGCGCGCTGCCGAGCATCATCAAGGCCGCGCCGTCTGCCGCCGTGACGCTGTCCGCCTACGAGTTCTTCCTCGCGCACCTGGCTGCCGTGGCCGCTGGGCGGCGCGCCGCCGCACAGGGCGGCAGCGCGCTTGAGCAGGCTGCCTGAGCGTCGCTGCTTGCGCGCCCGGTCGCCGCGGCCGCCAGCGCGGCGAAAGGGGTATGCGTGAGGGCGGCACGTGCTGTGAGCTGTATCTTTTTAAGTGCGCTGTAAAACCATAGAGGCCATGCTGACTTCATACTGGCACGCTCTGCTCTCGGCAGGCCTCTCTGCGCACCGTGGGGCGTACTGGCGTCCCTAGCATGATGCTTGACACGCCGGTGCTTACCATGTCTTGTTACTTGTTGGATACGCGAGTGCCGCTGCAGTGCGCCAGGCGCTAGCCAGGACGCGGGCGAGTCCAGTGTCTCTCCTGCTGCCTAGAGGGGCTGTCAAGGCCCAGGCCAACTGGCTGTTGAACGCATGCAAGTTGTGCTGTGCTACCTGTTCAGATAGCCATTGCATGTAGCGTGTGAAGCCCGGTTGCCCACAGCCAGTGGCTAGGCAGACATTCTTAAATTGCTGGGTCGTCGCGAGCAAGGCCTCCTAGAGTCAGTAGGTTTCTACATTGGAGCGGCGCCAGGTCTGCAGTCCAGCATGGCTAGCAAGCAGGCAAGGGGTTCGGCGAAGTTCTCTAGAGGCGCCTAGCCAGCATTGCTGCATGCGTGCTGGCAGCGTCTGGCGGACACACATCTTACGTTCATTGTAAGAAGGCATGTCAGCCTCGTTCCTACAATGCAGAGCCTCTTGTGGGTACAGACACACATCAGGACCTCTCAGCGGGCAAGGCTGCCAAGGAAGCTGGCCTCGCGGGCCGCATGGTGCGACCGCAGGTTTAAGGAGCCGGCTCAGTAAAAAGCAGGGCAGCAGAGCCATTACGTGCCCGCACACGCTGGCCCGCAGCTGTGATAATGAAGCCGTCGCAGCTCCTCTGCTGTTCATTTCAGTAGTACAGGCACCCACATCATTGCTCATGCCCTAGGAGCCAGCCTTTCCTCTCGTGTGTTGCAGAACAGTAGCAGAAGAGCGGCAGCATGGCACAATCAGGGCGGCCTGGCTCTAACGTCACAGAACATAGCCCCGAGATCGCATGCAACAAGCCACCATGTGCCCGGACCGTCAGCAAATGCGTCGCGCCGTCACCGGTGCCTACCTGCTCCAGCGACGGCGGCACTCCGGGGGCGCAGGATGCATGCCTGGCAGCAGACCTTGCCCTCTTGTGCGCATGCGGTGTGCTCACGCGACCAGCGCGCCCGGGCTGTGCGCATGGGGCGCCGCGCCGGCCGCGAACGCGCCGCCCATGAACAGGTCACAGAGCCGGCCGCCCTGGCGGCCGCCGGCCGGCCCCACGCCGGCGCCGCCCCCAGCGCCGCCGAACAGCTCGGGCGACGGCTGCGCCGTGCCCGCCGGCGCCGGCCGCGGCGCCAGCAGCGCGCCGGGCGAGTGCGGCGCGCCGGCGCCGTCCACCAGCGCGCCGCCGAACAGCGCCACGTTGGCCAGGCCCTCGAGGTCCAGGCCCTAGTTGCGCGCTCAGCTGTCAGGGTAGGGTATAGGGGATGGGTCCGTCGAGCGCCGCCCAGCAGAGTCATGGAACACAGGGTAGTGTATAGAATTATAGGGTTGACAACAAGGCCACTTATTGTCTGGCTGGGTCGCCCGCGCGGCCCACCTGGCCATAGCTGAGGTCGGCCGACGGCGGCGGCGGGAAGCTCGCGGGGCCGCGCACGCCCGCGCGGCGCGCGCCCGTGGCGCCCCCGTACCGCGTGATGCCCGGCTCGTCCTCGCTCGTGGCGCTGCCGCAGCCGGCCCATGGCCCGCCTCAGCCACCGTGGTGCATGGCGGAGACAAGGCGCCCGCATGTGGCGGCGAGCACATGACATGCGGTGCTGCCACTGCGCCGAGCCTGCCGAAGCCCAAGCCTTGCAGGCACCGCACCACAGGCGAACAGCTGGCTGGCCGTGCTGACGGATTCACAGGCGGTGGCGTCAAGGGGCTGCACAGGCGCACGCACCTGCTCGCGCGCACGCTGCCGCGGCGCGCGCTGGTGCGGCGGCCGGTTGCGCCGCCGCGCCGCGGCACCGGCGCCTCGTCGTCTGAGGAGAGTGCCTCGCGCTGCAGCTGCGCCTGCGCCCTCGCGCCGCGGCCCTGCGCGCGGCCCACCCAGGCTGCCAGGTCACACGCAGGTCGGGGACGCATAACATGCAAAGCAGCTGGTCACAGTGAGTGCTCTGAGTTCCTCGGCTGTAGCATGCGGCATGCACAACGGCGCCCTGCAGCGGCCTGTCCCTGCTTCTGCCGGTCCCACCCATGCATGGCCGATCAGTAGGAGGCTGTGAGCTCGCTGTGCAACTGACACACCAGGACAGCAGCGCGGCCCTGACACTGGACACCTCCGAGCTCCGCACCCTCTGCGGCGCGGCCGCGGCGGCGCGCTCCTCCTTGGCGCGCACGCGCGCGGCCGCGCTGTCGAGCAGCTTGTCGATGACCTCGCGGTCCTCCGCGCTGGCGGCCATCTCGCGGATGGCCGCGATCTGCTCCTGCGCGCGCCAGCCCACATGCAAAGCTGTCAGGCGTGCTTCATCGATCACCGGCCTGTACACATCCTCACGGCCCTACACAGGTCGCTTGTAGCTGCTCATGCGTGCCAAGCCTGCATGTCCCGACCCGCCGTGCCGGGCCTGCGCCTTGCCAGGACATGCGCCGAGGCGGCACGTGCTGCTTGCTTATGTGCCAGGCGGCTCACAAGGAATGGCAGATGACTTTTGGTGTAACGTGCCATTCGGAGGCATGGCCTGCAGCGGCAGCGCCAGCGCGCGGCCCACTTGCACCGCAATGCACTGCAGGCATGGAGGCATGGCTGGCAACAGGCCGGACGTTGCGGAGCGGCGCCGCCCGAGGCGGGGCCGCCCGGCACCGCACCCGCAGCAGGCGATGCTCGGCCTGCACGCCGGCGGCCATGACGCCAATCTCCTGCACGCACTGGGGCGGGGGGCGCCTGGGCGCGCACCCGCAGCAGGCGCTGCTCGGCCTGCGCGCCGGACGCCTTGACGCTGATCTCCTGCACGCACTGCAGCAGCAGCTCGTTCTCGGCCTGCAGATCGGCCACGCTGCGCTGCAGCGCCTCGATGCGCAGCACCTTGCGCTCGCGCGATTTGCGCGCCGCCTCGCGGTTCTTCGCGCGCCTGCGCGAGCCCGGCGGCGCGCGCATGTCGGCGGCGCGCGCAGCCGGCGGCGCGCGCGCGGAGGCCGGCTGCCGGGCGGCAGCGCGCGCGGGCCCGGTGCGCGGCCGCGAATTCGTGCAAATTTTTGTGCGAAAGCGCGGCCGGCGGCGGCGCAGTCAGGCAGGCACCAGGCGGCGCTGAGGTATGCTGGTGGCGTCTGCGTCCAAGCGTGGCAGCCAGAATGTCTGCCCTGCTACCTGGCGCTTGCATGCAGCCATTTCCTGTTGCCTGCAACCCACGCCGCTCCGTTGCGTGCAGCCATTGTCAGGCTAGCGGCAGACCGCATAGAATGTCTATGAGGACGCCGCGCGCGGCTTGAGGGCGCGCCTGACCGCCAGCTCGCGCTGGTCGCCGTCCATGGCGGCCAGCTCCTCCTCGTCCGGCTCGTCCATGATCTCGCGGGAGCCCTGCCGCCGGCGCTTGCGGCCCTGCAGATAGCGTTCCTGCGCGCGGGCAGGCGCGCGGCGTCCGAACCCATCGACCCTTTGGCACGAGGCCGTGGGATGGCATGCGGCTGCAAGCGAAGCAGCCGCGCGAGGGTACCCCCGCGGTCCGCAGCCACTGCACCCAGCCTCGTGCGGGCGTTTATGGCGCACTGCCGCGCCGCAGGCGCAGCCCTCCCGGCGTCCCTGCCGAGGCCGCACGGCTGTGCAAAAGCGCAGAGGGAACCAGGGTGTTGCCACGCTCAGCCCAAGGCTCGGCGCGTGACGACCCCGCACGGGGTCGCCCGCCCGCAGCGCTCTGCGGCAGCAGGCGCGGCAGCACGGCAGCTCTGTTGACGGCGCGGCGCACCTCGGAGTCGCGCGAGCTCGTCGCGCTGTCCGCCCGCTGCACGTCGGCGTCCCCTGCGCCGCTACGCAGCGCGCCGGCCGCAGGCTCGTAGCCCGCCAGCAGCGCTGCGCTGCTGTTGCGCCGCGCGTCCGTCCGCAGGCGCGCCGGCACCGCTGACCGCGCCTCCCTGGTCACGCAGCCGGCGGGCGCGGTCAGCACCAAGCATCCCGGAGCAGGGGTTGTGCTGTGATGCGAGTCACAACATGCCGCTCGGTGCGAGGTTGACTGTCGTGCATCGCACTGCATGGAGCGCTGCAGACGGCGCGGCGCCTTCCGCAAAGCGTGCGCAAACCGCGCACGCCAAACACAGCAGCCAGACGATGTCATGGCGCTGGCCGGGCGCGAGGGGCCCCCCCACTCTGCACTATCAGGACGTGCAGGGCGCACAGCACTGGCTCCTCGTCCAGCTCGTAGTCCACAAGCTTGGTAGCAGTCCGCGCCCGCCTCTCTCTGGTGGCTGCCAAACTCATCCTGCTGGTAGCTCACTCCAGCGTGCGTCCCTACTCAGCGCCCGCAGCGCAGGACGCCCGCGCGTCTGCAGCAGGAGGTGAGCCTTGTCAGGTGTGGCCTGTGCGCCGGATATGCCGGCCGAGTGTTACATATCTGGCCACTGCATGTCGATGTCCAGGGCGGCTTCCGCTGCTCGCTCACGTGGACCAACAACACGTAGGTCAGCTTGATAAGGGATACGCGCTGGGCGCGTCGTGACGCTGATCATGGCGGGGGTGATAGCTGCGGTGACGCACCTCAGAATTCAAATCCTGGTCCGGCAAACCAGTGCAGGCTGAACCCGCTGCACGCCACTTGCACGGCCAACCCTGGTGCTCGCAAGAGGCTGCTCCACAGGTGCCCCCTGAGCGGCGCGCGCAGGCGCTGGGCAACTGGGTGCACACACTGAGCAGCGCTGGCTGTTCTGCTGCTGTGGCGCCGAGCGGCTGTATAGCGCTGCGCGTTACCAAGGGCGCTCTGCTTTGTGGTGATGGGCCGCGCACTGCTGCACATCAGCTGCTGTTTTCATGCTTGAGCACCAGGCACCAGGGTTAGGTCGTGGTGTGACTCAGTGCATGACTCAATGTTGCGGGCTGCAAGCCCATGCATGTAGCCAACATGGGCCCAGGTTGCCCAGGAGACGTTCAGCGTTGTGCAATCAACCCGACGTGCCGCACAGCCACACATGAGTGTTCGAGCACCGGGGCAGCCTTCATTCGGGGGCAGAAAGCCTGGGCAGCCCTAGCTGGAGAACCACAGCTTCATACATGCCGCGACTCTCCTCTCCTACTGCATATGCTCAGGCAACAAGGCTGCCGGGGATCCAGAAGACGCGAGATATGTCCGCCCGCACGACCTCTCAGCCCTCCCCTCAGGCGACGCTCGGCCGCTTGAGCGTGGGCACGTTGGGCGTGAGGTCCTGCATCACGTACGCGCCGCAGCGCTCCGCGCCGGGCAGCTCCTGGATGAGCCGCGCGATCGTGGGCGCCGCAAAGCCAAAGTACTCCGGCCCCGACACCGACGGCAGGCCGCCGCGCCCGCCGCCGGCGCCCAGCTCGCGCCGCGCGGCGTCGAGCTCGGCGCGCCGCGCGGCCACCTGCCGCACGACCGCCGTCCACACCGCCGACGCGGTGGGGCCTGCGCGCCAGCGAGCGCGTCGGCGTATCACCCACCTGTACCCTCAATGTATTGTTTTGACAACCTACCCATAGAATGTTGCCAAAAGCGGCGGCGCGCCAGGAAGGGGGACCGCTGCGCCCGTCCGGCCCGGCCACGCGCCGTGTCGGTGCCCGGCTCACCGGATCGCATGCCCGGCACGCGGCCGCCGTCCGCACTGACGATGCGCTGGGGCCTGCAGTCTGGTGGCTCGACACCGGTAGGGTCTGCAGGGCGCCGAGCCACGCTTGCCGAGCGCTCGCAGCGCCAACCCTCGGGCGGTGTCATGGCGATGCAGCCTGTGGCCCAGAGCGGGGCAAATGCATATGCTGCCACCCGCGTCCCTCCGCCGCCGGCGCTCAGACAGGCCTGGGCGGGCGCGCCGCGGGCCGCGCGGCGGGCGCGCGCCCGTCAGCGGGCGCTCGCGCTCATCCTCCGCGGTGAGCCGGAACAGGGGCGCGTCGCCGCCGTCCAGGATCTCGCACTCGTACGCCACGCGCACGTCCGGGTTCCTGCGGCACGCGTGTCGTCGGCGGCAAGTCCAAATTCTCAACGGCGTGCCTGTGGCCGCTGCGCGCTAGCATGGAGGATTACATGACCAGTCCCGTGGCAGCCCCTCAAGGCATGTTGGGTGACTGTGACAGCTGGCCAGCTGCACTCAGTGGCAAGGGTGGAACACTCGTGCTTCCAATTGACAGCAGTCCGCAGTGCTGGCTCCTGGCAACCCTCACTTAGGACAGGGGGTCGACTCCTCCAGCCCATCCTGATGGCGCTTGTCATGGCAAGGATGTGTAGGTAACCGGTTGACTCTGCAGCCCATGGGCGACAGCGCCTGCTCGCCGCCGAGGCGCGCGCCTGCGGCTGGCGTAGAAGCGCACGGACCGGTAGCCGACGGGCCAGATGTTGCTCTCCGAGTGGAACGTCTTGCGCTGCCACTCCACCCTGCCCAGGTCCTGCACGAGCGTCCCGCCGCACACTGTCTGTCCATGAGCATTGCATCCAAGCCAGTGTTGAGCCATCACCATGCTGCCGTCGGGTTGCCATGCCTCCATGCCAAGACGTGACGGCTTGCTGACGCAGCGGCTGCACACCTCTGCCTCGGGGCGCATGTGGGCTGGTGCAAGAGGGGCGCCGGGCTGCGCAAGCGCTGAGACAGGGCTTGCAAGTGGCGGCCGACCGCTGAACAGGGAGTGGCAGGTTAAGGCTAGGGTTAGGGCTGGGTCGGATGGGGGCGCTCACATAGACAACAAGTGCCTGGCCCAGCCGGATGGGCATCAGCGGGCGTCCGCTGGCGTCCCGCTCCACCTCCTCGCAGCGCCTGGCCCACAGCAAATATCAAACAGGAAAGATTTACAAGCACTATAGACAGGAGGTGTGGATGCTCGCAAGCGTTAAGAAGGGATAAACGTAGACATTCAGTCAGCCTGCTGGAAGCGCGCACCTTCGCTTGTTCACGCCGGCGCCCGGTGCGGCGCCGTTGCCGGCGCGCTCATCAGTCGCCTCGCCGCCGCGGCCCGCGAAACCCCCGCCCCCGCCGCCGCCGGCTGTGCCAGGCGGGGGGCGGCCGGCCGGCAGCGGCAGCGGCGGCGGCGGCGGCAGCGGCAGCGCCGCCGCGGCGACGGCGCCGGCCAATTCGCGGTGCGCGGGCGAGCGCTGGCCGAACGCAGCGGCCAGCGCGCGCAGCTCGGCGGCCGCGCGCGCGTACGCACCGCGCCGGAAAGTGTCCTGCGGCACCGCCGGCAGCAGCGCCGCGTCGTTGCGCCGCGCGTGCGTCTGCGCGGCCGCTGTTTGCGGTCGGCACGCTGGACGTTGCTGTGGGGGGGAAGTCGCGAACGTTGGGGTGCCATGAGATCGCAGCGCAGCCAGATGGCACAAGCAGCCCCGTTGCCTAAGCAGCCCTAGCTTGCTGAGACAGGCTCATAACTTAACACGCCTGGGTGCGTCGAAGGGCGCGGCACTCAGAGCCCTTTCCTTGCTTTCCTGTGAACGGCAGGCGGAGCGCCGCGCCTGAACGGCCTGAGCCTGGCGCAGCCCCTGCGCAAGCAGCGCGGCCGGCAGCGGCAGCGCCCGGAAGGCGGCCGCCACGCCGCGCAGCAGCGCCGCCAGCGGCGACGGCGCGCCCTCCTCCGCCCACACCACCGTGTCCGCGCGGCGCAGCGGGAAGTACCTGCGCGCCGGGCGGCGGGCGTGAGGGTCGGGGCCTGCGATCGCGCTTGCTCGACACGAGCCGCCGCCGCGCGCCCTGTCGGCCGCAGCACGGCAGGAGATGCGATCCTTGATGCGCGCGCTCGCACAAGAGCCGAGGTGCGGTATGCGCCCGCCGGGCTCCGCGGGTCTATAGGTGGCACGTCGGTGGCCACAGCAACCATCTGGTGCAGTCGACCCGCAATCTGACTTACACAGCGAAGGCCGCCCGGCGCCTGCCTGGTCTGCAGCGCGGCGTCCTCGCCCAGCGCGGCCGGCGCGCCGCCCGGCAGCAGCGCGGCGGGGCCCAGGCGCGCGTGCGCGTCCATGCACGCCGAGAAGGCCGCCAGCCGCAGGCCCGGCGCGGCTTCGCGCGCGGCCGCGCACGCCGCGGCGTCGGCGTCGTCGGCCGCGTCCGCCTCCTGGCGGCCCATGAATCAGGACGCAGAGTAGGACAGAATTCAGGCAGAGCATGGCCTGGTCATTTGCTCGAACACGCTCCACAGACCCATGCTGAGCCCTTCAAGCAGAGGCCGATGCGGGCCATGCATGCCTGCCAGGCCTCCCACCTGCTTTGCATCTAAGCCTGCTGGCAGAGCCTCTGCATGGCTGCGGTGCTAGCTTGCAACCCTAACCCTATTTGCACCAGGTCGGGGCCCGGCGCGCGCCGGCGGGCACAGCTCGTGCAGGAACGTCTCGCCCGCGCGCTGCAGCAGCAGGTGCGAGACGGCGCCGCCCGCGCCCGCGCGCGCGGCCGCCAGCGCGACCGGCTTGCCCGCCGCCAGGTGCGCCTGCAGGCTCTGCGTCGGCGCGCTCCTGCACGGCGGAGGAGCCTGGGATCACAGGCGCGCTCTGGGCGTCGCCCAGCGCGCGACGGGGCAACCCCAGCGTGCTGCCTGCACTGACTAAGAAGCTCGGGACACGTCGGCAACCTCTGCCATCATGTGGCAAAATGTGCTGGCGTGACAAATTTCACGTCGTTACCCTCTTGATGCTTGCTCAAGCGGCCAGGGTCCACTTGTCTACATGCAGCGGCTGCTCAGATCTGCACAGGCCTGTTCATGCCATCTGTCCCGCTCAAGGCCGTGGCACATAACAGACTCAGTTTGCACACAGAAGCGCAGCACCATGTCACGAGCACGCAATACTCTGATGCAGCTGCGCACAGTCAGCGCAGCCGGGCGCGGCCCCGCTCAAGCCCGGCGGCGGCGCGCGGCTGACGGCGGGCGCAGCGCGGGGACGCGAGAGCCTTGCCGGAGCGTGCGGCGGGCGCGCGGGCGCACTCGGTCGCCTCCGGCAGCACGGCGCTGGCGCGCGCGCACGCGCGCGCGGCCGGGCGGAACCCGCGCGCCGCCTTCACCCAGCGCAGCACCAGCGGCTCGCCGCCAGGCGCGCCCTCCGGCAGCGCGGCGCTGCCTGACCCTAAACCTAAGCCCGCGCCCGCCGCGACCAGCGCGGCCAGCGCGGGCGGCGCGCCGGGCAGCCGGCGGCACAGCAGCGGCACGTCGTACAGCGCGCGCGCGGCGGCGGCCTTGCGGTTCATCGGGATGTCGGTCACGCGCGCGGCCTCCAGGCCTGCCGCCGGCCTCCCCTGTCACGCGCGCCCCGACGCCGCGCACTCTACTGGAGCCTGGCAGTCTGTCGGCGCGCCTCCATGCGGCACACTTAATATACTCCAGGTGCTGCGTCACGGCTTCCTTTGCAGGAGGGTCGGGAGCGTGCGCGGCCTTTGCGGCTGCTGCCGCGGCCGCGCACCCTCTGATCTGCAGTCCGTAAAACAACCGCCTTGACACCGTCACCAAGCGAGGTACGATGCCCGATTTTATTTGGGCTGGGTTGAAACAGCTCGGTTCCGCATGACCTGGCAACCTGCACATGCGCGCCTGGCCGGCTGGCCAGCTGCTAGAGGGTGATGGGCGCGCCAGGCCCCGCACCCAGGTGCAGGCAGGCCGCGCGGCGCAGCAGCTGCGCCGCCGCGTCATGGCCCAGGCGCCAGCGCGCCGCGGACAGCCAGCGCCCGCCGCCCCAGCCGGCCGCCGCAGCCGCCCCGGTCGCCTCCCGCGCGCCGGGCGCTTCGGCGCTGGTGTGGGCGTCGGCGGCGGTGTCCGACGCGTCGCCCGCCTCGCGCCCCGCTCCCCCGCCCGCGCCGGCGGGATCGGGGCCCGCGGCGCCCGGGTCTGGGTCGCTCGGGCGCGCGCTGGCGGGGTCGCCCCGGCCGCAGACCTCCAGCAGGACCAGGTCGCAGCGGCCCCAGCGCGGCGGCGGGCGCGCGCCGCCGGCCTGCGCGCCCCGCAGCAGAGGCGGTGGCGCGCTGCCTGCGGTCCGTGCGCGCCCCGGGGCCGCCGGGCGGGGTGTTTGTATGGTGCCACGTGTGTGGCCCGCAAATAGACGGTGGGTGTTAGGAGCCCCACATGCAAGCCTGAGTGTGGGGCTCTCTCTCTGGGTTCTCCCTTAATCCCAAGCATTGCAAGAGCGTGGGCACCCGGCGGCAAGCAGCGGAAAGGTGTCTGCTGCGTGACCGCCCATGCTTGCTGCTGGCCGCGCTCAGTGCCACAGGGAGGCCTGATTAGCATGCGCCTTGCGACCGGGCGCGATCCACCGCCGCTGGCGTGTTTGCAACAAATCCTCGGCCTGGGCAGGACCTCGCCCTTGATGTGCATGCGACTGCTGAGAGCGCGTGCGCCTAGCGCGCGCCTCCATCGGTGCTGCCAAATCTAGGGCGGCGTCCAGCGCGCGCGCCGCGCCGGCCAGCTCCGCCAGCAGCGCCGGCGCAGGGGCGGAGTCGGGCGCGGCCGGGCGCAGCACCACCACGCGCGCGCGCCGCGTCAGGCCGACCAGCTCCGCGAGCGCCAGCCGCGCGCCGCCGCGGCACGCCCCGGCGCCGCCGGCGGCCTGTTTTGGCTCGCCGCCGGGCCCCGGCTCGGCCGCGCCCAGGCTGCCCAGCGCGGCGCGCAGCACGTCCGCGAGCGGGCGCCCGGCAGGGTAGGGGTCGCCCTCGGGCCTGCCGGCGCCGGCGCCGGCCGGGGCGTCCTCGGGGCCGTCGGCGGCGGCGGCGGCGGCGCACGCGGCGAGCGCGTCCGCGACCGCGCCGTCGCCCTGCTGCGCGCGGTCGCCCCAGGCGCTGAGCTCGCGCGCGCCGACCGCGTCCAGCAGCAGCGTCAGCACCTGCGCGCGCGGCGGGGCTCTTGCTAGGCATAGGGTAGGGTACCTCAAACTGCACTATGGCTGTCGCGCGTGTGAGGCTGCATGCGCCGGTGCGCTGCGGCGCCGCGGCGCCGCTGCCCGGCGAGGTCCTGCTGGGCGCCCCGGCTCGGCACGCCGCGTGCCGAGCCGGTCGAGCGGCGGCGCTGCGAGCGGCGGCGGCACGCTCTGTTGAACAGGTTCACAGACAGCGCGCGCGCGCTGCTGAGCAGCCTGCAGCCGTCAGCCTGAGCTACCGCGGCTGTTCATGGACGGGCCGCTCCGCGCCGCTGTCCAGCTGCGCGGGCTGTCCACACTCGCAGGAGCTGGGCTGCGGGCGCGCCTGGTGCTCGGGTGCGCCCAGGCTGGTGAGCAGACGCAGGTACTGCAGCGCGGCCGCGCGGCAGCAGGAGGCGACGGTGCCGGGGACGTCCGTATCGCCGACCCGCACCGCGGGCCCGCACGGCGCCTCCGCTCGCCGGGACGTCTCATCCAGGACGAGGACGGTGCGGCTATGCAGCAGGACACAACAAGCATGAGCATGTTTGGCAATGTTTTCTGTACAAAGCCATTCATAGATTTGCGTGTCCGTACAAAGGGGCTGCTAGACACCTGGCAGGACCATGGAGCAGGACGCTGATGTCAAAAGCTGTGCCCATTGCGACTCAGAAGTATACGAGCTGAGCTCAATTACGCTTTGAGCACCGTGCCTTAACTTCATCTGCGGGCTCCGCAGTCTTCACCAGCCTGTTCAGCATGCGGCTCATAAAGACATACTGTGACACTGCCGCGCATTCAGCCCCGCACATGCATGTGGCAGCTCTGGGTGTACACCCGCATGCCATGATGGCCATGAGGGTGGGCCCGGGTTGCTAGATGAGGGCGGCCATCCGCAAGCAATGGTTTTAGCATTTATTGGCCGCCAACTGAGCCGTGGGCCGCACAAGTGACAACGTTTGTTACTCTGCTCTGTTGACGCAATCGTACACGGTGAGCTGAAACTGGACTGCCAGCCCGCAAGAGAGGCGGCCGTTCAGCGGTGCTTGGCTACGCATTCACCGTCGCTGAACGCGCAGCAGCTGGTGCGTGGTGCGCAGCCAAGTTCTGGCACAAGCATGTTGTGCCATGTCCTGCACGTTGGTTGCATGGCTGGAGAAATTCCTATGCACGCCTGTCCACAGCGGCTGTGCTTTCCTTGGTTGGGTGGCCGGTGATGTCAGTCTTATGACAAGCATATATCTGAGCGTGCTTGCACGCGCTGCTGACTCCTACAAGCTGAGGCTACACGTGTTGCATGACCTGGCCTGGGTGGAAAGCAGCCTGGTGTGAGCCTCGTAGACAGCTCCGTTGCCGCTCAGGGACCTCGGCCGTCGGCCCCCGCCGCGATGGCGGCTGGGGCGTGGTCGGCGGCTGTCGCGCCTGCAAGCGCGCACCGGCACGCCCGCACGCCCACCGCTTGGCCCAGCCGCCGCGAGGCGCCACAGCTGCGGCCGGCGGCTGCGCAGTCCGCGCTCCGGCGCGGCGCGCTGGCGCGCTGTGCCACGCGCGCCTGCGCGGGAGCCGCACTGCCGCGTGCTGACCTGGTGCTGGAGGCCGCTGGCGGCGTGCCGGTGCACGTGTTTGGCGTGCTGCACGGGCAGGCGCAGGTGGGCGCCCAGCAGCCTCCTGTCCTACACTCTATCGTTGTTCTTGGCTTGTTTAAGGGGCGCGCGGCGGCTGTGTTGCGTGTGCTGCATGAGGTCATGCATGAGTGAGAGACGGTGAGTTGGCTGATACAGCACGCTGTGCCACATTCTCTCAGCGGCACGTGCTGCAGATGTGGTCGTATCTATCGGCCCTCTGCTCCAGCGTGTCGCCGGTGTTCCCCTTGCAGCCCAGCAGCGGCAACCGCTCCCCCGGAGAAGCTCTGGGCTTGCAGCAGACGCGCTGACGCACCCCTGTGCTGCCCGGCGCAGCACAGCCGCACATCGCGCACTTCATCCTGAGCACGCGCCCGGCGGCCGTGGTGGTCGAGAGCGCCGTGAATCGCGGCCACGGCGCAGCCACCGGCAGCGTCCTGCGCTGTGATGACCCGGCCGCGCGCCAGGCCGACGCCGACCTGCGCCGCCTGTGCCAACTGGCCGCTCAGGTCGCGCACGCGAGATCCTCCGACCGTGCACTTGCAGTGCGCCCCGGCTCTTCAGCATCCTCTCCGTGCCAAAGTGGTGTTCATAGGAGTCGCCTGTGCTCATGCTTGCCCACCGTGACATGGGTTATGTTGCCCCTGCGCGGACGGTCCTGGTTTTGCTCGAGGGCCATGCGAAGTAGCAAGTACGGCCGCTGATGAGTGCTTCATGTTACACACGCTGAGCCGCGCGGCCATGCGCCGCTGCGGCGCCCCTGATTTCACATAGCGGATTTCTCTGAGGCCTGGCAGCACCCGCCGTTGTGTATGCCTTGCACCCGGTCGTGCCGCAAAGCTGCACCGTTGCTCCCTGCCTGCTTTGCCTGCCTTCTTGCATGTCATGCATGTCATGGAAAGATTGTGCAACCAATCTTGTGCAGGCAACGAGCCTGTGATGCTCACATGCATAGTTCAACCGAGGCGGCTACTACCGCCCTCTGAAGAAACCGACATTTTGTCTTTCGCTCCTATCTGAGCCTCCGAGCCCGCGACTGCGCCGCGCGCTGCGCTGTCGACCTGCGGCGCGCCGCGCCTGCCCGGCCGCGCCGGCCCCGGCCCGCGCCCTGCCGCGGCCCGTACCTTGACCAGCGATCCGCCCTGCTGCGCGCCAGGAGCTCACTCGGCGCGGCATGCCCGGCGAGCGGCTGGCGTACGTGGCCGCGCTGGCGGCCGGCGCGGCGCTGGTCTTCGGCGACCGGCCCAAGCGCAACACGTACGCGCGCCTGGCCGCGCTGCCCACGCTGGCGGAGCTGGATGCGGCGTTCGCCTGGCAGGCGCGCGCGCCGCCGGCCCGTCAGAGTAGGGTCTGCCCACCGCCTGGCAGGGCGGCCGCGCAGCCCCGCGCGCGCTCCTGGCCATGCGTTGTGGGAGGCCGCGGGTCTGACCAGGTCGTGCCCTGCTCGCCTTTAGCACCGCCCGGATGTCGGGGCTGCGCAGGCGGCCGTGCCACCCTGCGCCTGCGCGGCAGGCGGCCTGCGACGTGCGCGAGCGCGCCGTCGGGCGCCGCCGCCCACTACGGCGTGTCCCAGGATTGCCCCCGCCACGGCCCCAGTCCGTGTGCAGTTCGCAAGCCTGCCCCCGCCACGTGCGCAGGCGGCGGACAATTACCGGGACCTGGCGTGCGCGCCTGCAGCTCCGCCGCTGCCCGGCTGCGTCGTGCGCCGCATCCTGGTGGCCGAGCGCGACGTCGTCATGGCGCACACCCTATGCGCCGCTGCAGGCCAGGCGGCGGCTGGGGCTGGCTCCCGCGCGGCCCTGGACCCCGCCAGGTCAGGCCCTGGCGCAGGCGCACACAGGCCGTGCGTGGTCGGCGTGATAGGGGCCACCCACCTGCCGGGGGTCGGGGCGGAGTGGGCGGGCGCGCTGGCTGTGCGGCCGCAGGGCGACGCCGGCGAGCGCACGGCAGCCGCTGCCGCGAGCCGCGGAGGCTGGGCAATCGGGGCGGGAGGTGATGCAGGCACGGGTGTCGGCGGCGGCGCGCCCGGCAGCGCGGCGGCCGGGGCAGCCGTCGGCGAGGGATGCGGCTGCGGCCCGCCCGGTGACGCCCGCACCAGCGCTGCAGCAAGCCCATCCCTGGAGCTGCCCCAGAGCCCGCGCAGCGTCCTTGGCGGCGCGGCGAAGCTCGACCAGGCTGCGCATGCGGCGGCCGCGGCAGGCCAGCTCGCCGGCGGAGCCGCCCGAGGTCAGGCTGCTTGTGTAGGGTCTCCAGCGGATGACCTCGGGGACGAGGCCGCGGGCGTGCGCCGCGCGCTGCTAGAGCGGCTGATAAACCTGCTGGCGCTGCCCGAGGTCGGCGACGACCTGCGTGCGTCGCTGCCCTGCCTGGCAGCCGGCGCCGCCGCGGGCGCGTACGAGGACGCGTCGGAGCTGTACGGGCACCCGCGCATGCTGATGGCATGCCTGGACCGCGCGGAGCTGGCGCAGGTGCGCCGCTCGCCGCTCGCTGTGTGAAGCGGGTCGCACGGCTCAGCTGCGCTGGTGGGCGGTGCGGCATGCGTGGCGGGCGGCTGCATGTGCGTGCTGGTATGAGCCATCTCCTGTTGGTAAGAGGGCGAGTACTTTGCACACAGTGTAAAGGCATTGCGTAGACGTACCGGATGCTACGCAGGTCTGCTGCGGCTGGGCGGGCGACTTCTTCGAGGCGCTCGCGCCGGTGCGCGCCGCACGGCCGGTCAATGGAGGCACAGGCCGCGATGCGGCTGTGCTCGCACAGCTGCGCGCGCTCAACTGGGTGTTCTCCTGACAGCGGCCGCGCCTGCTGCCAGTGTGGCGTGTTGTTTGTGGGGCCTGCTGTGCAGGCATGCCGCGCTTTCAGGTGCAGCAGGTTGCTGCCAATGCTTATTGTAGGTCTTCCACAGGAACGGCTTTGGCTCGTGGTGCACAGATGCGTACAAGCCTGTCTGCTTGTGTGCTGTATGGTTCGCGTGTACTCTCATGAGGGTTTGTCTGCTCACAGGCATGCATGTGACCACTCGACTTGTCTTGGAGCATATGTGTGTGACGCTGTGCCGTCTTGTCCACATACATTACCTGCTTGCTGCGCGCGAGCACCAAACACTATGAACGAGAGGCCTGGCCGGGCCTTGCCACACGTCCTTGCACACATGTCTCTGCTCGCCTGGCGGGTTGGTCTGTCATGAAGGGGCGTCACCTGGTTCAGCCAGGCATGTGGCGCAGCACACCTTGCTACCAGACACACCTTGCTTCCAGACGCTATGCATCAGGGAGTGCTCTGATAGCCAGCCAGGCATATCCGGCAGCCTGCTCTGTGCATGCCGGAGGAGGTGCTCACACGCTAAACAGGCCGGCGCCACTCTCACTCCTTTTTTAGGGTGCTGTGTTGAGTCGTCGGCAGGTGCACAGGACACATCCGCCGCTTGCTACGAGCTGGCGCACGCCTCGGACGTGCGCAGCGAGCACCTGATGTAGGCATCCACGGCAGGGGCACACCGCAGCGGCGCCTGCGCCGCAGCCTCACAGGCCTGAGCATGTGGGCGGACGCTGACAGCCCGCGCATGCGCACTCTGGTACCCTCGCTTTGTGCCCCTCCATTGACGCAACACTGCATTCCCTTGGTCGCGTTAGATAGGGCCAATAGGCCAGGCCACCCATTACAACAGTTTTGTCACTATTTAATCCGTTCGGATCAGATTACACTCCATTTGGAAAAGCCATCCAGGTGACGTCCATGTCCCCACATGGACCCAGCCGACGGAGCTCCTTCCACACACAGAGAGGGAGAGCAGCACTCGAGACGCCTCACACGACAGGCGGGCGACATGTGCGGAGACGCGCCTGGCCATGCTCCTGGTAGCACTGCAAGCACTCGCTGCGCTCACCCTCGCACGGCACGGAATTTGCAGGCGCACTGCGCGACCGGACACGCCAGTCACCAAAGTTTGCGTGAGCCTGGGTAGCGCTCCCGCTCCAGGAACTCCCACCCACAGGCCAGCAGCTCATCAACCAGCCGCTCCAGCTCTGCCAGAGCACCCCCTTCCGCCTTGGACAGCCAACAGCTCACGCAGCGGCTCATCAACAGGGCGTACCTGGGCTCCCTGCACTGTTTGTGCCTCGTATGCCTGCACACAGCGCAGGCGCGTTGCCGGGGCGCGCCTGTCCCTGCCAGCGAGCAGCTCCTGCGCCAGCTGGTCCACCAGCGCGAGCTCCCCGGCCTCCGCCTTGAGCAGCAGGCGGCCCACGCGCTGGCTCACCGTCAGGGCGCGCCGCAGCTCGCTGTCCTCTGCAAGCCGCGCCTCCAGGTCGCCGTCGCTTGAGGTGTCGTCACTAAGGCTGGGCGGCCTGCGCATAGCAGCGCCGCCCCGCGCGTTCTTGCAGCTTGAAAGGTGTAGACGTACAGGAGCTTGCAGGGCGGTGCTCAACGCGCAGGCTCATAGCGAGGTTAAGCGTGGGGTGGCACACACGTAGCAGGCTCGTCCTCTACAGCTGAAGCTTCAGGCTTTCGCAGCGGCCCACGTCCGCTCCGTGCCTCGCCTGTAGCTAGCTGCTCCAGCAGTTTACCGGTGATCTACGAGCGAGCATTGTTCACGGGTCAGCCCAAAACATTCTCAAACACGTAGCATGTTTACCACCACCAAAGTGGTGCGGCACCTGCACGCCATCTGGCGGTGGCTCAGATACCTCCTCCTGAGGCTTACCCTGGCTACCACCCATCTCAGAAGCGCCTGTGGTTAACAGACTGCGTGATTGTCAAGCAAATGTATCCTCCAATGTTTGCTCCGATGACCAGCAGCTCAACTACTGAACAGCTTGCCGCGCCTCCCTATGCTTGCATAAGCTCTCTGCAGCACTCATAGGGGTCCGATGGCCAGCAGATGAACTGGCCTATGACTGAGTGCACATGCATGTGCCTGATGGGTGCATGTGTGGGTCGACCGTCATGCATTGATGCAATACTGAATGAATGCGTTGCAATACGTCACTACGTCAGGAGGGGCAGACCGAGAGGGGAGTGGCGGCAGCTGTGTGCATCGTGCGGCATGACAGCGGCGCACCGCTGCGAGCTTGTTTGACATCCCTTCTCAGTGCCGATGATGCTGAGCGGTGGGGAGCGCATCCTGCTCATGGAGGTCAGTGCTGCGGCCATGGGCCTGCACAAGACGCAGCTGCGCACGTGTTGGCCCGCCACGCCGCGGCCTCTGCTGAGGGCGCCGCGCAGGCTGGCACGGCCGCGAACTTGCCAAAGCAGGCGCTCTGGCTTGCGCTGCGAGGCAGGTAAGCACCTGCACCTGATGCCTTTTCATGAGCGCTGCTCAATTGCATTTCAATCATATAGCGCCGCAGTGCACATCCTGGCACAGCTTTGCGGTTGTACATTTACACGGAGCTCCTGGGCAGGCACGGGCTTCCACAAGTTTCCGTTCAACGAGGGGGAGTATCACAGGTCAGCGCGCATGGTGTCTAGCCAGCTCTTATGCGCGTTCGCTCTGGTGCCACGTCTTGTGCCACCACTGCTTGACAACGTCTAGCAAGCGTGACCTATGAGCAGTACCAAACATCCAAGCGCTGCTGTCGTGCAGGGTGTCGCTGTCAGCCATCTCCCAGCAGGCGTACTCCACTGGCGCGCTCATCCTCAGCCGTGATGACCAGGTGCACGCCGCTCACCCGTTGTTTGCGCTCCTGATGCTCTCTGCAGCACGTCAGTGTCAGGACTCGACAGCGCCTTCTTCCAGCGAGGTCAGCATCGGTGGCGTGCACAGCTTGTGTCCCTGAGCTCCCCTTGCCGCCGTGAAGACAGCAGCTGCGTCGCTGGGAGGCCCTGCAGATGGTGTCAGCAGGCCACCCGCTGACTCGCAGAACCTGCAGCGAGAGCGGCCCGCACAGCCATTCTTGGGCGAAGCCCGGAGGCGCGCTGCGACGGCGCAGCACTTGCACCAGCGCGCGCCTGGCTCGCGAGCCACGCGCCGCTGATACTGCGCGCCTCCGGCCGCGCAGCGCGGCGCGCAGGGCGCTGATGCGCTGTGCATCACTGTGTCCGGCGACACGTTCCAGGGCATCATGATGATGATGCAGCGCCTGCCCGTGCAGCGGCCGCTCTCGCTGGACCTGCTCTGGCAGGCGCGCTGCGCGACAGGGTTAGGGCCGCCGCAGCACTGCCACCTGGGGCTCTGTGCAATTCTCCCCTGCTGGAGGACCCCGCCCATGCTGGTGCACGCCGTGCCTGCTGAACAGGCCGCAGCGCCCTGGCACGCGAGCGCATGCAGCTTAGCGCCTGTGTCACATCATGAGCGATGTGAGGTGGAGGTACTTGCACAGCAGCCTGATCGATCCCCCTCGCAAGGGGAAGGGCACGCGTGGCCGGTTGTGCCTGTGATATAGGGAGAGGTCGCCTGGCATGCCCTGGATGGCTTGCTTGTGGATGCTGGCAAAATCCTTGGAGCATGATGTCCTTAAAAGCCTGCGAGGTGCATGGTGCTCGGATACCTGGCCGCAGGATCCTCTCGCTTGCCTTTCTTGTAAACGGCTGGCCCAGGCAGGGAGGACACTGCTTGTTGGGCTCCATGGCCGGCGCAATGGTTGTGGCGTACGCAGATCCTGGAGCGCGGCCACGAGATCAGCAAGCGGGATTGGCGGCTGATTCGCGTGGCCATTGTAAGCCTCCAGGACTCCACATATGTTGGGTGCGGCCCCTGGCTGCTCACTGTTTGCACATCCTCCAGAGTAGGTGGGTGATCCTGAGGCAGCATCGTGCGGGCATGCAGCCCTGGCAGTACGGCTGTGGCCAGCATCGCCTAGCGGCCAGCAGGCAGCGAAAAGGCGCTGGACGAGTTTTCTCGTGCTACGTGCGGGTCTGCTCGCGCAGCATTGAGTGAGCCTTGGGGTGTGAGCCTGCCCATGCATCACAGCGCATCAAGGTGCGCAAGCACGGGGAGCAGGCCCCACATGCGCCTGACATGCCACCACGCACCCAGGCGCCTCTTCTTTGGCGACTCCGACTCCGGCAACGCGGTGTGGGACTGCGACTGCCGGCCGTCCGACGGCTGCTGGCTTGCGCTCAAGGCGCGCCTGGCTCTGGTCCGGTCCTGCGCGCGCGCAAGGCCGCACAGCCGCCCGTATGCTTGCCGATGGGCTGCTACAGCTTTGTTCAGGCACCTGTAACTCCTACAGCATTGGCCGGGAGTGATGAGCTGAGCCGGCGTGCAATTGTGTACAAGCAGTGGTGTATGCTTCACCTTGACCTATATTTGCGCATGTGGGCTTGTTGCGCCATCCCGAGTTGCCCGCCATCCCCAGTTGCCTGGCTGTGCTCGCCTTCATGCCGCCCACTCGTGTGTGGGCCGTGCGCTGCAGTCGCAGTGCCCGATCTACGTCAACAAGGTCGTGTGGGCGCGGTGCGCCACGTCCATCGCACGCGTGATGAGCGGGCAGGTGCGCCGCGCGCCCCTGCGAAAGACCTCGCCCATATGCTCGAAGTGCTCTGGCTTCCAGGGCCGTGGCTCGCGCGTCCTCTGCGCTTGTATGCTGGTGTCGATGCCTGACAGCTGACAGCTGCGCTTGCATGTTGCTCCAGGCGGAGCCTGAGGATGAGGAGGAGCTCACGTCCAGCGCGGCGCTGACCACCATCCGGTGCGGCCCTGCCAGTCTGGCAGGCACTGTCAGAGGCAGGTGGAAGCGTGTGACTATAATCTCGAGGTATGAGTGATTCAGGCAAGAGGGTCATGTGCGCTGCCAGGGAGGGTATGCGCCACGCGGCCCGGCGACCATGCTTGCCAGGATGCTCGTCGGGCGCGGACCGGGCAGCGCTTGCTTTGCTTTATGTGCTGCTTGACACGCTCTGTGATGTCACGTGAGCCTAATGGCGGGCACGCCAGGCGCCTGGTCAGGGGCACCGTCTAGCGCTGCGCGGGAACCATCTCGGACATGAATGGTGCCTGCGATGTGACTGGGCTGCCCTGCGCTGCAGCGGCGACGAGCCCGACCCCATCAAGCGGATCAAGCGCGAGATGGCGGTCGCGCTGCACGAGGAGGACTACGCAACGGCAGGTGCGGCCGCCCGCCCCGGCCCGCCGGCCGCCGCCTGCTCGCGCGGCGCAGCGTAGCAGCCCCGCAAGCTGCCGCGCGCTGATACACGCTGCAGTGGCAGCGGGGGACTTGAGAGACGCAGAAGTGATGCGCGAGACTGAGCTCGTTGTTGGGCAAAGCCCGCGTGCAGAACGCCGGTTTGGCTGTCCTGATGGGACTGGTATATCGCCTGTACGAGCGCTTGCTGGGTTGTGCTTGGCGAGGCTTGCAGGCTGTACATCATATGTTTGGACGTAATAAAGTTGGAAATATAGCGGCGGCTGTGCTGCGCGCAGCGCGGCTGCGCGACCACCCGTTCATGCAGGCGCACCTGCGCATCCGGCAGCTGCTGCGCGAGGGCCGCGCGGAGGCCGCCAGCGCGATGGAGGTCGAGCTGGGCCGCCTCATCGACGCGCAGCAGGCGCCTGAGCGCGCTGACTGATGCGCCGAGCGGCATGCGCGCGCGCGCATGGGCCGCATGCGGCTGCCCCCCGTGCCGCATGCTCGAAGATGCCAGGCCTGTGCGCAGCAGGCGCCTGAGCGGGCTTGGCCGACGCGCGGCAGCTGGGCCTCAGACCCTTGTCAGACCCTTGTCCGAGCATTGCGCAGCAGACACAGGCGCGCTGGCTGACGGGCTGGAGCTGAGGAGTTACCAGTGTGGGCGCGCGAGCGTTCGCTCGGGGTTTTGGTTGCCTGCGCCAGCGGAGTGCCGTGCAGCAACTTCCACGGCAGACTGCAGCAGTCAAGCTGACGCGCCCATGTAGAGCCAGTAGAAGTTGCGACAGACGCACGACTGCCTGCACCTGGAACCTGAGCTGAGGCGCCACATGTGACCGCGCAACAAACAAGGCCCTGCAGTTCGTATGTTCCGCAATGCGCGCGCGGTTGCTTCCAGTGAGGAGAGGGCGCGTGTTACCAGCGCGTGCCCGCGGGCAACCTGCTGAGGAGAGGTGCAAGCCCTGCTCATGGGGGCGCATCAGTGCAATGCGTGCAGCCGAGATGGCGTTGCGGGGCCATGTATGCATGCGAGCGCACATGGCGTGTATGTATAGCCTGCAGCTGCACTCGCAGGCAGCTGTTTTGGTCTAAGAACGTATTAACGCATGCAGCTAAGAGCCATGCTCTACAAGAGCCTGGGGGCCTGAGCATATACTATGCATGTAGCGAGGCGCAGCAGGGTACCCCTGCTGTCAGGCACATGAGTCGGGGTCATGCTGCTTGCGCTCATGCCTTGGTTGTATCCAGACTGATGTAAATGCAGATGTGTATGCTGGGCATACCGGATGATGTACATGGCGTCCGCAGTGCACAGGCCTTACATGTGTGCTCAGCAAGAGGTGTGCGGGGCTGAGGCAGCCACCCAGCATGTGATGTAAGTAGTACTTTGCTGTCAAACAAGCCAATGTGTAATAACACAGAACCACTACAGAAGGCTCTTCTAACTCAGTGTCTACCGAAAGCGTTCAGGCTAGTGCTATCATCTACAATCTACAAAGCGCTTTCTGTCATGTGAAGGTTGAAAGCCACTCACGGTGCAAATTTATCTATAGATCTACCTATAGACGCTGACGTATATATGCAATCCCAAAGCCAAGACGCACTGCTAACTGCGCTGCAAGTTTACGTTACTATCAAGTTACTATTGATTTTATCTCATAAAAATGTCTCACAAAAGTGTGAACCCATGAAAAAGACAGAGTCCAGGTTCACGCCCTTCTGCAAGCTGGCTCGAGTCAGGGAGCCGGCGGCTGCTCTGGCTGCGCCGCCGCAGTGGAGGCAGCGATGATGGCGTGCTCGTCGGCGTCGAGCAGCATGTCGCGCACGTCCTCCCAGTCCAGCCACTTGTTGGGCTGCTGGCCCGGGCTGGCCACCAGCACCTGGCGCTCCTCGTCGTCCCCCGCATACCCTGCGCCAGATGCCGAGCCACTTCTCAGAAAAACCCTCAAACAAGAATGTGCTGGATGCATGTCATACGCGAGCTCTACTAAACCCACCATAGTGCCATCGGCACTCTAACCGGGAGCCAGCCAGTGCGGCCGTCCCAGCGAGCGCCAGGTATCCAGGCACATTAATCGTCAGGCATTCAGGCGCATGCGGCAGCACATGGGCAGCACGTGGGAGCCTCGAACGCTGTCCCAGCGGTGCGGGCGGGCCGGGCGGGCGGGGACAGCGCGGCGCGCACGATTCTCGACCGTCCACTGCCGCACGGCGTGCACGAGCGAGTAGTGGTCCGGCATGTGCATGACGAGCGCTGTGTCGGCGCGCGCCACGGCCGCGCACAGCGCCTTCCACTGCGCGTCCACCTGCTCGTCGGCGTCGTCCTCCGCCACCTGCCGCCCCCCCCCGCCACGCTCAGGTCGCACGCTTGCGCTGCGCGGCGCTGGCGCCGGGCGGGCGCTGCATGCAAACGAATGGGCCGCCTGCATCTGCGCTGCGCGGCGCTGGCGCCGGGCCGGCGCTGCATGCGAGAAAATGAGCGACCTGCGGTGTGCCGGCAGGAGGAAGTGCTGCAGGGGATGGGTGTGAGACCCTTGCTAGCGAGTGCTGGCTGAACGGCATCATTCTGCCAGCAGGAGAGACTGCCTAGCAGCCGCGCGGATACATACGCAAGCAGCCGGCGCGCATCCTAACCGACACCAACACGAGCAACGATTTCCTATCAGAGTCTTGCTTGCCTGAGTTTTGCTCAGCGGGAGACACGGTGGCTCGCGCTTACCGTGCCCCTACACGCCTACCCAATGAGCAAAGAACTTCGATAGAAAGTTAGTGCTCGTGCCACAGTTAACGAGGATGCGCGCCGGCTCCTTGCTGTAACCCCCGCAGCTGCAAGGCCTTTCCCCCTGCCGGCAGAGCAATGCTATCAAGTCGGCACTCGCTAGCAAGGGTCCCACCCATCCCCTGCAGCACCCATCCTCCTGCTGGCACAGCGCACGTAAATTCATGGGGCCCCCATTGGGCCATGCGTTGCTCTATGCATCAGCCTGTCTTCCGATGCCTGCCAGCACAGAGGCAGGATACGCATGCAGCCAGAGGGGAAGGCATCCCGAGCGCTCTGCGCGAACAGCATTCAGCAGGCGCCGGGTGCAAGTGTTTTTCTTTCCCCGCGCAGGCTGCAAGCCGGGCGGACGCACGCGGGGCGTGCGGGCGGGCGGCACGCCCGACGCGCGGCCGCGCGGGCGCGCCGGGGCGCACCGGGTGCTCCGCGGGGTCCTCCTTGTCGCTGAGGCCCAGCAGGCGCCAGACGCGCAGGCCGGCCAGGCCGTGCAGCGCGCCCAGGTCCTGCAGCGCGCCGGCCACCTTGGCGCTTCCGATGGAGGACGTGCAGGGCGAGGCCGACCGCGTCAGGTCCCACAGGTCCGCGCGCTGCAGCAGCCACTCCTCCACATCGTCCAGCAGCCCGCCTGCGCGGCACTCCCCCGCGCTTCTCTCAATACAGTCGAGGCATGTGTGATGACATCGCCCAAGCAGCGCGTCGCCGCGCGGCGGAGCCCACAGATAGGCGCGTCTGCTTGCCACGAGCGCGAGACATTGCTGCTGCATGGCAGGGCTGCAGCGGCGCATACTGAACACCTTTCTGAGTGACAGCTACCGTGACCTTACAGCCTGCTAGCGCTGTCCGGCGTGCTAGTGCTGAAGTCGTGCACCAGCATATGATCCAGCACTACGGAAGACCGCGAGAAGCGCCGTCCCGCAGCGCCCGCTGCTGCTGCTGCCGCCTGAAGGGCGTGCGCGCATTGCGTCGCGCCGCATGCGCGCGCGGGGGGGCAAGCGGAAGCAGCGGGCGCACGGGGTCATCCAGCACTTCACCAGGGACTGCTGGCAGAGTCGCATGATCATACAAGATGGTCACGCCATGATGGTCATGCGCTCATCATCATACGCCTCCGCCAAGCAGGTCCCTGGTGAGTGCTCCGTGACCCCGTTGCCCCTCCGCGCGCGTGCGGGCCGCCTCAAGGGTGTTTGCGCGCTAGCGCCACGCCACAGGTCGTACAGCGCCAGCGTGGTATTGCAGCACACGAGTGCCTCTGGCACACCTCAGCACCGAGCTCAGGCGTGAGCACAGAGGCCCGGCGCACCTCGGTCGCTCGCCAGCTGCTTGCGCAGCACGTCGCTGAGGTCGTGCGGCAGCGCGGCAGCGCGCTTGTCGGCCCTCTGCTTCACGACGTGCTGCGCATAGTCCACGATGGACTCGCACAGCTCCTCGCTCTCGCCGCCCTCGCCGCCATTGGCCTTGGAGCGACGGCCAGGAGCTGCTGCCGCAGGGTCGCGTCCACTGTCGGCTGTTTCTCCTGCCGCAAGTGCACGTTCCTCAGGCATGGAGCAACGCTTCTCCTGCCGCAGGGCCTCAGGCGCAGGGCAATGCAACCTTTCACCGGCTCTTGCAGACTTGCTCGACTGGGCACAGGGCGGAGCGCGCTGCACAACATACGTTCATGTTCACAACCACATAGTCACACAACGCGGAGCCTCGCATGCAGACACAGACTTCCCGTGCAGCCACAAGGTTGTGCTCTGTGTCGCACCTACCGCGCGCTGCAGCGCGCTTGCCAGAGCGGCCACCTCAGGCCGCTTGCGCACTTCCGCAGCGAACGTGGGGTCGAGCAGGCTGTCCTCGAGCGCGGCAAGGGGCTCCGCATCACTCAGGCCAAGCCTCTTGCTGAGCTCCTGCTCCTGCCAGCGCAGCAGCTTCCGCGCCTTGCCAACATACACCTGCCGTTGCAGGACGGGCTCAGCCTGATGTATGTGAAGCAAGTACTGCTCGGCACATACTGCAGACACTGGTGACAGAGCACCAACATGCGGAATGGGAATATACGCGCACCTCGACCGCGTCCGCCTGGCTCAGCCTGCGCTCTGCAGAACAGTTGCCGCCACGGGCGTTCAGCAGCCCCTGCACAGCGCCAGCGACGGACGCCGCGGCGCAGGCCGGGCTGGTCTGCTCCACCCAGCCGTGCAGCGCGGTTGGCGAGACAACCACGCGGTGGTTTTTAAGCCAGTGCAGCGTCACGTTGGCGGCCTGCAGGTCACCGGGCGCGAGCGGCGCGCCACGCGGCATGGTTTTTACCGTGTGGCACAGGTGCAGGAGCAGGCCGGTAAGCTGCACTGCCAACAGCAGCACCCGTGCAAGCTCCTCAGCAGGGCTATGCAGTAGGACTGACTACGAAACGAGTTGAGCGTGCAGGACCTTGGACCCTGCTTGTAACCCAGCAGCTGGCCCAGCAGGGGAGCTTGCCTCGCACACACGCATCGGTGGTGGCACCCCCCTGCTGACGATCCACCACATTTCTGACATTGCTGCTCCAATGCCCCGCTGATGTTGCTGAGGGGCGCGTGCGGGGTGGGCCTGGGCGCCGGGCGGTCGCCGCGTGCGCTGCCGCACAGGGCACTCCCGCCTTGTGAGCCGTTGCTCTCCAGCCGCGGCCAATGCGCAGCCCGGTGTCGCAGTGCTTGCCTGCAGGCGCCGCAGCGGGCGCCGCTGCGGTGCAGAGTCCAAAGGCGCTGGCGCGGGCCGGCCGCTGCGGCTGCGGGCGCGGCCTATGAGCGGGACGGCAGCGGCGAGCAGCCGCAGCAGCACGCCGGCGCGGCAGCATGGGTCGCGAGAGCGGCGCTGTGCGCGGCGGCGGTGGTGGCGTGGGGAGCGGTGGCCGCCAGGCAGCCCGGCGGGGCGCTGGCCTCGCTCACTGTCGCAGCCCACCACGTGTCCCAGGAAGGCGCGCATGGCTCTGCTCGCCTGCAGGGCTGACGGTGCAGCATGCAAGCTGTCCCAGCACCAGCAGGCGACCGGCTCAGAGCGCACGCTGCGGCCGCTGCTGCGCCCGCTGAGCCGACAGCCCCGGCAGCGTGCCAACAGGGGTGCATTGGCCGCAGGCTCGAGGTCGGCGGTGCGAAGTGCGGGGGCGGGCCTGGTGGCCGGCTGCCTGCACACGCTGTCTGGGCCCGACCATCTGGCGGTGCGCTCTGCATGTGCAAGCTCAGTGCAGCAGCTGTCACCGTGGCACGTGCCAACGTAGCGGCCAAGCCTCGCGCGGTCTTGCTGCCTGGCCAAGCTCGCTCCGGTCGCCCCCGCACTTGGCACCGCGGTCGCCGCAGAGCTTGTGTTGGGCTTGCCGTGGGCCGGACCGCAAGCAACGCAGCTGCGGTGGCTGCAGGCGCTGACGCCGCTGACGATCGGGCGGAGCCACGTGAAGGGCGCGCTGCTGGGCGCGCTGTGGGGCTTCGGCCACAGCATCGGCCAGCTGCTGCTGGGCCTGCTGATGGTGGTGCTGAAGGCGCGCGCTTTAATTTCATTGTAAAAGAAAGGCAGCACAACCAAAAAAGGCCGTCATTTGCATCCGCCCTGCGCGCTCAGCTGCGAGCTCGGCACTGCAGGCGGCAGGCAGCTGCTGAGCGCGTGCGTGCTGTCCGCCATGCATGTGCTTTACACGTCGCTCTGGAGCACTGAACGCAGCATGGGGACTCGCACGGGGACACGCGTGCGTCCACATGCTGCCCTGGCGCGTGGGAAAAATAGCTGCGTGTGCCTGCACACGTCCGCCGTGCGCGCCCGCCCGGCTCGATGGCGCGGGTGCAAGCTCAGCGAGCCCTCCTGCTAGGAGCCGGGCGCCTGGCGGGGGCAGGGGGCACGCAAGGCGTCGGCGCTTGGGCAAAGCCAGGCGCGGCCGTCATTATGGAAGTGCCGACGGCGCCCCCCTGCGCCGCCGCAGGACCGCTTCGAGACGCTGGTGCCTGCGCTGTCGAAGTACGGCTCGGCGACGGTGGGGCTGACGCTGATCGTCATCGGCGCGACCGGGCTGTACGAGACGCTCAGCGCGCACCCAGAGGCGGCGGCGGAGCCGCAGGTCGCGCTGGCAGGCGCGGCCCGCCCTTCTTTTCTTTGGTAAAATTGCCGCTGAGGGTGTGCAGGCCTGGAATGCCGCTGAGGGTGCGCGGGGCAAGCTGCGCCAGCCAGCCGTGCCGATCCCGCCGCCGGTGGCGACTGGACGCGTGCGGCGAGGCTGCGGCGTGTGGAAACGCGCGCACCTTCGCGAGCACTGGCGTCAACAGCACGAGCCTGCAGCGCGCCTTGTGCCGCGTCCCTGCGTGCGCCGCACGGCGAAGCCGCTCAGGCCGCGGCGCGGGGCGCAGGTGCAGGCGGCAGCGCCGGCGGCCCTGACTTCGCCGCAGCGGCGAGCGGGGCGACTGGGCTGCCACCTGCAGAGGCCAGCACGCGCTTCGGGGGCACCAATGCGCGCACGCTCTTCACCGGCATCGTGTTTGGGCTGCAGGCGCGCGCCTGGCGCTGCCACGCCCGGCGCGTGGCTGCCGAGGGAAGCGTGTGAGTGAGCGCTGGCGCATTGTGTTGCGTATTGGGATGCAGACGCCACCAAGCACTTTGCACAGACAGGAGCGAGTCCAGATTCCATTTAAGCTCACGCTGGGCAAAGAGCTGAGTACTCCCCATCTGCGCTTCGATGGGACTCCTTTGGCTAGGTTGCATCAGCAAGCAGCACTTGCAACTTCAGTGCTGCTGCCATGTGGCTCTGTTGGCAGAGCAGGGGAAGAGCGTGCGCGATGTGTTGACAGCGGATCGCATGCGGGCCGCAGCCGGACGCGCTGTTCGTCATCGTGCCGGCGCTGACCCTGCCGACCAAGCTCGCCGCGTTTGCGTACATCATCACATTCGTGCTGGGCACAGTCACGGCGATGGGCGGCTATGCGGCGGTGATCGGTGCGCGCGGCCCTGTCATAAAGCGCCCGCCGCTGAGGTGTGCCACGTCTGTGTGCTGCTGGCATGCTGCGCTCGTTGGCCGGGGAGGCGCTGGCGCCGTGCGCGCAACCAGACGCCAGAGGGCAGCCAGTGGAGCGCCAGTTTGCTTCTAAACCCTTAAGTTTTGCGGCTGATGCCTCTGATGTGTTTGCAGGATGTGTGCTGGGCCTTGCTGTGCAATACCCCCCTTGCAGGGCCTGTTACGGCGGGCACGGCAAGCATCTTGGGGGCCGCGCTTGCTGCCCCTGAATCTCCCGGACGTGCTTGTAACGCCAGACCCCTTGCATTAGCTCAGCTCAATTTTTCTGGGAGGGGAGCTGCTGTGTACGGCGCAAGGCTGCAGTGCGGGTCTGCGTGCAGGCGCGACGTCTCGCGCGATCGGCGAGAAGAGCGCGCGCGCGACGACGCGGCTGTCGGGCGCGGCCTCGCTCGTCGCGCTCAGCATCGGCCTGGTCGTGCTCGCGTCCGGCCTGGGTGTGCCGCTGCCGCTGGCGGGCCTCTTCGCGCATTGAGCTCCGGCCGGCATGCGTTATTGCGCTGCTGAGCCATGCCCATAACCCGTAGGTTGTGGGCAGAAGGCGTTGTGCTGCCACCGGGCGCGGCCTGTGCCTATTCAGGGTCCGAGCGAGAAAAGTCATACACGAAGTCATGGGCGGGCTCGCTCCTTCCACTCAGCGCTGGCCTGGCCGTGCCTGCGTCTGGGTTGGACGCGACCCTGCTCTAAACCTGCCAGCTTTGCCGGCTGTGTGCTGGCCGGAACCGGAATGTGCTGCACCCGGTGCAGGGCTCGGGCGTGACCAGTGTCTGCTGGCAAGCCCGCTTGCTCAACCAGCATGCCCACTGTGCTACGGCCCTGTGGCTCCAACACATGTCACTCCGCAGGGCCAGGCTTGCAAGCCCTTGTGCTGGATGTCGCAATGTATGTTCGGGGCCCATCCTCGCCCATGTTAGTCGGCATGGGCGCTGCTAGGAAAGTTTTAAGAGGATGGGTGCGGTATGGGATGTTTGATGGACCCCGTATGTATTCGGTCTGAGTCATGGCATGTGCTGGTGCGGCAGAGCTATTCGACTTCAGTACATTTGTGGGCTACCTGCAAGAGCTCTTGGGCGCAGCCCCGAGCATTGGCTGATGAACAGCACCACGGCTCCAGGAACCTTCGGACCTGTCTCACAAAGTGCAGTATGTGTGGCGGCATGCACATCTTTGTATATATGGTGGTGGTGCATATGCATCATGCTACTACTTGCTCTGATCAGTTCAAATGTCAGTGAGAGCCACACCACTCGCCCTGCCTTCACCTTGCCGTCACAGGACACACAAGAGGTGCGCCGCGGCTGGTGCCTACATGCGCATCACGACACAGGCATTCTATGTCTCCCCAACAGGGGGAGACATAGAGCCACTCGAATATCTGACAGAGCGGGAGACCATATGCAGGATGCGCAGCGAGCACATTGCTGCCCCAGATGGCGGCACAGCACCACTGGTGGCCTTTCAACTCCTGCGCCAACATGAGGGCCTCGCAGCCTGAAACTAAAAACAATGCTTGAACACATAGACTAAGCAGTGCACAGCCCTCGTGCTCACACATTGCCTTTTTATGATCTCGATCACCTTCGCTGCTGACCTCACCCGCCAAGTAGCCGGACACTCGACAGAGACAAACGCGGTCATCAAAACTGTGTGCAGCTGCCACAGCAGCCCGCTCGAACGCCCCGAGCACCGCAGCCGTGCTGCCCCTGCCGCTGGCAGCCGCACAAAGCGAAACAGCGAGCGCAACAAATGCATATATCCCCGGCATATCACACACCTGCCTGAGTCCCTGGGAAGAACGCAGGCAGGCGACGCCTGGCGCGTATTGCGTTCTCGCCGCGCCCGGCGCACACCCGGCCGATCAGCGGCTAGCCCCCTGGCTGGCGCCTGCGCGCGCTGACCGCATGTGATGCTTGCAGCGGGGCCACAGCACGTGCTTCGCCGCTGCAGGCCGTGCAGTCGGGCGGGCCGCGCCGCTGGGCGCCGCGAGCGCGGCGCCGCGCGCGCTCGCCCCCGGCCGCCGCCGGCGCGCGCGCGCGGCGCGTCAGGACAGCAGCTCGCACGCGCCGCCGGCGGGCGCGTGCCCCGGGAACGACACGCGCAGCACGTCTGCAGAGCCGTGCCGCAGCGCCAGCCGCGCGGCGAACTCGGTCAAGAAGTGCATGCTGCGCGGCGCCCAGGAGCCCCACTGCTTGCCCATCATGACCACGCGCAGGTGCGGCAGCGCCGCGATGAAGTCCATGTTGTCCTCGACCTGCGCGCGCGCGCGGAAACCCTGAGGCCCCCCACCAGAAACTCCGCTCCGCCGGGCCCGCGCTGCTGCGCCTGCGGCGACGGCGCGGGGGCGCGGCAGCACCGCAAGAATGGGCATGCTGTCCTGCGCGCGACCCGGAGGGCTGCGGCTTGCCAACCAGCCCCAAGCCCGAGCAGGTGACCCTACGTCGGCGGCGCTCGCGTGGCCCATGAGCCGCCGCTACACAACAGCCCCACAACAGTGCAGACAGCACATGAGGCCAGCAGTCTGGCTGATAGGGCGCAGCAGGACTCCGGTGAGACAGCCACAGCGCACTGCTCTCCATCAAACCCGCCAGGTCATCCCAGGAACCCACGCTCGCCGGCTCTACCCCCGAAGCCCCTCTGCAGGAGCCCGCGCTCGTGCGAGCGCCTGCATGGCGCCCGCATGCAGGCCCCACGCAGCACAGCGCTGCAGCTGGCGGGGCACACATCCAAGCACCCTCCATTGGCACCCTCCATTTTAATAGTCATTATGCGAGGGCGAGGGCGAGGGCGAGGGCGGCGGCGAGGGCGAGGGCGGGGGCGGCGGCGAGGGCGAGGGCGAGGGCGGCGCACCTCCAGCTCGGTATTGTCCTCCAGGTAGATCTCCTGCAGCGAGCGCAGCGCGCCCAGCACGCGCGGCACGGCGGTGAGGCAGTTCTTCTTCAGGCCGATGGCCTTGAGGTGCGGCAGGCGCGCCAGGCCGGCCGGCAGGCCCGCGTTGGTCAGCCGGTTGTTGGTCAGGTCCAGGATGCGCAGGCCGCTCAGGCGCTCGACCACCGCCGGCACGCGCGCCAGCTTGCACCTGCGCGCGCGGCCGCGCGCGTCGGCCCCCGTCAAGGACGTCCTCCCGGGCTTTGCAGCTCGCCCCGGCGCTGTGCTGCCCCACGGCTTCGGACGTTGCGCGCGCCGCGTGCGCCCGTGCGCGCGTGCGCGCGTACACCCACGGACGCAGCCGGCGCACGCGGCACAGCCTGCAGACCCGCCAGCCTGCAGCCTGCCTCGGCCTGGGGCGCGCACTGCGCGATGTTGAGGCACTGCAGGCGCGCGAGCGTAGATACGCCGTCCGCGAAGCCGCACGCGGGCGCCTCGGCCTCGCCCAGCTCATTGTCCTCCAGGTCCAGCGTCTCCAGGCTGCGCAGCATGCTCACGACCTGCGCCGGACAGGGTAGGGGAAGGGTAGGGTCAGGCCCGTGGCGTGGGCACCTGCCAGGTCCCGCCCATCGGGCGCCGCGGCCGCCCACACGCAGAGGACTGAACGACTGGGGAGGTCTACCATGCGCATGCAAGCCTGCTGAGCAGCGGCCGGCCGGGGCGGGGGGGCGCGCGCCGCGGGCAGCGCCGTGAGCCCGCACGAGTTGAGGTTGAGGTAGCGCAGCGCCTGCAGGCCGCCCAGCGCGGCCGGGAACGCGGGCGGCGGCGGCGGCCCGCCGGGCGGCGGCGCCGGCCGGAAGTGGCCGCCCAGGTACAGGTTGCCCTCCACGTCCAGCGTGGTCAGCGCGCTCAGCGCGCCAAGCGCCGCCGGCAGCGCGCCCAGCGTGCAAAAGTCCAGGTTCAGCACCTGCGCCGCGCGCGCCGGGCGCCGTCGGCGGCCGGCGCGATCGGCGGCCAAAGTGTCACCCTGACCGTAACCCTAGACCATCGGGCACACAGCGCGCCTGCCGGCCGGCTGGGCGCGGAGCGGCTGCCTGCAGATGGGACGCCCCTGCGTTCAGCCTCTCTGACGCGCTCAGGCCAGCCGCGGCGCGCCCGCCGCGCGTGCTCGGCGGGCCGCGCTCCCGCGGCCCAGAGTTTGCTCAGCCCTTCCTGTCTTTGGACCCTCGCGCGGCCGGGCGCGCGCCTGCAGCTTGGCGAGGCGCGCGACGCCGGGCGGCAGCGCGGTGACGCCGTAGTGGCAGGAGAGCGTGAGGTGCGTCATGTTGGCCAGGTGCAGCATGCCGTCCGGGAATGCGCCCAGGCCCCACTTGACCTCCTCCGCGCCGGGCGCGGCCTCGGGCGGCTGGTCGCAGTCGAGCACCAGCTCCTCCAGGCGCGGCAGGCCCGCGATCGCAGTGAAGTCCGCGCCGCCCATCGCGCTGCGGATGCCCTTCAGGCTCAGCACCTGCGGCGCGCGCGCGGGGCCGCGTGACCCCTAACCCCTGTGAATCCTAACCCTCGTGAAGGCGCGCGCGGCCGCTGCTCAGCCGCCTGCCAGGCTAGACGCGCGTTGAGCAGGGACGCGGCCCCGCAGCCCGACGCCTGCTTTTTGGCAGGCGTGCGCCTGCGGTGTGGCCTGCCAGACTGGCGCCCGGCTGGGGGCTGCTGCGCTGGAGAGGCTGCGCGCCCAGCCGCTGCCGCCTCTGCCGCCTCTGCAGCCTTCGCATGCAGGCAGCCCCTGCAAGCTCCTCAGGGACCGAGCAGGCGGCCGCCCGCTCCGTTGGCGCCCCACTGGCGCTCCGGTCACGGGGGCACGGCCAGGGCGCGCGCTGCCGTGCTCGTGCACGCGCTGCACGCCTGGCGCGCTGTGCGTGCACAAGCTCCCACAGCGCCGCCAGCTCGGAAGCGCGGGTTGGGTTTGGGGTTAGGTTTGGGTTTAGGGCGCGCCTTCAGGCTCTTGCACGCGCCCATGGCCTGGAAGGCGGCGGGCGTGAGCAGGTCGTAGCAGCGCTCCACCACCAGCTCCTCCAGCGACCACGTCAGCGCGCCCAGCAGGCCCGCCAGGCTCCGCCTGCCGGGGCAGGGTTGATGTAAGGACATACACCCGCGCAATCGCCAAGGCTCCGGATGAACGGGTCATGCCCGTCTGCCCGCGCCCTATGGCCGAACCTGCGGACTCGAGCTCCTACTGCGCTGCCAGCCGGCACAGCGCCCAGGCGAGCTGCTGGTAACATGGCTAGGACCCTGAGGGGTTGCGGCCGGCGCAAGCAACCCGAGGGGTGTGGACGCTGCTCGCGTGGCGGTCAACTTGTACTCGCGCTGCGCCCGTGCTCTCGTGCAGTGCGCTGCAACACCGCGTCTGGGGGGCTGGCGCGCGCACCCGGAAAAGTCCGAGAGGCGCTCAAGATAAGGGTCGGGCAGGCGCGCGGCGGCGAAGCCCAGCCGCGCCTGCCGGCCGGGCTCAGCCTCCGCCTCGCGCACGCCGCGCATGCGCAGCGAGCGCACCGCTGCCGCTCGCGGCTGCACCCAGCCCAGCACCTCAGCGGCGCGCGCCTGCCGCCCAGCGCGCGTCCGCCCCTTTCAGCCTGCCACATGCCGCGCCCGGCCTGGCGCCTCTGCCGGGCGCGCAGTCCGGCTCACGTGGCATACTGGAGCGCCTTCACGCACCGACAACACATAACATACTGAAGCGATACAGGCTTTTTGCTTGCCTGAAGGCCCGTTTGCCACCAGACCAGGAGGCTCCAGCAGGCTCAGCAGCCGCGTCAGCGCGGCCACACGTCAGCGCGCGGGGCGCACTTGCGGAAAGCGCGGGCAGCAGGCGGGGCCGCCGCACCTGCCGCCGGCCGCTCGGCAGCGCGGGCAGCAGCGCGCCCGCGCCCAGCTCCAGGCCGGGCGCGCCCTCCGCCACCTCCGCCGCAAAGTCGATGTCCAGGTGGCTCCACACCGCCACCGGCTTGCGCAGCACCTCCTGCCTGGGGAGACACACGGACACGCCTGTGAGCGGGCTCTCCCTGCCAGGTGCAGCTCTTTGCTCAGGCCTCAAAAGCAACGACGGGTCGCCGCACCACTGCCTGCGCACGCACGGGGGTAAACGCAGCAAGCGCATACCATGCATTCCAGCCTGTTAGAGCATTACTGTACACACACTGGGCCGCCAGGAAAAGTTAGCTGAAAGAGAGTCCGCAGGCAGGCACAAGGGGGAGCTGTAAGGAGGCCAGGGGCGCCGACTGTAAGGTGGAAGCAAGTAAACGCGGTGCGCGGCGCATCTTGGCAGGGCACCCGCACCCCAGGGGCAGGCTGCTTTCCAGGAGACCAGCCGCAAGTGCCAGCCCACAAGTCGGCAGAGGACATGCGCGCATAAGTTACATGCCGGCACGGCGCAAGCTCCGCGAGCGCGCAGTGCGGGAGGCCCCGCACCAGTGCCGGCACACGAGCGGCAGCACGAAGCGCAGCGCGCGCTGGTTGAGGTGGCAGAAGACCTGCACGAGCAGGTCGACCGGCAGCGACGCGATAGCGGCCTCGCACGGCGCGGCCTCGCCGCTGTCGTGCAGGTGCGGGCGCTTGCGCGCGCCGCGCGCGCGGCCAGCGCACGCCAGCTCGCTGCCGCGGCGCAGGCGGATGTTGCGCCGCCAGCCTTCGCCGGGGTCCCCATCTGGCGAAACACGGCGCGCTGGTACGTGTGAGCACGCGGCTGACCCTGCTGGGGCCGCGCCACTGCAACACTAGCCAAGCCTCATGCTGTTGCAAGTCTGGGAGCCACGACCGGGAGCTCTGAGACGAGCGCAGAGGGGTAGAGCCCATGAGCACACCCCTCCAGGCTCGGCGCCTGCAGTCACAGCAGAGACAGCCCCACAGCTTGCCGTGGAAGGCAGACAGCCTCTCCTGTGCCCTGGCTCGAGTGCTGCGGCTGCTGCGCAGGCCGGAACGCTGGGCTGCCCATGGTGCGCCAGCCCCCAGCGCCAGCACAGGCCTACAGCTCCCCACTCGGTACTCACACAGCGCTGACGCGGCTGCCACTGCAAGCACAAGGCCCCGCACGACACCAGGACTCGGTTGGCACCGTGCTGCCGGGCTGCAACGCACCGAGCACCAGCTCGACGGCCTCGGGCCCTCGCACGGTGGGCGTGGCCTCCGCCTCACCCCCAGCCAGCAGCAGGTCCGCGGCTGGCGAACAGTCCAGGAGCGCCAGATGGCACACCATGGCTGCGCCCTGAGGCCCAGTAGCTGGGTGCCGAAGGAGCTCTGTTCCTTGGGTGCTCTGCGTATCTGGAGCTCACCCGTTACTTCGCATGCACGGATATGTGGAGCGAGTCCCCTCGTGAGCAAAAAAAGGGAAAAAAGAAAAAGCAGGTTCCCTGCTTGGGCTCCAGAGACGTTGGCTGTGCTGCCTAGGAAAACACAAGTGATATCAGCGCACGGCGGGCAGCGGCTGCCACCCAAGGGTTCAGGCGCAGGCTGTGCCGGCATGCGCGGGGCAGCACGCGGGGGCCGCGCCAGGTAGATGTTTGCGCAATGGCGATGCGTCAGCAGAACACGCCGCCGGACAAGGATGAGGCAAGCTGCTCCGGCCGGGGCGCGCTGGCTGCGTCCGCGAAGCGCGCCCGCAGCTGCTGGGTGCAGTGCGACCGCTGCAGCAAGTGGCGGCGTTTGGCAGCCAGCGCAACCGCCGGCCTGGCAGATGGCCTGGCGTGGTATGGGCCCGCGAGCCCCTCCCAACGCAGGCCTGGCAGAGCCGCGGGGACCGGGCCATGGCGTGCGTGCGCGCGTGCGGCCCTTCACCCCTGCGCGCTGCCGGGCCGCGCAGGCACTGCGAGCAGAACCCGACCAGGCAGTACGCCAGCTGCGACGCGCCGCAGGAGCTGACGAACGACGAAATAGACCAGGAGCTCGGCAGCGACGTGCGCCCCGCTGCTGCGCTCGCTTGCACACCGGCTGCTGTCCCTGCTGGCTGCTGTTGCCGCGCGTCCTGGCCGCCCATGCTGTGCCGGGGCGGCGTGTGATGGCCCAGTATCCAGGAAGTGCATCTGCGCCCGGGAGCGCAGGCGGAAGGGAGCGATGCCGGGCGTGCTGCGGCGCGCTGGCGCAAGCCGGCGGTGTGGCAGCTCGTGCACGACAACATCTACACGCACCGCGCGCCCAAGGAGCAGGACGAGGATGACATCATGATCTGCCACTGCCGGCCCACCTTTGCTGGCGGCGTCGGATGCGGCCCAGACTGCCTCAACCGCGTGCTCAACATGGAGTGCGTGCCGGTGCGGCTCCGCTCCGTGCCCCGCGCTCGCAGCGCCTTTGCGCACGCCCTGCCTCAGGTGCAAGCGGCCGCCCGCTTCGGCCGGCGCGCCACACACACTGGGCACAGCGCCGGGGGCGAGGCGTGTTGCGCCCGTCGAGGCGCGCGCGGTGCCGGCGCCTTCCGGTGGCGGCACCGCAGCAGAGCGTCAGGGCAGCGTGCGCGGGCACCTGCACCGGCTCCCTGCCTGGCTTGGCGCCGCCACGGCGGCCCACGCCGGCCCCTCTGCGGCCGGGAGGCCAGCGCCGCCTGGCCTCCATGCACTCTGCTGTGCTGTGCAAAGCGCTGGCAGGCGCCGAGCGCCTGTGCATGGTGCTGGCCCTACGATGGAAAAGCGTGCTGTTGCATCAGCGCGCCCGGAGTGACAGCGAAAGGCGCAGCAGCGGCCGGTGGAGCGGGGTCATTCGACTGCGGAGCTGGTGCTGCCTGGCAGCGCCTCGGGGGACGCTAGGTAGCAGTCGGGGCTCTGCCGCGCGGCCGCGCCTGCACGCGCGCAAGGCGACGGCCGCGCAGCCCTGCAAAGCAGGAGCTTGGTGGCAGCAGCGGCGCGGCTGCGCTCCTGCTGCAGCGGCCGCCGTCCGGCTGCTGCGCCGGGGGCGCCTGCTGCGGCGCGCAGGGCGCAGCGCTGCACGCTTGCAGTCTGCACCCTACGCAGGATGGGGCGTCAGGCCCTTGGCACAACGGGCAGCGCATAGCGCAGCTGGGCGAGGCTTGCGGCTTGCTGTGCAGGAGGCAGGCGATGCTGTGACGCGGGGGCTAGCAGGGGCTGTGCAGGAGAGGCCAGCTCCCTTGAATGCACTTCAGTGAGGCATGCTGCAGGGTCGCTCAGGCAGTGCCGCGCGCGCGCAGGGCTTCTGCCCGTGCGGCGAGCAGTGCAGCAACCAGCAGTTCTCGCGGCGGCAGTATGCGCGCTTGGAGAAGGTGCGTGCAGCGCGCCGGCGCTCTCAAATGGGGCTGCACTGGCGGCTTGCGGGAGGACTGCGCTGTGCTCTGTAGGCGCGCGGCATGCCCGTGCAGCTGCACCCTGCAAATACAAACCTGTGTGTTCGTGACGCTGCCCGCGCCACTGCTCCACACCATCGGCCAGCGTCCGACCCCGCTTGCACAGGCGCTGCTGCCAGCGCCGGCCCGCCTGGCATGCGTGTGCGGCATGCGTGACGCCTGCGGCGCGCCTGGGCGCGCAGCGGCGGGCGGGCGCAAAGGGCTTTGGGCTGTTTACGGAGGAGGCGCTGCCGGAGGGCCGCTTCATCATCGAGTACATCGGCGAGGCGCGCGCGCCCGGCAGCCTTGCAGTGTCGATTGTTGGGGTTGGGGTGGTGGGGGGCATCATAGAGGATGTGCAAAGCTACGTCGCTGGGCGCAGGCAGCAGCAGGGTGATGCTGCTGGCTGCTCTGCACAGCGTGGTGCGCATCGTGCGGGGCACTGAGCATGGCCCGGGCGCTTGCCAGAAGCCCTCACAACCCTGCCCGGGGCCGCCAGGTGCTGGAGGAGGAGGAGTACCTGCGGCGCAAGGAGTTCTACCAGGAGTCCGGGCAGCGGCACTACTACTTCATGAACGTGGGCAACGGCGAGGTCATCGACGCCTGCCGCAAGGTCCGCCCCAGCCACGCGCCGTCCCCAGGGGGCCTGGCGCGCGCGGCTGCCGGCCAGCCGGGCAGTGCCGGCAGCGAGACGGCGTTTTGCGCAATGAGGCCCGTCCTGCGGGAGTGCGGGTGCCGCAAGGGGCAAGCATGCCGAGCAAAGCCACAGCGCTGCACGGCTGGCCGCGCCCGCTCCCTGCGGCGCGCCCGTCAGCTCGAGGGCGAGCAGTGCGGCGGCCGACGCGGCCGCTGTGTGCCGCGGCCTGCGCGGCGAGAGATACCGGCTCACCCGCTGTAGGACTGCGCCTTCTGTTGCCGGCCCTGAGCGTGCGATGCGGGAGTGCGGGCGCCGCGCAGGGCGCGCTGGGCCGCTTCATCAACCACTCGTGCGACCCGAACTGCGAGACGCAGAAGTGGGTGGTGCGCGGTGAGCTGGCGATCGGGTTGTTCGCGCTGCGCGACATCGCGGCGGGCGAGGAGCTGACCTTCGACTACAACTTCGAGCGCTACGGCGACAAGGCGCGCGCGCGGCCGCGCCCCCGCAGTCTTCACTGCTGTTGCGACAGCGCACCTGTGTCAATATGGCTCGCAGGCAATGCTAGTTATGTACGTTGGTGCGCGCGGTCCTGCCGTGACAGCGTCCTGTTGTGGCAAGCGGCGCGCCCTGCGTGGCCGGCCGCGCGCGCCGAGCAGTGCGAGCGCGCGCGCGCGCAGCCGATGCGCTGCCTGTGCGGCGCGCGCAACTGCCGCGGCTTCATCGGCGGCAGCGGCGAGGGCGCGCTCGCGCCCGGCGCGGTCGAGGACGCCGCCGACTGCTCCGCCGACCCGGAGCCGATCATGGTGGAGGAGCGCGAGGCGGCCGCCGACCCGCTCCTGCTCGCCATCCTGGAGGCCGAGGTCGGCCTGGCCGCGTCCGCCTGGGACGCGACCGTGCGGCAGCGGCGCGCGCCCCGCCGCCGCGCCAAGCCCTGTCGTCCGGCGCGGACTGCGCTGATGCGCAGGTTTGAGTCCGGGCGTGAGGGGGAGGTCGCGAGGCCGAGGTTAAAAACTGCTGCAGACCGACTGGAGCAGAGCGCAGCTTGCTAGCTGTGCCGTAAGCGCGAGTGTGTGACTGCGCCGCACGCCGCGGCCGCCCTCTCTCCGTGCTCGCTCACGGCTGTGGGTGCTGCACACGCTGCCTGGCCGCGCTCGCGGCCGCAGCAACATGGAGGTGAGGGCGAGTTGCTCGTCCGTGTCCCTTGCGCGCAGGATGTGCGGCGACCAGATGCGCGCGTGGCATGTTGGCAGCTCGACAAGCATGCAGACCTCGGAAGCGCCCAGCGGGAGCAGGGCGCGTGTGCCAACGCTGCGCGCGCGCGCAGGCTGTCGCAGCTGGCGGCCAAGCGCGGCGTGGCGCTGGAGTGGGCGAGCAGCGCGAGCAGCGGCGACCAGGGCGCGCCCGCCGGCGACGGCGCCGGCGACAGCGGCGCCGACGACAGCGACGCGGAGCGGCTCAGCATCAGCTCGGACGACGACGAGGCGCCCGCGCCGCGCCCGCGCTCCGCCGGCGCCGCGCCCGCGCCCGGCAGCGGCAGCCCCGGCCGGCGCGGCACGGGCGACAGCGGCGGCAGCGCCGGCCGGGTCACCTCGCAGGCGCGGCGCGACAGTGGCAGTGCGCCAGTGAGGGCTCGAATGACACCATAGCATGGGCTTGAACAGCAAGTGCCTGCGTTGAGCTCTGGCTCGACAGGCGGCTGCAGGCGCGCGGCAGCCGCAAGCCCGGACAAGCACGGAAGACAGCGGTGGCATTTGGGAGGCCGGTCGCGCGTGTGCTGCTCCCCTCACTTCTTGGCATGCTTCAAAGAGCCCGTGTGCGTGAGATTGTGAGCGACAGCACCGGGGACGTTTCCGCAGCATGCATATGGTGCATGCTAGTGTGCGGCTGCGCTCTCTCATATAATATTGTTTTGAGACGACGCGAGTACGCGTAACATGCCAGGTGCATGAGGTGCGGAGAGGAGCGCGTCGCGTGGGTTTACAAAGCCTCGTGTGGCGCTGCAGGCTCTTCTGCGCTCCGGGCTGGGCACGCTCGCCAAGCGCGCGGCGCTCCCAAAGGCGGCGCGGAAGGGCACCGAGCGGTGGACGCTGCTGGACAAGGCGCGCCCTGGGCGAGGGGGTAGGGTACTGAGCTGCACGCTGTCCCGAACTTGCGCTTTGGCATCTCTGAGTGGGTGCTGTACTGTTGCGATGCTCGTCTGCATGCTGCCTTTCATGCACAAGATGCTGCCGTTGTCGGCATGCGCACCTCTGCGGCTGGCCCTGCGGCCGGCGCGCGCCGGCCGCCCTTGTGGGATGCGACAGAGCCTCGCCGCCGGGCGCGCGCGCAGGCGGGCGATGCGGCGGAGGTGCGGCGCGTGCGCGCGCGCGTGCTGGCGGCCACCAGCGGCTCGGGCGCGCGGCGGCGCAGCGAGGTGGACCGGCGCCTGGACTCGCTGGTGCGCGCGCCGTGGGCGCCCGCCGCTCCTGGCTGCCCGGCAGCTGTCGGTTGGCCATGGAAGCGCGCTGCAATAGCAGTTGTTACAGCGCTGTGCCAGGAGCTGTGTCTGGTAGGACAGGTTGTTCTGCCACTGCACTGCGTTGCATTGCGCTGCGTGCAAGTTGGGGGAGCGTTGCCAAGGCAGCCGCAAGTGGGTGCGAGATGGGGTGGACGCGCTGCTAGAGGGCGGACTGTGCCGCAAGGCAATTGCGAGGGATAGCCCGATGCGGCGCGGCGCAGGTCGGCCCGACTGGGCGCCTGCGCGACACAAGCACGGAGGCGGTCGTGCGCGTGCTGCGCCTGTTCAACCTGTGCGACGTGGGCCCCGCGGCTGACGATGCGCGCCGGCGGGCGCCCGGCGCCACGCCGCTCGCGTCGCCGGCCGCGACGGGCGCCAAGCTGCCGGCGCCGGCGGCGCCGGCGGCGGCCGCCTCCGCTGCGCTCCTGGTGCGGGCTTCTGACCCCACGAGCTGGTTAATCCTGGCAATGACGGCCTTCAGCCAGTTGTGACTCGTGCAGGCACGGCAGATGCGGGGTCGGCGCCTCCTTTGGGAGCGGTTTGGGGGCGCGCATCTTCACGGGGCTGGCTGCGTGCGCAGGGCGCGCCCGCGGGAGAGGCGCACGCCGACAGCCGCGCGGCTGGCGAGTCGGCGGCGTCCAGCGGCGCGCCGGGCGGCGGCAGCGCAGCGGCGCCGCCTCCGCCGGGTGGCCACGCCTCGCCGGCTTCGGACGCCGCAGCCGGGCAGGACAGGGCAGGGGCAGGGGCTGACGCCGCCGCCGCGCCGGCCAACGGCCACGCCCCGGGCGGCTGCGACGATGCGCGTGAGCGGGGGCGGGACCGGCGGCGCGACCGCGACAGCGGCGACGGCCGCGGCCGGCGGCGCGACTCTGGCCGCGCGCGCGACGGCGACCGGGACGCCGACAAGCGCGGCCGCGGCGAGGACGCGCGCAGCGACGGCGGCGCCGGCGGCGCCGGCGGTGGCGAGCTCAGCGCGCGGCAGCGCGCGCGCATGGCCGACCTCTCGTTGCTGCTGGAGGTGGTGCTGCGCACCAGCGCGGGCGGCGCGCGGCGCGAGTTCTGCCGCTGCGGCGTGCTGCACCAGCTGCAGGCGGTGCTCGGCCGCTGCCTGAGCGGGCAGTACGCGGTGGTGCTGCGCAAGCTGCTGCGCTGCGCGGAGGCGCTGCCGTTCGGCGCGGACGACCTGCACACGGCCGCGTCCGCGCACGGCTCGTTCGCCGACGTGCTCAAGCAGCTCGCCGTGCAGCACGCCGACGTGGAGGCGCGCCCCGGGCGCCCGCGGCGCTCGTGCGCGCAGGGCGCAGGCAGCCTGCTTTGTCGGCGCCGGCCGGCCGAGCGTGCCGTGCTGCACATGTTGGCTCGCTGCGCGCGGCGACTGCGCCCTGAAGACTGGCGCATGATGCTGTACTCTGGCCAGTACCTTCTCAAGGAGCACTGGCTTGCATGTAAGCAAAGCTGCGCGTCAGCACGCGGATCATCCGGGAGCGTGGTGCTGTTTGCGGGATGGCGTGCGCAGGCGCGCCACAGCGCGGCGGCGCTGCCCGATAAGCACGCGCTTGCGGCATCCTGATGCAGCTGTCACTGATCGGGGGCGCGGCCCCGCAGGTGCGCCAGCGCGCGGCGGCGCTGCTGAAGAAGTTCCCGCTGGCGGCGTGCTCGGCGGAGGTGCAGGGCGCCGCGGCCGCGAGCGAGCACGCGCGCGGCAGCCGGCGCGGCGCGCGCGGCTGGTACGGCGGCGCCGGCCGCGCGCCGTGGGGCCATGTGGAGTACGAGCCGACCGGCACGCCCGGCGGGCGCGCGCGTCTGCGCTTCCTGCCGGGGCACGACGCGGGTGCGGCGCGCCGGGCGTGCAGCACGCAGCCCGTGATGGGTCGGAGTGGGTGCCGCTTTCAGAACCAAGCCACGTGGCCGCTGACGCCCTCCTGGGGTTAGCCATGGAGAGCGCCAGTGCCTGCTCACACCATGCGTCGAGTGCTTCATGAGCATTGCTGGCCGAGGGAGGCGGCGGCCAGACGCTGGACAGATGTCGCTGCCGCCCCCGAGCTCAAAACGTTCTGTCCGGGCACTGAGCCGCGGCGGGCGCGGCAGGGCGCCTGGGCGAGCTGGTAGCCAAGCACCAGGCGCTGCGCGCGGCGGTGCTGGCGCGCAGCGCGTCGGGCGAGGGCGCGCTCTGGTCGCCGGACGTGCCGCCGGCGCCGCCATTCCCCGGCCTGGCCGCGCTGGCGCCGCCAGGCCTGGGCGCCGCCGCGCCGTCGCCGGTCGGGGTGCGCACGCGTCGCAAGTCGGCTGGGTAGACGAGATTGAGCCCCATGCTTGAGGGCCACTTTGCTAACGATGTACCTCGTCACTCTGCGTGCTGCACTGCTCAGCAGCGTCGCAAGATTCCTGGTCCATGGAGTAGTTTGGAAGGGCATGTCTGGTAGTAACAAGTGCATGCGCATGCAGGCGCTGCCGCTGCCGCCGCCGCCGCAGGCCGGACGCGGCTGGGTGCCCCCGCCGCTGCACCGGCTGCACAGCAGCTCAGCGCTGTCGGCGCTGCCGGCCGCCACGCCGCCGCCCGCGCCGCTGCCGGCGCTGCCGCTGTCGGCGTGGGCGCCAACGGCGTGGGCGCCGGCGGCCGCGCCCCTGTCGCGCAAGCGCAGCTTCGTCGAGGCCGCGGAGGATGGGGAGCTCGCGGGGCTGCCGCCAGGGTTTGGCGGCGCGCGCGCCGCACCGCGCGCGCACGCGGCGCCGCCGCCGCCGCCGCCGCTGGAGCTGCCCCTGCCGCCGCCCGCGTCCGGCCGAAACCCCGGCTCTGCAGGGCCGCAGCGCGGCGCTGCCACTGCGGCGCCGCCGCTGCCGCCGCCGCCGCCGCCACCCTTGCTAGACGACTACCTGATGGCCGCCGGCGGCGCGCCGACCGCAGCCTCAGCAAACCCCAGCTATGCCGCTAGCACGTTGCCGAGCCGGCCCAGCTCCGCGCCGAGCTGGCCCGGCGGCGCCGGCGCGTACCAGAACGGCCGCGCGCCGGACGCGCGGCCGCTGCCGCCGCCGCCGCCGCTGCCGGCGGAGCCCGCGGGCGGCGCCGCCGCGCCGGGCGGCCCCGCCTCGCCGCGGCAGGCCACGTCCGGCAGCGACTGCGTAACCAGCCACGCATCGCTCGCGTCGCCGCGGCCGCCTGGCGGCGTGGCAGGCCTGCCAGCCGCCAACGGTCCGGCGGCGGCGGCGGCGCTGCGGCCTGGCACGGCTGGAAGCATTGGCGGCGGCGGCGGCGGCGAGGACAGCGACGACGACCTGCCCAGCGTCGACGGCAACGCTGGTGCGGGCGGCCGTGCGCCCCGCTGCGTCACTCACGCTGACGAGCTGTGCCTCAGTTCCGCGCCGTGAGCTGTCACGGCCGCCTAGCCGTGCGCTCAGCTGTGAATCTGCTCTGCTGGCCGCCTGCTGCCGTCAGATTCGGCTATGTTCTAGTCCAAGGGCGACCGCTGTGGCGCTGCTCCCTGAGCTGCATTAATGCGCAAGGTGCTGCAGTGCCGCGAGCATGGCCCGCGTCCCGCAGCGCCTCGGTCGCCCGTCGTGCGCGCGCGCCTCACGCGAAGCAACCGCGCAGGCGGCGCGCTGTGGGAGGACGCGTGGGACGCGCCGGGCCCGCGCTTCGAGGGCTTCGTGGAGGACCGCGTGCGCCGGCGCCTGGGCAAGTACCGGCAGCCCGCGCACCCGCTGCGGCTGACGCTGGAGGAGGCGGCCGCGTTGTTCAAGAAAGTGCGCCGCGTCATCCTGGACACCGAGCGCAAGGCGCGCTGCCCGCCCGCCGCGCAGGGCGAGCCCCCAGAGGGTGCCTGGGGCCCGTCCGGACGCCCGGCGCCCAGCCGAGCTGGGGTTGTGCTCTTTGGGGCGACGGGGCAGGCTCCCGCATGAGGCGCCATGCGTGTCGAGCACGGGTGCACCACAAAATGCGCACTGCATGCCGCCATTTTGGCGCGTGTCCGTCGTGCTCAGCACACGACACCGAGGGACACCGGCGCGCTCATCACACGCGCTCGCCGGATCAGACGCGCTCGCCAGGGGCCGGACCTCGCGCGGGCAGGCGCGCGGAAAGGCCTGCGCGCGGCTGTTCTTTCAGAAGCCTGCGCGGTCCCGAGCCCTGGCGCCCGCGCCGGCGCCCGCGCAGGCGTTCGAAGAGCGCACGCGCGCGGCCGCGCCCAAGCCGATCGAGCGGCGCAAGGTGGAGGCCAAGCTGAAGGAGTACGTGCGCGAAACTGTGCGCGCGGCGCACCTGAAGCGCGGCGGCGTGCTGTGAGCGCGGCGCGCCCCTGCTGCCGGCGCCGCGCTGCCGCGCGCGCCGACGCGCAGCGGCATGCCTGCAGCTAAGGAAGTCTGTGCGAAAGTATTGAATGGGACACCCTTGGGTTCGAACACATGTGTTGCGCCCGCCGGCGTGGCGCCATTCACCTCGGGCTGTGGTGCGATTCGGCTGTGCAATGAATGAGAGCTTGGGGATGCGCGGCTCCCTGTCCATGCCAGGGTGCCTGCATCTGGTGTGCATAATCTCCTGAGGGAATACTTGCGGCGTGTGGTGCAGTCTGTGGCGTGGCAGGTGAGACATGCGGCATGTCGGCCTGGGTGTGCATGAGGGGTGTCGTGTTTGCGCAGCACGGTGATTGGTGCCAGTCTTCAGCAGGCTTCAATGTTCCCTTGTTTGTAGGGCATGTCTGCTGGCTGTGCGCAGTACCGCGCAGCCCGCGTGTTCGAGTGTGCAGTGTTTTCTGCTTCGCTTTTGCCAGCACTGGCTCGGGTCCCAGCCATGTTGTAGATGCCCTTTGGTGGCTGGGCCTCTGCTGACGTTCTATTGCCGTGGAACGCTGGGCCAGAGCGCGTCGCGCTGTGCAGCGCAGGCGCTCTGCTGTCCTTGTGTGTGCGCGCGTGCCAGTGTATTCCTGTGCGCCCAACGTTCGGCCTTGTCTGCGCGTACAGCAGCTGGCGCCTGTGGGGTCGCACTGACATGCGAGGTGTTGTGGTACCATGTCACGCTGCAGGTGTCCCAGCAACAGTGTAACTCTGAAGTCAACAGGCATAGCCTCGTCAGACTTGGCGTGTTTGCTGACATGCTCATCTTGTGTCATGTTGCATACCAGTGATATCAATCCTGTGTGTGCATTGCCTAAGAGGGCGAGACACCCTGACAACCATTTTTGCTGTGCTTTGCCCCGTGCAAACAGTGCAAACAGTGCATGGTTCATCAGTAGCCCCATTGCTTTGTGTGCCCAGCAGACCTGCCGGCTAGAACCCCCCATGCGCATATGACAAGATGCAAGCACTTGTTGCGCGCCTCACGCCGACCAGGCTTGCAACATACGCTGAGAAGGTTAAGAAGGCAGGCTCTGTCCAGTCGTATGGCACGATGCGTGCCTTCCAGCGCCAGTTATGTCATGGCTTGGAGTGGTACAAAATGGTGCCTTGCGCTCCCTTTGATGCAAGCGCAAGGCAAGAAGTGGAGTGATGCGCAGGTCTATGGAACCCGGACCGTTCTGGAGGCTGTTAAGGTTGGCGGGCTGCAGGCGCTGATTGACGGCAACGTGGCGGACTCTGTGCGTCCCTGGTCTCACCGGCAGCCACAGTATCTAACAGTCCACCGACAGCACAGTGTGTACACTAGGTATGGCTTCGCGCGCTGCCCGCCGGCGACCTCGTCGGAGAGGACTACCTGGGTGCGCGCACCCGCGCCGCCGCCACAGCAAGCCTGCGGCGTCCGCAGGGAACACGCCCTTGGCGCTGGAGTGCAGGCGCCGCTCGGGGCGCGCAGGGAACCAGTACTATGAGGACAGGCAGGAGGCCGCGCGCAGCTGCCTGCCCCGCCGCGGGCGCTTCGTCGTGTACCGCTCCGTCGTTACGGGCGCGCCGCCGGCGCCAGGGCAGCCGCCAGCGACCTACCTGCCCTCATGCAACCGCGCCGACCCAGGCAGCCAGATCCCAACCGAGTGGTGCGGCCGCCCCAGCAGCCCCAGCATGTCACCTGCTGCGCGCCAGGGCTCCGCTCGCTAGCCACTGCCGTCTGAGCCAGCACGTCTGTAGGAGGCTGGCATGCCTGCAAAACTTACATGCCATGCCTGCACTCTTACAATCAGCAGGCAGGTACCAGGACTCACTTCAGAGTTGTGCGCGCGTAGGTACAACTGTGCGCGGCCCCACCTGACATGTCATCCTTGACCCCAGCTCCCCGCACGCGTCCAACCCGCACATGATGGCCGCATGCTCAGCGGCCGCCCTCACATGCAGGGCTGCACTTCACAAGCGAGACGCCGCCCGTGGGCCCAGGGAAGCCGAGCAAGCCGGTGCGCCCGCACACAAGCGCTCCCATGCCTCCATGCAGCATGGGTCACGCAGCACATGGCCAATGACAAGCCGCATGCTCTGCATGCTGCTCCTGCATGCCTGTCATCTGAGTGTCATCTGGATGTTCGCCTCGTGTGCGCAATGCAGCGCGGCATTTTGGGCATGCTCGGCAGAACCATACATCGCCTGGCACTGTGTCTTTCACATTGTGGTGACACACAGATATATGGTCTGAACCGCGACCCGCGGCTGCCGGTCCCCGACTACCACAAGAAGCCAAAAGGGTGGTGGTCCAACCCACGCAAGGCGTGCTCCCGCATGATGCTCCCATTGTTGCCACTCACAGCTAACATGAGCACCGTGCTGTGCGGGCACTTTGCCCGTGCTGAGGGCCAGTGCGGCGGGCGTGCAGCGCTACTGGCAGAAATACAAGCCATTCGTCAAGACTTGGTGAGTGACGCGCACGCTTGACAAGTGCAGCAGCAAACACCCCTGATTCAAACAACGTGCCTGATCGAAATGGCTGCTCCCTGTGCTACAGCACATGCAATGGTGATTCGCGCATGCAAACATGCCGACAACTGGGAAAGGCGGCGAAGTGTAACACAAGCAAAGAGACACCTCACTCTACATGCCATAGATCCCCTGCTGCTTGTGCAGCGTGTGCGCCACATCCGAGGAGATGCCGGGGTTGGCCAGCCCAGTGGTGTCCTGCACCCGCGCACACCGGGCAAACACCTGCGCGGCACCCCGCCCAATGTGTGTGCGTCAGCTGTGAACCAGCCGGGTCGTGTGCGGACGTCGAGCAGGACGGAATCGCCCCACGACTTACATTGGCAAGCGCACTAGGGCACACAGCCGCATGGCTGCCGCTGCTGTCCTAGCGGAGCGGACGATGAAGCTCCAGTCGCACAGCCTGGCCGCGCACATGGTTTGTGGTCCGCCAGGGGCGCTTGGACTCAGGGTCCCCGTCCGCCAGCCGGGTTTTGCTGCTGCCGCGATAGCGCTCCGCCCTGCAATAAAGGCAGCACCAGGTGCGCCGCAGGTGAGCTGCTGCTGTGAGCCCGCAGTATCCGACAGAGTGCAGCAGCAGGAGCGCACTTTATACAGGGGTGCAGCTTGTGCCGCGTGCCGACCACATTCTTCAGCTGCAGTGGCGCGATGTTGTGTCAGCCACAGCACACGTATACGAAGAAGCCAGCAGCAGCGCAGGCGTGATGGCGCGTCAGCCAGAGCCGCATATGCTACACAAATACGAAGCTAGCAGCAGCGCAGGCACACGCCCCACCGTATCTCTGGGCCGGTTGCGGGGCGCGGATGGGCTGTACGGGCACAGCGTCTTGCGGGCGCCGGCGCCCTCGCTGACCTGCTTCTGGGTGGCCTTGCTCGTCCTGCACGGCGCCCGCGACCCTGAGCCCGCCGCTAGCACCCGCAAACTCTACAGGCGCCTCACACTGACGCGCACGTCTCATCCTGCAGCACGGGGTGGAAGCCATAGGCGGTGCGCGCTTTGTAGCCAGTGCGCTTGACGTGGAACGGCACGGCCACCAGGCTGCCGTGTTGTTTGAGCAGCCGCTGGGCGCTGGTCAGGCCGCTGGTGTGCGCGGGCTGCATGGGAGTGCTGCAGAGGCTGCGGCTCTGTGCACCTGAGGGGTGTGCCGAAGCTCACGCTAGCCTGCTTCCACGGTGTTTATGAAGCAGCACTCAGTGAACAACCTTGCCGGTCCAATCAAAAGCCAGTCCCAGCGCGGTGTGTACGCGCTTCCAGCGAGCTGTTGGCAACGGGGTCGTACAAACACCGAGAGCTCCAGCCCTAGTCCAGGTTTTGCTGCTTGCACGGTGTTGTAGCTCAGTAGCGATGTCCATTGCCAACGTTGCCTACGCTTTCACTGCGCAAGTACTTTTCAGCTTAACAACTATATGTTCAAACTTGTTGCTTGTGATGTGTAATCATACCCTCCTGCAGACTTTGCGAAACACTGTGTCCTCCTACTAAACAAGTCTTACCTTGTTTGTTTGAAAGCACTGCGCAGTTGTGGCAGGCCGAGCGCAAAGCTATTTAAGCATGCGATGCCGTGCAAGGCGAGCTGTATATGTTTGGTATTGATACAACCGCTGAAGGCAAGGCCAAGCTGCCTGGTGCCAAGACAGAACTGCTCGTTACACCAACGGCGGCAGCGGCGGGCTGCGTGCCCTGTCTCATCAGCGGGGAGGCTGGTGCACGGCTGCCCCATCCACAGGCTGTCCAGCTGACAGTCTGAGGCTGCCACCGAGCGCGCCGGGCGGCTGGCGCGGACACTGAAGATTGGGGATGAAGCTGCTCAACAAGTCGTATGTGCGGGATGGGGAGGGACACTGCAAGCTGGTGCCAGAAGAGGGTGCGCCTATGCGCACTGTCGTTGCTGGTGTTCAGTGTGTGTGGATGGTGGCCTGGCGACGTGGCTTGGCGACCAGCCTGTGGACTTGGCAACGCGTTGCATCTCCAGTTTACACTTGGGCTCTTGCGCCCAGACAGGGGCTCTGACGCGAAAGAACGGGTTGCCGGCTGCACACAGGCAACAACACTGCTGCTGTGACACCCAGCCAGCCTTCCTCGTCCCTTCAACTGCAGGCAACACAATGGCGGTGCTCGGCCGCCCACAGCCGGCGCGCAAGCGGAGCCCTCTCAGCCGCGCCAGCTCCTGTCACACACGGCCACGGGGGTGCGCCAGGCGAGGACCTGTGGCACTGCTACAACCTGATCCGCGAGGGCGACCACGTCACGGCGACCACGTTCCGCAAGATCGCGCGCGACAGCGGCGCCGGCAGCGAGAGCGAGAAAGTGCGCCTGCGGCTGACCATCGCTATCGAGGGCGTCGACTTCGACCCCGAGGGCGCGCCCCTGCAGGGCTGGCCGGCGGTCCACGCGCCCTCGCAGTGCCCCATTGTGCCTGCACACAAGCAATGGCACCGGCATGTATATGTCCGTGGCCGACGTGAAGTTGCCGTATAGACTCACTAATGCCTTGGAGTGCTCAAGCTGGCGCATGACATGGCCAGCTCTGCAGTCATACGTGCATAAGCGCTGCTGAAAGGTGTACTACAGATGTTTAGGACGCTTGCCATATGTCGTATCACTCAACGTCAGCGGGGCCATGCGCCTCCGGCATGCATGCAGCGCAGAGCCCGTAACCTGCAAGATGTGTAGGCTACCCGCATGTAGGGTGACAGGCCGGAGGAGTGCAGGCAAGCTCCCAGCAGCGCGCTGTGTGAGCCGTCGTGGGGTGCAGGCCAGGCGATCCGGCTGAGCGGGCGCAACCTGACGGAGACCGACGAGGTGAAGCTGGGCGCGTACCACACGCTGGAGCTGGAGCCGCAGCGCGCGTTCACGCTCGCCAAGGCGCGCGCGCGGGCCCCCGCTCGCGCCTCGCTCAGTCCGCCCCATGCAGCGGTCAGGCGCTCCGCGCTCTCTGCAGCCTGGCACTGAGCCGAGCCTCAAGCGCCGGGCTCTGCAGCACTTGAGCTGAGCCTCGAGCGCCGAGCTCTATGCAGCCTGGCACTGAGCCGAGCCTTGAGCGCTGCGCTCTGCAGCACTTTGAGCCAAGCCTCGAGCGCCGAACTCTCTGCAGCCCGGCACCGAGCGGGGTGTGCGCTGCCGGGCGTGCGCAGGCGGCATGGGACGCGCTGGACATCGAGCGCGTGCGCGCCGCCTGCGACCCCGGCGCCTCGGCTGACCTGGCCGCCGTGCTCATCACGGCGCGCTCCCGGGCCGGCGCGCTGCGGGCCTCGCGTGCATGCCACCCCTGGCGCTTGGGGCCTCCTCGCCTGGACGAGCAGCTCGGCTTGCGGTGTGGCGCCATCGCGGACGCCCCCACGCCTGTCCCTGCTCGGCGGCCCAGCTGGTCAGCGCCGAGCGCTGCGCGGCCCGCACGTCCATGCCTGGCGCGCGCGAGCGCCGCGCCGGCGGCCTGCCTGGCTGAGACCGGCCGTGTGACGCTCGGGCGGGCGCCGGCCGCGCAGGAGGGCCTGGCCAACGTGTGCCTGGTGGGCGCGAGCACGACGCTGGTCAAGGCCAAGGTGGAGGCGTCCATGCCGCGCAAGCGCGGCGCCGCGGCCGCCGGCTACGATAAGGCGCTCGCGTCGTTCTTCGACAAGGCGCGCCCGCGCCCACCGCGCCTCGCGGGCGCAGGAGCCGTCCCGGCTCCGTTCTGGTGACGGGGGGTGCGAGCAGGTAGCGCGCGCAGGGAGTGAGAGGGACGCAGCGGCGCCAGCTGTTGCATGGAGGTTTTGCTGGGGTTTTTACGCCCATGGTGGAAATCTTAAGGCTTTGGCCCCCACCCCGCCCAGCGCAGCAGCGGCGCGCCGCAGGTGCTTGCAGCGGTGGTGCGCCACGTGGACTGGGCCGTCGTGCGCTGCCTGGTCATCGCGGGGCCCGGCTTCACCAAGGACGCCTTCCGCGCGCACCTGGACGCGGAGGCCGTGCGCCGCGAGCTGCGGCGCGCGCCCGCGCCGGCGGTCCTGCCTTCTATGGGGCGTGTATGGTCCGGCTGGCAGAGGTACCCTCACAAGCGCTGGGACAGTCACTTGGAGGCTCGAGTCGGAGCGTGGCGGCCGCAGGGTGGCCGCAACTTGCGACGCGGCCGCCGCGGGTCCAGCGAGCGGCAGCGCAATGGCGCCGCCCGCCTCCGCTCGGCCGCGGGGCCCCGGGCGGGGGAGGGCGCAGCCGCGCGAGCGCCGCGGCGAGCCGCCCGGCGCTGACGGCGCCACGCGCCGGGCCGCGCAGGATGCTCATCCTGAACAGGCAGAAGATTGTGACCGCGCAAGCGTCCACCGCGTACAAGCACTCGCTGAAGGAGGTCCTGGCCAGCCCGGCTATTGCGTCGCAGATAAAGGCGCCAGCCCGCTCCCCATGCGCGCCCGCGCCCCGGGGCCTGCGCCGTGGCCCCGCTGCACCTTGCATGGCATACACTCTGGCCTGCACTGGGCAATGCGGATGGAGCACAGCGTCCTGCCATTATGTCCAGGTGCCCGCCATGCTGCGTGTGCTCTGTGGGACGTGGCCATAACCCTGCTCGCTGCTGGACCTAAGTGGTGCTGGAGACAGTCTGCTCAGCGAGCGCAAGGCGCCGGCATGCAGGACCGCATCCCGTGGCCCTGCACATGCGCGTGCGAGACAGCAAAATGCGCGCGCGAAATATGCATGCTGTAGTCCCAAAATTTCACAGAAGCAGGGACACATGGGGGAAGTCAGGGCTCAGGACTCAGGCCTGCGCGGGCGCGCTGTTCCGGAGAAGTGCCACAGGCGGTAGGTGGGTGCTCTCGCCATAGGGTAGGGCGCCTAACCCTAACCAGCGCGCGCAGGACACCAAGGCTGCGCGAGAGACCGGCGCGCTGCAGGCGTTCTACGCGATGCTGGCGGCCGACCCGGCGCGCGCATTCTACGGGCCTGGCCACGTGCGCGCGGCCGCCGAGCTGGGCGCCGTCGGCACGCTGCTGCTCTCGGACTCGCTGCTGCGCGTCAACGACGTCGCCCAGGCGCGGCGCCGCGCGGCCCGGCGAGCGGGGCCGCTGCGCCGTGTGCCGCAGCGCCCGCCATGCGCTGCCCTGCGCAGCCTAGCCCTCATCACACTCCAGTGATCAGCGGCCGTCTGAACGTGGCACCGGCAGAGGCTCATGAGCGCCCTCGCTTAGAGTGGTTACCACTCCGGTCCCAAGCAAGAGCAGCACGTTGCATTGAAACATCCGAGCATCGAGTGTACAGCCGGCAATGCTTTGTGTGTCCCTGTGGCAAATTCACGCACCACAACAACCGCCCGCCCAACCAGCCGAAGCGTATGGCGCATCCAACATGCGCCTCACATGCCGCTCTATGGTCTGCACGACAGCGCGGGCGCGCCCGCACTGCCGCGGGCGGCGCTGGCCGACCGGCGGCCCGGCGCGCGCGCGCAGCGCAAGGCCTGGGCGGCGCTGGTCGACGGCGTGGCGGCGGCCGGCGGCGAGGCGCTCGTCTTCTCGGCCGCGCACGCGAGCGGCGAGCAGCTGAACCAGCTGTCGGGCGTGGCGGCCGTGCTGCGCTTCCCGCTGCCCGAGCTCGAGGACGCCGAGCTGGACGCCTGAAGAGGCTGCAGATGCAGTGCCCGCGGCTGTGGGCATGGCTCACCGCAGCTGCGCCTGTGGCCATGGTGCACGCGCCTGCGGCGCGCACCGGAAGCCTGTCAGCGTGTGTGGCGCAGCGGGCGTGCCGCGTGCGCGCACGGCTTCGGCGGCCGGCGTGCCGCACCCGCGCCGCCAGACGTGCACCCCCCGCCCCTCCTCAGCTGCCACTGCGCGCGTGTGGGCCCCCTGTAGCCCGCTCTGCTTAGGGGCTACTGCTTCACGGCGCTGGGCGGCTCGTCAGACGCGTGACGCCCTCCCCACGCGCTGCCAGCCTGCGCGCGCTGCGCTGCTCGCGTCTCCGGCTCGCTGCTGCGGAGGCCCCACGTCACAGGCAGGTCAGGTCCGGGCGCATGGCACCGGGCCAGACAAGACCAGCACCACACAGCTCCCAACCGGCCAGCAGAGCCCTGCTGAAGGACGAGTGTGAGGAGTGACAAACCAGTGAGGAGAGATAAAGCAGTACTCACACTGGCCGTGAGCACAGGGCAGGGTGTGAAGATGCGGGTGCGCATAGCAGCGTGCGCTGCGCAGCAGCCGCGAGTCACCACGCTGGCGCCTGGTGGGCCGCCGGCTAGCAGGCTGAGGCAACGCGCGTGGGGCGGACGCAGGCGCTGCAGGGCGGCGTGGGCCGCTTCCTGGCGCGCGCGCCCGGGCGCGAGGGTGGGGAGCAGGCCGCGCAGACGTCCGGCAGGTGCGAACCTGCGCAGCCGCCCCCCGCTGCACAATGCCAAGTCCTATCATCCAGTGATCATCATGGTGCTGCAGAGTGCGCACGAACAGCGCCGGTCCTCCGACCCAATGCATCTCATGGGTCAGCGCCTCTCCTGCCGGCTGGAGCGGCCGGGCAGGGGCGGCACGCGGGCCGAGCGCTAGCGCGGGGGCGCTGCGCAGGCGGACGTACTTTGTTGAGGCCGTGCGGGCGCCCTGCGGCGGGCGCAGCTGGCAATGGAGCGGCGCGGCCGGCGAGGCCCCGGCAGAGCCGCCGCCGTGCGAGGGCCTGCGGCATAAGGCGCGGCGGTGCATGCCTGGGTGGGCGTGCGCCCTGGGCTGGCAGACCCTGCGCAGGGCACAGGGTAGGCCTAGGCCTTCTGCCGTCCTGACGAGCCGTTCGGGAAGAGCAGGGGTGTCGGACAGTGGGCTGGGTGGCTGCCGACGCGGGGCCAGACCGCTTTGCCTGTGTCGTGCGGCCCAGCGGGCTGCCGCGCCAGGCGCGCCGAGAGTGGGCGCCGCGGCCCGCGGGCGGCGGCGGGCGGCGGCGGCTGCTGGAGCCGCAGGGGGCGGTGCCGCGCTTCGAGGGCACGCGCAAGTTCCCGGGCGAGCTCGCGCGGGAGCCCGGTGCGCGCCCGGCGCGGGCCGCGCGCGCCCTCCGCAGGGGCTGGGTCGAGCCCTGCAAGCGCCGTGCAGGGGCTGCGGTGTGCTCACCCGCTCGGGCGCATGTCTGCAGAACAGCGGAGCTGACGCATGAAGTGAGGGCAGCACGCACTGGGGCCACAGGAGTCACTAGGTTGTGTTGCATGCCCTGCTGACGGGTCCGCGGCGCGGCAGTCTGCGCGGAGCGGGAGCCGCTAGTGATGCACCTGGCACGCGTGCCGGGCATGGGCGACTTGTCCGACGGGGATGCGCATGCGTTCGAGAAGTCCCTGCACCGGTGCAGCCCTGCGGTGCCCATACCCGGCTGGCTTTGACTGGCATCCACACACGAGAGCAGCCTCATTCACGCCGTGCAAGCTTTATGACTCAGGTTGCGATCAAGCCTATAGCAAAAAATAATAATAATGACTACTGTCTTGGCATGCGCTCGCGGCGATGCATGGCCCTCGCCGCGCAGCCTCAGTGGCGGTGGGCATAACATGTATGGTGCGCTCGCGCAGCAAGGTGAAGGTGACGCGGGAGCACTTTTTTGGCACGGGCCGCGCGGGCGACACCATGAAGCACGCGCACGCCACGCTGCCGCCGACCGCAGAGCTGCAGGTGCCGGGGCGCGCCGCTGCCTGCCCCGCAGATGTGTGCTGGATAGGTGATATGCTTTTGCCGCAGCACTTGATGCGGGACTGATGGTGCGGGATATAGAGTCGTGTCTGCATGCCTCCACAGGAGGCCCATGCCGGGCAGAGCGGCGCTGCATATTAGCTGCAGCCGCACCGCTTGCAGCCGAGCAGCCTGGGTAGGGACGGCCTCATGCTATCCAGGCGAGCAAGAGAGAGCGCAAGCTCTAACAAGCAAGACCCTGGCGCAGATCGCGCCGGCCGCGCTGGTCGACTCGCAGCCCTACGTGCGCTTTGTGGCCGCGCTGCCGCCGCGCGCGGCCGCAGGCTGCGAGCAGCGCCGTGCGGCCCAGCTGCGGCAGGTGCCGCTTGCGCCCTCACATCTGCCGACCCGCCTCCCGCGTACCACAGAAACAGGGAAACAGAATGGCATCAAGCTGTGTACTGCAGTATGGGTAGGGAAGCTCGAGCTGTGCTCATGGGCACATGTTCAAGCGGTGTTGCATGGGTACATGCAGGTTGTGTGTGTGCGCACCGTGTGGAAGAATTGCTGAACCTCAGGTCTTTGAGCAGGCTGGTGGCTGCAATGACAGCCAGCCCTGGATGGTGACGCCGCGCAGAGGGAGGCGGAGGGCGCGCAGCTCTGCGCCAGCGCGGTGCAGGGCCTGGACCGGTGGGAGGACGCGCACGCGCAGGAGCCGCGGGCGCCGGCGCCGGCGCCGCCCGCGGCCGCGCCGCCCGCAAAGGGCGGCAAGGCTGCCAAGCCGGCTGACAAGGCCGCGAAGCCTGCAAAGGGCTGATGCGCGCATGGGGGTGGTTGGTCACCAACCGTTGATGGCGTTGGCAGATTGCCCGTTGCTGTCGCGCTGTGCGGCCCGCACATGTCTTGGGCGGCACTTGCTAGCTCAGCTTATGATGACACATACCAGAGCTGCTTCTTTTCGCTGGTGACCAATGGGTAAGCTCAGCCGCAACTTTCTGCATTAGCCTGTCTTGCAAAGTATACCCAGAAACGCTCTCACCCTCCGTCACACCTACGTAAGCACGCCTGCATGACATGCACCTTAGGGACAGACGCTTGAACACACGGAAAGTGTCTGGAAAACGGTCAAGACCTGTCTATTTTAGCTGAAGGAGCATACTTGACAGAGGACCCACTGGCATGCTGGTGCCAGCCCCGTCCTGCCCTGTCCTCACATGACAAAGTAACCCTCCCAGGGCAGTGAGGACGGGAACTACATTATAGCACATGCTCAGCATTCCAAACAGCTCAGCTTGCGCTGGCAGGCCGCAGCAGGCCGGGACGTCCACACCGCTGCAGCGCGAGCCCTCGCGTGCGCGTGCCGCAGGACGACCCTCTGCTAGGTCTTGGCGATGAAGAAATGGTGCATGGTCAGGCCAGCCCCATCGGCGCCCCGGCCCGCGGCCTTCGCACGCTTGCCGCCGGGCGCCAGGTGCCGCGGCGGCCAGGACGTCAACGACGGCGCTGCCGCGCTGCGCGGCGGCGGCGCCTGCCAGGCCCCCTGCCGCGCGCGGGCGCGGCGCGCAGCTTAGCCTGTTGGCGGTGCGCGGTCACCGCCGAATGCATGTTCGCACATGAGAGTTTATCCGCAGCAGTGGGGAGCGGTGCCTTGCCGTCTGCTTTGAGTGCCTCCTGTGCACGAGTGGCCAGGCGCGCCTGGGACTGGGGACGCACATCCGCAGCGGCACGTGCCTGCCCTTGCGCAGCACCTTGGCGCAGCTGCCCTATAAGCAATTGTGGCAGAACGGGTTTGAGTCAGTGCTCTATAGTAGCCTATCGTTGGGCCGCACCTGCAGCGGCTGTCGGTCGCCCGCGCACAGCACCTTGGCGCGGCCGCCGCGCCCGTCTGCGCCGTGGCGCACGAGCGTGCCGCCGTCGGCGCCGCCGGCCGCGCGGCCGCGGCCGCCGGGCAGGAAGCTCGCCTCGCCGCCCAGCGCTGCCGGGCGCGCCTGCGCGCCAGGCATGCAGGGGCTGGTTCAGCAAAGATGCGCGGCCGTCAGGGCTGTCACAAGTGCTGTAGTGCGTGACCACGGACCGCATGGCATCCTTGACGTGCACGTCAGAGTACAATCTTGCTTTGGAAGCACAACCTGTGGGAATAAGTGAGCACTTCGCATGCGACCCGCCAGCGGTGTATGCCCACACTGTATCAATGCCGACGGGGTCTGCAGCCACGAGCGGGCAGCAAACAGATTCAGTGCGTGCATCGCCGGGTGTGTGTAAGTCTGTTCGCACCGGCTTGAGCGGCGTCATCGGCGCCTGCGACAGGCCGTCCAGCAGCCCGCAAGCTGCCAGCGCAGCATACCCCGCAGCCCCGCCGGCCCACCCCGACCCTGGCAAGGGCGCATCCCGCGCAGCGTCCCGCGCGGGCGCGGTTGCGCCCGAGACGGACATGCCTGCATGCTCCGCGCCTGTGCCCCGCTCGTCGCCGCTATCAGCGGCGTACAGGCTCGCTAGTGCCCGCTTCTGCGGCGCCGCGGCGCGCGCGCCTCGCGCCCAACCCGCCCCCGGGTCGTTCTCCTTGCAGGCCGGCCAGCGCGCCGCCGCGCCGTGCGAGCCGGCCGCCGCGTTGCGCAGCCCGCCATGGCCCCCGCGGTGCCGCGGCGGCGCACTGCAGGGCATGTCGGCGGCTGTGACATCCCCGCATCCTGCGCTGCGCGCGACGGCATCGCCAGGGGCCGCCCCGGAAGCGCGCCGATGCTGGCCCGGCTGCGCCATGCACGGCGCCTGGCAGGCGGACCAGCGCGCAGCGCCATCGGCGCAGGCCGCCTCGGTACTCGCGCAGCGCGCGGCCGCGGGTGGGCGCGACGAGGCTGCGTCCTGCAGGCTGCCGGCGCCACGGTCGTTCCCGCTCCGCGTGGCGTCGCTGTCCTCCTCCTCCTCGGTGAAAAGGCTGACCAGCTCGCCCTCATCGCCCGCATGGCCGCTGCGGCCGCCGCCCTCTTCGCAGGGCGCCCCAGCGCCTGCCGGGCTCGCTCCGCCCGCTCCGTCACAGTCGGCCCTATCTGCGGCGGACCTCTCGCCGCCGCGCGCGAGCCCCGCGGCCAGCAGGGCGGCCTCCTCGGCCGCATGGCCACGCAGCCCGGCGTCGCCGCCGCCCGCCGCGCCAGGGCTCCACACCTCGGTCGGCTCCCCGAAAGGCAGGCCCGAGGGCATCGCGGCGCTGCCAGGGCATGGCCTCGCGGCGCTGCCCGGGCTGGGGTACTGCTCAGCGCCCAGCACGTCCCTCCCCGCCGTGCCGGGCGTGCCGGCCTCTGCGTCCGCCGCGCAGCGCTCCCACAGCTCCGCGCCGGCGTCCTGCTCGTCGCCGGGCTGGCTGCGGCCGCTGCCGCCGCCAGCCGCAGCGCCTGCCCCGGGCCTGACCGCGTCCGCCGCCGCTCCCGCCCGCCCGCCGCCTGCAGCTCCCCGGCGTGCAGCCTGGCAGGGCGCGCGGCGGGCCTGCTGCCGACTGCCGACTACATCCGCGCGCGCGCGCGCGCCCGCGGGGACCGCCCGGGTGGGGCTCTGGGCAGGGCTGCGCGTCGGGGCGGCCGCGGCCGCCAGGCGCGCCGCGGCTGCCGCCAGCTGCGCCTTGGCGCTGCGCAGCTGCGCGTCCAGCGGCTGCAGCCGCGCCTGGGCCTCCTGCGAGAGCGCCCCAGACGCTGGCGGCTGTGCGAATGGGATGTGTAGAGGGCGGTGAGGTGTGCCGTTCGCGGGCACCGCGTAGCGCCCGCGGCATGGGAGCCGCGTGGCAGGCCGGCGCACGCGAGCGCCGCTGCCTGGCCTGCCTTTGCCGGACGAGGCCGCATGTGCGCTGGAGTGTTTGACGGGAGAAGTGCTGTGCGGCGAGTGTTTGGCACTGCTTGCATGAGGGGCCGCGCGCATCCGATCGGCCAGGCGGTCGGGGCCGGCGCACAGCGAGACGTGCGCGCCACGAGCATGGCAGGGGCATGCGAGGTAGAGAGCAAGCGCATGGATGCCGGGCTGCCCTCAAGCAGCAGACGTGCGCAGGCCCGGCGCACCCGCAGCTCGCGCAGCGTGCCGCGGTGCGCCTCCTGCGCGCCGGTGTGCTTGCGCATGAGCGCATTGTACTCGCCGTTGCGCAGCTCCAGCAGCACGGCGAAGCGGTCCACGTCGGGCTGCGTGGCGCGGCCGTGCCCCTGCGCGCGCCGGCCCGGCGGACCTCAAGCGCTAGGTGCCGCTGTGCAGGGCTGATGAGTGCCGAGCCACGCACCGTATGGCTGCCATGCCTGCAGGCTGAGATGATAGCGGCGCACCCCTCTTGCTCGCATGCACAGGGCGTTGCGCAGCCCGAGTCATCCTGGGCACCCGCTGCTCAGCCAGACACTCGCCGCGCAGGGGCATAATGCGCCACTGACATGTGATGCACGCACCGAACAAGGCAATCCGTCAGCAGCCAGCAGCCGGTGGTGTGCGCAGCCACCCCTGCAGCCCAGCGCCGCCCCGCATGCCTGGCAGCCAGGTGCAGCCTGCCGCCCCGCGTCGCGAGCAGTGCCCCCCCGGGCGCCGCCGTGCCTGCGCGCCGCCGGCCATGCGCCGCAGCAGGTCGTCGAGCGCGGCGCGGCCCAGCTCGGTCTCCGTGCGCAGGCGCAGTAGCGCGTTCTCGGCCGCCAGCGCGTGCTGCTGGTTCTGCAGCTTGTACAGCTTGCCCTTCTGCGCGCGCGCCGCGAGGCCTTGGCGCAGGGCGTGATGCGGTAGGCTAGGGTTACGATTAGGGTAGGGCAGGGCCTGGCGGAGCGGGCCCGCTGCTGCCGGCGCCTGCAGGCGGCGTGGCCCGACGGGCAACAGCACAACGGCGACGCGGACTGGCACACGAGGAGCCGCGGCGGTCGCGGGCGCGGAGAGCGGCCGGCGGGAAGGCCGGCCGGGGAGTGGCGGGGGCCGGGCGGGGGCCGCGCCGTGTGCTTGTGCGCGGCGTCCGCCTGCAGCGCCGTGCGGTGCATCTCCTGCCGCATCGCCTGCACGCGCTCCTCGGCCTCGCGCCGCACGGCGGCGGTCCGGGTCTCCGCCTCGGCCGTCCTGCGCGGCGCACGCGCCAAGCCATGCTTGGCGCTGCCAGCCGACACCTCTCTTGCTCAGCGACGCAGCTCTCAGCCTGCTAGCCGCCTTCGCCTCATCCACGGCTGCTAGTCATGCCAGGTTCGCGGCCTGGCCGGGCAGCCCCGCTGCTCAGAGCCTGCGTGTGATTGACTGTGGCAATGCACGTTGAGCTTGCGCTGAGAGCTTTAAGGCGCGCACATTGTTCAAACACCTCCAATTGTATAGTGTGCAGACTTTGTGATGCAAACACAGTGCAGGGGCAGAAGGCAGCTGACCTGCTGTGCGCTGCGGCAATCTTGACCTCAGCGGCCTCGGCCTCCTCTTGCGCTTCCTGGTAGTCCTCTTCCAGCTCATGTTGCTGCTCTTTGAGCTCCTCAAGCGTGCGTCGCACCTTCAGCGTCTGCACGCCGACGGCGCACAGTGCTTGAAGGACCACCTTGCAACTGTGCAAGTTTTGACTGCTCTATGCAGACTGCTCTATGCAAACGTGTGACGCTGCTCGGTACATATGATCAAACCATTTTGCAGGAGTTCTCTTTACGTGCGGTACAGCAAAGCGCAGCACTGCCTCCCGTCACACTTGTACCGGCTCATGTAGTCAGCCTACACTCCAAGCCTATACTCCAGCTGCTGGGCTTTAAGATGCACCCAGAGGGCGCGCGCCTCCTGCTTCTCCTCCTGCAGTGCCTGCTCCAGCAGGCGGATGCGCACGTCTGCGGCGGTCAGGCTGGCGGCCGACGGCGCGCGGCCGGGCGAGCCGCCGAGCGGGTCGCCACCGACCAGGTCCAGGAAGATCCGCTTTGGGCTCTGCCGTGCTTTAGCCTGCAGCGCGTGTGCGTCAGGCCTGCCTGCCATAAGAAGTAACTGGCTGGGCGGCAAGCACACAGACCGCAGCACCTCGCGCACAGAGAGGCGCTCAGCTGCGACAGCCCACACAGGGCTACCTGCACATACGACAAGCAACGGCGTCCAGCACGCGCACAAAGTGGACACGCCGCCTTACGTCCTGTGTGTGGCACAGGAGCCTGCCAAGCAGGACTGCTGATACCTCGCGTAGCTATGGCACGCAGGCTCTATTGTGGCAGGAAACGCCAGGTGAGAGGCGCGTGACTCTGGCACGCAGCCTTGTGCGCACCCGGCAGTTGGGGCATGACTGCTTGAACTCCAGGTGCTGCGCCACACACGTCGTGTGGTACACATGCCCGCAGGGCAGCACGGACCATGTCTTGTCATCGGCACTGCTTGCCAGCTCCAGGCAGATGGTGCAGTGCAGGCTTGCCATACTGCGTGCTAGCGCACAGTGTCATGGCCGGCGAAAGCGCTCTCGCAGCGGCGGCGCGAGCGCATCTGCTGACCAGCTTGCGGCAGCCATACACGGCCGGCTCAGCCAGTGAGCGCAGGCTGGAGTCGAGGTGCCTGGTGTGTCCATAGAAGCTCCTCTCAGGAGGCACCGCTCAAGAAGGAGAGCGCCCGCTTGCATGCTTCTCAGCAGCCATGGTGGCACAGCTTGTGCCGCACAAGCACCTCATGAGGTGATCACATTGCAGCTGAGTTGCTCCATGCCATCCTCTTCATGACCCTCCGTCACGAGCTGCTCCGTCATGATTCGAACATCAAAAATGATCAAGGGCTTGAAGCGGTTACACTCGGGACAACAATTTGCCAGCAAATCGGGGGCGTCCAGCGCCTGGCCACCTGCTGGTAGCCATGGGGGCATGCACAGCGGTGCGCTGTATAAGGCGCAACTTGCGCTCCTGTGCCTACTCTGCGCGCGCTGTGTGCGCGCGCCCCACAGACAAGGCCTCTGTCCCGTGGGCGCGCAGCTGCGCACCCCAGGCGAAGGACGCATCCTCAAGCTGCGTGCCTATGAGGACAACTTGGCCCTGTATCGTGCAACCATACAGGCGAGCAAGGGCCTGCCGAGCAGCTATCAAGCTATGCCAACCACGGTTGACTACGCCGTTAGCGCTGCTACTCTGCTTCTTGCCCCGCACGACAGTCGGTGCCCTGCATTTGCTAGCAACTCGCGTGCAAGGCCGCCTTCAAGCTGAAGTATTGAACTAACGCCACGAAATACAACAGGAGTGTACGTAGCCTAAGCAACCGCTGCTGCGCAGTGCACACAGCTGACAGCCCCGGCCATGTGTGCAACAACCAGGAGGCGGGCAAGCTGGGCGAAGTTGCGGCCTGGGAGGGGCGGACGCAGGCTCGCGCGGCGTGCGCGCGCGCAGCGCACACGCGCACGGCGGAGCAGGCCGCGGCCGCGGCGGCGGCCGCCGCAGCGCGCCAGGCGGCTGCGGACGCGCAGCGCGCGGAGCTGCTGGCGGTGCAGGCCGACTTTCTGAGCAAGCAGGCGAGCGGCCGCGCTCACGCGCGTGCGGTGCACAGTCACTGTTGTAGGGGCAAGCCAAGCAGCGCTGTGCAGCCCCTGCAGCCTCGACCAGCACGTGCAATGAGGGACTGGTGCAGGCAGGAGCTGTGTCGGCTTGGCAGCGCATGCACCACCGGTCTGGTTGGCTTGGTTGCCACGTCGCGACAACTCAGACCTATTTGCGACGTTGAGAAGAACCAGGCATCAGACGCAAGCTCAATCAGCAGCGAATACTGTCAATCAGCTCATGACTCTTAGCGGGAGGTGAGCAGACCCTCTTGCCGCTGCAGCAAACTCCAGAAGAGCGGCGCGCGGCGCTCGCGGAGCGCGCGCGTAGCCTGGCGGCCGCGCGGGCGGCGGCCGCGGCGGCGGCCGCGGCGGCCGCGCAGCAGCGGCGCTTCGCGGCCGGCTGCGATGAGCTGCGGCAGGCGCAAAGCGGCGCGCGCGCGCGCGAGGTTGCCGCGCAGCAGCTGGTGCAGGTGCGCGCCTGTGGCCGCGCGGCTCGAGCACTTATCAAGCACCTGCAGCGTCCGACCATGTCGCTGACAAGCTGCCAACGAAAGTGCTCGTGCGGCCATCCCGGCCTCTATTTCGCATGCTGTGTCTGTTGGCTGCCAACTCAAGCGTGTCGATGCGGTGGACATACAGGCAAGCATCCACCCATGGCACAGTCTGCATGTTCTTCCTTCGATCTCCACACGTCCTGATGTGTCCAGTCTGGCATGCGCAGATGGATGAGAAGCGCCGCGGGCACCATGCCGCCAGGGAGGTGGAGCGCCGAGCGGCTGTGCATGAGGAGGCCGAGCGTGAGGCTGCTGAACGCGCGTGCGAACACCAGCTCTGCTGCTGAGGGGCTTCAATGCATGGCCTTGGCGGCTGCATGCATGCTGCACACAGCGGGACATGTGACATGTGCTGTTGCTCATTACAGAGTGCCTGCCCCCAGCAGGCTCTTTTTCTGCTCTTCTTTTGTGAGCACGCACTTGGTAACATGTCAGGAGTGTTGGCTTGGTGGTGGACAGTGTGAAACAGCAGCGGCAAGTGGGGGCAGGCCGGCAGGCACGCAGAAAAGCGGGAGCAGGAGCGGCATGCGTTGCAGCAGGCCAAGGTGCAGCTCGACAGCCAGGCGCGCCCCATGCGCTGCGGCCACGTATGCACCATGCCGCTGGCCATCTACCATGCCGCTGGCCATCTACCATGGCGCTTGGCGGAGCTGTGCCCGTTTACACACCGCCGCAGGCGGCTCTGCAGAGAGTGCAGCGAACTTGTCCGGAGCTCATTCGGAACTTGTCACGGTCATGAGTCCAGACCAGGCGACTAGGTGGCGCTGGTGCGGGCCGCGCGGGCGGAGGAGGCCGCTGCCGCGGAACGCGAGCGCGCGGCGCTGCATGCGGAGTGGGACCAGCAGGCGGCTGCGGCGCGCGCGACCGAGGCGGCGCGACGCGCCGCCCTGCTGCGGCTGCGGGAGGACGTAGCGGACTTCAACAGGCGCGCATGCGGCTGGTAGTGTGCGAGAGGCAGTGCGGCTGGTCGGGAATGGAGACTCCGATGAGCGCACACTCACGCGGTGATGTTGCTGTCGCAAGCGATGCCAGATCGCCCGCATGCATACAGCATGCTGCTCTGCAGCACGTCAGGGCAAGGCGCATGCTAGGAGGCAGCTGCAGCAGCTTCATGCCTGCACACGACTTAATTGCAGCCTGACGGTCCACCAGACCGAGTGCAACATGGCATCCGGCGGTCCAGGACCTTCACATTGGTCATGCAACACGTCGCTCCCTTCTTTGCGCATAGCAAGGCCGTCTCCGCATGCGCGCTCAGGCAGAACCAGCAGGCCGCAGCTGCCGCAGCCAGATCAGACAGGGAGGAGGAGGCGGCGCTGGTGGGCGCGGCGGTGCTGCGTGCGGCAGCCGAGGGCGCCGCGGAGGCCATGCGCGCGCGGGAGCGCCGCGAGGCAGAGCGCCATTACAGGCGCGTGCGCGGGCGGCCGGCGCGCCCGCCGCTGGCGCCCCTGCCCCACAGCACATCGCAGACCTGCGACCATGGCATGCCTGCAACTGCTTGCTGCAGGAGCGCCAGCTGCCCAAGCGCTGCAGGCATGTCGAAAGGTGCAACATTAGGAAGCTGCATCCTGCTGACGTGCTTGTGGCGCCGCCGGCCTGCGAGCGCATGCAGGTCGCATGCAGGTGGCAGCCGACCACGATAGCCAGCAGCGCGCCGACTCGGGGTCCGGGGCCGCGCAGGCAGCAACTGCAAGCGTCGCTGCACCGCGAGGCTGCTGACACGGCAGAGCGCGACGCGCTCATCGCGGCCGCCGCAGCGGCGGCGCAGGCCCGCCGCGATGCAGAGACCGCAGCGCGGGCCCGCGCACGCACGGAGCTGCAGGCGGAGGCGACCGCCGGGCAGCTGGCCCAGATCGCGGAGCGCACGCAGCGGCGGTGTGCGCCAGGGGCTGGGACAGCGGCCCGGGCGACTCTGGCGTGTCAGCGGCGCCCGAGTGCATATCCTTGTGTGTGCTGCACTGTTGAGGGGGCAGGTGAAGGACGGCCAGGGCAGGCCTGGCGTTCATATTGTCGCGGACGCCGCCGACGTTGCGGCAACTGCTGGCGCCCGTCAAGCGGCGAACTGCACACACTATTGAGCTGAGGGGCAAGTCACAGCGGCAGAGCCAAAGGCAGGCGTCTCGCGAGCGACCCTGTCTGCCGCCCGGCGCACAGGCGCCAGGCGCACGAGGATGCTCTGGCGGAGCGGACAGCATTGGATCGCGAGGAGGCCGAGGGCGTCCGCGCGCACGCGGCTGCCGTGGCCGCCGGCGCGGCCGCGGACGCCGGCTTTCGCGCCGTGGTGCGCGCGCAGGCGGCCGAGCGCTGCCGCGAGGGCGAGCGGGGCGCCGCGGAGCTCGCGGAGGAGGCCCGCGCCGCCGCGCTGGCCGCGAAGGAGTACGCCGCGCGCGTGGCCGCGCTCGCGGTGGCCGCGCCCGTGCCGCAGCAGCACCACCGGCAGAAGGTGCTGTGGACGTACTGAGCGCGCGCGCACACGGCCACGGTTGTGGCATGCGCGCCCGTGCCGCAGCAGCGTCCTCTCATACGGGCTGCGAGCATGATTGATGGAACAGTAAGCAGCAGAGCTGCGCCGCAGGTACCATGGCTGGTCCCGGACAACAGTCACCAGGTGTTGTCCATGTGGTAACTGGCGGCGCTGGTGAAGCTTGGGATACAGCATACCAGAAGCTCGTCTAATAAACTGCACAGCGCACAGCGGCGTTTGCAACATGCCTATACCCAGTATACTTCATAGCTAGCGACCCACAAAAGCAGGCAGAAGTGCAGGCTGTAACATGCTGTAGCGCAACGTGGCTGGTTGTGGCACAGCACACCCAGACGCTGGCCCGAGGAAGTGAGCCACTGTGCTCAAAGAGCAACAGGCATGCGGAGCTTGTAGAAAACTGTCAACTACAGCTCGCCCGAGTCAAACAGCTCGTGCCCGTGCCCCGAACACGCACGGGCCAGGTCAGTGCACAGGAGCTCCCGCAGGTGCATGAACCCGTCCTCGTAGATGCGCTCCTCCAGCGCCTCTCTGTGCACGGGTAGCACCCTGCCACGCACAGCACATCTTGCACGCCGCTCAGCAAGCATACGCAAACTTGCGTGCAACGGGCAGGTGCTCCATACCGTGTGCAGGCGGAGCCCAGGTCCTCACCGAGGCGCTCAGTCGCCTGCCAGCGCAAAGCTAAATTCAACAGTGGGGGGAGATATACAAGAGAGCTGACGATACACAGTGCGCTGCACCGCGCACCACGCCGCACAGCGCATCCAGCGTTGCGAAGATCTGAGGTTCACTACGGGGGTGCAACATGCGCCTGCGCTGCCTGCCGCACGCCACGCTATAGCTGAGCAAAGACTCCGCTATCTGCCAGACTGCATAAAGCTGCAAGATAAATATCAGGGATGTTCGCACCCAACGTCCCCAACAAGTTCATCATTGGGAACGTTGGAGTCTGATGCTTTCTCTGGGTCCGCCTCCAGCTTGGCCAGCTGCAGCTTGAGCAGGTCCGCCAGCTGCAGGCAGCCTGCAGCAGAGGGCGCAAGCGCTCGCTTCGAAAAATTTGACACCTGCACAGCACGGGACAGCGCAGCCAGCGTGCGCGTGACTGCATTGCAGGAGCAGGAGCCGAACCAACCTTCGCATGTGATCTCTGAGGTGGTTGCATGCGTTTGCGCCAATGCAGCGCACAGCGCCAGCACAACCAGCGTAAGCCTCATTGAGCCACCGTCAGGGAAGCAATCCGCTCCTGGCGCGCCAACACCAAAGTCTTGCGGCTCTCCGCCAGAAAGCCGCGCTTGCTTGTCCTCGGCGCACTGGAGCGGTGCAACTGTCGCACACGTGATAGGTGTAGGGCGCAGATATTGAGCAAGTGCACCTGAGGCACTTCTTGGAGCAGAAAGACGGTGGACGCCAGCTCATCTCAGCGCTTGCCAGGATCTCACAAGCCAGTGCAGAGAGCAAAAATACTCGCCAGTGAGGCTTTCTAGGATTGGGGAGGACCATGTTTGCTGCGCCACCGGCGCGGGGGGTGGCGCTGCCGGCGGCAGGCGCCTCGCGACAGTGCTACCGGGTGCTGCCTCGGGCTGCGGCGCTCCGCTGGTCGTGCAGGAGCTCTGCTTTGGCGGGCCGCAGCCTGCAAAAGGTGCGCTTCCTGCTTGGAGCGGTCTTGCGCTTCCCATGTGGGCTGCAGAAGGTGTCATCGATTGCACCAGAGGTTGATGGGGAGCAGCAGAGGCCGCCGCCGAGTGGTTGCTTCGACTGTGCCGACTTTTAAAGTCCGGCACTCATGTCACGTTGCGGCCGGCCCACAGCCTGGCAGGGGCACTGCACCATCGAGTCGGAGCCCCTGCCGTGTTTCGCAGCTCAACATCCTGCGCTCAGGCGCTCTAAGCTGCCGTTGCTCGACTGATGGGTTTTCTTTGCCTGCAAATGTGAGGCTGCCAGACTGAGGCCAGGCCGCGGGTGCCGCGCAGGCGGGCGTGTGTGCGCAGCCTCTGCGCGCGTGTGGCAGGCTGCAGTGGCGGCCGCTGCAGGCGGGCCGCGGCAATGCGCTGGTCGTATGCATGGCGCACAGTTTGGTCCCGACTGCTCCGCTCGGCCTGTACAACCCCGAGGATGACCGGGACGCGTGCGGCGTGGGCTTTGTTGCGGAGCTGAACAAGGTGCCGACGCGCGCGTGCGTGGTGGATGCGATAGAGGCGCTGCGGCGCATGACTCACCGCGGCGCGTGCGGCTGCGAGGTCAACACAGGTGTGGCCTCACTGTTGTGTTTTGTCTGGTCGGCTGGCCTGTGGCCTGTTGCCCAGAGACAGAGGCAAGTCACTTTGGTCGGGCTACAGGGCTGTTCACATATGCCTGTGCAGCAGGGCTGCAGCTTTGTGGCACTGTGTGTCTGACCCGTCTGCGTGTGCGGCCGCCTGCACAGGCGACGGCGCTGGGTGCATGGTGGCCATCCCGCACGAGTTTTTCAAGCGCGTCGTGCGCGAGGCGTGCGGCGTGCGGCTGCCGGCGGCGGGGGAGTATGCTGTCATGATGGCCTTCCTGCCCAAGGAGCCTGAGCAGTACCACTCTGCAAAGGGCACCATTGCCAAGTGCGCGCAAACCTGAGCCCCATCGGTCCTTGCTCAGTCCAGGGTCAGCGCGCGCCTTTCAGCGGCTGGTGGCACTGATGCCTACCCTTTGCTTAAGAGGTAGCACCATGTCAGGACATCGCAGGGCTGCTGGGAGGTAGCAGCTTGTCAGCGCTTCACAGGGCTGAGGACAGGGCAGCTCTCACTGCTCGTGGCATCACTGCGAGGCCTGCCTGCGAGGCCCACACGCTCGCCCCAAGTCTCGGGCAGAGAAGTCGCAGTGGCAAACATGCGCTTCACTGAGACAAGCCGCGCCTCCGCGGGAGGTGCGTGCGCAGCAGCAGGCGACAGGCGCGCCAGAGGGCGTATGGGGCCATTGGCTGGGCGAGCCATGCGCTCCTCTCAGCGCTCGAGCTCAGCCCGCCCAAGAGCCGCACGGGTGCCGCAGGGTGGCCGGGCAGCTGGGGCACGACGTGCTGGCGTGGCGGCGGGTGCCCACGTGCGACGAGGGCCTCGGCGAGTCCGCCAAGGCGACAGAGCCGCAGATCGAGCAGTGCTTCCTGGCGCGCAGCCGGGCGCCCGTCACCAGCTCGCCCGACCCGGACGCGCAGGCGCGCGGCAGGCCGGCGCCCCTGCTCCTCCTCTTAGGGTCTTGGAGGACAGTGTTATGGCAGCCCCACATCCGCCCCACGCGTGAGCCTCTGGGCATGCCGCACAACCCTGCAAGACCGCCCAGGTAAGCCTCCACGGGAAAACCGGGTGCGCTGGCATCCCTGAGGAGACAAACACGCCCATTGCCTGAGGGGCAGGAGGCAAGCATGGCCATGTGAAGTGGTGTCGTGCTGGAACTGCGCGTCGGTCGTGGGGAGCGCCCAACTGACGGGGAGCGGGCGGCTGCGCGCGCAGTTCTACGTGCTGCGTAAGCTGATCGAGAGCGAGCTGATGCGGAAGGGGTACAACCACCGGCACGCGTACATCGCGTCCCTGTCCTCGCAGACCATCGTGTACAAGGGCCAGCTCATGCCCTCGCAGGTGGGGCCCCTGAGGCCGCCCTGCTGGCTGCTGGCTGGCGGATGTGACGCATGAGCCTGTGCCGCTCCGGGCGGGCGTCCTCGCTGGCAGCGAAGTGTGGAGGCGTGCGGGGCTGCCAGGACCGGCTGCATGCGGCTGTCTGCGCGTGCGCGCGCGGAACGCGCCTGGTGTGCAGGCCAACTCAGGCTGAGAGTGTGTTGAGAGGTGAGACCCTCGGCAGCCCCTTATTCAACAGCGCGCGGCGCGCAGGTGCCCTCGTATTTCCGGGACCTGCAGGCGCCCGACTTCACGTCGTACATGTGCCTGGTGCACTCGCGCTTCTCCACCAACACGTTCCCGTCCTGGGACCGCGCGCAGCCGATGCGCATGCTGGGCCACAACGGTGCGCGCGCGCAGCCTCGCGGGCGGCACGCCATGTTGCGAGATCTGGTGGCGGGCGCGGCGCGGCCTGGTGATGACAGTCAGATGTCACAACAAATGCTGATGGGACTCTGGTCGGTACCCACCGTGATGATCCTCATGCTATCATCTTTCGGGGCTGAGGGCTGCGCCGCGTTCGTCCACCCTGCATGCCCGCCTCTAGCTCTTAGGAGCCAGCTGCAATCATATGCGCAGGAGTGCATGTGCGCCACATCCCTATACGATGCTCGGCAGGGCCTGCGCGCGTGCGCACAGCAGCTGATGGTTAGGGTTAATCCTACCCCATGTAGGGTAATCCTACCCTATAACCACTTAAACCTTATTGTGGCTGAAGCGCCGGCGCCGCGGCGCGCAGGCGAGATCAACACGCTGCGCGGCAACAAGAACTGGATGGAAGCGCGGCAGGGCCTGATGAAGTGCGCGGGTCTGGGCCTGGCGCCGGTCGTGCTGGCGAAGCTGCTGCCGGTGGTGCCGGAGTGGCAGTCGGACAGCGGCTCGTTCGACACGGTGCTCGAGCTGCTCGTGCGCTCGGGGCGTGACCTGCCCGAGGCCATGATGATGCTCATCCCGGAGGCCTGGCAGAACGACCCGCTCATGCCGCAGGCGCGCCCGCCCGCGCCGCCCGCCCCGCCCTGCGTGTGTGTTAACACCCTCTGACTGGTAAGCTTTCATTGACAGCCAGAAATGCAGCACGGGCTTTCACATAACTCACTATCATTTTTTTGGTTTTCTTGGGTGAACGTCCCGTCGTGTTGGGATGGAAGTGTGTGGGTGGTCTGTGCCATTCCTGCAGCCTCGCATGCACTGAGTGCGCACTTCAACGGCGCGCAGGCCAAGCGGGACTTCTACAGGTTCACCAGCGCGCTGATGGAGCCGTGGGATGGCCCCGCGCTGGTCGCCTTCACGGACGGCCGCTTCATCGGCGCCACGCTGGACCGTAATGGCCTGCGACCGGGGCGCTACTATATCACAAAGTCCGGTCGCGTGGTGCGGCGCGGCGGGCCCGCGGCCGGGGCGCTGTCAGAGACATGCACAGCAGTTTGTTCTTGCTGCCTGTGTCTTTCCGGGCTCAAACGGCAGGCAGCCTCTGTTGTTGTGCGCTGTCACCTCACGTTGCCTGCCCAACAGGCTATGCGTCATTCTCAGCTCTGTCATGCATGGTACAGCCTTGCAGTGATGTTTTGTATCATGCTAGGCCTTGACATGTCCGCCTTGCATGGTACAGCTGACATGTCAAGGCACGGCCGCTTCCCGCAGACGTGCGCAGCCAACGGCGCGCGGCCGCGCAGATCATGGCCAGTGAGGTGGGCGTGGTCGACGTGCCGGATGCGGATGTGGAGACCAAAGGCCGCCTGATGCCCGGCAACATCTTCCTGGTCGACTTCGAGGCGCGGCGCGTCGTGCGCGACCAGGAGGCGCGCGCCCCCCCGCGCGCGCCGGCCACCGGCACGCGCCGCAGAGCTTTCAGATGGGCGCAGCTTGGTGACGGTGAGGTGTATGTCGGTCAGCGCCGTGAGTGCGAGTGCGCCGCGGCAGTGCTGCGATCAGCAGGTGGTCTTGAGGCGGGGCAACGAGCCGGGAGCTGTATGTCAGCCGCGCGTGGCTGGAGGTCGGAGGCGGCGCCAGTGCGGCGCGGGCGCTCAGCTCCGCGAGCCTGGCGACGCGCGCTCGAGCGAGGAGCTGGCAAATGGGCCAGTTCTCATGCAGTGCCTTCTCTGACCCGTGCACGTCTGCACACGTGTGCGCATCACTGAAATGCGATGTCAGCGAGGGCGCCCCCGCGCGCAGATGAAGGAGCGCTACACGACGATGCGCCCGTACGGCCAGTGGCTGGCCGAGCAGGCGTTCACGCTGGACGACGTCGTGGCCTCGGTCGGCCCGGCGGCCTCCGCGCCGCCCGGCGGCGCGAGCGCCAACGGCGCGTCCGGCAGCAGCAACGGCGCCTTGGCGCACGCCGAGAACGGCGCGGGCGCGGGCGCGGCCGGCGAGGGCGCGGGCGTGCAGCTGCTGCTGCAGCCTCTCAAGGTGCGCCCTGCGGCGCGCCGCCCACAAACGCAGGCGGGTGCTGTTGGGGTTGGCGCATCATGGTGCGGCGTGACTGTGCGTCGGCTCTTTGGTTTTGGACTGTGCGGCTGCCGCCCGACTCACCGGCGGCTAGGTGTCGCTGGCCAGCTTGTTGATGTGCGGGGGCGCGTGAGTGCGCGCAGCCTGTTTTTGTTACGGGCAAGGGCGCTCACATTCGGCCCGCAAGGGCCATACAAACTTGTCTACCGCGCCAGGAGCCACATGAGAGCGCTTGCAGCGGCGTGCCTGCAGCACAGTGCCTGCACCCTTGGTCCTGACCTAACACACTAACCCTACCCCCACTTTGTGCAGGCGGCCGGGTACACCTCGGAGACGCTGGAGCTGCTGATGGTGCCGATGGCCCGCACGGCCAACGAGCCGCTGGGCTCCATGGGCAATGACGCGCCGCTGGCGTGCATGAGCGCGCGGCCCAAGCTGCTGCCCGAGTACTTCAAGCAGATTTTCGCGCAGGCGCGGCCCCGCCTCCCTCAGTGAAGCAGGCAGCGCTCGCTTTGTCACTGCCGCAGCTCACTGCTCCAGTGTGCACCCCGAGGCGATTGGGTGAGTTGGCCAAGCGGGCGACCAAAGCCCAGCCCCAGACGCCTTGCGGGCACTTTCGACTCGGAAGGCTGCACAGACGGCGGGCTGGCTCGTCAGGCTGCCATGCAGTGACACTTGCAAGGCGGTGCAAAAATGCTGATACGTACGGAGTGCATTGATGGCCGTGGTCAGGGTTAGGGTGAGGCTCGCACGCGTGGCGCGCAGGTGACCAACCCGCCGCTGGACCCGCTGCGCGAGAAAGTGGTCACGTCCACGCGCTGCATGGTCGGGCCCGAGGGCGACATCACCGACATCGGCCTGCCCGCCCAGGCGCACAGGCGCGCGCGCCCCCCGCCGCCGCAGCCGCGGCGCCGCCGAGCGGCTCGGCGGCGCCGCGGCGCCCTGCGCGCGCTCTGTTCAAGCGAAGTCTGAGTGATTTGCTTGATGTTGCAGTCACTGCTAGTTGTTCGTCCCGCCCGGAAGCCGTGCATCGCCCCTGCGCAGGGTAACTTCATGGGATTTCTTGGGTTTCCAGAATGTCCAAAGCCCGTCATAGTGACGTTTACATGATCATGGGGAGCACACGCTGCTGGAGGCAGTCTGGCAAACCCGGCGGCCTTGCCCGCGCAGGCTGGAGCTGGAGCAGCCGGTGCTGCGGCCGGCGGAGCTGGCCGCGCTCAAGCGCATGGACTACCGCGGCTGGCGCTCCGCCGTGCTGGACGCGACCTGGCCCGCGGCCGAGGGCGCAGCCGGCCTGGAGGCCGCGCTGGACCGCATCTGCAGCGATGCCAGCGCGGCCATCGAGGACGGCGTTGCGCTGCTGGTGTTGTCCGACCGCGCGGCGGGTGCGGCGCCGCGCCGCTGGCCTGCGAGCAGGGAGCAGGGCCTTGCACCCGCCGTTGTCTTTGCGAGCAGGCCTCCATGCATGCCCTGCACAGTCACATCACGTTAAGCGGGTACTGGGTGAGGAGGGACTGGACGCGGGTGGCATCGGCGGCACGTGAGTGGGGGTTCAGGAATTTTCGGCAGTTGGGGTTTGTATGTGTGCCGAGCGGCCAGAGGGTGTGCATGAGGCAGCCTGACGACTGACGCGGCCGCCTCGGCGGCAGGCCCGGAGCGCGTAGCCATCTCGCCGCTGCTAGCGACGGGCCGCGTGCACCACCACCTGGTCGCCACGCAGGTGGGCCTCCCCGCCCGCGCCATGGGCGCCGCGGCGTCCCTAGGCGCGTGCACGGTGTGCAGTGCGGTCTTTGATAGGCTCTGGATGAGCCCTGCGTCGAGGGGCTGGAGGGACGCCGTCGCCGGCGGGCGCGGCGCGCGCCGCGCGCGCCCGCGCGCCTGTCATGATGCTGCGCCGGGCAGGCTTGTTGGCAAGGTCGGGCGAGCGGGCTATGGGGCGTGCGCGGGCGCAGGCGCGCACGCGCGTGGGCCTGCTGGTGGAGACGGCGGAGGCGCGCGAGGTGCACCACTTCTGCACGCTGGTCGGCTACGGCGCGGACGCCGTGTGCCCCTGGCTGGCGTTCGAGGCGCTGGGCGCGCTGCGGTCCGAGGGTAAGCTGGCCGCCAGCGAGACCGACGACGTGCTGGCGTCCAAGTACATCAAGGCGCGCGCCCCAGCCCCAGCACATGCGCGTGTCGGGATATCGTGACGGGCATCAAGGGTGCCGGCAGAGGCGTGATGTACACGCCTGTATCACTGCAGCGCAACGTGCTGCGACGCTTGGGGGGAAGGGTACCCATCAGCCATGAGCCTCCCCTACCATTGCCAACTGGCAAGAGATAGTCCTGTCTGGCTGCACCGGATGCATTTCTGCGGCGTGCCTTTGCTGGACGCCCGGAGGGTTCGCTCGCGCGAGCGGCCGCGCCGCGCCCGCCTGCCTGCCTGCTCGGCCGCGCGCCAGCTCCGGCGCGCTCACGCGAAGGTCGGCAGACCCTATACCTACCTAGCCCTGCGCGCGCAGGCGGTCAATGCGGGCCTGCTCAAGGTCATGGCCAAGATGGGCATCAGCACGCTGCAGTCGTACAAGGGCGCCCAGATCTTCGAGGCGCTCGGCCTGCACCCGGACGTCGTGCGCGCCGCGTTCGTGGGCACGCCCTCGCGCGTCGCCGGCGTCAGCTTCGCCACGCTGGCGGCCGACGCGCTTGCAATGCACGGCGCCGCCTACTCAGGCGCGCCGCACGGCGTCGCCGGGGCCGCCGCGCGCCCGTGGAGCGGGGCCGCGACGCGCTTATCCTTTCGCTCTTATCCTGCGGGTTGCTTGGCTGCCGGGCTGGGGCGGGGGCTTGCTGGCTTTAAAGCAGCGCGGGTATTTCGCAAGAGCGTGTGGATGGTAGGCTTTATGGCGGGGTTGAGCGGGCGGCGCCTGGCCAGGCGCGGCGCTGCCAGAGGACAGCGCGGACGCGCGTGCGCTGCCCAACCCCGGCGACTACATGTACCGCTCGCCGATCAAGGCGGGGCAGACCGAGGCACACCTGAACGACCCCACCGTCATCTCCAAGCTGCAGGAGGCCGCCGCGACCAACAGGCGCGTGGCGCACCCTGCGGCCCCACCGGCCGAGACCCGGCGGCGACGCCTGCGCGCTTGCCCAGACGGTGCCAGCATGTGATATGGTCCTGCTGGCAGCGCGGCGCCACCCGCGAGCGCGCTTATAGGCGACGCGCCTTTTCGTGTGCATCGCTGCTGCGTTGCTCCAGGCCCTAGGGTACAGGGTTTACTAATGCCTGGTGACCTGGCGGGGCAGCCGCGCCGCGTACGCGGAGTACAGCCGCCTGACGCAGGAGCTCAACCGGCAGATCAACCTGCGCGGCATGCTGCGCTTCAAAGCCGCCGAGACGCCCGTGCCGCTTGAGGAGGCGCGCGCCCGCGTGGCGCCTGCGCATGGCCCCCCGCGTGCCTAGGGCATGTGTGGGCGACGCGCGGGCGAGCGCCAGGCTGCACATCGCTGCTCGATCGCGGGATGCAGGAAATGCTTGCAGTTTTAAGCAGGTACACGCCGTGTCCATATAGGGAGGTTAGCTGTGCCTGCTGCTATGCATGGTGTGCACGCGCATGCACGGAACGCATCAGCACGTGCGGCACTGGCAGTGGTATGCCGAGGGCATGGATGCGCGAGTGCCTCGACGCCCCTAAGTGCTGCGATTGTGCGCAGGTGGAGGCGGCGGCTGACATCGTGAAGCGCTTCTGCACGGGCGCGATGTCGTACGGCTCCATCTCGCTGGAGGCGCACACGACCCTGGCCGAGGTCCGCCCCTGTCCTGCGCATGCTTGGGAGTGTCCGGTAGCTGCTCTATCATTGGGACCAGCCAAGTTCCCACCGCTTCTGGCCCTGGTTGCGTGGCTTGGGAGTTTGCTGTCCTGGTGACCCGCACATTGTTCAAGTCTCTGTCGCGGCGGCGCCTCACCAGGGGCAAGGCCGGCAAGCCTCAGGTCGGTCTGCACCTCTCGGCTGCAGCGAGTGCGCTCGTGCGGCCGGCAGGCCATGAACAGCATCGGCGGCAAGTCCAACACGGGCGAGGGCGGCGAGAACCCGCGCCGCCTGGTGCCCAACCCAGACGGCTCGGCCAACCAGCAGCGCAGCTCGATCAAGCAGATCGCGAGCGGCCGCTTCGGCGTGACCGCCAACTACCTGACGAATGCGGACGAGCTGCAGATCAAGATCGCGCAGGGCGCCAAGCCTGGCGAGGGCGGCGAGCTGCCCGGCGGCAAGGTGCAGGGCGACATCGCGGTGCGGCCCGGGCGCCGCGCGCGTGGGCTCTGCTGCCTATGGAGGCCGCTTGGACCTAGAGTCTTGATGGTGTGTGCACTTGTGCTCTAACCGCACTCACAGGGATGAGTAGGCAAAGGGACAGGGGACCTGTGGGCTGTTGAGGCCATGACCTTGTGAGCACACACCCTGCGCGGCCCACCTCCCTGCGCCGGGCCAGCGGGCGAGTGTGATATTTGACTGGCTGACGGAGGCGCGTGCGGGCCGCAGCGCACGCGCAACTCGACGCCCGGCGTGGGCCTCATCTCGCCGCCGCCGCACCACGACATCTACTCCATCGAGGACCTGGCGCAGCTCATCTATGACCTGAAGTCTGCCAACCCCAGTGCGCGCCCCCACCCACCCGGCGCTGCCCTTGTTCAAGGAGTCCCAGCAGCGACGCTGTTTGGCGTGCCAGTGTGAGTGTGGCGGCGCATGCGTCATCTGCTCGCCGCATGTCGTGACTCACCCTAGCGACATGGGGTCTTCGGCGCTGACACCTGCCAGGCCGCTCGGCTGCCGCCCCTGCCTCAGCCCCGCCTAATGCGCCAAGAGCGCTGCCTCCTGTTGCGGCCGGGGCTGAGCCCGGCGCACGCGGGCGCGCGCGGCCGCGCAGCCGCCCAGGTGGTTCAGGATAATGCGGCATGCGCCGGGCGCGGCCAGCGTGATGAACCCTAAATCTAACCCTGGCCGGCAGCACGCCTGAGGCCGGGCGCGGCGGGCGCGGCAGGCGCGCGCGTGTCGGTGAAGCTGGTGTCCGAGAACGGCGTGGGCGTCGTGGCGGCCGGCGTGGTCAAGGGCCACGCGGACCACGTGCTCATCAGCGGCCACGACGGCGGTACCGGCGCGGCCAAGTGGTCCAGCATCAAGAGCGCGGGCCTGCCCTGGGAGCTGGGCCTGGCCGAGACGCACCAGACGCTGGTTGCCAACGACCTGCGCGGCCGCGCGACCGTGCAGGCGCGGGGCGCGTCTTGGGCGTTTGAGGGTGGGAAGCTGCGCCCATGGCCAGCCAGTGAGGCCGCGCCACCATGCTTGCGCGGTCCGGCAGATGGACTCCAAAGGCTACTATCTGCAGGCTGAAACGCATCTGCAGCCTGCCTGCGTTCTCAGCGTCAGGTGTGCACAGGTGTACAAGTAATGTTTGTTGTCTGTTTTGAGTGATTCTTCAGAAGCACAAAGCAGGATATAGCATCGCCATAGTGTTGGGTGGTGTTTGGGTGCACCTGCAGCGGCGAGCAGCTGATGCGGACGCGAGCTGACACGCGCAGCGGCGGCGGCAGGTGGACGGGCAGCTGCACACTGGGCGCGACCTGGCGGTCGCCGCGCTGCTGGGCGCCGAGGAGTTCGGGCGCGCGCCTGCCTTGCATCCCGCGACCCTGCTCTCGCCCTGTGCGACGAGCGCTGCTTGCCATGCCTGGTTACATTGTGTGTTGTGCTCTAGGACAATGCCGAGGGAGCGCGGGGTCAAGTGCAGGCAGACAGGTTCTCGAGGCCTCAGGCAAGCAAGCGCTGGCCCCCACAGGCCGGTGAACACTGGCGCGTGATGTGTCGGGCAATCATGGCCCGCGCCATGTCTCAGAGCGCAGACGCGTGTCTGTGGCCAATCAGGATGGGCCGGGGGGCGCCGCAGGTTTGCGACCGCGCCGCTGATCACCATGGGCTGCATCATGATGCGCAAGTGCCACACCAACACGTGCCCGGTCGGCATCGCCACGCAGGCGCGCCTGCGCGCGGGCCGGCAGCCTGCCGGGCGCGCCGGCCGCTATGCCGCGGGCAGCGCCACAGCGAATGCGCCCGGACCAAAGCGTGGGTGGCAGCCAAGTCATGCAGACTGTATAGAGGGTCCCGCTCATCAGGTGGGAGCACGGCCTCGCGCATGCCCAGGCGCCATGTGGCGGCATGTGGCTCCGGCACAGCGCAATACGGATGAGTCAAGTCACGCTCGTGCGCAAGGACTCGGGCTCCGAGCCCGACACTCTGCGCATGCCGCTGACGGCGCGGCTCGCCGCGGGCGCGGCGCAACGCGGATGAGCCGGGTTACGGTGTCATATGCAAGGGCTCAGGCTCCGAGGCCGGCGCTCCGCTGACGACCGGGCGTCGCACGGGGGCGGCGCAGGACCCGGAGCTGCGCGCCAAGTTTGCGGGGACGCCGGAGCAGGTGGTCAACTTCTTCTTCCTGGTCGCCGAGGAGCTGCGCGAGTACATGGCCGCCATGGGCTTCCGCGCCATCAACGAGATGGTTGGCCGCGCCGACATGCTCGAGGCGCGCCGCCCGCGCCGCGCGCGCGGACCCAACCGCGCGCCGCCGGAGCGGCGGGGGCTTCCCAAACGGTGCCGTGCAGAACATTTTGCGGGGGTGCCGCCATCCGCCCCTGCCCGCATGCGTGCTTGCCCGCCGGGCGCCCGGCGAGATCCGGGCGGCCGGCCGTCTGTCTGCATGCGCGGCGCGCGCGCCGGCGCATGCAAGTTCTCGAGCCAACAGGCTGGGGCGGGCACCCGCTCACGACATAAGCGCTGAGCGCGCGCCGCGCGCCGCGAGCGCAGGTGGACGAGGAGGTGCGCGCGGGCAACCCCAAGCTGGCGGGCCTGGACCTGGACCTCATCTTGACGCCCGCGGCCACGTTGCGCCCGGGCGCCGCGCAGCGCTGCATCCAGCGCCAGGCGTGCCCCGCGCCGCCGCGGCCCGCGCGCGTGCGCCGAGCCGGGTACTGCATGGCGGCGCGGCGGGCACAGGGCTTGCGGCTGGATGCTGGGCCCGCACCGTCCGGCGCACTGGCTCTGGCTGGCATGCCGGCATGGCGGCTGCGGGCAGCCGTCGCCATGGCGTCCAAACCAGGGTCAGCCAGGGTACACAAAACCTAGCCAGGGTGGGCTAATCTAGCTGGGGCGCGCGCGCGGCAGGACCACGGCCTGGAGCACGGCCTGGACCCGGCGCTGATCGCGCGCTGCGCGCCCGCGCTGCCGTTCGCGGGCGCCAAGCCGGTGCCGGTGTACATCGAGGCCGCCGCCGTCAACACGCACCGCGCCATCGGCACCACGCTCGCGCACGAGGCGCGCTCCCGCGCCTGGGCCGGCCGGCCGGCGCGCCGGGGCGCCCGCCCGGGTGGCGGCAGGCGTTGCTGTCTCAGGTATAATATATATAAAAGTCATGGAATGGGTGTAGCAAGCCTACTATGTACTTTCTAGGTGCCTGTTCCGGGGCTTGCCGCACGCTCCGCACTGCATGCTGGCCCCCAGCGTGCCGCCGGTGCCGAGAGTCGCGCAAAGAGCTGCTGCGCAAGGCGAGCGGCAACCTTTCTGGCCGGGGCATCCGAAGCGCACTGACACGCGCGCGCGTCGAGCCCCCGACCGCAAGCGGCGCCGCCGCGCGCGCGCAGGTGACCAAGCGCTTTGGCAGCAAGGGCCTGCCGGAGAACACGATCCACGTGAAGCTGTCCGGGCATGCCGGGCAGAGCCTGGGCGCGTGGCTGTGCCCTGGCATCACGCTGGAGCTGGAGGGCGACTCCAACGACTACGTGGGCAAGGCGCGCCTGACCCTAACCCTGACCCTAATCTAACCCTAACCGCCTGCCTGTTCGCATGACGCGGCCCCAGCGTGCACTGTGACGGGTGCACGCACCGGCGCGCCGGGCGCGCGCGGTCTGGCGCGCCTCCTTTTGGTACCGCCCTGCTGCGAGACGGACAGCGTTATTCACGCCAGCGGGCCGGGCCGCAAGAGCTCAGAGCCAGAGCTGTTTCGGCAAACACATTTGGCCGCAAGGCTATAGTCCTTTGACAGCGGCGGCGGCGCGCGCAGGGCCTGTCGGGCGGCATCGTGATCGTGTACCCCCCGCGCGAGTGCGACTTCCGCGCGGAGGAGAACATCATCGTCGGCAACGTGTGCCTGTACGGCGCCGTCTCGGTGCGACCCGCCCGTGCTCCGCCTGGGCGGCGCCGCCGCCTGACTGCGCCGTGCAGTGCACAGATGCGGGATGCGGTTTGCGTGCGCCCATGGACGTGCAGCGACACGGAGAGGCGCTGGGGCGCTGCCATGGCCGCCGCAAAGCGGGGCGGCGCGCCACAGGTCTGCAGCGCGGCGGCGGCTGGCAATTGCGCGCGAGCGGGCGCGGTGACGCTGTGTGCTCTGCAATGCGCATGAAGGCCAGTCAGAGTCAACTAGCTGATCAAACCAAGCCACTTAGGGTCTGGGTCGCCCTGGGGCAGGGCGAGGCCTACTTCCGCGGCGTGGCCGCGGAGCGCTTCTGCGTGCGCAACAGCGGCGCGAGCGCGGTGGCCGAGGGCGTCGGCGACCACGCGCTGGAGTACATGACCGGCGGCACCGCCGTCGTGCTCGGCCGCACCGGCAAGAACTTTGGCGCCGGCATGAGCGGCGGCCTGGCCTACGTGTACGACCCGCACGGCGAGCTGCCCGCGCGCTGCAACGCCGATGTCGCCGGCGCGCTGGAGCCGTTGCCCGCCGAGGTGCGCCGTTGGTTAAGGTTATCCTACCCTACCCTACCCTCTAACGCTGGAGCCGCTGCCGGCCGAGGTGCGCCGCGGTGGGCGGCGCCCCGCGCGGGCGCCTGGCTGGCGGCTTAGGGGCTTGCGGGCTCCTTGAAAGGGCGTGCATGGGCGCGGTGCACCAAATTATTGCGCGGGACCTGCGGAGCGGGGCGCTGCAGCGCGCGCGGCGGCGCGGCAATGCGGCGCGGGCGCTCGTCCCTGCGCGCCGACCCGGCCGCCGCAGTTGGCTTTGGCTTTACCCACAGTTGGCGTGCGCGCGCGCAGGACGAGTCGCTGCTGATGAGCCTGGTGCAGCGGCACCTCAAGTACACGGGCAGCACGGTCGCGCGCGGCCTGCTGAACAACTGGTCCATGGCGCGCGCCGCTTTCGTGAAGGTTTTCCCGGTCGAGTACCGCCGCGCGCTGGAGCAGCAGGCGGCCGAGCGGGCGCGCCCGCGGCCCAGGGTGCCTGCGCGTCCCGGGGGCGTCCTGCTCGCGCGCGCACTGTGCTGCCAGGCGAACAGGCAGACTTGGCAGGGCGTCAGGCATCAGTGTGGGAACTGTGCTGAGCGCGTAGGCCGCACGCAGCTGCGGCCTGTGGTGGCCGCCCTGAGGCACGCGCGCCGTGCCCGCAAAGCGGACTAGCACCCTGGATGTCTTCACTCCTGCACGCATAGAAAAACCCTGGTGTCGATGCGCGGCCCGGGTGCGGCCGCAGGCGGCGCGGGAGGAGGAGGCGGCCGGCCGCCGCAGCATGAAGGGCCGCGACGCGTTCGAGGAGCTGAAGCGCATGGCGGCCGCGACCGTGTCGGCCACGCCGCCCGGCCTGCGCGGCAGCCTGCCGGGCGGCGGCGGCGAGGCGTCCACCTCCGGCAGCGGTGCAGCCCCGGCTCAAAACCCCGCGCCCGCTCTCTGCGGGCGGCGCTGCTGGCTCGCCCGCCGGCAACAGCGTGCGGGTCAAGCGCATGGGCTGACTGCATGGCAGGCGCGCGACATGGCCAGACGGGCAGGGCCAGCCGCGGGAGGAGCTGCTGCCGAGCGCGCGCTGCTAGATGTCACCGGGCCGTCCCTGTGCGACACAGGGGTGACTCCGGACCTCGGTGGCTGCGGAACCTGCCAGGCGGCAAGCCGCCACTTGCATGACACAGGGTTGCTTAAGAGGCTTACGTATCACGCAGCCTCAATCCACCGCGCGCATCGAGGGGTTGTAAGCCCGCAGACGCTGCGTGCACGCCGGTACACGACAGCGACCCGTGACCCACTGCGCGCAACGACGGGCTGTTGCGCCGCGCAGACGGCGCGGGCGCGCCGGTGCACGCCAACGACCCGCGCGAGGACCTGGAGCGGCTGATGCGCGACGCGGCGGAGGGCGTGCCCGTCGCCGGGCGGCCCGCTACCTGGGAGGCCGGCCGCCCCGGCCAGCTGCCGGCCGGGCAGCCCGTGAAGCACCGCGGCTTTATCGATTACTCGCGGTGCGCGCGCCGGTCTGCGGCCGGCGCCCGCTGGCCCGAGGGGAGCGCAGCGCGCGGCGGAGAGCGCTGGGCGGCGGGCGGCGGCGCTTGCGGGCGCGGGGCGGCAAAAGGAGCATCATGGTTTGGTCGTTGGTCGCTTGTTTGACCTGTACTGAGCATGATCGATGGGGCATGAGTGCAAGCTGCGTCGCTACTGCGCCAGGAGCCGGGAGACCTGGCTGTATGCATCTTGCTCTTACAGCCCTTGGCTGCCTCCTGTGCAAAACAGGCATGAGCTGCATTCAGCGTGCGCCAGAGCCGCTAGGCGGGGCCGGGCAGCCGCCCGAGGCCGGCGGTGCTGCGCCCGCGGCGACAGCGCCCGAACGCGCCGCCAGGGCTGCAACACCAAGCGCGTGCGCGCGGCGGCGCGCAGGAACCCCATCCCCTACCGCGATGTGGAGCAGCGCATGGGCGACTGGGACGAGGTTGTCGCGCAGCTGCCGGCAGGCGAGCGCGGCGACCTGCTCAACACGCAGTCCGCGCGCTGCATGAACTGCGGCACGCCGTTCTGCCACCAGACGTCCTCGGGCGCGCGCCCGCCCGCAGGCGCCGCGCGCGCCCTAACCCTAAATGACGCATTGCCGACCCCGCGCACAGCTCCGGGGCGCCTGGCGCTCCTGAGCGCCGCTGTAGCGATCGTTGTTAGCGCCCGGCGCCGCTGCGCCATGGCTGCCCTACCCTGTACCATGCACCTAAGTATAGTCACCGCGGGCGCAGGCTGCCCTCTGGGCAACCTGATCCCGGAGTGGAACGACCTGGTGTACCAGGGCCGCTGGCGCGAGGCGCTGGACCGGCTGCTGGAGACGAACAACTTCCCCGAGTTCACCGGCCGCGTCTGCCCCGCGCCATGCGAGGGCGCCTGCGTGCTCGGCATCAATGAGCCGTCGGTCACCATAAAAAGCATCGAGCAGACCATCATCGATAAGGCGCGGCGCCGCCCGCGCGCGCTGCGCCCCTGACGCGCGCACCTCCGGCACGCCTGCCTGTCAGCCGCGTGGGCGGGAGCTGGCTTCGGCGGCGTCGCTCTGCGCTAGTGCCGGCTGCATGCCGGGCGCGATTACGCTGCTTGCTCACCTGATGCTGACAGGCGGCAGCGCCTAGGCGACGTTTGCAGGGCCGGGGGCCGGCGGGGCGGTGCCACACCCCTGCAGGGCGGATGGGCCGTTTTGTACCCGCAGCGGGGCTCACGTCTGCACCCCCGGCAGGGCTGGGAGATGGGCTGGATGGTGCCGCGCCCACCGGCCGCGCGCACGGGGCGGCGCGTGGCGGTCGTCGGCGGCGGGCCGGCCGGTCTGGCAGCGGCCGACCAGCTGAACAAGCTGGGCCACGCGGTGACCGTCTACGAGCGCGCCGACCGCGTGGGCGGGCTCATGATGTACGGCGTGCCCAACATGAAGACCAACAAGGAGGGCGTCGTGCAGCGGCGCGTGAATCTCATGGCGCGCGCCCCCCGCGGGTCCAGGGGGCCGATGGGCCTCTGTGAGCGGCTCGCGCGCCGCCCGCTGGCCGCACTGCTGTGCTCCCACCTGCGTCGCGCCCTGTCAATGCGCACTGCCGCACGCGCGGCAAGCGCGCATGCTCCCTTCCGCGCCCGCGGTCGCGTTGCACACGCCATCAGCGTGGTCGGCGGTGTGCATTGCAGCAATAGTGCTGTAGTGCGCCGGGTTTGTCCAACTGAGCAGCTCGCGCAAGCGGGGGCACTGCGCATGCACCGGGTGGGCCTGCACGCGCCATGCTTCGCACTACCATAAGGACCATAACTAAATTAAAACCCTGTGATAGGATTAGGGTCAGCCTCATCTCTACACCAGAAACAGAGCGCGGGCGCGCCGCGCAGGCGGAGGAGGGCATCACGTTCGTGACCGGCGCGCACGTGGGCGCCAACGTGGACCTCGCAGCCGTGCGCGCCGCGGCGGACGCCGTCGTGCTCGCGGCCGGCAGCACGCGGCCGCGCGACCTGCCCATCCCCGGGCGCGACGCGGCCGGCGTGCATTTCGCCATGGACTTTTTGACCGCCAACACCAAGAGCCTGCTGGACTCGGGCCTGGCCGACGGCGCCTACATCTCCGCCAAGGCGCGCCGCGCCGTGGCCGCAAGCGCCCCCCCTATGCGGCCGGCTGCTGCATGGACGCTGCACGGTCGAGGGCGTGCCATCATCTGCGCACTCTCTAGGGACCCGCACTTTCAGCAAACCTTCGTATGCCAAGGCGTGCCTCAGTGCAAGGAGGGGCTGGCCTGGCGGGGGCTCGACTCATGACACTGCTATGCACTGGCCACACCTGTTCTGGCGGCGCGGCGCGCAGCAGCGGGCCCTGGGCTTGACCAACGCGAAACCCTGACCGCCGCCGGCGCGCGCGGGCCGCGCAGGACAAGGCGGTGATCGTGATCGGCGGCGGCGACACCGGCACCGACTGCATAGGCACGAGCGTGCGCCACGGCGCGCGCCGCGTCATCAACCTGGAGCTCATGGAGCGGCCGCCGGACGCGCGCGCGCCCGGCAACCCCTGGCCCACCTGGCCGCGCGTGTTCCGCGTCGACTACGGCCACGCGGAGGCGGCCGCCAAGTTTGGCGCCGACCCGCGGCGCTACTGCGTGCTCAGCAAGCGCTTCATCCAGAACCAGGGCCGCGTGGTGGGCCTCGAGGTTGTGCAGGCGCGCCCTTGCCGCCGGCCGCTCGCCTGCGCGCGCGCTGGGGGGTGCGGAGGGTCTGTCAATTTCGAAGGCTTGTCTGAGCAGCTCAGGCTCACCTGTCTGAGGCGCGCCGCGCGCTGCGCTGCCTGGCTTGCCGCATGCCAGCTTGCCCAACCCGTGTCGCCCGGCTCGCCGCGCGGCCGCACCGCCGCGGCGACACACGCGCGGCCCCCGACTGCGATCCGAAGCCCCGCCAGCACGCCCGCAGCCCTGAGCGCGAGCGGCGCCGCGGCGCCGCAGGTGCGCTGGGAGCGGCCGGCGGGCGGCGGGCGGCCGGCGATGGTGGAGGTGCCGGGCAGCGAGGAGGTGCTGGAGGCCGACCTGGTGCTGCTGGCCATGGGCTTCCTGGGCCCGGAGGCCACGCTGGCGGCCGCGGCCGGCCTGGAGCTGGACCCGCGCTCCAACTTCAAGGCGCGCGCGGCCCCGCCCTGGGCGCCCCGGCCCTTCGAGCGCGATGGCATCGCCCGCGCCCGCTCCTGTTCCCGCCTGCGCGGCAAGTCGCGAACGGACCTGCCGAGCCAGCAAAGCATGCCCGCGTGCGCGCACATGACGGGAGCTCTGCGCCAGTGGGGTGCGCAGGCTCCCTTTGAGCCAGGCTTCGCTACGGACATAGGGTTAAGGCGGCGGCTGACGCGTCGCGCGCGCGCCGCAGGCCGAGTTCGGCGAGTACGCAACGAGCGTGCCGGGCGTGTTTGCGGCCGGCGACTGCCGCCGCGGGCAGAGCCTGGTGGTGTGGGCGATCGCGGAGGGCCGCGGCGCGGCCGCGCAGGTCGACGCGTTCCTGGCCGGCCGCCCGGCGGCGCCCAGGGGCAGCGGCGCCGCCGTGCGCGGCGGCTTTGTCGCCGCCGAGGACCACGTGCTGGAGCCCGCGCGCGAGCTGGCCGCCGCGGCGTGAGCTGCGCGCGCGCGCGGCCGCGCGGCGACGTGGTCGCGCGGCTGGTTGGGGGCAGAGTTTGGAGGTGTGGCCGTGGGGCTTCAGGGTGGGGCACTGGGGGCGGGCTGTAAGCTCAGGGTAGGACTAGGGCTAGCCTGTTTGCCTGATTAGTCTGGTGCAGGGGATCGATTGCCAGGTCCACGGGGGCAGCCCTGCTGCCAGAGTGGGTGGCCGTGGCGCAGGTGACGCAGTCTTCCTGGCTTGTTGGGTGTTGCGAAATGGACAGCCGGCGCTCGAGCTGTGGCCCCCTTGTCCAGGCGGGGGGTGATGGGCCGCTGTGCTGAGGCAGCGTAGCAGAGTTTGTGCGATAAGGGCTTGGTTCCTCCTTGCCCCGGCTGCGCCACCAAAGGTTTTTGGGCAAAGTGGGGTGACAACTTTGCTTAGCGCGCCTGCAAACGTGCATGGCAGCCTGGCGCCGCGCTCGGGCGGCGCTGACTGGCACTCACCGCCATGTCCGGGCAGGCGGAGCTGGTGGGGCTGCGTGTGCAGATGTTGCTGCAGGCGCCGCTTCAAACAGGCTCACCAAGGCGGTGCTGGCCACTCAGCAGTGGCGCGCAAGCGCTAGAAGTCAGCCCAGCATTTAGGGAGTATTTTTACGTAGTCAGTGCCGTGGAAGTCTGACCAGCGAACTCGCTGCACGCCCGGTCTAGGGCTGGCAGGTGACTACGCCCGAGGTTGAGCGCCATGTGGTGGGCGCAGAGGGGTTGCATCAGGCCAAGAGACGTTTTGACCTTATTGGCCTATGACGCTGACTTCCCGTTATGTCTAGGTGCTCCCTGCGGCCGTTGCAGGGCCTCGCCCTGCCTTTTGTCCTTGCTTGCAGGGCGACTTGTTCCCGGTCAGGTGACCTTGCGACGCAGGCGCCCGGCGCAGGCAGTTTTGCCAGGCGCGGTTGTCGGCGCAGGTGAGTGTTCGCGGCGTGTCTGGCGTGTGCGCGGTTTTGCAGGTTGCTGTGGAGGTGGGCGGTTTTGTCGCGCGTCCGCGTCTTGACTGGCAAGTCTTTGTCGCTTGTGCGTATAAGTGTCAGGCATGTCTGCTTTAGCTTATGCATTGCTGGCTGTAAAAGTAGTGTAAGCAGCGATCCACACAGTCCGCTCTAGTTTGTGACATGTACACACACAATGAACATGTTCGCAGCCCAAATGCTCGCCTCTGTTATGATGACCAGCACCCGGCTGCACGCTCACGCTCCGGCCTCCGCCTGCAGCTGCCCCAGCAGCTTGTCGATGCGGAAGCGCATCACGGGCTGCCCGGTGTGCGTGCGCTTGCGCAGCAGCGCGCCCTGCGCGCGCCGTCGCGCCTCCGCCTCCGCGACGCGCGCGCGGTGCTCAGCGGCCGCGCGCACCGCGGCCTCGCGCTCCGCCGCCGCCGCTGCCTGGCGGAAGCAGGCGGATACTCCCACTTAGGCCGGCCTCTCCTCATCCGAGTCAGACCTGTGCATGCGGTTGCACCGGGACGGACAGGCAAGCCCTGAATGAGGCTGTATATTCGCGCGGGCCTTCCCACACAGATACAATCTCAGGCTCGTTCCCACTTGTCCGAGCTTCCTTTGTCAGTTCGCCCCAAATAACGCTGTGTCCCAGCGCGGGCCTTCACAACAGACACAACCTCAGGCTCGTTCCCACTTGCCGGAGTTTCCTTTGTCAGGCAGACCCAGCATGCCTAGTGACCGGCGCGGGGCAGGCGCAGGATGTGCAGCTACGCTGGCAGGGCAGGTGCTGGAGGACCTGACCACGCTGCCTCGCCAAGCCTGTCTGATCTGCTGCCTCCAAGCTCGCGCCAGGGCCTGACAAGCATTTGCCGCAGAGACAGCGGAACCCTGCAAAGGAAGCAGAAGGGACGGCAGCGCATCGGGCGCCCCACCTTCCCGGCCTGCGCCTCCGCCTCGATGCGCTGCAGCCGCGACAGCGGTCTGCGGCGCCGCCCGGCCTTGCCAGCGTCCGCCGCCGCGCCGCCCTTGCCGCCTGCGGCTGCGCCCGGCGGCCGCGCAGCGCGCACGGGCGGCTGCGCCGGCTGCGTGGGCAGCCCCGCGCCCGCTCCTCCCTGGCTCCCGCCCTGGAGGCTGGCAGCGGCGCCCGGCGCTTGGGCGGGCGCAGGTGGCGGCCTTGCGGCGCCGCTCACGGAACCAGCGGGCGCCGCAGCCGGCCCGCCGCCGGCCGGGCCGGGCGCTGCCCGCTCTGGCTGCCCGCGCTTAGCGCGGCCGTCCGGTCGACCGCGCCCTGGCGCCGGGGCGGCGCGCGCCGCAGCGCCAGCCGCTGGCGCGGTCGCGCCAGCGCCCGCCCCAGCAGGCTCTGGCTCCCCGTCGGACGTGGACCCCACCATGTCGTCGGCGCTGGCGTCGCCGCCGCTGCCGTCGCCGTCCGGGGCCGGCCCCGCCCTGCGCCGTCCCCCAGCGCTCTTGACACGCCTGGCAGCGCGGGTGGTCCACAGGACAGGGCGTGGCCGCCGGGGCTCGCCTGGCGAGCAGTCGGCGCATGTCCGCATCGGACAGCCTGGCGCCGCGTGCTCCATCACGGGCCCCTGCGCCTGCCGGCTCGGACCGCCTCCGCTTCCCGCCCCGCGCAGGCTCCTCGTCCCCAGGCTCCTCACCGCCCACCTGGTGCAGGTGTCGTGCGTTTGGCGCTCATGCGCCTACGGAGGTCACTGCCAGCAGTCGCGGGCCTGGCCTGGGCAGAGGCGCGCGCACCTGCTCGGGCGCGCTGGGCGGCTGCAGCTTGCCCTCGCGCAGCAGGCGCTGCTTGAGCCGCCGGAACTTGTTCACCTTCTTCGCGTTGAGCGCAAAGTCGCGCTGCTCGCGCCGCTGCTTGTCGTACGCCGAGGTCTTTGCGCCCGCGAAGCGCGTCAGGCTGAGCGAGGCCTGGCCGACACGCCGCTTCCGGCCCGCTGCCGCACCCGCCATGGGGCTGGCACCGGCAACTGCACCGCCAAGTGGCCCTGTGTTGAGGGAGCTGATCGCACCCGTGTCACAGCGATGGCTAGGCCTGCATCCTTGTAAGGCAAGCTTGCTCGAGACGGAGTGGACGGAGGGCTGGGTCGTGCTCTGGCCTAGTCAGCTGCAGCAGATGCAGGAGATGGCACACTTATGCACAATCCCGGCCAAAGGAAGTCCACAGTGCATCCAGCTTGCCAAGATGGAGGAGCAGGACAGGTCCAGCAAGCGGCGCAAGCACGAGAAGAGCGCGGACAGTGCTGGCATGGTGGCTGCGGCGCAGGCCTTCTTGACGCGGACGCCGCTGTCCGCGGTGGCCAGGGCGGACCAGAAGCTGACGGTGCTGGAGCATTCCGACACCGTGGCCAGGGCCATGCAGGTGCATGCAGCCGCGTCTGCTCCTCAGACGGCACGCTGCGCTGTGCCTGGACCCAGCACACTGTCCACACACAGCGGAACTCGCGTAGAGATGCGCCGTGACGAGCACTGCCTCTTTGTCGATCTGTGGCGCTTTGGTTGATGAACCACATCTGCTCTGATCAACCACAGTACCACAATCGTAACCAGCGCTCCCTTTTGCTTGGTATCGACCAAGCGGAAGGGGACCGCGCGGGCAGGAGTTCCACCGGGCGAAGATCCTGAGCGCGCCCGTCGTCATCAGCCCCGACCTGGAGGACCTGGAGGAGGAGACGGTGCCCGAGGAGCGCAACTCCACGCCCACACTGCTGGGCTGGGTCGATATCTCCGACCTGGTGGACGCGCTCATCGCGCGTGCGCGCCCACGCCCGCTGCTCCGGCGTTGCCTCTCTACAGTTTTCACATTTTCCGCCTTTGCGCCCCTTTCTTGGTGCCTGCGTCTTGGTGTCGTCTTCAAGCCTGTGCGCGCACCGCTGGAGGAGCGTGCGCCGCGTCGCAGACCTGGAGAGCAAGGCGCCGGAGGGGCTGCCCACAAAGATGCTGGCCCTGATGAAGCTGATCGAGGCCGAGGGGCCCGTCTTTGCCGCAAAGGAGCTCATCACAGTGACAGGCGCGCCGCTCGCCCAACCTTGGCGTGCGTTACATACCTTGGGCATGTCCCCAGGCAGCCCGACGTTACTGAACGATGCATGATGCGGCCTCAGGCGGCGGCACACATGTAAGCTAACCGAGTGTGCAGGCAAGGGCTGCATGCAGCCTCTCCGGCATGTGGGTTCGCATGGAGCCTGACGCATGTGCGAGCCGCCAGGCGGCGAGGACAAGGACCTCATCTTCCAGGCGCACACGGGCACCACGGTGCTGGACACGCTGCGGTGCGCGCGCGGCTGCGTGGATGACATGCCTTATCATGGTCCGCCACTTGCCGCATACGAGGGAGGTAGGCTCGCGCGCCCCGCGAATCCGGTGCAAGCGCCCTTCACGGATCATGGCCCGCCGCAAGCCGCATACGAGGGAGGCACGCTCGCGCGTCCCGCAACAATGGTGCAAGCGCCCCTCCGCGAGGCCTGCTGCGATGCCGGTGCAGGGACCACTACCTCAAGGTGGCCGAGGACGGCACGACCAAGGTCGTGCACCGTGTGGCCATCTTCGACACGCACGGCACCATCACGCACGTCATCAGCCAGCTGGATGTCATGCGGTGCGCGGCCCGCGAGCCCCCGGCCGTCGAAGACCACTGACGAATGCGATGATGCCCAGCAAACGGGGAACGCCTTCCCCGGCATCTGCGCACCACGTGTCGTGAAAAGAGGCGCCCATGCGCCTGCCGCGGATTGTTGCGGCAGCGCGGAGGGTGGGTGTGTGCAAGCCCGTGTCTTCTCTGCTTGGTGACGGCGGCGCTCTGCTGCTGGGCTCTTAACAGTGCTAATGCCTCACGCCGTTGTGTGGCTGGGTCGCTCGCGCCGGCTGCAGCGGGGCGTGCAGCAAACCGCTCACGGCCGGCGCCGGGCGCGCCGCCAGGTTCCTGCTGGCGCACGCGGAGGAGCTGGGCGGCGTGCTGGACGCGTCGCTGGAAGCCCTCGGCGCGCCCCGCCCCACGCAAGCCTGACGTTTTTAGGGTTTGGGCAGGGGTCGTCCAGTGTTACAGGACGCAGCGGTACGCATGCATGTGCATATGTACATTTGCCGACTGAATGCGGCTGAGCAGGCGCGGCGCGGGGCTGCCGGGGCCGCGCCCGCGCGCGCGCCAGGCCTCACGCCCGGCGCCTGCCGCGCAGGCATGCTGGCCGGCAGGGCGCCCGTCAAGACGGTGAGCGCGCATGAGCCGACGCTGCTGGCGCTGCGGCGCGTGCTGGCGGCCGGCGTCGGCGGCGCGGCCGTCGTGGAGGGCGGCGCCGGCGGCGCCGTCATCGCCAACCTGTCCACCAGCGACCTGCGGTGCGCGGGCCCGGGCAGGTACGCGCGGCAGCGGCAGCGGCGCGCCTGGGCGCCGCTCGCTGGCGCGCCGTGTTGCGCAGCTCACCGCGCGTCGCGCGGCGGACGGCTGTTATACCAGACTAGGGTTGATCTAGGGTTTCCTTAACCATGCAAGCAGCTTACTGCCAGCTTGGTTGTTGGCAGGTCAGTGCAGCCGGGCCACCTGTCGACGCTGGCGCTGCCGGTGGCCGAGTTCCTCGCGCTGCAGGCGAGAGCGCCACCCCCTCCCCCGCCCAGCCGCGCACCCCCTCATTTGACCCGAGCCGCATCGCCTGCCGGCCCGCCACTGCATGTGAACACTGCTCTCCTTCCTGCACACATCGTATCCCGGCGGATCCTGGGGCCGATTGCGCATGGCCCCGCTGCACAGACACACCAGCTGGGCTTTCGGCGCGGGCTGACGCGCGCGCGCGCGCGCGGGCAGCACCACACCGCGTACCAGGGCTACGCGGTGCACAGCGCGGAGGCGGGCGAGCGCCCATTCTTCGCCGCGCGCTCTTCGTCGTCCTCGGGCAGCCTGGCCGGCGCGTCGCCGCGCGCCGGGCCGCCCGCGGGCGAGCCCGCGGCGCCCTCCCACGGCAGCGCCGTCGGCGCGTCGCCGCGCGCGGCCGCGCCCGTCGCCCGGCAGGACTTCACCGCCTGCCCGCCGCCGCCCGCGCGCGCGGCGAGCGGCGCGCAGAACGGCGGCGCGGCGGCCGGCGCGGCCGATGCGGCTGACGCTGGCGGCGGCGGCGCGCTGGGGGCTGCCAGCGCGCGGGAGGCAGAAGACGGGGGCGCGGGCGCGGGGCCGGACGATGAGGACATCCGGCTGATCGCGTGCGCGCCGACCGCCACGCTGCGCGAGGTGCGCCCGCCGCTGGCACAGGCGCCGACCGGCCTCGCCTCACCCCGTGCGCCGCCGTCGCAAAGCGCTCGCAGGCGGCGGCCTGCCCAGCGCGTGCGGCCAGCCTGGATATCCGCCGACACCGCGCCCTGACTTGCGTGGAGGCAGGGGAGCACGACCGGTCTAAACCTAACCCCTACCCTAGTTGGTCATTAGCACATCAGGCGCCGCGTGCGCGCGGCGCGCAGGTGCTGGAGCTGCTGACGCAGCACGAGGTGCACCGCGTGTACGTGGTTGCGCCCGGGGGCCCGCCGCACGCGCAGGCGGCCATCACGCCCACGGACGTCATGCGCCTGCTTGCGGGCGTGTGGTGACCCCAGCGGCGCCTGACGCCGCTGCCGCTGGTGCTCGGCGCTGCCTGCTGCCGCGGCGCAGGCTTCCGTACCACATGCGCCGCCGGATCAGAGTCACGTGCACTTGCTCGTCAGATAACAGAGCTCGCCCTGGTCCCTCACACACTTGCACTTGTCCTGAAGTGCGCACGACCAGTCTGCATGTGCGGCGCAGCATGGGGCCGAGCACAGGTCATCGTTGCAATAGCTATATATAGTCGTCCGTCAGCCCGCGCCAGCATGGCTGCTGGCGGCACGGTCACGAGGCTCAAACCAAAGCGCGCAGCTTGAGCAGGTGCTGCGCAACCATGCCTGCATGCCTGCAAGCTGCACGGACGCTCCTCTGCCTGAGCAGCCCCAGCTGGCTAGAGCAGCCCTAGCTGATGCAGGCTTGTACAACAACAATTGCTTAAACACGTGCAGTAAAGACTGTGCGCCAGCATGCTCACGGGTGCAGCTGCATACCAGCCGGAACAGCTATCTGGCAGGCGCGATGTCCAACAGGCCTGCAAGCCTGTTTGAGATGGGAGGAAACAAAATAACAGCGAAGAAAACAACCCTCTGAAAAGACACAGCATTTGCCAGCATCATGGGGAAGGCAACCGTTCAGTCTTATAGCACCCAGAGGTCAATGCCGCAAGGCAGATGCAGCCCAGCAGCTCCAGGATCACAGGACCTGACCAGGGCCGGTCGGCAGGCCTGGCCATGCGCATGCGAGGCGGGTGGTAGCCGGGCGTCAAACCATCTTCGTAGCCGCGTCTGCCGGCGGCCCCGCCGCAGGCCCGCCGGCCAGGCCGGACCCTGGCTTGGCCGCAGCGGCTCCCAAGCCCGCCGCGCCCTGTAAGGGCCCGGGCGCGGTGGCGGGCCGGAAGCGCATGCCGCTGGTCACCCACAGCGTCGCGGCCCGCAGGTAAATCGCGAGCGCGACGATGCAGGCCACAAGGACCAGCACAATGACGCCCGTGATGTTGTCCAGCAGCCGCAGGACGCCCAGCACAACCGCGGCCAGCGCAAACGCGAACGACAGGAGCAGCATCGCCTCCATGGTCGCGTGCGACAGCCACATCGTGATGAGCACGTCGTGCGTGGCGGCGACCTCGCACGCGGCGTAGCCGGCCGCGCTGCGCTCGTGCAGCAGGCCCAGGTAGCCGAACGCGGCGACGATGCACGTCACGCTGCACACGAAGCTGAGCGCGCACGTGCCGCGCATCCACGAGTACAGCGCGAACGCCGGGACGGTCGGGTAGCCGATGCGCTCGATCTGGGCGGCGTCCAGGTCGCGGAACTGGAAGGGCACAAAGACGGTGGGCAGCGTGGACGTGGTCAGCAGCCCTGCGGCGCGGCGCGCGCTCAGGCGCGCGGCGGCTGCCGCCCCACCGGAGCGGGCCGGGCCGGCCGCCCGCCGGCGCGGCGTGCAGGGCCGCCTGCTGGCGGCGCCCGCGGCCTGCCCAGGCCTACCGGCAGAGGGTAGGCAGCGCCGCCTGCAGCTGTCTGCACTGGCAGGGAGGGATTGGTGTCTGAAGCACTGCAGCGTCGGCGCTACGATGACAAGAACCGAGGTGCTGGGCGGGCCGGGCAGGGCCACCGCAGGCGCGGGCCCCACCAGAGATGATGATGTAGAGCTTCACGGTCACCCTCAAGCGCTCCCTCCGCTCCGCGTCTGTGAGGCGGTTGTGAAAGTCGGGCAGGGCGCCCGACCGGTGGAACCAGCGCTGCAGGGGCCACGGGTGCACCCCCTGCCAGCGCCGGCACACCAGGTGTCAGCGCTCGCTGCCCGTCTTGTGCCGCTGTGCTGCAGCGGGCTTCAGTCCTGAGCAGGCTGGCCAGGGCGCGCGAACCATCGTTTCGGTGGTGTAGCAACAGGGGCAGTTCGCGAGCTAATGCAGAGTCTCAGCGGCAAGTGCTTGCCGTGTCTGTGAACTGGTCGCGCACTGAAACGTAGCGCATCAGCAGGTGCTTCAGCACCTAGCGCATCCGCAGATGCTTAGCACCCAGGTGGTTTCAGAGTTCTGCCTGAGCCTGAATAGCAGCACTGTCATGGTGTCAGATACGCATGATGATGGCGCCAAGACGGTCGATGTCTCGCTTCCCTGACTCGATGCATCCATTCAACATTTGCATGCATCTGTCGGCAAATAACTAGGTAGGCTTGCCACCCTTGTCTGGGGCTGCCCATGCTTTTGACATGCCTTGTAATGCAATGCACTACTGCACTACACTATTGTAGCAGATGACACACCAAAGACAACAAAAATGCTCACGGGCACAGCGATCTGCGTTACATGCTATACAAGCCAATGCGCTCAGTTCTGCTCTGCCATAAACATGGCGATTTCCTTGCAACGCGTCTCCACCGCTCCCAAGACCAAACCCCAAAAGCAACCAGAACTTTGCAGCACAGAGCGCAAAAGCATGAAAGCATGCGCGCGCGCAAGCGCACACCGTCAAAACGTGCACTGTGCGCCAGTGAGCAGGCAGGCAAAAACACCTGCGCAGCACAACACGCTCCACACTATGGTCTGCGCTCAAGCCTACTCAGAGCGCGCGGCGTAGCTGTTGAAGTTCTTGTCGCGGCAGTCAATGCCAACCATCGGCTCGCCCAGCCCGCAGCTGACCTCTGCCAGCTTCTTCGGGTCGCTGTAGTGCGTGACGGCCTGCACGATCGCGCGCGCGCGCGCGGCCGGGTCGCCGCTCTTGAAGATGCCGCTGCCGACAAACACGCCGTCCATGCCCATCTGCATCATCAGCGCCGCGTCGGCCGGCGTCGCGACGCCGCCCGCCGCAAAATTCACGACCGGCAGCCGCCCCAGCGTCTTTGTCTGCGGCCGCGTGCACACACGCCGCGTCAGGCGCACACCCATGCACCCAGACTCACACACTGCCCATCCACATAATCCCAACACCTGCTCAACAACCATTGTCATCAATGCCCCACTAGATAGCCGACCCACACCATTTCTTGGACATGCCGCCCTTCGGGTGGCGCTCTGCAGCCCACCCAAGACCTCAGCGTGCCTCGCGCACACCATCCTCGCGCCCGCCTCAGCACACGCACGCAGGAACAGCAGGCAGGGGCGCGCAGCGGCAGACCTGCCGCACGAGCTCCACGGGCGCGCGCAGCTCCTTGGCGAAGACGTACACCTCGTCGTCGTCCATGGTCTGCAGCGCGCGGATCGCGCCCTGCACCGCCCGGCAGTGCCGCACCGCCTCCACCACGTTGCCCGTCCCGGCCTCGCCCTGCGCGCAGCCGCCAGGTTTTGAGCGCTGTTACCACGCCCGGACGCGCGCCGCCGCAGCCCCCTCGAGGCACCCGGGCGGCAGCAAAGAGCCAGGCCACGCAAAAGCGGCCTCTTCCACACGGTGCACCCGGCACGCCCCCTGTTTTTTTCCAATCCCACCCTGCTCATCTGCTGCTTACAGCGTGCCATGCGGCGTTTGCACAGACCAACCAGCCCTGCCAGCGTAGCAGGAGGGGCTACAGGTGTCTTCCACCTCACTCAACACGACCGACTACCACACACATATGAAAACAAGTAGCTGAATGTCTGCCCCAGCTGCATTTCACTACCTGACATACACTGCAGACTACCCAAAGTCAGGAGAAGCAGGCTCACTCGCATAGGGGGCAGGCACAGGTGCGTTCGCAGCAGTCCAGCCGCGTCTCTAGTGAATCCCCCTGCAACTCCTCCCTCTCTCCTCCTGACCAGGTCACCAAGCGGGCCGCGCCTTGGTGCGGATCATGGCGGCGCCCTCCGCGATGCGCCGCAGCGCCTCGCCCAGGTCCCGGCACCCGCACACAAAGGGCACCTTGAAGTTGTGCTTGTTGATGTGGTGCACGTCGTCCGCGGGCGTCAGCACCTGCGCGGCGCCCACGCGCTCGGCGCTCGCACAAACGCACAGCCCCCTCTCAGGCTTGCCTCGGTCTGTCAGCGGCTGCGGGCTGCGGGCTCGGGCTTTGAGGGTAACAAGCCCTGTACGCGGCCATGCGCCTCTTCCCGGCACCACAGCGTGTTGCACGGCGACTGCAGCACTCTTGACAGCGTGGCTCTGCGAACACGCAGCAGCCCCAAGACGTGCTCGAGCGCCCCCAGCGGGCGAGCGCGCACCTCCGACTCGTCCACGTAGTCCACGTCCAGCGCCTCCAGTATCTGGGCCTCCACAAAGTGCCCGATACGCGCCTTGGCCATGACCGGAATCGTCACAGCCTCCTTAATCTCCCTGATGACTGCTGCGTCGCTCATGCGGGCAACGCCGCCGTCCTTCCGGATGTCAGCAGGCACGCGCTCGAGCGCCATGACGGCCACCGCGCCGGCCTCCTCGGCGGTGCGGGCCTCGTCCGCTGTGGTGACGTCCATGATCACGCCCCCCTTGAGCATCTGAGCCAGGCCCACCTGCAACAGCAGTGCAGGCAGCGTCAGAGCCTCAACGAAGCAGCCGGCTCTCCTGAGCCGCCACCGTATCCGGTGCAATGGAAGGTTTGGTGCTTCTTCCACTGGCAACAAGCAACAGCTGCCATACAGCGCCCCAGCGCTGCTGCAAAGCGCCTACAGCTTTGCTATGCCCGCACAGGCACACACCTTACGGCACGCAGACCCCTGAGTGCCGCACAGGTAGGTCGCACCTTGACAGCAAACGTGCCCTTCTGGGTCTGCGTGGACGCCATTGTGCTCCTGCTTGCTCCTGTACGGCCCTAGGCTAAAGACTTGTGTACGCTGGACCTGTTCTCGGTGCTCTCTGTGTGATTACAATACGTGGCCCAGCAACTTCATAGTGCCCTACCTTGACCCCAAACACCCTAAGCCACCCAGAGGAGAGGTGTGGGCGTGATTCAAGACATGGAGGAGCAGCCTAGTCTACACGTGACGCATGCAACCTATCACAGAAAGTCACCTGCATGCTGCAAAAAGGGCCGGGCGCCGTACAGTGACAGACTGGACCAAGAGCGCAAGGGCACTGCTGGAGCCGGCCAGCTGCCTCGGTCAGCGTGGCACAGCAAACTCCCCAACCCCACACACACCATGCTATGCCTCACACAAGCAGAACGCCGCGTCCCTGCCGCACAGCCTGCCCGCCAGGCCGCCGGCGCCCCTGCTGCTACAAAATCTGCAAAGCCAGGCCAGGAGCTGCACCACAGCTCGCGATGACAGACGCTGGGCGCAGCCCCACCCTGGCGCCGCCCTCACACCACCTTGGCCTCGTTGTGCAGCTTGTCCACCAGCTCCGCGACGGACGCCACGCGCACGCCGCCGCGCCGCTTGGGCGGCTCCTCCACGCGCAGCACGCGCAGCCGCGCCGCCACGTCCACGCCCAGCGCCTGCGGCCGCGCCGGCCCCAAGTTCACACGTGCGGAATTTGCATTCGCGCTCGCGCTCCCTGTCGTGTGCACGCGCTGCGCTCGCGCACCATGGCCGATGGCGCGTGGCTGAACCGCAGCCAGCGAGCTTCCACTTATGCACCAAGCCCATGACCATGGGGGCCGAGGAGCCAGCATGCCTGGCCGCGAGAGGTCTCCAACATGCGCCCCACCAACGGGCTCAATGCGTGAGCGCGCAGCGCCACAGGTGGCCTGCGCGGCCGACGGCCGACATGCTGCGCGGCTGCCCGGCAGGGGCAACAGCTGGGCGGACTCTGCATGTCGGCATGCTCCAGTGCGCGGGCAAGGGGATGGTCTCCCGGCAGGGCGCGTGCAGCATCCATTCATCGTCCAGTCACATGGACTCTCCCTGGCACGCCAGGGCTGCGGCTCGCGGGCGCGCGCCTCGGGCGTCAGCTGCTCGATCGGCTTGCGCTTGGCCTTCATGATGTTGGGCAGCGTGGCGTAGCGCGGCTCGTTGAGGCGCAGGTCCGCAGTCACCACCGCCGGCAGCCGCAGCTGCAGCGTTACCAGCCCGCCGTCCACCTGCCGCCCGCGGCACGTGCCCCTGGGCCAACAACATGACGCCTGGCGTCCATGGCGCCGGCTGGCCCTGCATGAGCTGTTGGGGTTAGGTGTAGGGTAGCATGCAGGCGCCGCGCGCCGCCCCCCGCTGCCGCTGCCGGTGAGTCTGCAGCCCGCCGCCCGCTTGCTGTCCTGGCATCGCCCGTCTCTCCGACCAACTTGGGAAAGAAAGGATGCCGGTGACTGGGGGACGCACAGTTGCGCTCTGTTGCGGGTGCGTCCGCAGCGCAGACAGCAGGCCCTGCAATTGCTACCCATGGCGCACGCTGTGCTGGCACTCGCGACCGGAGGCAGCATGCAGAGCGACAACAGGACCTGCAAACTTTGCACCACATGCACGCGCAGGTCCGTTGACTTTGAGAGGCAGACCACCCAGGCACCCGCCTGGCGGCCCACCTAGGCATGGCCTGGCGGCCCGGCGAGGCGGTCGGGGGCGCGGCGCGCCTCGCGCGTCACCGTCACCAGGCCGGCCGCCGGGTCTGGCTCCACCCGGGACGCGAACGTGGCCTGCGGCCAGTCCAGCAGCGCCGCCAGCATCTGGCCTGCGCGCGGCGGCGCGCGCACCTGGCTGCGCGCCGCTGCGCCTGCGCCCTCGGCCGGCTCGCCAGGCTGCATGCATGTGCCAGCCGCATTGCCAGCAGAATGTCTAAGGCAGAGGCTTCCCGGACACGCCCTCGGCATGCAGCGTGTCAGTACGGGGGCGCTGGCAGGCGCACAGCGGGCGCGGCAGCGCACCGGTGTGGTTGTTGTCCCCGTCGACCGCCTGCTTGCCCAGCAGGCAGAGCGCGGGCTGCTCGCGCCGCGCGCGGCAGCGCACCGGTGTGGTTGTTGTCTCCGTCGATCGCCTGCTTGCCCAGCAGGCAGAGCGCGGGCTGCTCGCGCCGTGCGAGCGCCGCCAGCAGCTTGGCAACCGCCAGCGGCTCCAGGTTGGCATCGGTCAGCACGTGGATGCCGCGGTCGGCGCCCATCGCCAGCGCGGTGCGCAGCTGGTCCTGCGCGCTCGGCGGCGCTGCTCCGGCGGCGGACCCCCCTGGGTGCTGGACCTGATGTCGAGCTGCGTTTCCAGGGGACCAGGCCGCGCCTGTGCAGCCTTCACGCCGAGCGTCACGGCCACGACCTCCTCCGCGAGCTTCTTTTCCTTCAACCTGACGGCCTCCTGGAGCGCCGAACAGCAGTAGGCGCGCAGGGAGGCTGCACAGGCTTACCAGGCACATCTGTGCAGCAATCCTTGACAACTCCGGTACAGACACAGCCATGCATCAGTGCACAAAGCTGGGCCGCGTGCCTCTACAGCAATCTCGCAGAACGGGTTCAGGCTCATCTTCACGTTCGCTACATCTATGTCGGACTGCAAGCCAGGAGTTTGTGAGCTCGCGCGTGAGTGGCCGGCTTGCTTTACACCTGAGCTCACTGACTCGCACCTTGTCTGCCTTCACTCGTATGCGCGCATTGTAATCCACCACTCTTTTCACTGCTACCATCACGCGCTTCATGTTCGTTTATAAGCTCAGCCTGACATACAACAACTTGAGGCTCTCGTGCGCAGGTGACAGTGCAGCTTGCATGCACCCCTCAACCACTGTCACACAAGCAACTGAAGTGTTAGCAAGTGCACACGCTCAGCAGATTAGTACCTCAATCAACAGAGGCGCAGATAGATGATGGTAAAGCACTCAGTGCCCAATGATGACTTGGCACAGCAGGTAGCTTGTTGCAGGTTTCTGCCCTGCATCTCAGGGACCACCTCACCCTCACACAACTTGTTACACTACTCTTTGGCACACCACTCAGAGCCCGTGCCCGCCCAGCGTTATGGCAAGCTCGCCAGGCATCTTTACAACCCTCAGCGCATTGAACATGTACGCGCACTCGGCTCTACTGAGCGCACAAGACAGGCGCGCGTACAGCAACTGCGCCTCACATACACGGCGTATTGTACACACCCCCTCCTGGCAAAAGCAGCAGAACCTGCCAACAGCATGCCGACACCGCGGAGACGGAAAATTGCAGACCCTTGAAAAGCGGCCCTGCAAAGAAGCGTGAGCACGCATCCCCGGCTGCCTGGCATGGAATGCCAGCCCAGCGCCGCACTCATCAGCCGGCACAATCCTCACTCTCCACGGCGCACACCCGTCACCATCGAGCTGCACCACCTGCTCAAGGCCCGGGACGATGGGCCAGCTCCATCACTCAATACCCCGACCAGAAAGAGCACGGCACAGCACATGGCGCCGCCTGTCACAGCATGAATGCAGCTGTGGGACCTGGCGCCTCATTTCGCAAGCTCGTAGGTGGCAGCGTCCTCACCATCAATCGGCCCACCAAGCGTCGGCACACGCAAGCCGCACTTGCCAACGCTCCACTTAGCACGGCCCGGCTCAGCCGCACCGCGCGCTACAAGTCCAGCCCGCTCAGTGGACCTGGGCAACCGCCAGGCGCTGGCGTCTCCGCCAGCTCGCGCGCGGCGGCGTCCTCTGCCCATCGCCCTCATTACGGAGGTCGGCAGGCACGGGCTTGCCCTCGCTCACATGTCCCACGGCGCGCAAGCCCAGGCGCTGCAGGCGCGCGCCGATCTGCTGGGGCCGAGCGCCGTAGCCCCGGCCAGGTCAGCCGACCTGGGCAGCCATGGGCGTGGGCGCCTCCTCCGCCTCATGCGCAGCGGCGTCCTCGGGCTTGGCGTCGTCGTCGCCGAGGTCGGCCGGCACGGGCTCGCCCTGGCGCGCCAGCTCGGCTGCGAACTCGCGCCGGTCGTTGAACAGTGTCGCGCCGGCGCCGCCCGTGACGCCCGCCTCGTCCAGCAGGATCGCGCGGAAGGGCAGCTGCGAGTCGGGCGCCTGGCCGGCAGGCGCACACGCAGTCATTAGCCAGCCCGCGACCCTGGCAACCCTTACCTGAGGGCGACCTGACAACACCTAGTGCAAGCCTGCCGCCAAGGAGCAATCAAGTGGCGCTACCACCCGGATGGGTCAACACAGGAGCATGACGGACTGGGCAGCCGGAACTGAGACACCCGCCGCCCCAGCACAGCCACCCCACGCAGCACAGCACGGTGTGCCGCAATACACAGCGGCTGTCCGTGATCAGAGCCCACGCTGCTCGCTCCGACCGGCAAGCACCACAAAGCATTGGCAGAACAACCAGCGCCGTCGCTGCACAGCAGCGGCGGGGCCGCGCGCCTCGAACATGACGTCCTGCAGCAGCGCCTCCATCAACGAGCGCAGCCCGCGCGCGCCGGTGCCACGCCGGCGCGCCTGGCGCGCGATCGCGCGCACCGCGCCCGGCGTCACGTGCATCCGCGTCCGGCTCTGGCCCAGCAGCGTGCCGAACTGGCGCACGAGCGCGTTGCGCGGCTGCGTCAGCACCTCGCTCAGCTCCGCCTCGGTCAGCGCCTGCGCCGGCCGCTCGCGGCGCGCATCAGAGCCTGCTCGCCCGCGCGCGGAACCGCCGGGCAGACGGCCCTTGGCATCGGTCTGCTCCCTGTCTCACGCGCTCCTGGGCATGGACGGGGAGGTCGTCTGCATCTGTGCTCTCCAAGAAAAGCCACTTGCTGCAGCTGACTGCAAGCACGCGCTATGCCACACGACAGTCTCTGAGCGCTACCCAAGACCTTGCAAGCGCAGCTCCACGGCAGCGGTGTGACCTTGCGGAGGCTGCAGAGCGCTTGAGCGGGTGTAGCCGCCACGGGGCGCGCCTGCAGGGTGGAGATGACGGGGAAGCGGCCCACAAATTCCGGAATCAGGCCGTAGTTGATGAGATCGGTCTGCTCCACGCGCAGCAGCGCCGCAGAGCCCGCGCCGCCCAGCATCCCCTCCGCGCCCTTCGCCCTGCGCGGCCGCCGGTCCGCGCCTGTCAGTGCTGCGCATCGACCACCGCCGCAACCTCGTGCCTAGCCAGCAAGGTTTTATGTCATTTTGTCAAAGCTGTCCAAACAACTCTTGCCATTGTACCACAAGTGTCTGAGCATGTGCCGGTGAGGACGCCGTGCGTGCCATAGGTCTGACGGGTGTTGGTGCTGACAATGCAGGGCATGCGACTACAATACACACAGGTTGCTGCTGCCTCAACAAGACATGCAGACCGCTTTGGCATGGAACAGCACTCTGAAGCGCTTGCTGCCACCCGGGAGGCAGGCCGCACCGCACGGGGTTCCCGAAACCAATGGACGAGGTCGCCGTGCGCTCGGCCACCTGGCGGTCCAGGTCGACAAACGCGCCGCCGCAGATGAACAGGATGTTGCTGGTGTCGATCTGCGGCAAGCTATATAATTAGCAGTTGCACAGTGCCGTTCTTGATGCTGTTAGCTGCAGCATCAAAGCACCGTAAAAGTATAAGAGGTGCAGAGGACAGGGTTTGACCACACACTATGACCACTAAGTGTGTGTTGCTCCTCAATGTGCGTGCTAGTTCTGAGCTATGCCAACTTATCTTTCAAGCTGCAAATGCCTCATGTGAGCCTACAAATTTAAGCGGCAAAGCTCAAACAAGCACGCACGCTGATGAGCTTCACACCCTTCGTGGTCAAATGCCTCTCCTCTGCACTCCTTAGCCAAGCAAGCAAGGCACAGCAGCATAACGCGCCCAGTACGGACTGCATGTACACAAAAGGCCGGGCCACGCCTGCACGAAGTCGCCGCGCGGGTTCTTGCGGCCGCCCTTCTCGGGCACGTTCATGACGGTGCCCTCCAGCATCTTCAGCAGCGCCTGCTGCACGCCCTCGCCGCTCACGTCGCGCGTGATGCTGATGTTCTCGCTCTTCTTCACTATCTTGTCCACCTGCGCGGCCGCGCGCGGGCCCGCCTGGCACCAATAGTACCTGCGCAAGCCACTGACACGCAGCGGCCCTCGCACACGACATGTCGTAAAGAGTTACAAGGCACATGTGGATAGTCTGTACCAAGTGATGCTGAGTGACCTGCCCACATGCCAGCCCCAAGCCACCATACGCAAGTTGAAGCCTGAGCGACACGCCACAGGTGGATCACGCTGCCACAGCGCCGCCTAAGAACACTCCAGACACGGAGGGCTTGTCAGGGCCAGGCACGACAGGGCCACCAGCGCCGCGCAGACATAGGGGCGGCATGCCTCGTCAATGTAGATGATGCCGTGCTGCGCGATCTCGACGTTGTAGTTGGCGCTCTGGTAGAGCTTGTGCAGGATGGACTCCACGTCGTCGCCCACATAGCCGGCCTGCGTCAGCGTGGTCGCGTCGGCCATGGCGAACGGCACGTTGACCAGCCGCGCCATGGTCTTCGCCAGCAGCGTCTTGCCGGTGCCTGCCGCCAGCAGCGGCGCACGTCTTGCACACCCCTCCAGCTACAGCGAACGCCAGCTGTGTCAGGACTGCAGCAGCGTTGCATCGGTCGCTACAAGTCACGCACTGCTAGCGTTTGACAGCGTTCTCACCGACACACCGGCAAGCGCACAGAGGTGTGCCCACGCGCACGCACTCGACTGTAAGCAAGTAAGCGGTTCCAGTCACAGCGTACCTAAGATGCACCTCTCCACTCAGCTGCAAGCCCGCACTCCCTGCAGCACTGCAGCACTCACTCCCGTGCGACCTGCCCAGCCGCTACCACTACCGTCCCTTTGGCCCCATGCACGAGGCCACCGCATGGCGCCTCTTACAGGCCCCAGGACGGCCATTAGGGACACCTGATGAGCCCTCTGAGCAGCACCCAGCACGGCCAGCCGCACCTGTCGGCCCCAGCAGCAGCACGTTGCTCTTCTCCAGCTCCACCTCGTTCTCCCGCCCCTCCAGCAGCGTCATCGGCGCGACCGCCGCGCCCAGCGCGCCCGCGCCCGGCGCGCCGTCGCGCGGCGCTGCGTCGCCCGCATCGCCGTGCTGCAGGCCGCCGCTCGGCACGCGCCTGGTCGCCACAAGTCATGAGTCGTGGCACGTCCACTTGTAGGAGTGCATCTAGCCCACGTCTGGGCATCAACCTTGAACCTGCATCAGACAGGTCCTGCTTGGTTACCTGTACGCCTACAACCTACAACTCTCCTCATTGCGCCTGGCACATCACTCTGATCACCGCGGTGCACACAGACGCACAGGCCGCCTCACCGACAGATGCACCAAGTTGCACTTGCGTGAGAAGGCTCAGAACAGGGCGCCAGACAGCACTTAAGCCGTACCTGTACTCCGGGTCCGGGTGGTAGGGCTGGGTCAGGGGCGGCGGGGACGGCGGCGGGCCCAATGGGGAGCCTGCCCGCCGGCCCCCGCGCTCCAGCAGCGCCCCCGCCGTGGTACCCTGCTGGCCAGCACGCACAGGTATCCAGCCATACGTTGCGCTGTCAACCACGTGAGCGTGGTCAGCGCTCAGGCCCGGTACTTTGCGCGCAAGCATGCCAGGTACCAACAACATACAGGTGTGTCTCAAACGCTCGGCACGCCCGCAGCGCGAGCGCCCACCTCCAGGCGCTCGGAGAGGCTGCCCTGGCGCTGCGCAGCGGCGCTGGCAGCGGGGCTGGCGGCGGCGGCCTCCGCGGCCTCCTCGCGCTTGCGCCTCTTGCCCTCGTGCGCGATGCGCATGTAGTGGTTGTACACAGCCACCGCCATCGTCTGTGGGGCAGGGTCGCAGCAGGTCGAGGCCGACCACAACGGCAATCTGGTACTGTTTCCCTCACTCACATCGCTTACTCTGCATAGAGCGTGCAACTTTTCTGCCTTGCTTCCCACAGCAACGTAGCCTGTATTGACTGCAGCTCCAGCAAGCAGGCGAGGACGCAACGCGCTCACAAAGCAACGCCACTTTTAAAGGCGTGCAAGAGTGCCAACAGCAGCAGCCAAAACACAGACAGCCAGCAAGCCTGCATGTGTAACAGATATGCCTACCTTTTTCGCGGGCAGCTGCCCGATGACGAAGCTATTGAGCGCCTTAACTATCTCGCGCGGCGTCGGCACGCTCGCCGGGTCCCACAGCCGGTAATTTCCGCTGTGGGGGTTGCCGCCACCATAGTTGGGGGGGATGACAGGCTGCTCCCGAAGATGACCCTGCCGCGCACGCTCCTGTGCACTTGACGGTGCCTGAGAAAGTGGCAGCAGGGGTAACAAGCATACAACTGCCTGTCTGGTACCAACCACTGCTAGCCGTGACAAACATGCAGGCCGTCATAGACAGCACAGCAGCACTTGGTCAAAACGGCACAAGACGCGGGAGCGCGTCTTTGGCCACCCAAGTTGAGATGCTGTACTTCACAAGGTTCGTCACAAAGCAAGAGGCACCAGGGAAGAGCTTGCGCTTGCTAGCGCACCCGCCTCCATACCTACAAGCACGGGACGCGAGGGGAACAGCCTGCAGCGGGGTGGCAAACCAACCTGCGAGGGCGTGAGGCTGGACGCGTGGCCTTTCGACCGCTCGGCCGAGTCCTCCTGCATGCGCGTCGCCGCGCGCTGCTGGTGCTGCCGCAGGTATGCCTGCATCCCGGGGTACTCGCTGCCCGCCCGCTCGCCGCCGCCGACCGGGGCTCCCGCAGCCCTGGTCTTCTGCACGGCCCACACACGCGCACAGTGTTGTCGCCACCCCCGGGAAGCCAGAGGTCGCCGCTGGTGAGCCTGAGCAGTAGCAGAACCGGCAAGCGCTGCACTGCGGCGCACCTTGCAGCTGGGACACCACAGCGGTTGCTCAAACTCGTGTTGGCCAGAGACCTGGCGCAGGGGTGGCGTGCGCGTCAGTGGCTGGTGGGGGTGGACGCAGCAACGCGGGCCCTGCAGCAGGAGACTCAGTACACGCTGGGGGAGGGAGCCGCGCTCAGGCCTCACCGCTGTGTACAAAATGCCCGTGCTCGTTGCCGGGATGCTAGACAACTCGTGTCTGCAACCGGGGCAGGCCGACCGAGGGGGCTCTGCTGTGGACGTGGTCCGAACGGACTGCCAGGAGTGGCACGAACGGCAAGAGCCCGGCACCTGCGGAAGGCACGCCACGAAATCAGCAGGGGGCCAGCTCAGACAGGCTCCTTGTCATCTCCTTTCTGCCGCCGCGCTAGAACACTCCCGTGACGAAGTGCGTCGCGTGAGACCGGACAGCGCGCTCCGCAGACAGGCCCAGGCCCCAGCATGGGCGCACATGCGCATGGCCGGGTGCGAGCTCCCACACGACGCCAGCACGCTGGACCTGGCACTGCCACGCCAGGCGCCTGGCCAGGCCACGCGCGCTCCGCATCGCAGCGCTCAAGCCACGTCGCCCCCCAGTCGCACCCCTTAGCAGCACGCGCTGGCTGCGCAGGCGTGCACGGCCCGGCCGCCTATTCCTACGCACGCACCTCTCAGTGGATCAGAGTTTCTGCATGCCTCACTCCCTCTAACGAGCACGCACGAGCCTGTGCCGTAGCACCCGTATACGGGCCAAAATTGCTTGCTGTAGAGCATTGGGCACTCAGATGCGACAGGCAGCACCAATGCAGGCCTTGCTGGCTGTGTCAGTGCTTGCGGCTCCCACAATCTGTACAGGTAAGCGCTTTGCGCGGCATGCATGATGCCGCTCTGCGCCAGCACGCTGAGCCCTCTCCTTTGCTGACGTCTGGTGTGCAGTTGCGTGCCTGCCTGCACCGCCGCCGCCCAGGGCCGCGGCAATGCAGCGGCGGGGCGCGCGGGAGCGGCGCCAGCCGGCCCGCCTGACGTATGCCGCCGCGCAGCCGGTCGAAGAGGTGCCTTCCGACTCCAACAACGCCGCCGAGCAGCCCTCCGCCAGCGCTTCTGAGGACCAGGCGGTCGAGGAGCTGGGGCACACCAGCAGCGCCAGCGACAGCGCAGCCATTGTGGCAGGCGGAGCAGAGGAGCAGGTAGCACCACCGCCGCCGCCGGCAGGAGCCCTGCAGCAGCGGCCGCGCAAGCGCGCGCGCGTGGCCAGCGCCACGCCCGAGCGCGCGGCGCCGGCGGGCGCGCGCGCAGCGCCAGAGCCGCCGGCGCCGGGCCCGCCGGGGCCGCCGGCCGGCGCGGACACGCCGCAGTCCGGCGTGCGCCAGCCGCGGCGGGCGCACGACCCGGCGGGGCGGCCCGCGCCTGCGGCGGCCGGCCCTGCGGTGCCGGGGGCGGTGCTGCGGCCCGTGTCGGCGGCGTGCTGCGCGCCGCCAGGCGTCCTTTTCCCGCCCGTCAGGTGGCGCCAGCCCCGGACTGAATGGCCTCCCCGCCTGACGCACCCACGCAGCGTCGCAAGCACACCCTGCTCTGCATAGCAGGTCTGCCGCTTGCTGTGCTGCGCCCAGCGCCCCCGGCCTCCTTGATATTCATTCACGCTGCGGGCTCCCCCTTGTGTGCCCCTGCTGGATATGTTCAAGTGTCGCTGCTCCCTCGTACGGGGCACACCCCCGTCTCCCCGGTCAAGCACGCGTGAGCATGGGCCCTCGACCGCGCGCGGCTGCGCCCGCGGCCGCCGCGCCGCCGCGCCGGCTGACCGCGCACACGCGCCGCGCAGTGTGGCGCTCTTCCAGTGCGAGGCCGGCGCCGCGCTGACGGAGCTCCACGCCCAGCTGGACGCCCTGGACGCCAGCGAGGTGCGCTGGGGTGGCTTGCCAGCCGGCACGCCGCCTGCCCTCTGCTTCAAGCAAGGCGGCATGATGGTGCACTGCTGCTTATACTGCACCACTGCAGCGTAACCCTATACCCTATCCTGCCGGCGGCAGGAGGGCCTGGACCTGGACGCGAGCGCGCTGCGCCTGCTGAGCCTGGAGGAGGAGCTGGCGACGCAGCGCCGCGCGGCCGGCAATGGCGCCGCGCGCGCCGCGGGGCCGCATCCCCAGCCGCGTGCTGCCGCGCCCGCACCCGCGCCCGCGCCGCCCGCGGGCGCGCCCCCGCCTGGAGCGCATGCGGGCGGCGCACCGGGCGGGCAGCCTGCGGCCGCAGGAGCGGCTGCACTCGCGGCAGGGGAGCCAGCCGCGGGCCAGCGCGCCGCGGCGGGCGCCTCCGGCGGAGACAGCGCGGCCGAGCCCGGCGGCGGCGCCGCAGCCGCGGACGCACCGCCCGGCGCGGAGGCGGCGTCCCCAGTCCCCGCAGGCGGCCCCGCTGCAGTGCCGGGCGCGCGCGCCGATGCAGACGCGGCCGACCTCCGCGCCGCCGCAGCGAGCAGGGACGCGGGTGCGGCGCCGGCCGCGGGCGCGGCCGCCGGCTCTTCGGCCGCCGGCGCGGCCGCTGCGGCGGCGGCCGCGGGCGTCGCCGCGGGCGCGCCCGGCAGGCGGCGGGGCAAGGCCAAGGCCAAGGCCAAGGCCAAGGCGCCCTCCGCGCCCGCGGCGGCCGTGCGCCGGAAGGCGCCTGCGGCGCTGGCGCGGCTGGGCGCGCCGGACGTGGAGGAAGCTGCCGTGGCGCGCCTGCGCGCCGAGCGGGAGGCGCGGACGATCGCGGCGGCGCGGGTGCGCCCGCCGGGCACCTCCTCACCTCGGCAGGGATGCTGCGGTGCAGTGTACGCGGAGCGCACCCGGGGCAGCTGCTTCAATGGGGGCCTACTCGCCGCCTGCACGCGCGCGCCGGCATTCACGAGGTCGTGCGCACGCCCCTCGCTGGTATCAGCTGCACTGCGGCAGCACGCTCGCTGGTCAGTCACATCCGGGCTGCTCTCGCCATCATTCGTGCATGCGTCAATGTCCCGAGCCGGCGTGGCCTGCCCGACCCTGGCGCACTTGACCAGGTGTTCACTGTGGGCCGCTGGGCATGCCTCGTCTCACCTTTACTTTGCTTAAAAACAAGAAGACCAGCAGCCAGTGGGCGCTCTTCCGCGCTTTTGAGGTTGGAGCGCGGGCCAGCGCACAGGTGCTGCGCAGCGTGCGCGCGGCGTACGGCCAGCAGGCGCCGAGCGCGTCCAAGAAGTACACGCGCCCGGGCACCAAGGCCAACGTCCTGCTCGCCGTTCACCACGCGGTCGGCGCCGGCAGGTGCTGCCTGAGTGGACAGGCACTGCATTTGGGCCTGTGCCTGTGCGCATGGGATGCGTTCGGAAGTGAACTCTGGAGCTGTGCGTGCAACCGGCATATTGCGGCAACAGCGGCACGCAGCTCATGGTTGAGCGGCGCCAGGCTTGGCTCTTGCCTGTGAGTGCATGCTGGGGTGTGCAAATGATTGGCCGCGGGGGTGTGTGTAATAGTAGCGTGCCTGAGCTGATGGACCAGCTGGGGGGTCTGGGCGAGCAGCGGCGCCTCTGGCGACCATGCGCAGCCGCCGCTGCCGGACGCGCGGCCGCGCGGCGGTGCGGGCGGCGCGCCCGACGAGGCGCCGGTAGCCGACGACGAGGTGCTGCTGCTGGTCGGCCTGCGGCGCTATGACGCCGAGTTCGGGCGCAGCGGGCAGCGCATGCAGGCGCGCGCGCGCGTCATGCTGGGGCCCGAGGGGTTTTGCGGCCGGGCTGCCTAGTGCGGCACACGCTGTGCTGTGCGGCGCATGCTTCATACGTCCCGAAGGTGACAGACACGGCTGGTTATGAATGAGCAAGGGCGGGCGCACGTGCCACCAAGTGGTCGCTTCACTCTGCCGGAAGTGATCCATCGCCCGTGGCGCTCGAGGGCCCCGCGCCGCGCCGCGCCAGGAGTTCTGGGTGCTGGGCAGCCAGCCGCTGGCGGCGCTGCGCGACGCGGTGCGCTGCCCGGCGGACGACAACATGCGCGCCGTGGGCCTGGCCTCGCCGAGCGCCTACCTGCACCTGGAAGACGCCTTCTTCAACGACCTGCGCGACCCCGGCGCGGCCGACCTGTCCGCGCCCGTGCGCGCGTTCTGCGGCGCTATGCGCCTGCGGCCGCCGCCGCCCGCCGCGCCGCGCGCCGAGGCCGCGCTTGACGCGGGTGCGGGCCCGCGCAGGGTTCAAGGCCCGGCCGGGGAGGTCTGCGAGCTCATGTCGAGATGTAGGTCACGTGCAGTGCAGGGCCGCCATGCCACATTTGGTGCCTACCTTGGCTGCGGAGAATACTGCGAGTTGACGCATGCGCACGCTGAATACGGTGTGTGTGACCGCGGTCTTCCTGGGCAGGCGATGCGTGCGAGGCCGGCGCTCCGGGGGCCGACGGCGGCGCGGGCGCGGGCGCGCCGGGCGCGGGCGCCGCGGCTGCCTTCGGCGCCGGCGACATGGCCGCGGCGACGTGGGGGGACCTGGCGCTGCGTATCGGGGCTGGCGCGCGCTACGTGTATTGCCACCAGGGCTGCTGCGAGCACGCGCTGTACATTGCGGACGCGCGGCGCGTTCATGCGGGCGACCCGCGCGCGCGCGCGGCGTACCCGCTGCAGACCTTCCAGGCGCGCGGGGCGGGGCAGGGCGGGGCGGGGTCTGGGGTCGGCCGGCACGTGTGGGGGCTGTGTGGTAGCTCGTCATGCAGGCAGGCGGCGCGGGTCAGGCTGAGAGGTGTGCAGCTGTACAGATGACGCGGGGTGCGCTCGCAGCGCAGGTGGTCGTGCAAAAGGTCTGTGGGCACAGGCCGCAGCCGAGCAGCGGCCTGTTGCTGCTGTGTGCTGCGAGCATGTCAGCCTGCTCCCCACTCAATCTCCACAAACAGCACCCAGGCAGAGGCAGGGCTTGGAGCCCGGCTCAGGCGGAACGCGGCGGGCCGGCCGACGGCGCCGGCGCGCGCGCGCAGGCCAAGGCGGCGCGGCGGTGTGAGGGTCCGGCGGGGGCAGAGATGGTCTTCCGGTCCTGGTGGGTAGGGTAGGTTTAGGGTGAGGGTGAGGTGGGTTAGGTGTAGCTGCGCCTCATCTGACTTCTGCCTAGAAGCTGACGTGCGCGGCAGGCCAAGGCGGTGCGGCGGCACTGCGGCTGCTGCGGGCACAACTACGCGGCGCGCGTGACGTGGGAGGACGCGCTGGCGCCGGCGTCCCCGGCCTTCTGGTGCGCCGAGTGCTACGGCGCGCTGCACTATGACGCGGCGGGCCGGCTGCTCGCGCCGCACCGCGTGTTCCCCTACCACTCCGGCTGACGGTCAGGGGCTGCGCTGTCCTGCCTGGGCGGGTGCACGCGGTCCTGCCTGGGCGTATGCACCATGTGGCGTTTGGGGCCGGGCCGCCCCCGCCCTTCTCCCCCCTCCGCACGGCTTGCATCTTGCCCGTCCACCGCGCTGCGGCGCCAGCGCTTGTGCCGAGCGCTGGGAGGCGTGGCGGCGCGACAGGCCAGGCTCTGCGCCAGCTCAGGCTTGCCGGGCATGGGGTTAGCGCGGGTGTTTGTCCATTCTATTACTGGCCTGTTGTGCAGCATGAAATGCGCTGCTGTGCAAGCACTTGCGTGTAAGTTTTACGGGTAGATGCATGTGTACGACTGCTGTTCCTGCATGTATGCGCAGCTCTGACGAGGCATTAGGATCCCTATGCACTTGGGCTGGGGACATTACACTAGCTGGCTGACAATGTACATGTGGACACATGGAGCAGTGCAAAGTGGTCGCCATGCCTGTTCAGCATGATGGCACGTCATTGTCATTGCCTCGCTATGCGCAGTGGACTGGAGTCGCCCCCAACCATGATCCACCATGATATGCGAGCTGGTGTGTGGCGCTTGCATTTACATTACCCGATACACCGTGCTATGTATTACTCAGCATCGCCATACTTCACTTCAGAGCAGACACACCTGCCCCTGAGCTGCAATTCTTCCCAAGGCTAGAGCCAAGGTCACACTGCGCCCAAAATCCATGCATCCTTAAATCCAGCAGGCAAGCAAAGCATGGTGCAATGCGAAGCGACAGTGAAAGCGCTGATGGCGATGCGACGCATGCATGGCAGCGTCACGACAAGGGCATGCAGCCGCTACGGACCTGTGGCAGTCGATTTGGCCCCGAAAGCGTATGAAGGAAAGCACGCGCGCACTCACAAGTCGCCTGTGTCGCCTGGCACTGCCCAGAAGGCAGCCAACACAGGGATTCTTGGTGCGCGGCTGCACTAAAAAAAACCATGCCTACCCCGCAAAGCGCACTCAAAATAATGATTCGGGCCCCCATATACACATGTATACCAGCAAGCGCTCAGGTGACATCCAAGCAGCCCGCCCGCGGAAGCATGCGTTTTCAGTCAGCGCGACACGCCACAAACTCTAAAGTTTCAACGCGTGCAGTAAGCTAAAGCCAAGGAATCAGTGGACAGTACAGCCATCAGCGCGTGCTGGGCGCCATGGGCTTGTAGGTGTCCAGGGTCTTGGATGCGGGAACGAGCACGGTGTCGACCACGTGGACGATGGCCTGCAAGCGCACAATGCTCCCTGTTGGCCATGGGATTTGACGCCACTTCCAGTGTTGCCAGGGCTATGAGGTGGCCATCAGTTGCTCTCTGTGTCCACCTAGGCAGGTCAACCACTCAGGCCGATTAACAAACTGCTACACCACGCACGTACTCCAGCTCCATGAGCCCAGCAGCAATGCTGGCACACTGCAATATAGCTGCATGGCCATGAGAGAGCTGCACGGCTGCTGTTCAATGCACTAGCTCGCATGTGATGCAGGACCTGAAGTGCATGGCAACGCCTGCTTTTGCCTCTCGCGCATGCTGCAGGCAAGGCGCATGCCAGGCGCCACCTTGTCCGCCATGATGTTGGCGGATGTGACGGTCGCGTTGCTGGCTGCGCCATCGATCATGACGCCGTTCATGAGGTGCACCATAAGGCTGCTCCCTTTTAGCATTGTCGGCAGGGTCTCCTTGTTGTAGAGGTCCGTGGACTGCGCGCCAGGAGCGTCGCGGCGGGTGAGTGGCCGCGCTTCCGCACAGGTCTGTGGCACATGATCCTATAGGGTATGGAAGGAATACCCAAGCAATAAGGGTAGGGCACCTATAGGGTATTGCTGTAATAGAATCAGCAGACAGACTGCTGCACGCTCTGCACGCTCCCTATGTAGGTTGGATTTTTGTACATAGGACAAAGATGCCAATATTGTTTACAAGCATTGCACTCTGCGTTGCGCAGACAGCCCATACTCCAGCTCTGGATGACCTGTGTCGTGAGGGCCCGGCTCTTGAGAGTGTGTTACTCTTAATTGCTTGAGTGTATCTAAGCGCCTGGCGCCAGGCGGTGCGGCGCACCTTGGCAGCCACACCCGGCACGACATGGAACAGAAGCGTGGGCGTCAGGATGTACGACGAGAGAAGCTGCGCCTGGGCGGCCCAAGCACGCGCGCAGTCAGGTCTGCAGCCAGTACAGCCAGCACAGGCAGAGCTGCTGGTTTTCGAATGCAGGCACCGACACTGTGCAGCCCTGCTGCGCTCTCCCCGGCGCAGGCCGCACCTTCGTCATGTTCATTTTCTTCAGGAGTGCGCTAAAGGCGTCATTGGTCGGGGCGAAGACAGTCGCCACCAGGTTGGGATCGTTCAGGGTGCCTGCACACGCAGGCAAGCACGGCCTCAGAGAGAGAGAGCCAGCAGGTGCCCTCCTTTTCAATTTTGCTCAGCAGGACTACTTCCCAACTTCTCCTGTTGGAGAGCACTTGGCCTGCAGGCTGGCAACTCACCATCTACTCTCAGCCCTTGACAGACAGGGGTTCCCCAGGCGCGCACCAGTCAGGTTGGCCTTGGTCAGCGCCTCCACCAGGATGCTCAGGCTGGGCGTCGCGGCCGCAGTGGCTGTAACAGTCTTGCCGCTAGTGCTCGCGGGGCTCACAGCACTGCTCATGCCGCCCATTGGGCTCATGGCAGCGCTCTGCGTGAGCTGGCGGCCTGCGGACCGCGCGCTTTGTCAAATGCTGAACTTTGCATGGGCAAGTGCATGGGCAAGTGCAAAGCGCTCGAAGTCCTTGCGGAGCCAGCCTGACACGCATTGAACCAGCACGACGCAAACCGCAGTAGTGAAACGTTCGCGACCGGAGACAAGGCTTGGGGGAAAATACAAAAACGGTCTAGCTCGAGATGCAGTTGCCAGCACAGTCAGGCGTGCTAACGCGGTGAGACCATACGTAGAAGGCAATGCGGCAGCGGAGCGTGCCTGACACGGCGGCTGTTAAAGCTATGAGCGCAACCATGGAAAGCATAAAGTTTGCCATGATGTCTTCTCTGCAGTCTTGTGTTCAGAAGCTTGCTGAGTGCGGGGGTTGCGCAGCAGGCGTTCGTTCGTTTGTAGAAAGTTGTGGCGGGGACCGGACGCCTGAGGACGTGGCCGCGAGACTCCATGAATTGTCGTAGGGTGCAAGAAGTAGGGCAGGGTCTGCAGAATGTCTTCTCGGCAGTGAGTTACACACGCTTCGATGCACCAGAGATGCAAGGTAAGGACTACAGAGGAACACATGCGCCCAGTGGTGAGGTGTTGTAACTCTGGATGCTTGGCATACCTTTCATGAATACGGTGCCAAACGGAGCCACGGTGCGGGCTCTGGATATCAGTTTGGAACCTGGACTTCATGCATGCCATCTGGGCATGACTTCATGCATGCCATCTGGGCATCACTTCATGCATGCCATGCCGGCACTTTGGCAAGGGCTCGCGAAGTGGTGCCACAGGAGATGTGCACACACTGGCCCATACCATGGCCAGGGCTCGCATGGTGGTGCCACAGGAGACGTGCACTGGCCCAGTCCTTCCAAGGCATTTGAAATTATTTATTAAAGAAAAAAAGGAATACTTGCACACTCCAAGAGCATGTGTCACCTGACATGTGTCATCTGGAACGACTCTCATGAGCCGCCCGGCAGCCTCCATGCATGGGATGCATCAGTCCGCAGTTCACGCCACGTGGTGGTTGGCTATAATGCATGGCCGCGCCATGAGGCATCGTCAAGCACTGGTGATGTTGTCAGGCCAGTAAGCATACTATCCTCACGGGGGAACTGTCATCTGGGTGCATGTAATATGTACCCCGGCAATACAGCGTCCAACATGTTCGACTTCAAGATGATATTTCGCAACACGGGCGCGCTGGCCAAGAGGATCGAGGTGCTGGAGGCCCGCCAGCGTGCGCGCCCCGGCCCAATCGGCTCCGGCGCGCCCGTGGGCGTCTTGACAGGGCACGGCATCATTGCGGCTGCCGCGCGGCCGCCCAGCGGTCATGCGCTCCAGCATGGCCGCGGCGCGCGCCAGCGATGCTCCGCCACCGGTCTTGGCGTGCTGCTGCTGTCGCCTGGGGCGCGTCAGTGCTGCTGCCCAACAGCTGAGCGCCCGGTTGCAACCCAGCAAGAGCGAGTGTGCTGTCTGCCACAGCCATGTGGAGGACAGCCCGACGCGCCGCCGCCACGGCGGATGCAGTCGCCTTCAGGGGCATGTGCATGCAGTGCGCCATCGGCATCAGAGGTGACGCGCGCGCGGCGGCCGGGCACGCAGGGGCGCTCGAGGAGCAGGTCAGCAGCCTGCACGGCGTGCCGAAGGCCGGCCACGGCGGCAGGCAGGGTGCGCATCCTCACTTCGTCGCGTCTTTCCCCGGCCTGTCTGCGCCTCGCTGCTTTGTGCAAGAAGCACAGTCCGCGCATCAGCGCGGGGGCCGCGGGCGGTGACGGGAGCGCTGCGCGCCCGGCGGCCACTGACGCCGCCCCAGCACCGGGCGCAGCAGGCACCTGGGGGGCGCCCGACGCGGCGAGCGCGCGGCTGCAGGGCGGCCAGGGCGGACACGGCGCCGAGCGGGGTGACCCGGAGCGCCGGCTGCGCGCCGAGGGCGCGCGCCTGGGCGCGCGCTCGCCCGCAACGCGCCGGCCGCCGCCACCGGCGGCCAGCGAGCCGTATGCCGTATGGAGTCGCGCGGCGATGCGCCCGGCGGCGCCGCGCCAGGCAGCCCCGCGCCCGCGCCAGGGCTACGCCAGCGGGGCCCGAGCGACGCGGCGGGCGCGGGCGGCGGCGCGGGCGCGGCCCGGGCGGGGCCGCTGCCTGCCATACTGGGCTACGTATGCAAGACCCTGTCTGCGGGGCGGCCGCCGCCGAGCGCGGGCGCCGCGGGGGCCTGGCCTGGCGACGAGGCCGGCGGCGCAGCCTGCCAGGCGGCAGGCGCTGCCGCGGCGCCCCTGCCTGGCTCGCCCCCGGGGCCGGGCCATGCTGAGGGCGGTCGGCAAGCAGGTCAGGGCGCAGGCGATGCCGGGCTGGGTGGTCGCGCGGGGCGGCGGCGCTCGCAGAGCCGCGGGCGGCCCGCACGGGCAAGCGCTCAAGGTCGCCCGCGGCCCCCGAGGCGTCCCCGTGGCAGACGCTGCGCAGGTAGGTCGAGGCGGGCTCGGCTGCTGCGGCGGCGGTGCCTGCAGAGCGCGGTGTGCCGGCGACGGCGCGCGGCCGGGGCGGCCCCAGGCGGCCCCAGCTGCGGCACAGCCTCGGCCGGGCTGGAGCGGGGGGGGCGCCGGGTCTGCTGGCAGCGCGGGCCTGGCGGCGGGCGCGGCGGGCGCGAGCGCGGCTCCTTTTGTACCCTGCCGCATCCATTAGCGTCGTTGCATTCTCTGCTCTTGGCAAGGGTATTTGCTCATGCGTTTTGCCTGTGCTGCTCACGAGTGTTGGGTGCCAGCTCAAGGTCCCAGGCGGCATCCAACAGCCTGCGCGCGCTCTGCAGCTGCAGGCAGCAAGCGCATGTCTGTCTTCTTTGGGTTGTCGGGCGCTGGAGGGCCGCGGTCGTATCTCTTGCGCCGCAGTAGTAGGGCTGTCAACTCTCTGCTTTTGAGGCACTGAAAAGCTATTGGACACACCATGGAGCCGTGCGGCGAGACTGCTCGTGCGGGCGCGGTCAGCAGGTGGCCAGCAGCTGGGGTTACAGAAGCCATGCAGGCCGCTAGAACGTGCACACCCGGCCCTGCACTGCAAACAAGGACTGTTAAGCATGCAAGCGCGCCCGCGTGAACACCTTCACAAAATAAACAGGGCCCTGATGGGTCGCTGCGTACGGCCCGCAACTTTGATACCGTCTGTGCGAGGCGCATATGAACTGCCCGCGCGTTCAGACACAAGCTTCTCAGCGCACAGCGGCTGCACGCTGCAACCCTCCAGACTAGCACCCGCGCATGCCCTGCTGCCCCGCGCGAGTGTCCCCACAGGGCCGCCAGAGCAGGCTCTGCATGCCCCACACGCCCTGCCTCCTGCCTACCCCTCCGGCAGGTGGCGTTTTGGGTCGGCATGTATGTCACGTGTGGCATCCAACTGCATGCGCGCCCGCGCCTTGATGGCCCGCCTGCTGTGACCAGCCGTCCGTGCGGCCTAAACGCCGCCCCGCCGCAGGCCGTGCGGCGACTGGCCGGCAAGCATGCCGGCCTGCCCGAAGCGGCTCTTGAGCATTGCATACAGCGCACTGCTGGTGTACGGCCGCTCACAAAAGATGCCATGCGGGCAGGGCCGGAAGAGGTAGCGCGTGATGCGCTGCCCCGCCAGCAGCGACATCTTGACCATCTGGTGCAGCCACCACGCCGGATCCATGCACGCCTCGGCGGACCCGACCTGCCACCACCGTGGCGGCGGCTCCGGCCCCTCCGCCTTGGCGCGCTGGGGAGCGATGCCCAACGGGGCGCCGCGGTGCAGTCTAAGGTCAGGGAGCAGCTGCCCAAGCGCGCTGCTCCCGTCTCTCAGCATGAGGCCGCCCACCAGCACCGCCCCGGCCTTGGCTCCCCGCAGCAGTCCGGCCCGCGTTACGGTGAAGAGCGCATCATCCCTGGCAGACACTGCTGCGGCCACAGGGTCGCGCATGTCCGTGGCCGTAATGGCCAAGCGCCCAAGCACCGCGATCAGCTCGGGATCAGTGACGGCGTGGCGGACCTTTACATGTACCCGAGACCGTCTACAACATAATTCCTGTAGGCCCTCAGCCATTTGCGCACGCGATGAGAGGTCGCAGGGTTGCAAAGGTGCGTCAACCCCATGTCCTCTGCCTCCCAAGTCCATGGGTAGCGCCGGCCCAGCAGCGCAAAAGCATGGCAAAGGTAGTCCGCATTGGAGCTGGCAGACTCGGGCACGCAGCAGCGCACGCTGCCAGTATTGGCGTCCAGGCCCAGCCAAACAGTGGTTTCCAGGAACATCACCACATCCACATCCGTGGCGGTATCGCACGTGCACCGACTGGTCTCAGCCGCCCACGCCTCAAAGCGCTGCATGATCGCAATGCTTTTCTGACCACCACGCCCGAGATAATAGGACTGGCGCACCCGGGCGCGGACGGCAGCCCGCCCCTGCTCCACAGGCGTCCCACCAGCCGCTGCGGTGGCCGGCGCGGCAGACAAGTGAAAGGCGTGCATGTCGTTGCTGACAGCGTTTCTGTAGGCACGCTGCCAGTCATCGACCTCCGGGCTGTCAGCGGGGTTATAGCGCCCCGCGCAGGCAGCAGAGGACGCCGGGCGCACAGACCATGTGTCGCTGCGGCCCACCCGGTCAAACCACCCCCGCAGGTGCCGCAGCGCCAGCTGCACGGTCTGCCATGCGCAGCAGCGCGCCCCGCTGGCAGACGTGGAGTCCAGGTGCGCCGGCACGAACACCGTCTCCATGAAGATTGTGACGTGCTCCGGCACGCAGTCCCGGGGCGTGCGGTGGCAGCACTGCGCCAGCCATGCCTGAAAGGCGGCAATAAGGGCCTCGTATGCCGCCCGCTCAGCCCGCTCAGCCCTGGGAGGCCCATAACCGAACAGCGCCGTGCGGGCCCGCACGGCGGCGAGCCCCTCTGGCTCCTGCGCCCACTCGCTGTGGACGCCGTCCCAAACGCCCGCCCGCTCCCCGACGCCCGGCAATGCCCGCAGCGCGTCCAGTAGCCGCTGCTCGCGCGCGGCTTCTTCCATTTCGGCCGCATCCAGCTCGCCTGCGCACCCGCGGCCGCCCGAGCATCACCACGGGCGCTGCCAGAGCCAAGCATGTACACGCTCCAGACCTGCCGGGGCAACTCCCATGCATTGCACAGAACAGCGACTCTGGCAGGCCACGATGTGAACAGCCAAAGCAACCACCTCCATACTTTTAACTTGCACCCATTGCATTGCAGAGGCATACAGCACTGCATGTAGGACCCTGACCTAGCAGCTGTGTCACGGCGCCGCGAGCACGCCGCAGCAGGCGCGGCCGCCAAAGCACGGGTATCTAGCGTGGGATGCGACCGCGCACTGTGAAAAGCGCTCACAACACAGCAAGGTCGGGTTGGGTGGGATGCGCACGCAGGCGTGCTTCTGAAAGCCATGCGGCCGGGTCGTTCATGGTGTCTTGCGGCTGCCCCACCAGCGCGTCATCCGTTGCAGAGCCGGGCGCCTGGGGAGCCTGCACGCAGGGGCGCCCATGTTGACGGCAGCGCGTGCGCAAGCAGGTCCGGCGCGAGGTCAGCAGCGACGCCTCAGGCCCCAGGTGCCAAGCCGCAGCCGCCCCCCACGCCCGCTGGGCGCGCGAATCACAAGAACATGTGGCAACACCTGGCGGGGCTGGGCATGCGTGCCCAGTGCACGAGCGGCACACGCCAGCCAAGCACATGTCAGCTGGGAGGCCGCAGCAGCCCGGGCACCAAGCCGCGGCGCCTGGGGCCGCCTGGCGTGCCGAGCTAAGAGCCAGCAGGTATGAGGATGACGAGGTGAAGCAGCAACCGAAAGACCCGCGCATACCAAGTGCTGGCAACCCACACCTGCCTCATAAAGCGTACCAACCGAGAAAGGCCAGTGTGTGGGATGGCAACTATTATTTCCATCCACAGTCAAGGGGCCAAGCCGCAGCGACCAGGGCCGCTGGGTGCGTGAACCCAAGAGCACGCAGACCACAACTCTTGAGGCCGGGGCTGCACACCCTGGTGCCAAGTGTGTGAGCTGCAGAAGGCCTCGCGCACCTCGGACTGCACTCCAAGCGCGGCGCCGCCGAGAGCCTGCTGCGCCCGCTGGTCCGCGTTCCTGCTGCGCACAGGGGTGTGCGCATCAGCGTCGCATCAGCGCAGCAGCCTTGCAGTGCTGATACGTGCTGATATCCCTGCGTGACATCTAGCAACTGATTACGTAACAGGTGAAGCGCTCACTTGCACTGTTCACAAAGAGGACAATGCATTCAAGGGGTTATGTAAGCAGTCACTGCAAACATACGAACAGCTCAGGGGCTCAAGGTGGGTTGCAGCCTCTGGGCGTACCGCTCGAGGTCGTCCAGGGCACTGTGTCGTTGCTGGAGGCCTTGTATGGCCTGCCCGACAGAGTGCAGCCAATGCCAGAGCCCGGCCATGGCGATCCTCTAGGCGCGCGACTGCGCTGCCATATACGCGCTAGGCGGCTGCTCGCTCAGGCCCAAAGGCGGTCGCGTGAGGCCAACTGAGCTTCACTTTGCACCCAACACAGGGATGTGCAAGATACAGAGATGTCTTGAAGCAATGAGGCAAGATACAGAGATGTCTTGAAGCAATGAGGCAAGCTGGCCTTGAATACCCTATGGACATCCCTAACCTGGGAGCGTGCGCACTGCGCTGTCTGGGTGCAGGGAGGTGAAAAGGAATTTGTGGCTGCAGCACCTGCGCAAGCTCAGCGCCGGCGTTAAGGCGGAGCTCTAGAAGGCATAGCTCCCTGCCAAGTGGTCAATTTGCAGGGCAGGCCGCATTCCTGCTCTTCTGTGCCTTCAAGGGCCTTGTGACTGTGGTCCTGTTCACGGACTACGACACTATGCAGATATCTGCCTTGCATACCTCTTTACTTGCTCACACACACGAGCGTCGCAGCAACATGGATGTCCACCACCAGCGCCTGCACTGCAACTACACACCCTGCCCATGCGGCTTGCACCCATGCACATGCTGGAAAACAAAACAAAAAACGTAGCCCATACACCAACTCTCCCAGTACAGCCCAGTCACTGCTTTTTTCTGACATTGACATGTTTGAACAGAGACAGAGCCAGAGCCGAGCACGCACCGTCTCACCCGGACACCCCGACCCTGCGCCTCACAAGCGCCCAGCGCGACGGCCCTGCCGCCTCGCGCCCGCCATAGCGAGCGCCGCGCCAGGCACCAGCGCAATGCACACCGTGACGCGAACGGCGCCCGCCGCGGCACCCGCAATTGCCCGCAGACCGCGCGCGCGCCCGCGCCGCCGCGCGCGCATTCGCCGACCTGCGCCATCGTGCACAGGCGCTGAGATCTTGCACAGGCGCCCCAGCCGGCAGCTGCATACCTGCGTGAGGTGGCCAAGGAGGCAGACTGCGTGATGACCACCGTTTCCTGCGTGGCGCCGTTATACCTTAACAAGTTACACATCATGTGAGATCCCAGAGAGTCCTCCCTGGGCCGCCCCTGCGATGCCTGCCAAGCAGCTGCAACGGCGGCCGCTGACAGGCAGGCCTGGTAAGCCAGGAGACTGTGCGACCACGCATGTCTTCGGGCGGGCTGCACCCAACAGGCGCCTTCCCCCCAGGGGCCCCCAGTCTTCCCTGGGCCGACTCTGCAGGACAGCGCCCCGCAGCACTGCCAGCAGTCCCTGCCAGACAGGCCGGCGACACAGCAGCCCTGTGTGAGTGCACACGGTCGTGGGTCGTCTGCGCTCAACGAGCGCCCTCCCTCAACTACATAGCCCACTCGTCTGCACATCGCTCGAGAGCATGCCCAGAAGCGGACACAGAGTACAGACAGGTTGATGCCCACACAGACCTGACGATGCTCGCTACCCCACGCTGGCACGGCAGTCAGGGCAAGGCAAGCTGCAACCTGAGCTGCTGCTGCTGGGCCACCACGTGCAGGTGCGCCATGCGCGCCTCCGCAGCCGCCGCCAGCTCCTCCGTTTTGCACTTGCGTCCTCCGCCCCGCGCGTTCGGCCGCCGCCATGGCCGCGCCGCGCGCGCGAATGCGCTGCTTGCGTAGCGGCAACTCTGTTTAATCTCTGGTGTGGAAGGTTTGTTTTGGCTTTGACTGCTCCGAGACAGTACCATATCACAGCTCGCAGCTCGTAAGCACCCGGACTGCTAGGTCCCGGCAGCCATGCGGGTAGCTTGTGCTCCCGCGCACGGACGCACGAGTGCGCACCAGTCCAGAGCCCTCATCTCTATACAGGCTCTTGACCGTCCGCGAGCACACCAGCCGGCCTGCTCCACAGCGGCGGCGGCGGCGGCGGCCGCGACCTGGGCGCCCGCGCGCGCGAATCGGCCTCTGCGCCTTCGTCTTGGCCTGCGCGCTCGCGGACAGCATGTCCCTCAGCCCATAGTTCGTCCTGGTACCTCGCGCGGAGGTCCGCACAGCGCGAGTGATGAAAGGGCTGTGCGCATCGTTCCCTGCATGCACGCTTACGGCGGTCAACCCTTTAGCCCGCACACGCCAAGACCTTGCGCTCAGCAAGGCGCCTCGGGTGTAAAGCCAGCGCGCTGTCTCTGGCTTTTGCGCACACCTGCAAAGTGTATACGCTGGCGGCGCCCCTGAACTGCGCAGGCCAGTGGCGCGGCCCAGAGCTGGAATTGTGCAGAGGCAAGAGAACACCACTGCTGCAGACGCGGCCGGCAACGCTGGGAAATGATACGCGCAACCCCCTGCATTCTCCAGCAACCACCCCACAGCATCGGCCCTGCTTGCCGCACCGCCTTGGCTGCCTGTGCGGCCTCTTTCTCGGGCGTCAGCGCCTCCGGCGCGCCTGCGGCCGCCCAATCGGCGGCGCCCTCGCCGGCCACTGCGCGCGCGCGCCGGGAAGGCGCGTCGCGCACCTTGGCCGCTTGGCCCGGCCGGCGTGAGCGCACATGCGGGCCGCTCACGCGCATTCGGCGCCGCCGGGCCCGAGCCCGCGCCAATAGCTCTGCAGCCGGTGAGATAGGGTTGCCGGGTTCAACACCTCTGCTTCCTGCACTGGCGTACGCGCGCCGGCAGGCGTTTCACAACCGTGCCGGCAAGGCAACTTGTCTTCGCAGCCCCGCAGTTGCACACAATGAATCCGGCCCAATGCCGGGGCAAACCTGGGCAGTGGCGGCTCCTAGCCGGCGTGCGTCGCGCGGGGCGGCGGGGGGCCCTCAGGCGTCGCGGGCGGTGTGGCAGCGGGCGTCGCCGCCGTGCGCGCTGGCGTTTGACCTGCAACTCTCGCCCGTTCCGGACGCTCCGCGGTCGCCCGCCAATGCAGACAGTATGCGCGTTGGGATGGCCTGTGCGGTGGGGCAGCGGCACCGGTAGCGACAGCCGTCAGTGAACGCCCAGCGGCAATAAGCAGGGCGACCCCACAGCCTTGCGCGTTCTCCGCGCGCGTGGACAGCCCCTGCTGATAACTCGTTGCAGACGCACCCACGCACGATCCAGCCGCATACACCCAACCCGCCAAAAGTCATCACCCCATAACAAGCATCGTTTAGTCAGGTCAACAAGCATCGCCCATGCCCTTGTGCCTAGCAAGGTGGGCACAGTCAGCGGCAGACGCAGCAGCACTGCTTTCCCGCGCCTTTGGTGCTGCTGGCGGCGCGTCCGCGGGCGGCGCAGAAGCGCACACGGTCAACAGCGTGCACACGATGTGCTTGGCCTCCATGAAGGTCGGCAGGCGCGCGGGAAGTGCACAGAGCGCAGCCGCGGGTCGGCACGGCATACCACTGGCACGTCGCCGCCAGAGACGCCCGCAGCGTTGATGCCGGGCGCCTGCACGCGCGCTGGCAAAGTTATGGAGCTGCGGGGTGCTCTGCACCTCACACACCTCAGAAAGCCAAGGCTGTCTCCTGGTTGCAGTGACAGGACAGATTGCACTTGAGAGCTAGGTCGCTGTGAAGAACTGCGACTTGCGCTTCTGCCAAGCACGCGCATGGGCCTGCATCCTACACAAGCTGCGACCTCCTCTGCTTGCTCTACCTGGCGTGGATACGCGACGGACTTCAAAGAGGCGGCGGTGTCACGACAAGTGGCTGTACTGCTTCCACTGCATTTTGCACATGTGCAGATCTGCACATGTGCAACACATGTGCACCTGTCTAAAGACAGATGAGTTCGAACAGGCTGAACATGTAGGGGACCTAGGGCATGTAGTACAATCACAATCAGTCCGTCGGCGAGCTGTTGCTGGCGGGCAATCGTCTATGTACTAAATGTCTGCCCAAAGCCCGCTGCCGCGGTGTTCGGCAGCACCACAACCTGCCACCTGTTCAGGCTTGCAGGGCAGTTGTGAGAGCATAGGCCCAAGGAAGCGAAAACTTACAGGTCTGCAAGCAAAGAGGCGGCGCAAGCCTGCACCAGCCTGAGCATGCAGAGAGCGGAGCACACAGAGGGCAGAGCACAGTGACATCATGTTGACTGTGGACTAGAGGAGGTGTCGCCGCACCCACAGGGCACTGACCGTACCAACATGCTGGCAATGAGTTATGAGTTATGCGCTGTTGTTGAATCTGTCTGCAGACCTTTCGTGCTACGGCTGTGGACTGGAGGAGGTATCGCTGCACCCACAGGGCACTGACCGTGCCAATATGCTGGCCGTGCTGGCCGAGTTATGAGTATATGCGCGCGCTTGTTGAATCTGTCTGCAGACCTTTTGTGATACAGTTGTTAAGTTGTGCTACGGTGTCAAACACATCTGCATCGCGGGGCCTGGTCATCATACTGGAGCCTAGGCATTGCTTCACATGCACCATGCAGGTGTATGGCAATCCTTGCGAGCGTAGTGTTGCTGCAGAGGGTGTGTGCATACCAAGGCGGCTCACAGCAGAGTTGCTTCACAACACTCGCACTTATTACAGACTTGAGAAAACGTGTCCACTCCAATTGCATCTGTCACGTGGCATGTGTCACCTGTCACGGCTCTTGAGAGCCGCCAGGGAGTCTCCATGCCCGGCATGCATCAGTCCGCAGTTCACGCCACGCAGTGCATATGGATATGGTCCACTGGGGACATCAGTAGCAGCAGGCTCCCACCGGCCTGCTGGTACGCATGTCAGTGCAGTGCCAAACAGCCCACCCGTCAAGCCCGTCCACAATAAAATACTGAACGTGCGCCTCTTATGTACATCGGGCAGGCCCCAGAAACACATGGTGATAGACCCCAGCAATCCCCAAAATATGGCCTAGTAAATAGACCCCAGCAATTCCCAGAATATGAAGTAATTGGCAGACTCCCGAATACTCGTTACCGGGCCTCGGAATACTCCTCGCAGGCCCCAGGAAAACGTGTCGACATTCGCCTGGTCAGAAACACAACGGGCGAGCCCCAGGGTAATGGAATATGAAGAACTACCCCCCAGTGCATCTGCCGTTTAGCGCGAGCTGGGCACCGCCATCTTGTACATGTCCAGGGTCTTGGAAGACGGCAGGAGCACAGTGTTGACCACGTGGACGACCGCCTGCAGCAAGCAATCGCCTCTCGCGCGTAATGGTTTGATTTCTTAACCCACTGCATGGCTGCGCCATGACGCGTTATCACACTACCAATGTTGTCAGGCCAGGAAGCACGATGCTAGCGCCGTCGCCAGCAACACCTGTGTTTCTAGATATGTTGAGTTGCGTGCACGCCGTCTGTTCCTGCCATCAGTGCAGTGCGCAGACTGCCTCGCTACGCACGGCGTGCATCGCATGCACGCTGCGTGGCGCATGCAAGGCAGGCGCCGCACCATGTCAGCCATCATGTCTGCCGTCATCACAGTCGAGTTGCTCATCATCCCGTCAATCATGGGCATCCCGTTCGTCATCTTTGTGACCATCAAACTGGAACCGGACAGCATTGTCGGCAACGTCTCCTTGTTGTAGAGGTCCATCGACTGCACGCCAGGAGCAACGCGGCAGGTGAATGGTCCCTGGCCACGAGACCTAGCCACTTGCCCTATCAACAAGACCTAGCGCTTAGACCTAGCCATTACATATTGCCACTGGACCTAGCACAACTCCATAACAACTACTCGGCAGAGCTGTGCAACAAAAAAGGCGAGCTAAATCATTACCAAACACTCCTTGCTGGCTTTTTAATTAAAACGTGCTCTCTGCATAAAAACAGAAGCCTGATTAAGCTTGCCCATTCTGGGTAAAAGGCAAGCAGGCTGCTGTGCTGGAATATAGATGCACAGCTACACACTCTGTCAGCTATGTGCAAGTTAGCCATGCATGCAAAGCACAACAGGGAAACACTCTTGCTTGCACACTCCCTGTCCATCCATAACAGCTCCAGGTCATGGGGGTCCAGCTCCTGAGAGCGACACTGGAGCGGCTGGCGCACCTTCGCAACCATGCCAGGCACCACGTGGTACATAAGGATAGGTTTTAGGGTCGGCGACGAGAGAAGCTGCGCCTGCGCGGCCCAGCACACAAGCATTGGTCAGGTGCCAGGACGGCAGATGCCGAATGCATGCCCAGCACACATGCGTCAATCGGATGTCAGGACGATAGATACGCTGCAGCTTTGTACCATGCAGGCGCACAACAGCCCGGGCTTCAACCAAAAGCCAGCCACACCTGGGTCATGTTCATGGACTTCTCAAGCGCCATGAAGGCATCGTTGGTGGGCGCAAACACGGTACCCTTGAAGTTGGGGTCGTTCAGGGGGCCTGCACGGGCGCACGAACTCAGCGGGGGGCCTGCAGGCACGCGTGCACAGCACAGCAACGCAGTCGAGGTGGAGAGCGCGCTGGGCAGCTGCATAGGACCTGCAGCCTACAGTCCGCTGGGCGGCGGTGCAGCACGCCACTGGCAGACCTGACTCCGGGCGTGCGAGAGCGCACCGGTCAGGTTGGTCGCCGCCAGCGCGGCCACAAGCGTGCTCAGCATGGGGTTGGCCATCGCAGTGGCAGCAACGGTCATCATGCCCATGGGCGCCATCATGGGCGCCATCATCATGGGCGCCTTGTTCATGCTGCCCATGGGAGCCATCATGGGCGCCATCATCATCGGTGCCTTGTTCATGCTGCCCATGCTGCTCATGTTCATGCTTGAGCTCATGCCATTCATCATCTGCGTGAGCTGGCGGCCTGCGCACACAGAAAGAAAGGCTGTAAGTGCGCACGCCTTTCAGCGCACCCAGGCAGGTTAGCTTCTTGAAACTTGTTTTAGCCAGCTAAGGCTGCTTAGGCATCGAGAAACTCGATGCCTCAAGCGAGCAAACAAGCAGTTATCCCATACTGACAGATCAAAGGACTCCGGGCACAACAGGCAAGGCAGCCTTCGGGCATACTGGGATAGAAGCAGGCTACGCTGCGACTAACCCCCTGCTGAACGACCTCCACCAAAGTGCTCCCAGACGTGACCAGGTGCGCATACGCAGCACGAGGGCAGGCGACAAAAGGTCAGTCAAAAAGTAGATGCTGCTCATCGCCCAGGGCGCCTGAGGCACACTTTACGCAGAGGCGCTATGCTCGGGGGGGCACCACAGTTGCCCAGAGGTCCAGTAAGGATCAAAGCAGCCCAGCCAAAACTTGGTTATCTTCAAGTGTGACAGGCCTAGCTGCAGTGCAGCTGCAGTGTAGTGACAGGATTGCGATACGGCCCACGTGCGGGGTGCAAACCAGCATGCATACTTGCACTAGTAGCATGCTCCCTTGAGCACTGCGCGCGGGCACTCAGCAAGGCCCTGCAAAAATGCTTGCTCACATGTAATGGCATGAGCATCCACGATGGCCTGGTAATCCAGCTCAGAAGACGCGTGGCCGTCCTGAGGCAGGGCCTAGCCCACCTTGCGCAGATACTCCCGCACGCCTCACGCCCACTAGCACTCTCGGCAATGGTATTATGCATGCCGCCGAGCTGGGCAGCCACGGTGAGAAGCGGCACTGCAAGACGCAGGCTCTAGTCGCAACACCTATCGACTCATAACCAAGCACCACAAACGCAAAGTACCATCTACCCGACAGATATTTTGTAAAAAAGAGCACATCGTCTCACAGCCACTGGTCTGGCTCGAAACGGCCAGTCCACAGGCACACTCAGCCACGCTGAGGCCGAGCTGAAGGGATGGCAACGCGGCGGTGACGCACACCTGATGCGGCGGCCGTCAGAGCCGCGAGCGCGACGACTGCGAGAGTTATCTTCATCATGTTGGCTCTCCCTTGCAGATGAGTGAGCAGTGATTGGCTGGCGTGAGGCTGCAAAAAGTGTTTGGATAAAAAGTAGTGGCTAGCCGTTGTCGGGAGTCGGGAGTTGCAGGACGTGCCCTCGCTTACTGGAAGCCGCATAAGAAGCTGAAGGTCAGGGTAGGGTCACTGTGAGTCACGTCTTTCTTGCCTTTCTCAGGCCAAGCAGTTACACACACGGCCGTTGGCGAGCTCGGGGGCTTCTTGCGATGGTGAGGATCACGGAGGACATGGTTCGCAGGGTGCGACGATCAAGACGGCCTGCAAGACAGCAAAGCGGCGCCTGTCCTGCTGCCAGAGCGCGCTTGCTTTACGCCCCGCCCGCATGCGCAGAGGGCGGAACACAACGATGGCATGCTGGCCAGCCTGGAGGAGGTGTCGCTGCACCAGCAGGGCATCGAGCGCATAGAGCTGCTGGGCCACGCGTGCCGCGCGCTCAAGATCCTGTACCTGCAGAGCAACGTGATCGGCAGGCTGGAGAACCTGCACCGCCTGAAGGTGGCGCAGACTCATCTCCTGCGCAATCCCTTGCGCTGCCCTATGAAAATATTTTCCGCAAGGCGTGCTGCGACAACTGCACGATCGGCGCGCTTGTCAATCCTGCGCCTTTGCTGAGCCTCTGCACCGACTGGGAGAGGCCGGGGCCTGTGTCGCGCTCGCGCCACCTTGTCAGCAAGCCCGCCGCCGGCCGCAGGCGTGTGCCGCAGTCCTGTGAGCAGCAAAACGGCCGTGGGCGCGTGGAGGCATGAAGCGCCGCCAAGCACCGCCAAACTGAAGACCCACGGAGCGCTCGCGCGCAGGCGCTGGAGTACCTGAACGTGGCGGTGAACAACATCGGCCGCGTGGAGAACCTGCAGGCCTGCGAGGCGCTCGCCAAGCTGGACCTCACCGTCAACTTCGTCGGCCTGGCCGGCCTGCCCAGCGTGGCCAGCCTGGCGGCCAACCCAGCGCTGCGCGACCTGCACCTGACCGGCAACCCGTGCGCCGACTGGCCGGGCTACCGCGCGTTCGTGGTGGCCTCGCTGCCGCAGCTGGCCCGCCTGGCGCGCCCCGCGCGCGCGCGACCCGGCCTGGCCGTGCGCCACGGCGCTGCCGAGCTGCCCCACACTGCCACCCCCTGCATCGGACGGCGGGGAAGCTGCATGATTTGCCGCCTGGCTGCGAAGGCGCATCGCCACGGTCAAAGCACACAGTCAATCAGCCGCGTGTTTGCATGACGGGCAGGCGGTGCGGCCGCTGAAGGGAGGCGGTGCGGCCGGTGAGCGCACCCGAAGCTCGGTCAGATGCGGCCCAGCGCGCAATTCAACACATCTACGGCGCGTGACAACGACAACCAAGGGGCTGAGCGCGCGCAGGACGGCGAGGAGGTGCGGCCGTCAGAGCGCATCCTGGCCCTGCGCGCGCTGCCGGAGCTGCGCGCGCGGCTGGACGCGGACCTGCGCGCGGCCGGGGTGGACCCGCGGGATGCCGCGCGCGTGTCCGACGACAGCCTGGGCGCCGAGGCGGACACCGCGGAGACCGGGTGCGCTCCATGCGCGGGCTGCGGCAGCTTGCCCACCTTGGACTGGACCCACGCGGGGCGCCGGAGAACGGGCTTTGCGCGGTCTGCGCGCGCGCGCTGCTGCGTCTTGCTCAGTGCCTTCCTGGACTCATGCGGGGCGCCGGAGTACGGGCTGTGGCTGGTTTTGCTAGAGCTCGGCCTGTCCAGCCGCCAGCCCATGCGAGCGAGGTGCCTGCGGCCCTGTGGAGTGACGCAATATGTCCCGGGGCTGCTGCTGACATAGAAGGGCACCGCGTCCTATTGCGATTCTCCAAAGCCGGTGCGAGCCTGGACGCCAGCGCTGCACTGGCGCTAGGCGGCCCGTCCGCACAGGGCTCCTTCTCTGATGCCATCCAAAAAAGCCTCGCAAGCCCGCGCGCGGTGCAGGCACATGGGACCAGACGGCCACATGCGGCGGCCCTGGTGCCCGGCGACGCGCCTGCTGGAGCAGCGCGAGGCGGAGCGCCGCGGCCGCGACGACGCGGCCGCGGCCGCCGCCGCCAAGGCCGCGCGCCCAGGCGCCTCGCCGCCGCGGCCGCCGCCACGCACGGGCTTCCCAGAGCTCGTGGTGCGTGGGCGGGGCGCTTTCTCAGCCCTGCCTGCTGTGCAACTTTGCACAACCGCACGAACCGCAGCCAGCGCCTCTGCTCACCAGCGAGCTGCTGTGACGGCGCATCACCTGACAGTAGATTTAGGCGATGCCAGGGCGCCCAGGAGCCCAAAAACACATGCGCCAGCCGGCGCGGCGCGCGCAGGAGGGCGCGCGCCTGATGCAGAAGAACGAGGGTCGCTGGGAGTTTGCGCTGCGCGAGGACGCACGCGCGGGCGCGCTGGAGCTGGACGTCGCAATCGGCCGCCACCTGGCCACCGCGTGCGTGCAGGCAGACGTGCAGCCGCGCTGCGTGCGCCTGCTCATCAAGGTGGGCGGCGCGACATCGCTGTGCCCCTGGCTGACCTACGCTATGGCATCTGCACGTTGCATCACGCAATTTGCATGGCATGGGCCTCTGCGCAGTCCATGGCCTGGCTCGCTGAGACGCACTCACTTGTCAGGCAGCAGTCCATCAGGCCATCTATGTGTGCAGGTACGCGTACGACTGCCTGCAGAGCCTCGTCAGACTTGCATGACCTGGCCACACAGGCCACTGCTGCATGCGCTGAGACAGCACAAGCATATTCCTGCACCCCTAGTGTGGTCCACAATCTGGATGGTAAAGGGATTCATGCATGGAAGCTTGCCTGCGGCCGCCCACATACCCAGGCTGTTGCATTGTCCGCTCCAATCACCACATGCAGCCAGCACCCAAAGCGGACCTGCAGCTGTCAGGAGGAGGGAAGACGAGGCGTGGCCGGGCTGGCCGCGCGCGCGCAGGGCAAGCTGCTGCAGCTGGCGCTGCCGGAGGAGGTGTGTCCCGGCCGCGCGGCCGCGCGGCGCTCGGCCACGACGGGCCGCCTGGTCATCAGCATGCCCATCGAGGCCGCCGCGCACGCGTCCGCGTGCGCCCGCCCCCGCCCCAACAGCTCATGTGAGGCGTTGCCAATATACAGAGCGCCCCGTCTGCGGCCCTCGGCCTAAAGCTTTCATGCAGACCTGCAGCAGCCTGTTTGCTTGAGTGGGCGCTTGGTGGGTGCGTGCGCGCGCAATGTATGCAGCCAGCAGCTGTACAGCAGCCATGCAGCGCGCGCTTACAGGCTGAACTGCGTGCGGCAGGCACGGGCGGCCAGCAGCAACTGCGCCATATTGCGGCGTTGCTCGGACGCGGCACGGCAGCAAGCTGTCTCAGGAGGTGCCGGGCCACTGCGGAGCGAAGCGCGCGCATGGCTCGGGGCCGGACGGCCGGTTCGCGCACGTGTGCGCGGCTGACGCGCGCAGCGGCGACCCTGACAGCCCGCCGCCCCTGCTGTAGCCCTGCAGCCACGCATGCAGGTGCAGGAGCGTCCCAAACATCTTGTCCACTGCCGAGACCTCTTGATGTTTGAGGGCATCTCCCCGACAAGGTCACACCACACCTTCTTTGTTACATGCCGTGGGCTGCAGCTTCAGGTGCAAAAGCGCTCTGCGCAGCCGCAAGGAGCCACTGCGCGAGTGCAAGCCCACAAACAGTTGTACACACAGATGCCACGGCCTACCTGGCTCTGACCACCGCAAGCACACCGGCTACTGCACCTTGTCTTGGGCATCCCCACAACATCTGGCAAGCAGTTGCACCCCGAAAGCAAAGCACGCACTCGTCCTCGCAGTCCAGTGCTGCCCTGATTAAGTGCCGCACCCACACGCAGCCCCGAGCACCGCGGACGCGCGCCGCGCCCACGCCCTCTGGCCGGCGCAAGGCTTTGCGCACCGACGCAAATTGCTGCAGTCGCGCGGCTCGACTGCACCTCGGGAGCAGCGCATTTATGCAGCGGCACGAGGCGCGGCAAGCTCGCGTGTGCGCTCAGGCCGTGATCTTGCGCCGGCCCTTGCGCAGCCGGCGCGCAATCACGGCGCGCCCGCCCTTGGTGCGCAGGCGCGCCATGAAGCCGTGCCGGCGCTTGCGCACCAGGTTGCTCGGCTGGTACGTGCGCTTTGTGTTGCACTCCAGGCCGGGCGGCTGCGCGGCGCCGCCCGGCGCGCCCGCGCCGCCCTCGCCCTCGGGGCCCTCGCCGGCCGCGCCGCCGCCCTCGCTGGGTCGTTCACTGGGCCGCTCGCGCGCGCCGCCGCGCCCCGGCAGCACCGCCTCCAGCGCTTCGTGCAGGTCGCCCTGCGCGGCCACGCGTGCCAAAGTTATTGCATAGACGGGTGTGTCACATTCATTCAACTGTGCTCTCCAGGCGCCGGCACTTCATGCAGGTCGCCCTGCACGGACGCGCGTGCCAAACCTGGCTGCAAAACGGGTGTGTTACATCCAGTCAACTGTGCCCTCCAGGCGCCGGGGCTGCTGCCGCGCGTGCCAGACCTGGCTGATAAAATGGGTGTGTCGTATTCATTCAACTGTGCCCTCCAGGCGCCGGGGCTGCTGCCGCGCTGTATTTCCGGGTGCGCCCCGGGCCCAGACAAGGCAGGCGAGGCTGTTCTGGCTCAACACACATATGCGCGGTACACAGAGACCGCGCATGTCACGGGACACGCCGGCGGCGGCGCCAAGCAGCTGCCTGCTCGCCACACCAGCGAGGGTGACCTTGGTAGAGCCGCGCGTGCCTGCGGCGCAAGCCTCGACACGCCCGGCAGCATGACCGCGTGCGCGCAGGACGGCACCAGCAGCTCGCGTCCGAGAATCGACGGCGGGTAGTCCATCCGGCCATAGTGCTCCGCGGAAAGCTCCAAGCTCCCTGTATGCACAGCAAGCACACCAACTGCTTAGGCCGAACCCAAGCGCCCCTGCTGCACTCCGCAAGGCAGTGCACAAGTGCGCCTGGGGCACAGCGCGCTTCAGCCGCACTGACAGAGGCCCGCGCACACAGCAAGCTGACAGCACTACCTAGTACATATCCAAGCGGCAGCAACCCCAGCGCAGGCCCAGCAGGGTGCCTGCTGTGCTGGCGCACCGTTGGAGAGCCGGCCGTCCTGCCACAAGTGGCGCCTGCTGGCGCCCGCGCACGCGGACCGCGCGACCGCCGCGTGGCCGTGGAGGCCCGCCCCGCTGGCCGCGTCTGCTACAGATGTCCAGCTGTGCACCTGCGGGCCGCTGACTGCCCACCGCACCAGCCGCTGGAGGCTGGCGGAGCACCGCATCCTGCCCGAGGCCCGCCCCGCCCTGCCTCGTCACAGCCTGCGCAAGCGCGTCGGCAGCTCCTCGCCTTGTGAGTGGATCAAGGTGTGCAGGTCATCGGCCAGGAAGCTATGAGCAGGCTGCTCATAGGCGCTCAGGCTAGCTCGAAACAGGGTTGCACTGACCTGGACAAGCAACACTTGCCTGGAGCGAGGCTGATCAGGTGCCCGATGCTGCAGCGCACCAGCTGATTGCGCGCACTAGTACAGGTAGTCGTTGTGGGCTGCAGTGCTTGACACAGCCTTGCATGCGCGTGCCAGCACTGGGGCACCACTGTAGCTGCGATTGGCAGCCCACTATGCCGTTCGGCGTGCGCGCGCGGCGGAGATAACGCAGCCCGCAATGGACCGCGCCAGCGAGCTGCCTGTGTTGCGAACAAGGCCGGCGAAGTATGAGTCGAACTGGCGTGCGTACGTGTCCGCGTGCTTCACCCTCACGTTGACCATCCTGGGCAGGTGCGGCGCCGCACACCGTGCTGCAGGCTGACAGGGAGCAAGACCGCGCCGTGGCTGTCCAGCGCGTGCTAGGTCGCAGGCCGGCAGGCAGTCTGAGCCCGCACCCCCTTCGCTGCCCCCTTCTGTATGCGCACTGAGCCCGACGCTGCCTCCTGCTGTCCTTTACGTGTGCAGGTGGGGCGGGGCCGCTGAGTGGGGGCGCACACGACGCGCCCCTGACCCCCCTGTGTCCCGCGCAGCTCCGTGCTGCCGGTGCCCTTCGCGTTTGCGCGGATGGGGTTGGTGCCGGGCGTGGTCACGGCGCTGGTGGTCGCCTACTCCAACACGCTGACCAGCTCGCTCCTGCTGCGGGCGGCCGCGCACACGGGGTGCTTCTCCTACGAGGGCGTCGCCGAGGCTGTCGGCGGCCGCGTCTGGAAGGTGCGGCGGCCACTCGGCTCTGCCGCTCCCTGGCAGGCCCTGGCAGCGCTGTGCGCGCCGTGAGCTGCCTACCAGGCCGACGCCGCTCGTGGCCTTGTGGGGTGTGTGGCACTGTGTGGCGGGCTGGGGTTCCCCACTGGCGCACAGCGGCCCGCGCTGCGGGTCTTCTATTGGGCGCGCCTGGTTGACTTTCCAATAAAGACATGCTCGGTGCTCGGTTTATGCGGCACAGGCCAGCCTGCCTCATACGGGCCCACGAGCCCACGCTTGAGCAAGGGTGGCTTGGCCATTTGAAGAAGTGGGCGTGCAGGGTGGTTCGCTGAGCGGGGAGCAGCGCGGCGCAGGTCGTGTTGCAGGTCAGCCTCTGCAAGATTGGCTCTGCGCATCCACGTAGCTCGCTAAGTGCGGGGTAGCGCGGCGCAGGTCGTGTCGCAGGTCAGCCTGCTGCTGCTGCTGTACGGCACAATCATCGGCGACTTTGCGCTGCTGGCGGATGTGGGCGCGCGCGCGCTCGGCAAGCTGACGCCCACGCCGCCGGCCGCGCTGGTGGGCCACGGCGGGCGCGGCATCATGGTGCTGCTGGCGCTCTGCCCCGTGCTGCCGCTCTGCCTGCTGCGCAGGTGGGCGCCCGGCCCCCCGCTCGGCTTGCTCTGGCGCGCGCTGAGAGGATGGCGCTCAGCGCTGCCATGCTCTCTGGTAAATGCTGAGCAGACGCCTTGGCGCAGTGCGTGCCCACCTGCGCGTCTTTGTGTGCCGCAGGATGCGCAGCCTGGAGACAGCTGCGACCGCCGGCGTGTTCATCGTGCTGACGCTGGCGGGCATCATCGCGGTGGAAGCGCTGCGCGCAGGCCTGCCCGCCATCGCCTCGGGGGAGCTGCCGTTGTGGGAGCTGCAGGCGCGCCCGCATGTCCATCAGTGTTATGACTGCTTTAGAAACTTAGGAGCCTGACCTGTGATCTCCAGATTAATTTAGTAAATGTAGGAGTTTCCGAGAAAGAGGCGATAAGCACTTTGATATCCTCCTTCCTCAAGGTTACTTTGGTGTTTCGGACTCGTACTTTTGCGTCTGCATGTGTGACCTTGTGAGACATAACACACATACATGGATGGAACGCATGCCTGTCAATCGTGCCAGGGCCTGCAGACACGCGTGATGCAGCGCAGGGCGGCGGCAGCGAACTGCCCGAGTCGTTCGCCGTGCTGGGCTTTGCATTCTACCTGCAGCCCTGCCTGCTGCCGCTGATGGCCGAGATGCCGCCCGGCGCGGCCGGCGTGCGGCTCATGACCTCCGCGACGCGCACCGTCGTGCTCGGCGTGGCCACGCTGGTGGGGGCCCGAGCGCAGCTCCGTGCCCGACCCGCGCGCTTCGGGGTACCAAGCTCGCCCGCAATTCTCCCGCTTGCGCAGCATCTTCCAACGGCTGTGTGTGCGTCAGAGGGAGCAGATATGCACAGACAGCCGCGAGGCATGTATGTGTCAAGGATTAAGGCTCGCATGCGCCTCCTGGGTGCTGCTAGCCACGCCCAAGCCCTGGACTGTCAACAGAGTTGGGGCGTTGCTGTGCTGTGACCGAGGCCTTGGGTTGCAAGCCAATCACGCTGCTCAGCAGAACCTAATCATCTCCCAAGCGACTCATATGCCCGTGCAGGTGTATGGCATCATCGGCATATTCGGGGCGGCGCGGTACGGGCTGGCGACGGCCGGCAACATCCTGGTCAACACCTGGTTGGGCTTCAGCCCGGTCGCCGAGGGCGCGCTGGACCTGGCCGTGGGCGCCTACCTGAGCATCTCCATCCCGCCCATCCTGGCGCGTCCCGGGCCCTGCAGCGCGCGCCGGGCCCTACCCTCGCCCTGAGGGGGTGCTGGACCTGGCAGTGGGCGCCTACCTGAGCATCTCCACCCCGCCCATCCTGGCGCGCCCTGCGCCTTGACGCGCGCGCGCCGAGCCCTGCCCCGGCCGCTTGCCCTGCCCGGCATGTCTGGCGCGCGGGGAGTCGTGCAGGCCGCTGGCTCCCCTGCCAGGGCGCAGCGTACGCCTGGCGTGTGCGTCGCCTGCTGATGGGAGTGCCGGCCAGGCCAGGGGTGCTCTGTCTCCTAGCATACCATAGGAAGGCGCTCACAGCGTTCATGGGCTCTGTACCTCAATTGCCCTGCCTGCAAGGCCGATCGTGCCTGGAGGACCGCTCTTGACGCCCGGTCGGGCTGACGCGGGGACCCGCGCCCGCAGCTGGCGGCGCGCTACACGCTGGACGTGCTGGTGTCGGGCGAGGGCGCGCCGTTTTCGCGGCCGCGCCACACGCTGGAGACCGCCGCAATAGTGGTGCCCACGCTGGGCGTCGCGCTGCTCTTCCCGTCCAGTGCTGAAAAGATATTCGCCATCACTGGTGGGGCCCTGCCTTGCAGGTCTGCCGGTTGTGTGTCTGAGCTGTGTCTCCGCTTCTAAGTAACAGGCCAGTGTCACATCCCCAAGGTTATTGCAAATGGCAGGCCTTGGCAATGCTGCAAGGGCATCAGAGAGGGGAGGTGGTGTTCAGAGAGGGGAGGTGGTGAACGAGGGTTCAAGGGATACAAATGAGTCTGGATCCCCGCGCCACGCCTCAGCAGAGGCAGTGACGGCGTGCGGTGGGTGGGCGCAGGCGCGAGCGCGGTGTGCATCGTGTGCTACGTCATCCCGGTGGCCATGCACCTGCTGCTGTACGCGCGCGACCCTGGCTACAAGACCCTGGCCGACGCTGGCCGCACGCCGAGCGCTCTTGCGCAGCCGCTGCTGTCCAGCCAGGCCTCCCCGTCCGCGCCGCTCACGGCTCCGCCAGCCCCCGCGAGGAAGGACGGGGCGGGGCCGGACCGGGACTGCCCCCCGGCCTTGGAAGAGGGCGCAGGCGCGGCGGCGGCGGCCAGGGAGCCGGGCGCGGGGCGCGGCCGAGCCGCGCGGTGCTTGGAGTTCCTCGGCGAGGTGGCGCTGCCGCTGACTGTTGTCGGGCTTGGGATCGGGTTCAGCGTGGCCGCGCTGTTTGTCGCCGTGGTCGCCATGGTATCATGAGGCGCATGTAAAGACAAGCATGGTGCTGCCGCTGGCGTTCGTGGCTCGTGGCTAGGCAGCGCTTTGTCGTGGCGACGCTGGCGACGCTTTCTGGGGCAGACACATGCTGTGGTTGTAAGGTGGCCGCCTTGAGCTTGGGGCTGCTGTTTAGAGATCGCGGTCAGGCAGAGCCAGGTTCCAGCGTGGCGGCGCTGTTTGTGGCGGTTGTGCAATGGTGTCGTGAGGGCAGCGTGCTGGGTGGAGACCACATGTACACTTGTGAGGAGAGAGTGTGATGCGGCATATCACCTGGGTGCATGCATTTCTGGCTGCTTTTTGCATGGGAACGAGGCTGCCAAGCACACATGTGCTGCACGGTTCGTTTTGATGGGCTGCGAGGCGTGCCTTCAGGCCGTGTCCCAATTGTCCCGCCTCAGGCTGCCTCTGTCGAAATCAGGCTGATCGCATCAGGCCTTTTGAATTACTTCTGGATCTGTGCAGCAAACCCCCGTTTTCACTGCCGTTGCTGCACCAGCCAACATCGCCTGGACTTCCGGCTTCCGCATTTCCTGCAGCATGGCCGGCCTGCAGGCCATCTGTGCGGTGCTGCGGGGCGAGCAGAGCCCGCCGGCGTCCTCCTTTCTGTCGCACGCAGGATTCATCACCCCCGGGGAGCTGGCCGAGCTGGTGGACGCTCTGGCAGGCAGCCACGCGGCGGTAGGCCTGCGGCTGAAGGCTTGTCAGCTGGGAGATGCCGGCGCCGCGGCAATTGCGGATGCGCTTTGCGCCCCCACGTCAAGCCTCACCTCGCTGGAGCTGCCGAGTGCGCCGCAACTTGAGGCTGCCTACCCGCTGTGTACTTTTAAAAGAAAGCATTGCTCACTGCGCGACGTGCAAACCTGCAGACAACGCGATCAGCGCCAACGGTGTCCGCGCCCTGGCTGCGCTGATGGCGTCCAACGCGTCGCTGACCTCCTTGGACCTGAGCGGTACGCCGCGCGTCGCCTCTCAGCGCGTGTCATGTGGATGCTCACATCTGGAAAGAATAGAGTAAGATGTCTGCCTGACGCACAGGCAACCCGTGCGAAGATGGGAGCGGCGAGGCACTTGCCTTCATCGCGCACGCTGTGCGTCGCAATGTGCTGCAGGCCAGTGATGCGCGCACGCCTGGGGCACTCCTCGCGACGCCGCCGTTGCGGCCGCTTGCGACGAGCCCCAAGCGCCGCACAACCGGTCTGGCCGCCTCGCGCCGCAGCGTACACATACGCGAGGCGCGCTGCCTCGCACGAGCGCCTTGTCTGGTCTGGCACCCCTTGCGCCATTGCTTAAGTGCTCGTCTGTGCGTGGCCTGGCACCACTGAGCTGGTGATGAGCAATTTCTTGCAAACCGACCTTTGGCCCAGTGCCCGCATGCGTCAGGTGTCGGCTGAGACGCCGAGCGGCTCGTACCGGGCTGCGGCGGCGCTCACGCCCGACGACGCCGCCCTGCGCTGCGGCCTGTGGGCCAACGGCCAGGCCGCATGGGGCGGCGGCCGCACGCCAGGCAGCGCCGCACCGGAAAACAAGGAGAACGCGCCGCCGGCGTCGGCGGCGCTGGACGTCGTCGACGTGCACTACAGGTCGCGCAGCGCACACCGCTGCCGCCTGCACATGCTCCCGTTCAAGCAGGCTCTGGCATGCTCGAGCACTACTGGACGTTGGTACAGCTGCATCAAGCATGCGTGCGCTCTTTGCCTGCTCCTTAATGATAACAGGAAGCTCGGTACGCCGAGTGCGCCCCGGCGTCAAACGTGGGAGCGCGGGCAGGCTGGGCGCGGTGGAGGGCGCGCTGGGCGCGGTGGAGGGCGAGCTGGCCGAGCTGCGCGGGCTGGGCGCGCGCATGGAGGCCTGGAAGCAGCAGATGGATGTGGCCAGCGCGCAGGCGCGCCCGCCGCCCGGGCCGCGCTTGGCGGATCAGGGCCGTTGCGCGCTCGCCGCTCAGCCTTGCATGTAGGCTGCCTGCTCGTGACGACACAATTTAATTTATTGTCCTGGTCAATCACGAGCCGACACACATGGGATCGTGCATATGTAGTAGTCACGGCCGGAAGGGACGCGCATTCACGCAGGTGGCGACCGTGCTGGACCTGGTTGAGGGCGACACCGGCGCATTCAGGTCCCGTCTCAAGTTTATGCTCCTGCGCCCCAGCTGCCCGCACGCGCCGGCAACCCTGCCTGCCACCCCGCGAGCGAACGGGCACGGTGGCCATGTGGTTATGTGTAAACGTGTCGTCCTGAGCTTGGACACAGGTCGTAAGCGGTGAGCACACAGTAGTAGAATGTGTGCCCTTGAGCGCCATGTGCAATCATGCATGGGTTGGTTGAGCACAGACGGTGCGCTTGCCTGAAGACCTGCAGACGAGAGCGGGTCAAGGAACACATTGGCTGGCGCCTTGCGCGCAGGCGCGACCTGCAGCGCCTCGCGGCCGACGTGGACGCGCTGCGCGCGCCAGCGCCGCCCGCCGCGCCCCAGGCCGCACCAGAGCCGCGCCGCGATGGCGGACAAAGCGACACACCGGCCGGCGCGGCGCCTGATGACCAGGACAGCGCGCTCGGCGGGCCGGGCAGCCCGGCGCCGCAGGCCGCGCGCCCGAGCGCGGCGGTGGGCGCGCCGGCGGCCGCCGCGCAGCGCATAAGCGCGCAAGGCGAGGAGGGCCGCGAGGCGGGCGGGGCGGCCGCGCTGGCGGCGCGGCTGGCGGTGCTGGAAGATGCGCTCGGCAGCCTAGGCGCTGCGCAGGCGGCCGCGCACGGCCACGTCAGCGGCGCGATGCATGCGATCACAGCGCGGCTGGCCGCGCTGCAGGCGCGGCGCCCCCGAGCGCCTCGCCTGTGCCTTACATGCCATTCCAGGGAGCGTCTGCCTGGGCTGCACGTGCTGGTCCCGAGGGAAAGGCGCGAACCCGGGATGCACTGCGCGCGGGCATGGTCACGCGCGTCTGCACGATCTCTGTGCACGGCCATGCGCCGCTCGAATGCGCAGGTATGTAGCATACCGCAAAGAACAGAGGGGTCCATGACTGTGTTCGACCACAGGTGCACCTCGTTCCCGAGGACCTCCCTCAAGATCACTGGCTGCCGCGTGCGCAGGCGGCACAGGATGCGCAGGCGGGCACGGGCGGTCCGCGGGAAGCGGGCGCGGGCGCCTGCGGGAGCCCCAGCCAGGCCCTGGCCAGCGTCTGGCAGCCGGTGCTGGCCCGCCTGCAGCGCGGCCTGGCTCGGGGCGTGGCAGCCGGGCCAGAGTTTGGTCAGGCTGCATGGCGGTGGGGCTGGGACGCATGCGAGACCCTGGCGCCTGGCTCTGAGCACGCGGCCTGGCCCGTCTGGGGACCACTGCTGCACGCTGGGGTGTGGGCCGCAGTGTGCGCAGCGGAGGGCCGCTTTGTGCAGCGCAGGCAGTAGCGTGCGCCGCTCAGGCATGTCTTTGCAGTGTGGGTTGTCTGTGTTGATATTACTGTTCCTCAGCGTGCTGGGGGGGAGGCACACATTGAAGCCAGCGTAATACGGAGTGTTTCCTCAACGTATCGAACAGAGTGGCCGTTACAGGCTCACCCCAGGCCATGGGACATACAGCGCGTGTTTATGGCGCGGGGTACAGACGACCGGTGCATAGCCTGCTCAGGGGACATGGCGTCAGAGTCAAAGCAGTGGACACTGTGAGGAGTTTGAGGCCGCGCAGGCTAAAGCGCCCTGCGACCCAGCTTATGCGTGTCTTGCGGCCAACAGTGGTGCCGTGGGCGACACAGTCGGCCGTTTGCTCATGCAGAGCCATGAAACGGGCCACTCAAAGTCATGGCAGGCATGCAAGGAGGCCCACCATGCACATGCGCGCTCCACAGGCTTTCTTATGGGTCAAAGCACACGGCGCCCACCACGGGGGCGGCCGCCCTGAGCGTGGCGCGCGGCGCGGGCGGCAGGCCTCGCAGGCTGCGGACGCGGCTGCCGCGCGGGCGGATGCGGAGGCGGAGGCGTCGGCGGGCGGCGCAACCCTGCATGCACTGCCCGCGGCGCGGTTCTGCACACCCTCGTTGGGTACGCATGCTTTCCATGGCCCTCTCACGCGTTCTGTTTGGTGCCCGCGGACGCGTGTTTGTCTGCCGACACCTGAAGCGCTTGCGGCCGGCCAAGGACCAAAGCGGCCGGGTGATACCAACGCAAGGCTGGCACCCAAGATGGGCCCACATGTCATGCGGACCTGGGGCGCTGCAGAGGGCCACCCGCTGTCGCCGGGCTCCTCGCTGCGCACCTGCTACACCGACGACTCCGCGCCTGCGTCGCCCGCGGCGCCGGTGCTGGAAGCTGCGGACGATGCCTGCTGGTGGCAGGACAACCAGGCGCGGCCCGAGCCCCGGGCCGCCTGGCGCGCCCTGAGGGTCCACTATCAAGTGTTGTCACCTGCTGGCAGGCGCTACTCTCCGGAAATGCAATGGATGTCTTGCTCACGGAGTGGATAGCATGCATTGCGCAGTATGCGTGCCTTCCGCTCAGCCTATACAGGTGGGAGAGCGGCTCCTTCACAGGGCGTTGCCGTTTGGCGGCAAATGCACTCATGGTCCTGGGGCGGCGCAGCTGTACCGGTGCACCCCGGAGGCCCGCGGCTGCGTGGGCCGCAGGGGCGGCCCGCTCGAGCATGCGGCAGCGCCCGCGGCGGCCGCCGTTGCCCCGCGCGGCGCAAGCGCGGCCGGCCTCGCCGCTGATGCCGTGGTCATGCGCGCGGCCACAGTGCCCCTGCCGAGCAGCCCCGCCGTGGCGCGGGTCGGCGCGCCCGGCGCAGCGTGCACGGAGAGCGGCGCCGCCGTGCATGTGGCTGCGTCCCTGCCGGTCAGCCCTGCCGGCGTGCAGGCCGGCGCACTCTGCGAGGCGGGCTCCGCCAGCGGCGCCACAGCAGCAGGGGCGCTCAGGGGCCCGGCATGCCGGGCGCCGGTGCACGCGCACCATGCAGCAAGCGCGCAGCCTGACGACCTCTGCTGCGCAGCCGTGCCCAGCGCGGCAGCAGGGACGCGCGCGGAGCCGCGTGCGGCCGTGCCTCTGGCGAGCAGCCCGGCGGCGCAGCCTGGCGCACGGCCGGACACCCCCCGCGAGGGAGATCCTTCGATCGACGCGCCAGGCGGCGGCGCCAGCGCGCCCCACCGCCTGCCTCCGATCAGCGCGCTGCCCGCCCCGCACAAGCTGTCGGCAAGCGAGGGCGGCGCCGAGCTGCTGGGTGGCAGCTGCGCGCCCCCGCCTCCAGCCAAGGCGCATGCCAAGCCGGTGCTGGCGCCTGCCGCGGCGTGCGGGGGCAGTCCGTCCACCCGCTGGGCCACCTCTGCAGACCCTGCTGGCGCGGGCCCCGTGCCACCCGGCCAGCCTGCCGCAGGCGCGGGCGGAGCGAGCCCGCCGCGGTCGGCAGAGCAGCGGATGCCGGGGCGCGTGCACCGCGCGGCAGAGCGCTGGGAAGGCCGCTCGGCCGCTGGCAGTGAGCAGCCTGCAGGTAGCGTTGCACTCGCCCTAGTTTGGGAGGCTGCATGATGGCTCGCATGCCGTCTGCGTGCTTGGCGGGCGTGGGCACCTGCTGAAGCGCTCTGCATTAGGCAGCCGGATGCAGACGAGGCTGTCGCCAGGAGGGAGGCAGAAGCATATGGCAGCCCTTAATTGCATCGCATGCAAGTAGTGAGCGCATGCCTCCCCTAGCTTGTTTGTGTAGGGCTGCACGGCTTGAAGTCTGATAGAGGATGTCGCAGGGTTGATATGTCAGTAGAGGCATGACCAAGCCTGCAGCTACTACTTTTACACACGCCCTGCTATGGACGTTGTGCATGCAGACACAACTCGTGTGCCACCGAAGGCTGACCAGCATGCACACTCTGCTATCTATCAAACACCTTGGCACTCCATCTGCTCATTTACAGGACTTCTGTGGGTCCGGCAAGCACAGATGCAAGTGCAATTTAGCACATAGTGGACTAGCATGCATGCTAGCTCTAGCATGCATGGCTGGCTCAAGGCTGTACCCCCAAGGCTGCACCCCGACTCCCAGCAATTCCAGTTGCAACAGCTCATATAGGTGCTTGTAGTGAGCAACGCACATAGCGAGCAGTTACTTGTCCAAGTCATAATCAGGATGTCGTGGTGGGATGAACGATGTATCCTTGGAGCGCCCACACCGGCGGTGCGGGAGTCCCAGTGCCTGCTCGGTAGCAGCGTGCTACTTATGTATTGCTAAGCTCCAAAGTAGTTGCAAGCACTGTGTAGTGGAGCTCACCCCTTCTTATGCCGGCTGGCAATATACGCCGGCTGTGCTCCTGTATGCATTGCACCAAGTGAGTGTTTACAGCCTGGACCACTCCTAACTGTGCAAACTTCTAACGACCGCATAATATGTCATACGTATACTTTATAGTCAATGTGTGGCGTGCAGGCTGCTGGAAAGTCAGATGGCAAATCCGGCAAGAAGGAGAGGGTGAGCACTCAAGCTCATGCTGTTGTATTGCTTACTACGGCGTGTTGCTTGTGGAGCTCCTTTTGGTGTTTCAGGTTCCACTCCGTCATTGCATGTTAGGCGGTGTGTCATGTCCAGGCTGATGTCCTGCAGCATGTCGTCCAGCAGGCCGCGCTCTCAACGTGCTTCTGACGCCCTGTGCCTTCTGCCTGCAGGAAGGCTTCCAGCGCGCCAAGGCGTCGGTGATGACGCAGCCCGACCCCGCCGACCCGCTGCGGGACTGCTACGGCGACGCGCCGCTCGTGCAGAGCCGCGCGCCGAGCGGCCTGCAGCGCACGCGGATACAGGACATCTCCACCGCCCTGGACGGCCAGCTGGTGCGGCCGACAACAGCACACCAGCTTCGCAGCCTCTGGCCGCCCGGCCTTTCGACTGCCTGGCAACTGGAACCATGTGGCAGAGCACGCCAGAGCTCACAGGCCTGCTTTATAAGGGCACATGTCGGGCTCATTGTCCTCTCGCATATTAGGCATGCACCCAAGCCCTGTGCCACCCTGCAGAGCAGGGTTTGTCCGCTCAGGTGCACATCCGCGGCCGCCTGGAGCTCGTGAGCGGCAAGGGCAAGGCCTGCTTCCTGAAGATCAGGCAGCGCACGCACACCATCCAGGCATGCCCGCGTGCCTGCACCCTGTTGCCTGGCGGTGTGAGAAAGCCATTAAGAGCCGCTCGCCTGCAAGCGTGTTCATGCGGAGCGCGCTCGGCGCGCTCCTTGCGCTGGCGCGGGTCGCCGTGGACCGGCCGACCGGGCTGGTGCGCCGCATGCACAGACGCTGATACGCGCACGCGCACGGTGCAGGCCGCCATGTTTGTCAATGACACGACGGTGAGCAAGGGCATGGTGAAGTATGCGCAGCAGCTGTCGCGCGAGTCCGTGCTGGACATCAGCGGCCCCGTCAGCATCCCGGAGAAGCCCGTAGAAAAGTGCACGCAGAAGGAGGTGCGGCCGCCGGATTGTGGCACTCGCTGAGGTGCATGCTGAGGTGCATGCTGAGTTGCATGCTGAGTTGCATGCTGAGTTGCAGCAAGGTCCATCAATTGTAGCCAGTTCCTTCCTGCATGTAGTTTATCAATCCCGAGCATAGAGTCCAGCAGGAAGCGCTGCCATGCATATAAAACAGCAGCGCCATGCAAGCGCGGCAGCTGCTGCAAGCCCGCCGCTGGGCCAAGCAAGGTGTCTGGGGCACCCTCCGGCAAGCTGGAAGGGCAGGTGTTGTCGCGCCCCGTAGCGCGGCGCCGAGCAAACGCACGCCCTGAGGCTGAGGACACACTGTGAACATTCACAGGCTGGTGGCTGGGCGGGGCCAGGTGGAGGTAAAGGTCACGGGCATCCGGTGCATCAGCCGCGCCGAGCCGCTGCCCTTCGAGCTGGCCGACGCGAGCCGCACCGAAGCAGACATCGCCGACAAGGGCGAGGCCGTGGTGGTCCTGCAGGCCCGCGCCCGCGCTGCAGAGGCCCTCCCCCTCTCTGTGCTCCCGGCCAATGCGGGCTGACCTCCTGAACCGCCTGCCCTGACATGAAGCGTCTGTGCACCCAGGCTCCCGCCAGGTTTGCTGTGTCAGCACGTTGTGGGGAAGGTGTTCGGTGGACGGGCGCTTGTGCGGCTGCGGAGCCCTAAAACTGTGCACTCCGTGCGCGCGCAGGACACACGGCTGGAGCACAGGTTTGTGGATCTGCGCACGCCCGCAAACCAAGCCATCTTCCGCCTGCAGTCCGCCGTGTGCCAGGTGCGCGGCCAGGCGGGTCAAGTGGGAAGGGTCGCCAGCCAGACCAGACCAGCGGGGTCGGGGCCGGCGGGCCGGCATGCCGAGCTGCTGTCAGCCCTGCATGCGTTCGTGCTGCTCCCAGGAGCATTCTGGAGGGCTGCATGTGCCCCAGTGACCGCCGCGCTGAAGGGCGTGCCAGGCGCTTCCACCCCATCCTCATGACTCTCCGCTTTCATAGACCCTGCTTGTGGCCTCAAAAAATATGCACCGACTGTGGACGTGAGCGCGTGCACCTGAGTATGTGCAAGAGAAGCGCCGTGCAGACTGCTGGATGCCACCTTGATGCGCATGTTCTGCTCCCCTGCTCTGCTACACCTCGCTGCTGCTCAGAAGGTCCACGCCGCCCGCGCAGCTGTTCCGCGAGGCGCTCCTGGCGGAACGCTTCCAGGAGATCCACACGCCCAAGCTGATCGCCGGCGCGAGCGAGGGCGGCGCCGCCGTGTTCCACACCAACTACTTTGGCACGCCGGCGTGCCTGGCGCAGTCGCCGCAGCTGTACAAGCAGATGGCCATCTGCGGCGACGCGGACCGCGTGTTTGAGATTGGGCCTGTGTTCCGGTGCGGCCCGAGCTCCTGCCTTGGCTCTGTTTTGCCCTCCGGCCGCATGACCAGCGCGGCTGGGAAGCTTGCTGTGCCTGGCCCCTGCCTGATGTGCTCTGTTTGGCTGGCATATCCTGATAGGTTGCTGCTGCTGCGTGAGCGGGTAGCGTTGGTGCGCTCGGGTGTGAGCTGCCATTGGAATGTCCAATATTGTTGCATGAGACCCGGCTGTGTAGCTTTCCAGAATGTCAGCAGCCTTGTCTGCTGTCAACTGCGCAGAGCAGCGACGGGGTCGCATCACACGTGCCAGGGGATCAGCCCCTGGACAGAGCCTGCGCCTGGCGCGGCGGCGCGCGCAGGGCGGAGAAGTCGTTCACGCACCGGCACCTGTGCGAGTTTGTGGGCCTGGACCTGGAGATGGCCATCGACGAGCACTACAGCGAGGTCCTGGACGTCCTCGACCGCCTGTTCGTGTACATCTTCTCCGGCCTGCGCGCCAAGTTTGGTGCGCGGCACGCGCGGCATGCCGTGCCGGCACAGCCTTTGCCCCTATGCGTGGGTCCCAGTGCCATGCCCGCTGGACCCTTACAGGCTCATGTGTTCCCTGGCTGACCGCGCGCCGGCGCCTCCGCTTGCATACTGACATCACGGACTGCATGCTGGAACCCAGTCCATGTGGCACACAAACGCCTGCGACGCAGGTCAGGGCCTGCCTGCTTTCGCCGCTTTTGTATTGGTGCCAGCGTTGAGCATGCGGTGCCCTGCCTCCCGCTTAGGCCGCCGCCAGGCTTGAGGCGCGCTAGCCAGCGCCGCTCGCGGGCGCGCAGGCGCGGACCTGGCGGCCGTAAATTCCCAGTACCCGGCGGAGCCGCTGCAGTGGCTCCCGCAGACGCTGCGGCTGCCGTGGGCGGAGGGCATGCGGCTCCTGCAGGAGGCCGGCTTCCAGGCGCGCCCCGCCCCCGGCTGCAGGCGTGCATGGCCTTGCCTGTGGGCCAGGCCCCCGCCTGGCTCCCAGTCTGGGCAGCCGCAAGCCCCCCTCTCATGGCATTTGCTCTGTATGGGCGTGCGAATTATGCACACGAAGGTGGCAACAACATGCCTGCCTGTTGAGAAAGGCTGTTGGCAGGTGTGCATGCGCCCCAGGCCTGCCCGTTATAATGCCGCAGCCAGACTACCGGACAGCGGAAAGCCTGGCAGCGTGCAAGCGTCCGCTGGTGGTGGGCTGACCAGCACGGTCGGCCGCGCTGCAGCCGGACCCGTTCGGCGACCTGTCGACCGAGCTGGAGCGCGAGCTGGGGCGGCTGGTGAAGGCGGCGCACCACACCGACTTCTACGTGCTCTACCGCTACCCGCTGGCGGTGGCGCCCCGCCCGCGCGCTGCCCGAGCGAGCGCCTGAGGAGCAATTGAATATGCGCAGGGCTGAGTGTGTCAGGCGGGCACATGACATGCGCATGGGGGGCTGCGGCCTAGCCCTAATTGTACCCTACTGCGGCAGGCGCGCCCTTTCTACACCATGCCCGACCCGGAGGACGTGCGGTACAGCAACTCGTTCGACGTGTTCATCCGCGGCGAGGAGATCATCTCGGGCGCGCAGCGCGTGCACGACCCGGCACTGCTGGCCGGCGCGGCCCCCGCTCGCCGCGCATGCGCCGTTGAACCGCAGCGGCTGCCAGCGTGTGTCATAAGCAGTCTGTGGCGCTGCATGCACCTGTTCTGTCCCTCAAGCTTACAAGGCCATGCGGATGAGTATGGGCTCTCATGAAACAGCTTACTGGTTGCTGTCTCATCATGATATGCACAGCAGCCTGCTCCGGCTGCTCTCATGTGAGCCTGCTCTCATCCGTGAGCAAGACCGCAAGAGCGCTCCAAGGGTCTGCATGGGGGCCACGGCAGAGCGCGCGCGCGCGTGTGACATCCCGCTGGAGACCATCCAGTCATACATCGACTCGTTCAAGTTTGGCGCCTTCCCGCACGGCGGGTTTGGCGTCGGGCTGGAGCGCGTGGTGATGCTGTTCCTGGGGCTGGACAACATCCGGAAGACCTCTCTGTTCCCGCGCGACCCCAAGCGCTTGACCCCATGAGCCCGTGCGGAGCGCATGGCCTGCTGCGGTGTGCCGCTGCAACAAGAACTGCTTGTCGAATACTGGAAGAACTTGGCTGGTACTGCATTGCAACACGAGGGTGCCGTGGTGAGATGAAGTTGGATGAGCACGGATGTTGCTCTGCCTGGCGTTGGCATGGGCTATGCAAGCTGCCAAGGTCCTCCCAATTTACAGGGGAATTTTGCTGCAACCTCATTTACACCCTCCAAAGGAATGCAGAGAGGCGCGATCCAAGGAGAGAAATTGCTAGAGACGCATAGGCAGACACAGCCGTTCAGGGAAGCCTTTCCAAGCTGCCAGCATCAAGGCTGGCAGGTCAAGCATTGCAGGAAGCAATGCAGGCCAGGATAGGCTTTGCGGCGCCTGCGGCCTGGCATCGCGGCCAGCTGCCCGCGCGGCTGGGTCTCGTGCACGACGTCTGCCCAAGAGTGCAGCAGAGGGTGTGCAGCGCCAGCCTGCGCCAGGCCGCTGAGCAGGAGGGCCAGGCGTTTGGCCGCTGCAGCCGCCCCGCCCGCTGGCACAGGCTCATTGGCACTTGGTTGCTTAGCAGGCGCTCGCCCTGCCGCGCGGGCGCCGGCGAGGCTGCGGCCGCAGAGGCTGCCGCGCCTCGCGCCGAGCAAGGCAGGGGCGGCAGCGAAGCGGAGAGCGCGTGCGGCCATGGCCGCGACGGCTCGCCAGGCTCCGCGACGCAGCCCGACCAGTTCTGCATCGTGAACTTCTACCACCTGACCCGCTTGAAGCAGCCCTTCAAGGTGAGCAGCGGGCTGGGTGTCTCGCCGCCGCTCGACATGCCCTGCACTCAGCCTGGCACGCTCGCCAGTACAAGACCAGCACAAGACCAGCACAAGCCTAGGAACGCTCACGGCCTGTGCGCGGCGCGGCAGACGCTGCGGCAGCATCTCCGCTGGGTGCGCGACTCGGGGGCCGAGCTGCGCGGCCGCATCTACCTGTCCACGCAGGGCATCAATGCGCAGTACAGCGGCCAGCCGGGGGCGGCGAACGCGTACGCTGAGTGGGTCCGCCAGCAGCCAGGCTTCGAGGTGTGCACCTGCAGTCTGTGAGAAGCCGTGCGCCTGGCTTGTGCATGTCTGTGACTTGCTCAGGAGGTTGGCGCCTGGCGCTCCTCTGAACGCATGGCTTGTCAGAGACCCTCCAAGTCCCAGCGCTTGCACAGCAGCTTGCACAGCAGCGGCCGGCCTGCGCAGGGGCTGCGCTGGTCGTCGCAGCCGGTCGACGGGCACCAGTTCCCGCGGCTGCGCCTGAAGTTCCGGCCGAACCTGGTGTCGCTGGCGGGCGGCATGACCGGCCTGCCGGTGACGGACCCGGAGGTGCGCTGCTGGCGCGCGTAGCCTGTGCAGGCGCCGCCGGCCTGCTCTCAGGCCCAAGAGGGGCATACAGGCGGGCCTCCCCCTGTCTGGCACCCACTCGGTGTGCAGCGTCCGAGGCAAGCGTGGGCGCCTCTCTCCGCTGCACGCATGCTGGCGCCCAGGCGCGGGGCAGGCTGCCTCGCGACGTGAGCTGCGGCTTGGTTTCATGGGCGCTGCCAGGGGCGGGGGCCGCCTGGTCCCGTTGAGTGCATATGCCCGCGGGGCGCCCCGAGACGCGCGCATCAGGCTATTGCACCTCGCCTGGCAGACAGGCCCCGCAGGAGCAGCCGGCGGGCCTGCGCGCGCAGGCGCGCGCACGGCCGCTGGCGCCCAGCGTGTGGCAGGCGATGCTCCGCGATGCGGCGCCGGCGCGGGCGGGCGCGGCGGGCGGCGCCGGCGGGGCCCGCGCGGCGCAGCCGCCCGAGGCAGAGGCGCACGCAGCCGAATCGGCGCGGCCGGAGCCCGTGGTGCTGGATGTCCGCAACGCGTATGAGTGGGACGCGGGGCACTTTGTGGGCTCGGAGCGTCCGCTGGAGGTGCGCCTACCTGCGGCCGCTCTGCAAGTGTTCGCGGCATGGCCGTCTCTAGATTCGCCAGCGCGCACGCCTGCTCTTGCGGCGTGTCTGCACGAGGGCGGACATTCGCCCAAAGGGTCGCCAGGGCAGCAACGAGCTGAGCATTGCCTGGTCTGGAAAGCTGCTTTATGGTTTTGCAGGACCACTTCTGCCAGACGCCGACGGAGGCGGCGGGCGGCGCGGTCCCGGCGCCGCTGCGCGGGCGCCCCGGCGACACGCCCGTCATGATGTACTGCACGGGCGGCATCCGCTGCGACATCTACAGCACCTACCTCCGGCAGAAGGCGCGCCCTCTCCCGCACGCATCCTATTTCTGCCCTTGCACTCGGCCAATCGATGCTGTGCAACCCAAGGGTACTGTTTGTTCTGCCACCGACATAGCGGACCTGGTCGGTAGCGCCTGCTGCAACGTTGGCAACTGGTGGTGTGGTAATGGCGCCTTGCTGCGCGACAGGGCTTCAATAACCTGTACACCCTAGAGGGCGGCGTCCACGCGTACCTGCGCTGGCAGGGCGAGGCGCCCGCGGCCGCCGCCGCGCCCGAGGAAGCGCGGGACCCGCTGTGGCGCGGCAGCCTGTTTGTGTTTGACAACCGCCTGGCTGTGGCCCCGCCCGGTGCGCAGCGCGCTGCTGCGGCAGCCTCTGACACTGGCCGCCCTGCGTGGCATCACGCTGCATGCCCCTGTGTTGCTCAGCTTTCTGGTCACCTCGCTCTGAGGCAGGCCGCTCGCGTGGCGCGAGCTGTCGGTCTCTGCCGAACGCTTTCATGTGGCGTATGTCGAGCCATGTCACTGACCCGCCCAGGGCCAGATGCATGGGCTGGCGTGCCTGGCTGCTCTTTGGTGTAAGTCTGCTGTAACCCCTGCTGTTGTCCAGCTGGAGTGGGCGGTGTGCAAATGCAACCACTTGGTCTCCGCACCAAGCACACGCGGGGACTGGCGCAGGCGCAGCAGCACAGGCCGGCGAGCTCCCGGCGGCGGCCGAGTGCGCGCACTGCGCCAGCGCGGCGGCGCTGCCGCACATGAACTGCGCGAACCTGGACTGCAACCGCCTCTTCCTCGCATGCACCGGGTGCAAGGTGCGGCATGTAGCCAGTTGGAACCCTGGCGGCTCTGAGCACCGCAATTAAAGCCCAGGCCCGTGCGCTGCAGTCCGGCGCCCTTCCCACTCACATTGGCCTTACAACGAGGCAACCCTCCGTTCCTGAGAGGCTTTTGAGAGGCTCTGAGAGAGTGCTGAGAGGCATGGTGGCGGCTGTGGCCATCGGCCTGCTGCGAGCGGCGGCGCGCACGGAGGCGCGTGCCCTGAGTGAAACGCGTCGCTCCGCCCGCGCAGAGCCGCATGCGCGGCTGCTGCTGCGAGGCATGCCTGGCCGCGCCGCGGCTGCTGCGCGAGCCCAAGGCGCAGGGCTACTATGGCCTCTGGCAGGCGGCCGCGGGGGCGGGCGGCGCCGACGCCGATGCCGATGCAGGCGCGCGCGCGCCCGGGCAGCCCGGGGCGGGAGCGGGCGGGGCTGTGAGTGCAGCCACATGATGCATTTATCTGCTGGGTGTGGAGCCGCTGTCCAGTTGTTGCGCCGCAAGCATTACAGCAGCGCTCGGCGAGCTTGCACGGCCAGCAACTACTCCGAGCGGTATGCCTTGATGGCTTGGTTGGATCCTGCCCCCCGCATGCCCGACCCTGTGCGTCTCCGAGTTGAGCTGTTTTTGTTTTTTTTGCTGCAGAATCACATGGTTTTCAAGACTTTGTATGTCGAGCGCGCAGGCGCGCGCGACGCGGCGCGCGCGGAGCTGGAGGCGCGCGTGGCGGCCGGGCGCGGGCCGGGGCGGCTGGCGCGGCGGCGGCGGCGCGCGGAGCGCCTGCGCGCGCTGGACCGCGCGCGCCGCGACGAGGAGCGCCGCCGCCGCCAGCTGGTCCTGCAGGCGCGCGCCGGCGCCAGGGCGGGCTCGGTCAGCGATGCTGTGTCAGGGCCGCGGGCAAAGCCTGCCGCGGCCAGCGCGCGCGCTTTGCCTGCAGCAGCTTTCGAGGCATCCGCATTTGACATCATGAAGCTCCCTCGGCGCGCTTGGACATCTCTTGGGGGGTCAGTGCATCAGCCGCTGGAACTGCTGGTTCCGCTGGATTTCAACTGCTTGCGTGGACGCTGACGCCGGTGTGCGCCCGGCGCAGGAGGCTGAGCAGCGCGAGCAGAGCCGCCGGGCCTCGGCGCCCGCTGGCGCTGCAGCAGAGCCCGGCGAGAGCGCGGCGGCGCATGCGGCGCGGCTGCGCGAGCGGCGGCTCATGCGGCAGGGCGGGGCGGGGCCTGAGGCCGCTGCATCCGAGGAAGCGCTGCCGGGCCGGGCGCGCGCTGCGGGGCTGCGGGAGCGCTCGCACTCGCACGCGCAGGCGGTGGCGCGCTGACGGCCGCCTGTTCCGGCATGCAGCGTGCGCGAAGGGGGCTCTGTCATCAAGTGGAGGCGTTTGCTGGTCGTTGCATCGCGGGGCTCGCATGAGAAGCGACAAGGTGCTTACATGCGGCAAGTCTAAACTGCAATGCAGAGAGCGGGCATGCAATCACGACAGCACCGGTCAGGAGTTTCCGCCATACACAAGCAAGAGATTGAGGTGCTCCAGCACCCAGGGCTTTCTGATGCATGGCTGCTTTTGCTGAGAATTGTTGCTATCAGCAGTGAGTAAAAATGCGCACTGGGTAAGGACAACTTCAACAAACAGCGTCGAGTACGGTCACTATCACTTCACAGGCTATTGTCTGTATACATGCAAAAAGGCCTGTTCGCAAGGTACTGCACACCCAGTTCTGAGCTGCCGTGCCTTGTACTGAGCAAAGCAGATGCTCCAATGCTTTCGCAGAGCTGGCCATCGAATAAACACCGCAACCCGCGGGCACGTCATCGGCGACATCATGCCCGTCTGGCTCATCGGTTTGCAGAAAGCAACAGGCCGCCCGGCCCCATCCCAGTTTTGCGCATCCTCTCCACAAGACCCCAACAGCCCCTGCCACGTAAGCGGGTGCCAGGCTCCGCTGTCACGTCTGATGTGGTGGCCCATGTATGATTTCTGGGTTGGCCAACTAGCACCCGGAGCTGTCACCATACCCCACCCTGGCATGCGCGCAGCCCCCAGCAGTCCTCCGGTTCTGCATTTCATCGCCGTGGCAGCCAGCTCCCCAGCGGCCCTCTCAGGAACTGTCAGGTCCTGGGTTGCCATGCGTGTCGCATGGGAGCATTCGGCATCTTATCAGCCGCCCTTCTCCCCCGCCTCCGGCCACGCCTGCTCTCCAGCGCCTCGCGCCGCTTCATGTTGGAGCGTGGCCGCTACGCCATGACCATGTGGGGGGCGCCATTGTCATTGACCCCCCAGGCCAGGTCTGCCGCAGAGCTCCCAGCGGCTGTCAGCATTAATCAAAAGTGAATGGCATACATGCGGCACTTTTGCAGGCAAGACGGAGAGCAGGGCGGACTTCTCATTACAGGTGTCCGCTACAGTGACGGGGCCGCACATGCACATTCGACTCACGCTGGACCAGGGTATTGCGTCCGAGCCGACAGGCGCGCACAGCGTAGCACAGCCTTGCCGGCAGCAACCACGCATGCAGCCTCCTAAGCAGGCCCCCCAGACCCCGTAATCAAGCGGGACAGGCGCGCACAGCGACGCGCGGACTTCTTGCTGGCGGCGGCGGCGGCGGCCTCCTCGGCCGCCTCACGCGCGGCCTCCGCGCGGCGCGCGCGCGCCTCGGCGGCGCGCGCCTCGGCCGCCGCCTCCAGCGCCTCGCCAGCGAGCCGGTCTGCGAGCGCGCGCGCGCCGGTCTGCGCCGCGCGCGCGGCCTGCTTGCGCTCGTGCGCCTCGGCGAACACGCGCGCGGCGGACGCGTGCGACGCCGCCGCGGACGCGTGCTTCTGCGCCTGCGCGCATAACAGAGAACATGCGTGAGCGTGTGCTGACACTCCCGCAGCTGGAGCTTTCCGTGAGCGTTCCGCTCTGTGCCAGGCCGGGCAGGTCTCCTTGTGCAATGTCGTAAACTCTCAAAGGGCGACAGTGTGGCCAGGTGCGCGGAGGTCCGGGGGCGCGCCATGGCCGCGTGGTGCGCCGCCTTGGCCTGCTCCCAGGAGTCGGCGCCGTCGGCGTCGTCGGCGGACGGCGCGTCCGAGTCGCTGCTGTCGCCCAGCGCGAGCGCGTCCGCGGCCGGCTGCGGGGCGGGCGCGGGCGCGGGCGCCTGCCGGTGCGCGGGAACCAGCTGCTCAGCTGCGGTGCTCCTCCAGAGCCTAGGGTCCCGCATGATGGCTCGCACCGGCTATGCTCGAGGGGCGGCGCGCCGGTGAGCGCCAGGCGATCATGCATGCCAGGCAGCCTGCCCATGCAGGCGCCAAGCATGGCACCCTGCACTCTGCTCACTTGTGAGTGAGGCCCGCTGGCAGGTAGCACTCATAGCTCACCGCAAGCAGCTAGTAGCAGGGAGGGGCCCGGCCGCGCTGCAGCACGCGCCTGCGACGGCGGCGGCGGCGCGCGCGCGCGGAATGCGTTCGGCAGCGGCCCGGCCGCGGGCGCCTGGTGGGCCAGGAAGTGCGACACGGTCCGTCCCGCGCAGCTGGCGTCGCTGTCGGTCAGGCCGCCGTCGCTGCTGGCGGCGGCGCCGGCCGCCGCGGAGCGGCGGGCGGCCGGGTTGGGGTGCCACATGATGGGGCCTTGGTTGGGGTCGGGGCCGGGCGCGCGCGCGCCGGCGCTGCGCCCGCCGGCGCGCCGCGCGGGCGTCGAGCGCAGCGCGCTATCGATGCACGCCAGGGCCGCGCGCGCAGTCTCCTGCGCCGGGCCAAGGGCTTGTCGGGGTTGCACATGCAGCAGTGCAGCACACCCTACTCTCCAGCGCCTGCACACGCAACGGGCAGTGGCGGTGCTGCGCAAAGCGCTGCGCGCGTCTGACAAACACAGGCGTTCCTGAGGTGCACAGCATGCGAGCATGGCAGGCCGGATCCGGCTGCAGGGCCAGCGCCAAGTGCTCGCAGCTCCAGGGCATGGCAGCAGAGCTCAAGGTATAGCAGGGCGGCTTGCGCTGTGCTTGCAGGGCGCGGCTGTGATTACGCAAGTCCCTGGGCCTGGCCTGTGGCGGCAGGCGCACCTCCAGCGGCGCCGGCTGGATCTCGGGCTCCGGAGGACCGGCAGGCCGCTGGTAGGCCGGCGCAGACAGGATCTTGGGCGACGCGCCCGGCCCTGCATGGACGGACAGCCCTGCGCCGCCCCGCGAGCTGTGTCACGAACACAAGAGTTAGCGGCAGTCGCACGTCACTGCGTGACACAAGTATGCTGCCGCTCCTGCTGTCCTGTTGCATAGCAGGAGCTAAGACAGGGGGCTTCAGGCTCACCCCAACGACACACACCACTCCTGAGCCCATGGCACAGCAGGGTCATCTCGCATGCGCTGACGGCACATCGTGACAAGCCCTACCCACCGCAGCAGACCCTCCTCGACATGCCAGCATGCTGGGAGCGCGAGGTCAGCTCCGCCCACAGGCAGGGAACGCCACGGCAGGTGATGCAGAAACCCGAGCGGCTCGGGAGTGTGTCCGCCGTAGCGCTTACAGGGGCGGCGGCGGGGCCCGGGGCCCGCGCCCGCGAACTTGGCGGCGATGGCCGCGACCTTGCCCGCCGGCGGCATGCTCGCGTAGGCGGACTCACCCTCCGCGACCAGCGCGCCCAGGCGGCCGTCGGGCGACCCGCCCGCGGCGCGCGGCCGCTGCGGCGAGCCGGCGCGGCTGGCGGACGCGGCCGCCTCGGACGCGCGGCAGAAGTCGCGTGCACGGTCGGCTGCCGCACGCAGCACGCGCTCCATCGCGGCGGCCTGCGCCCATAAAGCGGGGCGTCGGCGCGCTGGCGGCGCGCGACGCGCACGTTCTACCTGTGCGCACGCTGTACTTGATACAGACCAGTCAGCCCAGCCCAGCCGGGCCCGGACCAGCGGCCGGCCGGGCAGTGACGGGGCGCGCCTCCTCGAGGTGGCCGGGCGAGGGCGGCTCCGCATACGCGGCCTCCTCCTCGGCATGCGCGCTTGCTTGCAGCCGCGCGCGCGCTTGCTCCAGCTGGCTGGTCACATCGTGGGCCGCCGCGGCCTTGGAGGAGCTGGGCGCCGCAGGGTCGCCTGCCGCGCAACGCCTCGCCTGCTTCAGGGCGCTGTGTGCGCAACAAGACGCCAACTGCAGGAACGCACGCGGCCGCCTGGAGCTGCTGTACACAGCCTCTCCGAGACGCAGCCTCTGAGCATGCAGCCTGCAGCACGCACAGGGCAGCAAGCGCAACAGTTTGCTCGTCAGGGCTGCTCACTGGCAGGCTGCTCGTGAGGCGCTGGCGCGGCGGCGGCGGCGGCGGCCTCGCTCGCCGCCCCGCCCGCAGCCTCCTCCACACGGGGCTTCAGCAGCTGCTCAGCGGCCGCCGCGCCGCTGCACGCCCACTCCGCCGCGGCGGCCGCCACGTCCGGGCTGCGCGGCGCGTCGGGCTGCCGGCGGCGCAGCGGCCGCTGCGCCTCCGCGTCGCCGGCGTCGCGCACGCGCCGCGCGGCCGCGGCCTCAGCGGCGCGCCGCTCGCGCAGCTCGCGCGTGGACGTCGGGTAGAAGTCCGCAGCGGGGCGCTCCGCGTCGGGCGCGGCGCCCTCGCGCCGCGCGCCCAGGCCCGGCAGCAGCGAGCGCAGCGCGCCCAGCAGGCCGCCCGACGCCGCCTGCTTGGGCTCGTCCGAGCGGCGGACGGCGCGCGGGGCATGCACGGACGGCGTGCGCGGCGCGGCGCCGGCGCCGGGGCTCTGGCCGGCGCCGCGGCGGGAGTGAGAGGGCGCGCGCTGCGGCGAGGCCGAGCGCTCGCGCCCCGGCGCGCTCGCAGCGCGCGCCTTGCACACCAGGTCACGCGGCAGCACCACGCGCTCGAGCGTGCACGGCGGCCCGGCCGCGGCAGCCTCGCAGGCCTGCGCAGCAGGTGCCCCTCAGTCGGCGTTTGCATATGAGTTCGCACGTCTGGGGTTGCAGCGGCGGGCTTGCGCTCGGGGGTGGGCCGGCGAGCGGGTCGGCACCGGCGCGGTGGTGCCGCCCGGCGGGATGACATACTCGCGGTGCCGCGCCAGCAGCTTCAGCAGGCCGGGCGGCGCCTTGGGCTCCGTGCGCAGGCGCTGCAGCACCGTGTACAGCAGGATGGAGCGCGGGTGCAGGAAGGACACCGGCAGCAGCCGCTGCAGGCTGGTGCCGGCCTGCGCGCGGTGCGCAGCGCTTGGTCTGGGGCGCGGGGGGTGGGGGGAGGGGGGCCACCCGCCGCGGCGGGCCTGCGCGGCGGGCATGCACGGCGCTCGTTTGGGGTGCGGGGGCGTCTATCTACACTTGTATGGCGTCAGCGCCAGCCTGCGTGCGTTGCGCACAGTGCTGAGTGGAACTGTGCAGTGGCACTGAGGCATGGGGCTTGCCGAGCGTGTTGCCCTGTGTGGACACGCTCAGGGTGGGCGCACTCGGCTGACGTTAGAGAGCACGGGGGGGTGCGCCGTAATGCAAGTGGGCCCAGCCCAAGCAGCTCTCAGCCATGCTTGGCCTGGCATGCAGAACTGCACAGGGGGTGCAGAACAGCCTCGTCCAAGGGTCACATGCATGGTCGCTTGCAACTTCGGGCCCTGGCTCTAGTGTGTCAAGCTTCGGGCGGCTCGCAGCCGCACCTCTGCACGCAGCCTTCCCCGCTCCATGTGCAGCTGCCTGAACTCCGCCTTGCTGCACAGCGGCGGGTCCCCGCCGCCCCGCCTCGCCTGCTTCCTGTGGCCGCCCATGCCGCTGCCTCTGTGCAGCGCAGCACGAGCGCAGGCGACCTGCTAGCCGGGACGTTCAGGGTCCAGATCCTGGGTAGCCTTGGATGCCGGCACGATTTTCTGACGTGTCACAGCTTGCCACAAAGGTTGTCTCCTTCCCCTGCTTGCCCTGTCAGTCTCGTGCATACTTCTTTAGCTGGTTAAACTTTTTATCACTAGTACTTTGCTCCGGAATGGAAGAGGGTATAGCAGGGTATGGCCTGCACTTGAAGTGCCCGATAGCAGCGCTGCCACAGAGGGCAGCGCTGGCTTCCGGATGACTTGAGAGCAGGTTTGCAAGCGGCTGGGGAGACTGGCGTCCACAGCGCCGCTGCGCTCTTGCAACTAGCACGTTTGGGGAGCTCTACGTAGTAAGCACGGCACAGGGGTGCGTGGTCATACCGCCTAAGCGCTAAACCTGTGCACCCATGCTTGGGTTGATGCTCTCGTTTGCTTCGTTATATGTTAGTCCGCTGCCTGCTTGCTTGCAGGACCTGTGCTGGTCAAAGCTTCACTCCAGCAGCGCCGGCGTTGCCAGCGGTGTATATGACGACACCTGTCGCTTATGAACTCGCTGTTGCTGGGCACCTGGCACACTGCGCTTCAGCACATTCCCAGTCACGTAAAGCCCTGAGCACAGAGCGCCCCATGGCGGCAGGCGCTGCGGCCTCGGCTGCCATGGCCAGCGCGCCGCTGCTGGGCGCCCTGGTTGCGGCGCTGCTGCTCGTTGCGGTCCATGCAGGCTCGCCGGTCAGCATAGTCTCGACGGACCCGCTCCTCCCCGACCCGCCGCGGCACGTGTGGCGCACAAGCGGCGACGCTGTGCCCGAGGACGCCGCCGCAGCGCCGCCAGTGGCGTCGTTCTCCGCCGGCGCGGCGGCGCGGGCGGGCGCGCCGCCGGCGGCCACCCGCAGGCGCCTGCGCCAGGTGTTTGCCAGCCAGGTCAGCCCCGCCACGCCGGCGCCGACGCTGCAGCAGGTGTCGGGCGCGGCCGGCAGCTACGCGCTCGCGCCCGGCGCGTTTGCCGGCTCTGGCAACCAGAGCTTTGCGCTTGCGCCCTCCGCAACGTGAGGCAGCTCTGCACTTTTGTTTGCTGTCAAGCTCTGAGCTGTGGAGCATGAGTGAGCGGGAGTGAGCAGTAGTGAGCCGGAGTGGAGGGATGTGAACAAAAGCGCGCCTTTGACGCATAGAGCGCTGCTATGCATCAGAGCGTCCTTGTGCGGCTTTGGCTGGGAGTTGCTAGGTACGTAGTGTACATCTGCATGCAAGAGCACGCATGCTGGGGCATGTGTGAAGTGCTATGCGCCAATTGGGTGAGGTCCTGTTTGCTGCTCCACAAACACAGAGGTTTTGAGCCTGGATTTGTAGCTCTTCAAGCGGTCTGCTTACAACAGGCCGGATGTGACAACTTGGATATGCAACGCTTTATGTTTCCCGAACATCACACAAACCTACTTCTAGCTGCCCAGAAAGCATGCTCCCCTGGACAGGGCTGGTAAGAGGCTAGCCTCAGCTTATTGTTATCCCCAACATGTAAACCCAGCAACAGGCACATGTATGAATTGGGTCGACGCCGCGCATGCGCATCATGCGTGTGCAGACCCGAAGCGCACACGTGCGCACTGCTTGGAAAAGTAGTGGCCCAGAAAGTGACCCATACATGCGCCGGCAAAGCCGGTGCACAGATGGGCATGCAGAAGCGGCGCACGTGTGGAGCGCGCGCGCCGCGCACTGCCCGGCCCGATCTAGGCCCAACCTAAGTATACCCTGAAATCAAACAGTGTGGTGCGTCCAGACTTCAGGCAGCCGAACCCGCTCCGAGCATGTGAGCAGCCATACACTGCTCTTGATAAGCTGATGCAGTGTTGCGGCCTGCCCTGCGCATGTCTGCACATACGCAGGGCAGCCCAGTAAGGTTGACGCCATGCGGCAGCACCGCCCGAGCGCCTAAATACTGCGGCGCTGCCAGTGTGTCCACCCTGTCTGCATGCCGCTCGTGCGTTTGGCCCAAAGTGCATGCAATAACCAGCAACCCTATAGATACAACCTGTCACCCAAAATTGTGTAAACATATGGTGCCTCAGATGCTCACCCAACCAGCAAGAGGCAGCCATGCCAGGAAGCGGGGCACACGCCTCCAGCCAAGTGCGCGTCGCCTGCGCGTTCAGCTCAGCAGGGATGCTGCCCGTCCTGGGCGCCCTAGGCGCTTGCGCTCTGAGAGCACGCCTCCCAGGCGCGCCAGTCGGCGCCCGTGCCGCTTGGCGAACGCTTGTGCCGCGGCGTGCAGCCTCCGCCCGGCGCGCCCGGCGACAGCGCAGCAGCCGGCAGCAGCGCCGCGCTCGGGGCACCCTCTGCCACCTGGCCCGGCAGACCGAGTCACCTCAGCCGGTAGTTATGGTCTCTGAGCCAATACTCATGGTCTCTGAGCAGGAGCCGCGCCAGAAGCTTAGCAAAGGAGGGCGGTCTGGAGATACCCGCCCGTCAGCGAGCTGTGGGGCAGGGTGCCGCCGCACCGGCTCGCCGGTGAGCGGCGGCGCGGCGCTGGCTAGTGCAGCTCGTAGCGCATGCGCGGACGTGCCCGCCGGCGGCGGCCCCTCCAGCGCCCCGCGCGGTGAGGCGCAGTCGAGCTGCGGCGGGGGCAGCGCGGCAGCGATCGCGGCGCCGGCCGGCGCAGCGGGGGCCGCCAAGCACGGGCCCGCCGCCATCCCAGCCGGCGCGGCAGCGCACTGGGGCGCCCGGGCGGGCCGGCAGGCGGCCTCCCACCAGGACATACATGTGGCGCATAAGTCAAGGCTACAAGTGCATCATTCTAGTTCGATGCACAGCCTCCACAGCATGGCGGTGTTGCGTGAGGAGGCTGCACAGAGACAGTTATGAACAACCAAGGTGGTGTCCGACGTGGTCCGGTGTGTCTTGCAAGACATACATTGGTCTGTTCGTATGCATTTCCAGCCTATGTGCGCTCGCACACACCAGAAGCTCCAGCACGCACCTCCAGTCGGTGTGCGATCGGCGCGCCGGCGAGCCAGGCGGCAGCCGCGCACCACACCCACGGCTGCACTGAGAAGAGCACCACCATCAGCATCTCCGGCAGGTGCAGCCGCTGCTGGCAGAACGCGGCGGCGCGGCGCGCCCACGGCGACGCATCCGCTGGCAGCTCAAACCGCACCGCGTCCGCATCCTGCGCTGGGGTCAATTCAGTGCCTGGCTTGGAGCCTGCTCTATTGGCCTCGGCATCAGAGGTGCACATGGCTCTGAGCCTCCCGCAACTGAGCACTCTGGTATGTGTGGGTATTCCAGGCTTGCTCCAGCAGCTCCAGTGCCGCCCGCAAACAGTGACATCTGCTGGCGCACAGCACCATGGCTGGACCCGCCCTGATGCTCTGTGCGGCGCGCAGCCTGCGTCTCAGCAGGGCTGCAGCGCTCCTCTTGGCACAAGTGGGAGTGCTTGCGGGAAAGAGGCTTCTCTCAGCAGGAGGGGCTTCGTCACGCCGAAGCATGTGCGAAGAGGGTGCGTGGGTTCCAAGAAGCCACGCTTGTCAGCCTAGGCTCAGGCCCCGCGCGAAAGGCGCCGGTGCGCGCACCCGCTCAGCTGGAGGCGCATCCGCTTGCGCCTGCGCGGCCTGCGGCGGCGGCAGGGGGGCGGTGACCGCCAGCAGCGCGGCGCCCTCTGCCAGGCGTGCCGCGCCGTCCTCGTCCCGCAGCGCGCACCCATGCGCAATGAGCTTCAGCCTGTGTGCCTCCCTGGTGCCTGACGTGCGCGCGACGACGCGCCGCAGCTCGGCGACCTGGCGCGGCCCAGCCTGATGGCTCAGCTTGATGCGGGGTGAGCAACAGTGCCCTGCCTACTGCCACACACCAAGTCATGCACTCACTCACTGTGATGTCCTCGGCGACCTCCAAGAACAGCTTCCTCGTGCCGCCCATGACCTGCACACTGATGTTCACCATCGCTTCGCGCTGCCGGACCCCTGCCTTCACCTGCAAGCCTGGAGCTGCTGAGCAGTTAATCTCTTATAACTACCTGGTCACCACGGTGCCTGTACAGGCCCCCATGTGCCAAGGTTGGCACATGAGCAGGCCATTCCGCTGTCACTTCTCAAACTTGCAGCTCATCGCCCACGGGCAGCATGGTGGCTCCGCCTATCGTCGGCTTCATGGGCCTGGGCAACATGGGCATAGGCACGTGCAGGAAGCATCTGTGCACATGCAAACCTCCACCATGCCCGCCACAATGACTCACAGCCACCGCTGTGCATGCAGGCTTAGCAAGCAACATACAGCGCTTCCTGAGCGAGCAAGGGGCCCACGGCGCGTTCTATGGCAAGCTGCACGTGCACAACCGTACGCTGGCAAAAGCAAAGCCGGTGCAGGACCTTGGCGCCTCCCTCAATCCAAGCGTCAGCGGTGCGCTGCCGCTCCAGCACTGCTGTCAAACGAGCCCTCTCCTCACATTTAGATGTTTCATACTTGTTGTAATTGTTGTTGGCCTAGTGTGAGGGTGCCGCGGTGCTGCACTTGGCGTTTAGCTGCTTGGCGCTTGACCGATTCTCTGGCTTGGACGATTCTCTGGCTTGTAACCAGCTCGTGTGTCTACACAGACCTGGCCCGGTCGTGCAACATAGTATTCGCGATGCTCTTCGACGACGCCGCGCTGGAGGCCACCTTTGGAGAGTTCCTGTTGACTGCGCAGGCTGGTGCGCTTTTGACGAGCGGTCTTGGCATATGCGTGCGGCTGTGTTGCCAGTGCTGGAGGGACAAGCGCTGAAGGGCACCCTTCTTGAGCAGTGATCGCGCTGTTCGGTTGACTGCGTCTTTCAATTGGCTTTATTTGCATCATACCCATGCAGATGGCCATTACTGACCGCATCCTGCCCTAGGCACCATTTTCATCAACTGCTCGACCGTGGACCCTGCCTTGCCCACCAAGCTGGCCGAGCGCGGTAAGGCGCGCGCGCTGGAGTTCCTGTCCGCGCCGGTCTTTGGCCGGCCAGACGCTGCAGCGAACAAGCAGTGCCTGGTCATCACATCAGGCGACCCTGCCGCCCTGGACAAGGTTCGCGCTTGAGCTGCATATTTGCTGGCTGTCAGCGGCTTCACTCTGGATGTCCGGGGTTTCATGTAGGAGGGGCCTGCTAACCTGCCTTGTGCGTCTGCGCCTGCGCGCACTTTGACTTCTTTGGTATGCAGGTCCAAATCAGGTCCAATGCAGCGTAGAAGACAGAGTCAACGTCATAAACTCCTGTGGGGCGCATGATCAATCGGAGTTGTATGCAATGTGGGCTACGCTGTGGCTTGACTGTGGGTGGCGCGGGCCAGGTGCGGCCGCTGCTGGAGGCCATGGGCCGCGGGGTGATCGAGCTGGGCGCCGACCCGGCCGCGGCCGCCTCCGCCAAGCTCATCGGCAACTTCCTCATCGTGAGCCAGGTGCTGTGCAGCGGGGTGTGCTGGGGACCCAAGAATGAGAGTGCTAGAGGTACTTGTGAGCTCACAATCGCCGATATCACCGGTGGTAACCGACAGAAGAAACCTGTCTCGTAGCCATCGGCTGGTTTTGCCTGAATCTGCCAACTCACGAGCCAACACACTGCATTGTTCGCCCTGTGCTGGCTCTGTGGCTAGCGAGCATGTGTCTCTGTGACGCTGACACCCCTGCTTTAGATGCACAGGTCGACGGTCATTCATGAGGCAAATAAGTGAGTTGATAACCCTGGGCGGGCGGCAGGTGGAGCTGCTGGCGGAGGCGCTCAACCTGGGTGACCGGACGGGCGTGGCGCGCGACGCCGTCGTGGTCATCGTGGAGCAGCTGTTCCCGGGCCCCATCATGTCCGGCACGCGGCCCAGGTTACAGGGCAGGTCAGGCTTCCGGGATGCCGCGCATGTAGCGCTCCACCTCGGCAACCGAACAGGGGCGCGGGCGCCGCATGCGTGCTGCCGCAGCAGGGCGAGGGAGCGGCCCAGGCTCTCGCTAGACGGAGGAGGCCGACAGCATCATATATGCCACAGAGCGTCCTACGCAGACGGGACGGAGTGAGCCACCTCCATGTCGCCTGCCTGTGATGCAAGTGCTGCAGGCCCCGCGGCCCTCGCAGGCGCGGCAGGAGGGCGCGCGGGCTGCGCCGGCCGTAGGTGCCAGGCCGGGCCTGAGTCGCCGGGGCGCGCGCCCGTGCAGGGTATGCCCGGCGCGTGGCCGCGGACCAGTTCGAGATGAGCGCGAGCGCGCCTGGCTTCCCTGTGGAGGGCGGGCTCAAGGACGTGCGGCTTATGCAGGCGCTGGCGCAGCGGGCGGGCGCCGCGCTGCCGGCCGCGGCGCTCGTGCGCGGCCACCTGGAGGCCGTGCTTGCGGACGGCAAGGGCGGCCTGGACTGGGGCGCGCTCGCGCTCGCCGTGCGCAGCGAGGCGCCGTGAGCCCGGCGCGCGCGGCCTGGCGCGCGCCCGGCTCCGGGCAAGACGCCCGGGCTTTGGCTCGCGGGCTCTGCGCGCGCGAGGCGGCCGCTGAGCGCGGCGAGCGCCGCGCGGCGCAGTTCAATGGGTGGCGCACGGGAGGGTCAACCTGGGCACCATGGAGCGCGATTGCTGCCGGCTGTTCATGCAGCCTGTGCTGGGCCCGCCCGCGCTCGCCCTCTGCCTGTCTCCAATCCCTCCAAGATGCAGTTGGCCGGGATTGTGATGAAAAGTGTACACTCTATCATGTCTATGTGGCCCGGCAGTCATGCGCGACACCTGCATGTACTGTATGCAAGACAAGAGCTGTGAGGTTGCATTGGTAGTACCTGCCTGCAGGGATGTGTGGTATTGGCGTACAGTCATAAAGCCTGTGTACTTGACTGAAGCACTTGCAGCTGATAGTTGGCATACTTGTGCTCTCACCGGTCCGTTGCAGCCATGTATTTAGTTCAGGAAGGGCTTGCATGCTCTTTCATGACTGCCACTATGTGAACATGTCAATGCGGTGCTGAGAGGCAGACGGCACATTGGCTGTAAGCTCAAGCCATCTTGTCATCTGAGATTTCATTGCCTTCTGCCCGTTCCAAGACATGTGCCCATGTGAGCAGGCCCTGGCCTGATTCCTTGAGCGTTACTGCAAATGCCAGGCATCACTCCTGTATGCCAAAGCACTGTGTGGCTCTGAATAGAAGTCTAGTGCATGGCAGGTAAGCAGGATGCGCCCCCAGCCTACTTTGCAGGCATGTCCGCCCAGTGCCAGGCGGATGCAGACATGGTGCTGCAAGTGCGCGGCGGGGAGCACCTGCCCGCACATAGCCAGCTATTAGCGTGCACCTCGCCGGTCCTATGTGACATCCTGAAGGTGGCTGCCAGCCAGGTGCCCGCAGGCGGCAAGATTGTGCTGCCTATTGAGACATGGGGTTCCTCCAAGGAGGCTATCGACGTACTGAAGGCGCGTGTTCAACAAGCACTGAGCAAATGGTGTCAGTGTTCGGTCAATGCTGTGCAATGTTTGCTTCAGTTGTCTCACCCAGGAAGGGTCATTGTCTAGGAACGCATATTCTGCACAGTACTGTTGGTTTTGACATAGTGACAGCACGGTAACCTCGTGCATGGCACACTGCAGGTCATCTATCCTGCGACGAGCTGCGAGGCGCTGTCAATAATGCTCTCCCGATCTGATAGGGAGGCCTATGATGCAGCCATGCGGCAAGCCATGTCCCTCGCACGGTGGGCTGACATGTTTGATGCAGCAAAGCACATGAAGTGCGCTGAGTATTTCCTCGGCAAGCACATGCGGCTCATGGTCACCGTGCGACCCCGCTTGCTCAGCGTCTGTATGCACGCTGACAGTGCTTGGGCTGCAGTGGCAAGACACGGCTCTGGCGTGCTGCAGGGGGACCTCAAGTACCACGAGAGCACAGGCTATGACATCCTCTTTGAGTGCTGGGCGGTTGCCGACAGGCTGAACTTCCACGCAGTCGCAGCAGACTGCGAGTGGGCCGTAGCACAGCTATGGAAATCAGAGAGAGTCTACATGCGCGATGGGCTGGACCTGAGCCCGGGTGCGCTGCAGCGCATCGCGCGCAGCCTGTGCGTCGGCCCGGACGCCGCACGCAACATGCTCCCAAACGTGCTTCCATATGGAACAAGTCACATCAACAGGAATGATGTGCGAGCAAGAATCAGTAAGTGCCTCGATGTGACTGCGTCTGCCCAGACCATGATGGAGTGGCGCATGAGCAGGGAGGGGTAGGCAAAAGCCCATGGCGGCAGAGTCAGTGGGCCGAAGTTGATGGACATCGTGTACTCAGCAACAGCGTGGGTAGGTCGTGTTGCTACATTTATGTGCAGCCAAATATATGTCTGTCTGCACATGTCCCTCTTGTTGTTGGAGCCTGCGCTTGCCGCCTTTCACATTTTGTGGGGCGCCAACTGTGCAAGACCTATGTCTTGAATGAGGCCAAAGGAATGACATGTGCTGGATGTCAGCAATTTTGCGCCCTACACAGGCAGCATAGGAAAGGTGCATGCACGCCGTGCGTGGGTCCATGATAGCTGCTTGCAAGGCTGCTATGGATGTGTGTGCATATTGTACGTAGTGTGGCGTGCTGCTCTACTTACATACCTGCAGGTATGGCTGGCATAACTGTATTTACTTTTAAGTTGCTCAATCAGCTTTTAGACCCTAATTTGGGAGAGCTGTAAGTGGCATTCCAAGAAGCAGCTTCACAGGTTGACAGAATTCGTGCCAGCCAGCATTTTACTCTACCAGGCGCCTTTCAACCAGTTGTGTCAACATGGCAGGCGAGCAGGAAGCATTCCCGTACTTTGCAGGCACACCACTTGCGTTCCAGGCAGCAGCGGACGTCCTGCTAAAGCTGGACGACGGGATGCTCCTGCCCGCGCACAGCCAGCTTCTGGCAAGCACCTCGCCGGTCCTGTGTGAGATGCTGTACGAGGCGCCCAGTCCCGTGGCCGCGGGCGACAAGATTGTGCTACCGCTGCCAGGGTTTTCCAAGCTGCAGGCTTTCGACATACTGAAGGTGCGTGTGCTTGACAGGCACCAGGCAAGAGTATGTGTATATCCAGGGTGACATGTAGTCTGTTTGACCCTCAAGACAGCAAGTTGTGTCCGCTCCTGTGCCCTTGCGATGACGGTCTCGCTCAATGACAGGCAACAGCTGAGCAGCGGTATCGGTGTGCCGCGAAGGTGGCAGGGTGATGATAAAGTGTGCTGCTTCACGCAGGGCATCTATCCTGTGACCAGCTGCAGGGCCGTGTCAACCGAAGTTAACTGGGGAGACAGAGAGGCTATTGCTGCAGCCATGCGGCAGTCAATGGTGCTCCTGCAGTGGGCACACATGTTTGATGCTGCGGAGCACACGCAGCGCGCTGAGCGCTTTCTCTGCAAGCGCATGCAGTCCATGGCCGGCGTGCGCCCCCCGTGTGCTCGTCAGCCTCTACATGCACGGCCGGCACACCGTTGCGAAACATCGCTGTTTGCTCTATGCAGACGGCGGAGCGCACCTACCTTCAAAGCATAGACTACGACGTCCTCTTCGAGTGCTGGGCGATTGCAAACGGGCTGAGCCTGCATGCCATGGCTGCGGACAGCGAATGGGCCCTCACACAGGTGTGGAGGGAGGAGCGTGTCTACGCCCGCGCCGCGCTGGATTTGAGCAAGAACGCGCTGCAGCGCATAGCGCGCAGCCTGTGGATTGCACAAAATGGCGCAACAGAGAAGCTGCGAGCTCTCTCGAGTAGTTACCAGGTTACCACGGGGTCTGCCATCACCATGATGCAGTGGCGGATGACCATGGAGCAGCATGCAGAGGCTGCAGAGTGATGGCCCCAGGGCAGGTGGAGCTTGGTAGACAGGTGGAGCTTGGTAGAGCTCGCAGCGACCATGCATGACACTGCTTCCTACTCGCCTGTGAGCGCCATGAACGCTGCATGCATCATGCCCCTTGTGTTCAGTGCAGTCATTACTTGGCGTTCACGCGTTCTTTGAACCATACCTCCCTGGGAAGATTTGACATTGGCTATGACATGGTATAACCGCAGTCCCATGTAGGGCCGCCGAGCAAACGTGGCTTCATGCCATCCCTGGCCCGAGGCGGAGGCTTCCACCGTGGTGTTGGCAGCCTCTGTTGGTTGCTGGCTGTCTGCCTACTTTGTGCATGCCTGATGACTTTGTACAATGCTTTTGTGGATGCCTGATAAATCTTCACAATGCTTTGTGTGCTTGATATGATTGTTTCTTGCTTACATGTATTGCTGAGAGCTGGAAGAAGCCATGCTGCAATGCTGTATATTGTGGAGCCAAACATGCGACAATGTATTGTCTACCTAAACACCGCAGTGTGGAATGCTTATGTACCTCTGGCTCTGAAAAGGCCTCGAGGCGCACAAACAGTGAAGCAAGGCACACAGGTTGCATATGACTCTGCCACCTGGGCGGTAACCAGGCAAAGCCAGACATGCACCGGTGCCTGTCAGCGACCAGCGTTCCAAAGTGCGCTGCAGAAGGAGCTGCAGCAACACCTTGGCACCTGCAAGGGAGAGCATTCACTAATGCAGGGCCTGAGCGGATGCAGAAGTAGCGTACCAGCCTCTGGCTGCTGCGCTTGTTTGCTTGACAGCTCTTGACAAGAGTCAGCACTGCGTGTACACGTGCGCCATGTACACCATGAAGGTTAAGCGCCCTGCTTTACTGCGTGCAGCCTCCGCGCTCGCATGGTACGTGCAGCCTCCGCGCTCGCATGGATGCCGCATGCCAGCACCTGCATAATGCTGCCCTTCACTGATTGAAGGCACAAGCCTGAGTACAGGGGCATGTACCAATGCGAGCAATATGCTCAGGCAGCGATGCAGTCGCGGCTGCCGCGCCCTGACGATAAGGGACACCGTGGAACCAGTGCTGCAAAGTACAGGGCGAATGATGGCATTGCAATGGTCCACATAAGGCACAATGCCCTGGTGCTACCTGGTGCGTGCACAACCGCAAGAACTGGGAGGCAGGCTCTCCCAGCAAGGGCCCAAGCATCCCAGCGATGCTTAATGAACCCCAGTTGCGTTACACAGTAACACGGCATGTTACTCGGCAAGTCGTCTCTGTGGACCTGTTTCCTCGTCCTATCTTGCGGAGGTGCAAAAAAACCCACGAAGCACATGATGTTCTGCGCAGAGGACGCGCTGGAAGCAGAGCTGCTCGCTCTGCCGCGCTCCGGCTGGGACGCGGATGTGGGGGCCCTGGCATGCGCGAGCCCTGAGGCCGTCACGCCACCTGTGCCCTGCAGCCCGTTGCCACCTGACGAGGGCGACCTGCAGCTTGCCCCGCGCATCGACTCGCTCGCGGCGCTGCGCTCTGCGCTGCACCGCCGCGGCGCCAGTGTCGCAGCACTGGCCAAACTGCTGAGCGGGCCGGCGTTTCCGTCCTGCGGTCCTGCGCTATTTGGTGAGGGGACACTGGACGGCCGGCGCCCGCCGCTGGCGCCCTGCTGCACCCCGCCCCAGGGCTCGCCCCGGCGCCGGCAGCGGCCAGCGCAGCCGCCGCACACGCCCGAGCCGGCCGATGACTGCCGAGGCTCGCACAGCCCAGGCGCTTTTGCCTGTGCCAGCCCCGAGCCCATCGCCGGTGCGGCCGGACCCAGCAGCCCCAAGGTCTCTACCAGTGCCCCCGTGGCTGCCTATGCCAGTCTTCTTGAGCAGCCTCTGCTTGGCGGACTGGTGGCTTGCGCTGCCAGCTCTGGTGCCGGCGCTCTGGCTCCTGCCGCGTTGCTGCCGCGTCTCCGAGAAGCCGCGCCCGCCGGCGCTGATGCCAGCACCAGCCTGGCTACGAGCCCTGCCAAATTGGGGCCAGCACTCGGCAGCGAGGTGCTGGCCGCGGGCTGTGCTGTGAGCACGAGCGCTGCGCCAGGCGCAGCACACCCTGATGCGCCGTTTGGCGGCCAGGCCCTAGCAAATGATGTGGACTGCGTCACGGAGCCTGGCGGCTGCAATGAGAACGGTGATGTCGGCACGCAAGCCGCAAGCTTGCTTGTCTCGGCGGGCGCGCGCTCCCAGGCCGCTGGCGCCTGGGACGAGCAGGGGGCGCATGCGGAGGCGCCCGAAGCAGCCGAGGCCCCCCGGCGTGCCGCGGCCGCAGCCGGCCTGCGGCAGGCGGTAGCCGCCGCGGCGGCCGCAGAGGCGGCGCGGGAGCGCGCTGCGTCCGCGCTGGCGGCGCTGCTCGCGGCGCACGCCGCGCGCAAGCGAGCTGCAGGCGCGCGTCGCCACCACCGGCTCTCGCAAGGACACTGGAGCTCTGGGTAGCGCAGTAGCATACTCCATGCAGCACGTAGGGGGCAGGCATGCATGGGGCAAGTCAGCCTGATTCTCGCACTACCTGCGCCGATAGACCATCACTTGAAACAGGTCTACAACAGAAGCCTGCACGGTGCATAGCTGCGCACCGCACAGCGAGCAAGGCTCTTGCCTGGTCACAGACAAGAGCGGCGCGCAGGCTGCATCGCCGCGGCCTGGCGGCGCGCGCTGCGCGCCCGCCGCGCGGGGCGCCGCGCCGCGGCCGCGTGCGTGATCCAGGCGGCCGCGCGCGGCGCTGCCGCGCGGCGCAGGGCAGCGCTGCTGCGCGCGCGGGCGGTTCCGCTTGCAGCTGCGAGCACCCATGCACAGAGCCCTGTGCCACTTGCACCCAGCACGCCTTTGTCGCACCCTAGCCGCAACGAGCCCATCGCTTCCCCGGCGGTGGCGGGCGGCGGGGGTCCCGATGGCGTTGCGAACACGGGCGTGGCTGATAGCCCTGTGATGCTATTGCGGTGTGACGCTGGGGACCAGCGCCTGCAGTGCCACACGCAGACGCTGCAAAACTGTTGCACTGCTCAGGAACCACGGCTGTTGCTCGGCCCCCATGCGGCGGCGCATGGCTGCAATTTGCAAGCTTTCCTACAGAATGTTGCGCAGCGGGTGCAGCGGCCGTGCGCGGCCTCCGCGCATGCGCGGGGCGGTGACAGCTCCAGCGCCGCACCAAATGCCAGTGCACAGCCGCAGCCAGGCGGCAGTGCACAGCTTGGCGCACCAGCGCAAAATCTTGCGGACAGCTCCGGTCTAACGTGTACGACCGCGTCTGCCAGCAGCCACGCTCGCGGCAGCCATGGCATGCTGGTGTGCGCGCACGCAGCGAGCGTTGCCGGAGCATTGGGAATGCATGAGTGCGGCCCGAAAGCGGCAGCCACAAGGCAGGGCAGCTACTTGGCAGAGGATCAGTCTCAGCTGACCAAAGAGGAACCGAATGTCGCCCGCGCACAAGCCGCGCGTCTGCCCTGCACTCATGCAGTCCAATCAGTGGCAGTGGTGCACTGCAACGCGGTGCATCCTGGGCATGCAGCGTTGAAAAATATTCCGGCCGCCGCCCCAGCAGTAATCGCGCTCACGGGCTTGGACAGTGAGCGTGAGAGAGAACGGCAAGAGGCTGTGCTGCCATGCGCGGACAGAAGAAGCGCGGACAGCACTGACATGCCCAAGAGCCCCAGGTGCAGTTCTGACCACGGCTGAGCTGCTGCAGCAGCATTCCCGGTACTACAGGCATGCTACAACTGGCAATGAGCTGTGTCACAAGCCTGTTGTAGCCAGCTGGGGTTGCTCAGGCGATGAACGGCGAGTACATGATGTGGGAGGCAGAGCAAAGCCCTACATGGGCTTGAAACCTTGGCATGCCTTGGAACTTACCTGGCATTTTTGTAATTGGCTCCTGGACGCAGGCAGCCTGGCATGCACGCCATCCTGGGACGCATGCGCGTCGACAGCATGACATGCACAGCCCACCCTGCCGAAGCAGCCCCGCAGACGCCTACTGCGCCAGCATCGGCCACCAGCGCGCGCCCAGAGGCGCTGCACACCGCTGCGGCCGCTCCTGACACCGCGTCGGTCCCAGGACTGTGCACAGGCGCTGCGCCAGCAGCCCTACCCGCCGCTGAAGCAGCCTGCCAGGCTGCCCAAAGCGCTCTTGACCGCGCCGTCGAGTGCTGGGCGGCTGCGGCCCTGGCCGGCCCCGCGCCTGCTGCCGCCCCTCCCCTGGTAAGCGAAGCGCAGACGGCGCAGTCCATGGAGCGTGCCCAATACGAGACTGCCTGCCTCGGTAAGCTGGCGCGGGCCGGCGCGCGCGTGCGCGCGGTACTCGCGCCCGCGGCGGCACCCCGTGGCGAGGACGCCGTGTGCGCGCTGCTGGCGCTCGGCGCTGCGCTGCTGCGCTGGCAGGGCGGGGGCGCCGCCGCGGCGGTCGCAGCCACAGAGGGGCACGCTGCCCGCGTACTCGTGCCGCGGCCCCAGGCGCTCAGCAACCCCGCAGATGCCGGCTCGGCGCCTGACGCGCGCGCATGCTGCTCCGCTGATGCGCAGGGTGGTGCTGAGCTGCGCGCTGTCAAGGAACCCAACAGCATTGCCGGCGGCGGCCTGGTGCACGCGGTGCTGATCGCCCTGGCGGGCGCTTGCCGCTGCGGCATGCATGCAGCGGCCGTCAGCGCGACGGACTCGATCCTTGCCCTGGCCCGCTCGCAAAAGCCGCCTGCATGCAGCGCACCATGCGAAGGCGGCCACGCCCGCGGCCGCGCGGCGCCCGCGGCCGTCGCAGGCTGCTGCCCCGCCGCCGCGGCGGACGCCGAAGCGGCCTGCGCTGCAGCCGCGGCGCCGCCCTCAGGCAGCGCTGCCTATCCGGCCCGCTTGCAGAGCGCAGGCTTCGCGGGGCTGTACAGCGCCTTCCGGCAGCACGCGGCGGCCGGCATGGCGGCCGCGCAGGCGGCGGCGGCGGCGGCTGCGGCGGCTGCAGAGGCCGAGGCAGCGGCCGCTGCCGCCGCGAGCGCGCTGCATGTAGAGTGCGCGCCCGCGCCGCCGGCAGAGCCCGCGCAGGCGCGCGCCGCGCAGGCCGCCGCCCAGCACCCGCGCCCCGACCCGCCCGGCGCCAGCGTCGGCGCGCCAGCGCCAGAGCCGCAGCATGCCGCCGCCCAGCCCCAGCGCACGCAGTGGCCTGGCGGGCTGCCGCCGCTGGCGCCGCACCAGCGCGGCCGCGCGCTGCTGCCGCCGCAGGCGTGCCACGCCGTGCCGCGCTGGGCGCATGCTCGCATTCCGTTCACTGTCTGCAGACTGGGGTGCAGACACCAGCAGTACTCTGGGAACTTCTGTGGCTTCAGCACACCAGGCGCGCGCTGCAGTCTGGGTGCCTTTAGGCGCTATTGCAGGCTGCCAGGGTCTCCACTAGATACTGCAAACCCTAACCCTGTCCGCCGTCAGAAACGTCCGCGTGCGCCAGGAGCTGACAATGGCGGTGCTGGCGGCCAACAGCGGCGGCCGGCCGCCCGGCGCGCTCGCCTGGCTGGACCTGGGCCTGGAGCGGCTGGCGAGCCTGGGCGGCGCGCCTGGCCGCGGGCCACCCGGCTGCGCGCTGGCCGCCTGCACCGCGCTGGTTGACCTGTCGGCGACTGCCAACCGCCTCACCTGCATGCGGCGCGCGCGCCAACACCATTCCACAGTTGCCTGCAGCCCACCCGCTGCTTCGAGCTAGGCTTGGGACTGGCAGCCCATGGCGTAGCACCCGTTGCTGTTGAAGGTGGCGCGTGCGAGGCGAGCATCATGGGGCCCACGGGCTGCTGGTGCGGGGGGCTGTGAGGAGGCCGCCGGCGCGCGCGGCAGGCCTGGGCGCGTGCACCGCGCTGACGCGCCTCAACCTCAGCGACAACCGCCTCACGCGCATCGAGGGCCTTGCCGGCCTGCACCGCCTGCGGCGCGCGCACAGCGCAGGACCACGTATAGGAAGCTCACACGAGCGCTGGGCACTGTGCTGATTTGTGCGTCCTGCCTTCGAGCAGGACCACTCCAGGGACGTCCCTCATCCGATCCGAAGACACTGGTCTCCATGACCATGCATGCATGTCTGCGCGCAGGGACCTGGACCTCTCCCAGAACGCGCTGCGTGCGCTGGGCGGCCTGGCCGGGCTGAGCACGCTGCGCGAGCTGGCACTGGACCGCAACGCGCTGGTGGGGCTGACCGGCGGCGCCAGCGGCGGCCTGGGCTGCGCGCGCGCGCTGCAGGCGCTGAGCGTCGCCGGGAACCAGCTCACCAGCCTGGCTGGTGTGCTGCCGCCCTAACCCTAACCCAAGCATTGTCGCACATGCGTCTGCGCTGTGCGCGCTCGCTGACCCTGCGGCTGGCATCCGCACGCCTGCCCGCTCTGCGGCTTCGGCCGCTCTCCCGAGTGAGCCTCGCGCCCATGCAGCGCCGCGGTCAGCCTGCAAGGCGCGCGGCGCGCCGGGCAGCTGCCCCGCACGGCAGCGCGCCGCGCGGCTCACAGCGCCCCGGGCTCGATGCGGCACGACCCGCTCAGGCGGGCTAGGGTTCAGCCTTACTCTAACCTACCCTATACCCAGGCCTGGAGGCGTGCGGCGCGCTGGAGCGCCTGGTGGCGCGCGGCAATGCACTCGCCAGCCTGGGCGGCCCGCCGGGCCGCCCCGGCCCGCTGGCGGCGCTGACCGCGCTGACGCTGCTGGACGCGGGCGCTAATCGCCTCGCGGCCTTCCCCGCGCCCGCCGACCTGCCGCTCGCGCTGCTGCAGCACCTCAGCCTGGACCGCAACCGGTGCGCTTCGGTGAAGTGCGCCGCACGGCCCGCCCCAGCGCGCAGCCCGCCCTGCCGTGTGGCTGCGTGCTCGCTGCAGCGCCTCGGCCAAACGGGAGGGAGCACGCATCTCTTCACGTCCCTGTTTCCCAGCTTTGCGCCTCCCTTGCATGTCACGTCAGCCGCACCAGCCGCGCACGCGAGGGCTGCTCTGCAAGCGCGGGCGCGCGCCCAGGATCGCCGCGCTGCCGGCGCTGCCGCTGCTGCCGCGCCTGCGCTTCCTGTACCTGCAGGAGAACGGCCTGCGGCGCCTCGCGCCGCTGAATGCGGCGCCCGCGCTGCGCCTGCTCAACCTGTCGTTCAACGCGCTGGCCGGCGCGGCGGGCGCGCTGGCCGCGCTCGCGCCCGCCGCGGCCTCGCTGGCCGAGCTGGACCTCGCTGGCAACCCGCTGGACGCCGAACCGGGGTGCGCCCGGGCCCGTCCCGGCGCCGGCGCCGTCCGGCGGCCGTCAGTGCCATGCTGGCCGATTACGGCAGGCGGTCTGCCAAACAACAATAATGTTTTGTATCGGCCTCTGTCGGCATTGCTGCAACACGAGCTAGGCATCACAGATCTTCCTCCCAGGTCCATCTTCCTTTTCGAACCAACCATAAGCATGCTGCGCGTACCCTTGCAGTCCGCACTGCGCGTCCTGCGCAGCATGTTCGAGGCATGCGCAAGCGCCAAGCGCCTCACGCCCTGGCCGCCAGCCCCACCGCATGCGCCAGCCCGATTGCATGCGCCAGCCCCACTTGACGCGGAAGCCTCACTGCACGCGCACAGGTACCCGGCGCTGCGCGCGCTCGTGCTGCCGGGGCTGCGGCGCGATCACAGCCATGCGCGCGTGCCGGAAACCGAGCGCCGCCGCCGCAGCGCCGCCGCGCTCGCCGCGTCACCCGCCGCGCTGCTCGCGCTGCGCCGCCTGCGCTGCGCGCTGCCGCGGCCCGCTCTCGCTGGTTGCCCCCGCGGCGCCTCAGAGCCCGCCTGGGCAGCGTGCAATGCGGCTGCCGCAGGGCTGTCGCCGTCCGCATGCAGCTGCCCACGTGTGCTGTGCGCTCTCATGCGCTGTCACCTGAGCGGAAGTGCATATCGATGCCTCCTGGTTGAGCTGCAGCGTGCCCTGGCATGCGCGCGCACCACTAGCGGTCTGGTTACCGTGCATAGCTGATCGTTGGAGTGCAGCTGCGAGGCTGATCCGGGCGAGCGCGCCGCAGATATCACCACGGACGCGCCCGGCGTGCTGCGGGCGCTGGCACGGCGGCAATGGGCGGCGCCCCCGCCTGCATGCGCCGCCTGCTGGCCACCAGGCGCCGGCGCACCTGCAGCCGCATGCCGGCCTGGCTACGACCCCGCGCCCTGCGGCAGTGTCCCTAACAGCAGAGGTACTGCCTTGCCGCGCATGCGCTGGCCGGCGAGCGAAGCGGGGGGGCGCGACGGCGCCGCAGGCTCCGGCCCCGACGCCATTGCAAGCGGCGGAGACCCTGCCCCTGACCCGGACCCTGCCTGGGCGCGCGCCACACTAGCGGCGCTGGTGGCCTTGCAGGCCGCGCAGCAGGGCCGGCTGGCGGAGGCCGCACGGCAGCGGCACCTGGCGCCGGCCTGGGGCGCGGCGGCTGGCGAGGGGGCAGGGGCACAAGGGGGTCAGGGTCGCGGGGCAGGGTTGCGGCAGGACATGGGCGTGAGAGGGTCGCCGGGCGGCTGCCGTGGCTGCGAGGAGTTTGACGCCATCGCGCCCTGGCTGCCGCCTGCAGCAGGTGCGAGCTTCTGTCCAACCAGGTAGGGTGAGAAAGCAAACGCCGCGCTCCAATCACGCCCTGATCTGCCATCTGCCACCAAAGCGCATGCATGAGGTGGACTAGCACACGGCTGACACACGCCGCAGGTTGCTCTGGCGGCGGGGCTGCGCGCATGCCTGCGCGCAGCCGGCGCGCCACTGCGCCTCACCCGCGCGCGCGCGGCAGGCGGGGCGGGCTGGGCGGCGTCGGTGGACGACTGGCACGCCGCGGCGCGGCACGGCCTGGCCGCGCTGCACTTCCGGCAGCTGGCGCTCGCGCCGCTCACCGCGCACCAGGCGGGGCCCGCGCCGCGCATGTGGTCGCAGGGCCGGGGGAACGCTGCTGCTTGTGGCGCGCCTGAGTGTTTGACGTGCTTTAGGCAACTGCCTGCCTGGCGGCCGTCCCGTGGCATGCCAGGGAGCAGAGCAGCGCGCCGCGCCGCTGCGCACGCAGTCGCGTGGGCGCACCGCCTCCGTAGCAGCGCATGTGTCCTTGGCTTACGTCCTCCTGGCACTCTCGCAGGGCGTCCTGACGCGCGGCCCGGTGTTGCATGCAGCCGCCGCGCGCGCGGCCGCGGCGGTGCGCGTGCTGGCGGCCTGGCGAGGCTGGCGCGCAGCCCGCGGCCGGGCCGCTTCGCGCGCGGCCGAGGCTGGGGCCGCTGCAGCGGCCGAGAAAGCGGCAGCGCGGTTGGCCGCGGCGGCCACCATCCAGGCCGCGTGGCGCGCGCGGCGCGCGCGCGCGGCCGCGGCTGCTCTGGCGGCAGACCGCACTGCCGGCGCGGCACGCGTTGCTGCTGCGCGCGACGTGCGTGCGGCAGCGGGGGCGGCGGCGGCGGCGGCGGCGGCGGCGGCGGCGGCGGCGGCGGCGGCGGTGCTCATTCAGGTACCGCGCATGGGGCAGCGAAAGGGGAGGGCTCTCCTGGCTGCTGCTTACGTAAAAAAGAAAAGCACTTGGGGAAGCTGTCTGGTGTGTCCCGGGGGGGGCCAGCGCGACCTTGCGGCTGTGGGCGGGCGCGGTGTGGCCCTGCGCGCTGCATGGGGCAGGGGCTGCAAGCAGGGGTACCCCTCGACTGCACAGAGCACGTTGTGAAGAGGGGTGTGTAGCTGGTCCAGTGCGGGACACCTCGAAGCCTGCTGGCAGGTTGTGGCTGTCGGCATGCATGCAGGTGAACGAGCTAGCTGCAGAAGCTGGGAGTAGTGCAGGAATCCTGGGCTGCGCCAGGCCGCGGTGCGTGGCTGGCGCGTGCGGCGGCGCGTGGCCGCGGCGCGCCAGAGCGCGCGCGCGGATGCCGGCAGCGACGGCGAGGGGCCGGACGAGCCCGGCGGAGACGACGACCCGGACCGCTGGCTGCCGTCTGGGTGGCGCCTGGATGCCGCTGCTGGTGGCGGCGGCCGCGGCGGCGAGGCCGCCCCAACCAGCCTGCGCGGCGCTGGGCTCGAGGGCGAGCGCAGGTCATGGCTGGAGGCCGAGCACCGCGCAGGGCCGGAGAGCGCGCCGCAGCATGGAGACGCGGACAACGCGGGGCGTGCTGCCGGGGCGGACCCCGAGCGCTGGCGTGCGCACGCGGCGGCGGGCGCCCAGGTCGGCGCAGTCGACCCGGCGACAAGCGGGGGTGGCCCCGCCAGCGCGGCGGCGCACGACGGCAGGGGCGGCCGGGACGAGGTGCAGACACATGCCCGGTGCCTAAGGCGCTCAGTGCAAGCCAGGCAGCTTTACATGGGCGCCTGGGCCGCAACGCGGGCTGCGATGCTATGCGGATCGTTCTATGCACTACCCGCATCTCTGGACACGCACTGGCTAGAGTCATAGTGCGGTGTGTGGAAATCGCTTCAAGCAAATGCTTCTTTAGCTTGCACTCACGCATGGGGGCCCCTGTACTGCTGGGATGGACGATACGCTGGATGAGCATGTCCGCTTCCGGCTCTCCCGGCCGACGCCCACGTGCGCGCGCGCAGGAGGCCGTAGCGGCGCTGATGGCCTGCAAGTTGTTGAAGGTGCGCGCCTGTGCGCACGGCGCTGCTCTCCTTGCGCGTCCTTTTCAACGCCTGCAGCAGCTCGCCGTCAGCGTACTCACCAGCAGCGCGTCGAGCTGTGGCTTGTCCTGCGCAGCGTGCAGCAGGCCTCGCTTGAGCAACTTGCGTGCAAACAGGCACTGACAGCAGGCGCTGGTGCACACTCTATGCTGATCAACAAACTGCGCCTAAAGGTTCTCGTGCAACACTTGGCGTATCTCTTCTTCTGCGACAGTGGCCTGGAGAGTCTCCGTGCGTGCCTGACCACCTGCAACCATTTCAGCAACCGTAGCGTCACCAGCCTTACTGCATCGAAACCGGAAGGAAGCACCCAAACGCAAGCAGGAGCAGCGCACCTGTGCCTGCCGAAGGACCACCGAGCTAGGCGCGCCAGAGGAACAGGCGTGCGGAGAGCGTGGGCGCAGCTATTCGTTCTAGCAGAACAGCGGCCCACATCTGTTCTGGCGATGCCACACTGGCAACGCCAGTCTGGCATACAACAAGGGAGGGTGATCGATGAACCAATAAATGGGCAGGCAAGAGGTTTGCCTGGGCGTAACGGCGGGCCCTTTTAGCAGGTTGGGAAAACTCTGGGCAACGGCAGAGCATGTTTTTCGGCATTTTGACCTTCAAAACAATGGCCAGGAATTTGAGCCTTAAAACAACGGCAGTGTGCTGCTCAGCCCCTCCTAAGCTGTCTGTAAAACTTTCTGGACATTTTAAGCTAGACAACCTGAAAACATAAAAAGGTAACTTCAAAGCATTGGCATTGTGCTGCCCAGCATCCTCCTAACCTGTTTGTCAGGACGTCTGGACGTGCTGAAATAGACAACCCGATAACACATGAAAAGGTAGCTACTGGAACAGCGCTGCCGTGTCCCAGGCCTGCATAGGGCCTATTTCCTCCCCGGGCACCACCGTAGCACGGGCGTCAGGCACAAGCCCGGGGTGCAGCTCAGCTTGCACGTCAAAGCCGTCCCAGTTGCCCATGAGGAGCTCTGTAAAAGAAGCGGGCTCCTCCCCCCGGGACAGCGCCGCGTCTGCCGCGAGGTCGGCCGCCTCCTTGGAGAGCGGCGCCAGGCGCTTGGCCAGCGCCTCCAGCTCAGCAACGAGCTCCTCGCCACTCGGGCTCGCCTCCTGATCGCTGCCCTCCTCGTTGTCGCTCTCCTCGCTGGCGGCCGCGCTGGGCGCGCGCCGCTTGCTGGCCCCGCGCGCCTCGTTGTGCAGCGCCCGCTTGACGGTCGCGAGCTTGCCGATGGTGTCGGGGTCGAGCCGCTTGCGACGCTCGGACGGGCACCAGCCGAAGTCGCTGAACGTCTGCTCCACCGAGGCGGAGTGTGGCACCACGCTGAACAGCACCTCGGCGAGCACGGCGAGCTCAGCATTGCCGGCGTACTTGACGCCCCGCCACCACGCCGTCGCGTTGAAAAACTCGCCGCCGTGGGCCATGTCGTAGGGCGCGAAGCCCGTGATGTACTTGATAAACTCGTGCATGCAGCGCTTGGCGACCTGCGGTGCGCCAGACAAAGGGTCGGCGCGCGGGTCGGGCACGGCCGAACAGCGCCACGGCAGCGGGGCCTGCTTCGAGAGGTCAGGAAGGGCTGACAGTGCCCGCACCTCGAGTGAAGCGCCCCGCCGCTGGAGCAGCTTGGCCACGTGCACAGCCAGCGCATCGAACGGCTTGCCCTCCGGCAGCGCCACGCGCTTGAAGCGCGGGTCCAGCGCGAGCGCCAGGCGGCCCGAGAGGTTGTCCATCTGCGCCACGCGCCGGCTGTAGGCCTTCGCAATGTGCCGCGCAGCGCCTGTCGAGGCAGAAGGGTGTGGAATGCGTGTCAGTTGCGCTCCACTCTCCGAAGGCAGGTCTCTATGTCACTTAAAAAGACGAGACAGAAGGGTGTGCAGAGCGTGTCAGTTGCGCTCCACTCTCCGAAGGCAGGCCTCTATGTCAGTGAAAAGAGGGCGGTGCGCGCACCAAAGGGCAGCCGAGAGATCTGCCTGAGCAGCTCCTGGCCCAGGTACACCCAGTAGCGGGTCGCGTCGGCGAGCGTGGCGTCGTCCGCCTGCATGGCCATGATGACGGCGCTGAAGGGCGCCAGCAGGGCGTTGAGCAACTCGAGGTCGCCCCAGAATGCCGAGCTGTGCAGCGCCTCTGCCACAGCCGCGCTGATGTCGGCAGCGCCTTCCTCCGCGACCTGCGTTGGCAGGAGGGACTTGATAAATGAGAACGACAGACTTCCGCCTCGTCATATAATCCGATTTGTTTCTGGAGACGCGCCTGCGTCAGCGCTGGGCGCAGCGCGGCGACGGACTGCAGCATGCGCTGCACGGACGTGATGAGCTGCACGGATGTGCGCGTCGTGTCTGCGGACACCAGGCCGGACGTGATCTGCAGCGCCTGGGCCTTGGCGCTGAGCCGCTCGCGCGCGGTGTGGCTGTGGCGGAAGAGCGAGACAACGCGCTGGCACTTGGCCACGAGGCCGCTCGCCCATGCGTAGGTCAGGATGGACGCCACCACATGCGCGAAGCCATGCATCGCGCACCTGCATCATGCACCTCAACATTTAGGCACAGATGGGGGCGTCGGAGTCAGTGGGGCGGGTTTCGCTAGGATGTGGGAGCTTGGCCAAGCTCGGTGGCCAAAAGAGCTGGCGCGGCCACAATCAAGTCTGGTCTGGAGGGCTGGGGAACGCACGGCAGGTCGAGGATGTGCTGGTAGCCCTCCGTGCGTGTAAGCCCCGCGCGTGCCGCCTTCATCGCCGCCGCGTTGCCGGTCACGAGCGCAGCCACCTTCTTGGCGCCGACCAGGTCAATCCAGGCCTTGAAGCGCTCTGCGACCCGGTCATAATATAATCAAGTTGGCGCCGCGCTGAGGGGCTTGAGTGCAGAAGTGAAGGTTACAGGGTCGGCGTGTGGCGCACCGGTGAGGTCCGCGGCGGTGTGCTGCCCCAGGGAGAGGTCCTCCACGGCCAGCACGTGCACGGTGCGGTCGGGGAAGAGCACGTTGACTGCGTAAAGGGTCTGTCCCCGCGCGTTCGTCCGCCCATCGAGCGCGATGGTGAGCTTGCCGCTCCGCTCGAGGCGGGCCTTGAAGGCCAGCTGGACGCGCGTGAACTCCTCCGTCAGCAGCGTCGTCCTCAGGGCCTCCCGGCCTGCGCGGCAGAGTCGTCGGTTAGCCACTCTGCTCTGCGCCACGCAGTAAGCTGGCAGGACAACTCAGGAAGCAAAGCGTGAAAGGAGTGCGCACTCGGCAGAGCGTAGCTGGGCCGCAGCAGGCTCACGAGGCGGCGGAGCTGCGGGTTGTCCACCAGCCGGAACGGGGTGCCGCTGGTGACGCACGCGCGCAGCAGCTCTTTGTTGGCCTGCTGAGCGACGGCGGAGGGCAGTGCCAAGTCCACGACGCGGGACGGGGTCTCCTGGCCGGCTGCGCTGCCGCCGGTGAGGATGCGCTGCTTCTTGGGCAGCGGACGCGGCTCGTTGGCGACGCGGGCCATCTCTGTGGCGCGCGTTTGCTCCGGCACTTTGCTGCACGTTGTCAGGATGTGCTTGGCCAGGTTGTCGTCGCGGCCCAGGAGGTCTGTCGCGCAGTACTTGCAGGTCCACCACCAGCGGTTGTTCTTGACGGGCTTGGCGACGTTCCTGGTGAAGTGGCTCGTGATGCAGTCCAGCGGGCGCCCCGCCTTCCTTGGCCCTCCGCCGCTGCCAGGCTCGCTGCTCATGGTGCAGGTGGGCGCCAGTTGATGTGCGCTTTCAAACAGTGTGGCAGTGAGGCAGAATTTCGGGCAGAACCCTGCCATGTACCCCGGCAGGGTGCTGCCCGAGTTCTGCCCGCCTTCTGCCCCGAGCGCACACCAAGAGGCGCCCACCATGAACTGGGGCCCACCATGAACAGCTAGCCAGGCAGCGTCGTAGGGCCAAGGAAGGCGGGGCGGCCGTTGGACTGCATCACAAGCCACTCTTCACTGGAATAGTCGCCAAGCCCGCAAAGAACAACCGCTGCTGGTGGACCTGCCTGTACTGGCGAAGCAGACCTCCTGGGTCGCGACGACAACCTGACCAAGCACGTCCAGACAACGTGCCCAAAGCGCCGGAGCAAACGCGCACAGTGGAGATGACCTGCATCATCAACGAGCCGCATCCACTGCCCAAGAAGCTGCGCCTGTGCTGCGCTGCGGCAGCTAACTCTTATGTCTTTTTGGGTATCTAGATCAATACGTCCAGAAAGCCTCGACAAACAGGTGAGGAGGATGCTGGGCAGCACACTGCCATTGCTGAGAATGCTGAATGAATGACAACCGTGGATCGGCCAGCTGAAAAACATGCTCTGCCGTTCTGCTCAGGCTTTTGCCAATCTGCCAAAAGGGCCCGCCGTTCTGCCTAGACCTCACAGCCTTCTGCCTGCCACACGCATTCAGATGCACATTTGAATGCGCGAGTGAGCTAACCCCGGGGTTTGGGGCATATGTTCCTGCGAAAGTCTGCCTGGAACTCGGGCAAGCCTGCCACATCAGATAAATCGTGAAAGTGTGTCATACAAGTAGCATTGCCAAAGGCCTGCTGTTGGCATGCCCGCGATGGCCGCTCAGCCAGTAACCACTCCAGCACCTATGCATATGGCACAGCAGATCGAAGAGGCCAGGCGGAGCAGCGATGGTACTTGTGCGTCCAGCCCACCGACGCAGCAGACGGTGCGCTCCTATTTTCCCTGGTTCCTTTGTGGCTGTCCAAGCATCAAGGCACGCGCGCTTGAGCTGAAGCCAACTCTGCGTGTGCAGGAGGCGGCTGCGAGGGGCTGTGGCAGCGCCACTGAGAGCGCCAGCGCGCCAGCACCACAAGCCGTGCGCTTGTGCCTGCACACTCGTGCTTCAAGTTGCCTTGTAAGGCTTGCGCCTGCCACAGAATGGGGCAGTAAGGGCCGTTGCCTGCTGGACGGCAGGAGGAGCAGGCGGGAGGCGCCGGCGAGGGCGGGGTAGACAGGCGCCTGCGCCGCAAGGAGATCAACAGGAACTCCGCACGGCGCGGGCGCGTGAAGCGGGCGGAGGAGACCAGCAGTCTGCGCCGCCAGGTGCGCGGCGGGGCCGTGGGGCACACAGAGCTGAGAGCGCCTGCCTGGACGCCGCTCTGGCTCGCTCGACTGCTCACGTTGGCCTCAGCAAGTGACACGCAGGATCACAGGACTGAGCCACTGGTGTGGTGTGCTGACCGAGGCGGGCGCAGCAGGTGGCGGCGCTGCGGTGGGAGAACAGCATGTTGCTCAGCTTTGCGACCAAGCTGCGGCAGGAGAAGCGCGAGCTGGAGATCTGTCAGGCGCTGCTGTCGGCTGAGAACCTGCGGCTTGCGGCGCGCCTGGGCCCGCAGCCGGACCCGGCGCTCACCAGGAGAGAGGCCTAGGGGACCAGGGTGACCTTGGTTTTGCTACTCCCTGTGTGCTGCAGTTTGTTTTCACGTGTGTATGACTATTGGTGAGCCAGAGTGATTGTTTTCAGCCACTGCTGCCTGCCTAATGCGAGTGCGACGTGCTGGGCTTGTTCGCCGGCATGCAAGAAGCGCTTGCTTTACCTGTTGTTTCTGCTGCTCCCAGGTGCAGCACCCTGCGCCTCTCCTGGCTAACAGTGAAGCAAAGAGCACCAAGCAGGCCCGTACTGCGCGTCATCCAGTCATGCTACCTGTAAAGCACGGCACCCAGTGCCATAGCCAGCGCCCCTCGGCACAAGGTAGAACGCTGCTGCCAGCCTCCCACACCATGGTATTACACTGATGTTGCGCGCCGCGACATGCCTGCGCTCCTTTCCCGGCCGTCGCCTCATACGTGTACAGGTATTCTCACAACCCCCCATGTAGCACAGTGCCTGCCATCATGCGCCCTGGTGTACACAGCCCTGCTCCGTGCCGCCGGCCGGCCAGCGCCCATCCGCCGGCGCGCATTACAAGACCTCCCACTCCTCGGCGCCGCTGCGCGCGCGCTCCGCGGCGGGCGGCGCCGCGTGCGCGCCGGGCCTGCGCCCGCCCGGCGCCGCCGCCGCGTCCACGAGCTCGCCCTCCTCGCCGTCGGGCGGGCGCGCCGCCGGCGCGCCCGCCTCCTCCGGCTCGGCGCACGCGTCCGCCGGGTCGCCGCCGCGCCTGGCGCGCCGCCGCGGGTCAGCGCGCTCCCAGCGCAGAGCGCTGCCAGCCTGCTGCTACCGGCCCTGTGCGCACTCACGGATGAGGCGGTCGCCTGGCGCGCCAAGAGCAACCAGTGCAGCACGGACTGCCTCGCACCGAAGGACGCTTTTGGGGGTCAAATCAGTTGTCCAAGGCGGCGGGCCCGCGTGCAACGCGAGCCTCACGTCCCAACAGGCGGAGGTTGCTGGGTGCACGAGCGCTGGTGCAGTCCGACCACCGGTACCCGCTACCTACCCATCACGCGACACGCATGGGTGGACAGGCATCAAGCAGCCAGCTGCGCGCACCAGGCGCCAGGCTCGTCGCAGGGCGCGTGCTCGGCGACGCTCAGCAGCGGCGCGCCGCCGGCCGCCGCCTCCAGCGCCGCCAGCCGCGTGGCCAGGTCCCGGAACTCGCCTGCGCGCGCAGGCGCCGCGCACCTCAGCTCACATGCACGCTCACAGTCGTGCATGTGAGCCGTGCCCATCGACAGAATCTGCATGTGGGAGTGCATACGCACAGCCAGGCCCACCTCTGCAGAACAGTGACCCGCTTCATTGCCGATCGACGCTATCCAGGACCATGACTCCAGCGATGCAGGAAGCACGTATTCCTGCAGACTGCAGCCCGTCCTGGCCGTTTCCGCAGCAGCTGCCGCCCAACACAGCAAGCCTGCGCTCTGCCCACACACGCCGACCGGACCAGGCAGCGCGGGCACACTGCACGCCACCAGGACGCCCAGGACTGCAGCCGCCGCCCGGCACCATGTCTCAGGCGCCGGCCAGTGCCAAACCAGGCGCACCGAGCGTGCGGCAGTAGAATGCAATGGCGAGCGAGGGGTCAATGTTGGCCAGCGGCATCATGCGCAGCACGCCGCAGAAGTACGTCTCCGGGTCCTGCTCGCCGCCGGCCTGCGCGCCCGCCCGCCATTGCTCCGGCCAGCGGCTGGGCCCTTGGTCGCCGCCCCGCGCCCTCCCGGCGCCGAGCGCCGGGCGCCTCTGACAAGAGTGAATGTGAACAGGGCCTGCGGCTTCATGGAAGAAGGGCTGGACGCCCGTCTGCATCTGTGGGCCTACAAAACTCAACCACCTCATGACCGCAGCCAGCACATAAAATCACACGGCAGAAGGAGTGGCAAGCGTTACACGCGCGCACCTCCTGCACCTCGTGCGGGTCGAGGAACAGCACGTGGCCGCCCTGGGCGCCCACGAAGAGCAGCGAGCTGGACGGCCGGCCGCCCAGCAGCCCGCAGCTCTGCGGCCAGGCCAGCAGCGCGCGCAGTTGCTCGCAGTAGCGCGGGTTCAGCTGCGCGCCCGGCAAGCAAAGGCCATAACCATGCAGCCCCGCCAAATATACAGTATACGCTATAATCGCGTGGCCCCGCCGATTGAAGAAGCAGCTTTACGTGCGCGCGGCGCTGTGCGAGAGCAGCGCGGGGCAGGCTTGGCAGCAGGGCGGGCATCAGGGTGCGCTGACAGCCGCCCAGCAGTCTGCTGGGCATCAGGTCAGCTCTGCCGTAGATGAAAGAGCAGCGGGCGGCAAGGAGCGGTCGGCATGGCCCTCCTTCACCATGGTGCTGCGCTGTGGAGAACAGCTGGCGGCTGCAGCAGCAGCCCGCGCGTGCCGGGCTGCCCAGTGCGTCTCCGCTCTCGCCGCATGGCCTCTCGAAATGCAAAGCCGGGGCGCAGGTACGGCGGCGGACGCACTGCGGCGGCGCACCTTGCCGTGCAGGCCCAGCATCAGCGGTACCAGCAACAGCAGCCCCGGCGCATCCGCCGCGGCGCCCCCGGCCGCGGGCGCGCCGCCGGGCGCGCCGCGGCCTGCAGCATCCGCGGCGCCGGCGTCGGCGCGGGGGGACGCGGCCGCGGCCGCAGGCGCGCCCGCAGGCGCCGCCGGCGGCAGCGCGTCGCTCGCGGCGGCGGCAGGCGCGGCCTCGAACTCCGCCTCGACCCTGCATATGCTGGCATGCTGAGGCGCGGGGCTCCAGTGAACGAGCCAGGTGCTGGCTGGAACCCGCGGTGGCAGATATTCCGTCGGTTGCTCCCTTGGCCGCCGCATGGCTGGCGACAGCAGCGCCATCTTGCGTGTCGCAACATGCATCAGGCGCGCCACAACATGTGCGGGCCGAGCTACAGCAGGGCTCACAAGGGCAAGCGCGGCTGCAGAGTGGCGTGGGCGCGCAAAGTGCATCCGGTAGGGTCTGCTGAAGGCACTGCGGGACGGGCGCGGGCCGCACTCAGAGGTGGCGAGCACGGGCGCGCCGCCGCCAGCAGTGGCTACCACGCGCACGCGCAGGCCGCCTGGGCGCCGCTGCCGGCACAGCGCCTCCAGCGTGTGGCACAGCGTGGAGGGGCCCAGCCAGTGCCCCGGGACCACCCTGCGCGCGCACAGCTGGACACGTTCGCCAGGCTGTGCTGCTGGCTCTCGCGCAGGGGTTGGCCAGGTTTTGCTTTTGAGCTCTTTCACATGGGGTCGCAGCGCCGCGGGGCGCATGCGGCGCCCCTGGGGACCCCCCCACTGCGCTCTCAGCACCGTGTGCACGTGCGGGCCCCGCCAGCCGCGCACAGGGAGCGCTTGCGGCCTGCGCGCTGCGCGCCACCGCCGGCACAGCGCGCCGCACGACGCCCGCCGCGGGAGCGCACCCGTGCGCGCGCCCAGCCTCACACAGGCTGTGGATGGAGAAGGGGTGCGGCTCCAGGCCCGGCCGGTCCCAGAACCAGGCCAGCAGCGCGGCCACGGCCGGCGCCTGCGCCGGCAGCGCCTCGCCGCGCCGCCGCCGCCACGCGCGCCCGGCCACGTGCCGCGCGAGCGCCTGCCGGGGCCAGAATCCTGTAGGGCTGCAGTGTCCGTGCCCGGTAGAATGCGCTTGTTGTGCAGCGCTAACTGGGACAAGCAGTGCGGCCTGGCCTCCGCAGCCATTTTGTGTGTAAGCGCCTCAGCAGTCAAACAAATGTCAGGTTCCTCGCACCACAAGTGAGCAGCCTGCTCCCGACCCAGCTTGCGAGCCGCCGGGCGCGGGGCGTCGCGCCTGCGCCATGAGCGCCTGCCCGCTGCGCAGCGTGCAGCCCCAGCCGACGTCGCTCGTCAGCCCGGACTCGCCTGCGGCGCGCGCCGCTCCCCGCAGTCACGCAAGCACAAAGAGCACGACACGAGCTGCTGGCTGGCATGGAGCGGCCGGCCGCGCCGCGCACCAATGGGCGGGAAGTCGCGCCGGTAGGTCATCCAGACGCAGGACTCAAAGTCGCGCCGCACTGCCTCCAGCACCTGCACCGCCGCGCGCCCAGCGCAGTCTGCGCGTGCTCCGGTTCCGAGAAGGTGCGGGCGCGGCGCGGTGCGGGCGCGCGCCTCCTGATCCAGCGAAGGGCCGCTGCCGTCCTCCGCCCGCGCCGCCGGCTCGGGGTTCTGGTAGCAGGCGCCCAGCAGCCAGAGCGGCTCGGCTGATGCGGGGAGCGCGGTCGTGCCCTGGCCCCGGACGTGAGCAGACCGTCAGGCGTGCGGGGCTGTTGATCAGCGCTCTTGTGCTCCATCACCGCGCGCGCGCCGCTGGTTGCTAGCACTGACCTTGAAGCAGTTTGCAACAGTGTGTTAAGGCTTGGAAGGGGCCTCCCAGCCTGGCTGGGCGCCAGACTCACATCCAGCGCTGTGTTGCGCACAGGTGCTGCCATCAAGCGCCCCGACTGGCAAGGTGGGTACGCAGGAGGAGCGGCCTTCACCTGCAGGTAGTCCTGCAGTTGGCGGAGCCCCAGGGTGTGCGCCATGCTGTAGTACGTGCTCGACAGCCCCAGCCGCAGTTGTTTTATGAGGTTGAGCCTCTGTGCACGGCCGGCCGGCTCAGCGAGGTCAGCGGCACGCGCCATTGGGCGGGAGCGCTGCAGATTGGCGCCAGGCCTGACACATGAACTGGTGTGGGCTCTGGCGCGTGGGGTGGATTATAAGCGCGACATCGGTCCAGGGAGAGATGGCTCCGTTGTTTTAGGCGACTTACCTGGCGAGCCAAGTTAGGTCGTCTCACCCTGATCAAAGTTCAGGGTGAGGTGGGTTACACCGCAACTCCTGCCTGCCTTGGCAGCCTCCCTCCTCCCCAACTTGGTGTTTCGACACTGCAGCTGCCCGCACCGCCACAACCTCACGTACCCGCAGTCATGGAGGAGATAATGAAAAAGCGGCAGAAGGAGGCAGATGACGCGTATGAGGCTATGTGGGATGGGGGCAGGGGCTCGCACCACCCGGACTACGACCCCACGGCCGCCGGCGACGACATCGTGAAGGGCAGCCGCGCCACGGACGAGCTGTACAACGCGATCGTGAAGAACGACATTCAAAAGGTGTATGAGAAGATTGAGGAGGGCGCAGAAGTCAACTTTGTATTCCAGCGGGCATACAGGTCACAAGAGGGCTACGCGCCACTCATGGTCGCAGCCCACCGGTGCGCTGCGCCGCTGGCAGAGTGCTTGTTCAGGCTGCCAAGGGTCCCTCCACAAAGCATACGCGTAGGAGACGCGCGCCAGCGTCTGCGCAGGGGCAGGTACGAGTGCGCGCGTGCGCTGCTGCGTGCTGGCGCAGACCCCAACTACACCAATGGCGGCCACGACCTGGCAGTGTTCTGGGCGATCGATGGCGGCGTGGACATGACGCGCCTGCTGCACGAGTGCGGACCCTCTGAGCGCGCTGCTGCTGGAAGTGCGTGCTTGTGCTGGGCAGAACGCGCACGGCGCTTGTCGAATTGCAAGCTCCCCACACACGTGCCCCTGCTGCACACGCCATGCTTCGCCTGCACCATCAACCAAGTTTGCGTGCATGTTGCGGCAATAAGACAGCCAGGCTACCCCCTCGCCTGCCAGGCACCACCAAACTGCGCTCTAATACGGTGGCCCACGTACCCACGGCGCTGACCGCTGCAGTCAGCTGAAGCGCTAGCTTCCACAGCCTTGGCCGCGGCAGTCGCAGCAGGCCCGACGGCAGCAGGCGCGGCAAGGACATGGAGGCACTGGTGCTGCAGTATCTGGCGCCAGACACCAGCAATCAGCAAACGGCCCATGCTGCTGCGGCGCTCCAGAGTTCTGTAGCCGGAAAATGCAGCCCAACTGCGCCCGGCGCCGGCAGGTACGGCGCGGACCTGGACGCGCGGACGCCCAAGGGCTGGACGCCGCTGAGCTACGCGGTGGCCAAGGGCAAGTACGGCGCGACGGAGGAGAAGGGCATCTACCCCGAGGTCCGCCCCAGCCCTGCCACCGCCCCGCGCCTGGCCGGGCTTCCTTGGGAGGCGCTCCAGGCGTGCCTGAGCGTGCACGCACCCACCAGAAGCCTGCCCCTGGCCTGGCGCCGGCAGCATTCGCAGGCGGGCAAGAGGCGTCGCTGGCAGGCGTCCTGTCGGACAAAGCTAGAATGTGATCAGCGAGCACAGGGGCGCATGTCCATGTTTGTTGCAAGCCCGGGGGCCTCCCTCCACCACCGCGTTCGGGAAGCAGCCCCGCGCTTAGGAGCGGAGCACGAGGCACTCGTAGGCTGCCTGCGTGTGTGCGCATTGCGTTAACACCAGCATTGGGAACAATCCTTTGCAACAGGCTGCAGCGCGTGCGCGGCCCATGCCCCGCGCAGGACGTGCGGCCCATGTTGCACAGCATGTGCAGCCCGTGCCGCACAGCATGCGCGGCCCATGCCCAGTGTCGAGTGCGGCCCGTGCGCCGCGCAGGACGTGCTCAAGTACTACGGCGCGACCACGTACGGCGACGGCCCAGAGGCGCTGGGGCAGCGCAGCCCGCGCGAGAGCTTCAACCTGGCGGCCGACGCGCAGGCGGCAGTGCACCCCTGCTATGGCACCCGCAGCCAACAGAACCCACCCCTTCACTCTTTCAGGGCAGGCACATGCATGCCAGTGCCGCTTATGTGCTGCTCACATAGGCTGATATGGTCTTGGCAACCTGGCAACACTTGTGGGTTGCATCATTGCGGCATCCCTCGTTGCACGGGAGAGGCTTCCTGGCGGCTCACGGGTAATGCTCTGTGCGGAGGCAGAGGTGAGGTGGTATATAACACATGCAACATATGCACTTGTCAGGGCTTGCGGGAGAGCTGTGCTCATGTTTTTGTAAAAGCACAAGCCACTTTGCACGTTCTGGGAGAAGTTGGTGCCGCGAGGCTGACCGGCACACTGCTTCTACTCCTTCACACTGAGCTACACATTGGTGTGCAACAGGACCATGCATGTGGTACCCTCTGACCTATGGCAGACGCACATGGCCTTGTTTAAATGCATGCTGACCTACAAACGGACACGAACCCTGACAAGCGCACATCGACGCATGTTGGCCCACACAGATCGCCAGAACTGCGCATGCCCAACCGTATAAAAAGTGCTGCACAAGAAAACAATATAATCCTACACCTAAGCTTTGCAAGCACAGCCAGGCGGGCCCTAGGCCGCCAGCAGCTCTGCCTGCCGTCCACGCTCGGCATGCGCCAGGCCGTGAGCGCCGCCCTGCTCCCGCGAGCCCGCATCAGCATCCTGCAAGCACGCAAGCTGCCTGGGCGCCAGCGCGCGCTGCAGCCCGCCTCCCGCCGCGCCGGCGCTCGCGGCGCTCGGCGACAGCACCGCCGCGGCCTCGACAGCCGCCTGGTACTTACGCCGCCACTCGTGCGCCGCCGCCTGCGCGCCGCACATTCGGTTCAGGCAGACCTCTGCGCTCTGCCGCCCTCGCGCGCCTCTGCCCGGAGTCCCTTTACAAGCTCATGGGTTGGGCCAGCGCTGAGGCAAGATACGCTGCTTAATGCTTGCGCGGCTGCCCGCGCGCATGGGCATTGGCGCCCAACGTAGTACCTGACAGGGACACCCGCCTGCATGCACGCACCGGATCCATCTGCACTATCGACGTGGCCCTGGTCTCTCCCAGACTTTGAGCCACATTCTTACCAGCTGATGGTGAGGTCTGCAGGCGTGCGCTGCAGCTCACACACCGGGCCCTCTGTGGAGCAGAGCAGCGTGGCGCCAGTGTCATGCCGGCAGGCAGTGCTTGGAGCTGCGCGCGCGCCTGCGCTGCAACCGCCGCTGCCTCCTGCGCCGTGCGGGCGGCCTCCAGGCTAGCCGCCTGCTCGGCGAGCGCCGCCGCCGCGCGCCGCGAGCGCGACGCGTCTGCCTGCAGCCGTTCAGCCGCGTCGCCCGCGGCCGCCAGGCAGCGTGCGGCCTCCGTGCGCGCCGCGGCCACCTCCCTACCGCACGGGACAGGGGTGAGCACTGCGAGGACTGTCTGGGGTGCGGCGTCATCCATGTGCCTGTGTCTGTGCTTTCACAGGCTTTGCTTCCGAGCAGAGCTGTCGACCAGGGTACGGCTGAGAATGGGGTAGGGTAGGCTGCTGCTGCACACCGCTCCCGTGTGGCCAGGCGCGTGGCCAGCGCGGCCTGCTCGCGCCCGGCCCGGGCGGCGGCGGCGGCGGCCTCCGCGAACGCGGCGGCGCGGCCGCGGTCGCGCTCCAGCGCGATGTCGGCCTGCGCGCGCAGCTCCTCGCGCAGCGTCTCCAGCTCCTCGCCGCGCCTGCGCGCGGTGCGCTGGCCCCGCGGTCACCGGGCCTGTGCTTGTTGTGCTTGTGGGGTAGTAGGCGTACAGAGCATGACGAGCCATCCCTATCAAGCATGTTTTGTCAGGAGGCGACAGTTGTGGCCGCGCCGCTGCTGCGCGAGGTCGGCCGCCTGCGCGGCCTCGCTCTGCGACGAGGCGCGCAGCGCGTCGGCCGCGGCGGCCGCCTCGGCGCGGCCGGCGGCCAGCGCGGCCCCCGCATCCGCCGCAGCTGCGCGCGCGTCCGCGGCTTCTGCCTCCAGTGCCGCGCAGCGCGCCTCGAGCTCCACGATCTGGGTTTCCGCCTGCGACCAGCACCCGGCAGCGCTGCTCAGCTGTGCGCAGACGAGCATGGGAGGCAGCAACCAGGTCATATGCACACAAGGGTCGCATGGCGCAGGCCCCAATGCCGCCACCAAATGCACGTGCTTGCTGTGTTGATACCGGAACTGCTACATTTATCCCCATGTGAGTACCCATTACGTGCCGAGTCGGGTGACACTAGGCGTCAGGCGTGCAGCAGGTCCGAGCGCCAAACCAGCTGCGCGCACCCTGCTGCGCAGCTCTTCCTCCGCACCGGAGGCCGCCTCCCGCTCCGCAAGCACCTGCGCTTCGACCAGCCATCAACCTTGTGCATGATGGCCAGTGGAGGAGGCGCGTGACTGTCGCTCCTTTCCATTCCTGTCACAAGGATCTTTGAAAGATCACAAAGTACTGCATAGGGAGGTCTGTTCGGCATGCTCGCATGCATGCCCTTTCAAGCACGCTACATGGTCCCGACCTCGGCGGTGGATGGGGTGTGCATCAGCAGAGCCCGCTCCCAATTGCATGCCCTGGCCCGTCGATCGTGCACACCCATCGACATGGACGCATGCCGGCGCCATGTCCTGCACTTTCAAAAAGTGCAAAGGTCCTGTTCCCCAGGACCTGCATCGGACAGTCGCTCCCGCCCTTGCCAGGGGATCAACGCAGGGCCAGGAACCCTTGCCTGCGCAAGCGCCTGGGCCTGGTCGCGCGCGGCGGCCTCGCGGTCCTCGGCGGTTGCCGCGGCGGCCGCCAGCTCGCCCGCCGCCTCGGCGCGCGCGCGCAGGCTCGCAGCCTCCTCCCGCGCTCCGCGCTCCGCGCTGCCCGCCCAGCCATGCCATTCACCCACAGGTCTACTTGACAGTGCAGGCAAGGAAGACTGCTACCGCCGCTGTGAGCTGCCGCAGTGCAGCACAGGCCGTTCTTCTGTACTGGTGCTAAGCTCCCAATGAGCGCATGCACAGACTGCTCCACAGAGGTGCGGGACACGGCTTGGCGGGCGGCCGGGGTTGCTCTGCCGGGCCTCGCCTCCGCGTGCGCCCGCTCCTCCCTGCTCATATTATCCAGAGGTAGGGTAGGTCCAGGGTACGGACACGCGCGGGCCGCACCGCTGCGCGGCCGCCAGGCGCCCCTCGAGCGCGAGCGCGGCCTGCTCCAGGCGGTGCGCGTCGTGGCTGGCGGCCGCCAGGCGGCCGCGCGCGCCCGCCGCCGCCTCCTCCAGCGCGGCCACGCGGTCGCGCAGCTCCACCGCCTCCAGTGCCTGCCGCGCAACGCGCCAGCATAAGGATAGGGTTAGGGCGGCCGCTGCTGCACTCGCCGCGCCGCGCTGCAAGTGATGCATTATGCATATGTGTGATGCACAGCTTCGAAATGCTGAGGGGGGTTCTTAGGATCCAGCGCGGATGGTCCAGGGTGCTGGTGAAGACAGCGCAGCAAAGCCTGTGCATGCAGAGACATGCTGATTGAGGCTCCTGACCAAGCCATAGGGGTCCCAGATACTGGAAGCCATGGACGGAGCGCACTGTCGCCGTAGTGCTTGCTTCGGCAGGTGGTGCTGGTGCAGTTGGCCGGAGCGCTTGCGACCCACGTCAGGTGTGCGCGCTGGGCGCCACGGCGGCATGCCGGCAAGGTCAGGGGCGCGGGCAGGCCAGGCGGAGGGGCAGGAGCACCTGCTCCTGGCTCTGCTGCGACGCCTGCCGGCGCGCCGCCTCGGCCGCGGCCATGGCCTCCTCGATCACGCCCGCGCTGGCTGCGGCCGCGCGCTGCGCAGCGGCCTCCACCTCCTTCACCTGCGGACAGGGTTGCGGACAGGATTAGGGCATGCATGAACGGCAGCCGCGCGGCGGCCTCCGCCTTCGTGACCTCTGCGCTGCGGGTGGAGTGTCGCTCAGGCGCCTGCATGCCTGTGGCAGCCCACGCGGGGCTATCAGGGCGCGGGGGGCGACACGCTCACGGCCCGCACAAGCGTGTGGTCACTCAGGGCTGCCGGCAGCTGCAGGGACGATCCCATCGCCCCGGAAGCGCACGTCCCCACGCTCGCCTGACCCTTCACAGATACCCTCTGGCAGCCAAATGACGCACCCCCAGCTCCCGCCAAGCACGCCCTCCAACGCGATGCGCTCTGTACCACAGTGCGCATGGGCACCTTGGGCGTGCTCTGCAGGCGCCGATTCTCGTCGGCCAGGCGCAGCAGCTCCGCGCGCAGGCCCTCCAGCTCGGCGCCCAGCGCGGCGGCCTCGTCGCAGCGCGCGGCCTCGCGCGCCGCCGCCAGCTCCTCGCGCAGCGCTTGCGCCTCCACTGCGCGCGGCGACATGGTAAATCAAGCAAATGCCTGTGCTGAATACATGTCACTCGCAGTCAGCATGACTGCGGCTTGCACATGCAGACAGGCGCACGGGCAGCGCTGCGCAATCGCCTGGCTTAGCATGTTGCTGAGGTGAATGAGACAGGGGCGAGCTAGACATGTCCAGGACAGTGCACACAAGTGTGCAGGTTGACTGGTGATATGCGAGCGCCGACATGCAGTCCGCATGTGATGTGAAGCACACCGGGCTGCCCCGCTCCGTTCAACGCATGTGCAAAAACCTATGGGCCGCCGCGCCGGCAAAGCGCGCAACCTCCGGGTTGTTGTCGGCGCGCGCGCGCAGCAGCGCGCACTCCTCGCGCAGCGCGCCCGCCTCCGCGGCGGCCTCCTCGCTCGGCGGCAGGCCGCTGCCCGCTGCCGCGGCCTACCCCATGCGACCCACAGTAGCGCGCTCAGCAAGCCAGCGCGGCCCGCCCACAGGGCCTCCCCACTTCAGAGGAGCGCACATCCTTAGCATTTAGCTCTAGAACAGAAGCACTGCATATTAAGGGCACAGCCACTTGCGTTCTCGGCTGCAGCAAGCACCGCTGCGGTCATCGGCTCTCCGTCATTGTGCGGCGCCGACCCAGCGGGCGTGCTGCATGCGGCGCGCCTGCAGCCGCGCGATCCTGTCCTCCTTGAGGCGCAGGATCATCTTGGCGCGCTGCGCGTCCATGTCGCGCTGGCGCAGCAGCCCGAGCAGCCGCTCCGCCTCCGCGCCCGCGCGCCGCCCGGCCGCAGCCGCCGCCGCCTCGCGCCGCAGCGCGCCCAGCAGCGCCGCGTGCCCGCTCTGCATATGCAGCGCAGCAGAAGGGTGGGTGGTCACGGGGGAGGACCGCAAGGACCACGCCTGCCGGCGCTTTGCGGCGCATCGCGGACTGCAGCATGTCATCCACACTATGAAGCAAATGACGCGCAGCGGTGACTCATTGCTGCACGGGCGCTTTACCAAACATAAATGCATGGACGTCCTGCTCCCCATTCATGCATCTCTGCATGCGGCTCGCACATGTAAGCAACTCATCTGTCAGACCGCACCGGCGACACAAAGTGCGGCGTGCAGCTGCCCGGGCTGATGCAGGCCCCTGCGGCTGCGGCGACGCCAAACTTGCCCAGCGGCGTTGTGAAGGGGCTGCCCAGAGCGGCCGGCGCGCGCACATGCGCTCCGCTCGGCGCCTGCATCGCGCAGCTGCTGTGTTGCCATACCAGCACCTATGCTCCACCTTCAACATGCAATGTCATGCCGCTTTGCTGGCAGAGAAGGTACGTGGCGACAAAGCTGAGCACACAACGACAGCCTCCGCCCATGCAGCGCGCCAGCATGGCCCCATACTGCGTGGGCACTCTGGTCTGCATAGCACAGCCGAGCCAAGCAGGTTGTGAGGCTTCCCGCATGGGCATGTTGAGCGGCCCGCGCCTGCTGCAGCAGCGCCAGCTCGGACTTGAAGCTCAGCACCTCTGCGTTCAGGCGCGCGATCTCCGTGCGCATCGCCGCCGCTTCCCCGGACAGGTCCTCGTTCACGACGGCCTGCGCCACAACAAGCCGGGTCTTGAAAACAAGCGTCTGGTATCTTTGGTATGGCTATGGGTCGTAGGCCATCATGTGCGACTGACGGGTCACTCACTTCATACACACATGTATATCTTAAAATCATACCAGCAGTCCGTTCCAAACCCGTAGCAGGCGAGTCTGGCAAGCGCCCCCGCTCACAAACGCAGTGCTAGCATGACACAAATTACACTGATTTCAAGGCGTGCAGGAGCAAGCGCAGGTCTGCACGATCACCTTGTTGCGGATGTTCTTGGCGCGCTGCGCAAAGCGCAGCGTGCTGAGTGTCTCCGAGAGGCAGCCGGCGGCCGGGCTCACGTTGGCGATCATGATGGTCTTCGAGTTGCCGCCGAGCGAGTCCTGCGCCGCGCCCGCCTGTGTCAGCCGCTGCCCGCTGCTGAGGAGTGCACCACCTGGAAACTTGTCAGTCAGCCATGCATGCTCACAGTTTTTGCCACTGGACATGTTGCGCCTCCCCTCAAAGACCAATAGCACGCTTGCCTCCTTCTTGACTGCTGCGCGTGTGACATGCTGACACCCCATGACCCGCAGCTCTTGCGACGCAAGGCCGACGGTCGCGGGCCAGGCGCGCGGGCCTGCAGGAGGTAGGTGAGCCGCGAGTCGCGGTAGGGCACGTGCGAGCGCAGGCCGCCCTTCTGCACGTCCACGAGCGCCTGGATGACGTTGCCCAGCGCGCTGAGCGAGCGGTTGATGCTGGACGCCTCGCGAAGCCGGCCGCCGGCCGCGCCGGACGCCTTGGCGCGCTCGCTGCCTGCGCGCGCGGCGCGCGCGCTCTGCCTCGAGCCCGCGCGCTGCGGCGCGACCTGCACGGCGAGCACTCCTGGCTCCGGTCCTACCAGCTTACTGACTTCGCTGCATACACATATGGTTGGAGCCTGCATGCATGCATGCATGCAGGGCTCGGGTTGATAGCCATCTGGCGCTAGCGCCCCAAGCCACTGCTGCCTGTCACGGGTCAAGCTGTTGCCCTGCATCAATGATGTGATGACAGCGGCGCCGCTGGCTGCACCGCGGCCTTTGCTTGCACCGGCGGACATCGGAGGTCGCCAGGGTTTAGAACCCTAAGACCGCGGGCACGCCGGCCAGGTCGACCAGGTTCAGGCGCGCGGAGAGCAGCTTGTCCAGGCCGCTGGCGCCGGCGGTGCGCGTCTCCAGCGTCAGCGTGAACACGCTGTGCGAGCGGCTGCTCTCGCGGTTCATGGTCGTCGCGCCCACGCGCCGCGCCGCCGCGCCGCGCGCCAGCAGCGCCGCCGCGTCCTCCTCTGCACGGCGCCGCGCAGGCTCTGTGCTTCAGAGCGGGAGGGAAAGAATGCTGCAGGTGCTGCGACCCAGGCACTGACAAGCGTGATGCATGCTGGCCTGGGTCGGCGGTGCTTCAAAGCACCATGTTGATAATGGTCGTTACGGGGTAAGACGCACACACGATGCAGCCATCTGAGACCCAATCTGCATGCAGCCATTCGCCGCTCGCGATATCTCAGTCCGCGCCAGGTTACAGGGTTGGCCCTAGCCCTACTGGCAGAGCGGCAGCGGCGCACCGCAGGCCACGACCTCCTCCGACAGCCCCTCAACGTACACGCCGCGGCGCAGGTCCTCGCGCACGGCCAGCGGCGCCGCGCCCGGCGCCAGCAGGTCCGCGATCGCCTCGTTGTAGATCTCCAGGAAGGAGCAGCGGCACAGCACGCGCGCGTTGGCCGCGGCGTCCTGGCGGCCGGGGCGCTGCACTGAGCTCGCGCCGCGCCGTGCCATGCACGCAGGCGGGGACGGCGCCCCGAAGGCGCGCAGGACTCCCAGCGAAGTCCCAGCAGTACACCGTGCAGGAATTGCGCAGCATTGGCCGGGGGCATGTTCAGTGTACCTTGCTCCTGGGCAGCGGAGCTGTGCTGCTGCCCGCCCATACATTTTGCTTGGGCCTGCGCGCCTGCTGCAACTCGGCGATGCGGGCGAAGAGGTGCTCAAAGACGCGCATTGTGAGCCCCCTCGCCTGCGCCCCGCACCGCTCATATCTGCTCTCTATCCATACATCATGATGGCTGCAGGGCACTTGACATCTCTGAGTCTTGTAAAGCTGTGCGGCTCACCGTTTTTCTAAACAGAGCCGCTCAACAGCGTTGGTAGCTTGTCAGATGCAAGCGCTGGCAGGGCAGCATTACTGACATGTGCAGAGCACTGGCGGGCCATGCCGGGCGGCGGCGCACGTCGTCGGTGCTGGCTGGCTCGGCGGCAGGGTCGTCGCCGCCGGGCCCCAGCATCGTGTATGTCTTCCCGCTCCCCGTCTGCGCAGCACTGCACCTCATGCGCGGATGCGCCTCACGTTTGTAAGGCGAGGATGCCACAGAGGAGGCAGAGCCGCAGGCAGTGATGCGATGGTGCCTTCATGATGCGCTGCGCGCTCGAATGCAGCGCACCTGGCCATACGCAAATATGCAGGAGTTGTAGCCGGACATGCAGTTCTCCACAATCGGCCGTCCCGCAACTGCAGCGCACAGACACGGCGTTGCTGGAGAAGAGCTAGAGCAGCAGCCATGCAACAGCAGGTACAGGGCAAGCTGGTAAGCATCTCTAGGTTGGTGGCACCGTGCGTCTGCGCCATTGCGCTCACCCACAGCAAGGAACACTGTGACAATCAATAATCCACGCTCTGCAGGGCATGGACGGCTGAAGCGTGCTGAGCAATCCCAACGTGAGAAAGACAGCTCCTCAGTGCAGGCTGCCCGGCCGCAGCTGCAGGCTTCCCATCCCCGCACGGCAAGCGCCCGGTCAGCGCGGGCGGGCACCGCGGAAGATGGCGCCCTGGTCGGCGGCCTCGCCCGCGACCACGTCGAAGCGGAACGCCTGCGGCTCCGGCTGCAGCAGCACCTTGAGCACCTGCTGGCTCTGCTGCGCCAGGCTCTTCTGGCCGCCTGCGCGCTCCTCGGGCCTGGCTCACGGCATAGCCGAGCTCAACTTGCACTGCCAGCACGCCTGAGCCAGGTGGCTGCACGTTTGGGCCTGCATGCCTTTGCACAACCTGCCCGGTGCAGGGCGTGTGCAGCCCGGCCTGCTCAATGGCCATGATTGGGAGGAGCATGGGCGCCGACAGACTTTGTGAATAACCGCTGTATCAATTATTACGACAGCAAGGTTGCAAGATGCTGAGCAGGAAGTCTCAGCCTTTGTGCCCACAGCACAGCGGCCCAGTCAACAGCCACAAGCCCGGGCAGACCTGCGTCCAGCTCGCGCTCGTTCATCGGCCGCACGCGGACGATGACCTTCAGGTTGTCGTCGCCACTCACCAGCGGCTCGCGGAAGCCCAGCGCGGCCATCGCTGCGCAGTCGGCCGACGCCGACAGCGCGTGCCCCGGCGTGCGCGGGCGCGCGCGCGCGCTGCTGCCCAGCCGCGGCAGCAGCGTCGGCGTGCCGGCCGCGGGGAAGCCAAGGGCTCTGCCGCCGCTCGGCAGCGGCGGCGCGGCGGGCGTGGCGGTGCTCGCCGGGGGCTGCAGCCGCCCCTGCGCGGGCATGACTCCAGGCGTGCATGCGGCGGGCGCCACAGGCAGGCTGGCGTGCTGCGGCGGCGGCGCCTGCTGCGCGAGTGTGGGCGGCGAGCGCGGCGAGGCGGGCGCGTCCGCTGCCGGAGCCGGCAGCGTGCGGTGAATGGCGTGGCTCGCCGGCGGGAAGACTAGCTGCGGCAGGGGCTGCAGCAACGCTGCAGGCTCTGGTGGAGCGCCGGCAGGCTGCATGGTGTCCTCATCCTCAGGCCCCGCGTCGGCGCCTGCAGGTGGGCCCGGCGCCGCCGCAGCAGCGCTGGGCGCGCGTAGCAGCGGCTGTGTGGCCTCGCCGCGCTGCTCAAAGCGCGAGCGCGTCGCCGTGAAGCGCGCGCCGCGCGGCTGGGCCGCGGCCTGGCCCGCGGGCGCGGGCGAGCCGCTGCACTCCCGCGCACCCCGCTGCGTACCCAGGTGCAGCCATTAAGCGCCTGCGCACTGCATTTACAATGAACACGGCCCGACACGCACCAACAGGCATGTCCGAAGCGGCCGGGCCGCACCGTGTGGCCGTTGCCCAGCGCGCGCAGCACTGCCACGTGCGGCCGGCCGGCCGGCTGCTGCGCGCGCCCGCTCAGAGGCGTAAGGGACAGCGCCTTGGGCCGCAGCGGGGTGCCCTGCTGCAGCGCCGGGCTGGCGGGGCTGATGTTCTCGTTGTTCTCGGCCCCGCCGCCCTGCAAGAGCGCCTGGCCAGGCGAGGATGCGCTGAGCCCGCCGGCGCTGTACTTGCTCCGGCGCGCGTCCCGCAGGGCGCTGAGCAGGCCCATCTGGCGCTCGCACTGCAGCAGGCGCGCTCCAAGGCCGCCTGCACGCTGAACTGCTGGTGCCAGCACCAGCAGGCCGCTGCTGCGTTTGAAGCGAATGTGAGGGTAGGGTGTCTCTTGGCAACTCAACTGTTTGCATCAGAAGCCCACCAAAGTCACTTACTTGAAGCAAGTACATATGTGTACATACCTATAGCTTTGCCCAGGTGAGAGGCAGAGTGCCAGTTACAGTTTGCCTGTGAGCGTCTTCTAGTGCAAAATTCCTATATAATTTTGTGGTGCACAACGTGAGGCAACCTGGGCGCTAGAAACGTGCAGAGGAGGTTGGCCTTGCGCTGGCCGCTGCGACGCCGATGAGCAGCTGGTCGGCGGAGCATGACGCGGTGGCAGTCGTTCAAGCCAGCGTACTTCATCAGCTCCCGCGCAAGGGGTCAAGCGCGACTGCTGGCACTCTGAACATGTCGCTGGAGGAGCCGCGCGTCAGCACGGAGCCAGGCGCCCTTGCCAAGCCCAGCGTTGCAGACGGGCAACCGCCGGACGCGCAGCCGGCCGCGACCGGGCGCGAGGCAGCGGGCACGGAGCCGGACCTGGCGGCGCCCGCAGCCGACCCAGCAGAGGCCGCGCCCGACGAGGCTGCCGCGTACGCGCGCGGGGCAGCAGCGGCAGGCGCCAGCCCTGGTGCTATGGGCAGCTCGCCCGCCGGCAGCGCGGCAGCCTCCTGCGCCTCTGCCGCAGGAGAGCCTTCGAGCGCTAAGCCTTTCTTCGGTGGTCCCACACCGCTTCCCGCCAGTGCGGAGCAGCCCGGGCCGCCCTGCGTCAGCGCCGCGGACCTGCCCGCAGCGCCTGCGCAGCCCGGCGGGTATGCGCCGGCGGCTGCGGGCCTTCGGCCCGAGAGCATCGCGCAGGCCGCGGACTGGCGCGCGTCGCCCAGCGCGGGCGCCCACGGCGGGGCCTCGCCCCGCTCCGCGCGCGCGGGTGTCCTGGCGGACGCGGAGAGCGGCTGCGAGCTGGGGTGCGCCAGTTCAGCCTCAGAGGCCGCGTCCCCGCCCGCCCGCGGCTCGCTGCGCGCCGGCCCGAGCGCCCGGGCCGCCGGCGCCTCCGCCGCCGGCGACTCCGCCGCCACGGTCGCGACCCCGCTGGCGCCCAGGCCGCCCGGCGGGCCCGAGAGCGCGGCGGAGAGCCCCGCCGCGTGCTATTTGCCGAGCGGCGCGAACGGCGCCCGCGCGCCCGACAGCCCGGGCAGCGTCGCCTGGCAGCATAGCACGGGCGGGCGCTCTGGCGATGCGGGGCCGCGCTGCGCCGGCGGCGCCGCGCAGGGCGCGGCGACGCCCAAACGGGACGGCGCCGGGGCGGACGGGGAGGACAGTTGGGACTGGGGCGCGGAGCGGCAGGGCAGCAGCCAGGGCGAGTCGGCCTGGCCGGAAGCGTGCGACGCCGCGCGGAGCAGCTCGGCGGCGAGCGCGGGTCAGGCCGCTGCCGGCCCCACGTCCAGCCTCCCGGACCCGGACAGCGGCAGCCTCTCGGCAACAGAGAGCCCGCGACCGGGCGCGGGCGCCGGCGCGGCGGACGGCCACGCTGACAGCTCCGCCGGGAACGGCCATGGGCTGCTGCCTGCAGCACCGCTGCTGACGCTCGAAATGGCGGACTGCGGGACGGGGCCCGCGGCGGGCTCCGCGGCGGTAGCGGGCGCGCCCGCGCGGCCGCAGCGGGGCGGGTCGAAGCCCGGGGGCGACGCGTGCGGCCTCGACGCGGCGTGCTCCGGGGCCGGCAGCGCGGCGGGCGACGCGCGCAACCAGACCCTAACCCCGCTCAGCTCGTCCTCGGAGCTGGTGCCGCTGCCGGAGCTGCGCGCGCGGGTGGAGCGGCCCGCCGCGGAGGCCGGCAGCGGCAGCGGCGGCGGCAGCGACGGCAGCAGCGGCAGCCTGCATGGCGGCCTGCGCGGCGACGGGTGGGACGCGGCCGGCGCTGAGCTGCCCGCCAACGGGTGCGGCACCCCTGGCGCACGCCGGCCCGCGCTTTAGCCGGGCGCCTGTGAGAGAATGCGTGCGCTTGGGTGCTGATCAGGAGCAGCGGTTGGGGTGCGTGCTGCGAGAGCATGTGCTGTACCAGCCTGTGGCTCTGAGGTCGCTGGGTGTCTGTCATCGAGCGAGCCTCACCTGCAGCGCTCTCACCTCGCACGAGCGCAGCCCGCTCGCGCTCCAGGCGCGCAGCGGCAGGCCGCGCCGCTTCCCCGGGCCCCACGTCACAGGATGTCTGCCTGCTCTTGCAGGCGCCCGCCTGGCATGCTGCACGCCAGCCCGGACGCCACGCCGCCGGGCGCCGCGGCCGCGCGCGCATACCGCCCCGCCGACTATGCGCCCGCGCAGCTGCTGGTGGAGAGCAGCGCGTTCGTGCCGGCGCCAGGGTTAGGGTCACAGCGCGACTGGCCCGACGCGGTCCCTGGGCCGGCCGTCGCGCTGGACTGGCAGGGCTGGGGCCGCGCGGGCCCTGCAGGGCTCCAGCCGCCTTGGGATCCGCCGGGCTATGACCCCGCGGTCGCGCCCGCGCGTGCGCCGCCGCGCGAGGCCGCATGGGCTGCGCCGCGACCCGACCCTGGGCCCTACGACCCCTATGCGCGCATGCAAGCGCCATATTTGCTCGACCAGGAGCCGCGCTACGCCGCGCTTTGGCAGGCGGCGCTGCCGGCGCACCCGGGCCCGCCGCCGCATGCGCTCCTGCAGCACTGGGCCTGGGAAGCCGCGGCGTATGGCGGGGGACCCTGGCATACCCTGGACTCGCAAAACCGCGCCGCATGGCCCGCTGCGCGCCGCGAGGCCGCTCTGCCCCCGCCATGCGACTGGCCGGGTCGCCCGCAGGACGCGGACGAGCAGCACAGCCCCGGGTCAACCCATGGTGCGGGGACGCCCCCGCCGGCAGGGGACGATGAGGTCGCCGGAGCAGGCTGGGAGGCTGGCCGCGCGCCCAAGCAGCGCCGGTCGCACAACGCAGGCGGCGCAGCTGAGCAGCGGGAGGTGGCGGAGGCGCCGCAGCCGGTTGGCGAGGCGGCGGCGGCGGTCGCGCCGCACCGCGCGGCTGCCGAGGGCGCGGGGCTCGGCGGCGCGGCCGGCGCAGGCGCGGCGGACGCGGCCGCCAAGCACTCTGATGCGCCTAGCTCCGCCGACCGGCCCAACAGGTGTCGGCCTCAGAGGGCGCGCCAGTTACGTTCTTTTGTTTACGATGCCGATGCGAAGCAGGCTGCATACGCCTCATGCTGTGTTGCAGCCGCAGACACTTCTGTGAATGTGCCTCCTCCTCACACAGGGCGGAGGCAAAGGCGAACGGCGGCCGCGGCGGCTCGCCCTCAGCCCAGGCAGACGCGCTGCGCGTGCGCGGCGTTGCCCTGGAGGCGCAGGCAGAGAGGGCGCGCGAGCGCTGTCACGAGCTCGAGCTGGAGCTCGCTCGGCACAGGAAACAGTGCGCTGCCTGCGTTGCGCGCCGCCCATTGCTTTGCACTTCAGAGGTATCAGAGATGCGCCGTTACCTGCAACACGATTTCAGCGAAGTCGCATGTGCCGCCCCATCTGGTCTAGTCCGTGCCCCACCAGGCTGGCGCGCCTATGCTGCAGAGCTGCGTGTGGCTTGCTTACCCTTGCTGGCTCATGTAGCAGGCTCATGCCTGGACACATTATTTATGACAGACATACGGATATGGTCAGGGTAGGGTAGGCGGTACAGACACTCGCGCGCATGCCTGCAGGGCGGAGGCACTGGAGGCGCGCGCGGCGGCCGCCGAGGCCGCAGCGGCGCGCCTGCGCCGCGAGCGCGCCGCGGCCGAGGCGGCCTGCGCGGCAGCGTCCGGCGCCGCGACCGCGGCGCGCGACGAGGTCGCCGTGCGCACCTCCATGGCCCAGCACCGCACGGGCGTGTGCCATGCCTGAGACTTGCATTGGCTTTCACGAGCGCCGCTCGAGCCTGCGCTTTGGCACACTGTCCGCGTTGCAGACTGCAGGCAGGCCTCCGCTCCGCCTGAGCGGCGTCACCGGAGAGGGCGCGGCGCTGCGCAGGCGGCGGAGGCGGCCACGCGCGCGGCGGAGCGCCGCGGCGCGGCCGCGCAGGCGGCCGCGGAGCGCGCGGGCGCCGAGGCGGCGCTGCTGCGCCGGCGGCTAGCGAGCGCGGGCGTGGACAACGACCGGCTCGCGCAGCGCCTGCGCACCGCGGGCGCCGAGCTGGCCGAAGAGCGCGCGGCTCGCAGGTGCCGCCGCCCCCCCCTCCCCCCCCTCCGTGCGCCGGCTCCTTAAGCGATGGCGTTTTTTGTCTCTCATGCATACCTTGTGCCGTCCTTGTATCCTAAGTGCGGACAGGGACGGGTCCGCATGGCCGCTGCGAGCCTGGCACACCTCCCCCCCCAAAGCCTCTGGTCTGGTCGGTTCCTGCGCAGCGCGCGCGGGCACTGCGGCATCCACTCATCGCTCATAGTCGGCACGCTTGATGAGCAATGCGCCCTGCGCTGCGGCAGGGACCTGGAGAAGGCCCTGCTGTGGCAGGCGCAGGCCGCGCTGCCCGCAGGCGCCCGCGCGCCGCAGCGCGGCAACGCCGGCGCCGACCCAGACCCCGGCCCTGGCCCCGTGCCCTCGCCGCCTGCGCCGCGCCCGCCGTCGCAGGCGAGCGCGTGCCCCGCGCCGCGCGGCGGCCTGGTGCCGGCGCCGCAGCCTAGGCAGGCGCGCGAGCCACCGGAGCATGGGCGTGTGCAGCAGGCACACGCGGGGCCATGGGAGCCCGATGAGGCGCATGCGGGCGCGCCCTGGGAGCCTGATCAGGTCCCGCTGGAGCTGCCAGGCCGCGGCGCGCCCGCGCGGCGCACGACTGCGCTCGATGGCTTTGTGCGGCGGCCCGAAGGCTGGCAGGGCGCCGAGGCGCGCGGCCAGGCCGGCATGGCGGCCTATGCTGAGTCTCAGCCGGGCTGGGAGTCCCGTGCCTGGCCCACAGAGGCGCCTGCAGGCAGCCGCAGCCCCAAGCGAGGGCCGCCAGCGCGTGCGCCGATAGGCTGGCATGCTGAGGCCGGGCCGGCAGAGCCCGCCCATGCGGGCGCCGCGTCGGCCCATGCGGGCGCCCAAGGCTATCTGGCGCAGCGCAGCCACGGCGCGCTGGACTCCCCGCCCGGCGGGATCAGCAGAGACGGGGCCGCTGCTGCCCCTGCGCATGAGGTCAGGGACGAGGGGGCTCAGCGTTCGGGCCCGTACCGGGGAGACGATGGCCCCTACGCCAGGGCAGGGCTGAGTCCGCGGCCCGGCAGCCCGCCGGAGCAGGGCCGGGCCGCGACGCACGCGCGCCCGTATGCGGACGCGCGCTCGCTGGAGGCGTTCATGGCGCGCGGGCAGGCGCTGGAGGCGGCGCTGCTGCGGCTGCACGTCGAGCAGCAGGCGCTGCAGGCTGAGGCCGCGCGCTTTCCCGCCCAGGCGCGCGCCTGCGGTGTTGACCCCTACCCTAAACCTATACCCTGGTTTAGCTACTGCTGGCCGTCAGGCCCCCCGCGCTGCGGTCCCTGCTCCGAGGACGGTCCCGCTCCGAGGATGCACCTGCGGCGCTGGCCTTAGTGTGTTCGCAGGCTGCCGCAGCCATGCTGCGCTGTGAGGCGCCGCCTGACCAGGCGCCGTCCCTATGCGCGCGCTGCGGGCGCGGCACTGAGCGCGCCGGGCGGGGGCGCGCGCAGAGCGCTGGGCGCACGCGGGAGGAGCGCCAGCGCCGGCAGTATGTTGAGGGCCGCCTGGAGGCGCTGGCGCAGCAGATCTCGCACCTGCGCCTGGAGCTCAAGCGCCACTCCTGAGATGCGCATCGGCCGCATGATTAGATTTAGGGCTTATCATGGAGGCGCTGGCGCAGCAGGTGTTGCACCTGCGCCTGGGGCTCATGCACCACTCCTGACGCGCGCACCGCGCGCCTGGTGTTGACACAAGCGCCACTCCTGACGCGTGCACCACGCGCATGGTGTTTCACTCTCGTCTGGAGGCCAAGTAGCGGTCTCGTATGTGGCCTCATGCGCAGGCCAGTGCTGGCTGGCCTTTTCATGCACCTCCATGTCTGAACGCTCGCATTTGACTGACGGGGTGCTTAGATGAGATATCTCCCCAAGCGTGACCCTGCCGGGCTGTGTTTGCTTTCCTTCCTGTGCTGTTCATGTCTAGCATGTCTGGTTATTGGGTCTGGCGCCACTCATGCTTGTTGGGGCTGTAAGGGCAGCTCATGCCTGTCGATACAAGCGTATGTATTCCATGTCCTCAGGCGCCTGCAGAACTGTTTGCCAGCGAGCCACGCCAAGGCATTGTAGAAGTCTCCTGCGCTTGCGCTTTCCATTGTGCCCAACGACATGCATTTAATGATGCGTCGGCCAGCATGCTGAGGCAAAAAGCAAGGCCTGATGTCACAGCCAAGCAGGTGTATGCACAGGGCGGTGCACACCTCTGCTCGCAACATGCGCCTGCGGAACTGCGCATCAGCACACAAGCCGAGTTTGCGCCTGGCCAGGCGTTGGGCGCTCGCAACTATGCAACAGGTTCAAACCGAGCGAATCGCTCAAGCGCGTGGCATCCGATGTCGCCAGACATGCTGGCATACCCCGGCAGCTACCTCCCTGGTGCCGCCCCCGGTGCAGGACGTCACCGCAATGTGCCTGGGACCGGCCCAAGCAAGGGGTGCCGGGCCGCCGGGCGCACCAGCCCCCGAGCAGACCGCAACAGCGCACGGCGTGCCACCAGCTGCAGCGTGCAGCCCGCTGCACAGGCCCTCAGCCCCGCACAGCAGCAGTACCGCAGCACAGCCACAGTGCTGCTCCCGGCGACATACACACATGCTCTCAGCAGCGGCGCGCAGGCTAGCGAGGCTGCACAGGGCCCCCAGCGCATGCTTGCTCTGGCGCGCTTCAGCGCGCAGCGCTATGCAGGGCGCGGCACAGCAGCCAGCGATTGTGAATCCAACCATGTGCGACAGCCAGGTGGCACCCATGGCCGCTGCGAGGCTGACCACAATGGCCAGCGATTGCGCCGGGCCTCCCCAACAATGCTATGCTGCAGGTGCAGTGGCGAACGCGCACTCGCACGCTCGCCGGCAGGATCAACAGCCCTCCTTTCCCGCCCATCCCAAGGGGCACATGACTGCGCTCAAGCGACACAACCTGCCTACGCACGCGCTCAAGACTCGACTGACAGGCCTCCACGCCGCCGCATGCGCCCGCATGCACCCCCGCCCGCCGCCAAGCTCTGCGCCAGGCCTACAGCCACAGCGCAGCGTGCAGCAGCCCGTCTCGGCACGCGGCCGCTCGCGCCCACACAGCCGCGCGCGCGGCCCCGCACCGTGCGCGCCTGCATCCGCGCGCGCTACCGACGCCCAGGCAGGGCAGCGCCGCACGAGGCACAGCACGCGGAATGAACCCGCCCTGGCGGCGCCCCGCATGCACCCGTTGGCCGCGCGATGCGTCGCGCGCTAGCGAGCCCCGCGCCCGCGCACCGGCCGCCAGCCGGCGCCGCCGCGCCGCGCCGCCCCGCCTGGCCGCGCCGCGCGCCGCGCCCGCGCGCCCTAGCTCGCCGTGGCCTCCCCGGGCGCGGCCGGCGCGGCGCCGCCGTCAACGTCCATTGCGGCCGCGCCGCCGGCCTCTGCGTCGGCGCCGCCGGCCTCGCCGCCGGCACCATTAGCCTTCTTCTTCTCTTTGCCCTTGCGGGGTTTAGCCTTCTTCTTGCTCTTCAGGCTGCCGGCCAGCAGCTTCTTCAGCTCCGCGTCCTCCACGTTGCGGCCGGGGTTTAGGGTCTGCAGCGGCGCGGCGGTGATGCGGTCGCTGCCGTTGGGCATCAGCAGCACCGTCGCCTTGAACTGCGCCACCAGCTCGCCCGCCTGCGCGCGCCGCCGCCGCCTGAGCACCGGGGCCGCTTCCTGCTGGGGAGCGCGGCGCCGCAGAGCGCCCGCCTCCAGCCTCAGGGTGCTGCTCAGCTGCGGACACGCAGGGAGCGCCTTGCACGCGAGCATGCCCGGGCCAGCCAGGCATGCGGCCGCAGCATGTCGGAGGCAGGCGCGGCACCCGGACATGGGATGGCCTGGGCGGCGCGCGACAGGGGCGGACAGGCGCGGCAGGCGCGGCAGGCGCGGGCGCGCGCCTTCTCGTGCACGACGGGGTAGGGGTGCAGCAGGCTGTGGTTCAGGCACTCGTGCAGGCCCAGGCGCGTCTCGCGGCCCGGCAGCGCGCGCAGCGTGAACGGCATCGTCGGGAAGCGCTGCGCGATCTCGTTGAACACGGTGCGGCTGGCCCTGATCTTGAGGTGGTACGACACGTCCAGCGCGCGCTTGTACAGCGTGGTCGCCTTCTCGTCCAGCACGCGCGTCTTGCCCTCGCCGCCGCTCACCTGCGCCGCGCCGGTTACGATTTAGGCTATGTTGAGGTATGATATGGTAGGGTAGGGTATGCTAGGGTTTGCTCAGCGCTCGGCCACGCACGCCTCGCCGCGCCCAGCCACCCGTCTGCCCGCGCGCGCGGCGTCGCAGCTCGTGCGTAGCCACCCGCGGAGCCCGCTCGCACAGCGCGCCCGCCCACGGACCTGCATCAGGCTCGCACCCCGCTCGCACGGCCCCCAAACTACTGTCCCGCAGCTCCCTGAACCGCATACTCGGCTGGGAGCAGGCCCCGCACTAACGCCCAGCGCCAGCCAGCAGGCTCGCCAGAGGGCGCGCACCACAATGTCGATCGCGTACACCTCGTTCTCCTCAAACTCCTGGTCGTCCACGCGCATCTCCGGCGTGACCTGCCGCCGCGCAGGCCGGCCGCATGGGTTAAGGTTTAGTTAACTCTTGTGCATTTCCTTTTGACCCCAAGGTAAGCTGCTGCTCCCAAACGTGCTGTGCAAAAACAAGGCATGTGTGCCCGCCCCACGCCTCCGCTCATTGCACAAACCTTGACCTGTGTGAGCAACCCAAATCGCGCGGCACTCGGTGCGAGCTGAAACGCCAGCTACCCTGCTTGGAGCTCAACCTCCTCCCACCGCCTGCCCGCTCCTGCTGCCGGGCGTGCAGGGCGCGCGGGGGGGCGGGCGGCACCTTGTTCAGGATGCACTTGTTGCCATCGATGACAAACTGCTTCAGCTGGTGCGACAGCACGCCCTCCACCAGGCTGCAGCCGTACGCCTCCACCACCTGCTGCAGCACCGGCGCCACCTGCCGCCCGGCCCCGCGCGCGCGCCCGTCGGCCCTTTTGCACGAGGGGACCGTCTGAGAGGTTCTCCACCACCTGCTGCAGCACCGGCGCCACCTGCCGCCCGGCCCCGCGCCGCCCCGTCGGCCCGATCGCATGGGATGAGAAGGATTCTCCCTCTTCTACAAGGGTTGTGCATTCTGAGCGTGTCGCCGCCAGCATGTTGCCAGGTGCCGCACGTGCACGACCACAGCTCGCCCCAAACAGCTTATGCAGAACATCTCCTCGCGTGCTCACGCGCCGCCGCCTTTGTGGCGCTTGACTCCGGTCTTGATCGCGATACCAGTGAGCAGCCGGCAGTTCACACTGCACACAGAGCGATGCGGAGGCGAGCGACGAGGAAAGGAGGGCCTGGCGCGCGCCTCCGCGATGTTCTTCCCGGGCCGCACGAGGCGCAGCGCGGCCTCCAGCGCCGTGTGCGCGGCCGCCAGGACCTCGGCCGCCCGGCCGTCCACCGGCGCAGCGGCGTCAGCCTGGACCAGCAGCGAGTGCGCGGCCGTGGCGATGAAGCCGTCGATGTGGCAGCCCAGGTCGCTGCCGGCACACCCCGACCAGCGTCAGCCCCACCTGTTGGGTTGGGCGCAGGCCTGCACACTGCTGCGTTCGCCCTGGCAGACCAAACATACAGAACACCAGTGGGTGCCGCCTCCTCTGCATGGGGAGGCGCGAGGCAAAGGCGCACATCTTCACCAGGTCCCCGTCCCTCAGCTCGGTCGCGTCCTCCGGCAGCGGCGAGAAGTTGGCGACCACGCTGCCAGGCGCGCCCCGCGTCAGGGCCCCGCTCGGCTGGCAGGCACCAGGCCTGCCGCAACGCGCGGCGCGCGCGCGGGCCCGCGCCTGTTCACGGATAGGCATGTCGGGAACGCGATGCCTTTCTCAACCTTCTCGCCCTTCTCGCCCTTCTTGTTGAACACCTTCTGCGTGGCTCTGCAGAGGCGGGCCGGCTGTCAGCATATGCTATGACTGCGTGCGTGTGGAGCAGGCGAGGCGCCAAGGGGCGCACTGTACTATCGCATCATCGCCCGCCGCGCAGACATCAACAATCTTCACCCCGGCTTTGCACTTCCTTATTACCTCTCCCAGCACACCTGCGCGGGCCACACAAGCCGTGACAGCGATGCGGCAGCCGCAGCACGCTGCGCCCGCCTGCCTCCTCGCGAGGGCCCGCACTGTTGGTAATATCAGCGGCGGCTTTGTATTTGGTGACCACGTCCGACTGCGCGCCACGCCACAGTCAGCGTGCGGCCCAGAGCCTGCTGCAGGGACACAGCTGCAAAGCAGCCGGCGCGAATCACGCCTCACATTGCTCAGGTCCAGCTCCTGCTCTTCCTCGTGCTCATTCTCGCTGTCCGACATTCTCCCCTGCACGCCCGGGAGTCACCGCTGTGCCATCGCCGTCTCCTCAGCAAATCTGGGCGCCTGGCAGGGTCTCGAGGCCCTGTCTAGGGGGTGGCCCCGCAAGCGCACTTGCTCTTTCCTCTCCTTGTTTCCTTCGGCATTGCGAGCTTTGCGTCTTGTCGGATGCGCTGAAAGAAGCGCACAGATGACCTGGAGCGTGGACGCTTGACTAAGGCAGACGGATGATGCTCGGGCTCTGGCCGCTGGCCCAGGCATGCGCAAGGCCTCTGCTTTTACATTACTGCTTTCCAGGCGCTTTGTCCTGCCGTAAGCATCCGCGGGTGTTGCAGGCGGGCGTCATGTTTGCAAACGGCCTGGCTGTGCTGAATAACGAGCGCTTCCTGGAGAAGGGTGTGGCGCCCCTGCCCTACTGAGGCGCTTGCAGTCAACTATGCAAGGTGTCCTCTTCTGTGCTGAGTGTCAAGTGCGCGGGGCAGTTGGCTGGGGGTACTCGCAGCTGCACGGCGGCAGCGGGATTGGCCCGAGCCCAGGCGCGTTCAAGCAGCAGACAATTGGGCTGCTGCACGCGGTGACGTACATGCAACGTGCGCTGCCCACACTCCTGTGCCGTTTGGTCAGCGCATCTCTGCGTCTTTACAGCTGACGGTTGCCGCTGAGTGGACTGAGTGCGGGTGTGGCCGCAGTGCCGCTCATCGTCATCAACGTCCTCCTTGTATTTATCAAGATGCTGTTTGGCTAGTGGGTATGCTGTTTGGCTAGTGGGTATGGCACGCAGCTTAGGACACATAAGTTTGTGCAGCAACAACCCTTCTTGGACTCCCGTTTGCAGTACTGCCGCACTGCCAAAGACAGCAGGCACACATGTGCCTCGCTGTAGCACTTACCTGCAACCCGCCTGCATCCGACGCACTGCCCTTCCAAGAGCTCGTCACTCACAGGCTGCATACATCGGGCTGGCACCTTTGGAACATGCAATACATTGTCACACAAACAGCGCTGATACAGCGCGCTTCTATTGCATGCTCAGCTGTCCTGCTAGGGGCTCTCACCATTTGCAGCAGCCTCGGAACTGGTTCACAAGCGGTTCGCCAGTCTTCACTCAGCTGTGCAACACAAACCAGAGTCTTCTCACAGGTAGAGCTTACCACAGCAAGGTCCACAAGGTACGCAGGGGTCATTGCACTCCCATGCAGCGCTTCCCTGTACAGAAGGGCCGGTATTGCGCACATGCGGCCGTAAGGCGCCGCCCGGAACGGCTAGAAAACATTGTGGGCGCTCGGCGGAGGCGCGCCCCGCAGCGCGTCTGGGTGCGCATCGTGGTCTCGCCAGCCATCCCCGGGTGCAGGGTATCCGTTCGGCGCGCCACCCGCATGCATGTACATGTCCGGGTAGCCCGCAGCGTGCCCCAAGACGCCCTGGCCGCCGTCGGTGCATGCCTGCCCATTGTGCACGTCCGCCTGACCCGCCAGGCTGTGCCCCGCACCCTCCGCAGCGCCCCAGGGTGCAGCCCTGCATGAGCACAACTGCTTTGTTTCCACGCACATAGCCAGCAATGCGGTCAAACACTTTCTTTTCAAGTACATGCCCCAACAGGAAATATCTTTCCTGCGTGCACAGGAGCGCCATGGACGCGCCGCATAGCGCAGAGGGCCGCGCCTGTGCGCGCCACCGCTCGCCGCCGGTCCGCCCATGCGCGGCCGCTTGGCGGGCGCCTCATGCGCCGGCGCGCCCGCCACCTCGCCCTCCTCGGGCAGCTCGCCCTCTTCAGGCTCCTCTCCTCCCGCGCGCTCTGGCGGCGCCGCGGGAGGAGAGGCCTGTATGGCGGCCGCGCCCGCGCCCGACGGCGGCGGCGTGGGGGCGCTGGGCACGGCCGCGCCGCCGCCAGCCTCCTCCGCGGGCCTGCGTGCCCAGGAGAGTGAGTGCGCGCGGGCGTGCTAGCGCGTTGCGGGCGTGGCGAGGGTGCAATAGGGTAGGGTTAGCAGTCGCGTGCGGCACCTGGCCTCCGACGCCTTCTGCCGGTGCAGCGCGATGACCTCGCCCACGTCCAGCTGTTTCGTGCGCACGGTCCGCTGCTCGCCACGCCGCTCGCCCCTGTCCTGCCCGGCCGCCGCGCCCGCCTGCGTGGAGCGCGCTGGGTCAGCAGCGCATGCGCTGCCGCGCGTGCCCGCCCGTGTATGCGCTCCGCTTGGCTCGCATGCACGCAGCGGCGCATGCCGCGCGCGCCCTTGCCACACGCGCATCCCTGACTGGTGCACGTCATGCTTGCTGTGAAGAGAGCAAGGGAGGCGCCTGCCTAGCTCACGCCCTCGGGCACTCTGCACGGCTGGCAGGCGTGCACAGCAAGGCGCCTCGTCGTGTAGCGCGCAGCGAGAGCGGACCCCTCTCACAGCGCTGACCTCACGCTGCGCACCAGGGAGGACCGCGCAGCCAGAGCCGGCCGCGACGACCGGAACATATCTCCCGCAGCCCCCACACTGCGCGCTGCAGATGTGGCGGCCACCCCTGCAGCCGCAACACAGCCACCTCAGGCCCTTGCCAAATGTGCCCCCGCACTTGACCGCCTGCTCCACACCAAGCGCCCAAGGTGCGCCATTGTCTCTGCCAGAGGCAGGGGCGCAGGCGAGCGCTCGCCTGCCAGGCCACCTCGGACGGCGGGCGCCTCAGGGAACCGCAACGATGGATTGCTGAGCGCCGGCTCTGCGGCGCCTGCCGACGTTGGCGGCGACGGCGCTGGCTGGGCAAAGGCCGCTGTCGCAGAGGGCGCCGATGCAGACGGCACCGCCGCGGGCGTGGACGCCCCGGTCACGTTGCGGGCCAGCTCCGCAGTCGGCAGCAGCACGCCCGTCCTGCGCACCCGTGGCGCCTCAGCAGGGGAGCTTTACACAAGAAACAGCAGGCTTGCTTACTGTTTAAGATAGCAAGCGGGAGATCAGTCGCTGCCCAAGACATCAGGGAGGATGGGCCCAATGAGGGCCAAAGGACGTGTTCAGCAGGATGCTAAAGGGGTCAAGGGCCTGAAGAGACAGTCAGCGGGGGGCGCGCCGCAGTGTGAAGTGGGCGTGCGCGGGCGCCTGCGGCGGCGCTCCCTGGGCGGCCGTCACCAGCCGGGCGCTCAGGTACACCTCCTGCATGGTGCCGTATATTGCTGTGTGATATAGACAAGCAGACCGTCGCGACGACACTGGTGCGTGCAACCCGCACCGCTATCTCAACACTCCACAGCAGTAATAAACAGCTTACCAGGGCGGCAACTTGCTGCCAGATGAAGTACGGCAGGTCTTGACAGATGCAGCACACTTGCCAGGGTGCGCATACGACCTTCGTCCGCACCTCCAGCGGCCGGAAGTCGCTGTCGCTGCTGGCGCTGCTCCGCTCCAGGCGCCCTTCCAGCTCCTTCATGGTCTCGCGCGCCTGCCGCACCAGCACGCTTGGAAGCGAGCCAGTTTGCTGCTTCACAGACTGTGGGGAACGTCCTCAGTGGGCAGCGGACGGGCGCAGGGGCGCAGAGCCCCCAGCACGCCGAGCCAGCATACAGCGGGATGGCACGCCGAGGGAGGAGCCCCAAGGGCCATGTTGAGCCTGGAGGCTCCTGCCAAGGCCAGCGGGCTTGTAGGTCCCCTTCGACTGAGCAGAAAAGCTGTACAAAGCTGGCACACTGCAGCGGCTGACCCTGCAACCCTGCCAGGAGACTGGACGCCGAGCGCACCGCAGTGGAGGCCTCCAGCACAGCTGGCAGGTCCAGCACTCCGCTGAAGTCGCCGACCGCCCGGCCCATAACGCCCACCCACTCCTCTTTGTCTGTGCGTGCCGCCACCGCGAGCGCCTGGCAGCGCCGAGCGCTCGGTCAACCTCAGCGCACGGCAGCACTGGCACGCAGTACGCCAGGGGGGTTGCGATTCCTGCTCTCCTTGGCCAGCGGCAGATGTGTACGGCTGGGATGCAGCACACAGCTTACTCACAGAGGCAGCGTCTGCTACAGTGTTGCGCCAGGTGCTTCTAGCTCTGCCGACGAGCCGCGGCCTGTGCGGGCACGCGCCTGCAGCTCCGGCAGCAGCTCCTCGCGCTGCGCGGGGGGCAGCATGAGCGCCGCGAGCAGCAGCCGGACGCGCACAAGGGGGTCCAGCTTCTCAAAGCGCGGTATGAGCGACTGCAGCATCTCACGCGTCAGGCTCTTCGTGAAAGCCAGCGCGCTCCAATCGCCCTGCAGCTTGCTGGTGGCATAGTGTGCCAGGTCGCGGTTCATGGCTGCATTGTCTGGTGTTGCGACCTGTACTACAAGTCGCAAAGGTTGCTCGCTGTGAGTACTAGCAGCGAACGCCTGTAGCGTGCGGAATACTGTTCGGGCTGCTACCTCGAGCTCTGCATTGCATATCGCTGCTCTCTCAGAGCTGCACAGACCCGTCTGCATTCGTTAGGCCATCGCAACTGGGCTCTTGCAACACTTGCCGAGTCTTGCAGAGGCCTAATAAGGTGCTACAGTGTGCCTTTCAATCTGCAACATAACAGCTGGCTGCGCCGGTGTCTATTATTATTCAACGAGCATCGCAGATCCCAGGCGCAAGAGGTTGCGAGGTAGGAGAGCCGCAAAGAAGAGGAGCCGGACTTGACTGCTACTTCGCTCTGCACGCTTATGCCCAACTTGCGCTGACATGCCACAGGAGTGAGAGTACAAGCTCACTGTAAGCTCAAGCAGTACGCCAGGCGCGTTCTCAGCTCACGAAGCAAAGACAGCCGCATCCTGCCACGTATACGCACAGCGCAAGAGGAGCTATGCACGCAGGGTCAGCTGGCCGCCATATGGAAAAGGACGCTGCGCAGGACAGCACGCTTCCAGGCGCCGCACCCAAGCATGCGGCCATCCCTTCATTCTTTTCTGCGGTGCGCACTACACATAGCTTCCCGCCTGTCATCGCTCGTGCAATACAAGCTCAAAGCACATACCCACCTTTGAGCTATTGACCACTGACAGTGTCGAGTGCTGCAGCGCGCGTCACAGGACACACTGCCGGGCCTGGTGCAGCGAGCCGCGCGCCTGCATATGCTTGAGGTGGCGCTGCCCCGCTTACACCCTCCCCCGAGCGTCAGGACTGCTGTGGCCTTACAGCCAGCCTTAACCTACCTGAGCACATCCTGACTATCTGCCGGATCTGCAGTGGCTGCGCAAGGGCCCACGGCTATATACATCGTTTGTGTGTTGGGTACCTGACACCCTGGGTAACCTTCCTGTGGCGCCCGCAGGCCCATCTTGGGCGCCTTGTCAGCCCTGCCGTCCGCAGACGCTGTTAAAAACCATGTTCTGCGCAGGCGCGCACCTGCGAGCTACTTGACAACGAGCAGCTCGAGACCATGTACAGCATCCTGCAGCAGTGTGCGGACGGCGGCGCCGCCACGGGCGGCGCAGACGGCGACAGCGACTGCGACGGCGAGGAGCGGCTCGACTATGACCAGTTCTGTCAGGTGCAGGACTCCTGTGAGAGATCATACAAATGGAGACACCGCCTGCACTTGCACGTGTATCCACGTCCGAAGTCACGCGCCTGTGCCTATGGCGATACCCACAAGGCATGCGCGGCCGAAAGGCAGCACACTATTCCAGGTGTGCGCGCTGGCCGCGTGCTGGATGCCGGTGCGCGCCCTGCACCAAGCCTGTGGGCGTGCAGGCGGCGGCCGCGTGCCGGGAGGCCGTGGGGCCGCGCATGGACCGCCACTTCCGGGCGTCTCTGTTCCTGCGCTTTGCGCGCGACGCGCGCGGCGCCATCCCGCTGCTGTCCTTCTTCCACTACGTCATGCGCCGCAACGCGCTGCTGCAGACGGCGCGCACCACCTGCACAACCTTTGCGTGCAAACAGCATGTAAATCCGCATGACAACGCGAGGTCGGCGCCGCGCAGCGCCTCCACCTGAGCTGCTTCGACGAGGACGCCGTGGCGGCTCTGACGGCCGCGCAGCTGCGCGCCTACATCGCCGCGCTCGCGCCGCAGCTGCCCGGCCTGGCCGGCCTCTTCGGCACGTCGCCCGCGAGCCCGCCTCCAGCAGCGCACTCAGCGCGGTTTGACGCTGCCGCCAGCCGGACCGGCAGCGCCCCAGACGCCTCCGCAACAGAGGCGCCAGGCGGCCTGCGCGACTCGGGACATGACCCTGCTGAGCGGGGTGAAGGGCCTTCCAGTCCAGCAGACGGCGCGTGTCTGAGCGTGACAGGCTGCGACCCGCCAAACCCAAACGAGGGGCGGGAGCCCGCTGAGGTTGCCGAAGCAAAGGACGGGGTGGCAGAGCGTGGCCGCGGCAGCTCTTCGGGCGGGGGGCAGGGCGCGGCGCTGGCAGAGTATGCGGAGTTCGCGGCGCGCAAGCTGATGTTCCTGCACGCGCGGCAAGGCAGGCGCGCGCCCTGCCAGGCTGCTCAGCAGAGACAAGCGCCAGCCTCACACATCAGTGCAAGCATGGCAAGCCTGTGTGCGCTTCGCCATGCGCCATGCCTGCGCCTGGGCAGGCACTCGCTCCAGGCGTGGGGGCTGACATGCACTGATGCTTGCTGGGTCCTGTCAGCGCTTGGTGCGTCATCGCAGCCCCACGCTGCTGAATAAAATGGGCTGCTGAATAAACGGCTGGCGCGTATGAGCAAGTGCGCTGAGGCTCCTGAGCGGGTGCCCTAAACCCACCCAACTAAGAGGGCAGGGCGCGTGTGCGGGACCTGCTGACCGGCCCCGCGCTGTCGGAGCTGCTGGAGCTGCGCCTGCCGGCGCGCGACGGCGAGCCGCCCAGCAGCTGGTGCTGGCCACCGGCCGCAGACGTGTTGCTTGCAGCCGCCAGCCCCTAGCGCCCAGCCAGCCAGCAACGCATCCTTGTGCCTCCAAGCTCCTGCAGCTCAATGGAGCTCGGTGCTGCTTGAGCCTGCCCTTGTAAGGCGCCTGATGCGGATGCGGAGCCTGATGCAGGGGCTGTGTTCTGCATGCGAAACGGGGTGCAGGTTGTGACGGCAGAAGAAGTGCCGGGTACCAGACCCATGCCTCTCAGCAGACGATCCTGCACTGTAGCCAGCAGGTGCCACCCCGTTGAGCTCGCGGCCCGGCACGCAGGTTCGCGCCAGCATGGATGCAGCGTGCCCGGGAGCTGTTCAGTGAGCTGGACAGCCGGGGCTGCGGGCGGCTGAGCCCCGAGGACTTCCTCGGGTGTGTCCCGCCTCCAGTGACCGCTGCCCCACTTACAAGTAATGTCACACGAAGCTCACCTCTCACTCTCACATGTTATATCACACACCAGCCCGTCGTTAGCTCGGATGTCTTGCGAACCGGCCCTGGCCTTCGCACTTTGTGCCCGGTGTGGCGCTGAGCAGCAAAGTATGCAGTCACGTCGCTGTCGTGGGCCTTGCAGCACTGCTAAGAAGCCCACTTCCGTCGTGCATAAGTATTCGCTTGTACGGTCTCACTCTCTGTGCGGGGGCCGGAACCGTCAGCTTCAGCACGGGCACGATGACGCCGCTGTTCGTGGCGCGCCTGTTCGAGGAGCGCGCGCACGCGAGCGGCGCAGCCGGGCGCGGGCGCGGCCAGCGAGCAGCCGCGGGCGCAGCGGGCATGGGCTGGGACGCCTTCCAGGACTTCCTGCTGGCCTGGGAGCACTGCGGCAGCCCGGCGGGCGTCCGGTACTTCTTCCCGGTGCTCGACCTGCGCGGCCGGGGGCACCTGACGCAGGCGCGCGCGCAGCCCGGCCTGCGCTCCGCCACCTCAGCAAAGTGCAAAGCCTGCGCAGTCGAGCAGACCAATGTCAATGCTTGCATGATTAGCTGCCGCACAGCAAGACAGGTTGCTCTGTCATGCTCTGTCATGCCAGGAGAAGAGTGCGCGCGGGCATGCGACGCATTGCAGTCTCGATCCCATGTTCCTGCTTGAGCACGGCCATATGGTGCCACGTGCCTGCGCGCGCAGGCGGAGGTGTGCACCCTCTTCCGCGCGGTGCACGCGCTGTGGGTGGCCGCAGGGCAGTACCCCGAGCTAAGCGTGGAGGACGTGAAGGACGAGCTGTTTGACATCTGCCGCCCGGCCGACCCGCAGCGCATCACGCGCGCAGACCTGATGGCGCGCGCGCTCGGCATGCTCGGTCACCGCCGCCTCGCTTGCCTGCCGGGCAGCCTGCCCCGAAACGCCGGCGCTGCTGCTTGGCGACCTGAGCAGAGCGGCGTGCCCTTGCCTGCTTCCAAGCACGTGCCTGTGCTGGACCATGTCCAGTGTGTTGCATGTTCATAGGAGTGCAAAGCACAAAGAGCGTGTCACATCCTCGGTCGCAGCAACCAGGCTGGTGCATGCAGCCATACTATCGCAGCAAATGCGGAGGATGCCTGACACTCCGCAGGGAGAAAGCCCGGTAGCACCATGCATGCGCATACATTAAACATGCAAGCGCGCGCGGCACGCAACAAGTGAGGCGCCGGCTGCGCAGGCCAGCGGCATGGCGGGAACCATCATCGGGGTGCTGGCGGACGTCAACTGCTTCTACGCATATGACAGCCGGGAGAGCCTCGCCGCTCAAGCCGAGCAGGGGTTCTAGGCTGTGCGCACAGCTGCGCTGGGACGCGTGCACAGCGTGTAATTACTCCTCCTAAAGCGCATGCACCCTAGTGCATGCGCTGGTGCTCAACCTATGTCTGTACAATCTCTGGAGCATACCCTGATCAGAAGTTGATCGTTCAATGTCCTCATTCCGGCCGGTCAGAATGGTGGGCGGCACGCCTTGTATCACCTGATGCAGGAGTGCATTATATTCACTGCGCTCGCCCGCAAGGCAGAGCAGACACATGCATGCACGCCCTTACATGCTACACCATGCTATACGCTATGCAAGGTCACATATGCGCTGCACTTGCAGAATGCAAGGTGGCAACTCGCACAACAGAGATAATGTGCTACAAAACAGCTGCCACAGAAGGCTGAGAATGTTCAGGTGCCAACTTCCGCAGGCGCCGCAAGCACACACAGCTGCCCTTGCGGGACACCCCGGGAGACCCCAGAGTTGTGCTGCATAACGTTGATAAGTGCCATGGATTGAAGGCTGTCCTACAGCCAGACTCAGATCCTCTGTGCCTCATGCAGCACCGCTGGCGGTACAAGGCTCGCCAGGCTGCGCATGCAGGGCTGCTGCAAGGGCCGCCGCACAATCCTTCACTGCTTGCACGGAGCAATCCGTCACGCACGTGAGGTTGAGGAAGCCATGCACTTGGCCTGCGGTCCCGGGCGCAGAGGGCGCGAGCGCAGGAGTCAGAACAAGCAGCATCATGCGAGCCATCAAGGCCAGACACTCTGCGGCAGCCCTACCTTTCACCGCGCCCTGAAAAGCAGCGCCCTCTGGCAACGACATGCGCACCTTCATAGCACTTGTACTCGCTGCGCACGCCCGCCGCGGACAGGCGGCGCGCGTAGTCGGCGGCCTCGTCTCGCAGGCAGTCGTACTCCGCAGTGACCACCAGCGCTGGCGGCAGGCCCGCCAGGTCGGATGCGAGCATCGGGGCTAACCGCTCGTCGTTCGGCGGGTCGGGGTTACCCGTGTAGCTTGTCCAGAAAAACCTTCCACAGCGCACCGCCAGCTCAACAGGCGCGCCGTTTGAGGCGGCTGCTAGGGCACTTCTGGCCACCCTTACGCTGTGACAGTGTTGAGCGGGATGAAGGTACGAGCCAGGGACACGGACACAGATAAATGGTAATGCTAGCAAAAGAAAGTCCCGACGTAACTAACAGGGACAAGCGCAAGTGTACTGTAGCAGTACGCTGGATAGCCGCATGCAACAGCCCTGCCAGTCTGTGGCAATCGGACGCTTTGCATGGACTGGCAGTTCTGCAGCACAAAGCATCTTGGACGCTCTGGCCGGCACCTCGCCGGGCACTGCGTGCGCGTACCTGATATCGTTTGGGGTCATCGCGTAGCCCTTGTCGAGCAGGGCGAGCGAGGGGTGCTCCGACGGGATGCCGCCGGTGCGGGGGTAGAGCAGCAGCTGGAACGCCAGCGCCGGGCCGCCCGCGCGCTTGGCCAGCAGGCAGACGACCGCCGATAGCGTGCCGCCGGCGCTGTCGCCAGCCACCGCGATGCGGCGCACGTCGATGCCCAGCTCCTGCGCATTCTGCGCCACCCACTGCACCGCAGCGAGCGCGTCGTCCACCGCGGTCGGGAAGCGGTGCTCTGCCGGCAGCGGGACTGATGTCAGTCGCACAGGCGCATGCGCTGCTGTGCAGGCGCACAAAGTCGTTTTCAGGTGTTGGAGCAATGCGCAAGTCGCTTTGAGCTGCCGGAGCAAGAATGCAGGTGCCAGCTGTCGAGTGTGAGCAAGAGGCTGCCGAGCGTTGCCCTGAGCATGACGGCACTGCTTGCCTGGAGCGAGCCCATAGTCCACGGCCACTATGGTGCAGCCAGACAGCGACGCCAGGGCGCGGCACAGGCCGTCGTGGCTGTCAAGGTCGCCCAGCACAAAGCCGCCTGTGCGCCGGAGCGCGCTCAGGCGCAGAAGGCCCTCAGCGCAAGACCCAGGGGAGTGCAAGCATGCGCATGCTTGCTTAGCAAAGCCGTGAAGCATGAGCGCATGCTCAAAGTAAAGACGGAGCATCATGCCACAGGCACAAGCACACACTGGGGGAGCACCGACAGCGTCAGAGCAGCATGTATGCAGTGCGCTGACGTGCAGCCGAACCTCCGTGGAAGTAGACAGCGGCGGGCTGCAGTACACCGTCTGCCTGCAGAGGGCGGTAGATACGCGCGGCAAGGTTGCCGTTCGGCATCGACATCTGCCTGTCTTCCACCTCCCAGAGTGGCACCTTCCTGCAGCCCCGCAGCGCGATATTTTCGAGCTCTGCAGCAGACGCCTGTGCTCGCCCTGACTTGGTGGTGGTGTTGTACTCCTGTCGGTTAAGTTGAGGCCTTGACCGCATATCAGGCCCACCCCAGTTGCTCTCTGGCGCTCCGTTAGGCCCACCCCAGCTGTAAGAGCGAGCTGGGCAGGCAGTCTCCCACAACAGCCAGGCTTGCACTGTTGGGTCGACAGCAGCGCACCCACACGGCTGTTCCGCGGCAGCGTGTGACAAGCGGCTGCGGAGCTGCTCAAGCATGTACCGCTCATCAGAGTACCAGTCCTTGGGCAGGTCTGCAAGCAGCGCAGCGGCCTGCGGGTCCAGTGGCATCTCCGCGTGCCTTTTACCTGTTGCAGTACACCACAAACAGTGGTGTCTGTGCGTGCGCCAGTGCCCATCGTTACCTGCTCATTCGTACATGGCACTCAGCGGAAACTGCGTGCAGTTGGGGAGAATGCGCCTGCTACGTCGCATTGCGGCACATGCCGCCGTACTCAGCCTACAAGGCCAGTTTACATGTGCGCACGCCGAGGGATGAATACACCATGCAGAAGACGTGAGCTGCGCCTGACTTGACTACAAAGTAACCTGGTGCCAAGTCTGCATACCTGAGGCACTGCCTTGCCAGCGAGCTAAGCTGTACTTGCTACAATGCCAAGTTACAAGAAAGATAACTTGAAGTAAGGCTCCGCTTTGCACGCACTGCCTGCCCACACCCCTGCTCAGCAGCAGCACTGTGCGCATCAGGCCTCGGCAGCCAGGTCGGCAGGGCGGGCGCTGCATACATGCAGTGCCTTGGCCAACGCAGCAACGCACTCCTTCAAAGCGACAGCAGCGCGGTCCACGACTGCGGCCATGCTGATGAAGCCGTGGAGCTGGCCTGCGCATCGCAGGCGAGCGCCCGTGGTCAGGTCGGGTCACAGCAGCGCGTGCCATGCACGCGCACGACTCCGCACTCAGCCTCGCAGCACCTTGCTTCTGCTGTGCCCCGCACCCGCACAGACATTCTTACCTTCAATTGCAATCCTCAGCCTTCTGTGTTGCCACCATGGCGCTGCTGCGCGGGCGCGCACCATCGTAGCACTTGTACTCGGTCGGCACGCCCGCGGCGGCCAGGCGGCGCGCATAGTCGGCGCCCTCGTCGCGCAGCGGGTCGAACTCCGCGGTGACCACCAGCGCCGGCGGCAGGCCTGCCAGGTCGGGCGCGCAAATGGGCGCCAGGCGGTCGTCCATGGGGGTGTGCTCGCCCGCGTAGCTCCGCCAGATGAAGCTGCCGCAGCGGCGGTGTTCAGCCCGCATTGGCGCCCTGCATGAGCTGCCTTCCATGCACGGTACAGGGCCATGCATGTGCCCCTCCGCCACAGAGTCTGCCACAGCTTCCCCCCCCCTCCCCCAGCAGGGTTGCTTGACCAAATTGTCCGTCCTTTGCTAGGAAGCTTGGCAGGCTCTGACTCTTGCTTGCAAGCTGGAGTCTGCATGCAGCATGGAGCAGGACGGCCATGGCTGAATTCCCAGGCCACGTGCAGCCGCTGGACCTCAGCTCGCAGCCACGCTGGCGCCTGGCTAACGGTTTGCACAGCGTGGTGTGACGCAAAGCCTGGTCCAGCAGCAGCGTTTGCCCACCCACACGAGCATGAACACGAGTGTGCGGACACGCAGCATGTGCTCGCGGCGGGCCGGGGGTTGGGTGCGCACTCCATGTCGGCCTTGGTCAGAAAGTATCCCTCCGCATACTCGGTGAGTGAGGGGTGCGACGCGGCGTCGCCGCTGACGGCGGGGTACAGCAGCAGCTGGAAGGCGAGCCGGGGGCCACCCGCGCGCTTGGCCGATAGGGCCGCCACCGTGGCCAGGTTGCCGCCGGCGCTGTCGCCGGCCACGGCGATGCGGCGCGGGTCGATGCCGAGCGCGTGCGCGTTCTGCGCGACCCACTGCACGGCGGCAACCGCGTCCTCGACCGCGGCCGGGAACGGGTGCTCTGCCGCCCAGAAAACACGTGTCGATGTCAGCGCGAGGCGGCAGCCCAGGTTACTTTACCCGATCTTAAAAATAAGCGCGTTGCCATATGTCACAACCGGAAACATGTGCTGCATGACAGCAATACCTGACGCAGCTCGCGGTAAAAGCATGTGCAGAGGTGCTGCATGACGGCAGTACCTGACGCAGCTCGCGGAAGAAGCATGTGCATGGGTGTGTGCAGGCTCTGCACAACCATAAATCAACACAAGGACGGAACGCCTCAAAGCTTTAATCATCAACCCAGGGGGTCACATGCAGCTCTGCATACCCCTGAGCGTGAGGCAGGCGTGCCTGGCGCCAGCCGGTAGTCGACGGAGACTGTGGGCGGCCAGCGCTCTGCAGAGACCATCGTGTGTGTCCAAACTCCCGATCACAAACCCGCCTGCGGTGAACACCAGCTGTCAGCGAACACAGTGCCAGGGAATACAGTCTACAGTGTCAGGGAAGTCCCAAAAAAATACAGTGCCAGGGAAGTGCAATAGCAGACCTGTCAGGGAGCTGTCGGGCCCCGCACCGCCGTGGAAGTACAAGACGCCTGCCTGCGGCGGCGCGCCCTCTGGCGTCGGCACGTACACGCGCACAGGCACGTCGCCAGCGGGGCCAGCAAACGTCGTATCCCTCACCTCCCTCACCGGTGGCGCGGCTGGTCGGTGCCCCCTGCCGCCAGCAGCACTCTTCAGCACCAAGCAAGCAGCGGCAGGCTGGACAGAACCTGGGGCCGCAGCGCAGACTGCCTTTAGCAGGGCCCTTCTAGGCGGTGCATGAGCCCCCTATGTTGCGACTTGCAGCTAGAAGTGATGCATACACTACTTGCCAGCCGTGGCATTAGTAACGCATGACCCGCTCGTGGCCCACTCTTCTGGCAGGTGAGTGGGTGAGGCTGACATAAACAACGCTGCAAACACAAGGCCGAGGCGCACGCAAAGGCCTTGTGCACGAGGGCGCCCGCGCGCTCCCTCAGCTGCTGCGGCGTGAGGCTGGTATCTGAATACAAGCCGCCTGGAGGGAGCTGAAGAAGGATGGCGGCAGCCTGCGGGTCGACCGGCATCCTTATACACAGTCCCTTGTCGCGGCACTCGTTTCATTGCCGCAGGGTTGTAACAGCCTGACGCACGTTTGGAGTCGTTTGATGTCAACAGCAGAGCTCCACCTCTTTCAGTAGATCGACAGATCTGTACGATGTTGCCACAGAATTGTATCTGCGTGAACCAGTGCCCGCGCCGTGCAATTGCTCATTCGCACATGAGAGGATACTGCATGCAGTTATGGGGAATGCGCCGGCTGACATGCCGTACTCAGCTAAACCGCCAGTTTAGCATTTGCGCACGCCCAGCCTTGGCCCTTGAAGGATGTGTACGCCATGCAGCAGACCTGAGCTGCTCCTGGCTTGAGTACGTACATTTCAGATGTCGAGTCCTGCAAACTCGGAGGCCATGCAACCTTGCTGCTGTACTTGCCCAACACACCTTCAATCAAAATTTTAAAAACAGACATGGAAGTCCCGTACATGTAAATGGCTGTATAGCTCCAGTGCACGCATGACAATGCCTAATGGTACAGCAGTGTCTGCTTGTGACAATAGTCAGTTACAGAGGGGGCGTAGGTGCAGTTCCAAGTTACGAGATAGATAAGTTAAAGTGAGGTTGGACTTTGCACGCGCTGCCTGCCCACCCTCCTGCCCAGCAGCAGCACTGTGTGCATCAGGCCTCTGCAGCCAGGTCGGCAGGGCGGGCGCTGGATACATGCAGCGCCTTGGCCAGTGCAGCACTGCACTCCTTCAGCGCGACAGCAGCGCGGTCCACGACTGCGGCCATGCTGATGAAGCCGTGGAGCTGGCCTGCGCATCGCAGGCGAGCGCCCGTGGTCAGGTCGGGTCACAGCAGCGCGTGCCATGCACGCGCACGACTCCGCACTCAGCCTCGCAGCACCTAGCTTCAGCTCTGAGTGTGCGCTGCACCTGCCCACGCTCCCTCACTTTCAACATGCGCCAATCAGGCTTCTGTTCAATCACCGCGGCCCTGCTGCATGAGCGCGCACCCTCGTAGCACTTGTACTCGGTCGGCACGCCAGCAGCGGCCAGGCGGCGCGCATAGTCCGCGCCCTCATCGCGCAGTGGGTCATACTCCGCAGTGATCACCAGCGCCGGCGGCAGGCCCGCCAGGTCGGGCGCGCGTATGGGCGTTAGGCGGTTGTCCATGGGCGGGTGCTCGCCCGCGTAGCACCGCCAGAAGAAACTGCCACAGCGGCGGGTATTCAGCATACAATTGGGCCCTGCATAGCCTGCCTGCCATGCGCAGTCCTAGGCCAGGCATGTCCCCTCCCACCACAGACTTCACGACAGCCTCCGCCACAGCAGCCCACAGCAGGGTAGCTCGAGACAAAGACTTGCGTTTTGACCCGGCTGTGCATCCTTTGCTACGTGGCTTGGCTGGCTCTGACTCTTGGTTGTAAGCTTTCTCAAATTTGCAGCATGGAGCAGCACAGACATTGCTCAGCAATCAGGCATCGCGCAGCTGCAGGACCGCAGCTTGCAGTGACGCTGGCGCTTGGCTGACAGTTTGCAAGTTTGAGTGTAGTGTGAGGCAAAGCAAGGCAAGGTTCAGCAACAGCCATGCTCGCGACGGGCCGAGGGCTGGGCGCGCACTCCATGTCGCCCTTGGTCAGGAAGTAGCCCTCTGCGTACTCGGTAAGCGAGGGGTGGGACGCGGCGTCGCCGCCGACGGCAGGGTACAGCAGCAGCTGGAAGGCAAGCGGGGGGCCACCCGCGCGCTTGGCTGACAGCGCAGCCACCGTGGACAGGTTGCCGCCAGCGCTGTCGCCAGCCACGGCGATGCGGCGCGGGTCGATGCCAAGCGCGTGCGCGTTCTGCGCGACCCACTGCACGGCGGCAAACGCGTCCTCCACCCCGGCCGGGAATGGATGCTCTGCCGCACAAACACGTGTTGATATAAGCGCGAGGTGGCAGCCCAGGGTACTTTGCTTGTTACCTGAAACAGACGCTTTGCCGTTTGTCATAACAGATATCACACGCTGGACCACAGCAGTATCTGAAGCAGCTCGCGCAGAGATATGTGCAGGCTCTGCACACTTGTTTCACAACAACGACACGCCTAACATCCCTGGAATGAAGCAAACATGCATCTCTGCATGTTCCCGAGCATGAGGCATGCCTGGCGCTAACCGGTAGTCGACGGCAACCAAGATGCAGGGCGTGTGCGCGGCCAGCGCTCTGCAGATACCGTCATGTGTGTCCAAACTCCCGCTGAAAAACCCGCCTGCGTCAACCACCAGCTGTCAGCACCTCAGCGCCTGAGAAATGCAAGTGCATAAATGTCAGGGAGCGGTCGGGCCCCGCACCGCCGTGGAAGTACACGACGCCTGCCTGCGGCGGCGCACCCTCTGGCGTTGGCACGTACACGCGCACGGGCACGTCGCCAGCGGGGCCAGCGAAGGTCGTGTCCCTCACCTCCCTCACAGGAGTTGGCTGGTGCACCCTGCCGCCAGCAGCGCTCTTCTGCACCAAGCAAGCAGCGGCAGGCTGCTGTGAACCTGGCTGCAGCGCGCATTACCGTTCGCGGGGCTCCTCCTTGTGGTGCGTGAGCCCTCTACGATGCAAACTGTAGCACAATTGATGGACAATCAAGTTGCAGACTCTGGCACAAGCGACGTATCGCGCCAAATCTTGGCTCACATCTGGCAGGTGAGTGGGTGAGAGCTTGTAAAATCAGCAACGACGCCGCAAACACAAGGCCGAGGCGCACGCAAAGGCCTTCTGCAAGGGGGCGCTCGCGCGCTCCCGCAGCTGCTGTGGCGTGAGGCTGGTGTCTGGAAACAAGCCGCCTGGAGGAAGCTGAGCAAGGATGGCGGCAGCCTGCGGGTCGACCGGCATCCTTATAATTGCACGTCGCGGCGCTCTTGTCACCGCCGCACAATCTTCACACGTCGAGCTGATTGACTTGGAATAAGTTCGTTTGACAGCAGAGGCTTACTTTGCAGTTGGGCGAAGGTCACGCAACTACTGCAGTAAACCCCAGGGAGCAGGGTCGCACGTGCGAGTTGGAGGAGGCACGCATGCATTGGAGGAGGCACAGAGGCACCATACGAGGCTGGGTCAATAGGAATATATCTCTCCAGCATCCAATGGCATGCTGCAGCGCTGGTCCTGGCTACGCCACCCCCCTGGTACACACACGTTCTGTGGCTCTAGGAGCTTCTGCAAGGAGCGTGTAGCTGGCTGTGTAAGAAGTGTGAGCTCTGTGGTGCAAGCGCGCTTGCTGCTGAGCAAAGTTTTGTTTGAACAGTACCTGCGCAGTGACTGTTAGCGCCGCCAAGAGGCCTGACAGGCGCTGCGCGCCTGCTGCCTCGCAGGAGGCGACCAAGGGGCCGCGGGAGGAGCTCGTTTATTTGCCGTGTGTAGTGCCAGACCACAGCAGGCCGGACTACCTGGCAACCGTGGATGTTAACCCCGCAAGCCCGTCCTACTCCCAGGTCCGCTATGCCTATGCTCAGGGCTGGCTTGCTGGCGCCCTGCTATCTGTCAGGGGCGCCAGCGTGTCTGTGTATGCATAAACGGTGACTCACATAGCGCGCTCATGCCGCAGGTGATCCACCGGCTTCCAATGCCCAACCTGGGCGATGAGCTGCACCATAGCGGCTGGAACGCGTGCAGTTCCTGCCACGGCGCGCCGCACGCGACCCGGAACGTCTTGGTTCTACCAGCGCTCGGCTCTGGCCGCATCTATGGCGCGCTGCCCGTGCCGCCGCCTTTACCAGACCGGCTGTCAAACTGAATCCTCATCTCTTTGCAGCTTTCTCAGCTGGCTCACCAAATTATTTGGAATCCATGCTGACGTGCTGATGCTCCCCAGCAAATGATAACCAGACCACTTGCATGCAATTTTCAGACTACCAGTCTGAGCGCGTCCTCTTGCAGGCGCTGACGTTGCCACAGACCCGCGCGCACCGCGGCTGGCACACGTGGTCGAGTCCCAGGACATTCAGGCCAAGACCGGGCTGGCATACCTGCACAGCAGCCACTGCCTGGGGTCCGGTATGTGGTCCGGCATCGCTAACTAGGATAATGGACAGGTCTTTTCTGTCGCCATTGCTCGTGTATCGTGTTGTGAGTTATGCTAGTGATCAGTCAGTGGTTCCATGCCTAGACATGCACCGACCGACCTGCTGGGCTTGACAGAAGATGATGCTCTCCAGGGCCTTATAGTTCTGATGCTGTCAGGGGAGATCATGGTGAGCGCCATGGGAGATGCGGAAGGCAAGGGGCGCGGCGGCTACGTCCTGCTGGATCAAAATTTCCAGGCGCGCTGCCCTCGCCTGCGCATATCGGGCATCCAGTTGCGCAGACAGCATGCGCTCTGCTCTCTGACGAAGGAGCTCTAAAGCGCACCACATGTGTTCAAGCGCTTTTGCGGTTTCAACTTTCAGAGCTTGAGCATCAATGAAAAATTCAGCATCAAGAAATGGTGAGAGGCTTGCAGGTGAAGGGCAAGTGGTCGGACACTGAGACGGAGTACGGGTACGATTTTTGGTACCAGCCGCGGCACAACATCATGGTCAGCTCGCAGTGGGGCGCGCCGGCCGCCTTTAGCAAGGCATGAACTTGCCGATGCTCCGAACACCGTTGCACACTACGCTTCAACTCTTAGGGACACGCAAGCTGCCAGTCCTGTATGCAGGTTGCTGTGGCCTGAGTTGCATCAGTGCAGGATGGAGGCTGTGTGTCATGCTGCACCAGCCAGGAGTATTATGCTGTCACCATGCCAAGTGTGGCGTCGCGCCTCAGGGCTTCAACCCTGCCGAGGTGGCGGACGCGTACGGCGACACGCTGACGTTCTGGGACTGGCGTGAACGGAAAATGGTTCAAACAATCAAGCTGGGCGCGGACGGCCTCATCCCGCTGGTCAGGCTCTGGCCCTGGAGTTTTCTACCTTGTGCCTAATTGATGTACGCTCTGAGAGTCAGCATACTGGAGTATGCGGATGCAGTGGAAATGGCTTGACGCGTGTAGAAGCTGTATGCGTCACGTAGAGTGACAGGTGGTAGTGTGGTGGCATGTAACATGTGATGCATGCCCGGATCGGTCTAATGGCTCTGGTGCTCAGCCCGCTGAAGGTGCCACTGTAGGAGCTGCGCTTCCTGCACGACCCGGACCAGGCGCATGGCTTCTGCGGGGCAGCACTGTCCTCCAACGTCATCCACTCCACGAAGGTGCGCGCCTGGCATCTGCACCCCTTTGACAGGCGGTGTTGCAGATGAGCGTGGGTCAGCTGCTGCTGCTGTCCTTACTGATCCTCAAGCCAGGGCACACTGTGCTCAAGCAATAGAGCCTGTTATGCAGTTGCAGTCAGAGACTTTGTGCTGAGTACTTTTGCTGTATTCCGCATGTTATGGGCGCCAATGTGGTTGACTGGATGGAAGGGTCGCAATATAAGATTACTAGCAATATTAGATTGCTTACTGACGGACTCGCAATATGCAAGGGTAAGCAGCTGCAGGGCACAGCGGCTGCCCGCCTTCAGGCGAGGGACGCGGCCTGTTGCCTGCGCGCAGGGCAGCGACGGGCGCTGGGCGACGGATGTGGCAATCCGGCAGCCGTGGCTCTCTGTGGAGGGCTGGCTGCTGCCCGAGATGCCGCCGCTGATCACAGACATCCTCATCTCGCTGGACGACCGCTTCCTGTACTTCTCCAACTGGCTGCGCGGCGACATCGCGCAGTACGACATAAGGCGCGCACCGGCGTCTTGCTGCCAGCGCGCTGCTGCCTAGCCATAGCTTGTCAAACATGGGAGCATCCTTGCTAGTACGCTCAGCCTGGGTGACCAACCACATATACCTTTATAGAAGGTTTCTGTTATGCGTCGCCTCGGGTGAGGTGCTGCTTGATGTTGTCACCCCTGCTGAGATTCACATGAACGTTGAGAGTGCCAGTGGAAGGAATGAATATCCGCATGTGTTCCGTGCGTGTGCAGCGACCCGGCGCACCCCGTGCTGGCCGGACGGGTGTGGCTGGGCGGCTGCGTGCGCCACGGCAGCGGTGTGACCGTGCTCTCGGGCCTGCCGGAGGACACGCCCGACGCGCCCGACATCCCCGCCGTGCAGGGGCATAAGCTGCTCGGCGGCCCGCAGATGATCCAGCTGAGGCGCGCCGCGCCACCTGCCCCCGGTTATTGTGCACTGCCGTGCGTCCTCAGCCAATAGACGCCCTCCTCATATCAGCCGGCCCATTCAGATGCACCACGTGCCATCGCCGCGTGTTGTTCGCTGCATGCTGGCTATGCAGTGGTCCTACTGCATATTCTGACTTCTATGTCATGCAGTGACGCGGAGAGATTGGGCTGCGAGCCTTGCTATGCATTTGTGCGGATACCTATGCGACCGCAGTGTCCCTGAGTCTATGGACTTGTTTGTGTGTTGTCGCAGCCTGGACGGCCGGCGGCTGTACGTGACGAACAGCCTGTTCTCTCCCTGGGACACGCAGTTCTACCCGGACATGGCTCAGAAGGGCAGCTACCTGCTCCAGGCGCGATTTGCTTGGCAGCCTGATGCCCCCTGCTGGGCTCATCCTCCTAATCCTACGCACCATCGAATGCAGACCCGGACCTTTGACAGGGCTGTTGCGCGTGTTTCACAAGACCTTGCAAGCTTTGCAGCGGTGTGCTGCAACGTGCTGTAGCCACCGAGGCAAGCCCAAGCAATGCAAACAGCAGGCTGTCTTGGTAGCTAGTGCAAAATGCGGCCATCACAGCATTTGGTGCCTGCACCCTGTTGCGGACCTGCTGTGTTGAGTCGCACGGGTCATGCATGTAGGGCTGCACACGCCGAAGGCGCCCCAGCTGCTCAGCATGCGCGCAGGTCGATGTTGACAATGAGAAGGGCGGCATGACGCTCAACCCGAACTTCTATATAGACTTTGGCGCAGAGCCTGGCGGCCCAGTGCTTGCGCATGAGGTGAGCGCTACATCGATGGACTGAACTAGTGAGCACGCAGAACTGTGTGTGCATTGCTTGCAACACTTGCATGCAGCTGTGTATTGTGCAAGGTGTGAACTGCCAGATGTGCACAGGTACGGTACCCTGGAGGCGACTGCTCGTCAGACATCTGGCTGTAGGCTGCTCAGCACTCGCCCTGGTGCACAAGGGAAGGTGCACGCAAGTTTGCTTAGCTGGACCATTTCAGTTTTGCAGCGCAGCAGGAGCAGACCCTGTACGCATGTAACTCTGGTTTGATGCATAGGTGCTTTCTGCTTTGATGCATAGGTGCTTTGAGAAACGCACGTGCCATAGAGCAGCTGCGAGGCTGCCGTCATGATCCTGTTTTTGGCGCATTGTGCACTGTGCACTGTTGCATGTGAGTAGTCCTGCTAGTGTTGCCTGTGAGTTACTGCTGTCGTTGCATGTGTATCTGTATACGTGTGCAGCTCGGACATGCTCCTATTTGTGTGCGCCACCCTGTTAGACATCATCATGCGCCCAGCCTGGCTGCAGTTTCAGAGAACCTGTGACAGCAGAATTACTGCCTACACAGCGATGGCCTCCAGCAACAACGCCGACACACAGCAAGCTGCAGACACACAGGTTGTTAGCATTGGGATACTTGGCGCCGCTGCTATCGCAAGGAAGGCTGCTCGCGCCATCAGCAAGGCAAACAGCAAAGTTGGTGCGCTAGACAACCTTGTGGTTGCGCACCAAGCGTCTGACCTGCCTCACTGTTCCTTGCCTGGTCAAAGCTGACCTGCTTGTGACCATGTGCGTGTTACTCGACGCATATGACCTTCATCCTTGCACCTGTGGCTCGTGCGTGCAGTTGTGGTTGCAGTGGGCTCGCGCACCTTGGCGAAGGCAGAGAAGTTTATAAAGGAGACGGGGCTGCCGCACGCCAAAGCGCATGGCTCCTACGAGGCTGTGCTGGCTGATGACAGCGTACACGCGATATACCTGCCACTTCCTGCTGGGCTCCATGTCGAGTGGGTGAAGAAGGCTGCTGCGGCCGGGAAGCACGTGCTGTGTGAAAAGCCAATATCCCTGGTAAGCTCGGCGGTCAGCGCAGTGGAGATAAGTGGATGTTAATGCTAGCACGTGCCTTCGGTGTGCTGATGAGCACTTTACACACGGGTAGTAACTTATGCAAACACAAGGTCAGGGGGAGTGCTTTTGCCGTTTTGCGGCGCTCATGTACATCTTCTGTTGGCGGTTCATCCTTTCCTTGAGTGTACTGCAGTCCTGTTCCAGATACCACGGGCCTTGTGACGCGTTTTGTCATGGGCGGCGGCGCAGACATGGGAGGCAGCAGAGGACATACACTGCGCGTGTGAGGAAGCGGGCGTGCAGTTCATGAACGGGACCATGTGGGTGCACAGCAGGCGCGCGGCCAAGATGGCCGGCGTCATCAAGTCGGACCTGGGCCAGCTGAAGTCTGTCAACTCCGCTTTTGCGTTCCCAGGTGCATTGGTCTCTTGCCCTGCCCACATTTTACATTTCTATGATGCGTGTCGAGCCTTCAGGGGCGGCAGTGCGTCGCGCCTGACACCATGGCGGTGCCTGCAGCGCCCGAGGCCTTCCTGAAGGATGATGTGCGGGTGCACCCGGAGCTGGACGGCCTGGGCTGCCTGGGCGACCTGGTGCGCCACGCCCTGTATGTCTCGTCATGCATGTGCTTCCAGCATGTGTGCCCATTCGGCACGACGACACTGCGCTTGGCCGCACTCTGCCTCGCATGCGTGCAGAACAGATTGCTGGCCACAGTGTGGCATGGAAGGCTTGAAACGCTTCGGTATATAGAGTCCGCCTGCTACGGCAGGCGGGCGGCACTGCTGATTGCTCACCATCTGCAGGCTTAAGAGATGTCCAAGGATATGTTTTCTGAGCTTGACTTTGTCGGGTGTCAGAGAGCCGCATGCCTCGTTGAGAATACACGCTGCTGGGCATGCAGGGCTGGTACTGCACGCGCGCCGCCCTGTGGGCCAACAACTATGAGCAGCCTGAGGCCGTGCAGGCGCATGCCGGTGCGCTGTGGCTAATTGGCATCAGCATGCCGTGTTCCTGTGGAACCTGAGGGCAGGCAATGTGACGGAGAGTGCAGGAGCCTGGGCTTTTCACCCAAGTGCACTCTAGGGAAATGCTGTGTACTTGGGGCCCTTTTCCAAACTTGCTGATAGGCATCTTGCAAGCACACTGTAGGCTGTGGGCGCGGCGCTGCCGTTGGACTCCAATCAGCCAAACCCGATTGAAGCGTACCAGCGCAACAAGGAGTGGCCAGCAAGGCTCGGCCGGGCGGCGGCAGGCGCGCTGCGCAATGCGGCCGGCGTGCTGATGCATGTGGGCGCGACGCTGACATGGCCGGGCGGTCGCCGCGCGTCCTTCGAGTGCAGCTTTGACCGCGCGCCTGTACAGCATCTGGAGGTTGGTTCCCGATGATCGAAAGTGCTCCCGATTGAGGCAGGGTGGCACTGAGCACATGAAGGTCGCACCGCACTTTGCTGTTGCACTGTGGCGAGCTTGTGATGCCTGCATCAGGCTGCCGGCCAATTGCACCAAGAACATACCTGCACATGCGTGCTTTGTCTGGCACCTACTGAGCAGGCTTGGAGGGCGCTTGTCCACAGTTCTGCATTGGCATGGGGAGTGTACTGTGGTCGTCTGGCACAGCTGCCAGGTGCCCCGCACAGGGCCATGCATGCAGTGCTGGTTGCTGATGGTGCATGATGGTGAAAGTTTGCGTGATGGGAAAAGAGCGGGCATGGTGGCGGCATTTGAAAACTGTCAACCAGGTCTGCTTTTTGCCCTGACTGCAGCCCGCAGCGCCGGCGCGCAGGTGGCTGGCACCAAGGGCGTGCTCGAGCTGTTTGACTTTGTGCCCAAGCGCGAGGACACATGCGCCTACTGCGTGCGCGACGACGCCTTTGCGGCCGAGCTGGACACCAAATTCATCCAGGGCACCACCGAGCGCCAGGCACGCGCTCCCTATACCAGCAGGTTTGCTTCGGCAAGACATGCACAGGGTTTGTTACTGCTGGCATGCTGCCATCATCGCTCCAGTGCCAGCGAGGCTGGTAACGCAGAGCCAGCTGGCGTCCGTGATGCCGGACAGGCAGTCAGCTGCTCAGCCGTCAGTCATGCTTACCACCAGCTACCACTACGTGCGCGTGCCACTTGCTATGCATGGCAGTCATTGGAATCCTAACTTTAATATTACAGCTGGTCTGTACGCTGGCGCGCAGGTGGCCACAGAGCGGCCGCAGGAGAAGCTGATGTGGGAGGCGTTTGCGGAGTGCGTGCGCAGAGTGCGCGCGGGCGGGCGGCCCGACGGCGCGTGGCCGAAGCAGGCGCTGCTCACGCAGCGCGTGCTTTGCGCAGTGGCCGACTCTGCGGCTGACGGCTGCCGCATCGTGCAGCTGTAGGCGAACAGTGTGTCGCATGGCCACAGTGAGGCCTAGAGTGCAACGGATGCATGCGGAGCACACGACCAGCTCGCCTCATGTGCGATGTGAGCGGGGCGCCCGGGATGTAGGCACGACATACTTGCACTGCGCACTGTCAGTTGCTGCACGAGTGGCAGACACTGATGTGCAAATAGCCCTGCCTCTAGCAGTGCTTTTCGTGGGTGAATGCTCACTTGAGGATTGCTAGGGTTATGGCACTATTTTTGGGAGCTGGTGTCTGCAGCCTCGGCTTGCTGTGCAAGTTACGTGGCCAGTGTCCCTGGACTGATTCACTCACATATTGTGAGGGTCTTTATTGACAACGTATTGGGCAATTACCTGGCTTGCGGCTGCACACTTTCATGGTCATGTAGATAGGTGAGCTATTGCTATGAGGTGGGGTGTTGCCAAACGAACACAAGGCAGGCTCCAAAACTGCCTACCTGACGCAGCTTGCGTGCGTCAATGCAGGGGGCTTCATGTTTGCAGGTTTGAGGGTTTTCATCGCCTTGTGCGAAGGCCCTATGCAGCCTCATGCACCTACCTTATTCAAGGCACTTTGCACACATTGGGCTTTAGGGGTTCATGCGAACTGGTTCTCAACACCCAGCTCTGGACAAGAGTATCGTCGACGCATTGTAGCTAGTGGCATAAATGGCATTAGCTCTGTAGGTGGAGCGGTCTGCAGTGCGTAAATCGCGCACAAGCACGGCTGGGTGCATGCAGCTGAGCCAGGATAGGCTCTTGTGGGTTGAGCCATTGATGACAGTACCTAAGGATGGGCACTCCAATGCTTGCGCTCAAGGTCGGCTACAGCTCCGCCTAGTTACACAAAGGCAACACTCGCGGCCTGACACAGGATGCATGCCGCAAAACAGACCAGTGCGCTGAACATCAGACGACCCATCGAGCAGGGGCGCAATCACAACAACACCACTGGGTGATCCTGCGTCAGTGCACGTCTGGAGCGTACGTACATAGCAAACAAGAAGAGCTGGCGCCTGTGGGCCTGCGTGAAGGGCACCATGTACTATTAAGGAAAATCTACATTGGAGCAGCATCTGTCATGGAGGCTTGATCTAAAGAAAAAGGGGGACCCCATAACATGCTTGCACGTGAAGCAGGGTCACGACCCTGCTTCACGTTGTCAGCACCCCAATGTTCCCTCTCACATAGGAGCAATTATGGCCTGCCCTGTGGCATCAACAATATAGCTCTTGCCCCACCCTGTGAAACAGCACAGACATATTGTCGTTGTGCCATCGGCCCAATTAACATCCCTGGCGCACACCACCTTAGCATGAGAGCCGGGTGGCGCCCCTGAATGCGCACTGTTACCGGCAGACTGCGGAGCCCAAAAACTGCACTCTGCAGTGCACCTCGCTGTGACACCTGCGCCCGCGCTGGCGTGCCCCACTGCTTGTCCAGCCCCAGGCCATTGCTGACTGTAACAACACACCGGCGATGCCCGCCCCTCTGCACCACAGCAACAGGCAGCAGCCAGACAATGCTGAGGGCCCCTGCCGCTGGGCGGCCTGGCTGGACCCCAGCCTGCGTCCAAACAATAGCGGTTGTGATGATGCGCCGCCCACACCGCCGAGCACCGCGCAGTGTTGCAGCCCACCCGTGGTGGTGCTACGCCCCCCACACGCACACCCCAGGCTGAAGTGTGCGGGCAGCCACTACAGCCACACGCCCACGCCGCCGCTCACAGCATGACATGAGGTACACCCACTGGCGCCTGAGGGCGGCATGCGGAACCCAGGGTTGGTGCGAAAGGGAGGGCCGCCGCATACAGCGTGCAGCCGCACTGCGCCCGCAGCGCACGCACCGTAGCAGCAGCGGGCGGGCCCGGCGCTGCGTTGCCCGCCCGGCCGCCGCTCCATACCTCACTCGGCCGCCGCTCACAGCGTGAAGTCGAAGGGCACCCACTGCACGTGCAGCGTGATGGCCGTCGGCGGCACCTTCTTGCTCTTGCGGTCCTTGGGCACCTCGTCCAGGTACCACGTCTTGAACGCGTGGCACTGGTCGCAGGGCGTGACGTCCGCGATGAGGTCCACCTCCACCATGCCCAGCGGCTGGTGGTTGCCCAGCGGGTCGGCGTCCCACAGCGACACCTCCATCACCTCCTCCTTGGGCACCTGCGGCCGCGCCGGTCACCCCGTCACTGCCCGCCTTGTCACCGCGCGCACCGGGGGGGGGGCGGGGGGGCCTCATCCACGCCTTGCGCGCGAGGGCCGCCCGGCGAGTGACCACAGGCAGGCTCACTGCCGCGCCCATGGCCGCCTGCACGACGCGCGGGCCGCCAGGCGCTCGCGCCCCGCTCAGGCAACACGCGAGCACCTCGTGCCCTGCCCCTGTGGGGCCGGGCGCGCGCCTTGTGCCACTCGTACTTCTCGTTCCACTCGGCCGAGCCCTTCGAGTTCTTCTTTGTGGCCGTCTTGTTCTTGTGCTCGTTGAGCTTGACGGTCACATACGGGTCCGACGTGCCGCCCGGGTCCGCCGCGGCGATGTCGCGCGCGCTCACCACCGTCACCAGCACCGCGCCCTGCCGCAGCGCCCCGGCGCGTCGCTTCGCAACGGACCCTCCTTGCGCTGCCCGCCGGCCGCCACACGCCAGACGCCTTTCGCGCTTTACTGGGCGCGGGTCAGCACGCACACGCTGAGACCAGCCGGCGGAGGCGACTCAGACGCAGGCCTCGGCGCGAGCCACCGCTAGCGCAATAGGCCGCTCACAGCGCCGCACCATGCGCGCTCAGGACGCGGCCAGGCCGGCTTCAGGGGGAGGCGGGCCGGCGGCGCCCCTCTCGAGGGAGGCTCGGCAGCGCATGCAGGCTGTAAATGGCACGCATTCTGGACACGGCACGAGCCAGCAGGCGTCAGCGGGCACGCTGGCCGGCTTCCCACGCTTGCACCGGCACCCGATGGCTGAGCGAGAGCCCACAGGCTGGCGCGGCAGCGCGCCGGCGGCGCAGGGGCGCCGCGCGCACCATGGTGGCCTCGCGCGGTTTGCTGTAGAGCAGGTCGAACGGCCAGTATGTGGACACCAGGTGCAGCCGGCCCTCGCCCTTGCCCTGCGGCAGCGCGGCAGGGACCAGTTGGGCGCCTGCCGAAAGCGGTGCTGCCGCTAGCACTGACACCACAAAAGGTATGCTGCACGCTCGCAGCTGCTCGGGGACTCTGCCCCGCTGCGCCAGGGTGCGCCTGGACGGCCACAGACCGGGTCCACCTCAGCATGCATGGCACAGTCTGGACCAACCTGTCATAAACCCCGCCCCTGACCGCTGGCCGTGCGCTGAACACCTGGGCCGGCGTTCCGCGGCGCGCACCGTGCCGTCGTCGTTGGACCACTCGCCCTTGCCCAGGTCGTACCAGGCGTCCACGGCCTCGCCCGGCTTGTCGTGGAAGGGGCGCAGCGGGATGGCCGCGCGGCCCATGAGCTCCTTGCTGACCAGCGCCTCCTTCGCGCCCTTGAGCACGTTCAGCTGCACCAGCTCCTGCGCGCGCTGGCCGACCAGTCAGGAGGGGTATCAGGGTATCAGGGTTAGAGTTCGACAGCAGGTTGCGCATGCTCTGTGGCGCCGCCCCCGGCCGCCGACGGGGCGGGCGGGCGCGCGCCTTGACGTTGAGCAGGTCGCGGTCGAACATCTGCACGCGCAGCGTCTGCGTCTTGGGCTCCTGCACGAGCACGTACAGGTCCTCGTCCCACTTGGGCGTCAGCGTGTGCTTCTGCACGCTCTGCGCGCGTCCAGACAGACCGTCAAGCTTGACCGTGGACGACTGTGAATCATTGGCGCACGGCCTGCAGCGGACTTTAACAATGGTCGAAACCGTCGCGCGGCGAGCGGGTGGCAGTGCAGGAGGGTGCTCAACACCCTAACGCGTCAGCCCCGCGGGTATGCAGGCCCCATGCAGAGCAGGCGGCGCTTGCCCTGGCCCCAGTACGCCCTGGTCTGCAGGTGGCCCGCAGAAGCTCAGGTGGTTGCCTGACAGCGGCAGTAAGAACGCTCCCGGGTAGGGCGAGATCAGGCAGCGCAGCACCCGATGCAGGCAAGATGGGCGCCGCCTGACGCCCACGGGTGACAGCAGCAAGCCCGACAGCCCCACACAGCAGCCCTGCCTCCCAAGGGGTTGGCGTGAGGGTCCTTTTCAGGGGGTGAGGGCGCCGCCTCCGCCTGCTGCACCGTGCACCGCGCAGCAGCCCGGGCGCGCATGCGGAAGGGTTGGGGGAGAGGGTTGGGGTTGGGGGACGGGCGCGCCGTCTTCTCCATCTGCTGCGCCTGCGTGTACATCTCCACGAACGGGTCCGACTTGCCGAAGGTGTCCATCTTCTTCAGGCCCTCGGCCTCCACGACCTTGACGACCAGCAGGCCCACGCTCCTGCCGCGCGCGCTCACCCTTGCGGCGACCCTTGCTGAACCTGCAGCAGCCCCGTGCTCTTTTGCTGCGGCCCTGTGCTCTTCTGCTGCGGCCTGTGCAGGCCTGCCGATGTGCGCCCCGTCAGCAAGCGAGCGTGGCGGTGCCCGAAGCAGGCCGCGGCTGCAGCAGTACAGGCCTGCTACACGCACGTAGCAAACAGTGCTGGCCCGATGCAGAAGCCCGCGGCTCAGCATGCGCGTGCGAGCGAAGACAAGGCCTGCAGAGATCTGTTTCAGCGCCCCGGTCGGCACATCAACAAACCGTTGTGCAAGGCAGCCTGGAAGGCCAAGGCAAGTGCTCTTTGGGAGACGAGGCACTCAAGACACGCAGTCGGCAGCTACCATTGCAGCGCGGCGTTGTCCACGAGCCCGGTGACAGACTCGGGGCAGCGCGGCCGCGGCCAGGCCGCTGAGGCCACGCACCTCAGGTTCAGGTCGTCCAGCGGCCCGGTCGCCGACTCGGGCAGCACGGGCACGACCAGGCGGTTGGGCCAGACGATCATGGTGGTCAGCGTCTCGCGGATGAAAGGGTCCAGCCACAGCCGCACCGCCTTGGCCGAGAACGAGCCGCCGAATGCGGCGCCGAAGTCCAGGTTGAAGTGCGTCAGCGGCGGCTTCCTGCGCAGCGCGGCGCCGGTGAGCAGGCGGGCCGGGCGCGTCCGCAAACCCTCCCAGGCTTGCAGCGCCGCCCCGGTCCGGCCCTGGCGCGCACACTCTTGCCAACTGGTGCACACAGCGCCCTCACGCGCACCCTCCCCTCGATGTCCGTGCCTAGACTTGCTACTCTATGCTCCACGAGCACGGCACGGCAGCCCTAGCAGATGTGCTCGGCCCGACGCCCACGTCTCAGCACGGAAGGCACATGGATGCCGGCGAGCGCCGGCCGGGATAGGCGCGGGGCGCCGCCGCAAGCCAGGGACGCGCACCGCAGCGAAATCACCGCGGCGCCAAAGCCCGGGATCTCGGGCACCAACGGCGTCAGCGTCACGCGCGCCACGCCGGCCACCTGCAGGTCCGACACCTTGGGGACCATGCGCGTGGCCTCGCCGCCCGCCGGCAGCTCGATCGCCAGCGCGATGTTGGCGTCGCCGGCCCAGCGGAAGGCCACCTGCGCGGCGCCCCGGGCCGTCTCTGCACCCGGTATCCGGCGCCGCGTGCCTGGCAGTGCCGTGACCCTACCCCCACCTTAAAACCTATCTTGACAGTCCGCAAACCGCAGACGACCCACGGGAGCGAGGCGGACGGTGCGGTGGGTGCGCTGCGCAGACAAACGCCAAGCGTGCAGGTGGAAGCAGGCCGCTGCAACGGAGCGTGCACTGCCACGCAAAACTGGCGCCCAGTAGCCCCTCCCCGCGAACGCTCGAGCCTGGGCGCGGCGGCGGGCGCGGGGCGGGCGCCGCGCCTCCATCGTCACGTGCTCCTCGCCCTCGTCTTCGACCCAGACGTTGTCGATACGGATGGGCGCGTCCCCGAACGTGAGCGTCTTGAAGTAGATGCGCTTGATGAGCCCCGGCGGCTTGTACTGCTCCAGGATCGGCTCCACCGTCTCGCGGATGGCCTGCCCGGCCGCCTTGTCGTAGTACGGCCACATGTCGTTCAGCAGTCGGTTCAGCCACTGCGCGCGCGCGTGCGCGCCTGCGTCAGGCGCTTCCGCGTCGTACGGGCCTGCGCGCCCGGCCGCGACCTGGCCGCCGCTTTAGGGCGGCGTGAGTGCCGCCGACAGCAGCCCTTAGCAGACAGCAGGCGCCTGCTTGTGCACCTGTGCGCTCCGGCCCTGACCGGCCCTGCATCAGAGCAGGCGGCGTCGTCGAGCACGCCGACCCGCCCACGCCTCACAGGACACGGTGCAAGCTGGTGACCAAGCGCGGCTGCCTCCCGCCATCACACGCGCCTGCCAGGCTCTGGCGAAAAGGGCGCAGGTCCTCTTGCTGCGGCACGCGCGACCCGCGCTCGCAGGCCCGCACAGCTCCAGCCCTCGCCGCATCGCGCTGCGCATGCAAACGGCGGACACGCGAGGGCGCCTGCATAGGCCTAATCCTACCCTACCCTACCCTATCCGGGGCACACCTCCACCTTCTCGCGGTCGGTGAACGCGACCCAGCTCGGCACGTGGCCCAGCGCCGCGCGCAGGCCCTTGCGCCCCGGCGTCAGGTTCAGCTGCGCGCCGGCGCGGCGCCCGCTCAGCCTCGCGTGAGGCGGCGCTGCGAGACAGGCTGCACAAGGGCGCCGCGCCCGCGACGCTCATGCGCCGGCTTGCAGCTCTGCCAGCCAGCCAGCCTTCAGCAGCAGCAGCTCGCCACACGGGCCCCTCGACATGCACGAAGGGACGACCTGTGTCGGCTGCAGCCGCCTCGCTCCATTTACGGACGCGGCAGCCATGCACGCATGCAGCGGCCCAGGTGTGCGCCGCGGCAGGTTCAGGCGGGGCGCGCTCCCCAGCGCTGCGCCCGCTGGCGGGGGGGCGGGGGCGCGCACAAAGTCGCTGAGCAGCTGCTTCTTGCGGCGGTTGGCGTGGAAGAGGTAGCTGTAGCCCACGCCCAGGCCCGCGCCCACCAGCTGCGCGCCCGCAGCGCACGGCCCGCTGAGGCGCGTGCTCGGCGCAGGCGCTGCCCGCAGGCGGGGCCGGCCCTGCCAGCATGTGGAGCAGGGAGGCTGGGCAGCTCCGGCGCACCCGATGGCATGTTTTCAGCCGGCGCTCGGAGCCCACTTCCTGAGGAAACGGGCGGGAGGGGCGGGCGGGAGGGCGGCGCGCGCGGCGCGCGCGGGCGCGCACCAGGGACATGCCCAGGCCCAGCGCGCCCGGGTGCGCCCACTTGAGCAGCACCGCCAGCCACAGCGCGTACGCGACCGCCGCCGCCTGCACCAGGTGGATCGCGTGCACGACCGTGCCCGCCACCGGCGGCCGCGGCGGCGGCTGCGCCGGGCCCGGCCGGCTTTTGACTGCCACGCCCCCGCCCAACAGTCAGGCGCCGGCCTGCAGTGGCTGCTGGGAGGCGCGGCTGCAACACTCGCGGCGAGGACACTCGGCAACCAGGTGGTTACTTCATCTGCACGAAGAGCAACAGTCTGTGCAGCAAAGCAACAGCCAGGACATCGTGTCAGTGCCAGCGTGGGTACACGGGGCAAGGCGCGCACTTTCCCGCACGCCGTCCCCCGGCGCAAAGCCCGGCACGCCGGGCGCGTCGCCGCCGGCCTTGCCCGCCGGCGCCTCCTTGGGCGCCTCGGCCGCTTTAGCCGCCAGCGAGCGCCCGGCAGGCTGGCCGTCCACGCCTGCCGAGCGCCAGGACGTTGGTCGGCGCAGTGCAGGCGAGCGCGGCGCTGCCAGCCGGGCGCAGGCACTACGCTGCGCTGGCATGCTGGCAGGCAAAGTAAACGCCCCATGCAGCGGGGTGAGGGCCCAATGTATGCAGCCTGGAGATGCATGCATGCTCCCGTACCCGCAGCACAGCGCAAGGAGGGAGACAGGAAGCGCAGCGCGTCCGCGCACAGAGAACAAACCACATGCAGGCCAATGCACACATGCGGGCCCTCACCGGCGGGCTGCGCCCAGTCGCGCCGAGCAGGCGCCGGGCCACCGGAGTCGCCTGGCGCCGACCCGGGCACGGGCGCGGTGCCATCATCATCCCGCTCCTCGCTCTCATGCTGGAACTTGTAGTGCCCCTCCTCCACGCCCCTGCTGAACGGCGCCCGCGTCGGCGCCTCGTTCACCACCAGCTCCGGCGCGCCGCGCTTCGTGAACGACTCCCCGCGCTTGGGAGCGGCCTCCGCGGGCTCGCTGCGGTACTCGTGCTTCTTGTGCGGCTTCTCATGCTTGAACAGCTCCTTCACGCCCATGGTGCCGGAGCGCGCGCCCGCCCGCCCGGGCCGCGCTGCCCGCGCCTGCGGGGCGGCCTGCACACGGTTCCGCGGCCTTGAACCTGCGGTGGTGGCGGGCGAGCTGCCTGCAACCGATGCACTGATGACGCCCAGCTACCTACCCGGTGTCCCAGGCACATCCAGGTAGGGCTGAGCGCCTGCTCACTAGGTTTAGAAGAGACTGCCTCTCATCTCGGCTGGCACAGCTGGCTCCGCAAGCCGCACGAGGAGGCTGCAGGGGCGTGGGTGACTCCGACCGCTGCTCATGTAGCGGGCGATGACCCGCCCGTTCCGACCCAAGACATTTCCGCGTCGATAATGAATAACAACCTGGAGTTGAACCCACTGCAAGGGCACCCCAAGTACCAGAAGGTGCGGGGTTGGGCCGGCAGGACGCCGTCGCCTGGCGGGAGTGAATTCCATCCGTTTCCGTGTAAGGAACACAGAGGAAGACAACGGCAGGTTCCTGCTCGGATGCATGCGCGGCTGTCCCAGCGGCTGCAGCGGCGCGGCGCCGGCCTGTCGTGGCCCGGGGTGCGAGCGCGCTGACGCACAGCGCGCCCTGCTGAGGCGCGCGCGCGGCGGCGGCAGATACGCGACCTGGACAAGGGCACCTTTGGCTTTGTGCAGCAGGCTGTGGACTTGACGACGGGGGAGCAGGTCGCCATCAAGTTCATCGAGCGCAGCCAGGAGGTGCGCGGGGGCGGGTCGCGCGCTGTGCGCGCCGGGCGCGGCCTGCGTGCAGGCGCGGCCGTGCGGCGTGCAAGCAAGCGCTGACTAACTGGGGGAACCGGTGCGGGGCAGGTGTCAAAGTATGTGGAGCGCGAGATCCTCAACCACAAGCGCCTCATCCACCCGCACATTGTGCAGCTGAAGGAGGTGCGGGGTCGCGCGTGTCAGCTGCGGCGGCGCTCGTGACGCGGCGGAGCGCGTTGCGCGATTGCGGCGGGATGACGCTTACACGCGGGGAGGGTGACGCACCCGACAGGTGTTCTTGACGCAGCATCACCTGGCGATCGCCATGGAGTATGCAGCAGGGGGCAACCTGTACCAGCTGGTGGCAAAGAGCGGCGGGCTGCCGGAGCAGGACGCGCGGTGGTACTTCCAGCAGCTCATTTTTGCGATAGACTACTGCCACAAGATGGCGCGCCCCTTGGGGCACCCTCTGTCACTTGCAGCCTGTCTGCGGCGCCGCGCGTTGCAGGCGCTTGCCTAGTGGTTTGTGCACGCTCTGCGCACAGGCGCGCTGGGCCTGTGCGCGGCCGGCACAAGCCTCTTTCTTAGATTGAAGCCAGTTTTCTCGAAGGAGGCATATTCCTGTTTCCGCACATGCTTGTCGCCCCATTTGCTTCTAAGCCAGGCTTGCCCTTGCTGCCTGGAGCACGGCGTCCCGCCAATGCGCGCGTGCCCGGGGCCGGCCAGGGCGTGGCCAACCGGGACGTGAAGCTGGAGAACACGCTGCTCGTGAGCACCGCGCGGCCGCTCATCAAGCTGTGCGACTTTGGGTACTCCAAGGTGCCGACCCGTCCATGTTCTGTGCCCGGCGCCGGTGTCCTGCACGCCTGGGGCCTGTGTCGGTGCTCCAATGGCTGTGGCACGGCGGGATCTGCCCGCACACATCCACCAGGCAGGACGCATGCCCCAGGCAGGGAATACAGCAGCAGGCAGACCAGGGTTGTGTGTGCGCCGAATGCGTGCTGGGGTGCTTGAGCAGGCTTGGGCGCTCCTCCCTGCCAGAGGCTACCATGGAGCAGCTGAACCCGAGGAGCGCAGGTCGCCCGGCGTTCCTCCTCACAGGAGGCCGAAAGCAACGTCAGGCCGCTGCACTTGACAGGGCGCTGCGCTGGGCGGAACGCCGGGCGGCAAGCCAGGCAGCATACCGCGCCGGGCGCGACGTGCTCCTGTTGCTGACGCCCGCACGCCGGGGGGGCAGGACGAGAAGTTCCAGTCGGCGCCCGGGTCGAAGGTGGGCACGCCCGCCTACCTGGCGCCGGAGGTCATCTCGGCCACGCGCGGCAAGACGTACGACGGCAAGAGCGCGGACGTGTGGAGCTGTGGCGTGATGCTGTACGTCATGCTCTCCGCGCAGTACCCCTTCGGGCGGCCGGAGGACACGGGCCTCAAGACCGCGCGGCAGATGCACGTCATGCTGCAGGCGCGCGCGCTGCCTACTGGTCGTGTGACGCGCACTCACAGTGAAGTGAGGCCGGGAAGGGCCTGCGCTGGCGCCGGGAAGATTCTAGCACAACCCTATTCATGGGCGCACGCCCCAGGCGTGGGTCCAGCAAAGGGACCGACGCGGCGGCTGTGCAGGCTGGTTCCGAGTGCGCAGTGCCCTTAGCAAGGGGCAGGATGCGCATGCTGGGCGCTGGGCGCGCCAGGGCGGGAACAGCGCTGGAATGTTTGCTGGCGGTGTGAGCTGCTGGGCACGGTTGCGGGGCATGCTGCGCCCGCAGTGCAGCATGCGCGGGGGCGACGTGAGAGCAGTACCATGCAGAGAGCTGAGCAGGAAATGGCACGCGCGCGCAGCGCATCTTGAGCGTGGACTACCGGCTGCCGCCGAACAAGGTGGTCTCGGACGAGTGCAAGGACCTGCTCAGGTGCCCCCCCACCCGCTGGCGCTCGAACCAGGCAAGAAGGGGCTCAAGCCATTGATTCTACCCTGGCAATTGTGCATGCGCGCGAGTCGGCCATGTGCTGGCCCGCGCAACGCCGCATGATGCGATCGTGCGCTTTGACACTTGCGTGGCGAGCGCCGCTTGCAACTAGCTCCCGTGGTACAGAAGGCTGCTGCAGCCCCGCACCTGCCCACCGCTGCCTGCCGCAGCCTCGCGTGGCTGCACCGCAGCCCCGCCGCTGCATTAGTCCAGAGCGTGCAGGCGCGGTGTCTGTTGCCTGCGAGCGCCGCCCACAGTTGGTGAGTAGCAGCACTGGATGCACCCATTTTAGTGTCAGGGTTAGCCCTACCCTAAATCTGTACCGCCGCGCGCGCAGGCTGATCCTGGTGGCGGAGCCCAGCGAGCGCATCACGATGGCGGAGATCCAGCGGCACGCCTGGTTCGTGCGCGACCTGCCCGAGGGGGTGGCGCAGATGAATAGCGCGCTGCTGGCGCAGCAGCAGGCGGCGGGCGTACAGTAGCGGTGCCGTCCAAACCCTACCCTAATCTGCCTAGTGTGTGATCGGGGGGCTGCAGGGCGTGAACGCCGGAGGCGCAGGGCAGTGCGGCGGCGCCGGGGAGGTGACCCGTGCAGCGCCGCTGGCCTGCCGGCTGCCTCCGCTTGCAGCAGGTGCTGCGGGCTTGCTGGCCGGGTCTGGGGCTGGGGGAGGCTGGGCTGCGCGGGGTCCTGCCAGGCGGGGCGGTTTGCTCGGCCGCGCGAGCGTGCCCGTGCGGTGAGAGGTCGGGCGGTGTGGGGGGCTGGATGCGTCGCAGTGGTGACTGCTGTTTACACGGGAGGCGCGCCGGGCGCAGAGAGTGCGCGGCACCGGGGAGATAAACGTTGGCGTGATTACAAAGTACGGGTTGGGCACAGGGGCCGAGTGTGCCGCTGGCCACCCTTTTGGCAGGCAAGCAACACCTACGCAGCAGGCTGCCCTGGACCGGGGGGCAGGCCGCCCTGTGAGGGGCGGCGGCCGCCCTGGTGCAGCGCACTAGGGTACTTGCAGTTACTGCTCGGTGTCATGATGCAGAGGGCGGCGGCGCACACGACGGCGGTCCGGTGTTGGCAGAGGCGCGGGGCGTCCTGTGCCTCTGCTCCCAGGGAGTGCCCCGGTGCAGTGGGGGCGGTCGGAACGCCTCTTGTCACGCGCTTGTATACACTTGTGTTAGCTGGGCTGGTTTTTGTGGGGGTGAGTGGGCGGGCTGCTGCGGCGCGCGCGCTGGCGGGCTTCTGCGTGCACGCAGCGAGGAGAGAGGCTGGCCCGCGCGCGAGCATCCCCTGGGGGCAGGGGCGGCGGGGGCCGCGGGGGTGCTGCGGCCGGGCCAGGTTTTGGGTTAGGGATAGTAGTAGGAGGGCATCCGGTCGACCAGACAGCGCACTATGTGTTGCTAGCCGCGCCGGGAAGAGGCACCCGGGGCTGTGTCCGGCCCCAGGTTAGGCAGCCTGGCCAATTCTTTTCCGATGGGGGCCTGGACACCCGCGAGCCAGCCGCGTTGTTTGCGGCGGGGTCTCTGATACAGGGGTGGTCGGGGTACCAGCCAGGCACACCGCGGCTCCAGGCCTGCAAGACCTCAAACGCATCTCTGGCAAGGCTTGTTTTCGGCCCTCGGTTCACGTATGCCCGGCGTGCTGTATTTGAATTTCTCTACGGTGGGTGCGCGGGGCGGCAGCTTGCGCTTGGCCGTGCCGCGCCCAAACACGCAGGATCCTGCTGGCCCAGCACTGCAGGCGAGCCCGGGCTCTGGGCAGGGGGTGGAGTGGGGGGAGTGGGGGGTAAAGGGTGAAGGGCGGCTCAGAGGCAGGCGGCTATCTATGTACTTCCCTGCGAGCGGCCCGTCCTTTGCGCGCAGCGCTGGGGGTTGGCATCAGGGGCCGGGCTGCCAGGCCTCAGCCCTGCAGCTGTTCCGCAAGGGCGGCCCCGGGCCGCGCCTCAACCGGCCTCAACCGGCAGCGCATGCCCAGCCCTGCAGTGCATGTATCAGCAGCCCTGCGTCTGCGCGCGGCTGCCTCTGGACAGGCGGCCACGCTTGGGTCGTGTGCACGCTGTGCAGCTGTGGCGCCTCCGAAGTCTGTGTTGTGAATGAACTGCGCGAGGGGACGCTTTGGGGTGGACGCCCAGGCGCCCACGAGCGCGCTGGCCAGGGTTTGGCCTGAGGCGCTCCGCGATGCGGGCCCGCGCCACGTGATCCGAAATTGAATCGTTGCCTCTTGTTTACTGAGCGCCGAGGAGTTGGTGTGCAGCGGACGTGGGTGGTGTTGCGGCGCGCTGTCACGGCCGTTGTGCCTGGGGACAGGATGTGGGCTTTTATAGTACATAGCAGCTCTGCAGGGCCCCGCGCCTCAGCGCTAGGTTGTCACACAGAGTGCAGGGGCAGCAACACGAGCGCCCCGAAGGCAGCCAAAGGTGTTCTCATCCCGTGAAGGCTCATGCAAACCACTGCAATTAATCAGCAGCAGTACAGTGTCTATTACCCCGCATGAGGGCCCAACCAGCAAGGCATCGCCTGGCTTCGGACTGCCAGGCCGCATGCAGTGCCCGTGCTCGTGCTGCCGCAGCATGCCAACCTTGACCGCACCTGCCCAGGCTAAGCTGCTACGCAAGCAGTGGAAAGACGCTCAGCAGCAACCACACCTCGGCAGCTGACAAGCACGACAGCAGCTGACCAGCACGACAGCAGTTGCCAGCAGGAAGGCCTGTACTGTGTGCCGCGCGCAAATGCAAGAGCTCTGGCTGCCCAGAGCTCAGTCACACAAGGGCAGGCCCTGGCTGGACGACTGGCTGCGCAGGCGCGGAGCTGGGCGGGGGGCCGCGGCCAGGCCTGGGCGGAGCGACCGCTGCCGCCGGCCAGCGGCCGACAAGCACGACGCTGTCGCCGCGCAGGAACACCTGCGCCAGCCGCCGCGTGCGCCGCTCCTGCCGCCAGCCGGCGCGCTGCACCTCGACGAACTCGGGCGGCGCGCCTGTGCGCGGCAGGCGCGCGAAAAATATTAAGATAAGGTTAGGGACAGGGTATGGTACGCTCCATCAAGGCTGTCTTTGTCATCGCCGCCTTCCTACGCGCCCTGGAGGGGCCCTTGCATTTGTCGTACATGGCTGCTGCGCTTGTTTAGGACTCGCCCTCGGCCACTGTCTGTGTGGCAGCGGTGCGCGTTTGGCCGGTAGGCGCGGCACGAGCGCGCGTCTGCAAGGCCTGCACAGCTCGCAGCAGGCTGCAGAGCCCTGACGCTCGCCCCAGCCAGGACCTGGACCCCTCATGCTGCCTGCGCGGCGCGTCTCTGGGGCGCCCGCGCGCTGGCAGCCGGGCGGATCGGGCGCAGGCCACAGCCTGGTTTATAAATACGAGCTTCCGGGAGCAGGTGTCCCGGTTTCTGCATTCCCTGAGTAGGTGCATGCTGGACTGTGCGAGAGAGTGTTCTACACCTGGAGACGGGTTAGCAGGGGTGCGCGCCATTGGCCGGGGCCGGCCCAGGCACGGGCCGCAGCTTAGTGCGCGACATGCGTAGGCGCACGACGTAGCGCTCCTCCACATCGGCCAGCACGAGGTTCATGAGGTGGTCAAAGCCGCGCAGCAGGCCTGTCCGCGCGCGCGCCGCTGGTCAGGCCCGAGCGCCCCGCAGCCGAGCAGGCCGGAGGCGTGTACTGTTTGACATGGCACAGGCCGCTCTTCGGGCGGCCGGCTGGCGGACTGAGCGGGACCGAAAGCACGTGCCCTGCATATGTGAATGGCACGGCAACCACGCCGGCCTGCAAGCCGCCGGGCGCATGCAATCTATGCGGAGAGCCACTGGCGGGTGCCACGCACGCAGCCAGGCGGCACGAGCGGTGCAGGACGCAGGCGCATGGCGATGGCGCATGCCATCATGCACACTGTGAGGGGCGCTGTCCACGAAGCACCACACCAGAAAGGACGTGGGGCGCACCGATGGCCACGCCGCGTACGCCGCGCGCGTGCCGCGTGACGACGCGCACGCAACCGCGCGCGGCCAGGCAGCGTGCCAGCAGCGCAAGTGGCCCGGCTGCGCCTGCGCGCGCGGCGATGCGCGCCAGGGCGGTCCCTGCCCCTGGGCCCCCGGCGGGCGCGCCTGCGGCCCGGGCCGCCGCCGCCCGCGCGCCCTCGGCCAGCCGCCGCGCGCGCTCCGCTTTCGCCAGCGCGTCCTGTGCAGCCGGCCTAATCAGGCATGGCGCAGCCAGGTGCGCTTCCACAATGGCAGCGGCGGCGCGGCCAGTGCCAGCCCGGCGCGGTGCTGCTGGCCGAGTTGCCCCTCGCTGCCGTACACGCAGAGCAGCTGTCCTGCAGCTGGTAAAAGCTACAGCCGCGTCTAGCATTGTCGTGCAAAGCCGGGCTGCAGGCCGATGCATGCCCGGGTAACAGCAGGGCTGGGGCTGACCTCCGAGGGCGGCGCCGCCTGCGCGCGCCGCGCCGCGCACGCGGCGGCCGACTCGGGCAGCTCCGCTGGCAGCAGCCGCCGGCACTTCGTGACGTTGTCCAGCGGGGGCGCGCCCGCGTCCGGCGGTACCAGGCCGGGCGTGCGCAGCGCGCGCAGCGCGTTAAACCCTGGTCCTAGGAAGTCGAGCGCGGGGTCTGGCGGCGGCGGCGGCGGTGGCGGCAGCGGCTGCGGCGGCGGTGGCGCGTGTGGCGGCGGGTGCGCTGTGCGCGCCTGCCTGCGTGCGCGCTGCCTTATTGAGTGGCGCCCACATCGTGGGCCGCAAAGGCATGCGCAGGAAGTGAGTCGGGCAAGGCCGGCCGGCGCGCGCCAGGCGCACCATGCCAGGCGGTCTGCTGACGGTATGAATCCGCCTGCTGAGCTTGCCTGGTGCACAGCCTCTGCCCAATGCAGCACCGTTGTGGAGTCGGCCGCGCTATCGCTCCCTTAGCAGGGGCAAAGGCAGCGTGCGTGCTGCGCAGAGTGCGTGTAAGTGTGCACAATCAACGCAACAGATGAGGCGCAAGTGTGCACCGCCGCAGACACTTGTCACTGTACGCCGCATTTCCCGTGTCACTATGTACCGTCACGGGAAGTCGCGGCAGTCGCAAGCGCGTTCGCACCCCGCATCTGCTGCTCCACTGCGCTGCTCCCGCGGGATGTCCCGCTCCGCGCTCGCTCGCCTGCGCCGCTCCGGCGTGCCGCTGCGCTCCCACCGCTCTGCGCCTGCCCGCCTTCGCCGCCCCGGCTCCTCAGGCGGGCTCCTGCGCCGCTGGCGCTCCGCACCCATCCGCCTCTTCCGCTCCGGCTCCGCCGGCGGGCTGCCGCGCCCGCTGCGCCTCAGCACCGGGCTTTCCGAGCCACCCCGGTCCCTCCTCGCATATGCCTCCCTGGCTTCACGGTGCTCCCCCGTGCCGGCGCCTCGGCCGCTCCCGCCGCGCACGTCATCGCCGCCGCGGCGCCTGCGGCCACCTTCGGGCTCGCGCGCCTGCCGCTCCGCGGCTGCGCCTGTGGCCCTGTCGCGGCTGTGGGTGCGCTGGCTACCTGACGCACGCGCGCGCGCGCCGCCCTCGTCATGCGGCGCTCCGTCCCGGTCGGAGCCCCGGTGCAGCGCCGGCTCGCTGCTGCACGCACGCCTGCGCGCCGTGGCGCCCCGCTCAGGGCTGCGCTGGCGGCGCGGCGCGCAGCGCTGCGGGGCATCCCGCGGCTCACGGTACTGCTCGCCTGGCCGCCCTGGCTCCCTGCTATGCTCTCGCAGCGCGGGCGGGCTGCGGCCGCGGTCACAGCGGTCGCCTGGCTGCTGGGCGGGTGGTGGGCTGCCGGCGCCAGCGCTGCCGTGACGCCGCGCGTCACGGCTTGGGCGAGCTCCTGCTGTGCGCCGCCTGTCAGCGGGACTGCCGGCGCCTGGGCTGCTGTGCCTGCCTCGCTCCGAGCGTCCGCGCTCAGGCCGGGCAGACGTGCTGCGGTTGTGCTCCCGCGCGGTGGGCTGGCGGCGATCAGGTGCCCTTTGCTGCCCTTGCTCCGGGCTGCACCGCGCGCCGCGCCTGCTTGCGGAGGTGCAGTGCGCGGCAGGGCTGCGCTGCCGAGAGGTCAGTGTGGGTCGTGCCCAGTCTTCGTGCTTGGCCGCACGCTCGCGGCCTACTCTGTTGGGCGACTGCGGGGCCCGCTGCGCTCTATGCCTGCATTCGCTCCGGCATTGGCGTCCCCCATGGCGCCTGCAGCGCACGCAGGGTGCCATCATACAGGTTTAAGCATTAATCAGGCAACCATAAAGCAGAGTGCCAGGCAGCCTGGCCCAGGCTGCCTTAAGCTCAGCAGGGGGTTGCTGGATGCAGTGGCCAATGGGGTATGGGGCAGGGCTAGCTGATGAGTGCGAGCACACAGTGCGAGCTCCGTCTTCGCACGTCCTGCATTGGTGCGCCGCTGTCTCAATCACTGGATGGCCGGCACGCTTGATGTGCCTGTGCCAGATGGCGCGGCGCCTGACCAGCTCTACGGCGCTGCTGCAGCAGGCGACGCAGACCGAGTGGCCGCCCTGCTGGCTGCAGGCGCCGACGCCCATTGCACTGTCAGCAAAGGCGGCGCGAGCGCTCTGCTGGTCGCCGCAGAGCGAGGCCACGCCGCGGCAGCGCGGCTGCTGCTGGATGCGGGCGCGGACGCGGCGTACCAGGACGCCGCCGGCCGCAACGCGCTCATGCTGGCGGCGCAGGCCGGCAGCGCGGACCTGGTGGCGCTGCTCCTGGCGGCCGGCGTGCCCTGGAACGCGCTCGACCAGCGGGCCGAGTGCGCGGGTGACTACGCGGTTGCGGCCGGGCAGGAGGCGACCGCCGAGCTGCTCCTGCAGGCAGGTGCCACATGCGGTCCTGCAGCGCGCGGGCAGCCGGGCCATGTATTGCCAACACCCCAACGTGTGTTGCTGCTGACCGGCCAGACAACCTTGACCCACGTCCAGTACAGTGTGTGCTCTGCGGTGTGCGCTAGCACAAGGAACCGACGGATGGTCTCCTGTGCAGGCGTGCGCGCCGAGCTCCTGCTGGGGGCGCTGGAGCGCCGGCCGAGCAGGCCGGCGGCGGCGCAGCCGCGGCAGCCAGGGCAGTGCGCGCCGCCTGGAGGCGCCCGGGACCGCTCAGACGGGGCCGCGGGCGCGCCGGGCGTGGCGCCTGGCGCCGGGCCGCCCGCTCCTGCAGGCGCGCCGCGGCGGGATGCGGTCGGGGAGGTGCGGGGCGCGGATGCGCGCGCCTACCTGGAGCAGGACGTGCACTACGGGGAGGCATCAGGGGAGGAGCGGCTGATGGATGCGGATGGCAAGGCCGTCATGATGCAGTGCGTCCCCGCGCTCTGGCGGTAACTTGCAGCTTAAAGCCACAGACACATGAGATTGCATGCTTGATGACGGCTCCTAAGCATCAGTGATGCTGCAGGTAACTCGGCAGATACGTGCACGTGCCAAGTAGGGCCACTGTGCACGGCTGACAGCGATCACCTTTGACAGCCAGTACCCGATCTCTGCCACTGCAGCACAGGCGCCCCTTGCAGCAGTGGCGGCATGTCCAGCAGCGATGCCTTACCCTGCCCTAGCCCTGTCCGGACGCGCCGGCCAGGTGGGAGGCGCCGCTGATGGAGGCGCACGCGCACGTGGTCGCGCGCGGCGACGTGCTCAATATCGGCTTTGGGCTCGGGCTGGTCGACGAGGTACGCACGCGCATAGCCCGTTCACATGAGGCCGGCCGGATTGCAAGGCAGGGTCGCGGAAGCTCTGTGAAAGCGCTTCTTTGCTGCTAAGCAGGGCATGGCGCGCCCCGTGTGGGGCCCCGCCCTGTGCGCTAGTTGGCGGAGAGGTTACCCGCATCAAGTGGGCACTGGCTGGTAGCGCTGCTGCGTCGGAGGGTGCGCCAGGCTGCCGCGCTGCGCAGGCGATCCAGCGGAGGCGCCCCCGGTCGCACACCATCATCGAGGCGCGCGCCCGGCCTCCTCTGCCTGCCGCCGTGCCAAGTTTGGCCTCGTCGGCCTGCTACTGCGCCACTACAGCAGCCCATTGCTCCAGGAAAGGGATGTCGCAGCAGGGGCATTTGTAGCTTGGTCTTGGCTCCTGCACCTCTCAATCATGGACTCTGGGGTGAGGCCAATTTTGTGGCAAGGCACTGGGCGGACACATGCGTGAGTCCGCCCTCATGCATAACAGTTTGAGTGAGCTCTTTGCATTGCGGAGGCTGTTGGCGCACATGCCCAGCATTTGCCGCGGTCCACAGGACAAACGGATGGGGGGGGGCGTGCAGGCGCATCCGGGGGTCCACGCCCGCATGCTGCGCGACGGCTGGGACAAGCGGCCGGGCGTGCGGGTCGTCTTTGGCCGCTGGTGCGCGCATGACAAGCGCCACATGGCCCTCTTCTGTGAGACTCCATCGCGGCAGTCTGCATGGCTGTGCTGATCGGGCATTTGGTTGTGGCGGAAGCTCCGCACGAGCGCTGTACAGGGCGCTGCGATCAGATGGCGCCTGGACTCCTTACTCCTGCTAGTCATGTCAGCGCAGGATTATTCACGTGGGGACAGGCGTGCACGCTGTGCAGCGCGCCACACGGCCTGCGTCGTCGCGCGCAGGCAGGACGCGATCGGCCAGCTCGGGAGGCAGTTTGATGGCATCTTCTTTGACACCTACTCGGAGTTCTATGAAGACATGCGGTGCGGGCTGCACTGACCAAGCTGGCAGATTCCCAGCGCCGCCGCGGCTGAGAAGCCAGGGCGCCGTGCCGTCACTGATGTGCAGGAGGCAACCTGAGCGCACGCCTGTGCGCCCAAATAACTATTTGCTGAGATCGGAAAATAAAGTATGAAAGAAAATTCACCTCTTTGGGCATGTTCCAATGATGCGCAACTGGTTGCGTTCCATTCAGGATGCACTGCAGGAGTACGCGTGAGCCAGCGTCCTTGGTCCTGTGCACAGGGAGTTTCACGAGGCGCTGCCGCGGCTGCTGCGCCCCGGGGGCGTGTACTCCTATTTCAACGGCCTTGCTGCGGACAATGCTTTCTTCCACCGAGTGTACTGCGAGCTGGCGGCGCGGGAGCTGGCGGCCCTGGGCTTCACCACCCAGTTTGTGCCGCTGCCTGTCGCCGCGGCCGCCGCCGCAGAGGTGCGGTTGCGCATTGGGAAAGGCCTGCCTGCTCGTGGTGTGGCGAGCTCTGCGCGTGTCCAGTGAATGGAGCGCATGCCCGACACCATACTGAATCTGGTGCTCAGCTGCCTGTCGCTGTGGCCGTGAACGGTGTGCGACTCATTGAGCCAGGGCACGCTTGCAATAAGGACTGATACAGGGTTTATGCTTGCAGGTGTGGGAGGGCGTCCGCAACCGCTACTGGCGGCTCGACACGTACATGCTCCCCGTCTGCCACCTGGGGGAAGCTGAGTAGGAGCAGCACTGGGCTTTGGGTTGCATGGAACGTCTGTAAGGGGTTCTTCCTTGCAGTGTGAGCCGTGCAACAAAGCAGTTCAAGAGGGCTCCTATCTGTGCACATAGGTCCGGGCACTCCTGGTCTGAGCGTGGATTAACACAGGACACACAGGGAACCATGGTTGCGCAAACATGCTTGCATCTGCGGCACATGCAGGGGTTGGTCATGCTTGCCCTGTCACACAAACGTCTGAGAAAACCGGCAGCAAGCGGCGCGCTCGCGCGTGCAAGGAGCGCGAGGAGCGCCGCGCTGCAGCGTGGCAGCACGCGCGACGCGCCCGGCTGCGCAAGGGCCTAGTCATCGTTGTCGTCGTCGCCCTTGCCGTTAGCCGGGGCCATGTCTGTGTCCCCTGCACCCGCCTTCGCACTCCCCACATCTGCCTTCGCGTCGGCCTTCGCATCGGCCGTCACATCGGCCTTCGCATCCTCTGCAGGAGCCTCGGTGTCGTCAGCACCCGCCTTGTCCCCTGCGCCATCGGCCTTGCCGTTCACAGCCTCAGCTGGTACACACTCGCCGGCATCGTCGTCGTCCTCCTTCCCGCCCTTGCCCGCCCCACCCTTGTCCGTCGCAGCCGCCTCCTTCTCCTCCTTGCCCGCCCCGCCCTTGCCCGGCGCCGGCGACGCGCTGCGCGAGCGGTCATCATCCTCGTCCATATCCTTCCTGCCCCCGCCCTTGCGGTCGTCCGGCGAGGCGCTGCGCGAGGAGGGCGCCGAGTCGGCCGGCGAGCGGCTGCGCGAGCGCGACTCGCTCGGCGAGCGGCGCGCCGAGCGGCGGCCGCCGCGGTCGCCGCCGCGGTCGCCGCGGTCGCGCGAGGGCGAGCGCCTGTCACGGCGCCGCAATATTGTTATAAACACCCTTCTGTATCTACCCTGGGCGTCAGCGCTCTGCTTTGGCCTACCCAAACTGGCAACCCACATGTCAGCCAGTGCGCATTCCACTGACTTGTCAGCCGAACAGAGCAAGGACGCCACGGATGAGTGCCCTGATGGCTTGGTCTACACAGCACAGCGTCCTCGCGTAGCGCGCCGGGGACTTGCGCACGCGCCTACAAGAGCAGCACGGAGCGCGGCCCTCGCCGACCCGCACGCGCCGCCACAGCAGCATGCCGCGTGCCGCACAGGCGCGCCCGGAGGGCGGAGGCGCGCGCCTGCGCGTGCGACTGCGCGAGCGGCTGCGCGAGCAGCTGCGCCCGCGCGGCTCGCCGCCGCGCGTGTCCTCCTTCACGCGGATGTAGCACTTCTCGAACGGGTTGCGGAACTCGGTGTCGTCCAGCTTGCGCAGCGCGTACTTCAGGTCGTCCTTGGTCGCATAGTCCACGATGCCCATCATGCCGTGGCGGTCCGAGAACACCTACGAAGGTTAGGGTTAGGGTCAGGGTAGGCTTGGGTTATCTCGTAGGCCCTAGCCGCGCGCCGAACGCAGCGCGCGCCGCTCGGCGCGCCCGCCCCGCATGCCGGGCCCGGCGGCTGAGCAGCCGCGGGCGCTCCGGGCTGGCGCCGCGAGACTCTCCCCGCTCCAGCACGCGCCTGCCGAGCCAGCACCGAGCCGGCCGGGCGCGCCTGCGCAAACGTCACGTCGCCGGCCTTGCGCATGTGGTCCTTCAGGTCCTGCCAGGACGCCGTCTTGGGCAGGCCCGTGACGAGCACGCGGAACTCGGAGCGCCGCGTGATCCCGCCGCCGTACCTGGCGGCGCGGCGTCGCAGGGTCAAGCCCAAGCCCTGCGGGCCCGCTCCGCGCGGCACATGTCCCAAGGACCACACCGGGCCATGTCAGCACGCCCTGCAGCCCCCGTGCTGCTGCTGCAAGGATGCCACCACGGTCCTCCGGCGGCGGGGCATGTCGAGGGGGGCCTGGGCGCACCCGCCGCCATAGCCCCGCGCGCCGCCTGCGGCCGAGCGGCCCCCGCGCGCGCCGCCGTGCGCGACCTCCACCTGCGCAGAGAGACAGCCAGCGTGCAGCCAGGGCGCCAGCGCATGGTGCAGGACACGCAGCCGAGGCGGGTCTAAGCTGGGGCAGCCGCCTGAAAGTGCTACCCCAGCACCCGTGACCTTCCTAGCACGCGCCCGGCCGCCATGCCGATTGCGACCGGCGGGTCGACCGCGCCGGACGCACGCTATCGCCGTGGGAGACGTGCACTGCGCCCTACCCTAACCCTTCACACGGGTCCTATAAACACCCGCCAGGGCGGGCGCGCGGGCGCGCACGCGCAGGCGGTCGCCGTGGAAGTCGTAGCCGTCGCGGCCGGCGCACGCGTCCTCGGCCGCGCGCGAGCTGTCAAACTCGACAAACGCGAACGCCGGCGGGCGCGTCGGCAGCTTGAGGTCGATCTCTATGACTTTCCTGGCGGCCGCGCGCGGTCGCAGGTCGCTCGAGTCCCACGACCGGCTTGCGCCGCCTTTAAAAGGGGCCAAGAAGCCGTGCACGCCAGTTCTCAAGCGCTTACCACACTCACCTGGGTCCACCATCCAGCAGACCGCTGCATAGAGTGGGCATGATGCCTAGCAAGTTGGCCCTCGGGTCATGTCAGCTCGCGTACAGGAGACTGAGCACAGGGAAGGGCGCGCGCGCACCCGTACTTACGGAACAGGTCCTCCACCTCGCGCTGCCGCGTGTCCAGCGGCAGGTTGCCGCAGAATATGACGCGGCTCATCGGAGCGGGTCAGGTCCTGTGCCGCGGCCTGCACGCCGCACCCTGGGCCCATGCTACCTTTTGCTGCCAACGAGAACGCGTGGATGTAGCAGGAGAGCAGGTTCACTGGACGTCAGGCGGCGGGTCTGCAACCCAGGCGCCTGTGGGGAAGCAAGCCAGCCAACCGCCCTGGTGCGGCAACCCGTGCGGCGCGGGGCGCCACCGGCGCCTCGCCCATTATGCTGCGGAGCCCAGGGCTCATGCGCGCCAGAGCGGCATGATGACGCAACACCAGCATGACAGCGCGGCAGGCAGGCGTCCAGGCAGCTGACTCCGGTGCGGCGAGCGCCATGGCGCGCGCGACACCAGCCCAGCACACCAGCTACACCAGGTTCCTCACTCCAGCCGCCAGCAACGCGGCAAACGTGGCTATGGACAGTGCCACAGCAGCGCTTCAGCGGCACCGTGCGCCAGCGGCAACCTCCATCATGCTGCTCTGGAGCAGCGAGGAAGACGGTTGCTTCCAAGGAACCCGCAGCAAAAATAACAGGAGGTGCACAGGCGGCATGCTAGCGGCGTGTGCGCGCGCCGAAAATGCGATCATGCAGCCCACGGCAGGTGCAGGGGCGCACCCGTTGCCAGCGCCTCGTACAGTGCTCGTAGCGGCTCACGTAGCGCGCAGGCCTTGCTCACCCGAAGAAAAAAACGGAGGCGTTTCGAGGCTGCGTCCAGTCCAGTATTCCAACAAACCTGAAACACCAGGTTAGTGCTGAGCTGCACAGTTGGTGCAAAGAATGAACATATGCGTATGCATTGCGCCAGAGTGTGATGAGCCATGAAGCTCAAGATTGGCAGCAAGGAGGTGGGGCGCCTTGCCATCAACCCCGCGAGCGGCGGGCGGGGCACGGCGCCACAGGCCGGAGGCGCTCCAGAGCCTGCGCAGCTGAAGCGTGAGCGCACGCAGGCTGCTGGGGACGACGATGACGTGCTGTTTGTCAGTGAGAGCGCGGAGGCGGGCGGGAAGGCGCGCCCCAAGCGCGCTGCGCGCAAGCGCAGCAAGCTCGAAGAGCCTGCCGGCAGCAGCGAGGGCGCCGCTGAGGCCGATGAGGAGGAGGAGGCCGACGAGGCCATGGCGCCCAAGGCTGCCAAGCCCAAGGCGGAGCGGAAGAAGCGCGCGCGCAAGCAGAGCAGCAAGGCGCGGCCGTCGCTCCATCCTTTCTTTTCTATCGCTCGTAGTGTTGAGAGACACAGAGAGACACATGAGTTTGAAACCTGTGTGAGTTCGGCCGTAAGGCCGGGCTTGCAGCGTGGATGGTGTGCTCCTGGGTGCAAGCTCGCTAGCGGAGGGTGCCCGGCCTGATGAAGGCCTCAGGTCTCCAGCGCTTGCGCCCCTGTATCCGTGCCTGGCTCAGCGGCGCCTTGGTGCTTGCTGAGCTCAGCAGGCCGGCACCTGCAACTCAGTGCGGGAGCGGCCCCGCGCAGGTGCTGCTGGGCGCGGAGCCGGCGGAGCTGGGGCAGGACGACCTGGACGAGCTGGCGGAGGACGAGGACGAGTACTTCCGCCTGGGCGACGCGGGCGAGCAGTTCCGCGACTACGCCGCGCTCGAGCTCAAGGGCGACCACGGCAACAGGCGCGCGCGGACGACCCCTGTCAGGAGCTCTCAGTACCCTTGGAGGCTGCTCTTCTCCAAGGTGGTGCAGGAACCCCTGACATGGGAGAGGTGGAGGAGGGAGGCGCGCGCCAGGGCTGCGCCGGCGGTGTGCGGAGGGCTGCAGAGGCCGGGCGGGCGAGTGTTTGCTGCACGGCCGGGTGTAACCCTGTCAGCCCTCTGCCGGCGGCCCGCGCGACGCGCGGCCGCGCGCGCGCAGGCCGCTGTGGGTGTGCCCGGACGGGCGCATCTTCCTGGAGACGTTCTCGCCGGTGTACCGCCAGGCGTACGACTTCCTGATCGCCATCGCGGAGCCGGTGTGCCGGCCGGAGTGCGTGCACGAGTACGTGCTGACGCCGCACTCGCTGTACGCGGCCGTCAGCGTCGGCCTGGACACGGAGACCATCATTGCCGTGCTCAACCGCCTGTCCAAGGCGCGCCCCTGGCTCTTTGCATGTGCGCGCTTATCATGCTCATGCTTGTTAGTCAGCGGCGTTGGCCACTGCTCCTGCATGCGAGGGGCCCGCTCCGGCTGCGCTGGCTGCCGCTGTTGGCGCGCACATTGCGCGCCGCCAGCACCGCGCCCGTGCGCATGATGCCCGGTGAGGGGCTGCGTGGGTGCACTGTCAGTTAATGCTGCACAACGCCGCTCGCCTTGCTGCAAAGTGGCATGCCTGACTGGCAGCCGCGGCCGGCGATGGAAGCACGCTACTTGTACTTGTGGGTACATCTGTCATAACTTTGTATAGACGCACTGGTGGACTGCCGGGCTGTTGCTGAGCGCCAGTTTGAGCACCGCAGGTGCAGCTGCCGGACGAGATCAGGACCTTTGTGCGCGCGAGCACGGGCAACTATGGCAAGGTGAAGCTGGTGCTGCAGCGCAACAAGTTCTTTGTGGAGAGCGCCTTCCCGGACGTGCTGGCTCGGCTGCTCAAGGCGCGCGCGCCGGGGCAGCTCATACCCTGCCACCCCCTGGCCCGGCGCGGCACCGCTCCGCTGCCCGCGTCTCCGCCGCGCAGCGCGGCGTACGCCGCGCCTGGGGCCGCGGCTCAGGCGGCTCTCGAGCGCGTCCATGTGCAGTGCGGTGGCATGCGCGCGGCTGCACAGAAGCGCAGCAGGGAGGCGCGCGGACAGGGGCTGCAGGCGGGGCCAGCCGGACCCCATCATCTGGTGGGGCGGTGGGGCGGACGTTGGGGCGAGCTGGACCCCGTCATCCTGTCATCCGGGCTCCACCGGGGGGTGCCGGGGGGTCGCGCAGGACCCCATCATCCAGCAGGCGCGCGTGACGGAGGATGAGGATGAGGTGGGCCTGGCGGGCGGCTTCCACGTCAGCGCCGAGCTGCCGGACCAGGTGCGGTGCCGGTGGGGTTTGCCTTGTCAGGACCTTCAGGGCACTGGTGCTGCCATCGTTAGCGAGGCCGCCGGCTGCAGTGTCACGTGCCGCAACACTGCGGGGCGGCCCCGGCGCATCGCCCCCGCTCACACCCGTGCCTGGAGGGGCAGCCGTGGGGCACGGATGTGGGCAGCAAAGGCCCTGGAGTCTGGCAGTGCTCTGGTCTGCCGCTCGCCCGCCAGTGGCGTGCCGCGTGCCGGCGGCGCCCTTGTTGTTGTTTAAGATGGCAGCGGGTGCCGTAAGGCAGGATGCGCACCCGCGTGTGCGCATGCTGAGCGACCCTCGGACCGGAGTATCCCTGTGCGGCGGGTGACGGGGGCTGCCGCGAGCGCCAGGCTGCCGCGGAGCTGGGCAACACGGACGTGGGCGCCGAGCTCGACGCGGACGCGGCGCCGGCCGGCGACGCGGGCGAGGCGGCCGCCGCCGCGCTCGCGGCCGCGGTGCAGCCAGAGCGGGAGGTGCACAGCTTTGAGATCGACCCCACGCAGGCGCGCGGGCGACGATGCCAGGCCCTGCGTGCAGGCCGAGGAGCGCTGTGGGGCCGTAAGCCTGTGACGCAGATGCGCACTCCTAGGTGCCTGTGGCAGGCTCGGCCACGACCGGTGACATGCGCTGCTGCCCGCTGCCTGCTCCCAACCCTGGCCCCGCTTGAGTGGCGTCGCGCATCTGCTGTGCGCCGTCTCCCATGGTGCCGTCCGCGGCAAGCTGGAATGTAGCTGCGCAGCGCCATGCGGCGAGCGTGTGTTGAGGGTGTCGACGAGGCACTGTAAGGTGGCCGCGCACGGCGAGCGGGCGCGAGGCGGCCCGCCGCCGCTGCCGCCACTCAAGTGAGCCGGTCGCCACGACGGTAATCGAACCGTCGCAGTTGGCTGCCCACAGGTAGAGCACGTGAAGGCGCGCTGCCTGCCGGGCGGCCTGAACTTCCCGATGCTGGAGGAGTACGACTTCCGCAACGACACGGTTAACCCGGACCTGGCCGTCGAGCTGAAGCCGCATGTCACGCACCGGCCCTACCAGGAGAAGTCCATGGCCAAGATGTTCGGCAACGGGCGCGCGCGCTCGGGCGCGCACCCCGCGGCCGGCACGCGGCCGTGCCGTGCTGGGGGCTGCTCAGGAGCATGCGGATTGAGCTTCAGGAGACAGTTTGTCCATTTTCGGGTCAGTTTGGTACACCAGTGACTGTTGATGCGTGCAGCCGCCGCCTGCAGACCGTGGCTCAGGCACCGCGCCGCAGCAGGAGCGCGACGCGCGCGTCCGCATCGTTCGAGCTTGTCTGCGCGCGCGAGCCGGGGCGCGCGCGCGCGCAGGCATCATCGTGCTGCCGTGCGGGGCGGGCAAGTCGCTGGTGGGCATCACGGCGGCCGCGCGCATCCGCAAGAGCGTGCTCGTGCTCGTCACCAACAGCGTGTCGGTGGATCAGTGGAAGCACCAGTTCAAGCTGTGGACCAACCTGCAGGACCACCAGATCTCGCGGTGCGCTTCCGATCCGAGCTCTCACGTCAGCGAAGGCCCATGAGAGCGACAGGGGTCCGGCTTGCTGAGGCAGACCATTCGCTGGCAGCCTGGCTGACGGAGGGGTGACAGGGGGCGCGGCCTGCTGCGACGGACCGCGGCTGCCGCCCAGGCTGCGCCGAGATGGCCCCGGGGATGCCTCAGGGCTGACAGCTGCGGGCTCTGCGCGCGCGATGCCAGACCGTCTCGCGCTGGTTGGCAGGTTCACGTCCGACCAGACTGCGATGCCGGCTCAGGGGTTTGCTGTTATGGGCTAGGGTAGGGTAAGGTAGGGTAACACGTGCGCGATGCCTGACCGCCCTGCTGGGCGGCAGGTTCACGTCCGACCAGAAGGAGGCCTTCACCTCGCCGGCGGGCGTGACCATCACGACGTACACCATGATCTCCTACAGCGGCCGCCGCAGCGAGGAGAGCGCCAAGGTGCGCCGATTAGCGACCTAGAAGCGCTCAAGGGCCATGCGGGCGGAGGCGGATTTGGCGTTGGGGGCTAAGCATCCGGCTTGATGCTTCCTGGCGAGGCTGAGCACATGCAGTGGAGGCGCCCACTGGCACACCAGTGGACGAGTCGCAGAGGCCTGCCTACGTGCAGCTGCGTGCAGGTTCCCGCCGCCCTAAGAGGTAGATCGCTGCGACGATGAGCGCCCTGTGTGCGCGCGCGCCGCCAGGTCATGGAGGAGATCGCCAGCCGCGAGTGGGGCCTGCTGCTGCTGGACGAGGTGCACGTCGTGCCCGCGCAGATGTTCCGCAAGGCGCGCGCCCCTGGCCCTGCCTGCCCGTGCACAGCACCCCAGTGCGCAGTCAGCGGCGGCACCTGCGCGGCGTTAGATCGTGATGCGCGGTCGCTGGCGCGCTGCACAGCCTGCCTCAGGCTGGCAGACGCAGCGGCGGTGCTGCGACAACCGGGGCTGGGGAACTTGTGTGCTTTGCAGCTTCCATGCATACACGTTGAGGAAATGCTGCGGATGGCTGAGGGCGCACAACCTGGACCAGCTGGGCGCCTGGAGGGGATGCGGGCGTGCACATGATCACTTTTGGGTCGTTTAGGTTTTGGGATAGGGCTGGAGCATCGAGCGAACAGGCGCGCGTGCGCAGGTGATTGGCATCGTCAAGGCGCACTGCAAGCTGGGCCTGACGGCGACGCTGGTGCGCGAGGACGAGCGCATCAGCGATCTGAACTTCCTGATCGGGCCCAAGCTGTACGAGGCCAACTGGCTGGACCTCACGCGCGCGGGCCACATCGCCAACGTGCAGTGCGTGGAGGTCTGGTGCCCCATGACCAAGGCGCGCGCCTGGCCGCGCCCGGCCGCGCCCGGCCGCACCCGGCCGCACCCGGCCGCACCCGGCCGCGCGCGCCGCTCCGGCCGCCAGGCTGGCAGCACGGCGCCGGGCGCGGGCGCCTGGTGCCATGCGGCATGCGGCATGCGTGTGCTGCATGTCAGCACAACGCGTAGCTCGTGGCGAGGTTTCCATGGGTGGGGCCGAGCCGCGGCCGCCCAGTCTCAGCTTGTCCCTGCCCAACGGCCCCGCAGCCTGAGCGCCTGCAAGGCTGGGCAGCGCGCACGGTGTGCGAGCCGCAGCGCTACGGGAGTGCCCGCGCAGCAGCGCGGGGACTGTCTTAGATACTGTTAGGGTTAGGGTTCGCCTCAACCCACACCCTGTTTGCCATCCGCGCGGCAGGAGTTCTACCACGAGTACCTGAAGAAGGACAACGCGGCGCGCCGGCAGCTGCTGTACGTCATGAACCCCAACAAGTTCCAGGCGTGCCAGTTCCTCATTCAGTACCACGAGCAGGTGTGCCCCTACCCTGACCCTAATCCCAGCATATTTCTGGCGTTTCTGTTGCTCATCCAGTAGTCCAGTCTAGAGCAGGTGGGCGCCCGTCACCCGCTGACTCGCCGAGCGCCCCGACACGGCCACGTGGATGTGCACGCCTCTGGCGGCCCTGCAGCTGCGCTGCGCTTGCGGTGCTGCAGGCGGCGGCGCGCGCGCGCGCGCACAGGTGCGCGGCGACAAAATCATCGTGTTCTCGGACAACATCTTTGCGCTGCGCGAGTACGCGCAGCGGCTGCGCAAGCCATTCATCTACGGCGGCACGTCGCACCAGGAGCGCACGCGCGTGCTGGCCGCCTTCAAGCGCAACCCCGAGGCGCGCCCCGCTCTCCGGGGACGCGCGATGCGGGCTGCGCTCTGCTCGCGCCCGCGCGCCTGCTACGCTGTGTTTCCGCGTGGGGCTCCTGGTGCTGCTGGCGGGCAGTGAGACACAGCTTCCTGCATCCTTAGGGCCCAAGGCTTCGCGTGTCTGATGGCGTACGCGCGCCCATGCGCAGCAAGTGCAGCAGCCACGACGCCCGAAGCGCAGCGCGCCAGCCTGCGCGGCGTCCCTCAGCAGGCGACGAGGCCGCGCTGAGCCTAGCACTAGACAAACACTACCCTTTCCACACAGGTCAGCACGGTCTTCCTGTCCAAGGTCGGCGACAACTCCATCGACATCCCGGAGGCCAACGTGCTGATCCAGATCTCGTCGCACGCGGGCTCGCGGCGGCAGGAGGCGCAGCGCCTGGGCCGCATCCTGCGCGCCAAGCAGGCGCGCGCCCCATCGCCCTACTGGCCGAATCCTCACAGGGTCTGAAAACCCTATAAACGGCCCGGCTGACGCCTGGGCCGCCGCGCGCGCAGGCCAAGCCGGGCGCTGTGGGCGCGGACGAATTCAACGCCTTCTTCTACACGCTGGTCAGCCGCGACACGCAGGAGATGTTCTACTCCACCAAGCGCCAGCAGTTCCTGATCGACCAGGGCTACGCGTTCAAGGTCATCACCAACCTGCTGGACGCCACGGGCGCGCCCCCGGGCCCCGCAGTGCAGTGGGCTGCTGGTCTGGCAACTGCTCTGAACCTGCACAGCCCCGCAACACACTTACACAGGTCGTGCAAATAAGGCTGGCCCGACATCGGCGTCATGGGGAGCAGTGCTTCTCCTGCCTTGGGACAATGATGCTCATTGGCATGGCCTTCGTAAACCGGTGAGACTCGTATAAGCAAACTGCCCCAGGAAGTTGTGACGAACAGCTGGCACCGTGCTAGGGGAAGCGCTTGCAAGGGTAGCGTCGCTGGGGGCAGCATCCAGACTGCAAGCTTATGTGAGCCAAATGCAGCTGCATGGACGCCTGGCATGGAGCCGTTGCTGTTGCTGTTCCTTGATATGTGAGGCCTCGGGGAGCCCCACAGCGGGCGCTGACGCCGTGAGCGGCGGGGCACAGCGAAAGAGGAGCTGCAGCTGGCGGCCCGGGCGGACCAGCTCAACCTGCTCGCCAAGGCGCGCTAACCCCTGCGTCACTCACTGGCAGCTTGCCTGCAGGCAGTGCGCATGCCGCACCATGCGTTGGCGGGCGGTCAGCTTCGCAATGCGGGGCGCTTTGCCCCGCCTGCGCAGCAGCACGGGCAGGAACACATGCAAGCTGGCGCCCCTACCCTAACCATATATTGGCCCGCCGACGCGGGCGGCGCGCGGCGCAGGTCCTGAGCGCCGGGGAGGAGGAGGCGGGCGTGGAGGTGCTGGCGGATGCAGACGAGGTGGCCGCCCGGCGCGGCGGGCCGGGCGCGGTGCGCACGTCGGGCCCGCTTGCGGCCAAGTCGGGCGCGCACGGGCTGACGTACCTGGAGTACGACACCGGCGCGCGCGCCGCCAAGCCGCGCCTGCTCACCAAGGGTGGCAAGCCGCGGCATGCGCTGTTCCGGCGGCGCGCGCAGGGCAAGGAGTAGCCCCGCGCGCGCGCGCGCGTGTGTATGGGGGAGCGGGCGGCCTGCCTGCATGCGCGCGGCGTGCGCTGACGCAGGGGCTCGCAGGGCATAGGGCAGCCGCGCAGTGCTCAGGGTCTTTGAGCAGCCGGTCTGCGCGCGCTTGCGCGCGTTTTGAGCAGGTTGCCTGCGCGCGCACGCAGGGTGCCTTCGTGTACACACAGCTGTCAGGAAGTACTGTCAGATTCTATTGTTGGCAAAGGTGTTGCTGTGCTGGGCATAAACGTCAGGAACATTTTAAGAACCCCCGGAGGAACCTGTCATGTGAGTTGAACGCAGTGCGGTCACTCTGCGGCCTATTGCTTTTTCAGATTGGCGCTGGGCGTCTCCTGGCCCCACTGTGTCTTCCATGTGTTCCCACAGCCTGTCTGCGCATTGCGCTGTACAACGTCGGTCTGGCACTGTCGCTTCATGAATTGCAGGTTGGGTACCCCAGGCGGTGGATTGTTTGAGAAACACAAAGAGGTGCCTTGGTGCGTGTGTCGCGCTAGCCTGTGGTGAGCGTATGTCTTTTATCACCAACCAGAATGCATCTAAATCGGCTTGGTGAGGAGCTGGCATGTAAGTGTAGAGTGCGCAGTGCCATTGCGCAGTCGTGCCATCATATATTTTGTTGACCAAACAGCTGCTGTAGCACAACTTGCATGGACCCAGTCTGCATGCTGTGACATCGATGCGCGTCTCAGTAAAGGTAGATTGCTTGTGTGAGCAGAGAATTCGGCTGCGCTGTGTGCCAGCGCAGCACTGCATGCGGCATGCTGAAACACAGCACTAGAAACATACAAGCAGCAAAACAAAGTGACCGATGCAGCTACCTTAGCCTGCCATGCATGCCTACAGGTTCTGGCTTACCTAGACCGCCCTGCACTGGCACACACAACCCAAGATGTACAGGTGTGCGCACACATGGTTCTCGAGTCCTGACACATGCAGGCTATTTAAGTCGCAGGTATGTAAGTGGGGCAGCTGCCAGGATGTGAAAGGACCTATGACATGCACGGTGTTTCACTTACATCAGCAATGCGACAAGTACTCATTGCGCAGGGAGCTAGCAAAGTAATGTTTACGGGGCTGCAGCTTCATAAGCCCGAAAAGGTCCCGCCAAGCAGCAAACTAAAACCAGGCATGTACCTTGTGTGTGTCACGCTCTGGGACAACTTTATCCAATCATTGTGGAGTCCTGCGCAATGAAGCAAAGCCCGGCTTGGGGTGCAAACATGTACAAAGCTTAGCAGAAAGGTCAATGGACAGTAAACGCCAGAAATGTCTTGGCAATTCTCAGCAGGTGTAGCTGCATGACAGGCGGATGACAAGCAACCAGCTCAGGTACCCACCCGTGGGCACTGCGCTGCAGCATTCTACGGCCAGAGTGGCCGTGGCCGCCGGCGCCGCCGTGGCCGCCGCCGCGGCCGCCGTGGCCGCCGCCGTGGCCGCCGCCGCCGCCGCTGTGCCTGCACAATGTGTTGTGGCCACACATCGTTCTGACGAACAGCAGCCAGACAATTTCCCCTGCCTCAACCATGCGTGACGTAGGGTGCATGACATACACTCTAGATTTGGACAACAAATCTACTCACTCCGGACCATGGAAGACAAGTTGTGAAGGATGGAAACCACGCTTTACCAGCCAAAACAGGTCGGTACCTGTGCCCACGCTGCAGCAGGTGGCGGCCACAGGGAAGCGTATGGCCGTAAACATGCCCTTCCACAGAGCAAGGTGCGCACCCGCTACGCCCATGGCCGTGGCCACCATAGCCGTGACCGTGCCTGCAAAGTGTCAGTTTCAGCCCAGGCAAGAACTTACCACAAAATGCGCCACATATGGTTTGCAGTAAGTTACAACAGGTTCACAAGGCACACGGATGCAAAAGTAACTACACAGCCAGGGAAGGCAGGCGAGGGATAGTTTTACGTACCCGCCGCCCCTGCGCGCACCCCGCAAAGCTCATGTCAGTAAGACTGTGATATAGTCACTTCTGAAGCGATGCACACCTTGAGAGACTCCTCGTTAGCAGCAGTCTGCCTGCACCTGTCCGAAAGGGGAGCCACGGCCAGCGTGCAAGCTATTTGTACGGTCACTTGAGGCCCTCGGGCGAGAGCAGGCACAAGTCCCTGTCGCACAGCAGGTAGTCCAGGAGCGCACCCATAGAACTGGCCGTACACCGGCGCCAGCGCAAAAAGCAGGACAGCATACAGCACGCACAGCAAGCTCTGGATTCCCATTAGGGCGGCAGAGGCTCCTCAACCTACTAAACTTGCTGTTGCCTGCTTTCGTGCTTGTGCTTGTGCTTGTGGCCTGAATGAGCCTGAATTACAGCCGTGGATCAGCCAACTTGCCTGAGCGTGCGAATTGCAAGCCAGGTTCTCCTTAAGTGCAGGCACCCTTAGTCACCGGCTAAGTTTGCAGCGGCCCGAGAGCAGCGCTCACTGACGACAGCGCGCCGGCAATGTACTCCAGCAGTGGCTGCCTCGGTCGCATACTGCGTGAAGGGGCGCAGAGCGCTTAGCAGGCGTTGCGCGGCCACCTCCTCCTAGCAGTGCTCCTGGTCGCGCCGGGAGGAGCGCCCGCGTCGTAGGCCGTTGCGCGCAATTATGGTATGGCATACACCGAAGCCCCGGCACACGGTGGCCGACAGATATCACAGTGGCCTGGGTGGGCGCTGCCGCGCAGCTGGGTCCAGGGGTGCTGCTGAGCGCAGGGTACCTCACATGCAAGTTTGCCATGTGTGGCCGCTCGTGCGCGCGTCCGCTCAGGACTGCAAGGCGACAGACGCTGCACCATCCTACTTCAAAAGTTGGCCCTTATCATGGCTGTGGCCGGCGCGGTGCCCACAGGGTATGTGAACTGCCTGCGGTTGGCTTGGCCGGCTTCAAGCAGGTCGCGCAAGACACCCGCAGCACATGACAGCTTCTTGCCTGCGGCGCTTCAGCGACGTGTACGACGTGGCGGCCAGTCAAGCCTCATGCAGCTCTGGCAGCGACCTGGCACAGCGTGACATGGCGGCCAGTCGAGCTCCACGCAGCTCTGGCAGCGACCTGGCACAGCGTGCCTGACAGAAGCTGCCCCCAGCTTTCCGGGCCCCTATAAAACAGCGCACTGAGCAGTGTAAGCATACCAGCGCTTGCAGTCTTTTGAGTGCTTCCTAACAGCCCGCATCGACCAAGTCTTAGAGCACTTTTTGCCTCAGGAGCCAACATGTGGGGCTGTCCCAGATACTGGAACCCGCGCTGGGGTCACGGGCCTGTGTGCTCAAGGTGCGCTTATGCGCAACCACGGCGTTGGTAGAGTGCTTGTCAAAGTGGGCGGGCCATGCTCAAGTGTTCCAAGAGTTCCAAAGAAAGGCGTGTCAGATGCGCACTGGAATGCTCAGCTGTCTCACAATCGGCCGTTGCCTGCAGGTGGTGATGCTCGGCAGAGCAGCGCAAGCTGGCGCTGCAATGCGCTGCGCGGGAGGCTGTGCGCAGCTGGCCTGCGCAGCCCGCGCCGCGCTGCTGATGCCTGGCGTGGCAGCGCCTGTATTATAGCTGATTTGCGAGTGTCTTTGCCTTGTACTTGTTAGATGTGATTGAGCGGGCCGGCAGCGTCGCGGCTTACACCACACTGGTGTAAAACTTAGATACATCATCATCACTCTCCAAGCTCACTCACAGGCAGCGCCCTACCCCCAGGCAACAGAGCTGGCTGTGAGCACCTGCCGCCGCAGCTTTGAGATTGACTGATGTCAGCAAGGCCAGTCAGCAAGGCCATGGCCTGCTTCACGCAGCTATGCGCAGCCTCTGGCCACGGCCTTCTTGTGGAACCTGCTTGACCGCACCAGGAAGGAGGGCTTGTGGGGCGGCGGGGTGCAAGCGCTGCCCGCGCCGCACCGCTCTTGCTTCACACAGGTGGCACTCATGATGAGCCTGTGATGAGAGATTTGGAACAGAAGGGCGTGGCAAGGCACCTGTAAGATACCTGTCATGCACAAATCTTCAAGCTGAGAGCAGCTACGCATCTCACAGACATTGTTGTCAAGGAACAAAACGCGGCGCAAATAGATAAAGTCTAGTGAAATGGGCTGAGTGTTGTGGATGCACATAACCTCTTATTTATGAGCTGTGCAGCAGCACAGCTACATGTTGAGTGGCCATAGCTCTGACTCCAGTTCCATGCCATCCACATGTACATACACTTGAGGACCTAGCATCCATCCAACTGTTGACATGCCCGACATGTGGGCGCCATAAGCGCAGGCAGGTGCCAAAGGACCTGGCAGCAATTAGTGGGGCACTCTGTTGGCCAGGTGTATGATGCGGTGGCCACTTAAGCTTCACGCAGCTCTGGCAGCGACCTGGCACAGCGTGCCTGACTGAAGCTGCCCCCAGCTCCCTGAACCCTTTATAGCACAGCGCGTTCAGCAGTTCTGGCAGATCAGCACTTGCAGTCTTCTGAGTGCTTCCCAAGAGCCCGCAACCACCAGCCTCCAAGCAATTTTTGCCTCAGGAGCCAACATGATGACCTGTCCCAGATACTGGAACCCGCGCTGGGGCCGTGGGCCTGCGTGCAAAAGGTCCGCTGACGCGCGACCATGGTGTTGGTAGTATGCCTACACTGTGCTTATTGAAGTGGGCGGGCTGTATTCAAGTGTTCCAAGAACTCCAAGCAAGGCATGTTAAATCATTACACTGGATTGCCTACTTGTCTGACGTTGCCTGCAGGCGGTGATGCGCGGCGGAGCAGCGCAAGCTGGTGCTGCAAAGCACTGCGCAGGAGGCTGTTTGTAGCTGGCCTGCGCAGCCCGCGCCGCGCCGCTGTTGCCGTGCGTGGTTGTGCCTGTACCAAAGCTGATTCGCGAGTGTCTTACCTTTGTAGCCATTTGATGTGGTTGAGCGGGCCGGCAGAGTAGCGGCTTGGTTGTGCACAGCTTTTGGAAATTGCTTGCGGGGCAGGTATATCATCACTCTCCCAAAACTTGCTCTTCAGTAGCGCCTACATACCAGTGTAGAGTGCCAGAGTGCGCACTGCTGTTGCATAGTCGTGCCATCATATGTGTGCCAATCAAATAGCTGCTGTAGCACAGCTTGCATGGACATTGACGCGCATCTGAGACAAGACAGAGTGCTTATTGTGTGCAGAGAGGGTGGCTGCACTGCATGCACCCACAGCACTGCACATGCAGTGCAATAGGTGCATACAGTGCATGCACATGGCATGCTGATACACAGCACTCGATAACATACATATTGCAACTCAAAGTCATGGGCGCAGCTACTTCAGTCTGCAGAGATTGCCCATAAGTTCTGGCCTGCCCACATCGCCCTGCATGGCATGCACGATCCAAGATGCGCAGGTGCATGCAGACATGCTTGTAAGCCCTGACACATGCAGGCTCGTAGCTATGCAGGTGGGGCAGCTGCCGGGGATTTGAAAGGACCTATGACATGCACGGTCTTCCACTTGAACCAGCATTGCGACAAGTAGTGATTGCGCAGGGAGCTGAGCATAGTAATCACAGTGGAGCAGCTAAAGGGCACAAGCCCGGAAAGGTCATGCCAAGCAGCAAGCAAAGTAGGACCAGGCATGTACCTTGTGTGTTTCAGGCTCTGGACTCCATCACCCAGTCATTGTGTAGTCCTGCGCAAGGATGCAAGGCCCGGCTTGCGGGTGCAAACATGTAGAAGTCTCGGCAGATTAGCAACAGACAGCATGCGGAAAGGTCTTTACAGGTTATTGCAGGTGCATGAGCCTGCAGGCGAACGATGAGCAAGCAGCTCGGGTACCCACCCGGGGCCAATGCGCTGCAGCATTTTACGGCCACCAATGGCCGTGGCCGCCGCCGCCGCCGCCATGGCCATGGCCGCCGTGGCTGCCGCCGCCGTGGCTGCCGCCGTCGTGGCCGCCGTGGCCACCGCCGCCGTGGCCGCCGTGGCCGCCGCCGCCGTGGCGGCCATGGCCGCCGCCGTCGTGGCCGCCGTGGCCGCCGTGGCCGCCGTGGCCGCCGTGGCCGCCGTGGCCGCCGTGGCCGCCGCCGCCGCTGCCGTGGTTGCCGTGGCCGCCGCCATCGTGCCCCCCGCCGCCGTGGCCGCCACCACTGCCGTGCCTGCACAGCACAGCAACACATCGTCGGACAACGGGCAATTAATCCCCCCGCCTCGAGCACTATGACGTACAGTGCATGACATACAGGGTAACACGGAATGAAACACAGCGCAAGTCCGATCATGGAAGACAGTACAAAGTACTTCGTGAAGGATGGAAAACAGCATGCTTTACCAGCAAAAACAGTTGGTGCCCGTGCCCATGCTGCAGCAGGTGACAGCCACAGTGAAGCTTATTGCCCTTCCACAGAGCAGCGTGCGCACCCGTTACGCCAATGGCCGTGGCCACCGTGGCCGTGACCGTGCCTGGCGCAAAGTGCTAGTCAGCCCAGGCAACAAAGAACCACACAATGCGCCACATACATTTTGCAGTAAGTTGAAACAGGTGCACAGGCACACAGATGCAAACGGAAGCACACAGCCAGGGAAGGCAGGTGAGCGACAGTTGTTTCAGACACGGCCAAGCGCTGGACACCTTGAGAAATTCCTCCTCAGTAGCAGTATGCCTGCACCAGCTTTCAAGGGGAGCTGGGCTGCCCGCAAGGGGAGCCGGGGCCCGCATGCAAGCTGCTTCAAGGTCACGCGAGGCCCTCGTGTGGGAGGGCAGGCGCAAATCCCTGTCGCACAACTAGGTAGACCAGGAGCGCACCCCCACCACTGGCCATTCACTGGCGCCAGCGCGAAGAGCAGGACAGCAAACAGCACGCACAGCAAGCTTCGGTTTCCCAACATGGCCGCAAAGGCGCTTCGACCTGGACACCTGCTGTTGCTTGGGCTTGTGGCCTATGCGTGTGCACGAATGAACTACAGCCGTGGATCAGCCATCGTTGTGCGATTTGCAAGCCAGGTTCCCCTGAAGTGCAAGCCGAAGTGCAGGCTGAGTAGACCCTGGAGGATTTCGGCCCGAACATCACCAAGCAGCACTCGATGACCACAGCGCGCCAGCAGTGTAATCCAGCAGTGGCTGCTTTGGTTGCAAACAGTGCGTGTAGGAGCGCCGGAGCGTCTGGCAGGCAATGCGCAATGAGCTCCTAGCAGTATTCTTAGATGGCCCAGGAGGGGCGCCGGTGTCGTAGGCCACTGCGCATCCGATCGTACCACACCCCAAAGCTGCGGCAGACGGTTACCGACAGACAGTCCTGTGGCCTGGCTGGGCGCTGCCGTGCAGCCAGGAGCTGCACATCGACAGACGCTTCACCTTCCCACCCTACAAGTTGGCCTTTATGTTGGCTGCGGCCCCTCTGTGCCGTCAGGGTATGTGCACTGTCTGCGGCCGGCTTGGCCGGCTGCAAGCAGGCGCGCAAGTCACCCATACAATAGCTTGTTGCCTGCGACGCTGTGGCGTTTTAGCGACGTGTATGACGTGGCGGCCAGTCAAGCTTCATGCAGCTGTGACAGCGATCTGGCAGCGTGCCCAACAGAACGCATCTCACAGACACTTCCTGTCTCGATGAAACGTGGTGGAAGTGGAAAGAAAGTGTAGTGATATGGGCTGAGTCTCGCGGATGCATAGAACCTGTTGTTTATAGCTGTGACTCCATGCCATTTGTATGTAAATGTGTATGTACATGAGAACCCAGCTTCTATCCAACTGTCGGCATGCTCGGGCACCATGAGATGCTGGTCAGGTGCCAAAGCACAGCAATTGGGGCACTCTGTTATGCTGGCCAGGTGTATGATGCGGTGGCCAGTCAAGCTTCATGCAGCTCTGGCGGCAACCTGGCACAGCCTGCCTGACTGAAGCTGCCCCCAGCTCCCTGGACCCTTTATAACACAGCGCGTTCAGCAGTTTATGCATATCAGCGCTTGCAGTCTTCTGAACGCTTCTCAGAGCCTGCACTCACCAGCCTGTGAGCAGTTCATCGCCTCAAGAGCCAACATGATGACCTGTCTCAAATACTGGAACCCGCGCTGGGGCCGTGGGCCTGCGTGCAAAAGGTCCGCTGACGCGCGACCATGGTGTTGGTAGTATGCCTACACTGTGCTTATTGAAGTGGGCGGGCTGTATTCAAGTGTTCCTAGAGTTCATGCAAGGCGGGGCAGGTCATCACACTGGAGTGCCTTTTTGTTTCACACCTATCACTTTGTCTCACTTTCGTTGCCTGCAGGCGGTGATGCGCGGCGGAGCAGCGCAAGCTGGCGCTGCGAAGCACTGCGCAGGAGGCTGTGCGCAGCTGGCCTGCGCAGCACGCGCTGCGCCGCTGTTGCCGGGCATGGCCGTGTGTGTACTATAGCTGCTTCACAAGTGTCTTGCCGTTGACCTTGTTGGCTCTAGCAGAGCAGACCGGCTGTTGGTAGAGCACTGCTGTAACATTTAGATGCATCATCCTCACTCTCCGGAACTCGCTCTCAGACAGCGCCTACCCAAGCCACAGAGCCGGCTGTCAGCCACCTGCCGCCGCTGATTGAGATCTGACCGACAAGGCCGCGACCTGTAATACATGCGCCCCTCCCGCCATTTGGGGGTTTATTTGCGCACCTGCACCGCGCATCGAGCGCAGCCTCTGGCCGCAGGCTCATTTTGGAACCTGCTTGACCGTAGCAGGAAGCGGGGCTTATGGGGCGGCGGGGTGCAAGCGCTGCCCGCGCCGCACCGCTCTCGCGTCACACAGGTGGCACTCACGATGAGCTTGTGAGGAGATTGTAGAGCACAAGGGCATGGCAAAGCGTTCGACATGTTCCTGTCATGCGAGGCACACATCTTCAACCTCTGAGCAGCGTTGCATCTCACATGCACTTTATGTCTTCACAAAAAGTGCGCAGTGCAATGAAAGTGAAGTGGGCTGAGTCTCGTAGATGCTTAGACACCTGTTTTTTTGGCAGCTGTGCAGCAGCACAGGTACGGGTGCGTGGCCTGGTTGCAGACAGAGCTCTGATTCCAGCAACATGCCATCAGCATACATCCAACTGTCGACATGCTTGGGAGCAGCATGGTAGCGCAGGTCAGGCTTTGGCAGCAATCACTGGGGGCACTGAGTTATGTTGGCCAGGTGTATGATGATGTGGACGATCCAGCCTCATAGAGCTCTGGCAGCAGCCTGGCACAGCGGGTATGGTAGAAGGTACCTGCAGCTCCCGGGCCCTCTTAACTAGCGCAGTCTGCACTCCTGGCATATCGGCGCTTGCAGCCCTCTGGCATATGTCCTAGAAAGCACACCCTCCAGCCCTTGAAGCAGTTCAGTGCCTCACGAGCCAACATGTGGGTGGGGCGTTGGAACCCGCGCACGGGCCACGGACCTGCAAGCACCTCAGGCGCCAACCAGTGGGTGGGGCACCGGAACACGCGCTCGGGCCGTGGGCCTCCTAATACAAGGTGCGGCAGTGTGCGGCTGTTGTAATGAAAGGACTATGCAAAGTAGTGGTCCACTGACATCAAGTCAGGTTCATGTCAAGAGAGACCGGTTGTCTCGCCGCCCAACGTTGCCTGCACGCAGGTGACGAAATGTGGCAGCGCAGCGCAGGCTGGCGCTGCAAAGCACTGCGCAGGAGGCTGTGCGCAGCTGGCCCGCGCAGCCTGCGCCACGCAGCTGGTGCCCGACGTGGCTGCGACTGTAGCTGCCTTACAAGAAAGTGGGGATAGGCACACGTGTCCTTGAGTGAGCCAGCTGAACAGCGGCATGGTGATGCATGCTTTAACAGCTGGTAATCGTGCGTGACGGGCAGGTTATGACTCACTCCCGCCGCACCGAGCTGACCGACACATAGCAACACGTGTAAGAGACATACTTGTCTGCCATGCGGCCTGTCCACAAGTGTCATGGGTGGGCTACAGGCAGCTCCTACTTCTCTACCTCCTACCAAGCAAAGGCACGGCCAACAGCAGTAGGCAATGCAATCAATTGCGCACACGGCATAACTTTGCTAAGTACGGAGCCAGAAAAGCGCAGTGCGTAGAGCTCAGCACACACTCTACTTGCCCCTGTGGGGTTTTGGTGCTTTAGAACGTGCAACCAGCAGATGCTCGTTTGGAGCGCATCAACTTTGTACGCCCAGCTCAGAGCGCGGCTGTTGAAGAGATTATATAGCATCGCAACCTGCGTGCAGCTGCGTCCGCCAGTATTACTCTGTGCGTGAGCTTCAGACAGTGTTGGACTGCAAGGAACCTGTCCCAGTCAGTTTGTAAGTCAGGTCAGCGCCTGAGGCAGCGCTACTATCGGGCCATGGCGGCGGCTGCTGCGCTTGCGCGCCCTGTTGCGCTGGTGCAATCGCCGCTGGACCGGCGCGACTACCGCCGCCTGACGCTGGACAATGGCCTGGACGTACTGCTCATCCACGACCCAGAGATGGCGGACACGCTTGGTGAGGAGGAGGAGGTTGAGGAGGATGAGGACGAAGATGACGAAGGCGACGAGGAGGACGACATGGAGGAGGGCGAGGAGGAGGAGGATGTGCGGCTCACAGCGGTTGCCTGTCGCAGAGACGTTCGCACCTGCATTGCTGCAGCCTGAGGTGTGCTGCGCTCAGGACGAGGAGGGAGCAGAGGGCGCGGAGAAGGCCGTCAAGAAGGTGCGCGCAGTTGCACAGGGCGCCGCTGAGGCTGTCATGTATTCAGACCGGCACTGCAGTCCTAACCGTTATGCCGCGCTGCAGGCCGCAGCCGCCGTCTCCGTGGGCGTGGGGTCCTTCTGCGACCCAGACGATGTCCAGGCGCGCTGCTTGCCTCAAGTAACACTGTAGTGGTATGTAGTGTTCAGCACGGCTTGTGTCATGGCGTGGTGGAATGCGTGCAGGCTTGTTCACTTGGCCAACTTGAGCTGCTTTCTATGCAGCTCTGTTGCTGATGGTGTTCGAACCACAGTGCGGGCATTGCTGCACTGTATATGGGATACGTGAGGCCTGCACAAATGTAATGTCATAAAGCAAACTCCTTAGAGTGTAGCCCGGGCGTGCATGCAGGGCCTGAGCCACTATCTGGAGCACATGCTCTTCATGGGCAGGTGCGCCCCAGCCCCCAGCGCGGCGTGGCTGTCAGCATGCGCCTCAGTGCATACGCATGACGGTGTCGGTGCATGTTCCTGGCTGTTAAGTTCAAGAAATCTGGACGGCTATGTTGTGAATACCTGTGATGCCAAGGAGTGCTGGCCTCTGCCCGCGCATGTAGAGTAGCAGAGCACAACTTTTTTTTCTGGGCGGTGCGCAGCAAGGGGTTCCCCGACGAGAACGAGTACGACTCCTTCCTGACGTCGCACGGCGGCAGCGCCAACGCTTTCACAGAGATGGCGCGCCCCCTGTCGGCAGGCCCAACTTTCTGCTAGTGCTATACCCAGCTGTGGTGCATAGTCTGGCAATGAAGGCCCAGGGCCGCTGTCGGGCAGCTGTTATTTCTGTACATGCACCGCGAGGGGTGTCTTGCATCATGGCAACCAAAGTTGAGTCCCTGGTGCTGTGCAGTCAGCATGCCTGCATTGTCAGCATGCTCTACGTTACGGAGCAAGAGCTAGCATGCCCTCAGTGCGTGGTACCAGGAGCCTTTAAGGCGATGCAGGAAACGACCAACTACCACTTCGACGTGAAGCCCAGCTCGCTGCGCGGCGCGCTCGAGCGCTTCTCGCAGTTCTTCATTGCGCCGCTGTGCAAGGCGGACGCGCTGGAGCGCGAGGTCAACGCAGTTGATAACGAGTTCAGCGGTATGCTGCTGCGCTATCCCTTGCAAGCTGTATGAGCCTCCAAGAGGCATGTCGGCTGCCGTGTGGCTTGTAAACGGGGGTTTCATCATTGAGGCGTCTATGCGCCGTGCATGTGGCAGGGCTGCGTCCTGCCTGTGTGTGGCTCAATACAAACAGTGCACGCGGCTGCTTAGGCACCTACTCTGACCAACTGTCTAACAGATTGTAGAAGGTGCCTGAGAGGGATTGAGCTGCCAGTCTTGCTGCAGAGCGGCTGAGTGCTGCTGGCGCGCAGGCGTGCAGCAGAGCGACCACTCGCGGCTGGCGCAGCTGCGCGCGCACACCGCGCGGCCGGGCCACATCTACCGCAAGTTCAGCTGGTGCGGTTCGGCAGCCGCCCGCGCCGCCTTGCTGGCCTGCATATGGCATCGGCATGTGTCGCCGTAACCTGCACATGCCAGCGTCATGTCCCGCAACATGTTCCTCAGGCAGTTCCTGTGCGTGGCGCTCACCTGCCTTTTTGGGGGGTGGAGGGATGCCAAGGCAGCGCACGTGCACATACGTGCTCGAGCGGTGCCCATGTTGGCGATGCCTGGCTGCCGGGGAAACTGGGTAGGGCTTAGATTTCAGCCCAGTCATGCCTGGCTGCAGGGGCAACCGGAAGAGCCTGGTCGACATGCCCAAGGCCAAGGGCGTCGACGTGCGCGAGCAGCTGCTGCGCTACTACAAGTGCGGCCGCACCTGCCGCCCCGCCTGCGCGCTTGCTGGGCGGCGCAGGGCCGGCGGGGCGAGCAGAGTCTAGAACATACGGCCCGTGGCTCTTCTCCTTTACATCGGAGCAGGGTGCATCATTGCGCATGCCCAAAGCAAGGTGCAGAACATGGTTTTGGTACCACAACAGTACCACTGTTGTGCATGGTGTTGACGTTTAGGACAGGGAAGCCTGCCAGGGCGTCATCGACTCGAAGCCAGATCCGGCGCTCTGCCGCAGGGGCGAGTACAGCGCGGAGCGCATGGCGCTGTCGATCCTGGGCGCGCAGCCGCTGGAGGAGCTGGAGGCCTGGGCGCGCGAGCTGTTCGCCGCGGTGCCCTCCGGCGCCGGGCCTCGGCCCACCTTCCCGGATGTTGGGTCGCCGTATGAGGCGCGCGCGCAGCTGTTCACTTGTGCAGTGGGTTTGCCTCTGTGGCACCTTGCTGGTCTGTTTGTCACGACAGGTCTGAGAGTGCTGTGGTGCAGGCTCATAGTTCCTGTGTATATTTGTTTGCACTGCATGGCCGCCACTAGGGCTGCGGCCTACAACACAGGCTCTACATTAACAGGTCTCTTGTTCACTCCACATTGTTCACCCGTATTGTGCGGGCCTGCAGGGCGGCCGGCTGTTCATGCTGCCGGCGGTGCGGGAGGGGCACGAGCTGGCGGCCATGTTTGTGTTCCCGTCGCTGCAGCACGAGTACCGCGCCAAGGCCGAGGACTACATCAGCCACTTTGTGGGGCACGAGGGCGCGGGCAGCCTGCTCAGCACGCTCAAGGCGCGCCGCCATGCCGGCCTCCTGGCGCTGCACGCAGCGCGCCGCCAGGAATCTCCCAATGTGCATGAGCCCTGCTTCATTGCTGCCCTCCCCACTACAGTGCTGCCATGCCGCCAAGAAGACATGCTTAGATTTTTTGTATGCTCCAGTCATGTCATTCTGTTCCGCTTGCAGGTCAGCGGCTTTGCCGACTGCACAAGTTGCCATGCAGTGGGCTTCCAAGCAGCACGGGCATTTGACCAGCAGCATGGGCACTTCGGCCGCACCAGCATCACGCGCGAGATGCACTTGTGAGGCCATGGGCTTGCAGCCGCGTGCACACCAGCTTATGCGCCGCGCGCGGGCAGGCGCGCGGCTGGGCGACCGCGGTGAGCGCGGGCGTGCACGAGGGCGGCATGGAGCGCAACAGCGCCGCGTACGTCTTTGACGTCTCCTTCACGCTGACCGAGGCGGGCCTGGCCGCCGCGCCGGGCGCGCGCCCGCGCTCGGCCCGCTCGACACGCCGCTCACGCACGCGCGCTCAGAGCGCGTCGTGGCGCTGCGCAGCTCGCTCCCCCTGCCAGCTTGCTGTGCGGGGGCAGCGCGGCGGCCTCGTGCTGTATGGGCCTGGGGCCTGCTCCGCAACAAATACGCTGGCCTGGTTGCTGACGCCCACCGCATTGCGCCCGGTGCTGTGCATGCGCTATAACCTGCATGCACCAGAGCGCAAAGCCGTGCGGCAAGCATGGGCTGGGCCATCGCCGGCATGCACGTCGCGATCCTTGCAGTGCTGCCGGCGGCGGGCCGCAGCGCACGGCGCCTCAGCAGGCGCAGCCCCAGGCCACCTGCAACGCCTCCCTGCCCACCACCTGCACCCCCGTCTGCAGGCGGGGGCCTGGCGGTCGTCGGGCTGCTGTTTGAGTACCTGGCGCTGCTGCGCGCGGCTGGGCCGCAGCGCTGGGCGTACGACGAGATGGCCGCCATTGGCGCCATGAAGTTCCGCTTCGCTGAGGAGCAGGCGCGCCCCAACCCTACCCTACTGTGTAGCAGGCGCGCTGAACCCCCAGGCCACAGGGTCGTGTGCATGGCTGGTGGGGTCTCACTCAGGCCGTGTGCCTGCATCGACAAGCGCTTAGAGCAGGCTTGCATGCATGCATAGCTAGGCCGGTGTCAGCTAGGTAGTGTGCCTGTACTGAGCAGCACTTCTGCCGCAAGGTATTGTGACGGTGCACTTTTCAGTACGTGTGACACGCGCGTCACGCACTGGCTGGGGGTGTGACGGTTGGCAGTGCTGGAGGCGTGTGGAGCAGAGTGGCGCAAATGCAGGAAGGTCACTGGTGAGTACAGTGGGTTAGGGTGTCTCACAGACGGAGAGGTGGTGGTCACCAACTGTCAGGAACGCAACGCATGACCTGCCGCCTGAGCTGCATGCAAGGGTAGGACGTAAGCGGCCATGCAGTGCAGCTGGTGGGCGATACAGCAGTTGTGCATCGGCTCACTGAAAGCTGCGCGCGCGGCCAGGACGCGAGCGACTATGTGGTGCAGCTCGCGGGCGACATGCCGCTGTTCGCGCCGGAGCACGTGCTCAATGGCTCCTTCCTGCACGATGACTGGCGGCCGGAGCTGGTGTGCACCCTTGCACCTTACTGAGGGTTAGGATTAGGGTACGTTCTGGATTGCCTCCCGGACGCAGAGCGTGGGCGCTGGGGACGTGCTGGCACGTGAGACACCGTATTGCCATGTCGCCAGGCTGCGGTGCCGGGCGCGATGTGTGGGCAGGCCCGCGCAGCCAGCGCGGCGCGCGCTTTGCGGCGCAGGTGGCGCGGCTGCTGGAGGGCATGACGCCGGGCGCGGTGCGCCTGGACCTGCAGACCAGCGACTACGGTCGCCTCAGCACCGAGTGGGCGGCCAAGATGGGCGGCCAGGCGCGGCCCCCGGCACGGACAGGGTCACGCTGAGGTCACCCTAGTAGAAATCCTGTTTTGAGCCCTGCTGCAGCCCCTGGCGTATGCGCCGCAGCCCGCGCGCCGCCTCGCTGATGTCCTGGCAGTCAAGATCTTAGTGCTGGCTAGGCAGTGTATTTGACTTCTTGAGGTCATAATATGTCGAATAATGTTGCTTGGTTGCCCCAGCCAGGTGCGGCTCCGCTGAGCGGTCGCCTGCACAAAGAGGCGCAGCGGCGTGACCACAGATTCCCTAATGCCGCAGTGTTCTTTACGCCTGCGGCGCATGTTTATGGCTTCTGCCGGATCATCTGGAACACAGTAAGCGCCGCGTCTGACCGCAGCGCTGGGCGGCGCCAGGCCAGCACGGAGCCCTGGTTCAACATCCCGTACGTGGAGGCGCGCCTGCCGGCTGAGCTGCTGAGCGCCTGGCGGTCGGCCGCAGCCGAGGGCAGCGGCCTGGCGCTGCCGCGCCGCAACGAGTACATCGCGACCGACCTGTCGCTCTGCTGCGACGCCGGCGCCAAGCCGCTGCGATCCGCCGTGTCCAACGGCGGCCTGCGCTCGCTGCGCAGCGCCATGAGCGGCTCCGGCATGGTGCGCCGCGCGCCTGCTGCGAGACTGAGGTGGTGGTGCATGCCCCCTCGTGCAGTAAACAAACTTTGTGGCAGGTGTTGACAGGGGTGAGGCAGGCTGAACAACGCGGGGCCGGAACATGCTCGCTGTGGGCCTGAGCAGAGTGCTAGCTACGTGGGTGCGGCGAAGCCGTCGCTTGCACAAGGCACACTGTGGCGTGTCTCGGCCGGGCGCTCAGCTCGGCAGCGCGCGCCTAAAGCGCCGCGTGCCGCGCCCGCGCAGCCGGTCGTGGTGCCGCCGGCGCTGCTGGCGGACCGCCCCGGGCTGCGCCTGTGGCACAAGCTCGACGCGACGTTTCGGCTGCCGCGCGCGAGCGCGTCCTTCCTGCTCGCGAGCGCCGCCACGTACGACTCGCCGGCCGCCGCGGCGGCCACGCACGTGGCGGTCGCACTGCTGGAGGACAAGCTGTGCGAGACGGCGTACCTGGCGGAGGTGGCCGGGCTGTCGTATGAGGTGCGCGGCGCTTCCCCCAATCCCTTGTCCTACTGTAATCCTACCCTGACCAGCTGGCTCCCCCAAGCAGCGCGCAGCAAAACCGCACCCCGCCCTGTCACTGTGAGCGCCGCGGGCCGGCTGACGAGACGCAGCGCAGCCTGTGTGGGGCGCCTGCTTGGCGCGTGGGCGGCGCCGGGCGCGCCTGCGGCGCGAGGCGGGGCCCGGCGGCGCGCAGGTGTGGCCGGAGGGCCGCACGGGCGTGGAGGTGCGCGTGGAGGGCTTCAGCCAGAAGCTGGGCCTGCTGACGCAGACCATATTTTCGCGCCTGGCGAGCCTGCACACCCAGGCGCGCCGCTCGTCCCCCTTTCATTACATCGATTTCAACGATCTTGCTGTGCGAGCTTCGACCCCTGCAGATGAGACGCGTGGCGGCTGTAGTCTTAGTGCCTGTGTGACAAGCGATCCGGAGGCGCATGTGGGGCGCGTCCCCTGACATGGGCACAGCGCCCATCAACCTCGGCCATGCGCCCGCCGAACAGGCCGTTCCACATCGCACTGACGCTCCCCATCTCCGCTAAATTCCGCTGCGCGCGCAGGTCGACGCCGAGAGCTTTGCGCGCGTGCGCGAGGTGCTGGTGCGCAAGTTCCGCAACGCCAACATGGCGCCCTCGCGGCACGCCAGCTACCTGCGCCTGCGCTGCCTCAAGGCCACCTGGCCGGTCGAGGCGGTGCTCGCCGAGCTGGAGGCGCTCACGCCGCCCGCGCTGCAGGCGCGCCGCCGCCTCCGGCGTGATGAGTTTTGTGTAGGGTCACAACCCCATTCCCTAACCCTAGTGCTGGCCGAGCTGGATGCGCTCACGCCGCCCGCGCTGCAGGCGCACCGCCGCCCCCGGCGCGATGGATATGGTAGGGATAGGGTAAGCACTACCTTGGTGTGTTGAACATCTCTCGCTCTCGCTGGCGGCCAAGCTCGGCTTGTGGGTCCGTGCGGCGTCCGTGCACCGTGGCGTGCCGGGGCGAGCCGCGCGCCCGGTCATGTGCCGCCAGGCAGTAAAGCAGCTTGGGCAGCTGTGCCATTCGCAGGCACAGCCGAGTGCCCAGCTCCTGGAGATGCAAACATGCCTTCGCGACGCGAGCAGATGCCCAGCAGGTTGATCTGGCGCTGCCGGCGCGTCCCCTGAGGCCTGCGCGGCCCCGCAGGCGCACCTGCAGCGCCTCCTGGCGCGCGTGCACGTGGAGGCGCTGCTCTTCGGCAACCTCACCGCGGAGGACGCCACCGCGCTAGCAGACGCCGTGTGCGCGGCGCTGCCGGGCGAGCCGATGCCCGCGGCCGAGCGGCCGCTGGAAGAAGTTGCGGCGCTGCCAGAGGGCAGCTCGCTCCTAGTCAGGCGCGCTCGCAGGGGACAGGCTTGTGCAGAAAGGGCTAGGAGGGGGCCCGGCGAAGCCTGGTTGGAAAGCTCACGCGGCTGGTGGCGGCGGCGCCGTGGGAGGGCAGCTCGCTCGCTGCTCGGGCGCTCACGCGGGCGGCAGGGGGAGGCACAGCCTGGGCCGCCACTTTATAGCATGGCCCAGAGCCAGGCTGCCTGTCCGACCGAGCGCAGCGCAGGCGGTGCGTGAGCGGTTTGCGTGATCAGGTGACTGGAGGGTCAGCGGGCCGGAAGTGGTACACTTTTCATGGCGGCGTGACATACGGCGCATCATGTGCACTTCGGTCACAGTCCGAAGCACAGGCAGCTCTGCCGGTCCGTGTGCGGTGGTGAGGCGCGCGCGTGCTCGCAGGGCGCCGTGCAAGAACGCGGAGGAGGAGAACTCGGTCGCGGAGGTGTACCTGCAGCTTGGGGCCGACACGGTGGCCACGCGCGCGGTGCTGCACCTGCTCGAGCAGGCGCGGCGCCTGGGGGTCGATTGCAAA